>ERZ1106977.1-NODE-1-length-661443-cov-7.943968_pt1 | contig 661443 bp, 539 predicted proteins | sample MGYA00403688_ERZ1106977 | MGnify/ENA primary metagenome ERZ1106977 (study PRJEB35170, sample SAMEA104062426) | human gut metagenome | biome: human gut; feature: human-associated habitat; material: faeces | place: Denmark | collected 2012-06-23 ...
GATGAGCGTCACTCTGAACTGAGTCAGTAAGGGCATTCTGATGAGCAGAATTATCGCCACCACCGGACCATTCTTAACCGATTTTCTGTAGGGATTTTATCGTGTCAGACACACTCCCCGGGACAACACTTCCCGACGACAATCACGACCGCCCCTGGTGGGGGCTACCCTGCACCGTGACGCCCTGTTTCGGCGCCCGTCTGGTGCAGGAGGGTAACCGGTTGCATTACCTTGCCGACCGTGCCGGTATCAGAGGCCTGTTCAGCGATGCAGATGCGTACCACCTGGACCAGGCCTTTCCGTTGCTGATGAAACAACTGGAGCTCATGCTCACCAGTGGTGAACTCAGCCCCCGCTATCAGCATACCGTCACGCTGTATGCGAAAGGACTGACCTGCGAAGCCGATACCCTGGGCTCCTGTGGTTACGTTTATCTGGCTGTTTATCCGACGCCCGAAATGAAAAATTAACTCTCCAGAATAGCCTTCTGCTACGGCCTGGTGTTTTCACCACGCAACTTTCCCATTTTTATATCTGCATATCAGGAAAATCTTCAGTATGAAAACATTACCTGTATTACCCGGGCAGGCGGCCAGTTCTCGCCCGTCTCCTGTTGAAATCTGGCAGATACTGCTGTCCCGACTGCTGGACCAGCACTACGGCCTCACACTGAATGACACACCGTTTGCCGATGAACGTGTGATTGAGCAGCATATTGAGGCAGGCATTTCACTGTGTGATGCGGTGAACTTTCTCGTGGAAAAATACGCGCTGGTGCGTACCGACCAGCCGGGATTCAGCGCCTGTACCCGCTCTCAGTTAATAAACAGCATCGATATCCTCCGGGCTCGCAGGGCGACCGGCCTGATGACCCGCGACAATTACAGAACGGTAAATAACATTACCCTGGGTAAGTATCCGGAGGCGAAATGATGACACTGGAAGCCGACAGCGTTAACGTACAGGCGCTGGATATGGGGCACATTGTCGTTGACATTGATGGTGTTAATATCACTGAACTGATTAATAAGGCCGCTGAAAACGGTTATTCACTCCGCGTGGTGGATGGCCGTGACTCTACCGAAACACCGGCAACTTATGCCAGCCCTCACCAGTTGCTGTAAGACAATGCAGTGATACAGGGTATAGTGCCATTAACCACAGAAACAGCACTGTTGTCCTGTATTAAGCAGGCAAGAGAAGATGTCCTTACCCTGCGCCATCTGCAGCTTCTGCACCAGAACCGGTGAATCTCACTCAACAGGCTTCATTTCCCCTGACGCCAGCCTGAATACAGCTGGCGTTTTCATTTATAAACAGAAAGGAAAACCGATAATAATGGAATGGACGCCCCGACCATGAAGCAACGGTAGGATATTACTGATAAACCTTCCAGTGGAGGTGCGTTATGGCCGTTTTAACGATTAGCATTGACCTGACAAAAAATGAATTCCAAATCCACGGTCTGGGTAGGAACAGAAAAATCTAAGCTCAGAAAACGGATTAAAGTAAGCGTCAACGGAGCACCGTATTGACGCTTATTTATTGGTGAGAACTACGTTCCATGGCAGGAGTTCGTCAACACGGTTGGAGGGCCATTCCGGCAGTACGCTCAGAATATGGCGCAGATACGCTTCCGGATCGATACCGTTCAGACGGCAGGTGCCTGCTTTTCCGGCAACAAGCAGGAATCTCAGCGCTGAAGCAGGAATTAGAGGTAAAAACGCCCTACCGGGCCATGAATCACCCGGTCATTGGAGTAGTAACCAAAGCAGATTTAGCCAGCATGGAACAAATATCTTTGGTGAAAAGTTGGTTACGGGAAGCTGGAGCGCACAACGTGTTAGTAACCAGTGCAGTTAATAACAATGGAGTTACAGAACTTTTTGCCTTGCTGCATACAGAAGAAGGCTGTTGTTAATTTCGATTGGTTCTCAGATGAGAATGATGACGGTGATACACAGATAAGAATCAATGAGCAATGAGGGTTGCCGGGCAACCCTCATTGAATAAAACGGGAATTACTTCGCTTCGCCGTTTTTCATTTCGCCCATAGCTTTCAGCTTTTTGGAGATATCGCGGCGTTCTTTGGAGAGCTCGGCATTTTTGATGATGTAATCGTCAACGCGATCTTCATAGTCACCTTTCATGCTGGCGATGATGCCCTGGATTGCTTCAACGCTCATCCCTGGCTTGATGTAATCGCTCAGGTTGTCCAGCAACAGGACGCGCTTCTGGTTGTCACGGATCTTTTTCTCAACGTCCTGAATTTCACGTTGCAGTTTGTTCTTACGACGGAACAGACGAACAAATTCCAGTACGTCCTGGAATGAAGGCTTGGTAGTTTCCATTTTTATACCCCTGATAATGTGAGAGTCGGATTCGTTTAAGCAACCGCTATTCGTTAGGGCCAACATTACTCATAGCTGCCGCAGATGACAATGCTTTTATCCCTTTTCACTATCATACCCTTTATCCTTGCTGAATCGAAGCAGCAGCAAGATGATTCTGAAGTTCAGGAATTATTTGCGCAAGGCCCGGCAAATCAGATTCGATAGCAACTCAAGCTGATGTGCCGTTTCCATGTTCAGCCACACATAACCATAGATTGGTGTTTCCACAACCTTCAGGTCATGGTGGTTATCGAGCAACTGACGCAGCTCTTCCACAGCATCGTTCAATTTTTCCGTATTGGCAAAAACCGGCTGCGGATTACCTTCGTACAGCGCATGAACAAGGCTCAGCAGTATTTGCTGCATCATGTGCTGGGTATCACGAAGTTTTTGCGCGTTCAATAACACGAAATGGCTGGGGCGCGTGGCCCAGTATGCATTGATTTGCAACTCCAGCATACAAACCAGATTGCGATTAATGGTCTGGATACCTTCATATATCGATTTGGGAATACGGGTTTCTTTGCTGGCGGGCGCAATCAGCCCACGCATTTTCACGGCATCGGTCAGGAGTTTTTGTAGATGGCTTTCCAAACGTGGGCGTTCGAGTAAGTTCGGTGAGAATGCAGATTGATAGACCCGATTATACTCGGTCAGACTTTTCGCCAGTTGAATGCGCCAGTGGATGAACGCCCGTTGTGGCCAGATACCGGTAAACAACATTGCCAGTAAAGAGCCGAGGATCACATCGCCGCTTCGCCATAACGCCGTATCAATTTCACCTGTCGGGGAACCCACAACAATTGCCAGCGTCACCCCAATCAATAATCCTTGATACGGTTTCTTGCCCAGCGCCAGCCAACCGCAAAGAAACATCGCCGCCGCGCACCAGACTAACATCAGCGGTAACGAAATTAACTCCAGTTGCAGAGCGATAAGACCTAAAATCGAACCTAACACCGTACCGCCAATACGTTCGAAGGCACGAGGGACAACGTTCCCCCAGAACGAGATTGGCCCCATAATCACCACCATGGTGACCAGCGGCCAGGTGCTTTCCGGGATAGTAAACAGGCGGATAATGAGAAAAGTGAGCAGGAATGCCAGCGCGACCCGAGTACCATGCACAATGCGGTAATGGCGGTATACCCGGATTTCAAACGGGCTTAATGACTTATCGGCACGCACGCAGAAACTCCGTAATGAAGATTAAAAGCGCTCATAACACATCTGTCGGCCAGAAGGCGCGCCTCTGAGTTATCCGACGGACATACCGGGAACAGTGTAATTTCCCGGCAGGAGCGAAAAATTTGAAAGGCGCATCTTACTCTTTCCGCTTTCAAAAAAAGAGTGGTCTTCGCGTTAACACACCGCCCTGAGATGAATTAGTGATGTTTTGGCTGCACCGCAACATACATTTCGATATCCCAGTACCCATCTTCCGCGCCATTGTTCAAGTAAACCTCGAAGCAGGGCTTTGGTAACATTTCATAAGCATTGTCCTGCAAGAGGCTATTAAAGAACTGATACCAGGGTTTAGCAAAATCATCACCGACTACACGAGCCACCGCCACCGCATACTGACCACCTGAAATTTCTGTCAGAATGACGCCCTCACTGTTTTCGGGGAGCGTAAAGTTATTCGGTACCGTCACGACGGTGTCGCAGCGTAATTTTTCGGCGGGTGTTTCATCTGGATTGTCGTAATAGACAGCAACCCACTCCTTCGGCACAATATTTTTGCTATCTATCCACATCATCAACTGCTCAAAACCTTTCTTTACCGTCTGCTCCCACGGGCCAACAAGATGGAAACCTGCAACGGTACGTTTATCTTCCTGCTTAATCTCGTAGTTCATGACGCCTCCACTAACACTGTTTTTATATACAGTATAGTTGCAATATTAAAACCACAAGGAATGAGTGTTGATTATGCGAGCAGACTCGCACTCCTGCCAGTCTGCTGCAAAAGAAAGGTCAGGCCTTATGGTGGAAATAATCACTCAGGCGGGAAAACATGCTGCCTTCCCCGACAGATTCCAGGGTAACCAGCGGCCAGTGCGCCACCTGTTTATCACGGTCGTAAAGTTCAATTTCCCCTACCCGCTGATGGGCGCTAATTGGCGCGGTGAGTTCTTTACCATCAAGGGTATATTTGGCTTTGATATGTGGAATTTCGGCTTTCGGTAGCACCATCCAGAACTCTTGTTCCGTTCCCAGGGCGATATTTTCTTTATCGCCATACCAGATGCGTTCCGTACCGACCTTTTTCCCACGGTGCAAAATTTGCACCGTAGTAAAGTTTTGTTGCCCCCAACGCAGTAATTTTCTTGCCTCTTCCTCACGACCTTTTGCACTGTCAGCACCCATTACCACTGCAATGAGGCGACGCTGCCCGTCTACAGCCGAAGCAATAAGATTAAACCCGGCACCAGAAGTATGGCCCGTTTTCAGGCCGTCAACATTCATGGTTTTATCCCACAATAACCCGTTACGGTTTTGCTGGGTGATACCGTTCCAGGTGAGGCTTTTCTCACTGTACATATGATAAAACTCGGGCTCGCCGTGGATGATAGCGCGAGAAAGCACGGCTAAATCATAAGCCGAGCTATGCTGGCCAGGTGCATCCAGACCATGCACTGTTTCAAAATGCGTATCCTTGAGATGCAGCTTCTCGGCATAGTTGTTCATCATTTCAACAAACTGCCGTTGCCCACCGGCAATATAGTCAGCCAGAGCAACACAAGCGTCATTTCCGGAATCCACAATTAAACCACGGCTTAAATCACGTACCGATACGCGATCGCCCTCTTTCAAAAACATCAGTGAAGAACCGACAAACACCGGATTATCTTTCGCCCACGCATCACGCCCCACGGTGACAATATCGTCTGGCGTAATGCGATGACTATCGATAGCGCGATCCACGACATAGCCCGTCATCAGCTTTGTCAGGCTGGCGGGATTGCGCTGTTGATGCTCATTACCCGCGGTGAGAATCTGACCGGTGGTGTAATCCATCAATACCCAGGACCCGGCATGAATCTCTGGAGGCTGAGGTGAAAAAGGAATGTTTTCCGCCGCAAAACCAGACGATAAATTAAAAACGAACAAAGAAGCAGCAATAATAAGACGGCGTTTCAACAGCAAACCCTCAGGTGTTTCAAATAGCTGTTCTTTTTACGGAAATACTTATGAACTGGCTGGAATAAAGTGCAAGAAAATGTGACTACTATCTCATTTTTATCTGACATGATCTGTTGCCACTCGCTGCCAAATTGTCGCGCTAAAGCTGATTAGCACGGTGATATTTGATACTCTGGCAGACAGCAGAAATAACGGATTTAACCTAATGATGAATGACGGTAAGCAACAATCTACCTTTTTGTTTCACGATTACGAAACCTTTGGAACGCACCCCGCGTTAGATCGCCCTGCACAGTTCGCAGCCATTCGCACTGATAACGAATTCAATGTCATCGGCGAACCCGAAGTCTTTTACTGCAAGCCCGCGGATGACTATTTACCCCAGCCTGGAGCAGTATTAATTACCGGTATTACCCCGCAGGAAGCACGGGCGAAAGGAGAAAACGAAGCCACGTTTGCCGCCCGTATTCACTCGCTTTTTACCGTACCGAAGACCTGTATTCTGGGCTACAACAATGTGCGTTTCGACGACGAAGTCACACGCAACGTTTTTTATCGTAATTTCTACGATCCTTACGCCTGGAGCTGGCAGCATGATAACTCGCGCTGGGATTTACTGGATGTTATGCGTGCCTGTTATGCCCTACGCCCGGAAGGAATAAACTGGCCTGAAAATGATGACGGTCTACCGAGCTTTCGCCTTGAGCATTTAACCAAAGCGAATGGTATTGAACATAGCAACGCCCACGATGCGATGGCTGATGTGTACGCCACTATTGCGATGGCGAAACTGGTAAAAACGCGTCAGCCACGCCTGTTTGATTATCTCTTTACCCATCGTAATAAACACAAACTGATGGCGTTGATTGATGTTCCGCAGATGAAACCCCTGGTTCACGTTTCCGGAATGTTTGGGGCATGGCGCGGCAATACCAGCTGGGTGGCACCGCTGGCGTGGCATCCTGAAAATCGCAATGCCGTAATTATGGTGGATTTGGCAGGAGACATTTCGCCATTACTGGAGCTGGATAGCGACACATTGCGCGAGCGTTTATATACCGCAAAAGCCGATCTTGGCGATAACGCCGCCGTTCCGGTTAAGCTGGTACATATCAATAAATGTCCGGTACTGGCCCAGGCGAATACGCTACGCCCGGAAGATGCCGACCGACTGGGAATTAATCGTCAGCATTGCCTCGATAACCTAAAAATTCTGCGTGAAAATCCGCAAGTGCGTGAAAAAGTGGTGGCGATATTCGCGGAAGCCGAACCGTTTACGCCTTCAGAGAACGTGGATGCACAGCTTTATAATGGCTTTTTCAGTGACGCCGATCGTGCAGCAATGAAAATTGTGCTGGAAACCGAGCCGCGTAATTTACCGGCACTGGATATCACTTTTGTTGATAAACGAATTGAAAAACTGTTGTTCAATTATCGAGCGCGCAACTTCCCGGGGACGCTGGATTATGCCGAGCAGCAACGCTGGCTGGAGCACCGCCGCCAGGTCTTCACGCCAGAGTTTTTGCAGGGCTACGCTGATGAATTGCAGATGCTGGCACAACAGTATGCCGATGACAAAGAGAAAGTGGCGCTGTTAAAAGCGCTTTGGCAGTACGCGGAAGAGATCGTCTGAAACAAAAAAGCCGGAGCGACAAACTCCGGCTTTTTGAGATTTACCGGATGATTATGTCATCCGGTTTGTAAGATTACGCTACGTCTTCGTACTGCGGAACCGGGTTACGGAAACTCTTGGTTACGCAAGCCAGGTAAATCAGACCGATAGCAGCCCAGATCAGACCCAGAACCATTGAGCTTTCTTCCAGGTTAACCCACAGCGCACCAACGGTCAGCGCACCACACATCGGCAGGAACAGATACTGGAAGTGATCTTTCAGCGTTTTGTTACGCTTCTCACGGATCCAGAACTGCGAGATGACCGACAGGTTAACGAAGGTGAACGCCACCAACGCACCAAAGTTAATCAGCGCCGTAGCCATTACCAGGTCGAAGTTGATTGCCAGCAGGGCAATCGCGCCAACCAGGATGATGTTCATCGCCGGAGTACGCCATTTCGGGTGTACATAACCGAAGAAGCTTTTCGGGAACACGCCGTCACGACCCATTACGTACATCAGACGCGCAACGCCTGCGTGCGCCGCCATACCGGACGCCAGTACGGTAATGGTGGAGAAGATCAGCGCGCCAACCTGGAACGCTTTACCCGCAACGTACAGCATGATTTCAGGCTGTGACGCATCCGGATCTTTAAAACGAGAGATATCCGGGAAGTACAGCTGCAGGAAGTAAGTTGCAAAGATGAAGATCATGCCGCCGATCAGCGCGGTCAGGAAAATCGCACGCGGGATCACGCGCTCTGCATCTTTGGTTTCTTCCGACAGGTTGCTGATGCCGTCAAAACCGGTAAAGGAGAAGCACAGGATTGTCGCCCCGGTAATCATCGGGATAACATGCGCATCGCCAGACCAGAACGGACGAGTGCTCGCCAGCGTACCAGCGCCTTCACCTTCAAATACGCCATAAACCACCATGCCCAGAATCACCGCGATCAGCACTATCTGCAACACGACGATTACAGTGTTGAAGTTCGCTACGGATTTCAGACTACGCAGGTTAAAGGCGGTCATAAAGGCCACCAGCGCCACCACAAACATCCACGATGGAATGGAAGGCACCAGAGCTTCAAAATAGATTTTCGCCAGCAGAATGTTGATCATCGGCGCGAACAGATAGTCGAGCAGAGAAGACCAACCCACCATAAAGCCGACAGTCGGACTAATGGATTTCTGGGCGTAAGTGTATGCAGAGCCAGCAGAAGGATAGCGGCGAACCAGCTTCCCGTAGCTCAGAGCCGTAAACAGGATCGCAATCAATGCGAACGCATAGGCTGTCGGCACATGACCATCCGTGAGGCCTGAAACGATACCAAATGTATCAAACAGCGTCATCGGCTGCATATAGGCTAGACCCATCATTACAACCGGAACTAACGTAAGCGTTTTACGCAATTCCACGCGAGAGGTGTTTGGAGTAACGTTATGCGACATGGTCATTCTCCTTTACGGTGATAACCGTCGCGTAAGCAAAAAATTGCCCCATTTTTTTGGATTCCTCAGCGACAACAACTGTCGATTTTTAGTAAATATCTATCCGGTACGAAGCCCGGCCTCTTGGTATGAATGATTGGTTTGAAGCAAAAAATAACCGACGCTAATTAAACGTCGGTTTTTAGTCATTTTTTGACAGCGGCGCATTGTGCCTAAATGGGGGGGAAATGACAAGAGAATGAGAGGCTTGTCATAATAATTTTTCTTTAAATGGCTGATTTTCCGTCATCAGATTTTGCATAAACACCGGCGATCGCACTATTTGCTAAAATTTCATCTCGCCACCAGCCGCTGGCAAGCCCTGCGGTCTGTTCATTCCAGCCAATCCAGACAGGTTCAAAGAGAGTTTGGGCGACCACTTTCTTCTCGATTAACGCGCCACTATCGAGAAAACGTTGCGCCAGATAACGGGGTAAATAGCCGCAGCCAAGGCCGCTAATTTGCAGCTCCAGCTTGGTTTTAAAATCGAAAACGGTAATGGCTTCTTGTTCGTCGAGAAGTTGTGAGGCCGTAGAAGCGCCTGCCTGCGCAGTGTCCCCCACCACAATCGCCCGATATCGTTTAATGATACGACGGTTTAACGGTTCTTCTTCCTGGGCTAACGGATGATGAGGCGCGACCGCAAAGACTTGTTCAAGATCGCCCAACCGCGAGAAACCAAACTCACTGGAAGATGGTGGCTCATGCATCGCGCCAACGATAATATCGGCTCGCCCCTGAGTCAGGGCATCCCAGGAACCACCGAGTACGCCATTGATAAACTTCAGGCGCGTCACGCTATGATGTTGATAAAAAGCTTCAATGAGAGGCGCAAGCAGAGAAAAAGGAAACGTGTCGTCCACGCCAATCACCAGCTCGTTTTCCCAGCCTTCATGCAGTTTGATCGCCTGCTTTTCCAGTTCTCGCACGGTATGCAGAACTTCCCGCCCTTTCTCTAATAACATTTTTCCGGTACGGGTGAATTTAGCGCGGTGTCCGCTACGATCAAGCAATTGAATATTAAGGTCGCTTTCCAGCTTGTGAACGGTGTAACTCAGAGCGGACGGCGTCTTGTAGAGTTTGGCTGACGCCGCCGCAAAACTGCCTTCTTTTTCTAAGGCATCGAGGATCATCAACACATCCAGCAGTGGTTTCATACACGCCCCCTTGCAGTGCATGCGGCGTCCTGCTGGCGTGATCGTTTACTCCAGCGGCATTACCAGCGGATCGGGATACTGGTATTCAAATCCCAGTTCATTACAAATCCGACTGCCATCAATAATCTTACCTTTGCCGCTGTCCAGACTATTTCTGAACTGCGGAGGTTCCAGCCCCAGTAAACGGGCCATCTGCGGATAGAAAACATTACGCGCAGGGTGAGCTGGCGCACATATATTATAGATGTGTCCGCCTTTAGGTGCCTGTAACAACAGAGTGATAGCGCCAATAACATCTTCTAAATGGACTAAATTAACACCATGTTCACCATCAGGGGCGGTTTTTCCGGCAAAGAAGCGTCCGGGATGACGTCCCGGTCCGACCAGGCCCGCAAGACGCAGAATATCGACCGAAGTACCGGGTAAATTGTGCAGCCAGTCTTCGAGTTCTTCTAATACTCGTCCACTGTTGGTCACCGGATTACGCGGGGTGGTTTCTTTCACCGTGCCTTGCGCGTCGCCATAGACAGATGTCGAGCTGGTAAAAATAATGCGGGGAATACGATGGGCCAGCGCGCTATCCACTAACTCTTGTACCGCTTGTAAATAGAACTCATCGCCAGGGCCGCTACGACGTGCCGGAAGCGTAATGACCAGCGCATCGGCATCCATCAGGGCATCCAGATCGTCAGAATCGCAAACTAACTCAGGCTCCATGCGAAGCAGATAGCTATCAATGCCACTCATTCGGGCCGCTTCGACACCATCTTGTGTGGTTTTACTCCCGGTGACTTGCCAGCCTCGCGCTGAAAGTGACATCGCCAGCGGCATACCTAACCACCCTAACCCGACAATTGCGACCTTTTTCATCCGTTATCTCCTGATACACCTTAGATCTATAAGGCTACGCTAGCGTATCAAAACTGACAATTCATTCTATGAATGAATCTGTTCAATAATGATAACGACATGCTGCAATGAGCAGTGAATCATCAGTAACCGCGTATACCAGACGGTGCTCCTCTGTAATGCGTCGGGACCAGAAACCTGACAAATTATGTTTCAGGGGTTCTGGTTTCCCCTTACCTTCAAATGGTTTTCTGCGGGTATCTTTGATAAGTTCATTGATCTTTTTAACAATTCGCTTATCTGTTTCCTGCCAGTACAGATAATCATCCCATGATTCCTCAGACCAGATTAGTTTCACTCAATAATGTCCTTTTCCGTTCCTTTGCCTGATTTCAGGCTATCGATTGAGTCCATCAATCTCCGGGCGTTAGCGGGGGAACGCAGTAGATAAGCCGTCTCTTCCAGCGAGTTGTATTCTTCGAGTGACATCAGAACACAAGCCTCTCCATTCTGACGAGTAATGAGGATCGGGGCATGATCTTCAACGGCTTTCATCATTGTTGCCGACAAATTCTGACGCGCTTCGCTGTAGCTAATTGTACGCATGTAAATCTCCTCTTTTGTACAGTTCATTGTACAATGATGGGTGTTAATTAACTATTTATTAATTAGTTTGTAGATCAAGACATTGTCAGCGAGACGAAAAATCAGACTTTGCTCTTTTTGGTGCTGTCAAGTTAGAGGACAGTCCTCTTAGCCCCCTTCTTTCCCCGCTCATTCATTAAACAAATCCATCGCCATAAAATATATAAAAAAGCCCTTGCTTTCTAACGTGAAAGTGGTTTAGGTTAAAAGACATCAGTTGAATAAACATTCACAGAGACTTTTATGACACGCGTTCAATTTAAACACCACCATCATCACCATCATCCTGACTAGTCTTTCAGGCGATGTGTGCTGGAAGACATTCAGATCTTCCAGTGGTGCATGAACGCATGAGAAAGCCCCCGGAAGATCACCTTCCGGGGGCTTTTTTATTGCGCGATTGATAACGGTTCAGACAGGTTTAAAGAGGAATAAGAAAATGACAGACAACACTCGTTTACGCATAGCTATGCAGAAATCCGGCCGTTTAAGTGATGACTCACGCGAATTACTGGCGCGCTGTGGCATTAAAATCAATCTTCACACCCAGCGCCTGATCGCGATGGCAGAAAACATGCCGATTGATATTCTGCGCGTGCGTGACGACGACATTCCCGGTCTGGTGATGGACGGCGTGGTAGACCTTGGGATTATCGGCGAAAACGTGCTGGAAGAAGAGCTGCTTAACCGCCGCGCCCAGGGTGAAGATCCGCGCTACTTTACCCTGCGTCGTCTGGATTTCGGCGGCTGCCGCCTTTCGCTGGCAACGCCGGTTGATGAAGCCTGGGACGGTCCGCTCTCCTTAAACGGTAAACGTATCGCCACCTCTTATCCTCACCTGCTCAAGCGTTATCTCGACCAGAAAGGTATCTCTTTTAAATCCTGCTTACTGAACGGTTCTGTCGAAGTTGCGCCGCGCGCCGGACTGGCGGATGCGATTTGCGATCTGGTTTCCACCGGTGCCACGCTGGAAGCTAACGGCCTGCGCGAAGTCGAAGTTATCTACCGCTCGAAAGCCTGCCTGATCCAGCGCGATGGCGAAATGGAAGAATCTAAACAGCAACTGATCGACAAGCTGCTGACCCGTATTCAGGGTGTGATCCAGGCGCGCGAATCAAAATACATCATGATGCACGCACCGACCGAACGCCTGGATGAAGTCATCGCCCTGCTGCCAGGTGCCGAACGCCCAACCATTCTGCCGCTGGCGGGTGATCAACAGCGCGTAGCGATGCACATGGTGAGTAGCGAAACCCTGTTCTGGGAAACGATGGAAAAACTGAAAGCGCTGGGTGCCAGTTCAATCCTGGTCCTGCCGATTGAGAAGATGATGGAGTGATCGCCATGAGCTTTAACACAATCATTGACTGGAATAGCTGTACTGCGGAGCAACAACGCCAGCTGTTAATGCGCCCGGCGATCTCCGCTTCTGAAAGCATTACCCGCACCGTTAACGATATTCTCGATAACGTGAAAACGCGTGGCGATGAAGCCCTGCGTGAATACAGCGCGAAGTTTGATAAAACCACGGTTACCGCGCTGAAGGTGTCTGCTGATGAGATCGCCGCCGCCAGCGAACGCCTGAGCGACGAGCTAAAACAGGCGATGGCGGTGGCAGTAAAGAATATTGAAACCTTCCACACTGCGCAAAAACTGCCGCCGGTAGATGTAGAAACGCAGCCAGGCGTGCGTTGCCAGCAGGTTACGCGCCCGGTGGCTTCAGTGGGTTTGTATATTCCTGGCGGCTCCGCCCCGCTCTTCTCAACGGTATTAATGCTGGCAACTCCGGCGCGTATTGCGGGCTGTAAAAAAGTGGTGCTGTGCTCACCGCCGCCGATTGCCGATGAGATCCTTTATGCGGCGCAGCTGTGCGGTGTGCAGGACGTGTTTAACGTCGGCGGCGCACAGGCCATTGCCGCGCTGGCGTTTGGTACGGAATCTGTGCCGAAAGTGGACAAAATCTTCGGGCCGGGTAACGCCTTTGTCACCGAAGCAAAACGCCAGGTAAGCCAGCGTCTGGACGGTGCGGCGATCGATATGCCCGCAGGCCCGTCGGAAGTGCTGGTGATTGCTGACAGCGGCGCTACGCCGGATTTCGTGGCTTCTGATTTGCTTTCTCAGGCTGAACACGGCCCTGACTCACAGGTAATTTTACTGACCCCCGACGCCGATATGGCGCGTCGCGTTGCCGAGGCCGTCGAACGCCAACTAGCAGAACTGCCGCGTGCCGAAACCGCCCGCCAGGCACTGAACGCCAGCCGCCTGATCGTGACTAAAGATTTAGCGCAGTGCGTGGAGATCTCCAACCAGTACGGCCCGGAGCACCTGATCATTCAGACCCGCAACGCCCGCGAACTGGTCGATGGCATCACCAGCGCCGGTTCGGTATTTCTTGGTGACTGGTCACCGGAATCGGCAGGCGACTACGCCTCCGGCACCAACCACGTTCTACCGACTTACGGCTACACCGCCACCTGTTCCAGCCTCGGGCTGGCAGATTTCCAGAAGCGCATGACCGTACAGGAACTGTCGAAAGAAGGCTTTTCCACGCTGGCTTCGACCATTGAAACACTGGCCGCCGCCGAGCGCCTGACCGCCCACAAAAATGCCGTTACTTTGCGTGTTAACGCCCTTAAGGAGCAAGCATGAGCACCGTGACTATTACCGATTTAGCGCGTGAAAACGTCCGCAACCTGACGCCGTATCAGTCAGCGCGTCGTCTGGGCGGTAACGGCGATGTCTGGCTGAACGCCAACGAATATCCCACTGCCGTGGAGTTTCAGCTCACTCAGCAAACGCTCAACCGCTATCCGGAATGCCAACCGAAAGTGGTGATTGAAAATTACGCGCAATATGCAGGCGTAAAACCGGAACAGGTGCTGGTCAGCCGTGGCGCGGACGAAGGCATTGAACTGCTGATTCGCGCTTTTTGCGAACCGGGTAAAGACGCCATCCTCTACTGCCCGCCAACGTACGGCATGTACAGCGTCAGCGCTGAAACCATTGGCGTCGAGTGCCGCACAGTGCCGACGCTGGACAACTGGCAACTGGACTTACAGGGCATTTCCGACAAGCTGGATGGCGTAAAAGTGGTCTATGTTTGCAGCCCCAACAACCCCACCGGGCAACTGATCAACCCGCAGGATTTTCGCACCCTGCTGGAGTTAACCCGCGGTAAGGCGATTGTGGTTGCCGATGAAGCTTATATCGAGTTTTGCCCGCAGGCATCGCTGGCTGGCTGGCTGGCGGAATATCCGCACCTGGCTATTTTGCGCACACTGTCGAAAGCTTTTGCTCTGGCGGGGCTTCGTTGCGGATTTACGCTGGCAAACGAAGAAGTCATCAACCTGCTGATGAAAGTGATCGCCCCCTACCCGCTCTCGACGCCGGTTGCCGACATTGCCGCACAGGCGTTAAGCCCGCAGGGAATTGTCGCCATGCGCGAACGGGTGTCGCAAATTATTGCAGAACGCGAATACCTGATTGCCGCACTGCAAGAGATCCCCTGCGTGGAGCAGGTTTTCGACTCCGAAACCAACTACATTCTGGCGCGCTTTAAAGCCTCCAGCGCAGTGTTTAAATCTTTGTGGGATCAGGGCATTATCTTACGTGATCAGAATAAACAACCCTCTTTAAGCGGCTGCCTGCGAATTACCGTCGGAACCCGTGAAGAAAGCCAGCGCGTCATTGACGCCTTACGTGCGGAGCAAGTTTGATGAGTCAGAAGTATCTTTTTATCGATCGCGATGGAACCCTGATTAGCGAACCGCCGAGTGATTTTCAGGTGGACCGTTTTGACAAACTCGCCTTTGAACCTGGCGTGATCCCGGAGCTGCTGAGGCTGCAAAAAGCGGGCTACAAGCTGGTGATGATCACTAATCAGGATGGTCTTGGAACACAAAGTTTCCCGCAGGCGGATTTCGAAGGCCCGCACAACCTGATGATGCAGATCTTCACCTCGCAAGGCGTGCAGTTTGATGAAGTGCTGATTTGTCCGCACCTGCCCGCCGATGAGTGCGACTGCCGTAAGCCGAAAGTAAAACTGGTGGAGCGTTATCTGGCTGAACAAGCGATGGATCGCGCCAACAGTTATGTGATTGGCGATCGCGCGACCGACATTCAACTGGCGGAAAACATGGGCATTAATGGTTTACGCTACGACCGCGAAGCCCTGAACTGGCCGATGATTGGTGAGCAACTCACTAAACGAGACCGTTACGCCCATGTAGTGCGCAACACCAAAGAGACGCAAATTGACGTCCAGGTGTGGCTGGATCGCGAGGGTGGCAGCAAGATTAACACCGGCGTTGGCTTCTTTGATCACATGCTGGATCAGATCGCCACCCACGGCGGTTTCCGTATGGAAATCAACGTCAAAGGCGACCTCTATATCGACGATCACCACACCGTCGAAGATACCGGCCTGGCGCTGGGCGAAGCGTTAAAAATTGCCCTTGGCGACAAACGCGGTATTTGCCGGTTTGGTTTTGTGCTGCCGATGGACGAATGCCTTGCCCGCTGCGCGCTGGATATCTCTGGTCGTCCGCACCTGGAATATAAAGCCGAGTTTACCTACCAACGCGTGGGCGATCTCAGCACTGAAATGATCGAGCACTTCTTCCGTTCGCTCTCTTACACCATGGGCGTGACCCTGCACCTGAAAACCAAAGGTAAAAATGATCACCACCGTGTAGAGAGCCTGTTCAAAGCTTTTGGTCGCACCCTGCGCCAGGCCATCCGCGTGGAAGGCGACACTCTGCCCTCGTCGAAAGGAGTGCTGTAATGAACGTGGTGATCCTTGATACTGGCTGCGCCAATTTGAACTCGGTGAAGTCAGCCATTGCGCGTCACGGTTATGAACCCAAAGTCAGCCGTGACCCGGACGTCGTGTTACTGGCCGATAAACTGTTTTTACCCGGCGTTGGCACCGCGCAAGCGGCGATGGACCAGGTGCGTGAGCGCGAGCTGTTTGATCTCATCAAAGCCTGTACCCAACCGGTGCTGGGCATCTGCTTAGGGATGCAACTGCTGGGGCGGCGCAGCGAAGAGAGCAACGGCGTCGATTTACTGGGCATCATCGACGAAGACGTGCCGAAAATGACCGACTTTGGTCTGCCACTGCCACATATGGGCTGGAATCGCGTTTACCCGCAGGCAGGCAACCGCCTGTTTCAGGGGATTGAAGACGGCGCGTACTTTTACTTTGTTCACAGCTACGCAATGCCGGTCAATCCGTGGACCATCGCCCAGTGTAATTACGGCGAACCGTTCACCGCGGCGGTACAAAAAGATAACTTCTACGGCGTGCAGTTCCACCCGGAGCGTTCTGGTGCCGCTGGCGCTAAGTTGCTGAAAAACTTCCTGGAGATGTGATGATTATTCCGGCATTAGATTTAATCGACGGCACCGTGGTGCGTCTCCATCAGGGCGATTACGGCAAACAACGCGATTACGGTAACGACCCGCTGCCACGCTTACAGGATTACGCTGCGCAAGGTGCCGAAGTGTTGCATCTGGTGGATCTGACCGGGGCAAAAGATCCGGCTAAGCGTCAAATCCCGCTGATTAAAACCCTGGTCGCGGGCGTTAACGTCCCGGTGCAGGTTGGCGGCGGCGTGCGTAGCGAAGAAGACGTGGCGGCGTTACTGGAAGCGGGCGTTGCGCGCGTAGTGGTCGGCTCCACCGCGGTGAAATCACCAGAAATGGTGAAAGGCTGGTTTGAACGCTTCGGTGCCGATGCCTTAGTGCTGGCGCTGGATGTCCGTATTGACGAGCAAGGTAACAAGCAGGTGGCGGTGAGCGGCTGGCAAGAGAACTCGGGCGTTTCACTGGAACAACTGGTGGAAACCTATCTGCCCGTCGGCCTGAAACATGTGCTGTGTACCGATATCTCGCGCGACGGCACGCTGGCGGGATCTAACGTCTCTTTATATGAAGAAGTGTGTGCCAGATATCCGCAAGTGGCGTTTCAGTCCTCCGGCGGCATTGGCGATATTAACGATGTGGCGGCCCTGCGTGGTACTGGTGTGCGCGGCGTAATAGTTGGTCGTGCATTACTGGAAGGTAAATTCACCGTGAAGGAGGCCATCGCATGCTGGCAAAACGCATAATCCCGTGTCTCGACGTTCGTGATGGTCAGGTGGTGAAAGGCGTACAGTTTCGCAACCATGAAATCATTGGCGATATCGTGCCACTGGCAAAACGCTACGCCGAAGAAGGTGCAGATGAACTGGTGTTCTACGATATCACCGCTTCCAGCGATGGCCGTGTGGTAGATAAAAGCTGGGTATCTCGCGTGGCGGAAGTGATCGACATTCCGTTTTGTGTGGCGGGTGGGATTAATTCTCTGGAAGATGCCGCGAAAATTCTTTCCTTTGGCGCGGATAAAATCTCCATTAACTCCCCTGCGCTGGCGGACCCGACGTTAATTACTCGCCTGGCGGATCGCTTTGGCGTGCAGTGTATTGTGGTCGGCATTGATACCTGGTACGACGCCGAAACCGGTAAATATCATGTGAATCAATATACCGGCGATGAAAGCCGCACCCGCGTCACTCAGTGGGAAACACTCGATTGGGTGCAGGAAGTGCAAAAACGCGGTGCCGGAGAAATCGTCCTCAACATGATGAATCAGGACGGCGTGCGTAACGGCTACGACCTCGAACAGCTGAAAAAAGTGCGTGAAGTTTGCCACGTCCCGCTGATTGCCTCCGGTGGCGCAGGCACCATGGAACACTTTCTCGAAGCCTTCCGCGATGCCGACGTTGACGGTGCGCTGGCAGCTTCCGTATTCCACAAACAAATAATCAATATTGGTGAATTAAAAGCGTACCTGGCAACACAGGGCGTGGAGATCAGGATATGTTAACAGAACAACAACGTCGCGAACTGGACTGGGAAAAAACCGACGGTCTGATGCCGGTGATTGTGCAACACGCGGTATCTGGCGAAGTGCTAATGCTGGGCTATATGAACCCGGAAGCCTTAGACAAAACCATCGAAAGCGGCAAAGTCACCTTCTTCTCGCGCACTAAACAGCGACTGTGGACCAAAGGCGAAACGTCGGGTAATTTCCTCAACGTAGTAAATATTGCGCCGGACTGCGACAACGACACGTTACTGGTGCTGGCGAATCCCATCGGGCCAACCTGCCACAAAGGCACCAGCAGCTGCTTCGGCGATACCGCTCACCAGTGGCTGTTCCTGCATCAACTGGAACAACTGCTCGCCGAACGTAAATCTGCCGCCCCGGAAACCTCCTACACCGCCAAACTGTATGCCAGCGGCACTAAACGCATTGCGCAGAAAGTGGGCGAAGAAGGCGTGGAAACCGCACTGGCAGCAACGGTACATGACCGCTTTGAACTGACCAACGAGGCGTCTGATTTGATGTATCACCTGCTGGTGTTGTTGCAGGATCAGGATCTGGATTTAACAACGGTGATTGAGAACCTGCGTAAACGGCATCAGTGAGTTGCGAGGTCAGCGGATGCGATGTTGTTGTCGCATCCGGAGCCATTGCCCGATGCGCAAGCTTATCGTGCCTACACATTATCTCAACACACGTAGGCCGGATAAGATGCGCCAGCATCGCATCCGGCAAAAAAAACGGGCATGGTGTCACCACCCTGCCCGTTTCTCTTAAATGCACAATAATATTATTTCGCGTTGTAATTACGCAGCGCGTTACGCCCAAGCACAATCCCCGCGCCAACCATGCCGCCCAGCAGCACTGCCAGAATCAAGGTAATTGCCTTTTTCGGGCTATCGCGACGAATAGGTAACGTCGGTTTCATTACATAGCGGTAAGCATGAATATCAAGTTTATCAACGTCAAGATTGTCGATATCCAGCAGGTTTTGACGAGTCTGATAGTAGTTTGATGAGAACACCAACGGACGGGTCGCTTCGTGCTTAATCATCGACTCCAGCGCTTCGCTCCCCAAAAGGAACATAGTATCCTGGGTTACATCCTGTGTCTGCTGAATCTGCGGCTTTGTCACCTGCGCCTGATTCGCATACTGCAACGCTTCCTGAATCTGACGGATACGCAGATCTTTCTGTTCTTGAGCGACCACTTCCTGCGTCTTCAGAGAATCCTGCAAGTTTTTCATTCGCAGCGCGATGTTGTCTTTCAGGTCTTGTTCCAGTTCTTCATTTACCTGGTCGTCAACTTGCTGGATATACTTCGCCAGCTGTTTCTGCGCACCTTCAGGTGTTTCACCGACATAAGAAACCGCTAAAGGTAATGACTGATTTTTAACGGTAGGCTCAATGGTCAGTTTTTCAGGTTCTTCCTGATTATCCAGCGTTTCTGCTAATGCAGAAAATGTCGTGCTGAAACGACCAATTAACATCGACTGGATCTCAGACGCTTTCGGCGCTGCCGAACCATAAATCACATTTATGGCATTGTTATAACCAGCGATTTGCCCCACATCAGGTTGAGTAACGATAGCTGTTGAAGTCCACTTTTCTTTGGCAACGGCCAGATACCCTATAGCCAGGGCAATAGCCACAATGACAGAAATGATGATAGTCATCTTGCCACGCCATAGTTGGACCAGTAAATCAATCAAATCAATCTGTTCCGGGTCATGGTTTTGCCCAGAAACATTATTATTTTCTACTCTCATCATTACCCTAACGGACAAAATAATTTTAAGTCGCCATAGTTTAGCGATAATCGCCATGAATGCTATAGGATAAATGATAAAAATAATGAATTATTACAAAGGGAACATAAGACAATCAGGGCGAAAATCGCCCTGATAACAGGATGTTAGTCGCTGCCAAAGAGATCGCGGGTGTAGACTTTATCTGCCACATCCTTAAGCTCTTCTGCCATACGGTTGGAAATAATGACGTCGGCTTGTTGTTTGAAGGTGGCGAGATCACGTTCCAGACGAGAGTTGAAGAATGAGTCTTCTTTCATCACCGGCTCGTAGATGATCACTTCAACGCCTTTCGCCTTAATACGTTTCATAATCCCCTGAATGGAAGACGCGCGGAAGTTATCTGAACCGCTCTTCATAATCAGACGATAAATACCCACCACTTGCGGCTTGCGTGACAAAATGGCATCGGCAATAAAGTCTTTACGCGTGCGGTTTGCATCGACAATTGCCGAGATCAGGTTATTCGGCACAGACTGGTAGTTCGCCAGTAACTGCTTGGTATCTTTCGGTAGACAATAACCACCATAGCCAAACGACGGATTGTTGTAATGGTTGCCAATACGCGGATCGAGACAAACACCTTCGATAATCTGACGAGTATTCAGACCTAAACTTTCTGCATAGCTATCCAGTTCATTAAAGTATGCTACGCGCATCGCCAGATAGGTATTAGCAAACAGTTTAATCGCTTCTGCTTCAGTGGAGTCGGTAAACAGGGTCGGGATATTTTGCTTAATCGCGCCTTCCTGTAACAACGCAGCAAAACGTTCTGCGCGTTCTGAACGCTCGCCAATGACAATACGTGAAGGATGGAGATTATCGTAAAGAGCTTTACCTTCACGGAGAAATTCCGGAGAGAAAATAAGGTTATCGATACCCAGACGTTCTTTAATTGATTTGGTGAAACCTACCGGAATTGTAGATTTAATCACCATTACCGCGTTGGGATTAATTTCTGTCACATCACGGATGACCGCTTCGACACTTGAGGTATTAAAATAATTTGTTTTCGGGTCATAATCGGTAGGAGTGGCAATAATAACGTAATCGGCATTTTTATACGCGTCATACTTATCTGTCGTAGCGCGGAAATTGAGATCTTTAGTCGCCAGATACTCTTCAATCTCCTTATCAACAATCGGTGACTGCTTCTTGTTAAGCATGTCCACTTTGGCCTGAACGATATCCAGTGCAACCACTTCGTGGTTTTGCGCAATCAGAATACCATTTGAAAGACCAACATAACCTGTTCCTGAAATTGTTATTTTCATTAGCTCTGACTTCTTCCGGTTAAACATTTAGAGTGGTCATTAATCCATCACCACAACTTCATCTACTGCGGGATTTTTAACGCTGATGTAGATGAACTGTCAAGGCAGCGATCCTGCTGTGCGGCGCTGTATTATATCGCTTTTTTAACCATAAATTATAAAAAAAGGCCATAACCTGCCGCTTTGTATAATAAAAAAGCCCGGAGGGTTTCTCCGGGCCTTGCATTGATTAATTGATTTAAATCAGATTAATCCAGCCATTCGGTATGGAACACACCTTCTTTATCAATGCGCTTATAAGTATGCGCGCCGAAATAGTCACGCTGTGCCTGGATCAGGTTCGCAGGCAGAACAGCGGCACGGTAGCTGTCATAATAGGCAACCGCAGCGGCGAAGGTCGGAACCGGGATACCGTTCTGTACTGCATAAGCGACGACATCGCGCAGCGCCTGCTGATAGTCATCGGCAATTTGCTTGAAGTACGGAGCCAGCAGCAGGTTAGCGATCTGCGGATTTTCGGCATATGCATCGGTGATTTTCTGCAGGAACTGCGCACGGATGATGCAGCCAGCACGGAAAATCTTCGCGATTTCGCCGTAATTCAGATCCCAGTTGTACTCTTCAGACGCCGCACGTAGCTGAGAGAAGCCCTGAGCGTAAGAAACGATTTTGCCCAGATACAGCGCACGACGAACTTTTTCGATGAACTCACCTTTGTCGCCAGCTGGCTGCGCTTGCGGGCCAGAGAGAACTTTAGATGCGGCAACACGCTGCTCTTTCAGAGAAGAGATATAACGTGCAAACACAGACTCGGTAATCAGCGACAGCGGTTCTCCGAGATCCAGCGCGCTCTGGCTGGTCCATTTACCGGTACCTTTGTTAGCCGCTTCATCCAGGATCACATCAACCAGGTAGTTACCGTCTTCATCTTTTTTGGTGAAGATATCTTTGGTGATGTCGATCAGGTAGCTGCTTAGTTCACCGTTATTCCACTCGGTAAAGGTCTGTGCCAGTTCTTCGTTAGTGAGGTTCAAGCCACCTTTAAGCAGAGAATAGGCTTCAGCAATCAGTTGCATATCTCCGTATTCAATACCGTTGTGAACCATCTTCACATAATGGCCTGCACCATCGGCACCGATATAGGTAACACATGGCTCACCGTCTTCAGCCACTGCGGCGATTTTGGTCAGGATCGGCGCAACCAGTTCATAGGCTTCTTTCTGCCCACCAGGCATAATGGAAGGACCTTTCAGCGCGCCTTCTTCACCACCGGAGACACCGGTACCAATGAAGTTAAAGCCTTCGGCAGAAAGCTCACGGTTACGACGAATGGTGTCCTGGAAGAAGGTATTACCACCATCAATGATGATGTCACCTTTATCGAGGTATGGCTTGAGGGAATCAATAGCAGCATCCGTGCCTGCACCTGCTTTCACCATTAACAGGATGCGACGAGGCGTTTCCAGAGATTCAACAAACTCTTTCACCGTATAGTAAGGAACCAGTTTTTTGCCTGGATTTTCGGCAATCACTTCTTCGGTCTTTTCACGGGAACGGTTGAAAATAGAGACGGTATAACCACGGCTTTCGATGTTGAGCGCAAGGTTGCGCCCCATCACTGCCATACCGACGACGCCGATCTGTTGCTTTGACATTGTTTACTCCTGTCAGGGGGTGGTCACCGCGATGTATGCGGTTTTGGAATCATATATTAGACTATTTCAAACAAAATATTGATAGTAGCAAACTGCCTTTAAAAGAAATAATATAACATCATTCTAAATATCCATTTGGATTCTTATTTTGCCAGTTCCAAGCATCAATAACCATATCCTCAAGACTACGCTTAGCTTCCCAATGAAGTTCTTTTTGAGCTAACTCTGGTGAGGACCAACATTCTGCTATATCACCGGGACGACGTGCAGAAACAATATATGGTATTTTTTTTCCAGTTATCTTTTGAAAAGTTTCAACAATCTCTTTGACTGAATAACCTTTCCCTGTGCCAAGATTGTAACACCGCAATCCCGTTAAAACATGCTGTCTATTGAGAGCAGCAACATGACCAGATGCTAAATCCATAACATGTATATAATCTCTTACTCCAGTACCATCCTCGGTTGGATAATCATCTCCAAATATTGACAACCTCGGTAATCTTCCAATGGCCACTTGGGTAATATATGGAAATAGATTATTTGGAATTCCATTCGGGTCCTCGCCGATGAAACCTGATGAATGGGCTCCGACAGGATTAAAATACCTCAGCAGCATAATATTTAATGCAGGATTAGCACGTTGTGTATCAATCAATATCTGCTCCAAAAAATATTTTGAAGTTCCATATGGATTTGTAGTATCTCCAGTATCACACGACTCATCAAGCGGAATTCTAGAAGGAGCACCATAAACTGTTGCAGATGAACTAAAGATAAAATTATTAACACCAAAATAATTCATTACCTTCAACAAGGTCAGAGTTCCAGAAATATTATTATCATAATATTCAATGGGCATTGAAATAGATTCAGAAACAGATTTAAGTGAAGCAAAATGAATTACCGTCGTAATGACATGTTCCTTAAAAACAGATTTCAAAAATCTTTCATCTCTTATATCCCCTTCATGAAAGCATACTTTTTTTTGAGAAAGAAACTCAATTCTTTCTATAACTTTAGGCGATGAATTAGAAAAATTATCTATAACAATTATATCATAACCTTCATTTAGCAACATTAAAATTGTATGGGAACCTATATAACCAGTCCCACCAGTTATTAATATTTTCATAAACCCACCCTTAATAAATTTTAGAAAAATATTTTCTCAATAAAACAGTAGCATAAACGAACGAAATAGAATACATACATATTAAAGCAAGAATAACAGCATCGGCTATATTATCAAAATATATTGATAGCATTCCCATAAAGAAAATAAAGGAGACCGCCGAAGTAATATTAACATATAATTCATTTCTTGTTTTTCCTGTCGCCTGAAAAATAGAAACAATTGGATTAATCATCATTCTAAGAATGCCACATATAGACCATCCGATTATAAAGGTCAAAATACCTTGATCCAGTTGGGGTCTAATAAAGTGAATAATACTACTTCCGCATAAAGCCCAAATGCCAAATACACTTATAGAGATTATAATAGTTGCCTTGTATACTTTTTTATACATAGGCGATATTTTATTCTCTTCAATGTTAACAACGTGAGAGATTAACAACTTGCTTATTACTGGGCTTAAAACAGCACTTATTTTTAAAGTGGCATCTTTGCACAAACTGTACACACCTACTTTTTCAAGCCCCCCGAAATGCGATATAATAAAAATATCAAATGTAATTGTAAAATAATTTAGTACTTGTGACAAAATTTGATTATGAATGTACATCCACCAACTTTTTAAAATCGCCGCTGGTTTATTTTGGGGTAAATTATCATTTTTATATAATTCTATTTTTTTAGAAAACCACCAAAATAAACAATATCTTAAAAAATAAGAAACAGCCCATGACATTACTACGGCACTGCCTTGATAGTCAAACTCGTTAATTGCTATGTATAATGTAATAAAAAATAACAATTTTGACTTTAGTTCAACTATAGCGATAATATTGTATTTCTTTTCTACTAACAAACGAGCATAATTATATAATGGAAGCGTAACTGTTAGTGATACTACAATTAATCCCAATAAATCGGATTTTTCTGGAACGTAATAACCTATGATAATTATAGCGAATGCAGATATGGCCACATTAAAAATATTGATCAAGTTAACATCATATTTTGGCAAAAACTTACGATAAATAAAATAACTTGAACTACCGCCATCCGAAATAAAAACTAAAATAAAAACTATTGTGTTATAAATTCCTGCTATACCTAGTTCCGGACCTGATAATGAATGACCTAAAAGAAAAATAGAAGCTAGCTGAATAAACGCGGAAAGTAGTGGCGACAATGAAAAAAGTGTGTATTTTTTCAATAAATCATTTATTTTCATATTTTTTCAAAACCAGATCATTAAATAATTCCAAGAAACGTTCGAATCCATATTCTTGACGAGCATAATTCATTCTATAAATCTGATCCTTGTCATAAGTTTTATTTTGTAAAAGATTATCTATTTCCGAACTTAGATATTCAACATCATTAGTATTTTTGAGTAAATGACCTAGTTTTTTATCTTTAATTATATATTCTGGCCCGCCACATTTAGTTGCAACGCAATATAATCCGGTTGCTAACCCCTCAATAATAACAACCCCAAAAGTTTCTACTCGACTTAGCAAAATAAACAAATCGCTTGAGAGCATCAATTCAGATATTTGCTTTTTATCGAGTTCCCCCAGTAGAAATATTGAATCTTGTAAGTCATATTGTCGAATGAGAATTGATAGCGAATCATATTGTGGACCCGCACCAACAATACTCAACTCTATATCATAACCAAAATCTTTAATCAATTTATTTATCACATTGATAAGTCGATCAAAGCCCTTTTTCTCCATTAGATAACCTACTGAACATATTTTGATTTTGTCGTTTTCTTTTTTAATTTTATGTACGACAATATCATTATTCACAAAAGTTTTAAAATCAATTGTGTTTGGTATTATTAGTATATCCTGTCTTAGGGTCATTTCTTCTAAAATGTCACGCAAGCCTTCACTAACACAAATTATCATATCAGCATTAGATAAAGCCCATCGCATTAATCTTTTCTCAAACCTACCATAATTTTTATTTGAAAAAACCGTTGCATGTTCTGTTATAACAACAGGAATAGAAAATAATTTACCTAAAATCACACCAGCAATACCGGCACTGCCATCTTGATTGAAAGCAACACTATGACAATGTATAACATCTACTTTTCTTTTCTTTTCATAGAGGATAAACATCATGCAATATATGAAGATTCTAGATATCATTCCTAAAATGCTTCCTATGCGCAGTCTATATCCCCAGTAAAAAGTTTTAATGCCATCATCGGTATATAAATTTGAATAAAATCTTTTTCCTCTATGGCAATATAAAACATCAACTTCATGCTCTTTTGAAAGTGCTCTAGCTTGGTCTCTAAAAAAAAGTCCTTGTGTTCTCATTTTAGGATTCGGATACCAAGATGGAATAACTGTAATTTTCACGATTTCCCTCTTTTTCTCATAACCTTTGCAGGAATACCCGCAATAATTGAATCAGGTTGAAATACTTTTGTAACAACACTCCCAGCACCAACGACCATACCATCTGGAATATCATTCATGACAATAGCATGGGTTCCAATCCAAACATTGGAACCAATTTTAACTTTTTTTAAAGGAAGAAGTGAGTCAACAAACTTTATATCCAACTTATCTATTTCGTGATGATTCCCACCGCTCATAATCGATACTCTTGCTGCGATAATAACATCATCACCTAGATCACATAAGCTGACAATAGAGTATTCCTCTACAGTGCAATTATTACCAACCTTAACGTTTGGATAAACAAAAAAAGCCCCATAATGCACTCTTAAATTATGCCCACAGGAATCTAAGGTGAGTTTATAAAAATACTGCCTTAGTATAACTCCTTTTTCTCCCGTGAACTTAGACATAGCAATAGTTATATTTTTATAGTTTGAGTAAGGCAATTTATTTTTTAATAACGCCCACACTAAAAACGGAGACATTTGAATTAATAACAATGTTCTATATATTTTTTTTAGCGTGCTTTTCATCATTTCGAAATCCTAATATCATTAGTAAACATAAAATAAAAAGAAATGGATACTTCAAAGAACTACTTGGCCCAAAAGAGATTATTAGTGGATACATTGCTGATGATATTAACAAAGGATAACAGGCTGTATTTTTGTTCTTTTTAAGAAATAAACAAATCCATAAATAAAAGTAGTAGCTAAAAAATAACAAATAAAATAACAAACCGAATATAGTTATCATTTCAAGATGTAAATTATGAAATTCCCCCATTCTTAAACCATAAACTTTCATCAATTCGCTTTCATAATCACCAAACCTTCCGTTCCCAAATGTAGCTGACAAAGGATGGTTACCAAGCCAATCCAGATTAGCTTTGTAAATGGAAAGACGTTCTGAGGTACTTTCATCTCCACCACGAGTCGAAAGTATCGTATCCCAAAAACCAAGTAATCTTTCTGAAGAGCCGGATATAAAGGAACTGGTATTTTCAATTAGTGATGTTGCAAATAAATTGACAAGAACAACACCAGTTACCACTAAAAGTAATATCGCCTTTTTAGAGATTATTTTTGTAAATAACCCATAAATTAGAATCGTTATTATTGCAGCTTTCGAACCTATATATATAGCACTAGCAGCAGCCAGTAAAAATATTGCGACACGCAACATAGTGTTCTTTAATACAAAAGTAAACGGTAAAAAGCAAACAACAAAGCTCAACATATCATTTTCATTATAATAGAAGGCTGTTGGTTTTGAAACACTCCATAAAAATGCCTCATTGTTTATATCTGAATAACGTGATGTACTCATATGGTTACCACTAATTATTTCGTATAACACAATTAGCAAGGTAACAATTACTGCAGCTGATATCCCATTATAACACTGTTCTAATCTTACATCTTTCAATTCTACAGTAAATACAATTAGAACAAATAGCATTAACAATAAAACCATAAAATATCGTTCTTCATATCCCCCATTAAATACAAAACCTATAACGCAACGAAGGATCATATATATCACAAAACAATAAAGAGGAATTAGCTTGTTATTTAATTCAACCTTAACTTTTATTAAAAATAAGGATAGTATCGTTATACTGATAATAGATAAAATTATAAAGGGAAATCCAGGAACTCTAACCAAAAAAACAAAAATCATAAAATTGAAAGCAATCAATTTTAATCTACCTGCAGTATCTATAATGTTGTTATTCATTTAGACCCTTTTGAAAGCCAGCTCAAATGCAGTCATTAAAACTCGGAGAGTTGTTTTTACTCCGCACTTTCTAGACAAGTTTAGTAAGAAAGAAAACAGCTTACGTTGTTTCAAACTGAACCACATAGGCGTTTTTACTAGAAAATAGCAACTAGTTTTTTCCCCCATTAACGTTTTATATTTTTGATAAAAATCAATACTTAAATTTGTATCGTATCCTTTTTTTAGTGCAATCAATGGATCTTGAGGCACGACCCAATAACTAAAAGTTCCCCCACACCCATAAAAAATCCCACCATCTTTTTGTAGCTTTAAACAAAAATCATAGTCCTGATGTCTTTTTAAACTTGCATCAAATAAGTTTTTTTTAGCAAAATTTGTATCCAAAAAAATTGATGATGTCTGTATTAACCCACTATCTTTAAATACATAGCTGGCAAAATTATTTACAATAATATTGTCATTATCATACAATTTAATCACATCTAAATTTTCATTAACTACTTTTATTGATGAAAAAATTATTGCTTTTTCATTTTTTATGTTTTCGAATAGTACTTCTTGCTTTTCAATTTTATCTTCATCCCAGTAATCATCACAATCCAAAAAAGCGATATATTGTGTTTTTGCTTTGATAATGCCACTATTCCTAGCAGCGCCCCCCCCTTGATTGTTTTTATGCGTGATTATCGTAATATCGGAGAATTTATTTTGTTCTTGAACTATTTTCTCCGCCGAACACCATTTTTCTGAATTATCATCGATGACAATAATACTAACAGGTACAGTTTGGCTACTCACGCTAACCAGTGCTCGTTTGAGAGCATCTGGATTATTTTTATAGGGAATTATTACTGTTGTCTTAATCATTTTTGTTTCGACTTAATTAAATTAAACACTTTTCTCGGGAAAATTTTTTGCATTAACACTTTGAAAACACCGAAATACCAATATGTTGATGTATAATCTCGATGCTTAAACAAGCATTTTAAGACACTATTGATTTGGATATTTCGCTTTCTGATACTGATCCCGGTAGCCCGATCAAAGCAATACACATATGACTTATCTAAATTAGCCACTTTATAATTTAATATAATTCTAAGAAAAAATTCATAATCTTCTGCTGCAGGAAATTTTGTCGAATATCGCATTCCTTGATCAATAATCCTTTTAGTAAACATTACCGAAGGATGTATAAAACAAGATCTTATATATTTTTCTTTTTTTATCTGTATATCTGTCAAAGGCAATTTAGTATCAAATAAATAATTGTGATTTGTGTCGTAAAATTTAACATTCGTCCCAAGCATCACTAATTCACTATCGGATTCAAATGTTTTCTTCTGAATTGTTATTCGATTTGGTTGCTGTATATCTCCCGCATCTAACCGCGCTATATAATCTATATCTTTTCTATTGCTTATTATGTCTAACCCTGTATTTAGCGCTTTTGTTATCCCCATATTCTCACTAAGCCTGAAAATATTAATTTTAAATTTATATTTTTCGCGAGGTAATGTTAATGGTATGACACTTCCGTCATCGATAATTAATATTTCGAAATTATCATCATCTTCATTGATGCTATTTAATGTTTTCAGTAAATCACCTTTATCATTATAGACAGGTATTAAGATAATCGTTTTTTTCATTTTAATACCTCATCGAATATTGATGCATATAAATCTATCATCTTGTCAACTTTGAATCTTTCACAATATGTTTTTCTTGAATTTTGACTAAGTATTTTTAATGATGAATAAGATTCAATTATTTTAATTATTGTTTCTTCGAGTTCAGCTACATTTCCTTTATTAATCAAAAAGCCATTGTAACCATGCTTGACAGCTTCGCTAACTCCTCCCACGTCAGTGGCTATGATGGGTAAACTACTTCTCATTGCTTCTAGTATAGAAATAGGGAAGCCTTCCCAGTTAGATATAAGAAGAAAAACATCAGAATGGTTCAAAAAGTCGACAACATTTTTTGTTTGACCTACAAAATTAATATTGTTATCTATATTAAGTTTTTTCGCTAACTCCTTAATTGACTTACTATCTCCACCACCAATCAAAGTCAATCGCCACTTTTCTTTATCTATATTTGAAAAGGCTTTAAGTAAAGTTTCATGATCTTTTTGCGCACAAAAACGTGCAACCATAATAAATTCAAGAACTGTTTTATTGGCAATACCATTGTTTTTTTCATAATGGACATCAGGAATACAATTATGTATCACATAGTGCTGCGATTTCAACCCTGCCTTAAGAGCTAATTTCTTGTCATAATATGAAACGTTAATTGTTGCATCTGTTATGTAAGATAAAAGTAACTCAATTTTTTTATATATTGCAGCTTTCTTAGGAGATATTCCTTCCGTAAAAGCCCAACCATGTGCAGTGAAAACTTTTTTGGTTCGGGTTCCCAAAGATGCCAAACGACCTAATACACCTGCCTTCGATGAATGACAACTAATAATATCAGGATTAATATCTTTAATAATATCATTTAATTTCTTTAGTGCAATGATATCACCAAAGCATATTTCCCGTTTCATCGAATCAATATGTATTACATTAATATTATTTTCTTCCATAATGTCTGTGAATATGCCTTTTGTACCACAGGCGAGATAACATTCTATGTTGTACTTATTTATTAATCCTAATATAACATCTTTGACATGAGTCTGTGCGCCACCTAACTCATCTCCTCTTGTAATTAAAAATAATACTTTCATCTTTTATTCCATATAGATAAGAATGCTACCGCCCCTGGCTTAACAGCTACCAGCGTACTGCAGACATGTCTATGACTCAATTGGTGTTACCCATTCATTTTCTTATATAAATAATAAGGTACTAATTGTCTTACCAATCCGCTCTGGAAACAAGGAAAATCCTGGAAAACTTTGACTAAAACCCTACTGCTAACTCGTTGTTATTCTGATGGTTTATATAAAACAACGGCAGGAATATTCGCAACAAATTACTTTTGCTGCGAATCTTCACTGCCGTTATAATTTTCTTATCAACCGTTACATCCGGTCAGATTTTCATTATTCGCTTAACAGCTTCTCAATACCTTTACGGAACTTCGCCCCTTCTTTCAGGTTGCGTAGGCCATACTTCACAAACGCCTGCATATAGCCCATTTTTTTGCCGCAGTCGTAACTGTCGCCGGTCATCAGCATTGCATCAACGGATTGTTTTTTCGCCAGCTCGGCAATAGCATCAGTCAGCTGAATACGTCCCCATGCACCAGGCTGAGTACGTTCCAGTTCCGGCCAAATATCGGCAGAAAGCACATAGCGACCTACGGCCATGATGTCTGAGTCCAGCGTCTGCGGCTGATCCGGTTTTTCGATAAATTCAACAATGCGGCTGACTTTACCCTCACGGTCCAGCGGCTCTTTGGTCTGGATGACGGAGTATTCGGAGAGGTCACCCGGCATACGTTTTGCCAGCACCTGGCTGCGTCCCGTTTCGTTGAAGCGCGCAATCATAGCGGCAAGGTTGTAACGCAGCGGGTCGGCGCTGGCATCATCGATAACAACGTCCGGCAGTACCACGACAAATGGATTGTCACCAATGGCGGGTCGTGCACACAAAATAGAGTGGCCTAAACCTAAAGGTTCGCCCTGACGCACGTTCATAATGGTCACGCCCGGCGGACAGATGGACTGTACTTCCGCCAGCAGTTGACGCTTCACGCGCAGTTCAAGGAGAGATTCTAATTCATAAGAGGTGTCGAAGTGGTTTTCGACCGCGTTCTTGGACGCATGAGTCACCAGGAGGATTTCTTTGATCCCTGCAGCCACAATCTCGTCAACAATGTACTGAATCATTGGCTTGTCGACGATCGGTAGCATCTCTTTGGGTATCGCCTTAGTGGCAGGCAACATATGCATCCCAAGACCTGCTACCGGTATAACTGCTTTTAAATTCGTCATTCTTTTCCTACCTCTAAGTGGCTGATAGTGCGTAAATTATTGCCATAGGTTAGCCAAACGTTATGGCTATATACCAAAGCTTAGCTCCGCATAACTTTGATTAAACCTTACGATAACACTACACACCATCAGCATCTGGGTTACTCGGATTACTCGGAAATCCACATACTGATAATTTAATCAGTACCTCTTTCCGAATAATCGTAGTCCAACCTGGTTCTTTTTTCTCTGACTCGTCTGCATTACTCAGAAACAAACGTTATGTCGTCTTTTTTGGCATGGACGAATTCATACTGCAGAGTTCGATCCAGACCTTGCGACAGCGTATACGGTGCCACAAAACCTGAAGAATGCACTTTCGTTGCGTCAAACTGTGTTGTTGCGCAGAATTTTTTCACGCGCACAGAGCTGACAGCGTATTTTTTGCCCGTAATTTTGCTCAGGATATCAAAGCAATATCCACCCAGCATTCCTAGTGGGTAAGGCAAGTGCATAGAAGGGATCTTTTTGTTCAGGCTTTGTTCAACTTCAGCAACCAACTGGTTCATGTTCAGGTCTGGCTTATCAACGTAGTTATAAACCTCATAACCTGCAGCAACATTCTTCAGTTTGTACTTGATAAACTCAACAATGTTTCCAACATAAGCCATAGACTTATAGTTAGTCCCTGCGCCCACCATCATAAACTTGCCGCCAGCGATCTGTTTCAGCAAGTTATAGACGTTACCGCGGTTGCGTTCACCGAAGATAACGGTAGGACGGATGATGGTTAATGAACGTTCCGTTGGTGCTTTGTTATACCATTCACGCAGTACTTCCTCTGCCTGCCACTTACTTTTGCCGTAGTGGTTGAAAGGATCGTGTGGATGGTTTTCGTCAGGGTTGTGTTTGTTCAAACCATAAACAGCAACTGAACTGGTAAAGATAATATTTTTAACGCCATTTTTTTCCATGGCCGCCAGCACATTGCGAGTGCCCTGAACGTTGACATCATAATAGAGAGAAGTAGGGCTGACGTCATCGCGGTGTTCCGCTGCCAGCAGCACAACAGTGTCAAAACCGACTAACGCCTGGTCGAGTGCCTGTTGATCGCGAACATCGCCAATCTGTGTGATTTCTGGATAAAAGTGGCTTTGCTGTTTGTCCAGGTTCTTGATATTAAAGTCAGCAATTGCCGTTTCAAGTAGTCGGGTTCCTACGAATCCGGAAGCTCCTATGAGCAAAACGTTATCGTTCATAAATCACTTTAGTCTGGTTGTTACGTAAGAAACACAAGATAAAGATGAGTACCTTCCCTGAGTAGTCAATGCTGCCCAGTCCCAGCTTTAACAGTTAGTGTGAGGATTATAATCTTTTAGAACATTATATCCAGTAAGTTTATGAATGGTCGCAAATCTACTCCCTCCGTTCCGGCAATCTAAAGTTAATCTTCTCCACATTAACAATATGGTGATTAATCCTGTCGATATCGACGGAGCTTTGCCCTTTTTCATTCACTGCATGAATATTCGTGAGTGAAAGCAGCGTTTTACGCTTTGCCATAAAAACGCCTCGAACGTCTTTGCGCATGTCAAAGTTCATGCTCAATGCGGGTCCAACTGAGGATTCCTGCATCACATTGATATTGCGCATAAAAAGATGTTGCGGTTTGTTGTGTAACTCCAGCGACGCACGCTTCATCTCAATGTTAGTCAGCGCCACAAAGGAGACAGCATTCCCGGCGGAGATTTGAATGCCGCGCAATTTATAAGCAAGATGAGTATTATCCAGTTGAATATCATTCACTCGGAAATTCTGCGGTATCGAGAGATATTTGCCTTTAATTACCCCATAGCCGATTAACATCCCGGCACTATTAATCATTTCAATATTATCAATCACAAAGTTGTCACAACCATAAATAGCAACTGTGGCGTTATCAATACCTGCTTTCTTACTGAAATCCGGCGTGATATTACGAGCTTTGATATTACGGATAACAAAATGTTTACCATTTTCAACATGGATCAGTTGCCGACAATCCGATCCCGTGATATTCGCCACGACAAAGTTTTTCACTGCCTGGTTTTCCGGATAATTATTATCGTAGGTACTTCCCGCAAGGCCTATGCCGATGCCCCAGTTGATTTTGCCGTTGGTACAGTTAATGCGCTCAATGAGATGGTCGGATATCAAAATATCACTGTCGTTAATCGCCACGTTCCATTCAATAGCGTCGCCCTGTAAGTCGCTGAACTTACAGTTGGTGATGTTGGCACCGATTATCTGGTTATGAAATCCCTGGCGTAAGATGGCGTAATTAGCGTGGCTAACGGTCAGGTTATCGATGGTCAGGTTGTGCATGACCCGTTTGTTTTTGCCGCCGATATAAATCTGCGTTACCGGACCAAAGCCGCTCATCGCCAGCCCTTTGATGGTGCAGTCAGAGCCGCGCACATCCAGGGTGATGTTATGCATACTGCCGCTCTCCTCCCCTGTCACCTGGCTGCCGTCCTGTAAGACAAATCGCCCTCTGCCGTTGCCGCGCAGGCTTCCAAGGATGTGTAACGTTTTGCCAGGAGGAATGAAGATGCCGGTGTTGATATTGTCACAAACCAATCCGGCAGGCACGACGACCGTTTGCCCTTCGCTGAAGGCTTGTTTAAATGAGGCGATCCAGTCGTGAGGGTTGTAGTCGTTAATGTTAACGCTTTGTTGAGCGGGAATTGCACGGGCGAAAGGGGTATGGAGGAAGGCAAGCACCGAGCTTGCCGTCAGGAACGTGCGTCGGGAGAGTTTTTTAAATGGCATACGTTCTCCTCTATAAAGCCTGCAGCACGCTGGCGAGTTCTCGATTGATCACCTGCTGGTTAAAATCGTGTTCGACTTTTTCGCGAGCACGTTTGACGACCGGAGCCAGTTCGTCGGTGTCCAGTTGGCTAAACGCCGCCAGTCGTTGCGCCAGTGCGCGAGCATCGTTCTCAGGCACCAACCAGCCGGATTTATCGGCCTCCACCAGTTCAGGAATTCCGCTATGCAGAGTAGAAACCACCGGAATGCCGACCGCCATCGCTTCCATTAGCGCCACCGGAATGCCTTCCATATCGCCGTCCGCACCCGTTACCGAAGGCAGCAGGAAAACATCCGCGTCGTCTAGCATCGCTTTCACTTCGTGGCTCGGTTTAAAGCCCGGCATCTCTACCACATCTTCCAGTTGATATTGTTCGATGAGGGTGCGCAGGCGTCGTTCCCACGGGCCAATGCCGAGGATGCGATAGCGAAATGCCACGCCCTGCTCTTTCAACTGACGGCAGGCTTCAATCGCCACATGCAGGCCTTTTTTCTCGGTTAAGCGTGCGACGGAAATGATTTCCAGCGGCGTTGCAGGCGCTTTCACCGGACGCGGGCTAAAGCGCGTCATGTCCACGCCCATGCGCGATACGGCAATTTTTTCCCTCGGGCAGCCCATTTTTTGCAGCCTTCCGGCCCACAGATCGCTGATCGGTAGCATCAGGTCGCCACGGCGGAACAGTTGCTGATATTCGGGAGTGTAGTGGTTGAGCACTTCCCGACTGGAGATATCAATGCCGTGGAAGATAGTAGCGATTTTGCCGCGAATGATACCCAGTTCCCGTAGTTTTGCTGCGATTACCCCCGCAGGGCCAAAATGAGCGATAAAGACATCGGCATAAAATGGTGTTGCGACCTGGCCGCAAATGGCAGACAAAATCAGGTTCCGCGACTCAGCACCATAGCGTTTGAGGTTGAGCGCCTGCCAGGTATTTTTACGATGAATGCCGCGTAAGGTCTGGCTGGCGCGGTGGCGCAGTTTCGCCACTTTGCCCGTAGGTTCGTCCTGTAACCAGCGGGTTCTGGCAGCAAGGTTGTATTTCGTCCATGCCGCGTGGGTGTTTTGTGTGTCGCCTTTTTGCAGCGCGACAATCTCCACTTCAAAGCCCATATCAATAAACGCAGTGATTTGGTTAAGAACGAAGGTTTCCGACGACAGCGGAAATTTCAGTAAAAAGAAGCCGACCTTCATTTCGCCTCCCCAATGCGTTCAAGCACAGATTGCACCATCCGCATTCCCATCTGACGTTCGCGACTGACGGCTTCGCTAAGTCGTGCGTTCAGCGCCGGAAGCTGGCCTAAGGTATCCGCAACCATCGCTTGCAGGCTACCGTCTAATAAATGACGGATATCAATCGCCATTTCTGGTAGCCCCAGTTGTTGCATGATCCCGGCGGATTTATGTTCGTAGTTGATGGCAATCGCCGGAGTGGCAAAGTTCATCGAGATAATGGCAGAGTGCAGGCGCGTACCGACGGTGAGTTCACAGGCCCCCAGAATTTTGCCCATTTCCAGATCGTTGAGTTCATCCATCACCACGTGGTAACGGGCAGGATCGCTGATGTGCTGGCGCAGATTGAGCGCCACCATGCGGTCGTCTTTGTTATAGCTGTCGATGCCCGTACAGGTGGAGAGCGCAATCACCTGATACCCTTCATCGAGAATGCGATTGACCACCCCGGCAAAGGCTTTTTCATACGCTTGTTGGGTGGTGCCGAGACGTTTGTCGAACGGTGCCAGTTCGCGCAGGGTAATTGCCACCGTTTTCTGTTGTGCGGCAACATCCAGCCAGTGTTGAACAGCATAGCTGGCGGTGAAGTCTTCAATGTGGTGATCGACCAGCCACGCGGTATCGACGCCATGTTCAACTTTTGCAGTGGTGATATTGCTGCGTTTCATCAAATCAAGGCTGACCGATTCGCGCAGGATCAGCGCGTCGCAGTGACCAAAGACATAGTTCGCCAGTTGGTTAAATTGCTCATCCTGGAAGGGGCCGACGCTGTGACCAATCATAAACAGCGGCTTTTTCGCCATAAATGTGCAAAGCGCATGTTCAAACTGTGGCACGCCATAGAGATCGACAAAAAACGATCCGCCGACCTGAATAATGGCGTCGTAGCCTGACAGCAAGCGCACGAAGTCGGTGAATCCTTGGGCGATGGCGATATTACGCAGCTTGCCAGTGTCGGTGACGCGCGAGAGCAATACCTGGTGCTGATAGCGGCGACGGAGGACTTTTTTAACGCGCCCGACAACGCCCGCCGCGCTGTTGTGTTGTTTCATTTGCAGGAACAGCGGATCGCCCATTACCGGGCGGTTGAGCAGCCAGGAAGAACTGACCGGATAGCGGCTCATCACGTCCACTTCGGCATGTGGATTGAGGATATTGATGGCATCAAGTAAGCCACGCAGGATGGCGCTGTCGCCACGATTGCCGCAAGTGTGGTTGCCCAGAATAAGTAATTTCATTTTTTCCTCATAAATTTGATGCCAAGTGAGGCTGTGTTTGTTGTGTTCGTTGCCGTTTTTTGCCTGATGCGACGCTAACGCGTCTTATCAGGCCTACAAGATCCGAGCACAGAACCGTAGGACGGATAAGGCGTTCACGCCGCATCCGGCATTCAGTGCCTGATGCGACGCTGACGCGTCTTATCAGGCCTACAAGATCCGAGCACAGAACCGTAGGCCGGATAAGGCGTTTTACGCCGCATCCGGCATTCAGTGCCTGATGCTACGCTAACGCGTCTTATCAGGCCTACAAGATCCAAGCCCAGCCCCCCAGGACGGATAAGGCGTTCACGCCGCATCCGGCAACCGTTGCCGGAACCGAAAACAACCATTCACCCCGCCCGTAAAAGCATTTTCATTTTTTCGCTGCGACAAAACTGACGCTTCACTTCCACCACCAGCGGATGGCGCGACAGCACAATCATCACCACAAACGCCAGCACGCCCGCGGCTATTTGCACCGCCAGCAGCATCCCCAGCGCCAGTTGCCCTTTCAGCACAATGCCTAGCGCAGAACTAACCACCAGCGTCGGCAGCGAGAGATAAAACGGCAGCCACAAACTCAGGATGTACTGGCGATAACTGGAACCGAGCACCGGTTTAATCATCACGAAATAGCTCAGAATGGTGTTGATAATCTGCACCAGCAGGAAGCCAAGCGTGACGCCGATTGCGCCCGCCATCTGCCCACCAATAACAATCGCCGGAATAAACAGAAAGGTTTTGAATACGTTGAATTTAAAGCTGATATCGACCCGCGCTTTCGCCATCAGCAGCGAACCAATCGGGTTACCCACGGAGCGCAGTAGCCCCACAATACACAGCAATTGCAGCACCGGAATAATGCTGCTCCACTTTTCGCCAAATACCAGCGGTACAAAGTTATTCGACACCACCATCAGCCCGAGCAGCGCCGGAAAGTTGATAATCCCCACTACCGACAGCAGCTTGTAGAAGTTGACGCGCAGCTTTTCTGTATCGTCCTGAATTTTGGCGAACGCCGGAAACAACACGCGGGTGATGATCGGGTTCAGCTTCATCGGTGGCACAACGGCCACGTTGTACGCCAGGTTGTATCCCCCAGCCACGCCAGCGCCGAGAATACGCGCCAGCACCAGCGTTGAAAGGTTGGTGTTGAGATAGTTGATGATGCTGTCCGCCGTCAGCCAGGCACCAAAGCGTAAGTTCGGTGCCACCGACACCAGCGAGAAATGCAGACCGGGGCGATAAATTTTGCGGCCAAAGTAGCCAAACAGCAGCGTTCTCACCACACTATTGACCAGATAACCGAGAATCGCGGTCATCGCCAGCGGCCAGAAATGGGCGCTAACCACCGTAAAAATGAAGCCCGCCAGCACCGCGCTGGTTTCGATCATGCCGATTTTGTTGAACTCCAGCTCCTTTTGCATCAACGCGCGGAACTGTTGCCCGTGGGGGATAACCACAAACGCCAGCGACAATGTTTTAATCAACGGTGCCAGGTCCGGGTTATTCAACACGTCACCGATGACATCACTCAACAAAAACACCGCCACGCACACCACGATCCCCAGCCCGACGTTCAGCCAGTACAGCGTGGTGAGTTCAAGGTGGCTGATTTCTTTTCGCTGAATAATCGAGTTAGCGATACCGAAGTCAGAAAGTGTATCTGCCAACGCGATAATCACCAGCGACACAGTCAGCAGGCCGAACTGGTGGTTATCTATAATCCGCGCCAGCACGGTCATTTGCACCAGACCGAGGCCGATGATGATCACCGTGGCAATCGCCGACCACTTCGCGCCGCTGATGGTTTTTTCACGTAAGCTCATATCAATATGCCGCTTTGTTAACGAAGCCCTTGAATACCGTCAGGAAAACGATTTTGATATCGAACCAGACGCTCCATTCGCGGATGTACTCAAGGTCGAACTCGACGCGTTTTTCCATTTTCTCCAGCGTGTCGGTTTCGCCGCGCCAGCCGTTAATCTGCGCCCAGCCAGTAATGCCCGGTTTCACTTTATGGCGTAGCATGTAGCCTTCAATGAGCTGGCGATACTGTTCGTTATGCGCCACCGCATGCGGACGCGGACCGACAATCGACATCCCGCCAGTCAGCACATTGATAAACTGCGGCAGTTCATCCAGCGAAGTGCGGCGCAGAAAGTTCCCCACTTTGGTGACGCGCGGATCGTTCTGTGTCGCCTGAGTCACCACTTTGTCGTTCTCCATCACTTTCATGGAACGGAACTTCCACACTTTGATCGGCTTGCCATCCATGCCGTAGCGAGTCTGGCGGAAAATAATCGGCCCCGGTGAGCTCAGTTTCACCGCCAGCGCAATGCAGCACAGCACCGGGGAGATCAGCAGCAGAATAAGCGTCGCCAGCACAATGTCTTCTGCACGTTTTATCAGGCGGTTAACCCCGGAAAGCGGCGTGTCGTACAGCGGCACCACCGGAACGCCGTTCATCTCTTCGATACGGGAATGGAGAATGTTGAAGGTAAAGACATCGGGGATCAGCAGCACCGAACAGGTGGTGTCCGCCAGTTGATGGACCAGTTTTTTCACGCGCGCGCCGTCGCACATCTGCATCGCGATATAGACGTTATGAATCTTGCCCGCTTTCGCATCCTCGACCAGCTGTTGCAGATTACCCGCCCAGTCGTTAGAAACGCCGCCCGGTTTCGGGTCGTGGTAAACGCCCACCACTTCAAACCCTAACCACGGCTGATTACGGAAGCTCTCCATCAGCATTTGTCCGGCGGCTAAATCCCCCGCCACCGCGACCATACGCTTGTTATAGCCATGATTACGCAGCCAGCCCGCCCCAATACGAATACATGAACGGCAAACCACCAGTCCGATGCTGGTCAGCCCATACCACGCCAGCCAGATTTTCAGTTGCGTGTCGAAATCATTGTTGAACGCCACCAGTCCGGCGCTGAAAATCACGCTTAAGGTCCAGTTTTGTAGCAGCAGGGCAAATTCTGTCGCTGCCCGAACACCGCGCCATGAGCGATAAAAATCGGTGATGCCGCCCAGCATCTGGAACACCACCAGCGTAATCAGCGCCACCAACAGGTGCATGTAGAGGAATGACAGTCCGCTGACTTCGCAAACCAGCCATAGTCCGGCAAACATGATGGTGATATCTGAAAAGCGTTGCACCATAGAGATTAACGATGCATTGGTTTTCGCTCGCTCGCGCTTTTTTAGATTTGTCATCGTTGTTCCTGTTTTTAGCCCCTTACCCGCAGTGGGGTAAGGGAAGATCCGACATTACTCGTTCAGCAACGTCAGCAGAGTTCGCGTTCGCGCTTCCATCAGCGGCACATCACCGCGTGATTCCACATTCAACCGCACCACCGGCTCGGTGTTGGAGGAGCGCAGATTAAAGCGCCAGTCGGCAAAGGTCATGCTGATGCCATCGGTACGATCCACCGCCAGCGCCTCGCGGCTAAAGTGCTGTTCCACGCGGTTAATCGCCTCAACGGGGTGTGCCAGTTTGCTGTTGATCTCACCGCTTGCCGGGAATGCCGCCATCCGGTCGCGCACCAGTTCGCCCAGCGTTTTTCCTTTCAGGCACACCAGTTCGGCGACCAGCAGCCACGGGATCATGCCGCTGTCGCAGTAAGCGAAATCACGGAAGTAATGGTGGGCGCTCATTTCGCCACCGTAGATGGCGTCTTCCTTGCGCATACGTTCTTTAATAAAGGCGTGTCCGGTTTTCGACATTACCGGGGTGCCGCCCGCGGCCGTCACCACATCAATGGTGTTCCAGGAGAGACGTGGATCGTGGATGATCTTCGCGCCGGGATTTTTTTCGAGGAACGCTTCTGCCAGCAGGCCGACAATGTAGTAGCCCTCAATAAACTGCCCTTTTTCGTCAAACAGGAAACAGCGGTCAAAATCGCCATCAAAGGCAATGCCCATATCCGCGCCGTGTTTGATGACCGCATTGCGGGTGTCGTCGCGACATTCCGGCAGCAACGGGTTAGGAATACCGTTGGGGAAATTGCCGTCCGGCGTGTTATGCACTTTGATTAACTCCACCGGTGCGCCGAGGGCTTTAAAGCGGGCTTCGATGGCGTCCACCACCGGACCCGCCGCGCCGTTCCCGGAGTTAATCACCAGCTTGAGCGGCGTAAGGTTTTTGACATTGATATAACCGAACAGGTGATCAACGTAAGCGTCACGCAGATTGATTTGCTGATAGCGACCGCGTTTGGTTTCATCGACGGGAGGAAAGTCGTTGGCTTCTGCCAGACGCTGGACATCGCGCAGTCCGGTATCGCCGCTGATCGGGCGAGCCCCTTCGCGCACCAGCTTCATGCCGTTGTAATCCATCGGGTTATGGCTGGCGGTAACTTCAATGCCGCCATCCACGCCGAGATGGAACGTGGCGAAATAGATTTCTTCGGTGCCGGACATGCCGATATCCAGCACGTCGACGCCCGCATCCTGTAAACCTTTCGCCAGCGCCAGTTTTAAGGTTTCGCTGGTGAGGCGGACATCACCGCCTAACACAATGGTTTTCGGTTTGAGAAATTCGCCATAGGCGCGACCAATGCGCCAGGCGATATCTTCATTCAGTTCTTCGCCTAATTTCCCGCGAATATCATAGGCTTTAAAGCAGGTTAATTTTTTCATATCGTTACCCTTTTTCAGGCAATAGTTGGCCCTGACCGAAACGGCCAATTTTGTTTTTGTCGTTATTTACATCGCGGTTTCGCATTCATTGCCTGATGCGACGCTGCCGCGTCTTATCAGGCCTACAAACCCGAACCGTAGGTCGGATAAGGCGTTCACACCGCATCCGACAAACAGCGCCTGATGCGACGTTTACACCCGTCCGTAGCGATCCGCGAAGCGCACCACATCATCCTCTTCGAGATAAGAGCCGGAGCGCACTTCAATTAAATCGAGCGGAATTTTCCCCGGGTTTTCCAGGCAATGCGTCGCCCCCAGCGGAATATAAATGGACTCGTTTTCACCAAGCAGTTTGATATCACCGTCGATAGTGACTTTTGCCGTTCCCGCGACAACCACCCAGTGTTCCGCGCGGTGATGATGCATCTGTACCGACAACCCTTCGCCCGGCTTCACGGTGATGCGTTTCACCTGGTAGCGGTCGCCCGCGTCGATAGAGTCATATTTGCCCCACGGACGATACACTTCGCGATGCACCCGATGCTCATGGCGACCATCAGCTTTGATCTGCTCGACCACTTTTTTCACATCCTGCACCGCGTTACGGTCGGCAATCAGCACTGCATCTTTGGTCTGCACTACCACCAAATCTTTCACCCCGACGGTGGTGACCAGGCCAGATTCGGCATACACATAGCTGTTTTCAGTTTTGTGATTAATCACATCGCCATGGCAAACGTTGCCCTCGGCGGTGTGAGCGCTGATCTCCCATAATGAAGACCAGGAACCGACATCGCTCCAGCCCGCATCCATTGGCACCACAACGGCATCTGCCGTGCGTTCCATGACCGCGTAATCTACCGACTCTTCCGGGCAGGCCAGAAACGCTTCTTCATCCACGCGAATAAAATCGAGATCCGGATCGACGGCGCTCATCGCTTTTTCACAGGCATCGAGAATATCCGGGCGATATTTTTTCAGTTCTTCGAGATAGCGTCCGGCACGGAACAGGAACATACCGCTGTTCCAGTAATATTCGCCGCTTGCCACATAGGCCTGAGCGGTTTCCAGATTCGGTTTTTCGACAAACTGCGCCACTTCAAAGGCCACCGTATCCTGCTCACCCGCAGACACTTCACCGCGACGAATATAGCCATATCCGGTTTCAGGTAGATCCGGCACAATGCCGAAGGTCACCAGCTTGCCCGCTTCAGCATACGGCATGGCGTTACGCACGGCGGCGCGGAACGCATCTTCGTCGGCAATCACATGATCCGCCGCCAATACCAGCATTAACGGGTCGCTCTCCGGGCTATGACGTTTTGCCGCCAGCGCCGCCAGCGCAATGGCAGGTGCAGTGTTACGCCCTGCCGGTTCGAGAATAATGTTCTCGGTGAGTTTGTTCAGTTGACGCAGCTGTTCCGCGACAATAAAGCGGTGCTGCTCATTGCAAATCACCACCGGGCTTTCGCACTCCACGCCGTTCAGGCGGCAGATGGTGGTTTGCAGCATGGTGAGATCGCCTTTCAGGCATAAAAACTGCTTGGGATAAAGTACGCGGGAAAGCGGCCATAAGCGGCTACCGGAGCCACCTGCCATCACAACTGGATAGAGTTTCGACTGCGCCATAATTATCCCCGAATATCATTTATAAATTGACGTAACACGTTCTCTTTATCGAGCGTGCGTTCGGCATATTCACGTGCCACCGTGTTGTGTTTGGGCAGCAGGAGCGCCTGACGGATCCCCGCCACCAGCGCCTCGACCGATTCCGGCTCTACGCAAACCGCAATGCCCGGAAAGGTTTCGCAAAGCTGCCCCAGTTCGGTGTGGGCTTCTGCGGTAATCACCGCGTTACCGCCTACCGCCAGAATATTGGTCAGTTTCGACGGCAATACGGCATCTGCCGCGCCGCGTTTTTGCACCACCAGATGGCAATCCCCCATCTTCAGCAGTGCGGGTAAAGCGTCATACGATTGCAGCGGAAAAAATTGCATGTTGCGCAGTCCACGCTGCTGCGCCATTTTTTCCAGCCGCGCTTTGCCGCCGCCCTGCCCGACAATGGCAAAAATCAGCGGTTCATCGCGCAGGCGATCGGCAGCTTCAATAACGTTTTCCAGTCCCTGCTTTTCACCAATATTGCCGGAGTAAAGAATGATTTTTTTGTTATCCGGCAGGCCAAGCTGGTTACGAAGGGCGTCAACATCGGCGTCTGCAACATGTTGAAAACGGGCGATTTCCGACCAATTGGGGAAGAAGATGACGTTTTCCGCCGCCACGCCTTTTTCGATGGCTTTATTCATCATCGAGCGCGAAATCGTGGAGACGTTATCGACGTTATGCAGTCCGCTACGTTCGAACGCCGTTGCCAGCTGTGCCACTTTGCCTTTTCCGGCAAGGCCCAGCCCCAGCATGGCGTCCACTTCGTAATCCTGAATATGCAGCACGGTACGCGCACCAGAGAGCTTCGCCAGCAGGCGCATTCCCGGCGTGCAAAACAGCGTTGGCACCACGCCGATAATGCGATCCGGCTTCCAGCGGCGTTGCGCCATCAACGGGAAAAAACTGCTGACGGCAAAACTGCCGAGATGCAACAGGCGTTTCAGGGTGCTCGGCTGTTTTGGCACGTACAGCGGGCAGCGCCACACCGTGGCGGCCCCCTCTTCCCGTTTGTACCGCCAGGCGGAATAGTTCTCGCCCACCTGCCACTGCGGGTAGTAAGGCGGCGCGGTAATGACCCGCACCTCATGACCTTGTGCTGCCAGCCATTCCACCATCTCGCCGGTGTACTTGCCGATGCCGGTTAACTCCGGCGAGTAGTTAATGCCGTAGACCAGTATTTTCATAATCCGGGTACTCCGGCACGCTTCTCAGAGAGAAAATAGGCGCGGCTGTTAGCGTGAACATTGTCACTGGCGAGCAACGCGTCCGGCGTCAGCCAGCGGTAATTGTCATGCTGCTCATCCGGCAGTAACAGCTCATCTTCCGCGACTCTGATGCGAAAACCGAGCACCACATAGTGAGTGGTAAAATCCGAGCCGGAGAAGTTATCGTCATAAAAGTGCTGCCAGACACCGTAAAACTGGCCTGCTGTTATCGGCAGACGTAGCCCCAGTTCCGCAAGCGTCAGCCGCTCAAATGCGGCCTCCAGCATTTCGTCTTTCTGCACGCGCCCTCCCGGCACAAACCAGTAACCCTGCGCCGGGCGGTTGGTTCTTTTGCCAAGCAGAAACTCGCCGCGACTGTTCTCAACAATAAAGTCGAGAGAGACAAGCGGTGTGGAGCGCACTACCGTGGCAAAGTCTTCCTGACGTAAAAACATCATTACCCCCGAAAGCGGTCTTGATTCTCAAGGAACCACTGGTAAGTGCTGGCAAGCCCCGCTTCCAGTGAGATTTCGTGATACCAGCCAAGCTGATGCAGCCGCGTCACATCCAGCAGTTTGCGCGGCGTGCCATCCGGTTTGCTGGCATCAAAAACAACCCGACCTTTGTAACCCACCACTTTGGCGATGGTTTGCGCCAGCTCACGGATAGTGCAGTCAACGCCCGTGCCGACGTTAATGTGCGACAGCATCGGCCGGGTGTTCTCCTGCCAGACTTCGTGCGCCAGCTCCATGACATGAATGCTCGCCGCCGCCATATCATCAACGTGTAGAAATTCGCGCATCGGCGTACCGCTGCCCCACACCACCACGTCCGGCGCATTCTGTGCCGTCGCCTCATGGAAGCGACGCAGCAATGCTGGGATCACATGCGAATTACTCGGGTGGAAGTTGTCGTGTGGCCCGTACAGGTTGGTTGGCATGACTGAGCGGTAATCCCGTCCGTACTGGCGGTTGTAAGATTCACACAGTTTGATCCCGGCGATTTTGGCAATGGCATAAGGCTCGTTGGTCGGCTCCAGCGTGCCCTGCAACAACTCGCTTTCTGCCATCGGCTGTTTTGCCAGTTTCGGGTAGATGCAGGACGATCCGAGAAACAGCAGTTTGTTCACGTCGTTCTGATGCGCGGCTTGAATGATATTGCTCTCAATCATCATGTTCTGGTAGATGAAATCTGCCGGATACGTGTTGTTGGCAACAATACCGCCCACTTTCGCCGCCGCCAGATAGACCTGGTCAATGCTTTCGCTGGCAAAGAAATCATGCACCGCGCGGCTGTCCAGCAGGTTCAGTTCATCGCGGGTGCGTAATACCAGCTCCACATCACCGCGCTGTTCAAGCTGCCGCCTGATGGCGGAACCGACCATCCCGCGATGGCCAGCGATAAAAATGCGTTGTTTACTCATGCTTATGACTCCAGCGCGATCGCCACGTCGTAGCCGTGAGATTTCAGCAGAGAGTGTTTTTTCGCCGCTTCAAGGTCATTAGCCACCATTTCAGACACCATCTCTCTGAGGGTGATTTCCGGTTTCCAGCCCAGTTTTTCGTGCGCTTTGGTCGGGTCACCGAGCAGCGTTTCAACTTCAGCCGGACGGAAGTAGCGCGGGTCAACGGCGATAATCACATCACCCGGTTTAACGCCCGGCGCGTCATGCCCGGTGACGGAAACCACAATGCCCTTCTCTTCAACACCCGTGCCTTCAAAGCGCAGTTTGATACCCAGCTGTGCCGCCGCCATTTCCACGAACTGACGCACGGAGTACTGAACGCCAGTGGCAATAACGAAATCTTCTGGCTGTTCCTGTTGCAGCATCATCCACTGCATTTTTACGTAGTCTTTGGCGTGGCCCCAGTCACGCAGGGAATCCATATTGCCGAGGTACAGGCACGACTCCAGCCCTTGAGCGATATTGGCGATTGCGCGGGTGATTTTGCGGGTCACGAAGGTTTCGCCACGGCGCGGGGATTCATGGTTAAAGAGAATGCCGTTACAGGCGTACATGCCGTAGGATTCGCGGTAGTTAACGGTGATCCAGTAGGCATACAGTTTGGCAACCGCATACGGAGATCGCGGATAGAACGGCGTGGTTTCTTTCTGCGGAATTTCCTGCACCAGACCGTACAGTTCAGAAGTGGAAGCCTGATAGAAACGGGTTTTCTTTTCCAGACCGAGGAAACGGATCGCCTCGAGCAGGCGCAGCGTACCCATCGCATCGACGTCTGCGGTATATTCCGGTGACTCAAAAGAAACCGCAACGTGGCTCATTGCGCCCAGGTTGTACACTTCATCCGGCTGCACTTCACGCAAAATGCGCGTCAGGTTGGAGGTATCACTCAGGTCGCCATAATGCAGATGGAATTTCGGGTTGCAGGTGTGCGGATCCTGATAAATGTGATCCACGCGCTCAGTGTTGAATGACGATGCACGACGTTTGATACCATGCACCTCGTAACCTTTTTCCAGCAGAAACTCTGCCAGGTAAGAACCGTCTTGTCCGGTTACACCGGTGATGAGAGCGACTTTTGACATGTCTTATTCCTCTGTATTTTTTGAATTTATTCAGTTTCAACGCGTTTGCGTATCACCACTGCGGGGTTCCCCCGACAAACCACATTTGCCGGAAGCGATTTAAAAACACTGCTTCGCGCACCCACGACGGTGCCGTCGCCGATCGTGACGCCAGGGGCAACAAAGACATCGGTTGCCAGCCAGCATTTCTCGCCAATCACAATAGGCGTGGCGTTAATGGTGAAATGTTGACTTGCATGGTCGTGGCTCCCGGTGCATAAATAACTTTTTTGCGATATCACCGAATGTGCGCCAATGGTTATTTCACCGAGGGTATATAAATTGACCTCATCGCCGACCCACGCGTAATCACCTAAGGTTAATTTCCACGGATAGGTAATTTTTACTGACGGACGAATAACTACGTTTTTTCCTATTTTTGCGCCGAATAAACGTAATAAAAATGCCCGCCAGCGATACAATACTTGTGGCGACCAGGCAAATATTGTTGCCTGTACTGCCCACCACAATTGCACTTTAATAGCGTTGCCACCCCGGAACCCTTTCGGCACCGAGAATCCACTTAAATCCTGCATCGTTTTCCCTTATATTCAGCTTTTGTTATATAAGGCTTTCGTCTTTGAGGTCGTACGTTGGCGTAAATGCCAGGATAATTCAGCCCAAAAGCCAGGCACGTGCAATATCTGCCGTTGGACTTTTTTGGCGTCAGCACACAATTCCATATTATTGGTGGTTGATACCCCACCCATAGAAAATTCAGACACCAGGCCATTGAGTTTTTTAAATGCATAACCTGCTTTATACATTTTGGCCGCCAGCGCGTAATCGGAAGAAACTTTATATTCCAGGTCATAACGCCATTTCTTCAAGCCGGATACCGGGAAAAATATCGCCTGATGACTGGCGGGCAGGCTGTGATAAATATACCAACCCGGTTTGGCGCTACGTTTAATTTTATGCCCGTCGCCAAAATCCAGCAGCGCATCGCCGGTGATCATCATGTTATCTTTTTGCACTTTTAACTTACGGACAAAATTTGCGGCATCCTGATGAAAAATATCGCCTGAATTGAGAAACAGCGCGAACTTGCCTTGCGCCATTTCAATACCTTTGTTCATGGCGTCGTAGATACCGTTATCTGGTTCGCTGACAAAGCGTAGGTTATAGATACCATTGAGATTTTCCAGATACTCACGGGTGCCGTCGTTGGAACCGCCATCAACAACAATCCATTCGAAGCTGATATCGTCCGCCTGCGCCAGATGCGCCAGCGAGGCGTGTGTTTTGACTATCCCTGCGAGGTTACGAAACGCGACAGTGATTATGCTAAGCAACATGTTCTTATTCTTACCTCGTAATATTTAACGCTTTTCGCAAAATAAACGGACAGACGATTAAAAATGCATATTCCGGGCTAAATATCGAACCGGTAAAAAACAGCGATACCGGAGTAAAAAGATATAATTGCACGCGAAAATTGCGGTTATCACCAAAAGCGTTGATCATCATTTTTATCACTTTTCCCATGTACCACAGCGATAGAAGCACCGCGAACCAGGAAAAATAAATAATCAGCAAATATAAACCATTGTCTATGGTTTTTCCGACATCCGCACCGTTAAATATTCCGAATGATGCGACATATTCATAAAGTGAGCCAAATCTGACTACACCGTCAATATGGGTCAAAGAATAACCGACCATAACCAGCGGACCGACAATACGATAATACGATGACGATCCTTCCGTACCTAAATCGCCCAGACGGGTGGAAATATAAGGGAACGCGATTACCACACCAACCAGGAATACAGCCAGAGAAATCAATGCTAACGGTAACTTTTTCTTAATCGCCTCTTTATTCAGATATTGAAATGCCCACTCCAGCAAATAAAAAAGGATAAAGGTCATAACCCCTGAAAACGATCCGGATAATATTATCCCTGCGAGAATCATAGCATCGGTTTTAGGCGTTTTGATACCAAACTGTTTGATGCTGAGCCAAATTGAGATTAATGCCAGAGCGAAAAATGCCGGTTCGAAATAAAGTGCTGTCGTGCGCTTGCCGCCGAATTTAATGAAATTCAGCACATAGCTGTTGCTGTAAATCAGATATTTCGAAATCGACTCCATAATACTGCTACCGCCGGTGAGGATAATTTGCGCCATCTCCACCGCCGCCAGCACCACCACCAACCCGACCACCAGATAAAAGAAACGTAATATCTTGCGATGGTTGTGTGGCGAAATCGTTTTAAAGCGAATACTCCACACCATGCCAATAATGATCACAATATAGACAAACAGCATGGTTGAAGTGACGTATTTACTGGCATCCAGCGACTGACCAAACAGGTAGTTAAACGCCGTAAGTCCCGCGCCAATCCCCAAGGCAATCATCAATTTTTTAACGCTGATGCGCTCTAAAAACAGCAGTAACAGGACAGGTAAAAAAGTGACGATGGTGATGGGGAAACTTTCGCCAAGCTGGGCGATTTTGACGTTAACCAGCAGGTAGATCAGCGGCAGCAGCAGGTAGCTACAGATTCTGATAGAAGTTGACATACTCCTCCAGCATCTGTTGTCCACTGTAGGCGGCGCGGCTGCGCTGGCTGAATTCAGCCAGCGTGGTACCAAATATCGCCTGTGCGATTTCCGGTTTGCTTAACTGCACCAGTTGCAGCACATCTTCTTCGCTGACGGTTTTACCACCGGATTTTTGCAGCACTTCCCGCGCCGCATCGCTATGGGTGGCGATCACCGGCACGCCAATCGATAACGCCTCACACAAAATCAGCGGGTAGTTATCGACGCGAGAACTGAATACCAGCGCATCCATCTGATTGAGCGCGCTCATCAACTTGCGCTTGTCAGTTTCAAAGCCGTGATTAACAACGTTACCAGCGGTGAACGGCGAGAACTTACCGAAAGTATGCAGTTCGATTTTGTCGCTCAGCGCCATCATCTCGCGTACCAGTTGCTGGTTAGTTTTGCCGTCGTAACGCAGGTCATGCGCCACCACCGCGATTTTCGGCTTGCCCTGGGTTTCGCGTACCGGAGGCAAGTCCGCCAGAATCGCTTCGGTTGCCATATCAATGCCATTATTGATAATCCGGCAACGCCCTGGACCGTACAGACTATTGAAAGCATCAGCCACATGCTGGCTGGGGGAAATAAACTGACAGCCCAGTGCCAGCATCTCGCGGAATAACTGGCGTTTACCCGCCACCAGCTGGTGCGCGCGATCAATCTTCACCGGTGGATAGTTATTTAAGGTCGGGCATTTCTGGCAGCCCGTTTTCCAGCCTTCGCAACCGTCGGTAAAGGCGCAGCGTCCGGTAACGCTCCAATGGTCGTGTAGCGTCCAGACCAGAGTGACATCCGGTTTATGGTTTTTCACTTTTTCGCAAAAGCGCACCACGCTCTTAAGATTCAACCAGTAGCTGTGCAGCACATGAAAATGCAGAACCACCGGGCCCGGTGTGCGAGTAATGGTGCGATATAACTCATTGAAATTGCCGAACAGATCGCGATTAAGCAGACGAAACAACGCAATGTTCGCCATCGCGGTCATCCGTGGCGTATGTTTGATGACCTGCGGATAGTTCTGATGGCTGACGCTCTCTTTGCCGCCTTTGCCGTAGCCGTAGACAAAATGTGACGCCAGCCCCTGTTGCAGCGCGCGCTGGTGGAGATCTAACGCCACACCTGCTGCCCCGCCTTCCGCCAGTCGCACATTAAATTGCAGAATATTCATTTAATTACCTTCACTCGCGCTTTTTCTCCCACCACCAGCGCGTTGTCCGGGACAGAGTCGAGCACCACGCTGCCCGCGCCCACGGTGACGTTGTTACCAATCGTGATATCACCAAGAATAATGACGTTGGCACCGAGTTCGACGCCGTTGCCAATGTGTGGACATGCCATGTTATCGGCACCACGATTGCCGATAGTGACGCCGTGACGAATGGTGAAATCATCCCCCGCGACCACGTTTTTATTGATCACTACGGCGTAACCGTGATGGATAGTAAAGCGTCGGCCTATGGTCGCGGCGGCCTGGATTTCATAACCGAAAAAGCATTCGGTGATAATGCGATACAGCACCAGCAGCGGGGCCGCCCAAAGATTGTTGAGGACGTTCTTTTTGCGCCACACCGAACAAAAATGAGCGGCACGATAGGCAAGAACCATGCAGCACGGGCGTAAACTCCAGCTGTTGGCGCGCAGATCTTCCAGCATCTTTAGCGCCCCCGAATACCATCAGCCAGACGTTTGCCGTTACGCACCGACAGCAGCGTCAGCAAAGTGCGCCAGGTCATGCGTTTATTGCGGATCTGGTAGAGGGTAAACAGCTGATATTTTTTGCTGGCGCGGTCGAATTTGTCTTTGTGCTTGCGGTAAAAGTGGAAGTATCCGGAGAATTTTTTCGGTGACGAGGTGATCTGCATTTCGCCGTGATTGATATGCAGGATCTGCGTCGCCTCTTCCACTTTCCACGGTTCGCCGTACTCCACCACCATCCGCAGGAAGATGTCGTAATCCTGTGCCGCTTTCAGTTCGGTATCGAACAAGCACTCTTTGAAACGCCACGCCCAGGTAAAGACCTGATTGCCAATGATATTGCGTTTGTAAAACAGGCGGCGTGAATACGGCGATTTGGGATACAGCGGCAAGCTTGCCGGTTGGGAATAAACTTCGCCCTGGCAAACGTAGTCGTTAGCGTACAAAAAGGCGTGAGTGACCAGTTGCTGTTTATGGGCGAGGAAGACGCTCAGGCGGTTGGGTGTCCATTCATCGTCGTCATCGATCCCGGTGATGTATTCCCCTTGCGCCAGCATAATCGCCTGGTTACGTACCGCGCACGCCCCGCTGTTAATGTCGTTGTGAATGTAAGTGATGCGCGGATCGTTGAGGGCGGTGACGTACTGTTGTAGTTGTTCCCAGGAGGTGGAGCAATCATCCACGATAATCATCTCCCAGTTGTTGTAGTCCTGGCGCAGGACCGATTTTATCGCCCGAATCGCCAGTTGTTGGCGGTTCCAGGTCGGCATATAGATTGAAATCAGCGGATTGTCTTTCATAGGTTGTTCTCCCGGCTTATGAGCTGGTTTGCTTGCCGGATGCGGCGTGAACGCCTTATCCGGCCTACGGGGCGGTGCGAATGCAAGCGTCGTTATTTCGCATCCGACTTATATTCGTATTCGTAATAGCCATAATCCTGATACGCGCTGGCGCGGCGGAAGATGGAGTTCAGAATCACCCCTTTCACCGGAATACCGTTTTGCTCAAAGCGGCTCAGACTGGTTTCCACTTCTTTCAATGTGTTGACCGCATAACGCGCCACCATTAACGTGGTTCCGACATGACGACCAACAATTGCCGCATCGGTCACTGCCAGAATCGGCGGCGTATCAATCAACACCAGGTCGTAGTTTTTACTCGCCCAGTTCACCAGTTCGGCAAAGCGTTCGCTCATCAACAGTTCAGAAGGATTTGGCGGTACCTGACCGCGCGGGATCAGGTCAAATTTGGCAATAGAGGTCGGTTTAGCCGCGGTAGTAATATCGCCCTGTCCAATCAGAATTTCCGACAGGCCATTAACGTTATTAGTGCCCAACAGCTCGTGGGTGTAACCTTTGCGCATATCGCAGTCGATCAACAACACCCGTTTATTGGTCTGGCTAATCACCGCCGCCAGGTTGGCGCAGACAAAGGTTTTACCGATTGACGGGCTAACCCCGGTCATCATCAACACATTGTTCTGTGCCTGCATCATCGCGAAGTGCAAACTGGTACGCAGACTGCGGATGGCTTCAATCGCCAGATCGGTTGGATTCCCCACCGCCAGTAGCTGGCTCTGTTTATAGCGTTTAATCCCTTTGATGGTTTTGACGCTATCGCGCGCTTTCTGCCACTCCGACAGCGGGATGCTGGCATAGACACTGATACCGTGTTCTTCCAGCACCTGCGGGCTTTCGATGCCGCAATTAAACAACGAGCGCAGCAGCACACCCACGATAGAGAGCATCAGGCCAAGGATAATCGCCCCGAGGATAATCAGCCCTTTCTTCGGTTTTAGCACGCCAGGCTGGGTGATTGCCGGGTCAACAATGCGCACATCGCCGACGGTGCTGGCTTCGGTGATTTTCAGCTCCTGTTCTTTATTCAGCAGTTGCATATAGACCTGCTGCCCAGACTCGACATCGCGGGTCAGACGGACAATTTCCTGCTGGGTTTTCGGCATCGCCGTTACGCGACCATTAAGTTTGGCTTTTTCGTCTTCCAGCGCCTGCCGTTTCTCCAGCAGCGTGCGGTACGCCGGATGAACTTTGGTGTACAGCTTGGAGATTTCCGCCTCTTTAAAGGTCAGTTCGTTCAACTGCGCGTCGATGTTCACCATCGAATCGAGCACCGCTTTCGCTTCCAGCGGCAGATCAACAGAATCTTTATCCTGACGGAAGGCATTCAGTTTGTTTTCGGCAACATCAAGGCGGCTACGTACTTCCGGTAACTGTTGCGCGAGGAAGGCGAGGCTTTTCGACGCTTCCGCCGATTTGCGCTCAATATTTTGCTCCTGATAGTTACGGGCGATGCTGTTAAGAATGTCGCGGATCTGTTCGCGATCTTCACCGGTATAAGTCAAGCTCAGTACGCCTGCGTCTTTGCCGTTCTCCGTTACCGTCAGGCTGTTTTGCAGTTGGTTGATCATCCCCAGCGTGGAGTATTTGGTGACGGTAAACTCACTCCCCGGGCTGGCGTGAATAGCTTCAACCATCAGCGTGACGCCTTCTTTTTTCAGCATCTGGCCCGCTTGCCCACGGGCGCTAAAGCCGCCATCACTGCTCAGGGTGTAGTTTTTGTCATCAAGCACATTAAGCGTAAACACCCGATCCGCCATCTCTTTCGGGCGGTTAAAGGTGGTCACTTTCACCGTCTCGTTCTGACGTCCCATCAGGCGATCCCAGCCCGCACCGAAAATCGGGAACGTGTTTTTGCTCACCGCAATATCGAGGTCGAGATCGTCCACCGTTTTACCAAGCACCAGACGCGAACGAATCAACTGGATCTCGGCGTCCGATGCTGGCGGTTTGTTGGCTAATGCCGAACCAATGTCCTGCACTAACGAATTGCCACTGTTTTGCTCGATTTGTACCAGTGCGTCGGCACTATAAATCGGCGTGGCGAAGAAAGTGTAAACCACGGAACAGAGGGCAAATACAGCGGTGATGCCAATCACCCACCAGCGCGCTTCAATGACGGTGCCGACCAGGCGACCAATATCGATTTCATCACTGCCCGTTACCGGAGCGGCATGTTGTTTTACTTTTTCTGTCATTCTTATACCTGCTCTGCGTTCAATGCCTGCGCCCACTGGCGGGCAGACCGTTCAAGTAATGTGTACACCGCTGCAAACGTTTCCCGGCTTTTGCGATACGGATCGGGGATTTCACATTCGTTATCCCAGTGACCAAACAGCATCACTTTGCCGCGCATCTCAGGTGCCATCTCGCATAAGCGTTCGATATGGCGCTTTTCCATGGTCAAAATCAGGTCGTAGTTGCGACACAGGCGACGGCTGATTTGCCGTGCACAGTGACCTTCCAGAGACAGTTGATGTTCTGCGGCGACGCTGATAGCAGTAGGGTCAGCGCCCTTACCGACCAGCGCGCCGAGTCCAGCGGACTCCACTTTCAGCTCCGGGTGATAACGTTGCAGTAAGCGTTCCGCCGTCGGGGAACGGCAAATATTGCCGACACAGACAACTAAAATGTTGTTAAACATGACGATTACCAGTTATGAATGTCGCTGGCTGTATCCGTCATGTAACGGACACCGCTAATAGTTGGCAGCAACTGATTGATCAGACGGTTCCAGCGGGATACCGGGGCGGTGGTGACATACACCACGTCATAAGGTTGCAGGCGGAATTCTGTCGCCATTACCAGCGACGTCGCATCGGACATATCCAGCTGGTAGATATTGGCAATCTTGCCGTTACGCCCGCTCTCGCCTTTCAGCGGACGAATGACAAAGATGCCGCTGGCGTTGGAGGTGGTCATGTCGATGCCTTCAGCATTGCCCAGGGCTTCAGTCAGGGTCATGCCGCTAAAGTCCATTTTCAGGGTGCTCTGTTTCTTCACTTCACCCATCACAAACACTTTCAGATCATCATTACGTGGCACGTAAAGAATATCGCCGGGGTAAAGCAGTCGGTTCTGATTGAGGTCGCCGTTTTGCATCAGCGCCTGCAAAGAAATGCGCTCTTCACGACCATTGTGTGTTAGCACCACGTTGCGCCAGTCAGCGGTGTCGGTCAGGCCACCTGCGGCGTTGATAGCGTCGAGAATGGTCAGAGGCACGTTGGTAATCGCCTGTTGACCGGATTTATTCACCTGACCGGAGATATAGGCTTTTTGCGAGCGGAAGGCGGCGATATTAACGTCCACCTGCGGGTCAGAGATGTACGTCGCTAAGCGCCCGGTAATATCACTGCGGATTTCAGCGAGCGTTTTCCCCACGACGTGAACCTTGCCGATATACGGGTAGAACATGGTGCCGTCAGGCTGTACCCAGTTGCCGGTGTCGCTGGAGCTGCGGTACTGACCGGCTGGCGTGGTGAGTTCCGGGTGATCCCAGACGGTGACATTAAGAACGTCCCCCGGCCCGACGCGATACTGGTAATTCGCGATCTCACTTTCCAGCGTCATATTGGGGCGCGCTACGTTGGGTCGTGGGCGTAATTGATCAATCAGGCGCGGGGTTAACGGATAAACATTCACCATTTTGTCGAGGTCGAAATCAGCGTCCTGCTGTTTGATGACGTCTTTCCCCATCGTCGACATATTGCTGCCCGGAAGTACTGTGCAACCGCTTATCAAGGTTACTGACACCAATAATGGCATCAATTTCATTTTGGATTTCATCATTGTTTATTTATCACTTTGGCAGAGTAATTATCCTGTGCACTATTAATAGCAATGTCGCCATGCACATTTACCTTGCAGTTAATTGAATAAAAATTTAACTGGCATCAGTCCTAAAAAAACTGATTTCATCCGCAGGCTATTGACAGAATAATTCAGACTGGTCTTTCAGGCATCCAGACACGCTACCGCCCCTGGCTTTTTAGCTACCAATACACTGATTTAGTTTAATTTTTCAAACCCTCTCTGCATACAGTCGTTGATGAGAAAGGGTTATTGCGGAAATTAATTTCCGAATATAAGGTGACATTATGGTAATTGAATATTGGCTCTCCAATAATGCAGGAGGAAGTGTTACAGCTAACGGAATAGCAGGCAAGGTAACAATTCGGCAATTGGCTATTTTTAAGAATTATATTAAGTGTCATTCAATATGGTTTTTAGGAGTTTCTTTAGGTTGACAATATTTAATATGGCGTCTCCACATGCGATATTTCTTAAATAACACTTTATTATTACCACTTATAATTCGGGGATAATGTGAAGTTATAACCCTCAAATAATATGAGATAAATAGTGCTGCAACATTGCATTTTTGCCCCGATTTATCCATGATCGAATTGTGACATTTGTCATACAACGAATAGGTTTTGTACTTACTATGGAATGGATTGCCGATCCGTCTATCTGGGCTGGATTAATCACGCTGATTGTGATCGAACTGGTCCTCGGCATTGATAACCTGGTCTTTATTGCCATCCTCGCCGAAAAACTACCGCCTAAGCAGCGCGACCGCGCACGGGTTACCGGGCTCCTGCTGGCGATGTTAATGCGCCTGTTACTGCTGGCGTCAATCTCCTGGCTGGTCACCCTGACTCAACCGCTGTTCAGCTTCCGCTCGTTTACCTTTAGCGCCCGCGACTTAATCATGCTGTTTGGTGGTTTCTTCCTGTTGTTCAAAGCCACGATGGAGTTGAACGAACGGCTGGAAGGGAAAGACAGCAATAACCCCACACAACGCAAAGGTGCGAAGTTCTGGGGGGTGGTGACACAAATTGTGGTGCTGGACGCCATCTTCTCACTCGACTCGGTGATTACCGCCGTCGGGATGGTCGACCATTTACTGGTCATGATGGCCGCCGTCGTTATCGCTATTAGCCTGATGTTGATGGCCAGCAAGCCGTTAACCCAGTTTGTTAACAGTCACCCGACGATCGTTATTCTCTGCTTAAGCTTCCTGTTGATGATTGGCTTTAGCCTGGTGGCGGAAGGTTTCGGCTTCGTCATTCCGAAAGGCTACCTGTACGCTGCCATTGGTTTCTCGGTGATGATCGAGGCGCTCAATCAGTTGGCTATCTTTAACCGGCGACGTTTTCTTTCCGCTAACCAGACACTGCGCCAGCGGACTACCGAAGCGGTAATGCGCCTGCTTAGCGGGCAAAAAGAAGATGCGGAACTGGACGCCGAAACCGCGTCTATGCTGGTGGATCATGGTAACCAGCAAATCTTTAATCCGCAGGAACGGCGGATGATTGAGCGGGTACTTAATCTTAACCAGCGTACCGTCAGCAGCATTATGACGTCGCGCCACGATATTGAGCATATCGATCTCAACGCGCCGGAAGATGAGATCCGCCAGTTACTGGAGCGAAATCAGCATACGCGGCTTGTCGTTACTGATGGCGATGACGCAGAAGATTTGCTCGGTGTTGTTCACGTTATCGACCTGTTACAACAGTCACTGCGCGGCGAACCGCTCAACCTGCGGGTGTTGATTCGCCAGCCGCTGGTGTTCCCGGAAACCTTGCCGTTGTTACCTGCCCTGGAGCAGTTCCGTAATGCCCGCACACACTTTGCTTTTGTGGTGGATGAGTTTGGCTCGGTGGAAGGGATTGTGACATTAAGTGACGTCACTGAAACCATTGCCGGTAACTTACCGAACGAAGTGGAAGAGATCGACGCCCGCCATGATATTCAGAAGAATGCGGACGGTTCCTGGACGGCGAATGGTCATATGCCGCTGGAAGATCTGGTGCAATATGTGCCGTTGCCGCTGGATGAAAAACGTGAATATCACACCATTGCCGGGCTATTGATGGAATATTTGCAACGTATTCCAAAACCTGGCGAAGAAGTTCAGGTGGGGAATTATTTGCTTAAAACGTTGCAGGTGGAAAGCCATCGCGTGCAGAAGGTACAGATTATTCCGCTGCATAAGGATGGCGAGATGGAGTACGAGGTGTGATGGCATGTAGGCCTGATGCGACGCTTTACGCGTCTTATCAGGCCTACAGGACAGCTCACCAGGTAACCTACATCTTCTCCAGCAACTTCTTCACATCTTTGCCATTGCGGGAATCTTTATTCCGCTCGGCCCAGTCGTTAAGACGGCGTTTTGCTTCATCCTGTAGATGTTTACGCAGTAACTGATCCACTTGCAGGCTGTAATTAAGTTGCTGCCAGTTGCCATAAACCCGCAGCGGTACTGGCGTTTCTTTGAGGAAATCAATCAGTTTGCTTTCTCCGTTCCAGCCACCCACGACCCGAATATCAAACTGGGTGTCGCAGGTTTGCTCCGCCAGATTCAACGTACCAGCCCCGGAAAGCGCCAGCATGGGCGATTGACCTTGCATGTCGTTTAACGTCACGACGCCATCCTTCAACGTCAAATCGGTGGTAAAGCGGTCAAGACGCGTCACGTTATCGAAGTTTTCAGCGGCCTTCACATCACCACCATTACGTTCTACCGCTTGCTGAATCATCTGCTGGAAGTTCATCCCTTCCATGCGTGTGTCGGTCATTTCGACATGTGCCTGTCCTTGCCAGTTGTGGCGGAATGCGTCGGCATCTATGTCAGCACCGGAGAAATCACCAGCCAGTGACATCTTTCCGGTCAACGAAATCGGATAGTTAAACGCCTTCAGAATGGTGCCAATCTCAACGTTTTCCAGCCGTGGCTGGAAGTTTATCCGCGGATTTATTGATGTCGCGTCCAACGTGCCCGGCAGTGAAACCTGTCCACCGTTAAGTTTGCCCTGCAGTTGAGTAATTTCCAGCAAACCCGACTTGTTGGTCATTTGCGTGGCAACATCTGTAAAATTCATTCCGCGCCAGCGCACGTTACTGGCCTGCAACAAAATATCAGCCGTAAAGCCTTGCAGTCCCTGATAGGCCGGTTCATCAATACGCGAAGAAATGACCGGGCGCGGCAACGTTGATTGGCTCTGCCCTTGCTGCGCGGCACCGTTCTCACCGTTCGCTGTTTCATTAAGGGGGATGAGGTTGTCAAGATTCAGTTGCGGGAATTGCAGTCTCAGCTGCCATTCCGGTTTCTCTGTCAACGTGACCTGTGCTTGCCCGCTCAGCGTACTGTCATTGGCGGTCAAACTAATTTGGTTAAATGAAAGGCGTTTATGTGACTCCTGCCACTGGACCTGGAAACTCCCCTGCCCCTGAATACCTTGTTTTGGTAAATCGGCACCCTGCAACTGCCAGTTAATTTGTTCAATAGCCGCCGTTAAATCATGCGGATAATCAGAAGCATCCACCGTACCGTTAAGGGATAATGTGAGATCGCGCTGATCGCGATTAACCCGCCCGGAAAACTCAAATGAGCCACGATGTTGGGGATCTTGTTCCATTTGCAGGCGGATATTGCGGATTGTCACCTGCTCGTCATCTTCATGCTGGAACACCAGAACGCTGTCCGCCACCTTAAGACTGGATATATCAAACGACCATCCGCGATCGTCTGACAGATCCGGCAAGGTATTGTCGCGCGGTGCAACCGGAGCGTCTTCACTGCGCACTGCTTCCGTCTGCGGCGTCAGTTGGATCACTGCCCCTTTTAGCATCACCTGCTTAACGCTCAGTTGATGACTCAGTAGTGGTAAAAGCGCCACGTCCAGACGCATGTTGTCGGCGCGAACCAGTGGCTGGCTTGCGCCCTGGGCGGTGAGAGACATTCGCCCGGAGAGGATACTAAGCTGCGGCCAGACGTGCCAACGCAGTGGCCCGTCGAGCTGCAATTGATAACCGCTACGTGCAGCAACTTGCTTGACCATATAGTCGCGGAAATCATTCGGATTCACCAGCAACACTAACGCAGATAACCCGGCCACCAGCACGACCAGGAGTATCATCAGCGTCGTCAGAAATCGTCTCATGGTATCCTCAATGGGCCTGAATTAGTCTTTATCGATTCGGCTGGCTACCGCGCCCTGCTGGTTGCGATATTTCGCATCTTCACGGCGGTTGTAAGGTCGCGCCGCCGGGCCGGAGAGCGGCTCAAAGCTCAGCGCACCAATTAACATGCCCGGACGCAGCGCCAGCGGCAGCTTACCGGAGTTGTAAAACTCCAGCACAATGCAGCCAGACCAGCCCGGATCGATACGGTGCGCGGTGACGTGCACCATCAGCCCCAGACGCGCCAGTGAAGAACGCCCGTCCAGCCAGCCCACCAGATCGGCTGGCAGCGTCACCGACTCCAGCGTCACCGCCAGCGCCAGCTCTCCTGGGTGAAGATAGAACGCCTCGCTTTCATCGAGAACGATCTCATCGCTCATCACGCGGTCAAGCGCGGCGCTCACTTCATCTTTGGGACCGCTCAGATCGATAAACGCTGCCGTGTGACCACGGAAGGTACGAAATTTATTGCCCAGGCGCACATCCACCGTCGCGCCGTTAATACGCTCCACTGGCGGACGTGGGTTGATCGACAAACGGCCTTCATCAAGCCAGGCTTCAATATCTCGGTCACACAGACGCATGGCATTTTCTCCTTTCGAGCATCACTCCCTTAACGCCAATTACGTCAAGGGCATACCAGGTTATCACTGAACGGTACACAATTTATCAAGCTTATTCAAAGAACTGACTTATTTTCGCTTTCAATATATCGATCGCGATGCGGTTTTTCCCGCCGCGCGGCACGATAATGTCCGCATATTGTTTAGAAGGCTCAATGAATTGCAGAAACATCGGGCGCACGGTTTTTTGATATTGCGCCATCACTGAATCCATTGAACGCCCACGCTCGTTAACGTCACGCTTGATGCGGCGCATCAGGCAGATATCCAGCGGGGTATCAACGAAAATGGAGAAGTTAAGTTCGTCACGTAAACGCGCATCCGTCAGCAACAAAATGCCTTCGAGAATGATGACCTTCTTCGGCTCAACCGTCACCGTTTCTTTCATACGCGTATGTTCAACATAGCTGTAAACCGGCAGGTCAATTGCCGAGCCGCGTTTCAACGCTTGTAAATGCTCAAGCAGCAGGCTGTGATCCATCGCGCTGGGATGGTCGTAGTTGGTCTTAACGCGTTCTTCCATCGACAGATGGCTTTGATCTTTGTAATAGCAGTCTTCGGGAATTACGCCGATGTGTTCATCACCGACTTGCTCACGTAATTCACGATAAAGGGTACTGGCAATAAGACTCTTGCCGGAAGCCGATGCGCCAGCGATACCGATAATGACGCACTGATGAGACTGATCAGTCATATATTTAGCGACCTGATTAACCTGGATGTTAGGAAGGGGGCGACGAAGCGCCAAACGCGGCAATTATAGGGATTTCATCCGCCTGATACCAGTCGAATAGCGTTGCCGCGCGCTCAGAGTTAATTGTTGACGAAGAATTCCCGGTGGCAAATTACGTTGATCAGTTTTATACAAGGTAAAAAATGTTATACGCAGTTGCGCAAATTATCCGCCTTTACGTCACTTTATGAGCAATTCGCATATAAAATGTAAAACTTTTGTACTAGCATAAACACAGAAACGAATACTGGCGACCTGGCCTTGCGGATAAAGCGGTAATGAGCAAACAATCACAGCATGTATTAATTGCCCTGCCCCACCCGCTGCTTCACCTGGTCAGTTTAGGTTTAGTCTCGTTTATCTTCACCCTTTTCTCACTTGAGCTTTCGCAGTTTGGCACCCAACTCGCCCCACTGTGGTTCCCGACCTCCATCATGATGGTGGCGTTTTATCGCCATGCCGGGCGCATGTGGCCGGGAATTGCGCTGAGCTGCTCGCTGGGAAATATCGCCGCATCCATCCTGCTTTTTTCCACCAGCTCGCTGAACATGACCTGGACGACCATCAATATTGTTGAAGCCGTGGTCGGGGCAGTGCTGCTACGTAAATTGCTGCCGTGGTATAACCCCTTGCAAAATCTGGCTGACTGGCTGCGTCTGGCACTCGGCAGCGCCATTATTCCGCCTCTGTTGGGGGGTGTTCTGGTTGTCCTGCTGACGCCCGGAGACGATCCTCTCAGGGCATTTTTGATATGGGTACTGTCAGAATCCATCGGCGCTCTGGCACTGGTGCCGCTGGGATTGTTATTTAAACCACACTATCTGCTGCGCCATCGCAACCCAAGGTTGCTTTTTGAGTCGCTGCTCACGTTAGCCATCACGCTGACGTTAAGCTGGCTTTCGATGCTGTATCTGCCGTGGCCTTTTACTTTCATTATTGTGCTGTTGATGTGGAGCGCCGTGCGCCTGCCACGAATGGAAGCCTTTTTGATCTTCCTTACCACGGTGATGATGGTGTCGCTGATGATGGCCGCGGATCCCTCCCTGCTTGCTACGCCGCGTACGTACCTGATGAGCCATATGCCGTGGCTACCGTTTTTGCTGATCCTGCTGCCCGCCAACATCATGACGATGGTGATGTATGCCTTTCGTGCGGAACGCAAACACATTTCCGAAAGCGAAACCCGCTTTCGGAACGCGATGGAATATTCCGCTATCGGCATGGCGTTAGTGGGCACCGAGGGACAATGGCTGCAATCCAACAAAGCGCTCTGCCAGTTTCTCGGTTACAGTCAGGAAGAGCTGCGCGGACTCACCTTTCAGCAACTGACCTGGCCGGAGGATCTCAATAAAGATCTCCAACAGGTTGAAAAGCTGATAAGCGGTGAAATAAACACCTATTCAATGGAAAAACGTTACTACAACCGCAATGGCGATGTTGTCTGGGCGTTGCTTGCCGTCTCACTGGTGCGCCACACGGATGGCACGCCGCTCTATTTTATCGCTCAGATTGAAGACATTAACGAGCTAAAACGCACCGAACAGGTCAATCAGCAACTGATGGAGCGCATCACGCTGGCCAACGAAGCGGGCGGGATTGGCATCTGGGAGTGGGAGCTGAAGCCGAATATTTTTAGTTGGGATAAGCGGATGTTCGAGCTGTATGAAATTCCTCCGCATATCAAACCGAACTGGCAGGTGTGGTACGAGTGCGTGCTGCCGGAAGATCGCCAGCACGCCGAAAAAGTGATTCGTGATTCGTTGCAATCACGCTCGCCCTTTAAACTGGAATTTCGCATTGCCGTGAAAGATGGCATCCGCCATATCCGCGCCCTCGCCAACCGGGTACTGAATAAAGAAGGCGAGGTCGAACGCCTGCTCGGCATTAATATGGATATGACGGAGGTTAAACAGCTTAACGAGGCATTGTTTCAGGAAAAAGAGCGCCTGCACATTACGCTGGACTCCATCGGCGAAGCCGTGGTCTGTATTGATATGGCAATGAAAATTACCTTTATGAATCCAGTGGCGGAGAAAATGAGCGGCTGGACGCAGGAAGAAGCGTTAGGTGTTCCGCTCCTGACGGTGTTGCATATTACTTTTGGCGACAACGGACCATTAATGGAGAACATTTACAGTGCTGACACCTCACGTTCCGCGATCGAACAAGATGTGGTATTGCACTGCCGGAGCGGCGGCAGCTACGACGTGCATTACAGTATTACGCCGTTAAGTACTCTGGACGGCAGCAATATAGGCTCGGTACTGGTGATTCAGGACGTTACCGAATCACGCAAAATGCTGCGCCAGCTGAGCTACAGCGCCTCCCATGATGCACTGACGCATCTCGCCAATCGCGCCAGTTTTGAGAAGCAACTGCGTATCCTGCTGCAAACGGTAAACAGTACGCATCAGCGACATGCCCTGGTGTTTATCGATCTTGATCGCTTTAAAGCGGTGAATGACAGCGCCGGGCATGCGGCGGGCGACGCTTTACTGCGCGAACTGGCGTCGTTGATGCTGAGTATGCTGCGCTCCAGCGACGTGCTGGCGCGGCTCGGTGGTGATGAATTTGGTCTGCTACTGCCAGACTGCAATGTTGAAAGCGCTCGTTTTATCGCTACACGCATTATCAGTGCCGTGAATGACTATCACTTTATATGGGAAGGACGTGTGCATCGGGTAGGTGCCAGTGCCGGGATTACCTTGATTGATGACAACAATCATCAGGCAGCTGAAGTGATGTCGCAGGCTGATATCGCCTGTTATGCCTCCAAAGATGGTGGCCGGGGCCGGGTGACGATTTACGAACCGCAGCAAGCTGCCGCACATAGCGAACGGGCAGCGATATCGCTTGATGAACAGTGGCGGATGATTAAAGAGAATCAGTTGATGATGATCGCCCACGGCATCGCTTCGCCACGGCTCCCGGAAGCAAGTAATTTGTGGCTGATTTCACTTAAGCTCTGGAGTTGCGAAAGCGAGATTATTGATGAACAAACATTTCGTCGTAGCTTCAGCGATCCGGCACTTAGCCATGCTCTTGACCAACGGGTATGCCACGATTTTTTCCAGCAGGCCGCAAAAGCGGTTGCCAGTAAAGGCTTAAGCATCGCCCTTCCCCTTTCCGTTGCTGGTTTGAGTAGCGCCACGCTGGTGAATGAACTGCTTGAGCAGCTGGAAAATAGCCCTCTACCAGCACGGTTATTACATCTGATTATTCCGGCAGAAGCGATTTTCGATCACGCAGAAAGCGTGCAAAAACTGCGGCTGGCGGGATGTCGGATCGTATTCAGTCAGGTAGGCCGCGATCTGCAAATCTTCAACTCGCTGAAAGCAAATATGGCAGATTACCTGCTACTTGATGGTGAGTTATGCGCCAACGTGCAGGGTAATTTGATGGATGAGATGCTGATTACGATTATTCAGGGGCACGCTCAGCGACTCGGGATGAAAACCATCGCCGGGCCAGTCGTTTTACCCTTAGTGATGGATACGCTTTCGGGCATCGGCGTCGATCTGATTTATGGTGATGTGATTGCCAATGCCCAACCGCTGGATTTGCTGGTGAATAGAAGTTATTTCGCGATTAACTAAGGGAGCGTTTGCCCATTGCCTGATGCGACGCTAACGCGTCTTATCAGGCCTACAAATCGCTCATTCCCCAGGCCGGATAAGGCGCTCGCACCGCATCCGGCGACCAACGTCATGCTTCGTCTGGTTGCCAGCCTTCCGTATACCAGATATGCAACAGCGCATAAGAACGCCAGGGCTTCCAGCGTTCGGCATAACGGCGGATTTGTGCCGGCGTCATTCCCGGAAATCGCTGTTTAATCAGATAATCATCCGGCAGAAAAACATCTTTCGCCTGCCAGCCACGCAAAGCAAAATAATTTGCAGTCCAGCGCCCGATACCCGGAAAGGTTTGCAGCGTTTTCATCGCTTGTTCTACGTCGCCCGGTATTGTCATTGGTAAGGTGCCCTCCAGCGCCGCATTTGCCAGATGAATCAGCGCCTCTGCCCGTTTCAACGGCATACCTAACGCTTTTAATGCCTGCAGGTCGGCTACTGCCAGCCGCTGAGGCGTGGGGAAGCAGACATAATCCGGAAAATCATCCAGCCGTTCGCCATAAAGCTGTGCCACTCTGGAGGTCAATTTTGCCGCCATCGCCACGCTCACCAGTTGGCCTAAAATCGCCCGCACGCCCTGCTCAAAAGCGTCAACACAACCAGGTAAACGCAATCCTGGCCGCGCCGCGCCTAACTTGCCCAACGCACCGTTAACAATCTGCGGGTTACATTGCAGATCAAACAGGCGGCTCATTTTCGCCAGACACTCTGCGGCAACAGGTTCTAAACCTGCACTTAAATTTATGTGCAGAGTATGGCGGGCTATATCCGGAATAGCAGTCACCACGCCGCGATATTCGCCTACCGCCAGACTACGGGCATAATAACTGTCCGCGACCGTTTCCACGCCGCTCACCGCACGGGCGGCGAGAAATCCCAACATCCACGACCAGTCATACGGCGGCTGCCAGTTCAGGGTATACATCGCATCTCCTTGTTAATCCGCTTTCAGCATAAACGTTATTCAGACGTTACGCTTTGCTTTCATATTCCGGTTGTCGCGACGGCAACATTTCGCTAAAGTCACGCCCCTTCTTCACCGGCATGGGGATTATTTCGTGTTTATTGGTTTTGATTACGGTACAGCAAACTGTTCAGTGGCGGTCATGCGCGACGGTAAACCGCATTTGCTAAAAATGGAAAACGACAGCACGCTGCTGCCTTCAATGCTTTGCGCGCCAACGCGTGAAGCTGTAAGCGAATGGCTGTACCGCCATCATGATGTTCCGGCAGACGACGATGAAACGCAGGCGCTGTTGCGTCGGGCGATTCGTTATAACCGCGAAGAAGATATCGATGTTACGGCGAAAAGCGTGCAGTTCGGTCTTTCCTCACTGGCACAGTACATTGATGATCCAGAAGAAGTGTGGTTTGTGAAATCACCAAAATCGTTCCTCGGTGCCAGCGGCTTAAAACCGCAGCAGGTAGCGCTGTTTGAGGATCTGGTCTGCGCAATGATGTTGCACATTCGCCAACAGGCGCAGGCGCAGCTGCCGGAGGCAATTACTCAGGCGGTGATTGGTCGCCCGATCAACTTCCAGGGGCTGGGCGGTGATGAAGCAAACACCCAGGCGCAAGGGATTCTGGAACGCGCGGCGAAGCGTGCCGGGTTTAAGGATGTGGTATTCCAGTACGAGCCGGTCGCGGCTGGGCTGGATTACGAAGCCACCTTGCAGGAAGAAAAACGAGTGCTGGTAGTGGATATCGGCGGTGGTACGACTGACTGTTCATTGCTGCTGATGGGGCCGCAATGGCGTTCGCGTCTCGATCGTGAAGCCAGCCTGCTGGGTCATAGTGGTTGCCGTATTGGTGGTAACGATCTGGATATCGCACTGGCGTTTAAGAACCTGATGCCGTTACTGGGCATGGGTGGCGAAACCGAAAAAGGCATCGCCCTGCCGATTCTGCCGTGGTGGAATGCGGTTGCGATCAACGACGTTCCTGCGCAAAGTGATTTCTACAGTAGTGCTAACGGTCGTCTGCTTAACGATCTGGTACGCGATGCCCGTGAACCGGAAAAAGTGGCCCTGTTACAGAAAGTCTGGCGTCAGCGTTTAAGCTATCGCCTGGTGCGTAGCGCAGAAGAGAGCAAAATCGCCCTTTCAAGTGTAGCGGAAACCCGCGCCTCACTGCCGTTTATCAGCGATGAACTGGCTACGCTGATTAGCCAGCAAGGGCTGGAAAGCGCCCTCAGCCAGCCACTGGCGCGGATTCTGGAACAGGTGCAACTGGCGCTGGATAACGCCCAGGAAAAACCGGACGTTATCTACCTGACCGGCGGTAGCGCCCGTTCGCCGCTGATTAAAAAAGCGCTGGCAGAACAGTTGCCGGGCATTCCGGTTGCAGGCGGCGATGACTTTGGCTCCGTCACCGCCGGGCTGGCACGCTGGGCGGAAGTGGTGTTTCGTTAATTGAAAAATGGCTCAGCAACGGCTTAAATCTGCCTGCGCCTGAGCCAGTTTTTCTGCCGCCTGACGTAGCGGTTCCATCAACGGCATGGTCCGTGCTGGCGCATGAAGGCGGAATCGCTGCAACTCTGTCGCACCGACAGTCAGCGCCGATTCCAGCCGATGTCGTTTGGCGGCTATTTTTGCCATTACCGCTTGTCTGTCTGCAGGCGTTACCGCTTCGTTCGGCCTGAACACAAAACGGCGTTCACAGCTCGCTTTCCAGTCGATAACCGCCTGGGTCAGATGATCACCAAAACCTTTTACTTGCTTAACGCTCCGTCGGGTAACATCCGCTGCTGTTTCAATACCAAAGGACCGTAACGCCGCTTTACGCGCAGGGCCAACGCTGGGAATAGAGGCAACATCAATAAAAAATCCCTCCAGAAACTTCTGCTTCTGCCGTTCCCTTGCGGTGTCGTGAAGTGCTACCAGAGCGCGTTTCTCTTCTTCCGGTAACCCGAGAATTTCGTCCTTCATTTTTTCGAGCATCGCCCGTTTGGCGATAAAACCTTCCAGCCCGCCCAAGTGTTGGATCTGGCTGACTAAATGGTCATAGTCCATTTTCGCGCGATTAAACGCCTCACGGCGTTGCTGGATTTCTGCTTTGTACGCTTTGCTTGTCAGGCTGCCAATAATCCAGATAGCCGCCAGCACAGGAATCAAAATAATATAACGCGGTTCTGCCTGAAGGCCGCAAAGCAACAGCGATAACGCTGACAGTGCGATCTCAATCAGAATGATGTATTCGCGCCGTAACAGGCCTGAAGGAAGCGGCCTGCCAGTCGGTTGGAAATGATCGGGTAATGGCAGTTGCAATGCTGGCGGTGCTACTGATGCCATCACCATCGCCCAGACTCTCGCCAGCACAAAATCACCGCCGGTGGTAATGACCTCTTCGCCGAGATCAATAAAATAGATAACGCCTTGATTATCCAGCGCACACCACGGGCAGTCAGTCAAATGAGCGGGGTAAACATGCATTGCCGAAACGGTACATTTCTTTAACTGTTGGCGTAGTAAATCAAGTGCCGCTACCCACGCTTTTGCCGTCGGACGCCCGGTTGCCACGCCACTTTCCGTGAATGCCTGCTGAAACATGGCTTCAACATCGCCCGGTAACATCGACAGCGGAATCGATCGTGGCGGCGGTTTTAAACCACGTCGCTGATTATCTGAGGCGTAGGCATAACGGAAATGGGCAATATCCGTCTCCAGCGCATTACCTGCATCAGAGATAAGCGGTACACCGGAATAAGGATGCCGCCCACCAAACAAGATGTGAAAAATCAGCAACGCAAGGCCAAAATTATCGTGATTCGCGGTACGTTCAAAACCGACAAATGATGGCAAGGTTTGTAGCTCTGGCGGCGTAAAATGCGACACGCCGACTTCGCATAAATGCAGTGTGCCATTGGCGTTAATCTGAAAGGAGTCACTATCGATCAACACCACTTTGCTGTCGCGACCTACCATAAAGCTGTTCTGGTTTACGTCCCCCACGACGTGCCCGTGCTCGTGAACCGTAGCAAAAGATGAAGCAATATTGCGCGCAACATAGAGTAGAAAATCCCACGCACAATGAGGGTAACTCTGGCGACGATGTGCCGGGCTATAGATCATATGAATCGGTTCTTTACCAGAAACTTTTGGCATCATAAAACCGATAACTTTTCCGCCTCGTCCACCGTGAAGCGTTGCCTGCGGCCAGGCGACATAATTCAACAACTGCGCGTCAGCTGTCGCAGCCATAAAGGCAAGTTTGTCCTGTTTTAAGGCGGGTGGCGGCGTGTGATAAATCTTGGCGACGCTATCGACAAACTCCTCGATATCATAAACCGCACCTTCGCCGCCTTTGCCCAGTTCACGGCCTGGCGTAACGCACTCACCAGTAGCAGTATATAAAGTGGGTTTCATGGTAACCACATAGCCAGTGCCAACGTTTTATCATCATCCGTACGCTCGTTTACCGCCGGGCTGGACAAAAACTGCTTTAACAATTCAGGTAATAAATCGAGTTGTTCCTGCGTTGCTGACGCCAGTCCATTGAAAAACGGGGTAAAGAAAGGCACATGCGGAGAATTATCCAGCATATTTAACGCCAGTCGCTGAATACCATCCGTAAATGCTGCAACTTTATGCGCGCGCTCAGTGCTGGTGAAAGTTTCCAGTCTGGAAACGGCATCTTCATCAGTAATGAAGTGCGTCATATTGGCATATTCCCCCACCATCGGCGTGAGCGGCAGTTGCAAACCGTGCCCCAAATCTACCACCACGCCGCCATCGCCAATCTGCATAATCAAGGTGCCATTAGCTGATGAAATCAATCCCAAAAACGTGCAGGCAAAATCGCGAACCGCTAATTCTTTGGCTTCCGCCTCGGCAAAAAGTCGCTGACGAATGGTCAGCACAATGTCCGTTGCGAGGACATCATTAAGCCCCAATTCCCCGCCCTGCACTTTTTGCGACATATAAGCCATCGCTTCATTGACGGCGAGCATCGCACCTTCGCCTCCCTGCGAGGCGCTACCTGCGCCATCAGCGACAAATACCGACAATAATGGCTGCTGGTCATTTAGCCAGGCAACCTGTATCTGGCAGGCATCCTGGCAAGGCAAGTCCGCACTGATGTGCGACGTTCCAACGGCTGATGCATAGACCAGTCGCCAGCTCACACTGACGTCCAGCCTTTTGGCGCTTCCAGCACAACTTCCGTTCCCGGCGTGGAGCGGGAAACCGAACGCAGCGAACTGGATAACCAGCTAAACAGTTCACGGAATTGTAATCCCTGCAGTGGCAAAGGCTGACGAACGCTGATTTGTGCCAGCGTCTTCATATCCGCCCCCTGAACGCCGATGGTAAAGAAGGCAAACTTCTTATCTTCTTCCCCCTGAAACACTTTGTTGGCGGCAGCCTGCCACTCATCGGTTGGTGCACCATCGGTGATCAGGAAAATCCACGGACGATAATAGGAAATACCATTGGCACGATATTCACGTTTCCGCTCCTCAACCATATCCAGGGCTTTGGTAATGGCAGAGCCCATTGGTGTATCGCCCTGGGCAAACAGGATGGGCGGGAAAAAATTAGCGGCGCTGGTAAAGGGTTGTTCCACATGCACCGGACCGAACGTCACAATGCCGAGTTCCACTCTTTTTAAGGCCAGCGAATCGGCAAGCAGCTCATCGCGAAAGGTAACCAATCCGGCGTTAAGTTCATTAATGGGTCTACCGTTCATAGAACCAGAAACATCCAGCAGCAAAATGCAGGGGCAACGTGGTTCCGGGTTACTGGCAAAATCGCTGGTGGCAAACGTGATTTGTTCGCTCATAAGAAATCCTTTCTTAGAGAATTATTGAGGTCCAGTATCATACCGACTGCAATAATGAAATAAGAGCAAACGAAGAAACTTTCAGAATTAGGCCCGGCAGCGCAGAAGATTTTGCTATTCGCCTCGCAAGAACGTGGGCTTACAGATTGACAACAAGGGTTGAGTGACATAATTTCAGGAGTGAGGGTAGAGCGGGGTTTTCCCCGCCCTGGTAGTCTTAGTATGCTGGGTAGCTAATGACTAAGAGCACCACGATGATGAGTAGCTTCATCATGACCCTTTCCTTATTTAAGGCCCCTTCCTCGGGAGGGGCTTTCCCGTTTCAGCGTCCCGCTGAAATCTTCGGCTTACCTCCTTTCGCCCTGTATGCAGTCTATCGCTGACTTGCGGATAAAATAGTTTCAAGTGTGATTATTGCGTAACGACTCGCAAAGAATATTTGCTGGCAGGATCGCAGACTGCAAAGTCTGCGGATTGACAATTGGACCGTGAAGGCATACTTTCAGGAATGAGGGTTGAGCGGGGTTTCCCCCGCCCTGGTAGTCTTAGTAAGCCGGGAAGCTTATGACTAAGAGCACCACGATGATGATCCACTTCATCATGACCCTTTCCTTATTTATGGCCCCTTCCTCGGGAGGGGCTTTCCCGTTTCAGCGTCCCGCTGAAATCGTCGGCTTATCTCCTTTCGCCATGCAAGCAGTCTATCGCTAACGCGTAGATAAAATAGTTTCATGTGTTATTACTGGATGTGTGCTCGCAAAAGTGCCCGTCATTCAGACGATTCCCGACAGTGTTTCATAATTCCTCCATTTTTCTCCCTTATTGGCTGGCTACACTAGTATCATTCCGCGAAACGTTTCAGGAAGAGAAACTCTTAACGATGAAAGGCAGTTATAAATCCCGTTGGGTAATCGTAATCGTGGTGGTTATCGCCGCCATCGCCGCATTCTGGTTCTGGCAAGGCCGCAATGACTCCCAGAGTGCAGCCCCTGGGGCGACGAAACAAGCGCAGCAATCGCCAGCGGGTGGTCGCCGTGGTATGCGTGCCGACCCATTAGCCCCGGTTCAGGCGGCGACCGCAGTAGAACAGGCTGTTCCGCGTTACCTCACCGGGCTTGGCACCATTACCGCCGCTAATACTGTTACGGTGCGCAGCCGCGTGGACGGTCAACTGATGGCGTTACATTTCCAGGAAGGCCAGCAGGTCAAAGCAGGCGATTTACTGGCAGAAATTGACCCAAGCCAGTTCAAAGTTGCATTAGCACAAGCCCAGGGCCAACTGGCAAAAGATAAAGCCACGCTCGCCAACGCCCGCCGTGACCTGGCGCGTTATCAACAACTGGCAAAAACCAATCTCGTATCTCGTCAGGAACTGGATGCCCAACAGGCGCTGGTCAGTGAAACCGAAGGCACCATTAAGGCTGATGAAGCAAGCGTCGCCAGCGCGCAATTGCAACTCGACTGGAGTCGCATTACCGCACCAGTCGATGGTCGCGTTGGTCTTAAGCAAGTTGATGTTGGTAACCAAATCTCCAGTGGCGACACCACCGGGATTGTGGTGATCACCCAAACACATCCTATCGATCTGGTCTTTACTTTGCCGGAAAGCGATATCGCCACCGTTGTACAGGCACAAAAAGCCGGAAAACCGCTGGTGGTAGAAGCCTGGGATCGCACCAACTCGAAGAAGTTAAGTGAAGGCACGCTGTTAAGCCTTGATAACCAAATCGATGCCACTACCGGTACGATTAAAGTGAAAGCTCGCTTTAATAATCAGGATGATGCGCTTTTCCCTAATCAGTTTGTTAACGCTCGCATGTTAGTCGATACCGAACAAAACGCCGTGGTGATCCCCACCGCCGCACTGCAAATGGGCAACGAAGGCCATTTTGTCTGGGTACTGAATAGCGAAAACAAAGTCAGCAAACATCTGGTGACACCGGGCATTCAGGACAGTCAGAAAGTGGTGATCCGCGCAGGTATTTCTGCGGGCGACCGCGTAGTGACGGACGGAATTGATCGCCTGACCGAAGGGGCGAAAGTGGAAGTGGTGGAAACCCAGAGCGCCACTACTCCGGAAGAGAAAGCCACCAGCCGCGAATACGCGAAAAAAGGAGCACGCTCCTGATGCAGGTGTTACCTCCGAGCAGCACAGGCGGCCCGTCGCGCCTGTTTATTATGCGTCCTGTCGCCACCACGCTGCTGATGGTGGCGATCTTACTCGCCGGGATTATCGGTTATCGCGCCCTGCCCGTTTCGGCGCTGCCGGAAGTGGACTATCCAACCATTCAGGTGGTCACGCTTTATCCAGGTGCGAGCCCGGATGTCATGACCTCTGCCGTTACCGCGCCGCTCGAACGCCAGTTTGGGCAGATGTCCGGCCTGAAACAAATGTCGTCGCAAAGTTCCGGCGGTGCGTCAGTTATCACCTTGCAGTTCCAGCTAACCTTACCGCTGGATGTCGCCGAGCAGGAAGTGCAGGCCGCGATTAACGCTGCGACCAACTTGTTGCCGAGCGATCTGCCTAACCCGCCGGTTTACAGCAAAGTGAACCCGGCAGATCCACCAATCATGACGCTCGCCGTCACCTCAACCGCCATGCCAATGACGCAAGTGGAAGACATGGTGGAAACCCGCGTCGCGCAGAAAATCTCGCAGATTTCCGGTGTCGGCCTGGTGACGCTTTCCGGCGGCCAGCGTCCGGCTGTTCGTGTCAAACTTAACGCTCAGGCGATTGCCGCCCTCGGCCTGACCAGCGAAACCGTGCGCACCGCCATTACCGGCGCGAACGTTAACTCAGCGAAAGGGAGCCTTGACGGCCCTTCTCGTGCGGTCACGCTGTCAGCGAATGACCAGATGCAATCGGCAGAAGAGTATCGTCAGTTGATTATCGCTTATCAGAACGGCGCTCCAATTCGTCTTGGCGATGTCGCTACTGTAGAGCAAGGAGCAGAAAACAGCTGGCTCGGCGCGTGGGCGAACAAAGAACAGGCCATTGTGATGAATGTTCAGCGCCAGCCCGGTGCTAACATTATCTCCACCGCCGACAGCATCCGGCAGATGCTGCCACAGCTCACCGAGAGTCTGCCGAAATCGGTGAAGGTGACAGTACTTTCTGACCGTACCACCAATATTCGCGCATCCGTCGATGATACTCAGTTTGAATTGATGATGGCTATCGCGCTGGTAGTCATGATTATCTACCTGTTTTTGCGTAATATTCCGGCGACCATCATTCCCGGCGTCGCAGTGCCGCTGTCGTTAATCGGCACCTTCGCGGTCATGGTGTTTCTCGATTTTTCAATCAATAACCTGACGCTGATGGCACTAACCATCGCCACCGGATTTGTGGTCGATGACGCCATCGTGGTGATCGAGAACATTTCCCGCTATATCGAAAAAGGCGAAAAACCGTTGGCGGCGGCGCTCAAAGGCGCGGGTGAAATCGGCTTTACCATTATCTCGCTGACCTTCTCGCTGATTGCGGTGTTGATCCCCCTGCTGTTTATGGGCGATATCGTCGGGCGACTGTTCCGCGAATTTGCTATTACCCTGGCAGTCGCGATTTTGATCTCAGCGGTGGTGTCGCTGACCCTGACACCGATGATGTGCGCACGGATGCTCAGCCAGGAGTCGCTGCGTAAACAGAACCGCTTCTCCCGTGCCTCGGAGAAAATGTTCGACAGGATAATCGCCGCCTATGGTCGTGGACTGGCGAAAGTGCTGAATCATCCGTGGCTGACCTTAAGCGTGGCGCTCAGCACGCTGCTGCTTAGCGTGCTGCTGTGGGTATTCATTCCGAAAGGTTTCTTCCCGGTGCAGGACAACGGCATTATTCAGGGCACTTTGCAGGCACCGCAATCCAGCTCCTTTGCCAATATGGCCCAGCGGCAACGCCAGGTCGCGGACGTGATTTTGCAGGATCCGGCAGTGCAAAGTTTGACCTCATTTGTTGGCGTTGATGGCACTAACCCGTCGCTGAACAGTGCGCGTTTACAGATCAATCTCAAACCACTGGATGAACGAGATGACCGGGTGCAAAAAGTCATCGCCCGTCTGCAAACGGCGGTAGATAAAGTGCCGGGCGTCGATCTCTTCCTGCAACCAACGCAGGACCTGACTATTGATACTCAGGTCAGCCGCACCCAGTACCAGTTTACCTTGCAGGCCACGTCACTGGATGCGCTCAGTACCTGGGTGCCACAGTTGATGGAAAAACTCCAGCAGCTGCCACAGCTTTCTGATGTCTCCAGCGACTGGCAGGACAAAGGGCTGGTGGCGTATGTCAATGTCGACAGGGACAGCGCCAGCCGCCTGGGGATCAGCATGGCGGATGTCGATAACGCCCTGTACAACGCGTTTGGTCAGCGACTGATTTCCACTATTTATACTCAGGCTAACCAGTATCGCGTGGTGCTGGAACACAACACCGAAAATACCCCAGGCCTCGCGGCGCTGGATACCATTCGCCTGACCAGCAGCGACGGTGGCGTGGTGCCGTTAAGCTCAATTGCCAAAATTGAGCAGCGTTTTGCGCCGCTTTCCATCAACCATCTGGATCAGTTCCCGGTAACGACTATCTCCTTTAACGTGCCGGATAACTATTCGCTGGGCGATGCGGTGCAGGCGATTATGGACACAGAGAAGACGCTGAATCTGCCGGTGGATATCACCACGCAGTTCCAGGGCAGCACCCTCGCCTTCCAGTCGGCATTGGGCAGCACTGTCTGGCTGATTGTCGCGGCGGTGGTGGCGATGTATATCGTGCTCGGCATTCTGTACGAGAGCTTTATTCACCCGATCACCATTCTCTCGACGCTACCCACCGCAGGGGTCGGCGCGCTGCTGGCGTTAATGATTGCCGGTAGCGAACTGGATGTGATTGCCATTATCGGCATTATTTTGCTGATCGGTATCGTGAAGAAGAACGCCATCATGATGATCGACTTCGCGCTGGCTGCTGAGCGCGAGCAAGGCATGTCGCCGCGCGAAGCTATTTACCAGGCTTGTCTGTTGCGTTTTCGTCCGATCCTGATGACTACTCTGGCGGCTCTGCTTGGTGCGCTGCCGCTGATGTTGAGTACCGGGGTCGGCGCGGAACTGCGTCGTCCGTTAGGTATCGGCATGGTCGGCGGTCTGATTGTCAGCCAAGTGCTGACGCTGTTTACCACGCCGGTGATTTATCTGCTGTTCGACCGTCTGGCATTGTGGACCAAAAGCCGCTTTGCCCGTCATGAAGAGGAGGCGTAAGTGAAGTTTTTTGCCCTCTTCATTTACCGCCCGGTGGCGACGATTTTACTGTCGGTCGCCATTACCCTGTGCGGCATACTGGGTTTCCGTATGCTGCCAGTCGCCCCGCTGCCGCAGGTCGATTTTCCGGTGATCATGGTCAGCGCCTCGCTGCCCGGTGCGTCACCAGAAACAATGGCGTCTTCCGTTGCCACGCCGCTGGAGCGCTCACTTGGGCGCATTGCCGGAGTCAGCGAAATGACCTCCAGCAGTTCGCTCGGCAGCACGCGCATTATTTTGCAGTTTGATTTTGACCGGGATATCAACGGCGCAGCGCGCGATGTGCAGGCGGCGATCAACGCCGCGCAAAGTCTGCTACCCAGCGGGATGCCCAGCCGTCCGACCTATCGCAAAGCGAACCCGTCGGATGCGCCAATTATGATCCTCACGCTGACATCCGATACTTATTCGCAGGGTGAACTGTACGATTTCGCCTCGACGCAGCTGGCTCCGACGATTTCGCAAATCGACGGTGTCGGTGATGTCGATGTTGGCGGCAGCTCGCTGCCCGCCGTACGCGTCGGGCTGAATCCGCAGGCGCTGTTTAATCAGGGCGTCTCGCTGGACGACGTACGCACTGCCATCAGCAATGCCAACGTGCGTAAACCGCAGGGGGCGCTGGAAGATGGTACTCACCGCTGGCAGATCCAGACTAACGATGAACTGAAAACCGCCGCTGAATATCAGCCGCTGATTATTCATTACAACAACGGCGGCGCGGTTCGTCTGGGCGATGTGGCGACGGTGACCGACTCAGTACAGGATGTGCGCAACGCCGGGATGACCAACGCCAAACCGGCTATTTTGCTGATGATCCGCAAGCTGCCGGAAGCCAACATTATCCAGACGGTAGACAGCATCCGCGCCCGTCTGCCGGAATTACAATCCACCATCCCGGCAGCAATTGATCTGCAAATTGCCCAGGATCGCTCCCCTACTATCCGCGCGTCGCTGGAAGAGGTTGAGCAGACGCTGATTATCTCGGTGGCGCTGGTGATTCTGGTGGTGTTTTTGTTCCTGCGTTCGGGTCGCGCCACCATTATTCCCGCCGTTGCGGTGCCGGTTTCGCTGATTGGTACGTTTGCGGCGATGTACCTGTGTGGTTTCAGTCTCAATAATCTTTCGTTAATGGCGCTCACCATCGCCACTGGCTTTGTGGTGGATGACGCCATCGTGGTGCTGGAAAACATTGCCCGTCATCTGGAAGCGGGGATGAAACCGCTACAGGCCGCGCTACAAGGTACTCGCGAAGTCGGCTTTACGGTGCTGTCGATGAGTCTGTCACTGGTGGCGGTGTTCCTGCCGCTGCTGTTGATGGGCGGATTGCCGGGTCGCCTGTTACGCGAGTTTGCCGTGACGCTTTCTGTCGCCATTGGTATTTCGCTGCTGGTTTCCCTGACGTTAACGCCGATGATGTGCGGCTGGATGCTAAAAGCCAGCAAGCCGCGCGAGCAAAAGCGACTGCGTGGCTTTGGTCGCATGTTGGTTGCTCTGCAACAAGGCTACGGCAAGTCGCTAAAATGGGTGCTCAATCATACCCGTCTGGTGGGCGCGGTGCTGCTTGGCACCATTGCGCTGAATATCTGGCTGTATATCTCGATCCCGAAAACCTTCTTCCCGGAGCAGGACACCGGCGTACTGATGGGCGGGATACAGGCTGACCAGAGTATTTCGTTTCAGGCGATGCGCGGTAAGTTGCAGGACTTCATGAAAATTATCCGTGACGATCCGGCGGTGGATAATGTCACCGGCTTTACCGGCGGTTCACGGGTGAACAGTGGAATGATGTTTATCACCCTTAAACCACGCGGCGAGCGGAGCGAAACGGCCCAACAGATTATCGATCGCTTGCGTAAAAAACTGGCGAAAGAACCGGGAGCGAATCTGTTCCTGATGGCGGTACAGGATATTCGCGTTGGCGGACGTCAGGCTAACGCCAGTTACCAGTACACGTTGTTATCCGACGACCTGGCGGCACTGCGCGAATGGGAGCCAAAAATCCGCAAAAAACTGGCGACATTGCCAGAGCTGGCTGATGTTAACTCCGATCAGGAAGATAATGGCGCGGAGATGAACCTTATTTACGATCGCGACACTATGGCGCGATTGGGAATTGACGTGCAAGCCGCCAACAGCCTGTTAAATAACGCCTTCGGTCAGCGGCAAATCTCGACCATTTACCAGCCGATGAACCAGTACAAAGTGGTGATGGAAGTTGATCCGCGCTATACCCAGGACATCAGTGCACTGGAAAAAATGTTCGTTATCAATAACGAAGGAAAAGCGATCCCGCTGTCGTATTTCGCTAAATGGCAACCGGCGAACGCTCCACTGTCGGTGAATCATCAGGGATTATCGGCGGCCTCGACCATTTCGTTCAACCTGCCGACCGGGAAATCGCTCTCGGACGCCAGTGCGGCGATCGATCGCGCAATGACCCAGCTTGGTGTGCCTTCGACGGTGCGCGGCAGTTTTGCCGGAACAGCGCAAGTGTTCCAGGAGACGATGAACTCACAGGTGATCCTGATTATCGCCGCCATCGCCACGGTATATATCGTACTGGGTATCCTTTACGAGAGTTATGTGCATCCACTGACGATTCTCTCCACCCTACCCTCGGCGGGCGTCGGAGCGCTGTTGGCGCTGGAGCTGTTCAATGCCCCGTTCAGCCTAATTGCGCTGATAGGGATCATGTTATTAATCGGCATCGTGAAGAAAAACGCCATTATGATGGTCGATTTTGCGCTTGAAGCCCAACGGCACGGTAACCTGACGCCGCAGGAAGCTATTTTCCAGGCCTGTCTGCTGCGTTTTCGCCCGATTATGATGACTACCCTGGCGGCGCTGTTTGGTGCGCTGCCGCTGGTATTGTCGGGCGGTGACGGCTCGGAGTTGCGGCAACCATTGGGGATCACCATTGTCGGCGGTCTGGTCATGAGCCAGCTTCTGACGCTGTATACCACGCCGGTGGTGTATCTCTTTTTCGACCGTCTGCGACTGCGTTTTTCGCGTAAACCTAAACAAGCGGTAACCGAGTAAATGACAGATCTTCCCGACAGCACCCGCTGGCAATTGTGGATTGTGGCTTTCGGCTTCTTTATGCAGTCGCTGGACACCACCATCGTTAACACCGCGCTTCCCTCAATGGCGCAAAGCCTCGGGGAAAGTCCGTTGCATATGCACATGGTCATTGTCTCTTATGTACTGACCGTGGCGGTGATGCTGCCCGCCAGCGGCTGGCTGGCGGACAAAGTCGGCGTGCGCAATATTTTCTTTACCGCCATCGTGCTGTTTACTCTCGGTTCACTGTTTTGCGCGCTTTCCGGCACGCTGAACGAACTGTTGCTGGCACGCGCGTTACAGGGCGTTGGCGGCGCGATGATGGTGCCGGTCGGCAGGTTGACGGTGATGAAAATCGTACCGCGCGAGCAATATATGGCGGCGATGACCTTTGTCACGCTGCCCGGTCAGATCGGGCCGCTGCTTGGCCCGGCGCTCGGCGGTCTGCTGGTGGAGTACGCATCGTGGCACTGGATCTTTTTGATCAACATTCCGGTGGGGATTATTGGCGCGATCACCACACTGATGTTAATGCCGAACTACACCATGCAGACGCGGCGCTTTGATCTCTCCGGCTTTCTGTTGCTGGCGGTTGGCATGGCGGTCTTAACCCTGGCGCTGGACGGCAGTAAAGGTACAGGTTTCTCGCCGCTGGCGATTGCTGGCCTGGTCGCAGTTGGCGTGGTAGCACTGGTGCTTTATCTGCTGCACGCCCAAAATAACAACCGCGCCCTGTTCAGTCTGAAACTGTTCCGCACTCGTACCTTTTCGCTGGGCCTGGCGGGGAGCTTTGCCGGACGTATTGGCAGTGGCATGTTGCCCTTTATGACACCGGTTTTCCTGCAAATTGGTTTCGGTTTCTCGCCGTTTCATGCCGGGCTGATGATGATCCCGATGGTACTCGGCAGCATGGGAATGAAGCGAATTGTGGTACAGGTAGTGAATCGCTTTGGTTATCGTCGGGTACTGGTGGCGACCACGCTGGGCCTGTCGCTGGTCACCCTGTTGTTTATGACTACCGCTCTGCTGGGCTGGTACTACGTTTTGCCGTTCGTCCTGTTTTTACAAGGAATGGTCAACTCGACGCGTTTCTCCTCCATGAACACCCTGACGCTGAAAGATCTCCCGGACAACCTGGCGAGCAGCGGCAACAGCCTGCTGTCAATGATTATGCAATTGTCGATGAGTATTGGCGTCACCATCGCCGGGCTGTTGCTGGGACTTTTTGGTTCGCAGCATGTCAGCGTCGACAGCGGCACCACACAAACCGTCTTTATGTACACCTGGCTTAGCATGGCGTCTATCATCGCCCTTCCGGCGTTCATCTTTGCCAGAGTGCCGAACGATACGCATCAAAATGTGGCTATTTCACGGCGAAAAAGGAGCGCGCAATGAAGTTCTGGCGACCCGGTATTACCGGCAAACTGTTTCTGGCGATTTTCGCCACCTGCATTGTCTTATTGATCACGATGCACTGGGCGGTACGTATCAGTTTTGAGCGCGGCTTTATCGATTACATCAAGCATGGTAATGAACAACGGCTGCAAATGCTCGGCGATGCGCTTGGTGAGCAGTACGCCCAGCACGGGAACTGGCGCTTCCTGCGTAATAACGATCGCTTTGTATTTCAGATCCTACGTTCACTGGAGCATGATAACAACGAAGATAAGCCCGGCCCCGGTATGCCACCACACGGCTGGCGCACGCAATTTTGGGTGGTTGATCAAAATAATAAAGTGCTGGTTGGCCCGCGAGCACCGGTTCCACCCGACGGCACACGGCGGCCCATTATGGTCAATGGTGCGGAAGTTGGCGCGGTGATCGCCTCCCCTGTTGAACGACTGACCCGTAATACTGATATCAATTTTGACAGACAACAGCGGCAAACCAGTTGGCTGATTGTGGCTTTATCTACCTTATTAGCGGCGCTGGCGACATTCCCACTGGCGCGCGGTTTGCTGGCTCCGGTAAAACGACTGGTGGATGGCACGCACAAACTGGCAGCGGGTGATTTCACTACTCGCGTAGCCCCCACCAGCGAAGATGAGTTGGGCAGACTGGCAGAGGATTTCAATCAACTCGCCAGCACACTGGAGAAAAACCAGCAGATGCGCCGCGATTTTATGGCCGATATTTCTCATGAACTGCGCACGCCTTTAGCAGTACTGCGCGGCGAACTGGAAGCCATTCAGGATGGTGTGCGTAAATTCACGCCGGAGACGCTGGCTTCTTTACAGGCAGAAGTCGGTACGCTGACAAAACTGGTTGACGATCTCCATCAATTGTCGATGTCTGATGAAGGCGCTCTCGCCTATCAAAAAGCACCGGTAGATTTGATCCCACTGCTGGAAGTGGCGGGAGGCGCATTTCGCGAACGATTCGCCAGCCGTGGCCTGAAATTGCAATTTTCCCTGCCAGACAGTATTACCGTATTTGGCGATCGCGATCGTTTAATGCAGTTGTTCAATAACTTACTAGAAAACAGCCTGCGCTACACTGACAGCGGCGGCAGCCTGAAAATCTCTGCCGAACAGCACGACAAAACGGTGCGCCTGACCTTTGCCGACAGTGCGCCGGGTGTCAGTGACGATCAGCTACAAAAATTGTTTGAACGTTTTTATCGCACCGAAGGTTCCCGCAACCGCGCCAGCGGTGGTTCCGGGCTGGGGCTGGCGATTTGCCTGAACATTGTTGAAGCACATAACGGCCGCATTATTGCCGCCCATTCGCCTTTTGGCGGGCTTAGCATTACAGTAGAGTTACCGCTGGAACGGGATTTACAGAGAGAAGTATGACCGAGTTACCAATCGACGAAAACACACCGCGTATTTTGATCGTGGAAGATGAACCGAAGCTGGGGCAGTTGCTCATTGATTATCTGCGTGCTGCGAGCTATGCGCCAACGTTGATTAGCCACGGCGATCAGGTACTGCCATATGTGCGCCAGACACCACCGGATCTGATACTGTTGGATCTGATGCTCCCTGGCACCGATGGCCTGACGCTGTGTCGGGAGATTCGTCGTTTTTCTGACATTCCGATCGTGATGGTGACAGCAAAAATCGAAGAGATCGACCGCCTGCTCGGACTGGAGATTGGCGCAGATGATTATATCTGCAAGCCGTACAGCCCACGGGAAGTGGTAGCGCGCGTCAAAACCATTTTGCGCCGTTGCAAACCGCAGCGCGAGTTGCAGCAACAGGATGCTGAAAGCCCGTTGATTATCGACGAAGGTCGTTTTCAGGCTTCCTGGCGCGGTAAAATGCTTGACCTGACGCCTGCAGAATTTCGTCTGCTGAAAACGCTCTCTCATGAACCAGGAAAAGTGTTCTCCCGCGAGCAGTTGCTGAACCATCTTTATGACGACTACCGCGTGGTAACCGACCGTACCATCGACAGCCACATTAAAAACCTGCGCCGCAAGCTGGAATCTCTCGACGCCGAACAGTCATTTATCCGCACCGTTTACGGCGTCGGTTACCGCTGGGAAGCCGACGCCTGCCGCATCGTTTAACATTTTTACCTGCCGGAGATGGCCTTCAGACCAGATCCGGCAACATTATCCCACGCATGGTCAGCAAACTGACATTATCTCTCCGCCCTGGCAGGCACCAGAAAATCGCTCATACTTTAATTGGCAAACAGTACCTTTAGATGCTGTTTTCGATACGCAATTTCAATCAAGGAGTCATTATGGCTGGTTGGTTTGAACTCAGTAAGAGCAGTGATAATCAGTTCCGGTTTGTGCTAAAAGCGGGCAATGGTGAGACTATCCTCACCAGCGAGCTGTATACCTCAAAAGCCTCTGCGGAAAAGGGCATCGCGTCGGTGCGTAGCAACAGCCCGCAAGAAGAACGCTATGAGAAAAAAACGGCAAGCAATGGCAAATTCTATTTCAATCTGAAAGCCGCCAATCATCAAATTATCGGCTCCAGCCAGATGTATGCCACCGCGCAATCTCGTGAAACCGGAATTGCCTCCGTTAAAGTAAATGGCACAAGCCAGACGGTGAAAGACAATACGTAATTACGATGCCGGGCGTAGGTTGTTGGCGTCCGGCTTTATATCAAAATAACGCTTATTTATTGATAATTAAGATTAACCTCCGTCATTAAAATAATGAGTAAATAAGTTTCAGTATCAGAATTTATCACGCCCCACAATCACCAATCTGATCCACCACCGTCAGATACCAGTCACTGTCATAACTGTAAAGTTGACTTAAATAAAATACCAGTCCATCGTTACTCTCTTCTGGCGCAGCGACCACACGCACGGCCCCGTATTCCATTCGACGCGCTGCGGCAATCTGCGCATCAGAAATAGTATTTTGCGGTGAACCAAACATCTGCGTGAAGACCAAACTACGGCTGACTTTATGGTGAACATCGCTATTGCTAATAAAATACCCCTGCTTATTCCAGCCACGTTCGCAGTTAAATTTCGGGATAGCTTTCTTATTAAATTCGTCATCTCGCGGAACATGTTCCCCTGCCGAGGGCCATGGGAAATACTCGGGAACAGGTTGCCTGAAATTAATTTGCTTAAGATTTTCAACATCCATCGAAGCACCACGGTGGAAAAGAACATACAAACCCGTTTTTTTATCAATTAACGAGTTGATTAATTGGGCATCTTCTTGCTGAAAGCCCATAATCACCTTTCTGGCTGTTTCCTCCAGCGTACACCCGGCATTGGCGGGTAAAGAAAAGAATATCAGCCCCACCAGCATCATTCCTTTTTTTAACATCAGCATTGTTTGCATCTTCTCATCATGGGGCTCATATTACAAATTTAACAATTTTCAGGATAAACCTTACACCATACTGTTAACCTGGCCGGGTAATTCGCTAGCTGGAATACGAAAGGTATACCAGGCATAACGACAGCGTTTCCACAGGCTGGAGAAATGGAGATGATAAAGGCAATCTGCAATAATTTCGTTATCTGGATATAAAGACTCGGCAAAATGTGTCCAGCGCGCACTGAGTTTCATGTTAAACAGTTTTTCATCTTCTTTGTTACCATACAGGCGCGACAAAGTAATCATTGCTTCGAGCGTACCTTTATTCGCTTCTTCTTGTACCTGTTGGAGGTGCAAATGAGCAAGTGAGAGTTCTTTCACCTCAAAGATATTAAGTAAAAAAAGCCCCCATGCTTTTTCATGTCCAGCTTCATGAGCCAGAAATAAATTGTCAAGGAGATTTTTTTCATAAATAGCCCGTGTTTCTTTAGAAATTTCTTGTTTATTTAGTGCCTGGTAGCAGATAGCAATGCTAAAATAAATATTTTGTAGATCTTGTTGATGTTCGCTATAACCATAATTTTTTACCAGTGGATAAGATACCGAGCTATGGAAATTTAGGTCATCTTGAAGTATTTTAAGTGCCCGTCGAAAATACTCCAAAGCTGTAGATGGTTCATAAGGTAATTTTGTATTGTCTTCCTTATCCAAATATTCAAGAGCAACTAAATTTAATGCGGCAGGAATATTTCTTTGCTTACCAATTGTCGCAAGCGGAATGAAATAATCAGAAAGGTCAAACCAACTCAAATCTTTTATTGCCGACCGCCAATTATGATTGTATTTAATGTCACTAGCTTTTTCCAGCCAAGCATCGCCCTGCCCTTCATCTTTTTCAAAACCCAAAATACCCTCTCGCTGGAAAAACCCCCTATAAATAACAGGTGTAGCATAAGTTGTATTCTGTGAATTTTGGCAGATAAAATTATATATCCAGAATGAATCTGGATAATAACTTAATGCAAATTTTATCGCGTACGCAGTGTAATAATTATTGAGCTTCATGTCTTCCATCACCGCTCGCTGTATACAGCACCACAACTTATCGTGATCGTTCTGCTTGTTATAGCAGGCAAGTAACCACTCTAGGGCATTATGGCGACATTCCTGAAATTGTGCGTACTGAGCAATATTCTCTGCTAAGTCGATTGCATATTGTTGCTCCTCGGGCGCAATGTCCTCAATGCTGACATCTCGGTAATCATCCCACCAAAGTAAGAGATCCATATAGTCATGTTCTTCGGTAGATAAGTGCTTACAGGTTACTGAATCCAGCAATTCGGAAATTTCTTTATGCGACCCTCCCCAGCGTGGCATTCGAAATGGTATATATTCAACAAAAGGATAAAAAGTGTGAGGAAAAATAGTCAGGCAAACAGAAAGCCAATATTTTTGCCCACCATCATCATCATACTCAGGAAGTATATTGGGGCGAGGCAAAACGGGGCATATTGCATGCTCAAACGAAAGTCCGGAATACGCCATCAACGCTTCCACTTCTTGCGGGGAGCGGCGGTGATAATTTTTCAGTGCGATCATTAATGGTATTCCTGCGACACTATCACCGTTAAGGTGTGCCGCCAGCCAGGCTGGCTGACCAAATACTTTTGAGTTGGTGCTGGTAAGTAATGCAGCCATCCATTGTCGTGGGTCACAATCAATTGCTTTAAGTGTAGCGATGACCATTTGTTCATTACATGCACCAGCACAAAGCCACATTGCATGTGTGGTATCATTTGCCCAGCCATAACTGCGATATAACCATGCACGGTGATTCCAGTATTGTGCTTCGGCAAGCCAGGCATGTGTAGAATGAGGTCTTGCTTGCTGCCAGGTTTTAATGAGTCTTAAACCTTCTGTTCCGGCATCAACTAGCGTGTTCATATCATAAAAATAGTTGCACATTTGGGTCCAGGATAAAAAATAGCGCTTTTCAGCCTGACGAGAAGTGAAACTCTCCTGTAATACCTGGTTATAAATTTCATCTAGTTCCTGATAACGTTTTTCTTGTAACATATAAGGAATATTTGCGATTTGCCATTTTCTCTCAAGAGTATTAAGTGGCATTTTTTGGTCACACATCTTTTGCATTGCACTGAGTAAACGAGCATCCTGTTCCATAGATATCCTTTTAATTAGGTTCAAAAATTTTAAATTCATTCCACGGCAATTTTTTCCAGTTACTGGATGGATCTTTCAACCATGCAGTGACTTCCTTTAAATCACGGTTCGCAGTGGCGACGGGGGTATCGTATATCATTAACCATTTTTGTCGGGCGCGAACATAAGCACTGGCATAATCTTCCCATGAAGCGAAACAATCTTGTGCTCTTTGAGCATTCAGTAATAACACTATCCAGGCCTGGTTTTCATCGCACCAGCCTAAACCGGCGATGCAACGAGTTAAAAAAGCAGTGCGCATACAGTCAAACGCCAGCCCATCCAGAACCTGGCCTTGTGCTGCCAGTTGTTCGTAAAAATCATGTGGAGAATTACCAAGCCCTGTAGCCCAGCGCTGTAATATAACGCCAATTTGTTGACGGAAATCTTCGTTGCTTTGGTAAGTTTCTGTTCCTAGCTCTTGTTTAACCTGTAGTGCAAGTTGTTGACGCTTATCATCAGTCAACTTTAAATCTAACGTGAAGCCATTTACTGACAGTCCATTACGACGAGCAACTATATCACCAATTGCTAATGCCCACTTACGTCTCTTTGTTGCTCGTCTTTTGTCCTTGATTAGATCCTTTTCTTTTTCTTTAGCAATAAAAGCATCGATTTGTGGTTTGTTTTTTTTGTATCTATAGATAAAAATAAATATTGCGACCAGGAGAACAATGATAAGACTCATTATTTTTCAACCTCTGACAGGGGTAAGTAATGAGATGTCTGTAATGTCAAACTCTCTATCTCAAAGGAAATGTTGCTGATATTTTGACCTGCAAATTGCGGATGCCACTCAGCGCCAGGGAATAACATTTCCGCAGAAGTAGCAACTATAGGGTCAATAGCATTAAGATAATGTAACTTATCAGGTGCGCTGTGTAACAGTAACCACTGCAACTCCACTGAAGGATTTGTAAAATGTTCTAATAAATGAAAGTTATTATGTAGTACGCTTAGTAAAAAACTGGTTTCGTATACTTCCGTTACATATTTCCACCCCTGATATTCAGGTGTATTTTCATAAACAATACCCATACCTTCACAATCACTATGTCGAACTGCTTGTGGTGATAATAGTTGCAAAAGAGACAAAACATCGTCCGCATATTTTTTAACTGGATGACGATTTTGCTTACCTTTTATTTGATCAATTTCAAGTGAATCACCAACAACATTGAGAGCAATAGTAACATGAGGAATATTATTATTATCACGCAAACTGAATAACCGTAATTTATGTTGCTCAATTTGATTTGCATAATACTCACCATAACCACCGGTAAGATTTTTTCGATCATCAAACTGGCCTACGCAATGTTGCATATGCCATGATTCATAAGCCATTTCACGACGAAAGTTCGAATGACTGGCATCAAACTCAACAATTTTTCCGTCTGGCACATCAAGTATTGACTTTACAGTATTTTGTTCACTCGGCTGCCACCCTTTCTCGCGTCGTTGAAGCATCTTTTCATGCTCTTCTTCACGCATTCTGAACGCAACGTAGCAGGTTATGCGCTGTAGTTTTGATTCCAGACGGGTACCACATTTCCTGGAAAGAAATTCCACCAACTCCCGTTCTTTGGTTAATATTTGTTGATGATCGGTTTCGATATAATAAAGTGTCGCAGTTGATACTGAGGCAGTATTAAACTTCGATACCAGCCATTCCGGGATTACATCATCATTTTTATTAAACAGTGAATATTCTGCAAGCGAGTTAATTTGTTGCACCATTGGAAAGTCACTAATTAGCCATCGATAAAAATGGTTGAGTAACCATTTTTGGATGGTCTCATTATCCTGGCGAAACAGACTTCTTTGCAAAATTGCTGTTTTTACTTCCGGGGCATTAATTACATCCCTTGCATTATAATTCTGGTGAATATTTCCAGTCATAACATCCGCCCGTGTTTATTATATCACTCAAAGCAATAATTGTTGACTATAGATTTTTTATCTAAATCAGCATGGTTGCAGGTACATACTCAAGTAAGCCACTCAAGAAAATAACGAAAACTCAATAGTGGCAGCGTCACAAACTTTGGAAATTATGTCTTATATTTGCAGTTTATTTTAGTGAATAATTGAGATAAATGACATTATTTTACATCCTCAATAATTCAGGCTGTAAGAGGACGGCAAATACATTCATAATTATCAGGGGATGAACATTCAGGAAAGTGGTCAGTATCGTCAACTTTTTCTTTTATCACTACATGAAGATTTCGTGTAGATACTCCCATCTCTGCCACTTCTCCCCTCACATTTACACTGGAGCTAAACCCGCCGATTGCGCTACAATGCCCGCCCTTAAAGTGGGGGCACTCCCCTAACCGCTTCATCAGGTGAAGCGGCTCTGACCTGTCATCAGAACGAGAGAATTATGTTTAAACCGGAACTCCTTTCCCCGGCGGGAACGCTGAAAAATATGCGTTACGCTTTCGCTTATGGCGCAGATGCTGTTTATGCGGGCCAGCCGCGTTACTCCCTGCGTGTACGCAACAACGAATTCAACCACGAAAATCTTCAGCTCGGCATCAATGAAGCCCACGCGCTGGGGAAAAAGTTTTATGTCGTGGTCAACATTGCACCGCACAACGCCAAGCTGAAAACCTTTATCCGTGACCTGAAACCGGTGGTGGAAATGGGGCCGGATGCGCTGATTATGTCCGATCCAGGGCTGATTATGCTGGTGCGTGAGCACTTCCCGGAAATGCCAATCCACCTCTCGGTACAGGCTAACGCCGTAAACTGGGCGACGGTGAAATTCTGGCAGCAAATGGGTCTGACCCGCGTGATCCTCTCTCGCGAACTGTCACTGGAAGAGATTGAAGAGATCCGCAATCAGGTGCCGGATATGGAGATCGAAATCTTCGTTCACGGCGCGCTGTGCATGGCCTACTCCGGTCGCTGCCTGCTCTCTGGCTATATCAACAAGCGCGACCCGAACCAGGGCACCTGCACCAACGCCTGCCGCTGGGAGTATAACGTCCAGGAAGGGAAAGAAGATGACGTCGGCAACATCGTACACAAGTACGAGCCGATTCCGGTGCAAAATGTTGAGCCGACGCTGGGTATCGGCGCGCCAACCGACAAAGTGTTTATGATCGAAGAAGCCCAGCGTCCGGGCGAGTATATGACCGCGTTTGAAGATGAGCACGGCACTTACATCATGAACTCGAAAGATCTGCGCGCCATCGCCCATGTTGAACGCCTGACCAAAATGGGCGTGCATTCGCTGAAAATCGAAGGCCGTACCAAATCTTTCTACTATTGCGCACGCACCGCGCAGGTTTACCGTAAAGCTATCGATGACGCCGCTGCGGGCAAACCGTTCGATACCAGCCTGCTGGAAACGCTGGAAGGTCTGGCGCATCGTGGCTATACCGAAGGTTTCCTGCGTCGTCATACCCACGACGATTATCAGAACTACGAATACGGTTATTCGGTTTCTGACCGCCAGCAGTTTGTTGGTGAGTTTACCGGTGAGCGCAAGGGGGACCTCGCGGCGGTAGCGGTGAAAAATAAATTCTCCGTTGGCGACAGCCTTGAGCTGATGACGCCGCAAGGCAACATTAACTTTACCCTTGAGCATATGGAAAACGCCAAAGGTGAAGCTATGCCGGTCGCACCAGGCGATGGTTATACTGTGTGGCTCCCGGTGCCGCAGGATCTTGAGCTAAATTACGCGCTGCTGATGCGTAATTTCTCCGGGGAAACCACGCGTAACCCCCACGGTAAGTGATTAATTTCGATTATTTTTCCCGGATGGAAAATTCTTAGAAACCGATCACATACAGCTGCATTTATTAAGGTTATCATCCGTTTCGCTGAAAAACATAACCCATAAAATGCTAGCTGTACCAGGAACCACCTCCTTAGCCTGTGTAATCTCCCTTACACGGGCTTATTTTTTATGCATAAGCCCTATCCCTGGTCACCGTCTTCCATTGACCACATCGATAGAATCCTCCTTCATAGCACGATGCTTTTCACTTATCGACATCGTGCTCGCACAGGTTCCGGTTACGCACAGCCAGAACGCGCATGTTTGACGCTTACCAAAAAATGAACCTAAAGCATTGGAATATTTTTGACATCATTTTCTGATGGCTGCATAAAATAAAAATTCTGCTTTAGTTTCATCTATCTGTTTGTCATTATTACTCACATTCAATAATGGTGTTGAAGAATATCCCATCACAGATAAAATAAATATGTGCATGGTAGTCTTGAATCTATTCTCACTCTCCACATTTGAATGTCAGACGAGCGACGCCATGTAATCCTGCACCTTCTGTCTTCAGGTCAACTATCTGCATTTTTTTGCCCTGAGTAACACAGAAATGAGTTGCATCATTTTTTACTATATTTTCTGCACCAGATATTCTACCCCTGGCTAAAGAAGCTTCGGCTTCGGTGTAGTATTGGTTATCGAGTTTACGCTGAATATTACTTTTATATGCAAGGCCAAATTTACCGATACTTGTCTCATCATTATGCACAGCACAACCAGACATAAGAAAAACACTAATTAATGATATAGCAGCTATCTTTTTCACCTTACCTTCTCCCATTAATTACCAACGACATTCTCTAGTGTTTAAATATAATAATGGCATGATTATTATATTTGAATAGGATTATAATAAATGTTTTGTACAACATTTCCTACATAAGTAGGAATTACAGACATGGAGACCCTTCCGGGTAACCCCATGGGAGACTTTAATATATTTTGAATAGTATATTGAAGATGCCACTGTTTAGTTGAATATTAGATATATTCTCTTTTTTAAAATTTATCAGTGGCTACCATTAATATTCGCTGTCCCCATTGTAAGCTCCTGGTGGTAAGCACTGAATCCCCATACCTGAACTGACTTTTTATCCTCCGACTTTCATCCTGTTCTGACTCCACCTTTTCTTTTCTGCTCTACACTATCTACAGACCAATCATAAAGGCACATACGATCATGGCAGAATTTCCCGCCAGCTTACTGATTCTTAATGGCAAAAGTACTGACAATCTACCCTTGCGCGAAGCAATCATGCTGTTGCGTGAGGAAGGAATGACGATCCATGTGCGGGTTACCTGGGAGAAAGGTGATGCCGTACGATTTGTAGAGGAGGCCCGGAAGTTAGGTGTCGCAACAGTGATTGCCGGTGGTGGCGATGGCACCATTAATGAAGTTTCTACGGCATTGATTCAATGTGAGGGGGATGACATACCCGCGCTGGGAATTTTACCATTAGGAACTGCCAATGATTTTGCCACCAGTGTAGGGATTCCTGAGGCACTGGATAAGGCGCTGAAACTGGCAATTGCCGGTAACGCCATTGCGATAGATATGGCGCAGGTCAACAAACAAACCTGTTTTATTAATATGGCGACAGGCGGGTTTGGGACGCGTATTACCACAGAAACGCCGGAAAAATTAAAAGCCGCGCTGGGTGGCGTCTCTTACATCATTCATGGCTTAATGCGCATGGACACTCTGCAACCGGACCGTTGTGAAATCCGCGGTGAAAACTTTCACTGGCAAGGTGACGCCCTGGTCATTGGTATTGGTAACGGTCGTCAGGCCGGTGGCGGTCAACAATTGTGCCCGAACGCATTAATTAACGATGGCTTGCTGCAACTGCGCATTTTTACCGGCGATGAAATTATTCCGACTCTCGTATCAACCTTAAAATCTGACGAAGATAACCCGAATATTATCGAAGGAGCTTCGTCGTGGTTTGATATACAAGCCCCACACGAAATCACTTTTAATCTTGATGGCGAACCGTTGAGTGGGCAAAACTTCCATATTGAAATACTTCCGGCGGCGTTGCGTTGTCGATTACCACCAGATTGTCCATTGTTGCGTTAATCAAACTATTCTCTGTTGAACCAGAGAGAATCCGTAATGCCGGATACGGTGTAAACACCTTATCCGGCATACAGAACAATACTACACCGTAATTAATTTTACCCGTGTCTTCTGCAATGCCAGTTTATCCACCTCAGACACAGCATCATCGGTAATAATAATGTCAATTTTTTCGATTGGCAGTACCTGATTAAAACCGCGACGATTAAATTTCGATGAATCAAGAACGGCAATCACTTTATTCGCCGCTGTCACCATCGCACCGCTAACAGAATAACCTTCATTAAAGGTCGTAATACCATTAACCGCATCAATACCATCAGCACCCACAAACATTAAATCGGCATTAATATCCTGCAGAGAACGTTCAGCAATAGATCCATGCATAGATCGCGTTTTATGGCGGACCGTGCCACCGCAGACGACCAGAGTAATGTCTTTATTTTCGGAAAGGGCAAACGCAGCCGGGAGACTGTTGGTAATCACCGTGATATTTTTGGCGGTCATTAATCCTTCGGCGATAAGCATTGTGGTACTTCCGCTGTCGAGAATAACGGTCATCCCTTCGTGGATCATTTTGACTGCCGCCTGCGCTATTCTGTTTTTCGGCGCGCTGGCGAGCTGAAATCGCTCTTTAAACCCGACTTCCTGGGTCTCGGTTTCGCTATTACCGGACATTATTTTCGCCGCACCGCCATGAAAGCGCGTAACCACGCCTTTTTGTTCGAGAAAGCGCAAATCGGCACGGATTGTCGCTTCCGAGGCAGCAAATACTCCCGCCAGATCCTGAACAAGCACGGTTCCCTGTTCATTCACTAATTGGATGATCTTATTCCTTCGCTCGAATGAATTCATCGTCATTTACCCATATTCAATTGTGGCTAGTGTAAACGAAGGGGGACCATTGGTGAATGATCTGTTTTGCACAATACCGGGCCTGCATCACGCTGGCCCGCGGTTTCAGGGAATGAGCAACACTTTGCCCGGCATGGCATTACGAGCGATGTCACGCACCGCCTGGGCGAAGCTTTCAAAGCTTCCACGGTGAGCGATTAATGGCTCCAGGCTTAACTTACGTTCTGTCAGCAACCGGCTCGCCGTTTCCCACTCCTGCCCCGGCCAAGGGCTGGAGTAGTTCATCCAACTGCCGATAACCGTCAGCTCTTTACGCAATATTTTGCCAAACGTTGCAGATGTTAAATGCAGATCCTGATGCAACGTGCCTACCAGCGCCAGTTGGGCATGAGGACCGGCAATCTCTACCGCCAGTTCGACGGTTTGCGGGACGCCAGCCGTCTCGAGGATAAGCTGATTAAAGCGCAGATCGCGTAAAACGCCCTGTATTTGCGGCGCGCTCATTTCACGGCTGTTAAATGTTTGCATCGCACCGAAAGATTTTGCCAGTGCCAGTTTTTCTGAGCTAATGTCGATAGCCGTCACACTCTTTGCTCCCAGCGCGACAGCGCACTGAATTGCCAGCAGGCCAATGGTTCCGGCACCAATAATAATAACGTTTTTATTCTCACATCCTTGCGCTAAATGGAACGCATGCAGGCCAACGGTAATCGGTTCAATAAAAGCGCCATCCTCAATAGGCATATCCGCAGGTAGTGCAAAGACATTGTTTCGCTTAACGACAATATATTCGGCAAATCCACCATCACGCCGTGAGCCAATAAAATCATATTTTGCGCACTGGGAATAAAACCCTTTCAGACACTCTGGACAAGTAAAACAGGGTAATAACGGCACACAGGCAACCGCATCGCCGGGGTGTAAATCATCAACACCGGATCCCACCGCATCAATATAGCCGCTAAATTCATGGCCCAACGTTATTGGATAATAATGTGCACCATTTTTAAATATCCTGGGTAAATCGGAACCACATAAGCCCGAGCTGGCAATTTTTACCCGCACCTCATCCTGATGTTTAATTTCAGGAATGACGCTTTCTGCTACGCGCACGATACCATCAGTATCATTCACCACTGATTTCATAAAAACTCCTGATTGTTAAGGGGGATAACCTCCCCCTCAGGTAAAAATTATTCTGCGAGAACGGCTTTCTCTTGTTTAATAAAGCCACGCGCTCTACGCCAGGTCATGAAAATACCGGTAAGATAAATTGCGCCGATAACAATGAAACCGGGAATATTTTGCGGGGAGAAAACCTGAATCAGTAACCAGGTAATGGGAGAACCGCCCTGATCCATTGAAGCCACCATACCCCCGGCTTTTAACGCGCCCGCATTAGCCGCCAGTTGGGTGTGCAAACCAATAGTTTGCGTCGCGATCCACAGGGTGATGCTCATAATGATGACACCCGAAATTAAGGTGCGGAACAGATTTCCACGATGCACCGCGACCGCCATCGCCACAAAGAAGCCGATGGTGGCAAGGTCGCCAAACGGCAGCACCTGATTACCCGGCACACAAACAGCAATTAAAATGGTGAGTGGAATAAAAATCAGGCTTGCCGATACCACCGCCGTATGTCCCAGCAGCAACGCCGGATCAAGGCCAATCAGGAACTCCTGACCGCCGAACTTCGCCTGTAAACGACTACGGGCCTGCTTAGCGATGGGCGTTAAACCATCCATGATGGGTTTAATCACCCGTGGCATCAGCAGCATAACTGCCGCCGTTTTTACCGCCAGCTGCAATACACCTTTGACATCGTAACCCGCGAGGATGCCGATAATCAGTCCCATCACAAAACCCACGGTGACGGGCTCGCCAAAAGGACCAAATTTGCGCTGGATATCGTCGGCACTAAATTTAATACGGTTAACCCCTGGGATTTTCTCGATGATAGCATCCACCAGCACCGCTATCGGCCCCAGATACGCCGATGTACCGTGCGGAATAGCAATGCCTTCCAGCTCAAAGAAATTTCGGGTATCGCGGGCAAACCAGTCGCCGAGTTTATAAACAAACGCCGCGTGAATAACCACACCCGCCATCCCTATCATCCATGAACCGGTTGCCAGATGCAGCAACGCGCCGGTGAAGGTCATATGCCAGATATTCCAGATATCAACATTTACCACCCGCGTCATACGGGTCAGTAACATCGCCACGTTAACCAGAATCGCAATCGGAATCGCCACCAGCGCAATTTGCGACGCCCAGGTCATGGGTGAAGAGCCCGGCCAGCCGACATCGACCACATGCAGATTCAGGTCGAAATTTTCCGCCATCGCTTTCGCCGCCGGACCAATGGAATCCAGCATTAAGCCAATCACAAGGCCAATGCCAACAAAGCCAATCCCGATATGCAGACCCGCTTTAAAGCAATCGCCTGCCTTCATGCCTAATATTTTAGAAAAAATAATGATGACAATCGGCAGCATCACCGTAGGGCCGAGGTCGAGAATATAACGCATGACTTCTGAAAACATAGGTCACCCCTGTAAGATAGTCAGAATTTTATTTTGTAATGCTTCGATACCGACACCAGAAACAAAAGGCATGCCGTGAACTAACGGAATATCGCCAAAACTACGATCCACCCTGGCAGTGGTGCATATCAAATGCACGCCATCCATATAGGTTTCTATTTCATTAACCCGACACTGGATTAATTCAACAGGAATATTATGACTCTGACACAACTCTTTAATTTCTTCCGCCGCCATCGTAGAGGTCGCAACCGCGCCTCCGCAAGCGACAATAATTTTGCGTTTCATAAATAGTCCTTTTTATTGTTACAGAGGGATTTATTCGTCTGAATCTAAAACATACTTTGTGAAGTATTCCTTTAACTGGGTTTCAGGAAGAGTGATTAGTGTCTCGACGATATCAGGCTGTTGTAACTTGCCAAATAAACAGCGTAAAAGTTTCAATTGCTGCTGCGGATTTTCCACAATCAACGCAATAACCAACGATACCGCCACGTCGTTATCATCATCCGCTTGCTGAAAATGAACTTTATTTGTTGGCCTTAACAGATAAATGGCTGACGACTTAGCATGAATCGCCTCACAATGCGGTATTGCAATGGCGTGCTGCTCAAGCATTATCCCGGTAGGGAATTCTGCTTCTCTGGCAATTAATGCCTGTGGCCAGGTATCATGAACCACACCTTTCGCGAGCATCTCATTACCGATATGGGTTAAAACTTCGCTACGATCGACAAAAGAAATTCCGCTACGAACAAACAGGTTAGTCATATACCGTCCTTATTCCGCACAGCCGTAGCGATAGGCGCGCAAAACATCATAAATTTTATCCATAATAAGCTGATGCGGTATTGCTGATAATTCCCCGGACTGAATGCGTTCAAATTGTTTCGGAAGATACTGACTAATCATGCCCAGTGGGATGTCCACGCCTTCCAGATTCACCATCATCGTTTCGACGCTATTTTTAATCCGGCTATGCGGCCAGTAATAACGAATACGATCCGACAGGCTGTAACGAATATCCAGCAATGAATCGTTAAAACCCGTGCGATAATATTTTTTCCAGTATTGCGGTTCGTCGAGCATCACTTCTTCAATCACCGCCAGACAACGGCTACGATTTTCTGGAGCGATGAGTTCCTGCTCAATTTGTGCCAGCGCAAATATCGCCTCGCGTAACGCAAAGGTTAATGCCGGACCGACTTTCAAAATTGCAAAATGATCGCGAACTAATTCCCGATAGGCCGTCTGAGTCTGGTAATCGGTGGAATGCGCTTCATAAACCATTTTGGTTTTTTCTATCCATTGCGCCAACGCCTGAGCTTCTTGCGCCTGATAATGAATAATATTGCTATGGTCAAATTCCACACCCGGCTGCACCACGATGGCAATCACGCGTGTTAACGCCTCTGCCAGACCACGGGCAATAAAGGCCTTTTGATGCGTGCGTAAAGTATTGGCGGCATCTTCAACCTGGGTGATGTGTACTGACTGAATGGCGCTGGCCTCACCGCCCGGAACCGGAACTTCGGTGCCAATGACATAGTTCAGTTGCTCACGCTGGCAATCAGTCGCCACACTTTCCGCCGCCAGACAAAGCACAGCGGCACGTTCAGCAACCGTTTCTGGCGCTAACGGTATGGAATCGTCAGCGCAGGACATTGACGCATCAAGATGAATTTTACTGAAGCCGGCACGAACATATGCCTTTACCAGCTCGACGGATTTTTCCATCGCCGCATCCGCATTTTCTTGCTGCCAGCAGTTTGGTCCCAGATGGTCGCCGCCGAGAATAATACGCTCACGAGCAAATCCGACTTTATCGGCAATCGCAAAAACAAATTCGCGAAAGTCTGCCGGTGTCATTCCGGTATAACCGCCAAATTGATTGACCTGGTTTGACGTTGCTTCAATCAGCACTTTACGCGTGCTGTTGCGATCAAATGCCAGCGCCGCTTCGATAACCAACGGATGTGCAGAACAGACTGAACATATGCCAATATGTTCACCAGCTTTATGCCGGGCAATTAACGTTTTCATGTTTTTTCCTTGTTAAATGGCAGGTGCGTTATGCCCTGCCCTCGCAGCCACAATCGGCAATCACTTTGCTCACCACATCGCGCATTGCAGATTTAGCCGACTGCAAATAATCACGGGGATCGGTCGCTTCGGGGTGCTCGGTCAGGTAATTTTTTAACGCCTGCGAGAAGGCATTTTTTAGCTCTGTTGCAACGTTGATTTTGCATATCCCCAGTTTGATGGTTTGCTGAATATCCTTAGTCGATAATCCTGACGCGCCATGCAGCACCAGCGGTAAATTCACCCACTGGCGAATGTTCTCCAGTCGAGAAAAATCAAGCGCCGGTGCTCTGGCATACATACCGTGAGCCGTGCCGATGGCGACCGCCAGGGAATCAATCCCGGTTGCCTCGGCAAATTCACGCGCCTGAACGGGGTTGGTATAAAAAGCATCGGCTTCATTGACTTGCACATCATCTTCCTGGCCGCCAAGTTGCCCCAGCTCCGCTTCGACGCTGACATCAAAGCGATGGCAAAAATCCACCACCTCTTTGACCCGTGAAATATTTTGCGCAAAAGGCAAATGCGAGGCGTCAATCATGACTGAGCGCACGCCAGAACGAACCTTCTGAGCGATATCGTCAAATTTCGTGTGATGGTCGAGATGAATCACCAGTGGATGGTGATATTGCTTCGCCATCGCGCTGACCAGCGCCATCAGATTTTCTGTACCGGCATGAGTAAATGTGCCGGGCGTTCCGGCGATGATGACCGGCGCATGCATGCTGGCAGCGGTTTCCACCACCACTTGCATCGTTTCGAGATTGTGAATATTGAATGCCGGAACCGCATAACCGCCGCGCTGTGCGTTGTTCAGCATCTGCTTTGTCGATACCACGTACATTTTCATATCCTGTCGTTTGTTTTCGATTTCAAAACATAATGAAATTATTTGTTTTCAAATGTCGAGATAACGATCACAAAAACGACAATGTGAAAATTAATCAGAATGACAGGCAAAAAAAACGGCCTCCCGGGGGAAGCCGTAACAAAGTACGCGTGGTTTTATGCCGGATGTGGCGTTAACGCCTTTTCCGTCCTACGGGGTGGTGCTGTTCGTATGAGGCGCATCAGGCGATAGTAATTTTGCTATCGAGATAAACGTCCTGCACGGCGTTAATCAGTTTCACGCCGTCAGCCATCGATTTCTTGAACGCCTTACGTCCAAGAATCAGCCCCATTCCGCCTGCGCGTTTGTTGATAACCGCAGTACGCACTGCATCGCTGAGGTCAGTTTCACCGCCTGCAGCACCGCCGGAGTTTATCAACCCGGCCCGGCCCATATAGCAGTTAGCTAACTGATAACGCACCAGGTCAATCGGGTTTTCACTGGTCAGTTTGCTGTAGACTCGATCGTCGGTATAACCGTAATTAATCGCTTTATAGCCGCCGTTATTTTCCGCCATTTTTTGTTTGACGATATCTGCACCTATGGTTGCCGCCAGATGGTTCGCCTGACCAGTCAGGTCGGCGGAAACATGGTAATCAACGCCATCTTTCTTAAAGGCGGAGTTACGCAAATAGGCCCACAGCACTGTCACCATGCCCAGCTCGTGCGCACGTTCAAAAGCCGCAGAAATTTCTTCAATCTGGCGACGTGACTCTTCCGAGCCAAAATAGATAGTCGCACCAACCGCCACCGCGCCCATATTGAACGCCTGCTCCACGCTGGCATACAGCGTTTGATCGTAGGTATTCGGGTAACTTAGCGTCTCGTTGTGATTAAGTTTGACGAGGAATGGAATGCGATGCGCGTAACGCCGCGATACCGATGCCAGCACGCCGTAAGTTGACGCCACACAGTTACAGCCCGCTTCGATCGCCAGTTCAACAATGTTTTTCGGGTCAAAGTAGAGCGGGTTAGCGGCAAATGAAGCTCCGGCAGAGTGCTCAACGCCCTGGTCAACCGGCAGAATAGAAAGATATCCTGTGCCAGCCAGACGCCCGGTGTTGTACAACGTCTGCATATTACGTAACACCGCTGGCGGGCGATTATTGTCAATCATCACGCGGTCTACGTAGTCATGTCCGGGGAGATAAAGCTGGTCAGAAGGAATAGTCATACAACGGTGCTGTAAAAGGTTGTCGGCGTCTTTGCCAAGCAACTGCGCAATATCTGTCATTACTATGCTCCCGTAAATTCCGATTGGATATCGGCTATGGATTGTCCTGGCCCGCCTTTTGCGGGCAATCATAATCCTGGTCGTTACGGGCGAGTTTTTCCATCTTTTGGATGTTTTTTCAGCGTTTTCTGTTGGCTCGATTCATCAGAAAAAATGTTACCGCGGTCAAGTTTTCACCGCAAAGGTATTTAAAAGGTATTACTAAGTGGTATTGTCATCGCGTACCTTACATTACCTGTCATGAAGGAATTAAAAGATGAAAACAACAGCAAAGCTGTCGTTCATGATGTTTGTTGAATGGTTTATCTGGGGCGCGTGGTTTGTGCCATTGTGGTTGTGGTTAAGTAAAAGCGGTTTTAGTGCCGGAGAAATTGGCTGGTCGTATGCCTGTACCGCCATTGCGGCGATCCTGTCGCCGATTCTGGTTGGCTCCATCACTGACCGCTTTTTCTCGGCGCAAAAAGTGCTGGCGGTATTGATGTTCGCTGGTGCGGTGCTGATGTATTTCGCTGCGCAACAGACCACTTTTGCCGGGTTCTTCCCGTTACTGCTGGCCTACTCACTAACCTATATGCCGACCATTGCGCTGACTAACAGTATCGCTTTTGCCAACGTGCCGGATGTGGAGCGTGATTTCCCGCGCATTCGTGTGATGGGCACTATCGGCTGGATTGCCTCTGGTCTGGCATGTGGTTTCTTGCCGCAAATGCTGGGGTATGCCGATATCTCACCGACGAACATCCCGCTGCTGATTACCGCCGGAAGTTCTGCTCTGCTTGGTGTGTTTGCGTTTTTCCTGCCAGACACGCCACCCAAAAGCACCGGCAAAATGGATATTAAAGTCATGCTCGGCCTGGATGCGCTGATCCTGCTGCGCGATAAGAACTTCCTCGTCTTTTTCTTCTGTTCATTCCTGTTTGCGATGCCACTGGCGTTCTATTACATCTTTGCCAACGGTTATCTGACCGAAGTTGGCATGAAAAACGCCACTGGCTGGATGACGCTCGGCCAGTTCTCTGAAATCTTCTTTATGCTGGCATTGCCGTTTTTCACTAAACGCTTTGGTATCAAAAAGGTATTGTTGCTTGGTCTGGTCACCGCTGCGATCCGCTATGGCTTCTTTATTTACGGTAGTGCGGATGAATATTTCACCTACGCGTTACTGTTCCTCGGTATTTTGCTGCACGGCGTAAGTTACGATTTTTACTACGTTACCGCTTACATCTATGTCGATAAAAAAGCTCCCGTGCATATGCGTACCGCCGCGCAGGGGCTGATCACGCTCTGCTGCCAAGGCTTCGGCAGTTTGCTCGGCTATCGTCTTGGCGGTGTGATGATGGAAAAGATGTTCGCTTATCAGGAACCGGTAAACGGACTGACTTTCAACTGGGCCGGGATGTGGACTTTCGGCGCGGTGATGATTGCCATTATCGCCGTGCTGTTCATGATTTTTTTCCGCGAATCCGACAACGAAATTACGGCTATCAAGGTCGATGATCGCGATATTGCGTTGACACAAGGGGAAGTTAAATGAAAACAGAACGTATTCTCGGTGCTCTTTATGGGCAGGCGTTAGGGGATGCGATGGGGATGCCCTCCGAGCTTTGGCCGCGCAGTCGCGTCAAAGCACACTTTGGCTGGATTGACCGTTTTCTGCCTGGGCCAAAGGAGAATAACGCAGCCTGTTATTTTAACCGCGCCGAATTCACCGACGATACCTCGATGGCGCTGTGTCTGGCGGATGCGTTACTGGAACGTGAAGGCAAGATCGATCCGGATCTGATTGGGCGTAATATTCTCGACTGGGCGCTGCGTTTCGACGCCTTTAACAAAAACGTACTAGGTCCGACCTCGAAGATTGCACTTAACGCCATTCGCGACGGTAAACCCGTTGCTGAACTGGAAAATAACGGCGTGACCAACGGCGCAGCGATGCGCGTCTCGCCATTAGGTTGTTTGCTTCCGGCGCGCGATATTGACTCTTTTATTGATGATGTGGCGCTGGCCTCCAGCCCGACCCATAAATCCGATCTGGCGGTTGCGGGGGCGGTAGTCATCGCATGGGCGATTTCTCGTGCCATTGACGGAGAAAGCTGGTCAGCGATTGTTGATTCACTGCCTTCAATTGCGCGACATGCTCAACAAAAACGCATCACTACCTTCAGCGCCTCACTGGCAGCACGTCTGGAGATTGCGCTGAAAATTGTGCGCAATGCTGACGGCACCGAATCCGCCAGCGAACAGCTTTACCAGGTCGTTGGCGCAGGTACCAGTACTATTGAGTCCGTTCCGTGCGCCATTGCGCTGGTTGAACTGGCACAAACCGACCCGAACCGTTGCGCCGTCCTGTGCGCTAACCTTGGCGGCGACACAGACACCATCGGTGCTATGGCGACGGCAATTTGCGGCGCGTTGCATGGCGTTAACGCTATCGATCCTGCGTTAAAGGCGGAACTGGATGCAGTAAATCAGCTTGATTTCAACCGCTATGCCACGGCGCTGGCGAAGTATCGCCAACAACGGGAGGCGATATGAGCGGCGCTCGATTACACACGCTGCTGCCTGAATTAGCCACGCGTCAGCCGGTGATGGTCGTCGGCGCGGCGGTCATTGATGTGATCGCCGACGCTTATGCCCTCCCCTGGCGTGGGTGCGATATCGAACTGAAACAGCAGAGCGTTAACGTTGGCGGCTGCGCCCTGAATATTGCCGTGGCATTAAAGCGCCTCGGCATCGAAGCGGGTAATGCCTTGCCGCTCGGTCAGGGGGTGTGGGCGGAGATTATTCGCAACCGCATGGCAAAAGAGGACTTAATCAGCCTGATCGATAACGCCGAAGGTGATAACGGCTGGTGTCTGGCGCTGGTTGAGCCGGATGGCGAACGCACTTTTATGTCATTCAGCGGTGTGGAAAATCAATGGAATCGCCAGTGGCTGGCGCGATTAACCGTTGCGCCTGGCAGCCTGCTCTATTTTTCCGGTTATCAACTGGCCTCGCCCTGCGGCGAATTGTTAGTGGAATGGCTGGAAAAGCTACAAGACGTGACGCCGTTTATCGATTTTGGCCCACGTATTGGCGATATCCCGGATGCATTACTGGCGCGGATCATGGCCTGTCGACCTTTAGTGTCACTCAATCGTCAAGAGGCTGAGATTGCCGCCGAACGTTTTGCTTTATCCGCAGAGATAACAACACTTGGCAAGCAATGGCAGGAGAAATTTGCCGCGCCGTTGATCGTTCGCCTCGATAAAGAAGGCGCATGGTATTTCAGCAACGACGCTTCTGGCTGCATTCCGGCATTTCCAACGCAAGTTGTAGACACCATTGGGGCGGGCGACAGTCATGCCGGCGGCGTACTTGCCGGGCTGGCCTCTGGTCTGCCACTGGCGGATGCCGTATTACTGGGCAATGCAGTGGCGTCGTGGGTTGTCGGGCATCGGGGCGGTGATTGTGCGCCAACGCGCGAGGAACTACTCCTCGCACACAAAAACGTATAGATCGCTGCGACAGTGGCTGATGCTGTACTCAATAGGCCGTTGCTGTTGGTCAAGCGCCACTTGCTTGATCACCAGCACCGGTATTTTGCTATCTAACTGAATATGTGACTGAAACTCGGCATCCGGCATCCGGGCGCTAACGCGGGAACGCGTACGTTGTGGGTAAATGTGCTGGCTGCGGAAGTAGTCATAAAGAGAAATCCCGATGGCATCAACATCATGAATTAAATGTGCCGGAACCCACGATTCCTCAATCGATACCGCCTCTTCATCGACATAGCGAATACGCTTAAGCAAAAAGACATCACTTCCCGCTTCGACCGCCAGCTGCTGCGCGACTTCTTCGGGACATTTCACGACACGCTTGTTAACCCATAACGTATCGGGCTTTTTCCCGCGCAATACCACCTGCTGAGAAAACCCCCGCGCTTCTTTCAGCGAGTATTCGAAGATGTTGTTGATCTGCGTGCCGTAACCACGCGAACGCGTCACCACGCCCTCTTCTTCCAGCGCCTGCATCGCCTTGCGCACCGTAATGCGCGAAACGCCGGTTAACTGACTTAAATCACGCTCACCGGGCAAAATATTGCCATGCTCCAGCACCCCGCTGCGCACGGCATTTTTTACCGTTTCGGCAAACTTAATATAAAGCGGCGTGTTATCCGCCGCTAAAATACGCTCGTTCAGTTGGGCAATCAGCTGGGTATGCGCTTGTTCCATTTGTCTTTTTCCTGCCGGGGAATCTGGTGGGAGTATATCACTGCTTCATATTTAAGGCGTTTCTTTAATCCCATCAACGAATCCCTGCAACTCCTCCACCGTGCCATTAAACACATTAAAATCCACCGGACCATTAATGCCATCGACCTGTCCACGGTCGGAATGCTGCCAGAAGCGCCAGGCCATGCCGTCATTGTCCGGACGACGTTGATAGTAGTGAGCCACCCACCACGGATATTCATTGAAATAGCCCGCCAGATTCGTGTGATAAAAAACGGCTCCTGAGTAAATAATTGGCTTTTTTCCCGTACGTTTTTCGACCATTTTTAGCCACTGACTTACCCGCTTGCGTAATTCTTTTGCCGATAATTTTCCCCGTTCTTCTACGTCCAGTACCGCAGGGAAATCGCCTTGTGAGAAATCCACCGTTTGCAGAAATAATCGCGCCTGAACTGAAGCGGATACTGACGGGGAGAAATAATGATACGCCCCGCGCAGCAGGCCATTTTCGCGGCTTAGTTGCCAGTTACGCGAAAAATAGGGGTCCACCAGCTTTTCGCCTTCCGTCGCCTTAATAAAGGCAAATTGTAAGCGAATACCGTTATCGCGCATTTTTGCCACCCGCTGCCAGTCGATCCGCTCCTGCCAGCGCGAAACATCTATTCCGTGAATGGTGTAACTGGCAGGAATGCGAATAGCGAAAGATTTAACCGGGCGATAACCGTAGAAGTGAATGTAGTCTTTAATCTGAATTGCTGTCGAATAGAAAAAATTCACCGTCTGACGCGGATAAATTGCAACGATGGAAATTAGCCCAAGAGCGCATAATAAAACGGTGAATTTTTTTCGACTGGTGATTCTCAACTGCATTGGTTTCATCCCTGAATGTCAGCACCAAAGGCTGACAATAACCAAAGCAGCTATAGTACGGTGCTCACCACCAGGCGTGGAAGTGGTGAACCGGACCAATACCGTGACCAACTTCCAGCGTGTCGGCCTGGGCTAATGCCGATGAAAGCCAGCTTTTTGCCTCCTGTACGGTGTCAGTCCAGTTTGTATGGCGCGGGCGCAGTGCAGCCAACGCCGCAGAGAGCGTACAACCAGTGCCGTGAGTGTTTTTGGTCATAATGCGCTGTGCGGTAAACCGTTGTTCACCCTCGCGGGTAAACAGCCAGTCCGGGCTTTGCTCATCATCAAGATGACCACCTTTCATTAGCACTGCGCCACAGCCCATCGCCAACAGCGATCGCCCTTGTTCCAGCATTTCCTGTTCGGTGCGCGCGTGTGGCGCGTCGAGCAAGGCGGCTGCTTCGGGCAAGTTTGGCGTTATTAATGAAACCTGTGGCAATAATCGACTGCACAGCGTAGCAACCGCCGAAGGTGAAAGCAGCGGGTCGCCGCTTTTTGCCAGCATAACGGTGTCGAGTACCACGTTTTGGATCTGATAACGTTGCAACCGTTCTGCCACCGCTTCAACAATATCGGTTTCCGCCAACATACCGATTTTAGTGGTGTCGATTCGCACATCGCTGAACACCGAATCGAGCTGGGCGGCGACAAAATCAGGCTCAATGCGATACACCGACTGTACGCCACGGGTATTTTGCGCCACTAGTGCAGTAATAACTGAGCAACCATAAGCGCCAAGTGCCGAGAAGGTTTTAAGATCGGCCTGAATCCCCGCACCACCACTCGGATCAGTACCGGCAATCGTCAGAGCGTTAATTCGTTTCATGCCTGCACCTCCTGCGCCAATTGCCAGAGCGCATCAAGGAAATGTGGAACAAAACTGCCTGGCCCCTCGCTTCTGGCAACTGCGCGTTCTCCGGCTTGTTTCATCCAGTGACAGGCAGATGCGATATTTTCCAGCGTATCGCCTGGTAGCGCACAACAGGCAGCGACAACCGCCGATAGTGCACAGCCAGTTCCTACCACTTTGGTCATTAACGGATCGCCACCGTGAATGCCAATGATACGATGTCCATCGGTAACATAATCCACCTCGCCAGTGACCACGACGATTGCGCCAGTTTCCCGTGCCAGTGTTTGTGCAGCGGGTATCGCGTTAGCTGCGGCATCAGTGGTATCCACTCCCCGTCCACCATTAGCAACGCCAGCTAATGCCATGATTTCCGAAGCATTACCACGTATGGCGGTTGGCTTATGGGACAGAAGTTCCACACAAAAACGGCGGCGATAATCGAGCGCACCAACCGCAACCGGATCAAGCGTCCAGGGCGTTTGTGATCGTGTTGCTTGCTCAACGGCAGCACTCATCGCTTGCGCTCGTGGCTGCGTCAGCGTGCCAACGTTAATCAACAAGGCACTGGCGATAGCCGCAAACTGACTGGCCTCTTCGGTTTCGATAACCATCGCTGGCGATGCGCCGAGCGCCAGCAAGGTATTGGCAGTAAAAGTTTGCACCACATCGTTGGTCATGCAGTGCACAAGAGGGGAATGTTGGTGAAAAAGGTGTAACGCGTGCGCAGATTGCGCTGAACTCAGCAGGTCGACTTGCATAGTTTGCTCCTGCCATAACGTGAAGAAGCAATGACCTGGTGGTCCGTGACTTCCCTACGCTGGCATTATCCAGATCAGGTGATACGGGTATTTCTCAGCCTTCACAAAGAAGGGCACCCCGAGTCGTTTGGTTGCGATAATAAATCGCAGAGGAGGATGGTAATGTCCAGCGCACGCGTTGTAAACGGGGAAAAACGGCAGTTTTACAATCGCGTTAATAAATTATTTGATATAAGAATCCAGCACCTTCAGAACGACATCCAGATCTTCTTCTCGTTTTAGCTCATCCCCCTGGTGAACGATGTGTTCCGTCAGATGACCTTTAATCACTTCCCGCATCAGACCGTTTACCGCGCCACGGATAGCAGCAATCTGTTGTAAAACTGCAGCGCATTCATGCGGTTCGTCGAGCATTTTCTTGAGCGCCACGACCTGGCCCTGAATCTTACTGGCACGCGCTTTCAGTTTCTGTTTATCACGGATTGTATGAGACATGGCAACACCTGGTTAACAAGAATATGAAAAATCATAGCACTATTAATCTACTGGGGGGTAGTATCAGGTACTGGGGGGGAGTAGAATCAGATTGCCGAATTAATACTAAGAATTATTATCATGACCGAATTTACAACACTTCTTCAGCAAGGAAACGCCTGGTTCTTCATCCCCAGCGCCATCTTACTTGGTGCGCTTCATGGCCTGGAACCGGGGCACTCAAAAACGATGATGGCGGCGTTTATCATCGCCATCAAAGGCACCATTAAACAGGCGGTGATGCTCGGACTGGCAGCAACTATTTCGCATACCGCAGTGGTCTGGTTAATTGCCTTTGGCGGGATGGTGATCAGCAAACGCTTTACTGCTCAATCAGCAGAACCGTGGCTCCAGTTGATTTCCGCAGTGATCATTATTAGCACCGCGTTCTGGATGTTCTGGCGTACCTGGCGCGGCGAACGCAACTGGCTGGAGAATATGCACGAACATGATCATGAGCATCATCACCACGATCACGAAGATCACCACGACCATGGACATCATCACCATCACGAACATGGCGAGTATCAGGATGCCCATGCACGAGCCCATGCCAATGACATTAAACGACGCTTTGATGGTAGAGAGGTCACCAACTGGCAAATTTTGCTATTTGGCTTAACCGGTGGCCTTATCCCCTGCCCGGCAGCAATTACCGTGCTGTTGATTTGCATTCAGTTGAAAGCCCTGACACTGGGCGCAACACTGGTCGTCAGTTTCAGCCTCGGCCTGGCGTTAACGCTTGTCACCGTAGGCGTTGGCGCAGCAATCAGCGTTCAGCAGGTCGCAAAACGCTGGAGCGGATTTAACACTCTCGCTAAACGCGCTCCCTATTTTTCCAGTCTGTTGATTGGCTTAGTTGGTGTGTATATGGGCGTACATGGCTTCATGGGCATAATGCGATAACTCAATCCTTTAGGCTTGCATGTTATCTTCAGCCCAGGATGATTCTTAAATCAGCTATTTCCGCTGACTCTCTGCTCGCTAAGGATGCTTTTAGGGCATCCTTTCATTTACACTTTTTACGAAATCATGGGATCACTAACAAAATATCGCTTGTCAGTTATATTGTATGGCAGGAAAGATATGCGACTGATATTACAGATCCCCAAAGTGGAGAGTTTATGACCATTAAAAATAAGATGTTGCTGGGTGCGCTTTTGCTGGTTACCAGTGCCGCCTGGGCCGCACCAGCCACCGCGGGTTCGACCAATACCTCGGGAATTTCTAAGTATGAGTTAAGCAGTTTCATTGCTGACTTTAAGCATTTCAAACCAGGTGACACCGTCCCAGAGATGTACCGCACCGATGAGTACAACATTAAGCAGTGGCAGTTACGTAACCTGCCCGCGCCTGATGCCGGGACGCACTGGACCTATATGGGTGGCGCGTACGTGTTGATCAGCGACACCGACGGTAAAATCATTAAAGCCTACGACGGTGAGATTTTTTATCATCGCTAAAAAAAAGCCCCCTCGGAGAGAGGGGGGAATGCAGACACCTTAATATTTTTATTATTAGCCACTTGCTCGTCTTGCTTGTTATTAGTCGTATTTCACGTTGATTAATGCGGTTGCCTCCAGTGCGCCAGATTTAACTTTGTTTGTATCGTAGACGTAGTAACTGGCCGTTATCGGAATTGAAACCGTTGTATCTGTAAGTTTTGACTTTGCCGCAATTTCTTTTAAATTTGTATATCCTTTACTGCTGTTAGTGATATTTAAAAGTGTGACTGGCGTACCATTACTTTCAAGAATAAATCCTACGCCATTATCTTCCGCACCTTTCAGGATCGTGTTGCTGTTGGTTAACAAGTCAGAACTTGATAAATACACCTGCATTTTCCGTGATGTTTGATTTTGTTGACCTAATAAATTTTTACAACGCAGCATAATATCCCCTTTTTTACTATTTATTGTTGTTTTGTTACCTATGGCTGGTAATTGTGAAACGGGAATACTCTCTAACGTAATTAATAAATCGTCCGGTTTGCAGGTTGTGGTTATCGGGTTGTATGACAATGTCAGATTAAAGGAATAGACACCTGCATTTTGTGCCAATGCATTTCTGTAGCTATTTACACATGCATCCCATGACTTACCACCTAATAAACACAGTAGAAATTGTACTGCGGCACTCCCGCGTGTCGATGATGAAGCACTGGATAATGTCGCAACTCCATTAATCATCACTGAACCACCGCCCCCCGCAGAAACATTCACTTTTGCATTACTGGCCGCAGGTGTCACCGTCACCGAATAACCACTGGTGAAACTGGTCTGATTATTTGACAACGTAATGTTGTTTTTATTGGTCCATTCAAAATGTAAATTTAATTTAATGGTATCGTTATAAAGTCCAACAATAATATCCGACGGGCTCATAGGTGTGATAGTATTTGTACTCACGCATGACGAATCATTAAAATTATGCTCATATGTCGCCATTTGTGTTTGAGTAAGTGCAAAACCCCCCTGAACAACCAAATTGTGCTGAACAGATAACTCACTATAACATGCCGCATAGCTCACAGGCATAACCATCATCATTACTATAAATAGCATTATGCGAATTTCCATAGAACCACCTGACTATTACTGGCAAATATAATTTCTACTTTCATCAATCTCTTTACCGAAGGTGATTGTGCATGAAAGCCCTTGTTGCTTATCAATTGCCACATTAACCGATGGCGGTACTTCATTGGTGCGAATAAATAACTGGCTTCCCTGGCCGACAACACCAATATTATGACCATGGATATCATTGACTTCATAACCAAACGTTAATGGTTGCCCATCCGCTCTTAACGCTTTTATAAACCATGGCTTGCGCTGATCGGTATCAAAATTAACCAGTACAACCGCGCCGCGATAAGGGGCGGCAATTTTCCGGTTGCCACGTAATTCTGCTTCGCTATCGCTTTGTGACACATCCAACATCAGGTAATTTTCCCGATAAGGTGTCATTCCGTCGTATACCACCACTCCATTACGGTTTGTTGTGCGATATTTTTGCCCATTGACATAAGCATCTTTAATTCCTGGCGCATTCATCACAGCAAACGTTTCAGAAAGACGGTTTGCCAGATTAACGCCACCCGACCAGGCGACAATGCCCCCTGAAACACTGGCTCCAGCCTGTCGATAAGCACTCGACTGACTATAACTGCCATTCACTGTCGCAACCGGCGCGTTCCAGGTTAAATTCGCCCCAGCTGTCGTTTCATTTCCCTGATACTGATAACTCAGGTTGACCCCATAGTTAAACTGATCCCGGCTTCCAACGGTTCCTGATAATCCCGTATTATTTGAGGCAACCCCCTGATCATCAAACGTCGTTGAGTTAGACATATATATTTGCCGACGAGGCGTCGTAACGTCATCACCCCAATCAAAGGGAATCGATATAAAAATATTAAAACGTTTCTCTTCATGATGATTCTCGTCATAAGCATGGCTTGCCGCGAGGGTATAGCTTATCCTTCGCAGGTTGTTGGAATAACTCAACTGATAATCCTTACTGCTGCCGCTACGCCCCCAGTAATCTCGCCATAACGTACTTAAGGACACAGAACCCCAGCCTTCTGGCAATGACTGACTCATATTGGCAGAAAAGCTATTTTTACGGCCAAAATCGTTCTGGTAATAATCGGCAATGTCATAGATATCGTTTTCATCACGGCGATAATTATCTTTATTGTTTGCCCATACGTGATCATTAAATGTCCGGTAATCACGCGACGAATAACGCCAGGCCGCCAGACCAAAACGTGTCGACGTTTGGCTCACAAATTTGTTGTAGGCAATTTGATAACTTTGCCCGTCAAACACATCGCCGTTGTCTTGTATACTATGCGACTTCGTGGCATCGACGGAAATGGCACCAATGCGTGTATTCCAGCCAGTCCCCAAAGTGAACGCGTAATAATTATTCGCGACCATCGATCCGCCATACAGCGTCAATAAGTTATTAAAACCATACTGATAACCCGCCTGAACAAAATCACTTTGTTTGCTCGCCCCTTCAATATGGCTACGACCTGCCGCAAAATCATATTTCGACACGCCGGGTTGCAGCATATTCGGCACTGCTGCATAAGGCACCAGATAGGTGGTTACCGAACCGTCCGCCTCTTTCACGCTGACATCAAGATCTGCTCCACCTCCGGCCAACTGCAAATCTGTAATCGCAAACGGGCCAGGAGGAACCTCTTTCTGATAAACCACAAAACCATTCTGTTCAATAGTTACCAGCGCGTTACTCTGAGCAATCCCCTGCACCCGTGGCGTAAAATTTTGTTTCGAGTTAGGCAACATCTGCATATCACGAAACAACCGCACACCGCTGAAGCGAACAGAATCAAAAATATCGCTTGATGTGTACATATCACCCACACGAAGCGTGCCGAGAAGTTGGGCAAATCCACGTTCCAGATACAGGGTATTGCTTTTCCACACCCCTGGATTGTTATTTGTTTTACTGAAACTGGCATCAGAATGCAGTTGCCACCCCTGTAAATTTAACCCGCTGTTAAAACGTACATATGTACTCTTGCTATTACCGGACGCTTTATAATCGCTGTAATACTGACTCACATAATAAGAGGTATAAAACGCATTAATACCCCGCTCCCAGTTTTCTGGTGGAACATAGCCACTTTCCAGATCTTCCACCCAGGCCTGCGGGACACTGAAATCGAGACGAAAAACTCCGATATCCCAGGTATAGCTCCCGCCCTGAATAAGTTGCTTAAATGTTAAACATTGCTTACCGCTGGCAAAGCTATCGGTATTAATGCCTAACCGCTTGATCATTTCCCTTGATAAACATGTTTCTTGCGGGTTGTCTTTAACAATGATCTCATATTTCCCACGCCATTGCTTATTGACATAAATATCGATGTCATACGGCCCCGGCAAGGGCTGATTATCTTCAAGACGAATATTTGAAACCTGCTGGTCTTTCATTCCACCTATCATGAAATGGGTATCAAAGGTTTCTTCAGCTGCATAAGCTTCAATGCCGATCAATAACGCTACGATTGCTGATGCAAGTGGGGTCATTCTCAACATAGGCAGCTCCTGCAATTAAATTTTGTCACTAATATAATTGCCATGGTCATCGATAATGGTCAGATGCCAGTTATTTGCATTATTACTTTTGACATTAACACTCTGACTTTCTAAGGGGGCAATCATAATAGTTTCATAATTGACTTTGACATTATTAGCTTTGACATCCGAAATCGTCACCCAATTAGCTGAGTCATTTTTTATCACCAATCCATTGCCACTGCGATTTACCAGTAACTTTTTAAAGGTCACTTTATTTACCGGAGCAATACCCGCTGGTCGGTAAAACAACTTAATTCTGTTTTGCATCGCAAACTTCAGTGCATTCTTACCTTCTTGTTCTGGACTATTTGGTGGAATATCCAGAACATTCAGATAAAAAATACTCTCTTTATTAGTGGGTAGTTTATTCGGCATAATTTTAATTTTTACTTGCTGCCCGGAATTTGCCCCTATTTTTGCCACTGGTGGCGTTAACATGAAAGGAACCTGAATTTTTTCTGGTGGTAATGACGTATCGCCATCATCAATCCACGCCTGCATCAGCGAAGAACGGTTTCCCTGGTTCATCAACTGCACCATCACTTCTTTGTGCTCTGCCGGGTAAATAATACGCGTCCCGTAGATAACAATACCGGCATGTGCAGGAAGGACCATAGAAGAAATGAGTAAAGCTAATAATCCTTTCATCTTAATGCCTCTTAAATTAAAAGGTCGCCATGGAGATAGCGGCCATGTTAATTAGCTGAAGAATCTTGCAATTTTATTTATTAATCCTGCGCCACACGCATAATCAGGGAAGATAACACATCACCTGAATTCACTGAGTTATCTGTCAGTTTCAGGTATTTTGCTTTAAACGGAATGGCATATTGACCATCCGCTGTTTTATAACTCTCGATGTTGAAAGGTGCAGAAACATCCAGGACATCGCTGTTATCACCTAAATAGAGATAATAACCCACGGTATCGTTGCTACTGGCTATCGCCTTATCGTTTCCGGTTATTTTATCGTTGGTAATCAACGAGAGTTTTACACCAGCAACTTCTTTCGGACAGCTAATTTTTAACATGCTGCTGGTTACACCGACTGCACCATCATAGGTCGAGTATTTAGCTTTACCTTCAAAGACCGTAGTTGGTACAGTTGGCATATTAATACTTACTGAATCGCCACCTGCTTCGAATTTACACGGAGATTCTGCAATATTCCCTTTAATGGTTAATGTTCCGGTATCAACGTCTGCGGCAAATACCCCAGCGCTCATAAAAAAAGAAGAAAAAACAGCGGCAGCAATAATTGAACGTTTCATAATATGCTCCTTAATAAAATCTATTTTTGGTTGTTAAGAGTCTGTATCTCTTGGAAACAAATTTCTCACACCAAAAAAGTTGCCGCAATGTAAACACATTGTTTTATTGATTTAAAGCAAATTAACTATTGCAATATAAACACAACAAATACTTAAGCACATTAAATATTTATCAAATCTATTAATTAATGTGGATTTCTATAAATGGTATTATTAATATCAATAAAAAAAGCTTAAATCATTCATGTAAATGATTTAAGCTTTCTAAATCTGATTAAAACCAGGGTGGCAAATTAATCGTAGCGATTTAACACGATTCGACGTTTGCTATCGCTATCTGCAGCAATCACTTCCGTCGTTACACCTTTAACTGGCGAAGAAACCTGATGACGGGTATCAACATTATACGTTAACTGACCACAATGCTGTTGAGGTTGACCATTAACCATAGCCATACTGCATGTCGGGGGACTGATCCTACCATTAATCGTTAATGTGGCAGTTTCTGAAGAGAACGCGGGAGAAGCCAATCCATAGGCAAGAAAAATAATTCCTGACAGCCAGTACTTATTCATTGAACGTTATCCCTGTAGTAAAGGTTATGCCTGGAAAGAATGAGTGCATAACAAACTATAGCTGTACATCCACTACACAGCCACGAAGGATGATAATGAAGCATCGCCGGTACGATCAATCGACTTTGTAGAGTTTCGGACGAAGGTCCGCAGAATATTCGCAGCATTAAATAAGTGTTCATTAATGCGGCAAAAACAAATACACCGCATCAATGTAACATCTCTGCGGTGTATGAAGAATAATCAGAATGGTTAATACGCGTTAGACCGCGCGGAAGGAAATCTCGCCTGGAATGACTTCACCCTGCCAGTAGAGCTGAGCTGCAACGCGGTCAGCCAGCTGGCGGTAGATAGCGGTAAATTCGCTCTCAGGACGGCTGATAACCGTTGGCGTGCCTTTATCGAGATCCTCACGTAAGGAGATGTGTAACGGCATCTGCCCCAGCAGCTGCGTGTGGTATTTCTCGGCCAGTTTCTCTGCACCACCGGTACCGAAAATCGGTTCATGGTGACCACAGTTACTGCAAATATGCACACTCATGTTCTCGACAATACCGAGCACCGGAACCTCGACTTTCTCGAACATCACAATGCCTTTTTTCGCATCGATCAACGCGATGTCCTGCGGGGTGGTGACCACGACTGCACCGGTTACTGGAATGTTTTGTGCCAATGTCAATTGAATGTCACCGGTACCTGGCGGCATATCAAGCACCAGATAGTCGAGATCCGGCCACAAGGTTTCCTGCAACATTTGCATTAACGCCTTGCTCGCCATTGGGCCACGCCACACCATCGCATTGTCGTCTGTCACCAGATAACCAATTGAATTAGTTGCCAGGCCATGAGACATAATCGGTGCCATATGGGTACCGTCCGGCGAAGTTGGACGCTGATTTTCTGCGCCCAGCATGGTAGGGATTGATGGGCCGTAGATATCGGCGTCCAGAATGCCGACTTTCGCCCCTTCCGCCGCCAGTGCCAACGCCAGGTTTACCGCCGTGGAGGATTTACCCACGCCACCTTTACCGGAACTGACCGCGATAATGTTCTTCACGCCGTTAATTCCCGGCTGATTCTTCACGCGTTTCAGAGTGGCTATGTTATGCGACAGTTTCCAGTCGATAGCTTTCGCTCCGGTGATGCGCAGCAGTTCGGCGCTACATTGCTCTTTTAACTCTTCGAACGCGCTATGCCAGACGAATGGCATAACCAGTTCCACATGCAGCGTGTCGTCCATCCAGGCGACATGGTGCAACGCTTTCAGCGTTGTGAGGTTATGCTTCAGGGTTGGGTGCTGAAAATTGGCCAGTGTCCCGGCGACCATTGCGCGCAAGGCTTCTGGTGATTTGGCCTGGGATTGTTCGTTCATCCCGACTCCTTTTTTGTATAGATAAACCATCAGCTGATAGTTTACCTGAAGAATATAGAGAAGTACTTACTTAACATTTTCCCATTTGGTACTATCTAAGCCCTTTTCACTATTAAGAAGTAATGCCTACTATGACTCAAGTCGCGAAGAAAATTCTGGTGACGTGCGCACTGCCGTACGCTAACGGCTCAATCCACCTCGGCCATATGCTGGAGCACATCCAGGCTGATGTCTGGGTCCGTTACCAGCGAATGCGCGGCCACGAGGTCAACTTCATCTGCGCCGACGATGCCCACGGCACGCCGATCATGCTTAAAGCTCAGCAGCTTGGTATCACCCCGGAGCAGATGATTGGCGAAATGAGTCAGGAACATCAGACTGATTTCGCAGGCTTTAACATCAGCTATGACAACTATCACTCGACGCACAGCGAAGAGAATCGCCAGTTGTCAGAACTTATCTACTCTCGTCTGAAAGAAAACGGTTTTATTAAAAACCGCACCATCTCTCAGCTGTACGATCCGGAAAAAGGCATGTTCCTGCCGGACCGTTTTGTAAAAGGCACCTGCCCGAAATGTAAATCCCCGGATCAATACGGCGATAACTGCGAAGTCTGCGGCGCGACCTACAGCCCGACTGAACTGATCGAGCCGAAATCGGTGGTTTCTGGTGCTACCCCGGTAATGCGTGATTCTGAACACTTCTTCTTTGATCTGCCCTCTTTCAGCGAAATGCTGCAGGCATGGACCCGCAGCGGTGCGTTGCAGGAGCAGGTGGCAAATAAAATGCAGGAGTGGTTTGAATCTGGCCTGCAACAGTGGGATATCTCCCGCGACGCGCCTTATTTCGGTTTTGAAATTCCGAACGCGCCGGGCAAATATTTCTATGTCTGGCTGGACGCACCGATTGGCTATATGGGCTCTTTCAAGAATCTGTGTGACAAGCGCGGCGACAGCGTAAGCTTCGATAAATACTGGAAGAAAGATTCCACTGCCGAGCTGTATCACTTCATCGGTAAAGATATCGTTTACTTCCACAGCCTGTTCTGGCCTGCCATGCTGGAAGGCAGCAACTTCCGCAAGCCGACCAACCTGTTTGTTCACGGCTATGTGACGGTGAACGGCGCGAAAATGTCCAAGTCTCGCGGCACCTTTATTAAAGCCAGCACCTGGCTGAATCATTTTGACGCCGACAGCCTGCGCTACTACTACACCGCCAAACTGTCTTCGCGCATTGATGATATCGATCTCAACCTGGAAGATTTCGTTCAGCGCGTGAATGCCGATATCGTGAACAAAGTGGTTAACCTGGCGTCCCGTAACGCTGGCTTTATCAATAAGCGTTTTGACGGTGTGCTGGCAAGCGAGCTGGCTGACCCGCAGTTGTACAAAACCTTCACTGATGCCGCTGAAGTGATTGGTGAAGCGTGGGAAAGCCGCGAATTTGGTAAAGCTATCCGTGAAATCATGGCGCTGGCTGACCTGGCTAACCGCTATGTCGATGAACAGGCTCCGTGGGTGGTGGCGAAGCAGGAAGGTCGCGATGCCGATCTGCAGGCGATTTGCTCAATGGGCATCAACCTGTTCCGCGTGCTGATGACTTACCTGAAACCGGTACTGCCGAAACTGACCGAGCGCGCAGAAGCATTCCTCAATACAGAACTGACCTGGGATGGTATCCAGCAACCGCTGTTGGGCCATAAAGTGAATCCATTCAAGGCGCTGTATAACCGCATCGATATGAAACAGGTTGAAGCACTGGTGGAAGCATCCAAAGAGGAAGTAAAAGCCACAGCCGCACCGGTAACTGGCCCACTGGCTGACGACCCGATTCAGGAAACCATCACCTTTGACGACTTCGCCAAAGTTGACCTGCGCGTGGCGCTGATTGAAAACGCAGAGTTTGTTGAAGGTTCTGACAAACTGCTGCCCCTGACGCTGGATCTCGGCGGTGAAAAACGCAATGTCTTCTCCGGCATTCGTTCTGCTTACCCGGATCCGCAAGCACTAATTGGTCGTCACACCATTATGGTGGCTAACCTGGCACCACGTAAAATGCGCTTCGGTATCTCCGAAGGCATGGTAATGGCTGCTGGTCCTGGTGGGAAAGATATCTTCCTGCTAAGCCCGGATGCCGGTGCTAAACCGGGTCATCAGGTGAAATAATCCCCCTTCAAGGCGCTGCATCGACAGCGCCTTTTCTTTATAAATTCCTAAAGTTGTTCTCTTGCGATTTTGTCTCTCTCTAACCCGCATAAATACTGGTAGCATCTGCATTCAACTGGATAAAATTACAGGGATGCAGAATGAGACACTTTATCTATCAGGACGAAAAATCACATAAATTCTGGGCGGTGGAGCAACAGGGAAACGAGTTGCATATCAGTTGGGGAAAAGTTGGTACCCAAGGGCAAAGCCAGGTAAAAAGTTTTGCTGATGCTGTGGCAGCGGAAAAAGCGGAGCTGAAGCTGATTGCGGAGAAGGTGAAGAAGGGATATGTGGAGCAAGCGAAGGATAATTCTTTGCAACCTTCCCAAACGGTAACGGACTCTCTCAAGGTAGCGGACTTATCCACCATTATTCAGGAACAACCCTCTTTCGTAGCAGAAACCCGTGCGGCTGACAAAAATACAGATGCTGTTTTACCGTGGCTGGCGAAAGATATTGCTGTCGTTTTTCCGCCCGAAGTTGTACACACCACGTTAAGTCATCGCCGCTTTCCCGGAGTTCCTGTTCAGCAAGCAGACAAATTGACCCAATTACGTCGCTTAGCCTGTAGTGTGTCGCAACGGGATAATACAACAGCCACATTTGACTTCAGCGCCTGTTCTTTAGAATGGCAAAACACCGTCGCCCAGGCGATCAGTCAGATCGACGACCTGAAAACAACACAGCTACCATCACCCGTAATGGCTGTACTCACGGCACTTGAAATGAAATGCACAAGATATAAAGAGCGTGAGGATGTTATGGATCAGATTATTCAGGAAGGCGGTCTGGAATATGCTACTGATGTAATAATACATCTTCAACAAATATCTATTGAATGGGATTATGTCAACAATAATATTGTTTTCCTGTCGTCTGGCATTTCACCTGATTATTTGCAGCAATATTCCAGCTTTGAATTACGCCTACGTAAACATTTATCACTGGCGGAAGAGTCTCTCTGGCAAAAATGTGCACAAAAACTTATTGCCGCAGTTCCACATATTCCAGAATGGCGGCAACCATTAATTGCTTTGTTATTGCCCGAAAAACCAGAAATTGCACATGAAATTGCCCAGCGTCTACTGGGGCAAAAGAAATTACCCTCGCTGGAGTGGCTAAAAATAGTGGCGACTGATGAGCACATTCTTGCCTCATTAGAAAAATATCACGAGCCATATGCCATTTTTGATGATTACTATTGTGGTGCGATATGGTCAGCCACCGTATTACAGGAGCAAGGTGTTGCGGCCCTGCCCCGATTTGCTCCCTATGTCGCAAGTGACTACTGCGCCGATGTGTTGCGTCATATCAATCATCCGTTCGCATTAACACTGCTTATACGTGTAGCAGGGCATACTAAACGCTGTCACGATCGAATGACGAAAGCCTGCGCTGCGTTCCCACACGCAGCACTGGCAGCACTGGCGGAACTTCTAGTGCAAAAAGAAGAGAATAGTTGGCGCATTATGCTAATGACGATGCTTATCTCGCAACCGACACTAGCAGAACAGGTCATTCCCTGGCTTTCGACACCCGCAGTTGCAGTGCTGAAATCATGCCAGCAACAACTGACACAGCCCTCAAACCATGCCAGCGCCGATCTACTGCCGGCCATAGTAGTCTCCCCACCATGGCTTTCGAAAAAGAAAAAATCGCCGATTCCGGTGCTGGATTTAGCACCGCTCAACCTCGAATCCATATGCACAATAACCGACACAGAAGCTAAAGAGTTTCAAACTCATTGGGACTGGGAACCGCATAAGCCAGGTGAAGGTGCTAAAAATTTCCTTTACTCGCTGGGGTATCGCCGCTGGGATTTTGACACATATAAATATATCGGCGCTTCTGACTCGGCAATTGACGCATGGGAACGTGAGGACTTCGCTACACTCATCCAAATGTTTAAAGCCCACCATGCACCGTATCAGGGGGAGTGGCATCTCAACTCACTTCCCTTTTTACCTATGCAAAAAGCGATTAAGCTATGGGAATTTCTCAGCAAAGAGCCGCATACCGCGATAAAACCAGTCATGCTTTATTTGCGACTGGCAGGTATGAGTGGTTTTCTACACTCGTTTTCACGCTACCCTCAAGAAGGTTTTGCGGTTGCTAATTATTTTGCCGCAACGGAACTGGCTCCTGCCGTCGCCCGCGCCTTCAACAAACTCAAAACATTACGACAAGACGCCAGTAGCTGGCTGCTGAAATACCCGGAACACGCCATTACCGGCCTGCTGCCTGCAGCGCTCGGCAAAGCCAGTGAAGCACAGGACAACGCCCGTGCTGCCTTGCGTATGCTTACCGAAAACGGTCATCAGCCATTGCTGCAAGAAATCGCCCGGCGTTATAACCAGCCGGAAGTAACCGATGCGGTGAACGCTCTACTTGCGCTCGATCCCTTAGATAATCACCCGACAAAAATCCCCACTCTTCCGACCTTTTATCAGCCATCGCTCTGGACGCGCCCGTTATTAAAAGCAAACGCCCAATCACTGCCTGATAGCGCACTCCTCCACCTCGGTGAAATGCTCCGCTTCCCTCAGGAAGAGGCACTGTATCCGGGATTATTGCAGGTGAAAGATGCCTGTACCACCGACTCACTGGCTGAATTTGCCTGGGATCTGTTTACCGCCTGGCAGACCGCTGGCGCGCCGTCGAAAGAGAGTTGGGCGTTCACTGCGTTAGGCGTTCTCGGTAACGATGACACCGCCCGCAAACTGACGCCTTTGATTCGCGCCTGGCCTGGTGAATCCCAGCATAAACGCGCCACCGTCGGGTTGGATATTCTCGCTGCTATCGGTAGTGATATCGCCCTGATGCAGCTTAACGGCATCGCCCAGAAACTGAAATTCAAAGCATTACAGGAGCGGGCAAAAGAAAAAATTGCCGACATTGCCGAGAGCCGCGAACTCACGGTGGCGGAGCTTGAAGATCGGTTAGCACCGGATCTCGGTCTGGATGATAATGGTTCGTTGTTGCTGGATTTCGGCCCACGCCAGTTCACCGTCAGCTTTGATGAAACCTTAAAACCGTTTGTGCGTGACGCTTCCGGCAGTCGTCTGAAAGACCTGCCCAAACCAAACAAAAGCGATGATGAATCACAGGCGAACGATGCTGTTAACCGCTACAAATTGCTGAAAAAAGATGCGCGTACCGTCGCCGCCCAGCAGGTAGCAAGGCTGGAATCCGCCATGTGCCTGCGTCGCCGCTGGTCACCGGAAAACTTTCAGCTCTTCCTGGTTGAGCATCCGCTGGTCCGCCACTTAACCCGCCGTCTGATTTGGGGCGTTTATAGCGCCGAAAACCAGCTACTGGCTTGCTTTCGCGTAGCGGAAGATAACAGCTACAGCACCGCTGACGATGATCTTTTCACCCTGCCGGAAGGCGATATCTCTATTGGTATTCCTCACGTTCTGGAAATATCACCGACGGATGCTGCCGCCTTCGGGCAGCTTTTTGCCGACTACGAACTGTTACCACCGTTCCGCCAGCTTGATCGTAACAGTTACGCGCTGACAGAAGCCGAGCGCAACGCCAGCGAACTGACACGCTGGACAGGCAGAAAATGCCCGAGTGGTCGGGTAATGGGGCTGGCGAATAAAGGCTGGATAAAGGGCACCCCGCAGGATGCTGGCTGGATCGGCTGGATGATCAACCCCCTGGGCCGCTGGTCGTTAATCATGGAAATCGATGAAGGTTTTGCGGTAGGCATGTCGCCAGCCGAACTGAGTGCCGAGCAACTCTTAAGCAAGCTGTGGCTATGGGAAGGCAAAGCGGAAAGCTATGGCTGGGGGAGTAATTCAACACAGGAAGCGCAGTTCTCCGTACTCGATGCCATCACCGCCAGCGAGCTAATTAACGATATTGAAGCCCTGTTTGAATAAGGAAAGAGCATGGACAAGGAATTACCGTGGCTGGCGGATAACGCCCAACTGGAACTTAAATATAAAAAAGGCAAAACACCACTCAGCCATCGCAATTGGCCAGGCGAACCGGTGCCTGTTATCACTGAAAGCATCATTCAGACACTGGGTGATGAATTGCTACAAAAAGCAGAGAAGAAAAAAAACATTGTCTGGCGTTATGAAAACTTTTCACTGGAGTGGCAGTCCGCCATCACGCAGGCCATCAACTTGATCGGCGAACACAAACCCTCAATCACGGCCCGGACAATGGCGGCGCTAGCCTGTATCGCGCAAAATGATAGCCAACAGTTGCTCGACGAAATCGTCCAACAAGAGGGGCTGGAATATGCAACTGAGGTGGTGATTGCACGCCAGTTTATTGTACGGTGTTATGAGAGTGATCCTCTGGTAGTAACATTGCAGTATCAGAACGAGGACTATGGCTATGGTTATCGCTCAGAAACCTATAACGAATTCGATCTCCGATTACGTAAGCATCTCTCTCTGGCAGAGGAAACCTGCTGGCAGCGTTGCGCCGACAAACTCATTGCCGCACTGCCAGGAATAACCAAAGTTCGCCGCCCTTTTATTGCTCTGAACCTCCCGGAAAAACCCGAAATCGCCAACGAGCTGGTAAGCCTTGAATGTTCGCAAACTCATTTTCGCTCAAAAGAGTGGTTAAAAGTTGTTGCTGATGACCCTAAGGCGGTGAAAGAACTCGCACGCTACTGGAGCCAGGATATATTTAGCGATCGAGAAGCCAGCTACATGTCGCATGAAAACCACTTCGGTTACGCGGCCTGCGCTGCCCTTTTGCGCGAACAAGGACTGGCAGCCGTTCCGCGCCTCGCGATGTATGCACATAAAGAAGATTGCGGCAGTCTGCTGGTACAAATTAACCATCCGCAAGTCATCCGCACCTTGCTACTGGTGGCTGATAAAAACAAACCCAGCCTGCAACGTGTGGCTAAATACAGTAAAAACTTCCCCCATGCGACGCTCGCCGCACTGGCAGAACTGCTGGCGTTAAAAGCCCCCCCTGCGCGCCCTGGTTATCCCATCATCGAAGACCAAAAGCTGCCTGCACAGCAAAAAGCACGTGATGAATACTGGCATACGCTGTTACAAACGCTGATGGCATCGCAGCCACAACTGGCAGAAGAGGTGATGCCGTGGTTAAGTACTCAAGCCCAGGCAGTGGTGAATGGTTATTTATCGGCATCGCCAAAACTTGCTTTCGAGAGTACTCATAGCAACGACCTGCCAGAAATACTTGTTTCTCCACCGTGGCGAGGTAAGAAAAAAACGGCATTGCTGCGCCTTGATTTAGTGCCTCTTGAATTAGCGCCCAAAGCCCGCTGGCAACCAGGCGAACGAGAGAGACTTGCCGCCACAGAGTCTGCCCGTTATTTCAGCACGGGATCTTTTACGGAACGCATGGAACGAAAAAGTGGTCGAGTTGTACTACAGGAGCTAGGTTTTGGGGATGATGTATGGCTGTTCCGGAATTATATACTGCCCGGCAAACTGGATGCGGCGCGCAAATCATTAGTGGGTCAGTGGCATTACTCCCCGCGCAGAGTAGAGGAAATCAACAATGGCTGGCACTCCACGGAAGCAAAATCAGCCGAACAGGCGCTTCGTTCCGGCGACGTTGAAGCGTTAATTAACACCTGGGAAAATGATAGCTACTCACGTTATCGTCCGGAAAAGAGTGTCTGGAACCTGTATTTATTGGCACAGTTGCCGCGTGAGATGGCTTTGACTTTCTGGCTGCGTATCAATGAGAAAAAGCATCTGTTCGCGGGTGAGGACTATTTTCTCAGTATCCTCGGGTTGGATACATTACCTGGCCTGTTATTGGCTTTTTCACATCATCCAAAAGAAACATTTCCGTTAATTTTAAATTTCGGCGCAACAGAACTGGCCCTGCCCGTTGCCCGCGTCTGGCGACGTTTCGCGGCGCAGCGTGATCTGGCTCGCCAGTGGATTTTACAATGGCCGGAACATACGGCTACTGCACTTATCCCTCTTGTCTTTACAAAACCCAGCGATAATAGCGAAGCTGCATTACTTGCCCTGCGTTTACTGTATGAACAAGGGCATGGCGAATTACTGCAAACCGTGGCAAACCGCTGGCAGCGTACAGATGTATGGCCTGCCCTGGAGCAATTACTTAAACTGGGTCCAATAGAAATTTACCCGGCACGTATTCCAAAAGCTCCTGATTTCTGGCATCCGGCAATGTGGTCCAGGCCGCGCCTTATCAAGAATAATCAGCCTGTTACCGATGACGCTCTGGAAATTATCGGCGAAATGCTGCGCTTTACCCAGGGCGGACGTTTTTATGGCGGACTGGAACAGCTGAAAACGTTTTGCCAGCCGCAAACGCTGGCAGCTTTTGCCTGGGATCTTTTCACCGCGTGGCAACAAGCTGGAGCCCCCGCAAAAGACAACTGGGCATTTCTGGCGTTAAGTCTCTTTGGTGACGAAAGCACGGCTCGGGATCTGACGACACAGATCCTCGCCTGGCCACAAGAAGGCAAATCTGCCCGTGCTGTCAGTGGCCTGAACATCCTTACCCTGATGAATAATGATATGGCGCTGATACAGCTGCACCATATATCCCAACGGGCGAAATCCCGCTCCTTACGTGATAACGCGGCGGAATTTCTTCAGGTGGTCGCAGAAAATCGCGGGCTAAGCCAGGAAGAGTTAGCGGACAGATTAGTCCCAACACTGGGTCTTGATGATCCGCAGGCGTTGATTTTTGATTTTGGTCCACGGCAATTTACCGTTCGCTTCGATGAAAACCTCAACCCGGTTATCTACGATCAACAAAACGTTCGCCAGAAAAGCGTTCCCCGGTTGCGCGCCGATGACGATCAACTGAAAGCCCCCGAGGCACTGGCCCGACTAAAAGGGCTAAAAAAAGATGCCTCTCAGGTGAGCAAAAACCTGCTCCCGCGTCTTGAAACTGCCCTGCGCACCACCCGACGCTGGTCGCTGGCAGATTTTCATTCTCTGTTTGTTAATCATCCCTTTACCCGCCTGGTTACCCAGCGATTAATATGGGGGGTTTATCCGGCAAATGAACCGCGTCGTTTACTCAACGCCTTTCGTGTGGCCGCAGAGGGGGAGTTCTGCAATGCACAAGATGAGTCCATTGACCTGCCTGCAGATGCTCTGATTGGCATTGCCCACCCGTTAGAAATGGCAGCAGAAATGCGCAGTGAATTTGCACAGCTTTTTGCCGATTACGAAATTATGCCGCCTTTTCGCCAGTTGGCGCGGCGCACGGTGCTGCTCACACCTGACGAGTCAGCCAGTAACAGCCTGACTCGCTGGGAAGGTAAATCCGCTACCGTTGGTCAACTTATGGGAATGCGATACAAAGGCTGGGAGTCAGGCTATGAGGACGCATTTGTCTATGACTTAGGTGCGTACCGGCTGGTCCTTAAGTTTTCACCCGGCTTTAACCACTACAATGTTGATAGCAAAGCGCTAATGAGCTTCCGTTCTCTTCGGGTTTACCGTGACAATAAATCCGTCACTTTTGCCGAACTTGATGTGTTTGATTTGAGTGAAGCGTTAAGCGCACCCGACGTTATTTTCCATTAAAACACAGCGGGCAGTGATGCAACTGCCCGTTATCAACACGACCTACCAGCGGGGGAAGCGATGATCGTGCAAAAAGAGCTGGTTGCTATTTACGATTATGAGATCCCTGTACCTGAAGAGCCGTTTTCTTTCAGACTTGAAATCCATAAATGCTCTGAATTATTTACAGGTTCCGTCTATCGACTGGAGCGATTCCGGCTACATCCAACATTTCATCAACGTGATCGAGAAGATGCCGACCACTAATAAATGATGCGTTGATTTATACAAGAGATGAGTTTATTGATGAGCGGAAATTACGAGGTGAATCACATGAAACTGTAATAGCAATTTTTAATTGTGAACTACAGAATATATTCAACCAAGAAATAGAATAATATACTCATCATACTTCAAGTCGCAGCATATGCAACTTGAAGTATGGCGAGTAAAGCTTTATTAAAGGGGGAAACGGTATTCCCCCTTAGATGCGTTTCAATTTGCCCGTTACTTCAACAAATCAATCAACCGTAACAGAGCCACTAATAGCTCCAGTACAGCAATGAGCACGGTTAACTTTTGTGTCAGCGTGTCCATCCGCTCTCCTTATTAAGGAGCGCAACACCAGCACCTTACCCTTACACTGCCTGTCGATACTGGTTTACGTATGTTGGACCACGATGTTGCACTCCGGATCAGGGCACCACCTACAGCACCACCCGTCCGGTAGCCAGGACTTGAAATTGGTTCGATCCGGCGCAACCTCCCAACAGTCAGGATTATAAATCTCATTATCTTAATTGCAACGGGGTCCAGCGGTGGTTATAATTCGTTCGTTGGAACACGATGTTGCACAGGCTGTGGTGTTAGGCCTGAAAGTAGTAAATAAAAGAACCTGCCTCACCAGCAGGTTTTTTTATTTTTTGCGATCTGCTTTCCAGATATTTTCCGCTCAAACAACTAATGCGCCAAACAGTTATTGCGCGTAAAATATCGTTTATTTCATTAATACATTTCAGGGATGAATATATGTCACCGCAGAATAATCACCTGCAGCGTCCGCCTGCTGCTGTGTTATACGCCGTTGAACTGGCAAAATTAAAACAAAATGATAACGCACCTTGCCCGCCAGGTTGGCAGTTAAGTTTGCCTGCGGCCCGTGCTTTTATCCTTGGCGACGAAGCGCAAAATATTAGCCGTAAAGTGGTGATTAGTCCCTCTGCTGTCGAACGCATGTTAGTCACTCTTGCCACCGGGCGCGGTTTGATGTTGGTGGGGGAACCGGGGACCGCAAAATCTCTCCTGTCTGAATTACTGGCAACCGCTATTAGCGGCGATGCCAGGTTAACCATCCAGGGCGGCGCATCTACCACCGAAGATCAAATCAAGTACGGCTGGAACTACGCCCTGCTTATCAATCATGGTCCGTCAACGGAAGCGCTGGTTCCTGCCCCGCTTTACCAGGGAATGCGCGACGGCAAAATCGTCCGTTTTGAAGAGATAACGCGTACACCGCTGGAAGTGCAAGACTGTCTGTTAGGTATGCTTTCTGACAGGGTGATGACGGTGCCGGAACTCACTGGTGAAGCCAGCCAGCTCTATGCACGGGAAGGCTTTAATATTATTGCCACTGCCAATACGCGCGATCGCGGCGTCAATGAAATGAGTGCCGCGCTAAAGCGTCGCTTCGATTTTGAAACTGTCTTTCCGATTATGGATTTCGCCCAGGAGCTGGAGCTTGTCGCCAGTGCTTCGGCGCGTTTGCTGGCCCATAGCGGCATTCCGCATAAAGTGCCTGACGCGGTACTGGAGTTACTGGTCCGCACCTTTCGCGATCTGCGTGCCAACGGCGAAAAGAAAACGTCAATGGATACACTAACAGCGATTATGTCCACCGCTGAAGCCGTGAACGTGGCCCACGCGGTGGGCGTCCGCGCCTGGTTTTTAGCGAATCGAGCAGGTGAGCCAGCCGATCTGGTGGACTGTATTGCCGGAACCATCGTCAAAGATAACGAAGAAGATCGCGCGCGCCTGCGCCGTTACTTCGAACAGCGTGTCGCCACACATAAAGAAGCTCACTGGCAGGCTTATTATCAAGCCCGCCACCGCCTGCCGTGAGGAAAGATGCATGAGCGAGCCGTTAATTGTCGGCATCCGGCATCATAGCCCGGCCTGCGCCCGGCTGGTGAAATCGTTAATCGAAAGCCAGCGGCCACGATACGTATTGATTGAAGGCCCGGCTGATTTTAATGACCGGGTAGACGAACTGTTTTTAGCCCACCAGCTTCCGGTAGCTATTTACAGTTATTGCCAGTATCAGGACGGTGCGGCCCCCGGGCGTGGTGCCTGGACGCCATTTGCTGAATTTTCGCCGGAGTGGCAGGCGCTACAAGCCGCTCGTCGTATTCAGGCACAAACTTACTTCATCGATTTGCCTTGCTGGGCGCAGAGTGAAGAAGAGGACGATTCGCCTGATACGCAAGAGGAAAGCCAGACCTTGCTGCTGCGTGCCACCCGCATGGATAACAGCGACACCCTGTGGGATCACTTGTTCGAAGATGAAAGCCAGCAAACTGCATTACCCTCTGCGCTGGCGCACTATTTTGCACAACTGCGGGGCGATTCCCCCGGAGATGCTCTCAATCGTCAGCGCGAAGCCTTTATGGCCCGCTGGATTGGATGGGCGATGCAGCAAAATAATGGCGACGTGTTAGTCGTCTGCGGTGGCTGGCACGCTCCGGCACTGGCAAACATGTGGCGCGAATGCCCGCAGGAAATTAACAAGCCAGAATTGCCCTCGCTGGCAGATGCCGTTACTGGTTGTTATCTCACACCCTACAGTGAAAAGCGCCTTGATGTGCTGGCAGGATACCTTTCCGGAATGCCTGCCCCAGTCTGGCAAAACTGGTGCTGGCAGTGTGGCTTACAGCAGGCAGGTGAACAACTGCTGAAAACGGTTCTTACCCGTTTGCGCCAGCACAAATTGCCCGCTTCTACCGCTGATATGGCTGCAGCTCATCTGCATGTGATGGCACTGGCACAGTTGCGCGGCCATACACTACCTCTACGCACTGACTGGCTGGATGCCATAGCTGGCTCGCTGATTAAAGAAGCCCTGAATGCGCCGTTGCCATGGAGCTACCGCGGAGTTATTCATCCCGATACCGATCCGATTCTGCTAACGTTGATAGACACATTAGCGGGTGACGGATTCGGTAAACTTGCCCCCTCGACGCCACAGCCACCTCTGCCAAAAGATGTCACCTGCGAACTGGAACGTACCGGAATCTCTCTTCCGGCGGAGCTTACCTTAAATCGCTTTACCCCCGATGGACTGGCGCAAAGTCAGGTGTTACATCGGCTGGTAATACTGGAGATCCCAGGGGTTGTGCGCCAGCAGGGAAGTACACTGACACTTGCAGGCAACGGTGAAGAACGCTGGAAATTAACCCGCCCGCTTAGCCAACATGCGGCATTAATTGAGGCCGCCTGCTTTGGTGCCACACTCCAGGAAGCCGCACGCCATAAATTAGAAGCCGATATGCTGGACGCGGGTGGAATCGGCAGTATCACCACATGTCTTAGCCAGGCGGCGTTAGCGGGTCTGGCGTCCTTCAGTCAACAATTACTGGAGCAACTTACATTATTAATCGCCCAGGAAAATCAGTTTGCCGAAATGGGCCAGGCGCTGGAAGTGCTTTACGCCTTGTGGCAGCTCGATGAAATCAGCGGTATGCAAGGCGCGCAGATATTACAAACGACGTTATGCGCGGCTATCGATCGCACGCTGTGGCTGTGTGAATCTAACGGCAGACCGGATGAAAAGGAGTTTCACGCTCACCTGCATAGCTGGCAAGCGCTTTGCCATATCCTGCGCGATCTACATAGCGGCGTTAATTTACCCGGCGTTTCTCTTTCTGCGGCGGTAGCCTTACTGGAGCGACGCAGTCAGGCGATTCATGCCCCGGCGCTGGATCGCGGCGCGGCTCTTGGCGCACTAATGCGTCTGGAACATCCCAACGCCAGTGCCGAAGCGGCGCTGACGATGCTGGCGCAGTTATCCCCGGCACAATCCGGCGAGGCGCTGCACGGTTTGCTGGCGCTGGCCCGCCATCAACTGGCCTGTCAGCCGGCATTTATCGCCGGTTTCAGTAGTCATTTAAATCAACTGAGTGACGACGATTTTATTAACGCCCTGCCCGATTTACGCGCGGCGATGGCCTGGCTACCACCACGAGAACGCGGGACGCTGGCGCATCAGGTGCTTGAGCATTACCAGCTCGCACAGCTTCCCATTTCAGCGCTGCAAATGCCGTTGCATTGTCCACCGCAAGCCATTGCACATCATCAACAACTCGAACAGCAGGCACTGGCATCGCTGCAACACTGGGGAGTTTTCCATGTCTGAACTGAACGATCTTCTGACCCCCCGTGAGCTACAACGCTGGCGATTAATTCTTGGCGAAGCGGCAGAAACGACGCTTTGTGGGCTGGATGACAACGCCCGGCAGATAGACCACGCGCTGGAGTGGCTGTACGGGCGCGATCCTGAACGGCTCCAGCGTGGTGAACGCTCCGGTGGATTAGGTGGCTCAAATCTCACCACCCCTGAGTGGATCAACAGCATTCACACGCTGTTTCCGCAACAGGTGATTGAGCGGCTGGAAAGCGATGCCGTGCTGCGCTACGGCATTGAAGATGTGGTGACGAATCTCGACGTGCTGGAACGTATGCAGCCTTCGGAAAGCCTGCTACGCGCCGTTTTGCACACCAAACATCTGATGAATCCCGAAGTACTGGCTGCCGCCCGCCAGATAGTGCGCCAGGTTGTTGAAGAAATTATGGCTCGACTGGCAAAGGAAGTTCGTCAGGCTTTTTCTGGTGTCCGCGATCGCCGTCGCCGCTCATTTATTCCACTGGCGCGAAACTTTGATTTCAAAAGTACTCTGCGCGCCAACCTGCAACACTGGCACCCGCAACACGGCAAGTTGTATATCGAATCCCCCCGCTTTAACAGCCGCATTAAACGCCAAAGCGAACAATGGCAACTGGTCTTACTGGTTGATCAAAGCGGATCGATGGTCGATTCGGTGATCCACTCTGCGGTGATGGCGGCCTGTTTATGGCAGTTACCCGGTATTCGTACCCATCTGGTGGCGTTTGACACCAGCGTGGTTGATCTCACGGCAGACGTTGCTGATCCGGTAGAGTTATTAATGAAAGTACAACTGGGCGGCGGGACCAATATCGCCAGTGCCGTGGAGTATGGTCGGCAACTTATTGAACAACCTGCAAAAAGTGTCATTATTCTCGTGAGCGATTTTTATGAAGGTGGGTCATCATCATTGCTGACGCATCAGGTGAAAAAGTGTGTCCAGAGCGGCATCAAAGTGCTGGGGCTGGCAGCGCTCGACAGCACCACAACGCCTTGCTATGACCGCGATATGGCCCAGGCGCTGGTTAATGTCGGCGCACAAATAGCCGCAATGACACCGGGCGAGCTGGCTTCCTGGCTTGCGGAGAATCTTCAGTCATGAATTCACTACGTCCGGAATTATTAGAACTGACACCACAGGCACTGACGGCGTTAAGCAATGCCGGTTTTGTTAAGCGCAGCCTTAAGGAACTGGAAAATGGCAACGTCCCGGAAATCAGTCATGAGAACGGCGCTTTAATCGCCACCTTCAGTGACGGTGTCCGTACCCAGCTGGCGAACGGCCAGGCACTGAAAGAGGCTCAGTGCACCTGCGGGGCCAGCGGCATGTGCCGTCATCGCGTGATGCTGGTGTTAAGTTATCAACGACTTTGTGCCACCGCCCAGCCTACGGAAAAAAAAGAAGAAGAGTGGGATCCGGCAATCTGGCTGAAAGAACTGGCTACCTTGCCCGATGCCACCCGCAAACGCGCGCAGGCGCTGGTCGCTAAAGGCATCACCATTGAGTTGTTCTGTGCGCCTGACGAAATTCCCTCTGCCCGATTACCGATGAGCGATGTGCGTTTTTATTCCCGCAGCAGCATTCGCTTCGCACGCTGTGATTGCATTGAAGGCACACTTTGCGAACATGTCGTACTGGCTGTGCAGGCCTTCGTCGAGGCCAAAACTCAGCAAGCGGAATTTACTCATTTAATCTGGCAGATGCGCAGTGAACACGTCACATCATCTGATGATCCGTTTGCCAGCGAAGAAGGCAAAACGTGTCGTCAATATGTTCAGCAATTAAGCCAGGCATTATGGCTGGGCGGGATAAGTCAACCGCCAATCCATTACGAGGCCGCTTTCAGTCGCGCGCAACAAGCGGCGGAACGCTGCAACTGGCGATGGGTGAGTGAATCGCTACGGCAATTGCGCGCCAGTGTTGATGCCTTCCACGCCCGTGCCAGCCACTACCATGCCGGAGAAGCAAAACTTGATCATCTGCGGCTGGTGTCTTTAGGTATGCGTTGCTGGCAGGATATTGAGCAGTATGGTTTACGCATCTGGTTTACCGATCCCGACACAGGAAGTATTTTGCATCTTTCGCGTAGTTGGCAGAGAAGCGAACAGGAAAACTCACCGGCAGCGACGCGTCGGCTGTTTAGTTTTCAGGCTGGCGCACTGGCCGGTGGGCAAATTATTTCACAAGCAGCAAAACGCAGTGCCGATGGCGAGCTGCTGTTAGCTACCCGCAACCGCTTAAGCAGCGTTGTGCCGCTGTCGCCTGATGCCTGGCAAATGTTGAGCGCACCGTTGCGCCAGCCGGGCATTGTGGCTTTGCGGGAATATTTACGCCAGCGTCCCCCCGCCTGCATACGACCAATCAACCAGGTCGATAACTTATTTATTCTGCTGATAGCGGAGTGTATTTCGCTCGGTTGGGATAGCAGCCGCCAGACGCTGGATGCGCAGGTAATCAGCGGCGAAGGGGAAGATAATGTGCTGACGTTATCCCTTCCGGCATCTGCCTGTTCTCCTTTTGCCGTTGAACGCATGGCGGCGCTTTTGCAACAAACAGACGACCCCGTGAGTCTGGTTTCTGGCTTTGTCAGTTTTGTAGAGGGGCAATTGACACTGGAACCACGGGTGATGATGACAAAAACCCGCGCCTGGGCGCTGGACGCAGAAACTGCGCCTGTGGCACCGCTACCTTCTGCCAGCGTTCTGCCTGTGCCGCCTACCGCTCATCAGTTGCTGATGCGCTGCCAGGCGTTACTTATTCAACTGCTCCATAACGGCTGGCGCTATCAGGAACAGAGTGCTATTGGTGAGGCAGAGTTGCTGGCGAATGACCTCACCGCGGTGGGTTTTTATCGGCTGGCACATGTGTTGGGACAATTTCGTAATACAGAAAGCGAGGCACGGGTAGAAGCAATGAATAACGGTGTTTTGCTTTGCGAACAATTATTCCCCATGCTTCAGCAACAAGGATGAAATAGTGCTTTTTATTAAGAGTTCTACTCCTGTTCCGGACTGCTCACGCCACAGTATTAGGCATATCCTATATAGCCCCTGGTGAGAGTCACCAGTTCCTTGATTAAATAAAATGGAGTTTTACATGAAGGCTTTCAATAAGCTGTTTTCCCTTGTTGTTGCATCTGTTCTGGTTTTCTCTCTTGCTGGCTGCGGTGACAAAGAAGAATCAAAGAAATTCAGCGCCAATCTGAACGGCACTGAAATTGCCATTACCTATGTCTACAAAGGTGACAAGGTGCTTAAGCAATCTTCTGAAACCAAAATTCAATTTGCCTCCATTGGTGCAACCACCAAAGAAGATGCCGCCAGGACACTTGAGCCGTTAAGCGCTAAATACAAAAACATCGCGGGTGTTGAAGAAAAATTAACCTATACCGATACCTACGCGCAGGAAAACGTGACTATTGATATGGAAAAAGTGGATTTTAAAGCCCTGCAGGGTATTTCAGGAATCAACGTTTCTGCTGAAGATGCTAAAAAAGGTATCACTATGGCGCAAATGGAACTGGTGATGAAAGCCGCTGGTTTTAAAGAAGTGAAATAATCTGTCGGCGGCCATGTTTCGCATGGCCGCCATACCCGTCTTAGCTTTTCTTCACATGCTGGCGCGCTGCCAGTCCACGCAGAAAATAACGTAAAAATTGATCGCCGCATTCGCGGAAGTTTTTATGATCCGGTGCACGCATCATCGCCGTAATTTCCGGCATCGATACGCGGAACTGCTGTTCGGTGAGGATTGCCAGAATGTCATCGGTTTTAAGCGAAAACGCGATGCGTAATTTTTTCAGCACGATGTTGTTATTAATGCGACGTTCCGGCTCCAGTGCCGGAGCAGACTCATCCTTGCCGCGTTTTTCATAAATCAGGCCATTGAGGAATGAAGACAAAACAATGTCCGGACAACGCTGAAAACCCTCTTCGTCTTCTTTACGTAGCCAGACGGCGATCTGTTCCGCGGTGGCTTCGACATTACCCAGCGCCAGAATACGCACCAGGTCATTATTATTGGCTTTCAAAATGTAGCGCACGCTGCGCAGAATATCGTTACTTAGCATGAGGCCTTCAGGTGTTGATGAGGCAAAAAGCCATTTTAGCAGTCTTTTACAGGCCAATCGCCTCTTTTAAGCTTTTCAGATAACGGCGGCTGACCGGCACGGTTAAGCCATTACGCAAAATCAACTCGGCCTGGCCGTTATCTTCCAGACGGATCTCCTGTAAATGCGCGAGGTTAACCAGATACTGACGATGGCAGCGCAGTAGTGGGGTACGACTTTCCAGGGTACGTAATGTCAGTTCGGTAAAGCCCTCTTTCCCTTCGTGACTGGTAACGTAGACACCGCTCATCCGACTGCTGACAAATGCCACATCTTTCATTTGCAGCAAATAAATCCGACTATGCCCCGTACAAGGGATAAATTTCAGCGCCTGTTGATTTTCCGGTAACAACGAAACATCCTGCTTGCTGCGCTCCTGACGCAATCGCGCCAGCGTTTTCTCCAGTCGCGCCTCATCAATTGGCTTCAGCAGATAATCAAAGGCATGTTCTTCAAAGGCTTTAATGGCGTATTCGTCAAACGCGGTGAGAAAAACAATATACGGGCGATGTTCCGGGTCGAGCATCCCCACCATTTCCAGACCACTGATGCGCGGCATCTGGATATCGAGAAACAGCACATCCGGGCGCAGTTTATGCACCGCGCCGATCCCTTCTACGGCGTTTGAACACTCTCCAACGATTTCAATATCGCTCTGCTCCTGCAAAAATACGCGCAGGTTCTCCCGTGCTAACGGTTCATCATCGACAATTAAGACTTTAATCATGCCTCGTCCCTCCATGGTAGTCGTAACGTTATTCGGGTGTAACTATCAGGCTCACAGGCGACGCTTATCCCATAGTCATCGCCAAACCGTTCACGTAAACGCTTATCCACCAGATTCATCCCCAGCCCACTGGCATTGGTTACCGGTTGATACAAACCGGCATTGTCTTCGATCTCCAGCATCAAATGTTGCCCCTCACGTCGGGCGCTGATTGCCACTCGCCCTGTATCCAGCAGTTGTGATGTCCCATGTTTAATGGCGTTTTCCACTATCGGTTGCAGGGTAAACGCGGGCAATTGCTGCTGGGATAATTCTTGCGGAATAGCAATGTTGACCTGCAACCGCGACTGGAAGCGCGCCTTTTCAATTTGCAGATAAGCGTTCACATGTTCAATTTCGTCGGCGAGAGTAACAAACTCCGAAGGCCGCTTTAAGTTTTTGCGGAAAAAAGTGGAAAGATACTGCACCAGCTGGCTGGCCTGTTCGCTGTCGCGGCGGATCACCGCTTTAATGGTGTTAAGCGCATTAAACAAAAAATGGGGATTCACCTGGGCGTGAAGCAGTTTGATCTCTGACTGGGTGAGCATCGCTTTTTGCCGCTCATATTGCCCGGCGAGGATCTGCGCCGAAAGCAGTTGCGCAATCCCCTCGCCCAACGTGCGGTTGATTGAACTGAATAAACGGTTTTTGGCTTCATACAATTTGATGGTACCCATCACTCGCTGATTTTCACCACGCAACGGAATGACCAGCGTCGACCCCAGTTTGCATTGCGGATGCAAAGAGCAACGGTAAGGCACTTCGTTGCCATCAGCGTAGACCACTTCACCGGTTTCAATCGCTTTTAAGGTATAAGTCGAAGAAATTGGTTTGCCGGGTAAATGGTGGTCGTCACCAATTCCGGTAAAGGCCAGCAATTTCTCTCGATCGGTAATCGCGACTGCACCAATATCCAGCTCCTGATACAGCACCTGTGCCACTTTCATGCTGTTCACTTCGTTAAACCCCTGGCGCAAAATGCCTTCCGTCGAGGCCGCCACTTTCAGCGCAGTGGCAGAAAAAGCCGAAGTGTATTTTTCAAACATCGCGCGTTTATCGAGCAATATACGCATAAACAACGCCGCGCCGACGGTATTGGTGACCATCATTGGCGCAGCAATATTACTCACCAGACGCACCGCATCTTCATAAGGTCGGGCGATCGCCAGGATAATCAACATTTGCACCATTTCAGCGACGAACGTGACGGCACCGGCGGTAATGGGGTTAAAGACTTTATCAGTGCGCCCGCGACGGATCAGGATGCTGTGTACCAGGCCACCGAGCAATCCTTCAACGATGGTCGAGATCATGCAACTTAGCGCGGTCATGCCCCCCATCGAATATCGATGTAACCCGCCGGTCAGACCAACCAGCCCACCGACGACCGGACCGCCGAGTAAGCCGCCCATTACCGCACCTATCGCACGGGTATTGGCAATAGAATCGTCAATGTGCAACCCAAACCAGGTGCCCATGATGCAGAAGATGGAAAAGACGATGTAGCAGAGAAATTTATGCGGCAGACGAACCGTGACCTGCATTAACGGTATGAATAATGGCGTTTTACTCATTAACCACGCAATGACTAAAAAAACGCACATCTGCTGAAGCAGCAGCAACACCAGATTAAAATCGTACATACCCGCAAACCACACTTCCCTTTAAAACGCGTAACATACATTGCTTGCGTTTAACTTTCTTTGAACTCTTGCAGAAAAATGAGAATTCGTGAGTACGATCACTCAAAATCGCCTGGCAAAAATAAAATCACCCTATAGATGCATAAAAAACGGGCAAAACTACCTGGTTCGCAAAACTGCGTCTAAAGTTAAACCGGGACCTCGCGAGCAAGGGTGAGACGATGGCGCTTTACACAATTGGTGAAGTGGCGTTGCTTTGTGATATTAACCCTGTCACGTTACGCGCGTGGCAGAGGCGTTACGGATTGCTGAAACCGCAACGGACAGACGGCGGTCATCGGCTGTTCAACGATGCCGATATTGACCGGATCCGCGAGATCAAACGCTGGATCGACAACGGCGTGCAGGTCAGCAAAGTAAAAATGCTGCTCAGTAATGAAAATGTTGATGTGCAGAACGGCTGGCGCGATCAGCAAGAAACATTACTGACTTACCTGCAAAGCGGCAATCTGCATAGCCTGCGAACGTGGATCAAAGAGCGCGGTCAGGATTACCCCGCCCAGACACTCACCACACATCTGTTTATTCCTCTGCGCCGACGGCTTCAGTGCCAACAACCGACTCTCCAGGCGCTGCTGGCGATCCTCGACGGCGTACTGATCAACTACATCTCTATTTGCCTGGCTTCGGCGCGCAAAAAACAGGGTAAAGATGCACTGGTGGTTGGCTGGAATATTCAGGATACCACTCGTCTGTGGCTGGAGGGCTGGATTGCCAGTCAACAAGGATGGCGCATTGATGTCCTCGCCCACTCGCTCAATCAACTACGCCCTGAACTGTTCGAAGGCCGTACATTGCTGGTATGGTGCGGTGATAATCGAACCTCCGCCCAACAGCAGCAACTCACCAGTTGGCAGGAACAAGGCCATGATATTTTCCCACTCGACATTTAATGATTCGTTAACAAATACGCTTTACTGTACAATCCTTTCGTTAACATAAGGAGTGCATTATGCGCATAGCTAAAATTGGGGTCATCGCCCTGTTCCTGTTTATGGCGTTAGGCGGAATTGGTGGCGTCATGCTCGCAGGTTATACCTTTATTTTGCGTGCTGGCTGAACGCCTGCACCAGCCTTTCAAACAGGCGGTCTGCGATGATCGCCGCCAGTGCCACCAGTAACGCTCCCTGGATCACATACGCGGTATTAAATCCGCTAAGCCCGATGATGATCGGCGTACCCAGCGTGTTGGCCCCTACCGTTGAGGCGATCGTCGCCGTGCCAATGTTGATAATCACCGAAGTTCGTACACCCGCCAGAATCACCGGAGCTGCCAGCGGTAGCTCGACCTTACGCAGTCGCTGACCACGACTCATTCCCATACCTTTCGCAACTTCTGTCACGCTGGCATCAATCGCTCCCAGCCCGGCAAGTGTCGCCTGCAGGACGGGCAGCACGCCGTAAAGGATCAAGGCGATAATCGCTGGTTTCAGACCAAAGCCGATCACCGGAACGGCAATCGCCAGCACCGCGACGGGCGGAAAAGTCTGCCCAACGGCGGCAATAGTTTCCACCAGTGGGCGAAATTCCGCACCCCACGGGCGAGTGACAGCAATTCCGGCACCAGTACCAATGATCACCGCAAACAAACTCGAAATTCCCACCAGCCAGAAATGAGCCAGTGCCAGAGCTGCAAAGCTTTCCTGCTGATAAACGGGTCGTGGCAGTTGTGGGAACAAGGCAGCAAACAGCGGCTGGCTGTAAGGCAGCCAGAAAATCAGCGCCACAAACAGAGCAATCAGCCAGAACAGCTGATCGCGCAACATCTTCATACGATTACGCCTCCTCCAGCAGATCCTGAAAATGCAGCGTGCCGCAAGGCTCGCCCTGCGTGTTCACCACCGGCAGCACTTCACATCCCCGCGCGACAAACAGGGAGAGCGCATCGCGTAGCGTCATCTCTTCTGCCAGCGCCTCACCTTCTGCCCGTTCTTCGCGACGCACGTAATCCGCCACGCTACGTAACGAAAGCAGGCGGACACCCAGTTCACTATGCCCAAAAAACTGGCGGACAAAATCATTCGCCGGATGAGTCAGCATCGCCAGAGGATTGCCCTGCTGCACGACTTCACCGTGATCCATCAATACCAGATGTTCTGCCAGCCGTAGCGCCTCATCAATATCATGAGTGACCAGCACAATAGTGCGCCCCTGCAAACGGTGAATGCGCGTCATCTCTTGTTGCAACGCGCCACGCGTTACCGGGTCCAGTGCGCCGAATGGCTCATCCATCAGCAAGACTTGCGGATCGGCAGCCAGCGCGCGGGCCACTCCCACACGTTGCTGCTGACCGCCGGAAAGCTGATGCGGATAACGCTCACGCAAATCCGGCTCCAGCCCCAGCAGCGCCATTAATTCGTCGATACGATCGTCGATCCGCGCCCGCGACCATTTTTGTAATTGCGGCACGGTGGCAATGTTTTGCGCCACGCTCCAGTGGGGAAACAGGCCAATAGATTGAATGGCATAGCCCATCCGGCGGCGCAACTCCAGCACTGGCAGCGAGCGAATTTCTTCTCCGGCAAAGCGGATCACGCCACTGTCATGCTCCACCAGGCGGTTAATCATTTTCAGAGTGGTGGATTTACCGGAGCCTGATGTACCAATCAGCACCGAAAAACTCCCCTCCTGAAAATTGAGATTGAGATCGTTAACGGCTTTTTGTGTGCCGAACAGTTTGCTGACATGGCTAAATTCAATCATTACGTTTCACCTTCAGCAGTGCGATAAGCAAATCGAACAGCGCGTCGGTAAGCACCGCCAGAACAATTACCGGGATCACCCCCAGCAACACTAAATCAATGGCACTGCTTAACAGCCCCTGAAAAACCAGCGCACCAAAACCGCCTGCGCCGATTAACGCCGCAATCACCGCCATGCCAACGGTTTGCACCATCACCACCCGCAGGCTGCGCAGAAATACCGGTAACGCCAGCGGTAACTGAACATGCAGGAAACGCTGCGTCCCGCTCATCCCCATCGCTCTGGCGCTCTCCAGCACATCGCGCGGGATCTGGTTCAAGCCGACTACTACGCCGCGCACCAGCGGTAACAGGGCATAGAGCACCAGTGCAATCAGAGCGGGTGTCATTCCGGTTCCTGCTATGCCGAGCGTTCCCAGCCACGGAAAGGCCGTAACCAGCGCGGCAAGCGGCGCAATCAACAGGCCAAAGAGCGCTACCGAAGGCACGGTCTGAATGACATTCAGCAGAGAAAAAATCGCCCCTTGCCGCGCGGTGGAAAAGTAGCACCAGATGCCCAACGGCACACCAATCACTAACGCAGGCAGCACCGCACCAAACAGCAACGTCAGATGTTGTGCCAGCGCGTCGTCAAACACATCCTGACGGTTGGCGTATTCTTTCATTAACGAGAGATCGTTAAGCGTGCCGGAGTACAGCAACCACAGCGGAACAATGGCAATCTGCATATGCAACAACCAGCGCCACAGCGGATGCGTGGAGATTCGGCGGATGGCATCGCTACAGGCCAGCAGTGCCAGCGCCGCAGCCAGCCAGAAACCACTTCCGAGGCAGGTACGCGCCAGCGCACTACCATTTTGCGCCAGTTGTGTCGCCGCCTTTCCAGCTCCCCACACCAGCAATACGAAGACGAATTGCGCCAGAATGAGTGCAAAAATGCTGCCTTTTTTAGCGGGAATAAAACAGGCTGTCAGCCAGGCGCAACCAACGCCCACCAGCATCCAGAGAGTTTGCGGCCACAGCTGCCAGAGATGACGCCCCTCACCCGAAACTAAACGATTAGGTGCGTAACTGATAAACGGCAGCGCCGCTGCGATTGCCGTCAGCAACAGCAGCAGCGCCAGAACAGGATTAATACGGAAATAAGTCACGGGAAATTACTTCGTCCACCCTTTTTGTGTCAGGTAGTCGGCTGCCACTTTTTTGGCATCCAGTCCTTCCACTGCAATGCTGGCATTCAGCTGCTGCAATGTTTTTTCATCGAGGCTGGCGAAGACTGGCTGTAGCCACTGTGCTATTTGCGGATACTCTTTCAGCACCGACTCACGCACCACTGGCGCAGGCGCGTAGATAGGTTGCACGCCTTGCGGATCGCTTAAGGTTTGCAGCCCCAGCGCCGCAACCGGGCCATCGGTGCCGTAAGCCATTGCGGCATTAACGCCAGAAGTTTGCTGGGCAGCGGCTTTGATCGTCACCGCCGTGTCACCACCGGCCAGTGACAGCAACTGATCCTGACCGAGCTTAAAGCCATAGGCTTTTTCAAACGCGGGTAAGGCATCGGCGCGTTCGATAAACTCTGCCGAGGCTGCCAGTTTGAAGTTGCCACCCTCTTTCAGATAACGACTCAGCTCGGCAAGCGAAGTGAGTTTGTTTTTCTCTGCCACATCCTGACGCACGGCGATGGTCCAGGTGTTATTTGCAGGCGCGGGCGTCAGCCAGATTAACTTGTTTTGCTCTGCATCGAGTTTTTTGACTTTCTCATAGCCTTGCTGCGCGTTTTTCCATACCGTATCGTTTTCATCTTTAAAGAAAAACGCGCCATTGCCAGTATATTCCGGATAGATATCCAGCTCGCCAGAAGTGATCGCCCCGCGCACTACGGGAGTCGTTCCCAGCTGCACTTTATTTACCGTAGGAACGCCGTGACTTTCCAGCACCTGCAAAATGATATTGCCGAGCAGCGCGCCTTCCGTATCGATTTTTGAACCAACCTTAACGGGGGAAGCCGCCTGTAGCGGCAGGCTCACGGCTGCCAACAAAACCAGTGAACCTGCCCAGAGCTTTGAGAGTGGCATGATGCTTTCCTCATTCTTTTACTGTTGTTTTCAGCGAATTAAGAGAAAAGCATAGTTGATAATGACAGGGTTAGCCTGTCTGGACGGATTCAGTTGCAGAATCAGATAAATACTTAAAGGGCATATTTTGCCCGGCGTTTCTTGCCGGATGCGGCGTAAACGCCTTATCCGGCCTACAAACATCGAAAATTACAACAACTCAAACTCGGCTTTCTTAACGCGTGCGGAATCAGTGCCGATGAAGACATTGAACTTGCCAGGCTCGGCGTCATATTTCATCTGTTGATTCCAGAACTTCAGCGCCTCAATATCGATTGGGAAGCTGACGGTCTGAGTTTCGCCCGGTTTCAGGGTGATTTTCTCAAAGCCTTTAAGCTGCTTCACCGGGCGACTCATGGAAGCCGTCACATCCTGCAAGTACATCTGTACTACCGTGGCCCCTTCGCGTTTACCGGTGTTCGTCACCTGCACGCTGGCCGTCACTTTGCCGTCACGCTTCATGGTCGGCGCAGAAAGTTTCACATCAGAGACGGTGAAAGTGGTGTAGCTCAGACCATAGCCGAACGGATAAAGCGCCCCGTTAGCTTCATCAAAATAACGCGAAGTGTATTTGTTCGGCTTGTCGGCATTATACGGACGCCCGGTATTCAGATGGCTGTAGTACACCGGGATCTGCCCGACAGAACGCGGGAAGGACATCGGCAGCTTGCCGGACGGGTTATAATCGCCAAACAATACATCGGCAATTGCATTACCGCCTTCAGTCCCCGCAAACCAGGTTTCCAGAATCGCATCAGCCTGCTGATCTTCTTTCACCAGCGCCAGCGGACGCCCATTCATCAGCACCAGCACCAGCGGTTTACCGGTGGCTTTCAGCGCCGCAATCAAGTCACGTTGGCTTTGCGGAATAGTGATATCGGTACGACTGGAAGCTTCGTGCGCCATCCCCTGAGCTTCACCGACCACAGCCACCACCACATCAGATTGTTTCGCGGTTTGCACCGCTTCATCAATCATCTCTTGCGGCGAACGCGGATCAACTTTGACCGCCTCTTCATACTGATTCAGGAAATCGATAATGCCTTTGTCACTGGTAACGTTCGCCCCTTTGGCATACAGCACTTTACCGTTTTCACCGACGGCGTTTTTAATCCCTGTTAGCACAGTAACAGATTGATCGGCGACACCTGCCGCCGACCAGCTTCCCATCACGTCACGCTTGCTGTCTGCCAGCGGGCCAACCACCGCAATGGTTGCAGATTTTTTCAGCGGCAGCGTTTCGAGACGATTTTTCAGCAACACCAGGCTTTCGCGCGCCACTTCACGCGCTTCTTTGCGGTGCAGGCGGCTTTCGGCATTGGTATCCACCGGGTCAGACTCTTTCGGCCCCAAATGGCTGTATGGATCGTTAAACAATCCCATATCATATTTAACGTTCAGTACATGGCGGGCAGCATCGTCCAGCTCTTCCATCGTCACTTTGCCGGATTTGATCAACCCAGGCAGATACTTCGAGTAATACTCGTCGCTCATGCTCATGTTGATTCCGGACTTCAGCGCCACGCGTACCGCATCTTCCGGGTCTGCCGCCGTGCCATGTTTAATCAGCTCTTTGATTGCACCGTGATCGGAAACGGTGATGCCTTTAAAGCCCCACTGGTCGCGCAGGACATCTTTCAGCAGCCAGGAATCGGAGGTGGCTGGCGTGCCGTTCAGCGAGTTCAGCGCCACCATCACCGCGCCGCTGCCTGCGTCCAGCCCCGCTTTGTACGGCGGCATATAATCATTAAACAGGCGCTGCGGACTCATATCGACGGTGTTGTACTCTTTACCGCCTTCTACCGCGCCGTAAGCGGCAAAGTGTTTGACGCTGGTCATCACCGAGTAGCGATCTGCCGGACTTTTACCCTGCATCGCTTGCACCATGGTTTTACCCATTATTGAGGTGAGATACGTATCTTCGCCAAAACCTTCGGAAGCACGTCCCCAGCGCGGATCGCGCGAAACATCGACCATCGGTGCCCAGGTCATGTTCAGGCCATCATCTGCCGCTTCATAAGCAGAGACACGCCCGACTGTTTTCACTGCATCGAGGTTAAAAGACGAGGCCAGACCGAGGCTAATCGGGAACACCGTGCGCTGACCGTGCAGCACGTCGTAAGCAAAGAAAAGAGGAATTTTCAGGCGGCTTAATTCCATCACCTGATCCTGCATGGCGCGGATATCCTGACGGGTTACGGTGTTGAAAATCGCCCCTACCTGCCCGTCTTTGATCATCTCGCGGATCGCCTCTTTCGGATTATCCGGGCCGACGCTGATTAAACGCAGCTGACCAATTTTCTCATCAACTGTCATTTTCTTAAGCAGTTCGGTGACGAACGCATCCCGCGCTTCGGGCGTTAATGGATGGTTGCCGAATAAATCATCCGCCAGTGCTGGCTGCAGGGCCAGACTCACCGCGATTCCTACTGAACATAGCCATTTCATATGGATTTTTCTTCCTCTGTTGCCCGACGAGGCAGCGAAAATGGTGCAAAAACCGTAGTTTGCCATAAGCATGATGGAGAGAGAAAAAGAATGCTCAGTTTATTGTCTGAATTTTCAAAATATTCACTCGCTGAATTGTCATACAAGGCGCTATTCTAGTTTGTGATATTTTTTCGCCACCACAAGGAGTGGAAAATGTCTTCCATGACAACAACTGATAATAAAGCCTTTTTGAATGAACTTGCCCGTCTGGTCGGTCATTCACACCTGCTCACCGATCCCGCAAAAACGGCCCGCTATCGCAAGGGCTTCCGTTCTGGTCAGGGCGACGCGCTTGCTGTCGTTTTCCCTGGCTCACTACTAGAATTGTGGCGGGTGCTGAAAGCCTGCGTCACCGCTGACAAAATTATTCTGATGCAGGCTGCCAATACAGGCCTGACCGAAGGATCGACGCCAAACGGTAACGATTATGATCGCGATATCGTGATCATCAGCACCCTGCGTCTCGACAAGCTGCACGTTCTCGGCAAGGGCGAACAAGTGCTGGCCTATCCGGGCACCACGCTCTATTCACTGGAAAAAGCCCTCAAACCGCTGGGACGCGAACCGCACTCAGTGATTGGATCATCGTGTATAGGCGCATCGGTCATCGGCGGTATTTGTAACAACTCGGGCGGCTCGCTGGTGCAACGTGGCCCGGCGTATACCGAAATGTCATTATTCGCGCGTATAAATGAAGACGGCAAACTGACGCTGGTGAACCATCTGGGGATTGATCTGGGCGAAACGCCGGAGCAGATCCTTAGCAAGCTGGATGACGATCGCATCAAAGATGACGATGTGCGTCACGATGGTCGTCACGCCCACGATTATGACTATGTCCACCGCGTTCGTGATATTGAAGCCGACACGCCCGCACGTTATAACGCCGATCCGGATCGGTTATTTGAATCTTCTGGTTGCGCAGGTAAGCTGGCCGTCTTTGCGGTACGTCTTGATACCTTCGAAGCGGAAAAAAATCAGCAGGTGTTTTATATCGGCACCAACCAGCCGGAAGTGCTGACCGAAATCCGCCGTCATATTCTGGCTAATTTCGAAAATCTGCCGGTTGCCGGGGAATATATGCACCGGGATATCTACGATATTGCGGAAAAATACGGCAAAGACACCTTCCTGATGATTGATAAGTTAGGCACCGACAAGATGCCGTTCTTCTTTAATCTCAAGGGACGCACCGATGCGATGCTGGAGAAAGTGAAATTCTTCCGTCCGCATTTTACCGACCGTGCAATGCAAAAATTCGGTCACCTGTTCCCCAGCCATTTACCGCCGCGCATGAAAAACTGGCGCGATAAATACGAGCATCATCTGCTGTTAAAAATGGCGGGCGATGGCGTCGGTGAAGCCAAATCGTGGCTAGTGGATTATTTCAAACAGGCCGAGGGCGATTTCTTTGTCTGTACGCCGGAGGAAGGCAGCAAAGCGTTTTTACACCGTTTCGCCGCTGCGGGCGCAGCAATTCGTTATCAGGCTGTGCATTCCGATGAAGTCGAAGACATTCTGGCGCTGGATATCGCTCTGCGGCGTAACGACACCGAATGGTATGAGCATTTACCGCCGGAGATCGACAGCCAGCTGGTGCACAAGCTCTATTATGGCCATTTTATGTGCTATGTCTTCCATCAGGATTACATCGTGAAAAAAGGCGTGGATGTGCATGTGTTGAAAGAACAGATGCTGGAACTGCTACAGCAGCGCGGCGCGCAATACCCTGCCGAGCATAACGTCGGTCATTTGTATAAAGCACCGGAAACGTTGCAGAAGTTTTATCGCGAGAACGATCCGACCAACAGTATGAATCCGGGGATCGGTAAAACCAGTAAGCGGAAAAACTGGCAGGAAGTGGAGTAATAATTACGGATGGCAGAGTATCGCCATCCGTCATTCATTTAATCGTTCTGTGCCGTCTGCCCCGCCGCCGCCATTTGGGCGGCTTTTTGTTTTTTATAGCTCAACGCTGCTGCCGGAACAGGCATCACTTTACCGGTTTCAATCCAGGTACGCAGGCGGCTGGCATCGGCAAAATGGGTATATTTGCCAAACGCGTCCATCACTACCAGCGCCACCGGTTTATTATTGATAACCGTGCGCATCGCCAGACAATGGCCCGCCGCATTGGTAAAACCGGTTTTGGTTAACTGAATATTCCAGTTATCACGATACACCAGATGGTTAGTATTGCGGAACGGCAGCGTATACGTCGGGTTAGAGAAGGTTGCCATATCTTCCCGGGTAGTACTTAACTGCCCGATCAACGGATATTGTTTGCTGGCAATGAGTAGTTTGGTTAAGTCACGGGCGGTTGAAACGTTATGCACCGACAATCCAGTTGGTTCAACAAAGCGCGTGTTGTTCATTCCGAGCGATTTCGCTTTCGCATTCATCGCCTTAATAAAGGCTTTGTAACCACCGGGATAATGGTGCGCAAGGCTTGCCGCCGCGCGGTTTTCTGAAGACATCAGCGCCAGCAACAGCATATCTTTACGGCTGATTTCGCTGTTCAGTCGTACGCGCGAATAGACCCCTTTCATCTCCGGCGTCTGGCTGATATCCACTTTTAGTTTTTCATCCAGCGGCAGTCGTGCATCCAGCACAACCATCGCGGTCATTAATTTGCTGATAGACGCAATCGGACGCACCAGATCCGGGTGGTTCGAATAGATCACTTTGTTGGTATTCAGATCAACAATCATCGCGCTACCGGAGGCAATTTCCGGTTGTGACGCGGTGGTAGCGGCTGCCGTTTTCGCAACGGCCTGCGGTGCAAAAGGCACAGCCAGCATCAGGGCCAGGCTAAATAAAGAAACTCGAAATTTCGGCATGATGAGCATTCAGATAGTGGTTCACGCGCACGGGTTGCGCACCGCCGGAGTAAGGATTTACTGAGGCTAGCGACGCCATCATAACGAGCAAAAAGTGCGATCGTCAAAGAAGAATCGTGAGGAAATGCTGCATTGCTGACATTTACGCCAGCAATGCAGCGCAAAAGAACTTTCTAGAACAAACGATAACCGTAGCCCCATAGTATAACGGTAAGGGCGAGCAGCACTTCCAGCACCAGCACGCCTATCGCCAGTGTCGAACTGGAGAAGCTAAGTCCTTCCTCTTTGTTGATATTCAGGAAGCTCGGAATACCGAGATACAGCAGGTAGCCGGTGTAAAACAGCGCCACCGTGCCGACCAGCGCACACAACCAGACCAGCGGGTAAAGCGCCACCAGACCGCTTAAAAACAGCGGAGTTGCAACGTAGCCCGCGAAGACCATGCAGTGCGCAAGTGACGGACGCTGCGGATAATTACGCGCCATCCACCAGATGACCCGCCCCATCACCGCAACCCCAGCCAGCATAACGCCGTAAAACAAGACAGCCAGCGCCAGTCCGGTAAACCAGGATAACTTCAGGATAGTGCCATCGCCAAAATTCCAGCCAATCTGTGTAGTGCCAATGAAGGCGCAAATCACCGGAATCGCCGCCATCAGCAAAACGTGGTGGGTGTAGTGATGAGAAATCGTTTCGTTTTCGCGATTAATCACCTGCATTTCACGATCGGGATGGGAAAACAGTCCCCAGACATGGCTCATACCGCCCCCTTGTTGTGAGTTCATGAACCTGACAGTTCAAGTATAAGTCAGCTTGTGATTATTTTTTGTTCGCTCATGTAATTTGCACCGTCTGATGTACGTCCTTTTTCAGCGTGAATGATTCACAGGGTGTATGCTTACAGTCAAGCAAAGGGAGACAGACTGTCCTATGGATCTCAATACACTCATCTCACAATATGGTTATGCCGCGCTGGTGATCGGTAGCCTGGCGGAAGGTGAAACCGTGACTTTGCTGGGAGGCGTTGCGGCACATCAGGGGCTATTAAAGTTCCCGCTGGTGGTACTTTCTGTGGCGCTTGGCGGCATGATTGGCGACCAGGTGCTTTATCTGTGCGGGCGGCGCTTTGGCGGCAAGCTGTTACGCCGTTTCTCGAAACATCAGGATAAAATTGAGCGGGCGCAGAAACTTATCCAACGCCATCCGTATCTGTTTGTCATTGGTACGCGTTTTATGTATGGCTTTCGGGTGATTGGCCCGACGCTGATTGGTGCCAGCCAGCTGCCGCCGAAAATCTTTCTGCCGCTGAATATTCTCGGCGCATTTGCCTGGGCGCTGATTTTTACCACTATCGGTTACGCTGGTGGGCAGGTGATTGCGCCGTGGTTGCACAATCTCGACCAGCATTTGAAGCACTGGGTCTGGTTGATTCTGGTCGTGGTTCTGGTGGTAGGCGTGCGCTGGTGGCTGAAACGGAGCGGGAAGAAAAAGCCGGATCATCAGGCGTAAAACTATTGCCCTGGATAAGGTGTTCGCGCCGCATCCGACATCCGGTGCACCATGCCTGATGCGACGCTGGCGTGTCTTTTCTGGCCTAACCCAATGAAATAACCACGCACCTCACTGCGCTATTCTGGGTTGAACTGCGGATTCGCCAACATAAAGCCGCCATCCACTATCAACGACTGCCCGGTGGTGTAATTTGCGCCCTCCGAACAAAGCCATACCACCAGGCTGGCAATCTCATGCGTTGTGCCAAAACGTCGCAAGGGAATCGAAGGCTCCGCGTCAGGCTTCACGTCGCCGCCATCCATGCCGTTCATTGGCGTGGCGATCGCCCCAGGTGCGACTGCGTTCACCAAAATTTTATGCCTGACCAACTCCAGCGCCATTGCTTTGGTTAACCCGCCGAGCGCATGTTTAGCGGCTGTGTAGGCGCTGGCATCCGGCAGCGGCGTATGTTCATGTACCGATGTAATGTTGATGATGCGACCGCCCTGCCCTTGCTTCACCATCTGGCGGGCAGCAATTTGCGAGCATAAAAATGCACCATCGACATCAACGGTAAAAATCTTGCGCCACTCATCGAAAGCCATATCAAGAAACGGCGCTTTGGTCATTGCGCCCGCATTATTCACCAGCACATCAATACGCCCCAGCCGTTGAATAAGTTTCTCCAGCGCCTGCGCACCTTCTGGTAGATTGCCGAGATCCAGTTGCACGATCTCCGCACGTACGCCGTGGCTAACTACCTCACGCGCGGTATCTTTTGCCCCTTCTTCATCTGAGTGCCAGGTAATGCCAATATCAAACCCCTGCTGCGCCAGCAATAACGCGCACTCTTTGCCGATCCCCGAATCGGAGGCGGTAATTATCGCGACCTGTGCCATCGAGTTCTCCACTTAACGCTCAACAAACGTTAAGTATAGAAGGCGCATATCATCAGCGTTTGTACCCCCCGCCCAGCGCACCAGTGAGTTGAATGGAGGCATCCAGCCACTGCCCTTGCAATAACAGGCCATTGGCCCGCTCACGCAGCGCCGGGATTCTGGCTTCGCTGACCCGGGAACCAGCAATGAGGCCCGCGTTAAAGCGGGCCTGCGCAAGACCTACTACACGCAAGGCATCGCGCTCAATTTGCGCCTGATGCTGGTTTTTCTCCGCCAGTGTCTGAACCTGACTGGCTGCCCGCGCCACGTCATTCACCGCTTCAACCACCGCTTTGTTGTAGCTGGCGATAGACAAGTTGCTTTCGGCTTTTGCGATATCGAGGTTGGCGTTAAGACGACCACTATCGAAAATGGGTAGCGTCAGGCCTGCCGTAACGCCCATTTGCTGCGCGGAATGACGGAACAGATCGCTTAAGTGCAACGCATCCTGTTGCAGGAAGGCCATCAGGTTGATGTCAGGATAAAATGCCGCTTTTGCCGCATCAATAGTGCTTAACGATGACTCAACGTACCAGTGCGCCGCCTGCAAATCTGCCCGCCGCGCCAGTAAGGAGTACCCCAGTTCATCAGGAAGCTGGCTTGCCACTTTCGGCAACGCGACCGTTTTAAGCTTCAGTGACTTTGTCTGGTGATTTGTGAGTGCATTTAACCGTGCCTCAATAATTTTCATTTTACCCGCGACATCGTTGAGCTGCTGCCGGGTTTTGCTGGCATTAATATCGGTTTCCACACCTTCAACTGAAGAAGTAATCCCGTTCTGATATAGCTGGCGATCGGTCGCGATAATGGTGTTCTGCTCTTTTTCGATTTGCTGCAAGACCGTGTTTAACGCCGCCTGGGTTTGCCACTCCCAGTACAGGCGGGCTACGCTGCCAGCCAGCAATTGGCGGGTTTGCTCGCGTTCCGCCGCCCGTGCTTTAACCGTACCCAGGCGAGCAGTAATCTCCGCCCGATTCTTTCCCCAGATATCGAGATGCCAGCCCGCCGTTAAGCCAAAAGTACCGTTGGTGTACCACGGACCGGTCGTACCTGCGGCCGGATCGTTCAAAGCAAACGGCCCCATTAACCCTTCTGCCGACATTTTTTGCCGCTCCATATCCGCAGAAAAGTCGAGCTGCGGACCATCCTGAGTGGCAACTGCCTTCGCCTGGGCTTCAGCCAGCTGAATGCGCTGTTCAGCCACCTGCATATCCGGTGCGCTCTGTAGTGCGTTATTAATTAAGGAAGTGAGTTGATTATCGTGATACTCCAGCCACCATTGGCTGTCTGGCCAACCATTTTTCAGCGCCGTGGGTAATGCGGTGTCAACTTGTGCCGCGGGTGTTTGCTGGCTTAACGCCTGGCGGGTTTCATGCATAGGCGCACACCCGGCCAGCATCAGTAACAGCGGAAAACAGGCGATGGCTGGATAAAAAGAATCACGATTCATGGGGGAATAATCAGGTAAGAAAAGGTGCGCGGAGATTACCGTGTGTTGCGATATATTTTTTAGTTTCGCGTGGCAATACATCAGTGGCAATAAAACGACATATCCAGAAAAATATACACTAAGCGAATGATATCTCCCGATTTATCTTAATCGTTTATGAATAGCGGCAAAGGGCTTCGTTTTTTCCTATACTTATTCAGCACTCACAAATAAAGGAACGCCAATGAAAATTATACTCTGGGCTGTATTGATTATTTTCCTGATTGGGCTACTGGTGGTGACTGGCGTATTTAAGATGATATTTTAAAAATCAGATATGGCATATAAGTTGTCAGGTCAGTAACTCGATATTTTGTGTACTTGATTTGCAAACAGCTCCGGTGTTGGTGGCGTCAAAATCGCTGAAGCGTTCCCCGAAGGCCGGGGCAGCCCACATGGATGTGGGCTGAGGGCGCGTCTTACAAGGACGTTACCTCGCGCCCGACCCGGTAGCCGAAGGGGATAAGCTGAAGGTACCGCGCAGCGGCGATTTTGTTCGCCAGAGCCCGGGGTGCAGGGGGAGGAGGCGATTGTCCTCCCCCTGCGCGCTCCTTGCGCCAGTGGCAATATGTGGCTTAGCTCATGAAAGGAGCGCAACAAGATGATGAAGCTGAATAAGCGATTCATTGTCTCAGATAAGCTGCGATTCCACTATTATCGCAGCTTATCGATATCAATGGCCTGAATAGCCCTTGCAATATCAGGGGAATTATTCAACACCCGAACATGCTGAAATAATTCCGTTGCTTCATCGTATTCTTTACGCAAATAACTCAACCACTGTTTAATCCGCGCAACGTGATATAACCCGGTATCGCCCTGCTTTTCCAGACGGGTATATTTTTGCAGCAAAGCAACCACCTCCGGCCACGGCATTCGCGGTTCGTTATATTTCACCACACGGCTCAGGTTGGGAATATTGAGCGCCCCGCGACCAATCATCACTGCGTCGCAGCCGCTGATCGCCATGCATTGTTGCGCACTCTGCCAGTCCCAGATTTCACCGTTGGCAATCACCGGAATATTAAGCCGCTGGCGAATCTCGCCAATCGCCTGCCAGTCAATATGTTCCGCGCGGTAACCCTGCTCTTTTGTCCGCCCATGTACTACCAGCTCCGTAGCGCCAGCCTGTTGCACCGCATCGGCGATTTCAAATTTCTTCTCACCGCTGTCCCAGCCCAGACGCACTTTTACGCTGACAGGCAAATGCGCCGGTACAGCTTCGCGCATCGCTTTTGCACCCTGGTAGATGAGTTCAGGATCTTTCAGTAACGTTGCCCCACCACCGCTACCGTTAACCGTTTTCGACGGGCAGCCGCAGTTAAGATCCACGCCCCAGGAGCCTAACTCCACCGCACGGGCGGCGTTCTCTGCCAGCCACTGTGGGAACTGCCCTAACAACTGCACGCGCACCAGCGTACCGGATGGTGTCCGGCTGGCATTTTGTAGCTCAGGGCAAATGCGATGAAAGACTTTTACTGGCAGCAGTTGATCCACCACGCGGACAAACTCGGTGATGCACAGATCGTAGTCGTTAACTTCGGTCAGTAATTCCCGCACCAAAGAGTCAAGTACACCCTCCATCGGAGCCAGTAACACACGCATATCATCACCCGCAAAAAAATGAGGCGCTATGTTAGCGCCTCCGGTCAACGGATTAAAGGTCTGCAAAGAGGGATTGCTGCAAACTGCAATCCCTCTCTATGCTTGATGTATGCCTGAGTTCGCTGCGCATTGCGTAATACCGGGGAGCGAAAAAATAAGCGCTGATTTCTTAATGTGATCGGTAGCACGTTTTACGAATTAATTGTATGATGAATCCATCTCATCTGGGGTGTTGATTATGAGTAAGACACTGAACATTATCTGGCAATATTTACGCGCTTTCGTCCTGATTTATGCCTGCCTGTATGCAGGCATTTTCATTGCTTCCCTGCTACCGGTAACCATTCCGGGCAGCATCATCGGGATGCTGATCCTGTTTGTCCTGCTGGCCTTGCAAATTCTTCCGGCGAAATGGGTCAATCCGGGGTGCTACGTACTGATTCGCTATATGGCGCTATTGTTTGTGCCGATTGGTGTAGGCGTCATGCAATATTTTGATTTGCTCCGCGCACAGTTTGGTCCGGTAGTGGTTTCCTGTGCAGTCAGTACGCTGGTGGTTTTTCTGGTGGTGAGCTGGAGTTCACAACTGGTGCACGGTGAACGTAAAGTCGTAGGTCAGAAAGGATCAGAAGAATGATGGCGAATATCTGGTGGTCATTACCGCTGACGTTGATTGTCTTTTTTGCCGCCCGCAAACTGGCGGCACGGTATAAGTTTCCCCTGCTTAACCCGTTGCTGGTAGCAATGGTGGTGATCATTCCTTTTTTAATGCTGACTGGCATCTCTTACGACAGCTACTTTAAAGGTAGCGAAGTGCTAAACGATCTGCTGCAACCGGCGGTCGTCGCACTGGCCTATCCTTTATATGAGCAGCTACACCAGATCCGCGCGCGCTGGAAATCGATCATCACCATCTGTTTTATCGGCAGCGTGGTTGCGATGGTGACGGGGACTTCTGTGGCATTGTTGATGGGCGCTTCACCGGAAATCGCCGCGTCAATCCTGCCGAAATCAGTCACCACGCCTATTGCAATGGCAGTTGGCGGCAGTATTGGCGGTATTCCGGCAATCAGCGCAGTTTGCGTGATTTTCGTCGGCATCCTCGGCGCTGTGTTTGGCCATACATTGCTTAATGCGATGCGTATTCATACCAAAGCTGCGCGCGGTCTGGCAATGGGGACAGCCTCGCACGCCCTCGGTACGGCGCGCTGCGCCGAGCTGGATTATCAGGAAGGTGCATTTAGTTCGCTGGCGCTGGTGTTATGCGGGATTATTACTTCGCTGATCGCACCGTTCCTTTTCCCGATTATTCTGGCAGTAATGGGCTAAAATTTGCGATGCGTCGCGCATTTTTGATGTAAGTTTCACGCGTTGCATAATTAATGAGATTTAGATCACATATAAAGCCATAACGGGTTCGTAAACTGTTATCCCATTACATGATTATGAGGCAACGCCATGCATCCACGTTTTCAAACCGCTTTTGCCCAACTTGCGGATAACTTGCAATCTGCACTGGAACCTATTCTGGCAGACAAGTACTTCCCCGCTTTGTTGACCGGGGAGCAAGTCTCATCGCTGAAGAGCGCAACGGGGCTGGACGAAGACGCGCTGGCATTCGCACTACTTCCGCTGGCGGCGGCCTGTGCGCGTACGCCATTGTCGAATTTTAATGTTGGCGCAATTGCGCGCGGTGTGAGCGGAACCTGGTATTTCGGTGCCAATATGGAATTTATTGGTGCGACAATGCAGCAAACCGTTCATGCCGAACAAAGCGCGATCAGCCACGCCTGGCTGAGTGGTGAAAAAGCGCTTGCAGCCATCACCGTTAACTACACGCCTTGTGGTCACTGCCGTCAGTTTATGAATGAACTGAACAGCGGTCTGGATCTGCGTATTCATCTTCCGGGACGCGAGGCACACGCGCTGCGTGACTATCTACCGGATGCCTTTGGGCCGAAAGATCTGGAGATTAAAACGCTGCTGATGGACGAGCAGGATCACGGCTATGCGCTGACTGGTGATGCGCTTTCTCAGGCGGCGATTGCGGCGGCAAACCGTTCGCACATGCCTTACAGTAAGTCGCCAAGCGGTGTCGCGCTGGAATGTAAAGACGGTCGTATTTTCAGCGGCAGCTACGCTGAAAACGCCGCATTCAACCCGACTCTGCCGCCGTTGCAGGGGGCGTTAATTCTGTTGAATCTCAAGGGTTATGATTACCCGGATATCCAGCGCGCGGTTCTGGCAGAAAAAGCCGATGCGCCGTTGATTCAGTGGGATGCCACCTCCGCAACGCTGAAAGCTCTCGGCTGTCACAATATCGACCGCGTGCTTCTCGCTTAAGCCTGGTGCCGGATGCGGCGTGAACGCCTTGTCCGGCTTGCCAGCCCTTTCCTGGTGTCGAAAATCCCGGCAAACAGTTTGCCGTTTCTTGCGCAAAACCAGCGGGTAAAGTAGCCTGATGGAAATTTTCCTTAGATCGAGTCTCCTGCATGTTAAAGCGCGTGTTCCTCAGCCTGTTAGTCCTGATCGGCTTGCTGCTGTTGACTGTGCTCGGCCTCGATCGCTGGATGAGCTGGAAAACCGCGCCTTATATCTACGACGAATTGCAGGATCTCCCCTACCGCCAGGTCGGTGTGGTGCTCGGCACAGCAAAATATTATCGGACTGGCGTAATTAATCAGTATTATCGCTACCGCATTCAAGGAGCGATTAATGCCTATAACAGCGGTAAGGTAAATTATCTATTACTGAGCGGCGATAACGCATTGCAAAGTTATAATGAGCCGATGACCATGCGCAAAGATTTAATCGCAGCCGGTGTCGACCCATCAGATATTGTTCTCGATTACGCAGGCTTTCGTACGCTGGATTCCATCGTACGTACACGCAAAGTTTTCGATACTAATGATTTCATTATTATCACCCAACGTTTCCACTGTGAGCGGGCATTATTTATTGCGCTGCATATGGGGATTCAGGCTCAGTGTTATGCCGTACCGTCACCGAAAGATATGCTGTCAGTACGTATTCGCGAATTTGCCGCCCGTTTCGGTGCGCTGGCTGACCTTTATATTTTTAAACGTGAACCGCGTTTTTTAGGGCCGCTGGTCCCTATTCCGGCTATGCACCAGGTGCCGGAAGATGCGCAGGGGTATCCCGCCGTCACACCCGAACAGTTACTTGAATTACAAAAGAAACAAGGAAAGTAGTTATGGATGTACAGCAGTTTTTTGTCGTTGCCGTTTTTTTCCTTATCCCGATATTTTGTTTCCGCGAAGCATGGAAAGGCTGGCGCGCAGGCGCGATTGATAAACGGGTTAAAAATGCACCGGAACCGGTGTATGTCTGGCGAGCGAAAAATCCCGGACTCTTCTTCGCTTATATGGTGGCATATATCGGCTTCGGAATTTTATCTATCGGCATGATTGTTTATCTTATTTTCTATCGTTAATATTTTCCCTTTTCTGTTAATTATTGAGAATAATTATTACTTCACTCAATAAGCTGCGGATATCACATTCTGAACCGCAGCTATTTGTGAATCCTTTCACAGTTTAAATTTCCCCACGCGCATAGCCTTAATATCAGCACGCAATATTTATTTAGCGTTCGCCTTAATTACTCATAGCATTAAGGAAGATCACATGCCGCAACAAAATTATCTGGATGAACTCACTCCGGCTTTTACGCCTTTACTGGCGATTAAAGAAGCCTCTCGCTGTTTATTATGTCATGACGCTCCCTGTAGTCAGGCTTGCCCGGCACAGACCGATCCGGGGAAATTTATTCGCTCAATCTACTTTCGTAATTTTAAAGGCGCTGCCGAGACAATTCGCGAAAATAATGCCCTCGGTGCCGTTTGTGCCAGAGTGTGCCCGACGGAGAAATTATGCCAAAGCGGTTGTACACGTGCCGGTGTTGATGCTCCCATTGATATCGGTCGTTTACAGCGTTTTGTTACTGATTTTGAACAACAAACTGGGATGGAAATTTATCAGCCCGGTACTAAAACGCTCGGCAAAGTCGCCATTATTGGCGCAGGTCCTGCCGGATTGCAGGCCAGTGTGACGCTGACAAACCAGGGTTATGACGTCACGATCTATGAGAAAGAAGCACAACCCGGTGGCTGGTTGCGTAACGGCATTCCGCAATTCCGGTTACCGCAATCGGTGCTGGATGCAGAAATCGCCCGTATAGAAAAAATGGGCGTGACCATTAAGTGCAATAACGAAATCGGTAAAACACTTACCCTGGAGCAGCTGAAAGCGGAAAACCGCGCGGTACTGGTCACCGTAGGGTTATCGAGCGGTTCCGGGTTATCGCTGTTTGAGCATAGCGACGTTGAGATTGCCGTCGACTTCCTGCAACGTGCACGACAGGCGCAAGGCGATATCAGCATTCCACAAAGCGCATTAATTATCGGCGGCGGTGATGTCGCGATGGACGTAGCCAGCACGCTGAAAGTTCTCGGCTGTCAGGCGGTAACCTGCGTAGCGCGTGAAGAGTTAGATGAGTTTCCGGCAAGCGAAAAAGAGTTTACCAGCGCCAGAGAGCTGGGCGTTTCGATCATCGATGGATTTACACCAGTAGCCGTGGAAGGCAATAAAGTCACCTTTAAGCATGTTCGTTTACCAGGTGAACTAACGATAGCGGCGGACAAAATTATTCTCGCTGTAGGTCAACATGCCGAACTTGCTGTTTTTTCCGCACTGGAACCGCAGCGTAACACCATCGAAACGCAACATTACCAGACCCGCGACCCGCAAGTCTTTGCTGCTGGCGATATTGTTGAGGGTGACAAAACCGTGGTCTATGCAGTGAAAACCGGGAAAGAAGCCGCCGGGGCGATTCATCACTATTTAGAGGGAGCTTGCTCATGTTAACGAAAGATCTTTCGATTACTTTTTGCGGCGTGAAGTTTCCCAACCCGTTCTGCCTTTCTTCTTCGCCGGTAGGCAACTGCTATGAGATGTGCGCCAAAGCCTACGACACAGGTTGGGGCGGCGTGGTGTTTAAAACGATCGGTTTTTTTATCGCCAACGAAGTCTCGCCGCGTTTTGATCATCTGGTGAAAGAAGATACCGGTTTTATCGGCTTCAAAAATATGGAGCAGATTGCTGAACATCCGTTGGAAGAGAATCTGGCCGCCCTGCGTCGGCTGAAAGAAGATTATCCGGACAAAGTATTGATCGCTTCAATCATGGGCGAAAATGAGCAGCAATGGGAAGAGCTGGCGCGTCTGGTGCAAGAAGCTGGCGCGGATATGATCGAGTGTAACTTCTCCTGTCCGCAAATGACTTCTCATGCGATGGGTAGCGATGTCGGGCAAAGCCCGGAGCTGGTAGAAAAATATTGTCGGGCAGTAAAACGTGGTTCCACGCTGCCAATGCTGGCGAAGATGACGCCGAATATTGGTGATATGTGCGAAGTGGCGCTGGCGGCGAAGCGCGGCGGCGCAGATGGCATTGCGGCGATTAACACCGTTAAATCCATCACCAATATCGATCTTAATCAGAAAATTGGTATGCCGATCGTTAACGGTAAATCGAGTATTTCCGGATATTCCGGTAAAGCGGTAAAACCGATCGCCCTACGCTTTATTCAGCAAATGCGCACCCATCCAGAACTGCGCGATTTCCCGATCAGCGGTATCGGCGGCATTGAAACCTGGGAAGATGCGGCGGAGTTTTTATTGCTCGGCGCAGCGACGTTGCAGGTGACCACCGGCATTATGCAGTACGGGTATCGGATAGTGGAAGATATGGCAAGCGGGTTGTCGCATTATCTCGCCGATCAAGGGTTTGATTCGTTGCAGGAGATGGTAGGTCTGGCGAATCACAATATTGTCCCGGCGGAAGATTTAGACCGCAGTTATATTGTCTATCCCCATATCAATCTTGATAAATGTGTTGGCTGTGGACGCTGTTATATTTCCTGTTACGACGGCGGTCACCAGGCGATGGAATGGAGCGAGAAAACCCGCACACCGCATTGTAATACCGAGAAATGCGTGGGTTGTCTGCTTTGTGGTCATGTCTGCCCGGTAGGTTGTATTGATCTTGGGGAAGTGAAGTTTAAGAAAGGCGAGAAAGAACACCCGGTAACGTTGTAGAACCCGAGTCACTTCCGGCATTTGGTTCCTGTCGCCGGATGCGGCTTGAACGCCTTATCCGGCCTACAAAACCATACAAATCAGTATGTTGTGCTCATTGTAGGCCGGATAAAACGCGCCAGCGTTGCATCCGGCATTTGGTTCCTGTCGCCGGATGCGGCGTGAACGCCTTATCCGGACTACAAAACCACACAGATCATGATGTTATGTGCGTTTATGAACGAATGCGGACCACAATCACATCACTTCTTACGCGCGTATTTCAGTGAATCCAGCGCCACGGCGAAGATAATAATCGCCCCTTTGATGATGTACTGCCAGTACGGGTTTACGCCGATGTACGTCAGACCATAGTTGATGACGGTAAAAATAATCACCCCGGTCACCACACCAATTACCGTCCCCACACCGCCGCTGAACGATACGCCGCCTACCACGCACGCCGCGATAGCATCCAGCTCATACATAAAGCCGAGGTTGTTGGTGGCTGAGCCGATACGTCCGGCTTCTAACATCCCGCCGAAGGCATAGAACACACCAGACAACGCGTAAATCATCAGCAGGTTCAGGCCGACGTTGACACCAGATACTTTCGCCGCTTCCGGGTTACCGCCAATGGCAAAAATGTTCTTACCGAAGCGGGTTTTGTTCCATAACACCCAGACAAACACCACCGCAATCAACGCATAGAAGGTGATGTAAGAGAGACGGAAACTCCCCAGCGCAATAAAGCCTTGGGCAAAAGTGGAGAAACCACTGTCAAAACCGGAAATTGGCGATGCCCCGACAAAGTCGTAATAGAGCGAGTTAATGCCGTAGACGATAATCATCGTACCGAGCGTGGTAATGAACGGCGTCACGTTGAGATAGGCGATAATCAAGCCGTTGATCAAACCGATCACCGCACCAATGGCACAGACAATCAGAATAACCAGCGCAATCGGCATCGTCGCCATTTCCGGGAACACTTTGTTGGCGTTATCCATGGACTGCAATAACGTCGCTGCTACTACTGCCGCCAGCCCCACCTGGCGACCTGCGGAAAGGTCAGTCCCCTGGGTGACAATTAACCCTGCCACACCAAGCGCGATAATAATACGCACCGATGACTGGGTGAGAATATTACTTAAGTTCAACAGACTTAAAAATGTTGGGTCCTGGAAAATAATAATCGCCAGCAAAACTAAAAGAACGACGTAAATACCGCCCTCTTTCAGGTAAGTAAGAAAACTTTTCTTATTTAATGCACTCATGGGAAGCCCCTAATCTTAAAGGTGCAAAGACGCAAGACGCAGAATTTCGCTTTGCGTTGTTGTTTTTGTATCGACAATTCCGGAAACGAGACCATTGCTCATAACCAGAATACGGTCTGTTATCCCTAACAACTCTGGCATTTCGGAGGAGATAATAATAATCCCCTTGCCTTTCTTCGCCAGTTCGGCAATTAACTGATAAATCTCAAACTTAGCCCCAACATCAATACCGCGCGTCGGTTCATCGAGCATTAATATTTCTGGTTGCGTTAACAGCCAGCGACCAATAATCACTTTTTGCTGATTACCACCGGAGAGCGAACCAATTTGCGTCCGATGCCCCGGTGTTTTTACCCGCATCGAATCAATCACCCACTGGGTATCGCTTTTCATCCGCGAGTTATCCAGTAAACCAACTTTATTTTTATAGTTGCGGATATTGGAAATTAACGAGTTAAAGCCAATATCCAGATAGGCATAAATTCCCGTTGAGCGGCGCTCTTCAGTTACCAGTGCAAATCCGTGGTTTATGGCTTCGTTGGCATTATGGTTATTGATCTTTTTGCCGTGCAACGTAATGGTGCCAGCCGATTTCTCGCGAATACCAAATAACGTCTCAACAATATCGGTACGTTTCGCTCCCACCAGACCGGCTATACCGAGAATCTCCCCTTTATGCAGATCAAACGAGACATCGCGTATCGACGGCTGGCGCAGCGACGTCAGGTTACGCACTTCCAGAATCACTTCGCCCGGCTTGTTTTCTTTGTCAGGGAAACGCTGGTTAAGAGAACGCCCAACCATCATGGCGATGATCTTGTCCATCGTCAGTCCTGCCAGCGGTTCGGTAGCGATCCACTGACCGTCGCGCAATACGGTAACTTCATCACATAACTGGAAGATTTCTTCCATTTTATGCGAGATATAAACAATACCGCAGCCGCGCTCTTTTAATTTACGAATAATAGTGAACAGATGATTGACCTCTTTTTCGGTTAACGAAGAAGTCGGTTCATCCATAATCACAATTTTCGCGTTATAGGAAAACGCTTTGGCGATTTCGATCATCTGCATTTGCGAAACAGATAATGTACCGACGCGCGCACGCGGATCGATATCAATATCCAGTTCATCAAAAATCGCTTTGGTTTCGCGGTACATTTTGTCCTGATCGACAAACATGCCTTTGGTGGGATATCGCCCCAGCCACATGTTGTCCATCACCGAACGTTGTAATACCAGGTTTAACTCCTGATGTACCATCGAAATACCATTTTCCAGTGCTTCTTTGGCGGAATGGAAATCGATCTCTTTACCCTGGAATAAAATGGTGCCAGAGTCTTTTTGATAAATACCAAACAGGCATTTTAATAATGTTGATTTTCCCGCACCATTTTCCCCCATTAATGCATGGATAGAATGTGGTCGGACTTTTAAGTTAACGTTATCAAGTGCCTTAACACCAGGAAAAGACTTGTTGATACCGCTCATTTCCAACAAGTATTCCCCGGAAGACGGAGTCGTTGAGCTGACCATATAATTTTACCTTGTTGGCCATACAATAAGGGCGCAGTAAACGACTGCGCCCAATCAGTCTTATTTCTTGCTGAATTCAGCCAGGTTGTCTTTATCTACGCCAACATAAGGTACGCGGACTACTTTGTTGTCGATTTTCCAGTTGGTGCCATCAGCCGCACCTTTGCCATCGGCCAGGTTTTTCGCCAGATCAAAGGTCGCTTTCGCCTGGTTGTTAGCATCGTTCAGTACGGTGCCCGCCAGTGCACCGGATTTCACCAGCGCCAGCGCTTCTGGCAGCGCATCGACGCCAAACACCGGAATGCTGGACTTGTTGTGTGCTTTCAGTGCTTCTACCGCGCCCATTGCCATCGCGTCGTTGTTGGCGATAACCACCTCGATTTTGTTGGCGTTCGGGCCAGACAGCCAGGCGTCCATCTTATCTTTCGCCTGAGCGGTATCCCACATAGCGGTATCTAACTGTAACTGTTCAGTTTTAATGCCTTTGTCGTTCAATTCTTTAATCACGTAAGTGGTACGTGCTTCTGCATCCGGATGCCCCGGCTCACCTTTCAGCAGTACGAATTGAATCTGACCGTCTTTGTTCAGATCCCAACCCTGATTCGCCGCCCAGTGTTTAGCAATCAAATCACCCTGAATAATGCCGGACTCTTTGGAGTCAGTGCCAACGTAGTAGGCTTTGTCGTAGCTATCCAGCGCCTTACGAGACGGTTCTTTGTTGAAGAAAACCACCGGCACGTTTTGCCCACGCGCTTTCTCAATCACCGTACCCGCAGCTGCCGGGTCAACCAGGTTGATTGCCAGTGCCTTCACCCCTTTCGCCAGCAATACGTCGATCTGATCGTTCTGCTTGGACTGGTCATTCTGAGAATCATTCATCAGCAGCTGAACATCTGGCGCGGCTTTCGCATCTTGCTCAATAGCCTTGCGCACTACAGACATAAAGTTATCGTCGTACTTATAGATTGTTACACCAATGCGAGTATCAGCAGCGTGTGCAGCGGCACCGAATAACATGCTGGCCATCACAGCAGACAGGGTTAACACCTTCTTATTCATGGTATCTCCGGTTTTTCTTATGCAGGGTAGTGCTTGAGATAAATGCTCGGCGGGGCAGTAGAGTTAATGAAGTGTTACTGAACGCCGAAGCTCACTTTTTAAAATTCGTTCTTCCATGCCCGGTAACGCTCCAGAAAACGGCTTTAATTGTTGTTATGACGCTATTACCTCGGTGAAAGTGATTATTCACTGTTACATACGGGTTACAACGTTAAAACGGTGCAATCATAGCCATCACATTGTTAAGATACTGTGAAATCACTCACAGATTGAAAGCGGTTACATCGCCTGATTTGTTGAGTTAGTGATCGCCGCCGCATTCTGGCGTGTTGCGACAGAATGGCGACGCACTAACGTCGGCATAAAACAGTGGCTGGCACGAGGATCAATATTGTCTGCTGCCCCCTGCAAGGCCAGTTCGGTAGCTAATTTAGCCATTGAAGCAATGGGATAACGCACAGTCGTTAATTGCGGGTCGGTGTAACGGGCGATGGGAATATCATCGAAACCAATGATTGAGAGATGTAACGGAATCGCAATGCCATTATCTTTTAATGCTGTCAGTGCGCCAGCGGCCATATTGTCGTTATAAGCAAATACAGCGGTTAGTTGTAGATTGCGCCCCAGCAGTTCAACCATCGCCGCCTCACCGCCCGGCATGTCCGGCGTGCCAGTGCCAATCCAGCTTTCCGGCGGAATAATATCCTGCTCTTTCAACGCACTCACCCAGCCTGCTTTACGCATGGCGTCATCTTCAATGCCGTGGCTGGAAGAAAGATAACCAATACGTTGATGACCGTTATTCAGCAACATGCGCGTCGCCATTCGGGCACCGCTGAGATTATCCAGGCAAACGCAACGATGGGCGTACCCCGGCACAACGCGGTTGATTAACACCATACCGGGAATGTTATCCATAAATTGTGCCAGTTCATCGTCACTCAATGCTTTTGAGTGAACAATCAACGCATTACAACGCTGGCGAATTAACACCTCAATGGCGTGACGCTCTTTTTCCGCTTCATGATAGCTATTGCCGATTAGCACGTATTTCTGATGCTGCTGGGCGACCAGATCCACCGCTTTTACCAGCGCGCCGAAAAACGCATCAGAAACGTCCATCACCACCACGCCAATAGTATCGCTAACCTGAGTTGCCAGCGCCTGGGCATTGGCGTTTGGCCGATAATCCAGCTCACTCACGGCTTTCATTACTGCTTCACGCGTATCGGCACTGACCAGCGTGCTGTTATTGAGCACCCGGGAAACCGTTGCCACAGAGACGCCAGCCTGACGCGCTACATCACGAATGGTGATCATATTCACTACCTGTTATGAGATTGCAGTAAATGACTGCTTGCTGGCGGCTATTTTGTCAGCACTGAATACAGGACTTCGTGAATCGAGTCACAGCAATGGAAACGGTTACAGCCGTTTTGTTAACGAATGTGATCCAGATCGTTATCTTGATGTTTTAGATATTGTCGGTCCGGCAGCACGCAAAGTTAACTGACGCCAGAGCCATTCCACCGGCCCCTGGCGGAAGTAACGCAGCCAGATAACAGAGAAGAAGATATTCGCCAGCCATACCGGAATAACAAACGCCAGCAGCTCCAGACGGTCAAACTGCATAAACAAACCGAGGTGGTAAAAAAGCGTAGTACAAATCAGCGTTTGCAATAGATAGTTGGTCAGTGCCATCCGTCCGACACAGGCGATTGCCAGCACCAGCTTAAAGCGGCTTAATTGCGGCCAGAAGCCATAAAACAGCGACGCATAGCCAATCGCCTGAAACGGCGCACTCAGTTCCCGCGGCATCTGAAGTAAGAAGGCGCACCAACGATACGCCCAGTCCAGTCGCCATTGCAGGGCGATGGCAGGAAGGTTAATGATCACCCCAATCGCCACCAGCACAAAACCAGTACGACGATAGTGACGAAAGCTGAACTGCCCTTTCAGCCAGCCACTGCGCATCAATGCGGCACCAATGAGCATCATCCCTGCCAGTTGCCAGCCATACTGTGCGCCCAGTGCCAGTAAACTGTTGCCAACACCATCGGCACGATTACTGATCGCGTCAACACCACTGTGAAGTTTCCAGTGCTTTTCATACAAAATAGCCGATGCATCAGGTGTCCAGGCGCGGCTGGTCTGGCTGTCGGAAATCAGCCCCAATAACAGCAAAACGCCAAGCCCCACCAGATAAAGCATGACGCCTGTATTAAACAGGCTTTTTACCGATGGCGCATCGCGCACCAGCCGCCAGCAGATTAAGCCCACCAGCCCGTAAGCCAGCAGAATATCGCCGTCCCAGAACAATAAACCGTGAATAAAGCCCAGCAAGACTAACAGCGTTAACCGCGACTGGATCCATCGTCTGCCACGGGGCAGCAACATTTGCAGGCCCGCACCAAACAGCAGAGCAAAAAGCGTGAGGAATTTCACCTGGCCGATGAGATCGAGAAATGCCCAGGTCCATGCATCCTGCGACGTAATAGCGCCGTACCAGGCGGGATTGAGATAAGCCGCCTTTGGTAGCCCAAAGGCGCTGATGTTTAATAGCAGGATCCCCAGAATGGCGACGCCGCGAACAAAATCGAGCGTGACGTTGCGCTCCATGGTTCCTGCCTTTTAATCAGTTGTGATGACGCACAGCGCGCAGAAACTCGTGGCGCGTATTCTGACTGGATTTGAACAATCCACCAAGAGAGGTCGTTGTCGTGGCACTGGTTGCATCGCGGATGCCACGCGCCTTCACGCAGTAATGCACCGCGTCGATAGAGACAGCCACGTTATTGGTGCCCAGCAGCGTTTGTAGCGCAATGAGAATTTGCTGCGTCAGACGTTCTTGTACCTGCGGACGCTGGGCAAAGAACTGCACAATACGGTTAATTTTTGACAGACCGATGACCGAATCTTTCGGGATATAGGCCACCGTCGCTTTGCCATCGATGGTAACAAAATGGTGTTCACAGGTGCTGGTCAGAGTGATATCGCGCACGGTGACCATTTCATCGACCTTCATTTTGTTTTCAATGAGGGTGATTTTCGGGAAATTGGCGTAATCCAGACCGGAGAAAATTTCATCGACATACATTTTAGCGATGCGATGCGGCGTTTCCATCAAACTGTCATCAGCCAGGTCGAGATTCAGCAGCTGCATGATTTCGGTCATATGACCAGCAATAAGGCTTTTGCGCGTTTCGTTATCCATTTCATGCACGGGCGGGCGCAGCGGTGTTTCCAGTCCTCGCGCAACTAACGCTTCATGAACCAGGGCCGCTTCTTTACTGAGTGATGGCATTTATGATTTCTCCTGCAGGTGTGACGCCTCCGCCCTGCGTGGGGGCAAAGTTATTAAGCTGATTTACAGCCTGATTATTGTGCGTGAGGCGGCGCACATAATCCAGTATTCACAGCGATAATTATTGTAATTGCCGCTGCCTTTCATCAGCAGATGTTAAAACATCGTTATGCAAATACGGAAGTGAAAGTTACTCACAGCACATTGAATAAACGGTATGATGAAGAAATTGCAAACAACACAACAAGGAGCCACGCATGGAAATGCTCGAAGAGCACCGCTGTTTTGAAGGCTGGCAGCAACGCTGGCGACACGACTCCAGTACCTTAAACTGCCCGATGACGTTCAGTATCTTTCTCCCACCACCTCGTGATCACACCCCGCCACCAGTGCTGTACTGGCTTTCCGGATTAACCTGCAATGACGAGAACTTCACCACCAAGGCGGGTGCCCAGCGCGTGGCGGCGGAACTGGGGATTGTACTGGTGATGCCAGACACCAGCCCGCGCGGCGAACAGGTTGCCAACGACGATGGCTACGATTTAGGCCAGGGCGCGGGGTTTTATCTTAACGCCACGCAACCACCGTGGGCGACGCATTACCGGATGTATGATTATCTGCGCGATGAATTACCGGCGCTGGTTCAGTCGCAATTTAATGTCAGCGACCGCTGCGCTATTAGCGGTCATTCCATGGGTGGTCACGGTGCGCTGATTATGGCGCTGAAAAATCCGGGTAAATACACCAGCGTTTCCGCCTTTGCGCCAATTGTGAATCCGTGCAGCGTCCCGTGGGGAATCAAAGCGTTTAGCACTTATTTAGGTGAGGACAAAAATGCATGGCTGGAATGGGACAGTTGCGCGTTGATGTATGCCAGTAACGCGCAGGATGCAATCCCGACGCTTATTGATCAGGGTGATAATGATCAGTTTCTTGCTGACCAACTGCAACCTGCAGTACTGGCAGAAGCCGCGCGCCAGAAAGCGTGGCCGATGACGCTGCGTATTCAGCCGGGATATGATCACAGTTACTACTTCATCGCCTCTTTTATAGAGGATCACCTGCGCTTCCATGCGCAGTATTTACTGAAGTGAAAGTCCGCCCGGTTCGCCGGGCATCTTCTCATCAGAAGCGATAATCCACTGCCATAAAGTAACGACGTCCGTCTTCGTTATAGCTGTAGTCGTCACGACTGAGATCCTTGTCGCCAAGGTTCAGCACGCCTGCGCGCAGTTTGACGTCTTTAGTCACCTGCCAGGCCGCGCCGGTATTCCAGATGGTATAACCGCCCGGTGTTTTAGCCGTCGCGCTGTCGGCGCGTTTCTGCCCGGTATAGTGACCAGAAACATAGAATGACCAGTCTTCCAGCGCCAGCGGTTTCCAGTCCAGCGTACCGTTAGCAGTATGGAACGGCAGATCGGATAGCGGTTTGTTTTCGCCGTTGCTGACATCACGACCATCGTTGTAGGTGTAGTTGATCGACAGTTTCCATTCATCGTTGAACGGAATTTTCAGTTCGGTTTCCACGCCCTGAATACGAGCTTTGTTAACGTTGTAGTAGCTAAATACCGGTATGCGCCGTCCGTTAGCGCCCGTCTCAAAACCGACAAAGTTTTGGTAGCCCGGTGCAGCATTGACGTCAGACGTACGGCTAATGCTGATACGATCTTTCACATCGTTACGGAAAACGGTAACGCTGGATTCAACCCCTTCCAGCCAGCCTTCTTCACCCATGTAGTAAAGCCCCAGCTCCCAACTTTCGCTGGTTTCTGGTTTCAGATCCGGGCTACCCACAATCTTACATGCGCCACGGCAGGAATTGCTCGTCCAGTCAGGGCTAAGTTGCAACAGAGAAGGGGCTTTAAATGCCGTCGCCCAGCCCCCTTTCACCGTTACGGTGTCGGTGGCGTTATAAACCAGGTAGGCACGCGGACTCCAGTGTTCACCGTAGGTTTCGTGATCGTCCATACGCACGCCGGTCGTCAGCGCCAGCGGCTCGAAGATCCGCCATTCATCTTCCACAAACAGCGCGTACTGGCTGGCAGACGTTTTGGAGCTGGTTCCCCCGGTCAGGTTCACCGCATCGCTAAGTTTGTCGTGACGCCATTCACCGCCAACCGTGAGAAACTGATTAATCGCCGTCAGCGGCAACGTGTATTTGCCGTCGACCGTATTGCTTTCGGAAGTTATCGGGCTGCTGTTGCCAGGGTTTTTGTTCTCGACTTTCTCACCGTAGTATTTCAGTTCGCTGGTGCCGTAATCCCAACGCCCATTATGGCTGACGGAGTAGTTCTGGCGTTCCAGGCGGTTTTTGTCCAGCGAGTCGGAATCACGATCCTGACGGTCGAAACCGTATCCGGCAGTAAAATCGTGATTTTGATTCGGTGTCCAGGCAAATTCGACATTGCCGTCGCGGCTGGAGAATCCTTCAATACGCGGCGTTTCTCCGGTATCGGTGGTCGTTGAGTTTTGCGGGTCATCCTTTTCACGTTTTGCCAGGCTGCCGTAAGCTTTCATTCCCAGCACGCCGTCAATTAATGGTCCGCTGGTAAAGAATTGACCGTTATAGGTATCACCGCGATCGCGATGTTCCTGAACGGTGGTATCGACGGTAACGGTGCCCGACCATTTCTGACCGATTTTTTTGGTGATGATATTCACTACACCGCCGAGCGCATCGGAACCGTACAGCGACGACATCGGGCCACGAACCACTTCAATACGTTCGATGGAATCGACCGGGATCCAGTTCAGATCGAAATCATTGTGGCGGAAGACGGCATTGCGGGAGTTAACGCGTTTACCGTCGACAAGAATCAGGGTGTAGCTGCTGTCCAGACCACGAATACTTACGCCCTTACGGTTATCCCCTTCGTTCGTCAGTTGTACGCCAGGCACTTCTTTGAGGACATCCTTCAGATTCTGTACCGGTTTTCGCTGCAGGTCTTCCTGGGTAATGACGCTGATACTGGCGGGAGCATCTTTAAGGTTTTGTTCAACGGAAGATGCAGTGACAACCATCGTTTCGCCATCATCATCGACCGCTAACACAGGCCATGCACAAGAAATAGCGGACAAACACAGCCCGACCCGTACGAAAGGGTTCAACCTAAACATTCCATATCTCCATGAGGTAACTACGAAAATAAAATGGGTATCGCTCACATCTTCTTTACGTCCCCTTGCGTACGGCAGCATCGCGGTGGACTTATTTGTATGCAGGTGATCATCCCAGAAAGCCGGAACAGCCTCTGATTTGTCAGCCTTTTTTGATTGCGGCGTAACGATAATGCAAACGATAACAATTATCAATCCAAATGTTAAATTTTATATCCGCATGATTTGTCAGGGAAATGGAATTGAAAAAGCCCTCTCGGTTGAGAGGGCTTAGCAAGGAAGGGAGGAAACTTATTTCTTATCGTTCTGCGGGAACTTCATTTCGCTGTAGCGTACGAAGTGAGTTCCTTTAATCAGCTTGTAGCCGAACCAAATAATCAGGAACAGCGGGATACCAATATACGTTGCCGCTACGCCGCCCCAGTCAATGGTATCTTTCAGGAACGCTTCGTAGTTCTGGCCCAAAGTGATAATCAGACACAGAATGAATGCGAAGATCGGCCCCAGTGGGAAGAAACCGGAACGGTACGGCAGATCGTTAATGTCGTGTCCCTGCAATACGTACCCGCGACGGAAACGATAGTGGCTAATGGCAATCCCCAGCCAGGCGATAAAACCCGTCATCCCGGAGGTGTTCAGCAGCCACAGGTATACCGTCTGGTTGCCAAACATGGAGGTCAGGAAGCACAAACCGGCAATCACCGTCGTCGCATACAGCGCATTACGCGGCACGCCACCACGCGACAGTTTAGCGAAAATGCGCGGCGCTTTACCGTCACACGCCAGGGTATACAGCATACGAGTAGACGCATACATACCGGAGTTACCTGCTGACAGCACCGCCGTCAGAATAACTGCGTTCATCACCGCCGCCGCAGAGAGCAGACCCGCGTGCTGGAACACCAGGGTGAACGGACTGACGCTGATGTCTTTAACATCGTTACGCAGCAGGCTCGGATCGGTATACGGAATAATCAGGCTGATAATCAGGATCGCGAACACATAGAACAACAGGATTCGCCAGAATACCTGACGTACCGCGCGTGGAATGTTTTTCGCCGGATCTTCGGACTCGCCTGCAGCAATACCGATCAGCTCGGTTCCCTGGAAAGAGAAGCCGACAATCATAGCTACGCCGATCATCGCCGCAAAACCACCAGCAAACGGCGCTTCGCCGATTGTCCAGTTGCTCCAGCCTGCAGGCTGCGCGCCTTTGAAGATACCGATAATCATCAGCACGCCAACGATGATAAAGACAATAACTGTCGTGACTTTGATCAGTGAGAACCAGTATTCCGCTTCACCAAAGCCGCGAACAGAGATGTAGTTCAACAGGAAGATAACGCCGAGGAACAACGCACTCCAGATCCAGCCCGGTGTATCCGGGAACCACCAGCTCATGACCAGCTGTGCTGCAACCAGGTCAACGGCAATAGTCACCGCCCAGTTGTACCAGTAGTTCCAGCCCAGCGCGAAGCCAAAGCCTTCTTCAACATAGTTCTGACCGTAAGTGGCAAACGAACCGGAAACCGGCATATATGCAGCCAGTTCACCGAGACTGGTCATCAGGAAGTAAACCATCAGGCCAATCAGCATATACGAGAGCAATGCCCCGCCCGGACCTGCCTGAGAAATCGTTGCGCCAGAGGCAACAAAAAGACCTGTACCGATGGAACCGCCAATGGCAATCATCGTCAGGTGACGCGCCTTTAATTCACGGCGTAAGCCCGGCGCTTCTGTAGTTTTAGTTTCGGAACCCATACAAAAATGCTATCCATCTTAAAAATGAGGCGCGATTGTAGCAGACGATTGGCAATCCTTCCGGCAGAAATACACGGTTATAAGACACCTTCATGATCGCCCAGGGATTATAAGTAAAGCAGCCAATCTCTTTTCTGGCGAATGCATGCTGAGGGCGCTGCGTCACGAAATCGACACAGCACCAGCATGTTCTTGTACAGCACCTTAACGCGGTACATTCGCGGGATCGCAATAGTCCAGAAAGCGCCGTAGCGCGTTGGAAAGGTGTTTTTGCCGATGATGTATACGCCACAACGTACGCATCAGGCGCGGCAGAGGGACCGCAACTTCACTTAATGTGCCTGCCTGCAATTGATCTTCAATCACCCGTCGCGACAGGCAACTAATTCCCAACCCATGACGCACCGCATGTTTGATTGCCTCGGAGTTACCTAATTCCATCGCCATCTCAAACTTCGGTAAATGTGACAGCAACAGATAATCGACAATCTCCCGCGTGCCGGAACCGCGTTCACGCAGGATCCACGGCGCAGCGGCCAGCTGTTCTAAGGTGACCGGACCACGAGCCAACGGCGAAGTCGGCGCGGCGAAAACCACCAGCTCGTCTTCCAGCCACGGTTCAGAAATGATTTCAGTGCTGTGGCACGGTCCTTCAATAAAGCCAATATCAACGCGGAAATCCAGCACCGCTTGCATCACGTCCTGGCTATTCCCAACGCTAAGTTCAATCGGCAACTGCGGATAATCATGGCGATAACGGGCGATAACTGCAGGCAGAATGTAGTTACCGATGGTACTACTGGCATAGATACGAATCGCACCGTTGTCTTCGCGAAACAGTTGTTCGATTTCAACCGCCTGTTCAAGCAGTGCCAACGCTCGCGGATAGAGCAGCCGCCCGTGTTCATTAACAACCAGTCTTTTCCCCACGCGATCAAACAGTTGAACGCCAAGCTGCCCTTCCAGGTCGGTCAAGGCTGCGCTCACTGCTGATTGCGACAACGCCAGCATCACCGACGCCTGGGTGGTTGATCCACTTTTCAATACTTCTGCAAAAACTTCCAACTGCCGGAGGGTGATGTGCATAGTCGCTTACCACTTATAAAGATTAATTATAAATATATAATCAATTTTATTTTTAAACCAGTTAGTCGTAACCTTATGCCCGGTTAAAGGAGAGGGTTATGACGAATATCACCTTACAGAAACAACATCGTACACTGTGGCATTTTATTCCGGGGTTAGCCCTGAGTGCAGTTATCACCGGGGTCGCCCTGTGGGGTGGTTCCATTCCCGCGGTTGCGGGTGCCGGGTTTAGTGCCCTCACCCTCGCAATCTTGTTGGGGATGGTTTTAGGCAACACCATTTACCCGCACATCTGGAAAAGCTGTGACGGTGGTGTGCTGTTTGCCAAGCAATATTTATTACGTCTGGGTATCATTCTTTATGGCTTCCGTCTGACGTTCTCGCAAATTGCCGATGTCGGTATCAGTGGGATCATCATTGACGTGTTGACGCTGTCCAGTACCTTCCTGCTGGCTTGCTTCCTGGGGCAGAAAGTGTTTGGTCTGGATAAGCACACCAGCTGGTTGATCGGTGCCGGTAGCAGTATCTGTGGTGCTGCCGCGGTACTGGCGACTGAGCCGGTAGTGAAAGCAGAAGCCAGTAAAGTAACCGTGGCTGTTGCAACCGTTGTTATCTTCGGGACCGTCGCGATTTTCCTCTACCCGGCGATATATCCGCTGATGTCTCAATGGTTTAGTCCGGAAACTTTCGGTATCTACATTGGTTCTACTGTGCACGAAGTGGCGCAGGTGGTGGCGGCAGGTCATGCCATCAGCCCGGATGCAGAAAACGCAGCAGTTATTTCCAAAATGCTGCGCGTGATGATGCTGGCTCCGTTCCTCATCCTGCTGGCGGCGCGTGTTAAACAGCTGTCTGGGACGAACAGCGGCGAGAAAAGCAAAATCACTATTCCGTGGTTTGCCATCTTGTTCATCGTCGTTGCCATCTTTAACTCGTTCCACCTGTTACCGCAGAGCGTGGTGAACATGCTGGTAACGCTGGATACCTTCCTGCTGGCAATGGCGATGGCGGCGCTGGGTCTGACCACTCACGTCAGCGCGCTGAAAAAAGCCGGGGCGAAACCTCTGCTGATGGCACTGGTACTGTTTGCCTGGCTGATTGTTGGTGGTGGTGCGATTAACTATGTGATTCAAAGCGTCATCGCATAAACCACTACATCTTGCTCCTGTTAACCCGCTATCATTACCGTTTTCCTCCAGCGGGTTTAACAGGAGTCCTCGCATGAAATACATTGGAGCGCACGTTAGTGCTGCTGGCGGTCTGGCAAATGCCGCAATTCGCGCCGCCGAAATCGACGCAACCGCGTTTGCCTTGTTCACCAAAAACCAACGTCAGTGGCGTGCCGCACCGCTCACGACGCAAACCATCGATGAATTCAAAGCCGCCTGTGAAAAATATCACTACACATCGGCGCAAATTCTTCCCCACGACAGTTATCTGATTAACCTCGGACATCCGGTTGCTGAAGCTCTGGAAAAATCGCGCGATGCCTTTATAGATGAAATGCAGCGTTGCGAACAGCTGGGGCTTTCTTTGCTCAACTTCCACCCTGGCAGCCATCTGATGCAGATTTCAGAAGAGGATTGCCTTGCGCGTATTGCCGAATCCATCAACATTGCGCTGGATAAAACTCAAGGTGTCACCGCGGTGATTGAAAACACCGCCGGTCAGGGCAGTAACTTAGGGTTTAAATTCGAACATCTCGCAGCGATTATCGACGGCGTGGAAGATAAATCCCGCGTCGGCGTCTGCATTGATACCTGCCATGCTTTCGCTGCCGGGTATGATTTGCGTACTCCTGCCGAATGCGAGAAAACGTTCGCTGATTTTGCCCGTATTGTAGGCTTTAAGTATCTGCGCGGGATGCACCTCAACGATGCGAAAAGCACCTTTGGCAGCCGCGTTGACCGTCATCATAGCCTCGGCGAAGGCAATATCGGTCATGATGCGTTCCGCTGGATCATGCAAGACGACCGTTTCGACGGCATTCCGCTGATCCTTGAAACCATCAACCCGGATATCTGGGCAGAAGAGATCGCCTGGCTGAAAGCGCAACAAACTGAAAAAGCGGTGGCCTGATCGATGAACGACAGGGAAAAGCAGATTCTTAAAATTTTACGGCGTAACCCGCTGATTCAACAGAATGAAATCGCCGATATTCTGCAAATCAGCCGCTCACGTGTTGCCGCTCATATTATGGATTTGATGCGCAAGGGTTTGATTAAAGGCAAAGGATATATCCTTACCGAGCAGGATTACTGTGTGGTTGTGGGTGCAATCAATATGGATATTCGCGGAATGGCGGATATCCGTTACCCGCAAGCAGCCTCTCATCCAGGTTCTGTTCACTGTTCCGCAGGCGGCGTCGGACGTAATATCGCGCATAACCTGGCTCTGCTTGGTCGGGATGTGCATTTAATTTCAGCTATTGGCAACGATTTTTACGGCGAGACATTACTGGAAGAAACGCGCCGCGCGGGCGTGAACGTTTCAAACTGCATTCGTCTGCATGGACACAGCACTGCAACTTATCTCGCTATCGCTAATAAGCAGGAAGAAACTATCCTGGCAATCAATGACACACATATTCTGCAACAGCTAACGCCTCAACTGCTCAATACTTCACGGGACTTGATTCGCCATGCTGGTGTGGTGCTGGCTGATTGTAATCTCACACCTGAAGCCCTGGAGTGGGTCTTTACCATTGCTGATGAAATTCCGATGTTTGTCGATACCGTTTCCGAATTTAAAGCGAACAAAGTAAAAAACTGGTACAGCCGGATCCACACTCTGAAACCGACACAAAATGAACTGGAAATTTTGTGGGGGCAACCGATTAAAGACGACAACGATCGCATCAGAGCTGTAAATTCGCTGCATCAACAAGGTGTTAAACGCATTTTTGTTTATCTGAAAGATGAATCTGTATTTTGCAGCGATAAGGATGGAGAACAATTTTTGCTGACCGCGCCAGCGCATACGACAGTAGACAGTTTTGGTGCTGACGATGGTTTTATGGCGGGCCTGGTATATAGCTTTCTTGAAGGATACAGTTTCCGCGACAGCGCCCGTTTTGCGATAGCCTGCGCGGCAATTTCACGCGCCAGCGGCAGCTTAAACAACCCTACCCTGTCTGCCGATAACGCGCTTTCATTAGTGCCAATGGTGTAACAATGTTGCCGGATTCGACGCTTGACCGCATCTTATCCGGCTCATAAATTGCGCACTACGCTAAACCAATAAAGAATCCTGCAATAGTAGCACTCATCAGGTTACTGACAGCAAAAACGCAATAGCCAGTAATACCACCATTCCCAGAACACTTCTCATGACATCCATAGTTATTATCTCTTCATGTCATTTTGGGCGACGGCTCTCTGCCCATCATAAATAGCCGGGCCTGCATCTTGCGATACTGACCCGGCTTGTTATCAACACTTAATGGGTTTTTATGTAGCCGCGTACGCACTCTTCGACTAATCCCCAGAACCAGTCGGTATCAATAGTGATGCCGACTTTGGTATTGGCGGGCTTGCCAAGAACACCCAGCTCGTCGCAGACGGTACGCCCATAGCAAGGGCCACTGTTAACGTCCACTTCGACGTACATCTCCTGGGTTTTAATGCCATCAGGGTTAATCAAATAACCGATGCAGGTGGCGTCGTGCACCGGGCCGCCAGCCAGGCCGTAGTTTTCGAACTGCGTTTTGAGAGTGAAGTTCATGATGTCGCTGAACAGCTCTCCGGCAGGGCCGCCAGCCCTTTCCATCCGAGCAATCACGTCCGGGGTGCAAACGGTCTGGTTGGTAAGATCGAGGCCCATCATCACTAATGGAACGCCGGAGGTGAACACCACGCGTGCGGCCTCCGGGTCAGCAAAGATGTTGAACTCAGCAGATGGGGTGAAGTTGCCAGTACCATAAGCACCGCCCATCAGAACAATTTCACGGATTTTCGGCAGGATCGCGGGTTGCATACGCATTGCCACCGCGATGTTTGACAACGGACCAACCGGCACCAGAGTGATATCGCCATCGCTTGCCATAAGGGTATCGATGATATATTTCACCGCATGAGTGTTTTCTGCCTGGCGGGTCAGCGGCTCGAATACCGGGCCATCCAGTCCGGTTTCACCGTGAATATTATCGGCAACAATTTGTTGACGCATAATGGGCTGCGGCATCCCCGCATAAACCGGAACATTAATCTCCAGTTTCTGGCAAACATTCAGGCCATTAATTAATGTTTTATCGAGGGTTTGATTACCCGCTACAATGGTGATACCTAATAAATCAATCGCCGGATGTTTCGCCGCCATCATTATAGCAATAGCATCATCATGACCCGGATCACAATCCAGAATAATTTTTCTCTTTTCCATTGTTTATTTCCTCTGTTTCCAGTTGCGTTATTGTTTCTACAGCAAAGAAAATTCGACCTGGCCGATGATTGAATCTTAACAACAGCGTACGTATGCTAAATATGAGAAATCTCATAGCGGATAAACATCGTGAAAGAAATCCACAATAATGATCTTAAGCAGCAATTGATGAGTGAATCTGCGTTTAAGGATTGCTTTTCAACGGATGTTTCAGCCGATACGCGGCTGTTTCATTTTTTAGCGCGTGACTACATTGTGCAGGAAGGGCAACAGCCGTCCTGGCTGTTTTACCTGACGCGAGGCCGCGCCAGGCTTTACGTCACGCTTGCTAATGGTCGCGTGTCGCTGATCGATTTCTTTGCCGCGCCCTGTTTTATTGGCGAGATTGAGTTAATCGACAAAGACCATGAACCGCGTGCAGTGCAGGCTATTGAAGAGTGTTGGTGCCTTGCGCTCCCTATGAAGCATTACCGCCCGTTGTTATTAAACGACACGCTATTTTTACGAAAACTCTGCGTCACCTTAAGTCATAAAAATTATCGTAATATTGTTTCTTTAACTCAGAATCAATCATTTCCGTTAGTGAATCGCCTGGCAGCTTTTATATTACTCTCGCAGGAAGGTGATCTTTATCACGAAAAGCATACGCAAGCGGCAGAGTATTTAGGCGTTTCTTATCGACATCTTTTATATGTTCTTGCGCAATTCATTAATGACGGTTTATTAATTAAAAGCAAGAAAGGGTATCTCATTAAAAACAGAAAGCAGTTGTCAGGACTGGCGCTGGAGATGGACCCGGAGAATAAATTCTCCGGGATGATGCAGTAAAAATTATTGGCAATAGTGCGATTGCCGGATGCAACGCTTAATAAGGCGTACATCCGGCAATGAAACTCAAGCTAAACCAATAAAGAACCCGGCAATGGTCGCGCTCATCAGGTTGGAAAGCGTCGCCGCCGCCAGCGCCCGTAAACCAAGCTGGGCGATTTCCGGCGCGCGTTTTGGCGAAATAGCCGAAAACGCTCCAACGACAACACCGATAGAACCAAAGTTTGCAAACCCACAGAGGGCGAACGAGATAATGGCAATGGTCTTGACATCCAGCGTGCCGCTCGTTTGCAGATAGGGCGAGAAATTGAGATAAGCAACAAACTCATTAATCGCCAGTTTCTGCCCAATCAAACTTCCGGCAAGATTTGCATCACTCCAGTCCACCCCCATAATCCATGCCAACGGGGCCAGCACATAGCCGAAAATGCTTTCCAGAGAGACATTGGCAAAACCAAACCAGCCGCCAACTCCACCAATAATGCCGTTGATCAGCGCAATAATTGCGACAAACGCCATTACCACCGTCGCCACACCGGCGGCGATTTTCAGCCCAGTCATTGCACCGTTCGCCGCAGCTTCAATAATGCTTTTTGGCGGTGTTTCGCTAAACGACAGATTTTCAAACGTAACTTGCGAAGGTTCCGTCGCCGGACTAAGAATACGTGCAAACAGGATACCGCCAGGAATAGCCATCAGCGAAGCGGCTAACAAATAGTCAATCGGCACGCCCATTCCGGCATAGCCAATCATCATCGAACCCGCAATAGACGCCATGCCGCTACAAATAGCCGTAAATAGCTCGTTGCGATTCATGCGATCAATAAAAGGTTTAACGATCGCCGGGATCTCATTTTGCCCGAGGAAAATAGTGGTGACTGCGACAAAAGATTCGATTTTGCTGATGTTGAGGGCTTTCTGAAAAATACTGCCAAGAATACGAATCAGCAGCCCCATTACGCCAATGTAGTACAGCAAGCTGATAAGCGCGGTAACGAAAATAATCGCCGGGAGTACGCGAAAGGCGAAGATAAAGCCCGCACCGTCAAACAGAACATCCATTTTGGGACCGACCAGCGAACCAAAAATAAAGGCACTTCCTGCGTCACTGTAGGACATCACTTTATGGACGCCTAATGCCGCCTGCTCTACTGCCCATTTTCCCGGGGGAAAATAGAGCATGATGCCACCAATGGCAATTTGCAGCAGCAGCGCAGCCCCAACCGTGCGCAAGCTGATGCTCTTTTTATTTACCGACAACACAAAGGCAATTGCCAGCAATACCACCATCCCCACAACACTTCTCATTATATCCATAATGATTTTCCCTTCATGCCAGTAAACCCGGCGTCAGCGCCAGGTTTTGGTATGTTTGATGAGTACGGGCGACGGCTTTCTGCCCACCAGAAATTAACCCACGAGACGCTGATATTCTTTGGCAATTTCGCTCGCCAGAATGGCGTTATTAAAGACCAGTTGAATATTGGATTTCAGGCTATCACCGCCGGTTAGCTCCGCAACACGCGCCAGCAGGAACGGTGTACTCTCTTTCCCAATAACACCCTGTTCTTCGGCTTCAGCAACGGCTTGATCAATTGCTGCATTGATGGTTTCTTCTGGCATCGCAAACTGTTCCGGGATCGGGTTCGCTACCACCAGGCCGCCGTTCAAACCGGTTTGCCACTTCACTGCCATCGCGCGAGCAATTTCGCGGGCACTGTCGAGACGAATGCTGACTTCAAATGGGCTGGTTCGGCAGAAAAACGCAGGCAGCGCTTTTGTCTGATAACCAATTAACGGTACACCGAAGGTTTCTAAATATTCTGTTGTTAATCCTAAATCGAGAATAGATTTTGCCCCCGCACAAACAACAGTGACATTGGTATTTGCCAGTTCCTGTAAATCGGCAGAAATATCGAAGGTATGTTCCGCTCCGCGATGCACACCACCAATACCTCCGGTTGCAAAAACTTTAATCCCAGCCAGTGCTGCAATAATCATGGTTGATGCAACGGTAGTCGCGCCATTTTTCCCTGCAGCAACGACAAAAGGTAAATCACGACGACTAACTTTCGTCACGTTATGTCCTTCACGGCCCAGCAATTCGATTTCTTCTTTACTTAAGCCCACTTTCATCACACCGCCAATAATGGCGATAGTGGCTGGTACTGCGCCCTGTTTACGAATTGTTTCTTCTACTTCAATTGCGGTTTGGGCATTTTGTGGGAATGGCATTCCGTGAGAAATTATGGTCGATTCCAGCGCAACAACCGGTTTTTTATTTTTTAAAGCATCCTGTACTTCAGCGGATATTTGTAATAATTCAGGGGACAGAGTTAATTCAGACATTCTGTGTTCTCCACTAACGATGTAACATTGGCAATTGATAATTCAGGGTTGTTGGTATATTCACAGGCAAGTGCCATTGACGAACATCCCTGCGCAAATCGAACAGAATCGATAAACGGCATACCGTCTACCCAACAGGAGGCCAGCCCCGCCATCATGGCGTCGCCTGCCCCAGTAACATTGATGACATTCGTTTTAATAGGGGCCGACCACCCACTTTCACCGTTGATATCACTGTAGTAAACGCCATCCCCTCCCATGCTAAGCACCAGGCGGTTCAGGCCGTGTTGATGAAACCAGGCGGCGACCTTTGCGACATCTTCACGTCCGGAAAGTGCAATTCCGCTCAACGTTTCGGCTTCAAGACGGTTAGGTTTTAACGTATGGATTTTGCTCAGATGATCGCGGATTTTGACGCATTTCCATGCCGATACCGGATCAATAAATACAGGCGTTTCCCCGCTATTTTCCAGAACCCAGACCAGCGCCTCTTCACTAAGGTTGCAATCCGCGACAATAACCTTTGCACCGCGAATAAACTCCTGATGCTGGGCAAGAAATTCTGCAGAAATACAGTCACTAATACTCATATCATTTATCGCGACAAGCATTTCTCCTGTATTATCGAGCAGTGATAAATAGCTGGATGTATTCTCACCCGGAACAATTAAGCATTTATCGACATAAACACCGGATTGATTAGTTTGCGCCAGTAATGATTGCCCATAAAAATCACCACCTACTGCACTTAAAAGCCAGGCATTTTTCCCCAGTAACGCCAGATTATGAGCGATATTCCTTCCCACGCCACCTGGGGTAAATTTAATTTTTCCGGGATTCGAATCCGCATAATTCAATGGATGATGTGAATACCCAGCCACATCAATATTCGCCGAGCCAATAATTACTATGTAGTCCTTTTCGCGCATAGCACGCCCCCTGGCAATAAATTGCCAACGAAGAAATTGGGTAAAATAGTCATTACAGTCAATAAGACTATTAGAGCACGTGTTCAGATTTAAACACATGTTCATAATAAGCATGTTTAACGCAATGTAAATCGATCAGAAAAAACGAAATCGGCCAGATATGAAGGCGGTCACAAAATTTGTCTATTTATGCAGCAACAAAAGAGAAAGTTGTGATGTGTAACACACAATATGGCAGGCAAGAAAAAGGGCAGAGATGTTTCTGCCCTCAGATTGTTGACAATGCGCGCTTTGTTCATGCTGGATGTGGCGTAAACGCCTTATCCGACCTACAAAAGCGCAAAAATTCAATATATTGCAGGGTTCATGTAGGTCTGATAAGCATAGCGCATCAGGCAATTTTGCGTTTGTCATCATCGGGGCAGAGATGTCTCAGCCCCGATGATGAAGAGAAATTATGCGTTTTTTTCTACTATTTGTGTTTCCGGGCGTTTGAGGAAGGCATAGGCCAAACCCGCCACCAGCGTACCGGCAATAATTGCTACCAGGTAACCCAATACCGGCGTAATAGCGCCAGGGATCAGCAGAACAAACAGACCACCGTGTGGTGCCATCAGTTTTGCACCAATCGCCATTGAGATTGCGCCAGTCAGCGCCCCACCAACGATACAGCACGGTAGCACACGCATCGGATCACGAGCAGCAAACGGAATTGCACCTTCCGAAATAAAGCACAGACCAAGTACCAGAGCGGCTTTGCCACCTTCCTGCTGCGCTTTGTCGAATTTGCGACGCGCCACCATTGTTGCCAGACCCATTGCCAGCGGTGGCACCATACCTGCCGCCATAATCGCCGCCATCGGGCCATAGGTTTGAGTACTCAGCAGACCCACACCGAATGCGTACGCTGCTTTGTTTACCGGACCGCCCATGTCAGTACACATCATGCCACCGAGGATCGCCCCCAGCAGAACCGCATTCGCAGTCCCCATGGTCTGCAGCCAGTGAGTCAACCCATCGAGAATGCCAGCAACCGGTTTACCGATTAGGTAGATCATCGCCAGACCGACCACCAGACTGGAAATTAGCGGAATGATCAGGATCGGTTTCAGTGCCTCCATACTCTGTGGCAGTTTCAGTTGCGTACTGATTAACTTCGCAATGTAACCCGCCAAGAAGCCCGCAATAATACCACCAATGAAGCCAGAACCGGTGCTAACCGCCAGCATACCGCCAATCAGACCCGGCGTGAGACCCGGACGATCGGCAATGGAGAAGGCAATATAACCTGCCAGTACCGGCACCATCAGCGCAAAGGCTGAACCACCACCAATCTGCATCAGCGCCGCTGCCAACGTACCCGGCTCTTTAAACGCTTCGATACCAAAAGCAAAAGAAAGCGCGATACACAGACCACCTGCAACAACCATCGGCAGCATGTAAGAGACGCCCGTCAGCAAGTGACGGTAAGCGCCTGCACTCTCTTTCTTACCTTCAGTGGTCGCTGTTTGAGTTTTGCCCGCCGGTTCATACGGCGTTGCTTCAGCAACCGCTTTATCCAGTTCCTGCGCAGTTTTCTTCAGCGCCAGACCGGTAGAGGTGCGATACATCGGTTTACCAGCAAATTTCGCCAGATCTACTTCGATATCTGCCGCCACAATCACCAGATCCGCTGCTGCGACTTCTTCAGGGGTGATTGCATTACCCGCGCCAACAGAACCACGGGTTTCAACTTTCACCCACCAGCCACGTTTTTTCGCTTCGGTTTCAATGGCTTCAGCCGCCATAAAGGTGTGTGCTACGCCAGTCGGGCAAGCAGTCACCGCAACTACGCGTTTCGGACCGCTGGCAGCAACCGGTGCTGTCGCAGCGACCGGCGCAGTGTAAGGTTTCGCATGGCCTTTGGCTTCACTCAGGAACAGCTCAGGGTGCGCAACTGCCCGGGAAATATCGCCCAGCCAGACATTTTTACCGTTCAGCGCGCTGTCGTTCGGGATGGAATCACCGAGAACAATCGCCATTTCAGCGTCGTTCGGATTGTCGATGATTTCCAGTTTTGCTTTTCGCGCCGCCGCGCCCAGCAGGGTCTTCGCCATATAGGCGCGTGCCTGACCGAGATTAGCGTCAATAATCAGCAGCGTTTTCATTATGCCTCTCCTGCTGTCAGTTAAAAGGTTGTAAGTCGACGCGCGCCATCATTGCGGCCAACTGCGGACGATCGGTAATACCCACATTGCTTTGACTTACCGCCAGGGCTGCAACAGCTGTCGCCAGACGCAGTGTGTGTTCACTGGATTCACGCATCAGCAAGCCATAAATCAGGCCACCAACCATAGAATCCCCTGCGCCAACGGTGCTTACGACATCGACTGACGGTGGTTTGGCGATCCATTCGCCGGAGGCATTAACCCAAAGCGCGCCTTCGGCACCCAGTGAAATAACGACATGCGCGATACCTTGTTCACGCAGCGCATGCGCAGCTTCAATCACATCTTTCATTTCAGGCAGTTTACGGCCTGCCCAGATTTCCAGCTCGCGGCGGTTAGGTTTCACCAGCCACGGTGCCGCTTTCAAACCTGCTACTAACGCTTCACGGCTACTATCAAAGATAATGCAAGGACACTGACTACGCAGGCGAGTCATCCAGTCGGTGAACGCTTCCGGGCTGACGCCTGACGGTAAGCTTCCGCTGACACAGACCATATCGAACTGACCGAGCCAGCTCAGAGAATCAGTCACAAAGCGTTCCCAGTCGGCGGGGGTGACTTCAAAACCCGAGAAGTTGAAGTCGGTCACTTCGCCGTCTTTTTCCGTCAGCTTAACGTTAATTCGGGTGCGCCCCTGTACAACCTGGAAACGGTTGGCAATGCCCAGCTCGCTGAACAGTTGCTGAAAACCATCCTGATTGTCTTTACCCAGGAAGCCGCCAACGGTGACATCAATTCCCAGGTCTTTTAATACTTTGGCCACGTTGATGCCTTTACCCGCCGCATGCAGACCGGTGGTTTTCACCAGGTTCACTTCGCCGCGTTCAATTTCCGGGCAGAAACCAACAAGGTCATAAGCCGGATTAAGGGTGATCGTAGCAACACGTCTGCTCATTATGCGCCCTCCCCAAGACCAGCAGCGATAGCGTCGCCAATGGCTTTCAGCGCCTGTTCAGCATCTGTACCCTGGGCGGTAAAGCGTAGGCGATGACCTTTCTTAACGCCAAGTGCCACAACTTTCATCAGACTACGTCCGTTTGCCGGTTTGCCGGTGCCATCAAGGTTTGTCACGGTAATATCACTGTTAAATTGTTTAATGGTATTGACCAGCATGGTACCTGGACGAGCATGCAGGCCGTGTTCATTGCGCACCACAAACTCCGCGCTTAACACGTCGTCGGTCGGCGCATCATCGCTGGTCAGCAGCGCCAGCAACGTTGCCGCATCCGCTTTCAGCAAGCGGTCAGCTTTATTATCGAGCAACAAATCAGCGAGACGCTTAAGAACCGCGATGGGCTGATCGTCATTCATCGCCACACTCACCAGCATGGCTGCCGTTTCGCCGTCCACATCAAAAGCATTTGCCGCACGGCTTACCGCAATCGCGCTACGCAGATTGCCTTCGGCGCTATCGCTCAGCCAGATACCCTGCCCGAGGTTCAGCGGTTGTTCATTGATGGCTTTGGTGACGAAAGTGGCGTCAACTGCCCCCGTTTCTTTCAGACGCGCAGCGTTCAGCGCCTGAAGAGTCAGCAGATCGCTGGCGACGATATCCAGCGTCAGCATTTCGTTGTCGAGCTTCAGCTGCTCACTCTGCTTTTCGCCCATCAGCAATGCGCGAAGTTCTTCTGCTGTTGTTGCTGACTTCAGTTGTTCAGCAACGGAATCATCGCTCAGTACGTGGGTCAGCTGGCGTAGCAGGCCCAGATGTTCATCCGAGCTGGCAGCAATACCGATCGCCACGTACGCTACCTGGCCGTCACCCCAGGTGACGCCTTCCGGGAACTGAAATACCTGAACGCCGGTTTTCAGCACCTGATCGCGGGTGTCGGTAGTGCCGTGTGGAATAGCAATACCATTGCCGAGGAACGTTGAGGTTTGCTGTTCGCGCGCCAGCATGCCATTGACGTAGCCTTCAGCTACATTACCGGCCTGCACCAGCGCCGCAGCGACCTGGCGAATCGCCTCTTCTTTGTCTCCGGCCTTTTCGCCCGGATGGATGTCCTGTACGGATAACTGGAACATAGTTCTCCTCTCTTGCTGAATTGAAACGATTCAGCTTCTATGAGAAAAAAGCGCCAACCTGGCTTAGGGTTAAAGACAAGATCGCGCTGAAACGTTTCAAGAAAGCATAATACTTTTGTTTCAGCACGCAAGGAAAGCCGTAAAGTTATGAGCAAAAGTTTGATGTGCTGCACAATTTTTTGTCATTTTTCCTAATTGCTGATGGGAAAATCCGTTATCAGCAATTTCATTTCAGCAGCGTCAGCAGCCAATCAGCAACAGTGAAATGGCATTTTGATTATTCGTGGCGCTTTTGATTTCGCTGTCTGTTTATTTTCTGACAAGCAGCGTAAACTCCGCGTCTTCCTCTTCCAGTGATCGACCAGCATGCATAACTCCCCCGCAGTCACCAGCGCGAAATCGTTTGACCTGACCTCGACGGCGTTTTTAATCGTTGCCTTTCTCACCGGTATTGCGGGCGCTCTGCAAACCCCGACACTCAGTATTTTTCTTACTGATGAAGTACATGCCCGTCCGGCGATGGTGGGATTCTTCTTTACCGGCAGCGCTGTCATTGGGATTCTGGTGAGTCAGTTTCTCGCCGGGCGCTCTGATAAGCGCGGCGATCGCAAATCGCTGATTGTCTTTTGCTGCCTGTTAGGCGTGCTGGCCTGCACCCTTTTTGCCTGGAATCGCAACTACTTTGTTTTGCTATTCGTTGGCGTCTTTCTTAGCAGCTTTGGCTCAACCGCTAACCCGCAAATGTTTGCCCTTGCCCGTGAACATGCTGACAAAACCGGACGTGAGGCGGTGATGTTCAGCTCTTTTTTACGCGCTCAGGTTTCACTGGCATGGGTCATTGGCCCACCGCTGGCTTATGCCTTAGCGATGGGTTTCAGCTTTACGGTAATGTATCTGAGCGCAGCGGTAGCGTTTATTGTTTGCGGCGTGATGGTGTGGCTGTTTTTGCCGTCGATGCAAAAAGAGCTTCCGCTGGCGACCGGCACGGTTGAAGCGCCGCGCCGTAACCGTCGCGATACGTTGCTGCTGTTTGTCATTTGTACATTGATGTGGGGCTCGAACAGCCTGTACATCATCAACATGCCGCTATTTATTATCAACGAACTGCATCTTCCCGAGAAACTGGCCGGTGTGATGATGGGGACCGCCGCAGGGCTGGAAATCCCGACCATGTTGATCGCCGGATATTTTGCCAAACGTCTGGGTAAGCGCTTCTTAATGCGCGTTGCTGCCGTGGGTGGCGTCTGTTTTTACGCAGGAATGCTGATGGCGCATTCACCTGTCATTCTGTTGGGCTTGCAGCTGCTAAATGCTATTTTTATTGGCATTCTGGGCGGCATCGGGATGCTCTATTTTCAGGATTTGATGCCCGGTCAGGCAGGTTCAGCCACCACGCTCTATACCAACACGTCGCGCGTGGGCTGGATCATCGCAGGATCAGTGGCGGGCATCGTCGCCGAGATCTGGAATTATCACGCTGTGTTCTGGTTTGCGATGGTGATGATTATCGCTACTCTGTTTTGCTTACTGCGAATTAAAGATGTTTAAGGCGCGGTCAGCATTTCCAGATCGATAAGCCAGGTCATTGCCTGCTGACGCGAGTTGCCGCACATTTCAGCGCTGGCTTGTAAGCCTGCACAGACTTTCGGTCGCAGTGGCGAGGTGAAAATTTTACAGCGTTGCTGTTCATCAAGCTGAATGCAGGGCGTATTGGCGGGCTTGCCATCTGGCATACCGGGAATAGGGCTGGAAATTGAAGGGGCAGTGCAACACGCCCCGCAACCCGGACGGCATTCCATACGTTGTTCTCTTAAGGTTAACCACCGGATTGATGAGCGCGCACAGTACCACCTTTTTTGCACCAGCAAAAGTGCGAATACCACTTGCCCGAAAGGCCCGTCGCGAGTACTTTGTCGCGATATTTTTGACATTTTCGACTACAGGAATTTTTCGATGCCAAGAGCGAACGAAATTAAAAAAGGTATGGTACTGAATTACAACGGCAAACTGCTGCTGGTTAAGGACATTGATATTCAGTCGCCCACTGCCCGCGGTGCCGCTACGCTGTACAAAATGCGTTTTTCTGATGTCCGTACCGGGCTGAAAGTAGAAGAGCGTTTCAAAGGTGATGATATCGTTGACACCGTGACGCTGACCCGCCGTTACGTTGACTTCTCCTATGTCGATGGCAACGAATATGTCTTTATGGATAAAGAAGACTATACCCCGTATACCTTCACCAAAGATCAGATTGAAGAAGAGTTGCTGTTTATGCCTGAGGGCGGCATGCCGGACATGCAGGTGCTGACCTGGGACGGTCAATTGCTGGCGCTTGAGCTGCCGCAGACCGTTGATCTGGAAATCGTTGAAACTGCACCAGGCATCAAAGGGGCATCTGCCAGCGCCCGTAACAAACCGGCGACATTGAGCACTGGTCTGGTGATTCAGGTACCAGAATACTTAAGCCCGGGCGAAAAAATTCGTATCCATATCGAAGAACGCCGTTATATGGGTCGTGCTGACTAACTTCAGCCGCATGCAGAAAAGGGATAGCTCAGGCTGTCCCTTTTTTAATTTATTATACCAATCTTCTATTTTGCGCTTCCTGAACACCTTACGCCCGCAATTTTCACTCGTTGATTGATCGCCCTCACACTTCATCGCATTAACAATCCAGACCAATTTCAATTGTTGTCATATAACTTTACACTGTCATTGTTAATTAATCGTTACTAAGACGTGACTCCTATGAATACAATCGCCTCCATTACGCTCCCGCATCATGTACACGCTCCACGCTACGATCGACAGCAGTTGCAATCACGTATCGTTCATTTTGGCTTTGGAGCCTTTCACCGCGCACATCAGGCGTTACTGACCGATCGTGTGCTGAATGCCCAGGGCGGCGACTGGGGGATCTGTGAGATCAGCTTGTTCAGCGGCGATCAACTGATGAGCCAGCTCCGCGCACAGAACCATTTATATACCGTGCTGGAGAAAGGTGCGGACGGCAATCAGGCGATAATTGTCGGTGCCGTTCACGACTGCCTGAATGCAAAACTGGATTCCTTAGCGGCAATTATTGAGAAATTTTGCGAGCCACAGGTGGCAATTGTTTCCCTGACGATTACCGAAAAAGGCTATTGTATTGACCCGGCCACCGGTGCACTCGACACCAGCAATCCGCGGATTATTCACGATCTTCAAAATCCTGAAGAACCTCACTCCGCGCCGGGTATTCTCGTCGAAGCACTGAAACGACGCCGTGAACGCGGCCTTGCACCGTTTACCGTACTCTCCTGCGACAATATTCCCGACAATGGCCATGTGGTGAAAAACGCGGTGCTGGGGATGGCGGAAAAACGTTCACCAGAACTCGCCGGGTGGATAAAAGAACACGTCAGTTTTCCGGGAACCATGGTCGACCGTATTGTTCCGGCAGCAACCGACGAATCACTGGCAGAAATCAGCCAGCATCTGGGGGTGAATGATCCCTGCGCGATTAGCTGCGAACCGTTTATCCAGTGGGTGGTGGAAGATAACTTCGTCGCTGGGCGTCCTGCCTGGGAAGTCGCTGGTGTACAAATGGTGAATGATGTCCTGCCATGGGAAGAGATGAAACTGCGTATGCTTAATGGCAGCCACTCTTTTCTCGCTTATCTGGGTTACCTCTCAGGATTCGCGCACATCAGTGATTGCATGCAGGATCGCGCATTTCGCCATGCCGCCAGAACATTAATGCTGGATGAGCAAGCGCCGACACTGCGGATTAAAGATGTCGATTTAACACAATATGCGGATAAGTTAATTGCACGTTTTGCTAATCCGGCACTGAAACATAAGACCTGGCAAATCGCGATGGATGGCAGCCAGAAATTACCGCAACGCATGCTGGCAGGTATTCGCATACATCTGGGGCGCGAAACGGACTGGTCGTTGCTGGCATTAGGCGTTGCAGGCTGGATGCGTTACGTCAGCGGCGTTGATGATGCCGGAAATGCCATTGATGTTCGCGATCCGCTTAGCGATAAAATTCGTGAACTTGTTGCGGGCAGCAGCAGTGAACAACGCGTAACCGCCCTGCTTTCCCTGCGTGAAATTTTCGGTGATGATCTGCCAGATAACCCGCATTTTGTGCAGGCCATCGAACAAGCCTGGCAACAAATCGCACAATTCGGCGCGCATCAGGCGCTATTAAACACCCTCAAAATTTAACGATTTCTGCGGTTAAAGCGGATGAAGCTCGCCTTCGTCCGCTCTCCCCTTCTCTTTTCTGCCTTTTTTAGCCAGGATTAACGCTCAGTTAACTTACCAGAGTATTGCGGAGCCGTTGTGACCAGAACCAACCTCATCACCGGTTTTCTCGGCAGCGGGAAAACTACGTCGATTCTTCATCTGTTAGCCCATAAAGATCCCAACGAAAAATGGGCGGTACTGGTTAATGAATTTGGGGAAGTCGGAATTGATGGTGCTTTGCTCGCCGATAGCGGCGCACTGCTGAAAGAGATCCCCGGCGGTTGCATGTGCTGCGTTAATGGTTTACCCATGCAGGTAGGGTTGAATACCTTACTGCGTCAGGGAAAACCAGACCGCTTGTTGATAGAGCCGACCGGGCTGGGCCATCCGAAACAGCTCCTCGATCTCTTAACCGCACCCGTCTATGAACCGTGGATAGATCTGCGCGCCACGTTGTGCATTCTCGATCCACGCCTGTTGCTGGACGAAAAAAGCGCCAGCAATGAAAACTTCCGTGACCAACTGGCTGCCGCAGACATTATTGTCGCCAATAAATCCGACCGTGCGACGCCCGAAAGTGAGCAAGCGCTAGAGCGCTGGTGGCAGCAAAATGGTGGCGATCGGCAATTAATTCACAGCGAGCATGGAAAAATTGACGGTCATCTTCTGGATTTGCCGCGTCGCAATTTAGCCGAGTTGCCCGCCAGCGCCGCGCATTCTCATCAGCATAGCGTGAAAAAAGGGTTAGCAGCGTTAAGCCTGCCAGAGCATCAACGCTGGCGTCGCAGTCTGAACAGCGGACAAGGGCATCAGGCCTGTGGCTGGATATTCGACGCTGATACGGTATTCGACACCATTGGTATTCTGGAATGGGCGCGACTTGCACCGGTGGAACGCGTCAAAGGCGTGCTGCGTATTCCCGAAGGGCTGGTGCGAATCAACCGTCAGGGCGATGACCTGCACATTGAAACGCAAAACGTTGCGCCACCGGACAGTCGTATTGAGCTGATTTCCAGCAGCGAAGCTGACTGGAATGCCTTGCAGAGCGCGCTGTTGAAGCTTCGTTTAGCGACTACCGCGTAAGGTTGCCTGCGTTTTTCAGTAAGATAATTAGAGAAAATATGATTAAAAATTTGCCGCAAATAGTGTTGTTGAATATTGTCGGCCTCGCGCTGTTTCTTTCCTGGTATATTCCCATTAATCATGGATTCTGGTTGCCGATTGATGCGGATATTTTTTATTTCTTTAATCAGAAACTGGTCGAAAGTAAGGCCTTTTTGTGGCTGGTTGCATTGACCAACAATCGCGCTTTCGACGGTTGTTCACTGCTGGCGATGGGAATGTTGATGCTGAGTTTCTGGCTGAAAGAAAACGCCCCAGGCAGACGACGTATCGTGATTATTGGTCTGGTCATGCTATTAACTGCAGTGGTATTAAACCAGCTGGGTCAGGCATTAATTCCTGTAAAACGGGCCAGCCCAACGTTGACTTTTACCAATATTAACCGCGTCAGCGAACTGCTCTCTGTTCCCACGAAAGATGCCTCACGAGATAGCTTTCCCGGCGATCACGGTATGATGCTGCTTATTTTTTCGGCATTCATGTGGCGTTATTTCGGCAAAGTTGCAGGCCTTATCGCCCTTATTATTTTTGTGGTTTTTGCGTTTCCCAGAGTAATGATTGGCGCACACTGGTTTACTGACATCATCGTCGGTTCCATGACCGTGATATTGATCGGTTTGCCCTGGGTGTTGCTGACGCCATTAAGTGATCGATTAATCACCTTTTTTGACAAATCACTTCCTGGAAAAAACAAACATTTCCAAAACAAATAACTCACAGTAATTAACATCATCAGGTTTATTTTTATAGTGAGGATAATCCTGATGATGCGCCTCCTGCTTTCATCCATCGAGCGCAAAAATCATTCTCTAAGTAAATGAATGGATTGCATGCGTTTCACTCAATCGTACTTTAATTGACCAATCCCGCTGATTAACTTTCTGTATCACTTTTTCTTATAAAAAATCATGTAAAACCGCTCGCCAAGACCGCACCAATCGGGTAATCTCGAACTCGTTTTGCCTCGGCGGTAGATTATCCTCACAGCATATAATTTTGTGCGTTAGTCCACAGATTTGGCCTTAAGGAATTGTTTCAACATGCCCAGGTAATTAGTCTCGTGTCGCTTGGCATTTTTTTATAACGATATTTGTCGTTAAGGACTTCAAGGGAAAACAAACAACATGGTCAAATCTCAACCGATTTTGAGATATATCTTGCGCGGGATCCCCGCGATTGCAGTAGCGGTTCTGCTTTCTGCATGTAGTGCAAATAACACCGCAAAGAATATGCATCCTGAGACACGTGCAGTGGGTAGTGAAACATCATCACTGCAAGCTTCTCAGGATGAATTTGAAAACCTGGTTCGTAATGTCGACGTAAAATCGCGAATTATGGATCAGTATGCTGACTGGAAAGGCGTACGCTATCGTCTGGGCGGCAGCACTAAAAAAGGTATCGATTGTTCTGGTTTCGTACAGCGTACATTCCGTGAGCAATTTGGCTTAGAACTTCCGCGTTCGACTTATGAACAGCAGGAAATGGGTAAATCTGTTTCCCGCAGTAATTTGCGTACGGGTGATTTAGTTCTGTTCCGTGCCGGTTCAACGGGACGCCATGTCGGTATTTATATCGGCAACAACCAGTTTGTCCATGCTTCCACCAGCAGTGGTGTTATTATTTCCAGCATGAATGAACCATACTGGAAGAAGCGTTACAACGAAGCACGCCGGGTTCTCAGCCGCAGCTAATAAACCGTTTGGATGCAATCCCTTGGCTATCCTGACGAGTTAACTGAAAGCACTGCTTAGGCAGTGCTTTTTTGTTTTCATTCATCAGAGAAAATGATGTTTCCGCGTCTTGATCCAGGCTATAGTCCGGTCATTGTTATCTTTTAAATGTTGTCGTAATTTCAGGAAATTAACGGAATCATGTTTATACGCGCTCCCAATTCTGGACGTAAGCTCCTGCTTACCTGCATTGTTGCAGGCGTGATGATTGCGATACTGGTGAGCTGCCTTCAGTTTTTAGTGGCCTGGCATAAGCACGAAGCCAAATACGACACACTGATTACCGACGTACAAAAGTATCTCGATACCTATTTTGCCGACCTTAAATCCACTACTGATCGGCTCCAGCCGCTGACCTTAGATACCTGCCAGCAGGCTAACCCCGAACTGACCGCCCGCGCGGCGTTTAGCATGAATGTTCGTACGTTTGTGCTGGTAAAAGATAAAAAAACATTCTGTTCATCTGCGACCGGTGAGATGGACATTCCACTCAATGAATTGATTCCGGCGCTCGACATTAATAAAAACGTCGATATGGCGATCTTACCCGGCACGCCGATGGTGCCGAACAAACCCGCAATCGTCATCTGGTATCGCAACCCTTTGCTGAAAAATAGCGGCGTGTTTGCCGCTCTGAATCTCAACCTGACGCCTTCACTCTTTTATAGTTCACGGCAGGAAGATTACGATGGCCTAGCCCTCATTATTGGTAATACTGCGCTATCTACCTTTTCTTCACGTTTGATGAACGTTAATGAATTAACCGACATGCCGGTCCGTGAAACTAAAATTGCGGGCATTCCTTTGACCGTTCGGCTTTATGCAGATGACTGGACATGGAACGATGTGTGGTACGCATTTTTACTGGGTGGCATGAGTGGAACTTTCGTTGGACTTCTCTGCTATTACCTGATGAGTGTGCGTATGCGCCCAGGCAGAGAAATCATGACCGCCATCAAGCGCGAACAATTTTACGTGGTGTATCAACCGGTGGTTGATACACAAGCTTTGCGGGTAACGGGCCTGGAAGTACTGCTACGCTGGCGACATCCAGTAGCAGGTGAAATCCCCCCGGATGCCTTCATTAACTTTGCCGAAGCGCAAAAGATGATTGTGCCACTGACTCAGCACCTGTTTGAGTTGATTGCCCGCGATGCCGCAGAATTAGAAAAAGTACTGCCGGTAGGCGTCAAATTTGGCATTAACATTGCGCCAGCCCACTTGCACAGCGAAAGCTTTAAAGCGGATATCCAGAAACTGCTCACTTCCCTGCCCGCACACCATTTCCAGATTGTGCTGGAAATTACCGAGCGCGATATGCTGAAAGAGCGAGAAGCCACACAACTCTTCGCCTGGCTGCATTCGGTCGGCGTAGAAATTGCTATTGATGACTTCGGCACCGGGCACAGCGCGCTTATCTATCTTGAGCGTTTTACGCTCGATTATCTGAAAATTGATCGTGGATTTATCAACGCCATCGGTACGGAAACGATCACTTCACCCGTACTTGACGCGGTGCTGACGCTGGCGAAACGTCTCAATATGCTGACAGTTGCTGAAGGGGTCGAAACGCCAGAACAGGCACGATGGCTAAGCGAACGCGGCGTTAATTTCATGCAAGGCTACTGGATTAGTCGCCCGTTACCGCTGGACGATTTTGTTCGCTGGCTGAAGAAACCGTATACGCCGCAGTGGTAAGGTGTGCTTACGTCCCTTATTATTCATAGTGAAAGCATGCCGGATTGCGGCTAATGATGAGTAAAAGGAAATCCGTTGCAGATGATTGTGCGCATACTGCTGCTGTTTATCGCTCTGTTCACCTTTGGTGCGCAGGCGCAGGCTATCAAGGAAAGCTATGCCTTTGCCGTACTGGGCGAACCCCGGTACGCATTTAATTTCAACCATTTTGATTATGTGAACCCCGCCGCGCCAAAAGGTGGGCAAATAACGTTGTCTGCCCTCGGCACCTTCGATAATTTCAACCGCTATGCACTACGCGGCAACCCGGGCGCACGCACCGAGCAGCTGTACGACACGCTATTTACGACTTCCGATGACGAACCAGGCAGTTATTACCCGCTGATTGCTGAAAGCGCACGCTATGCTGACGATTATTCCTGGGTGGAGGTCGCTATTAATCCGCGCGCCCGTTTTCATGATGGTTCGCCCATTACTGCCCGCGATGTAGAGTTTACTTTTCAAAAATTTATGACCGAAGGCGTGCCGCAATTTCGTCTGGTCTACAAAGGCACCACCGTCAAAGCCATTGCGCCGTTAACCGTGCGCATTGAGTTAGCTAAACCCGGCAAAGAAGATATGCTGAGTCTGTTTTCGCTGCCGGTATTTCCAGAAAAGTACTGGAAAGATCACAAACTTAGCGACCCGCTCGCCACGCCTCCGCTTGCCAGTGGTCCGTACCGCATTACGTCCTGGAAAATGGGGCAAAATATTGTCTATTCCCGCGTGAAAGATTACTGGGCAGCAAACTTACCGGTAAACCGTGGACGCTGGAATTTCGACACCATTCGCTACGATTATTACCTCGATGATAATGTCGCCTTTGAAGCGTTTAAAGCCGGTGCCTTTGATTTGCGTATGGAAAACGACGCCAAAAACTGGGCCACGCGCTATAGCGGTAAAAATTTCGATAAAAAATACATCATCAAAGATGAGCAAAAGAACGAATCAGCCCAGGATACGCGCTGGCTGGCGTTTAATATCCAACGTCCGATATTCAGCGATCGCCGGGTCCGGGAAGCGATCACTCTCGCCTTTGACTTTGAATGGATGAACAAGGCGTTGTTTTACAATGCCTGGAGTCGCACGAACAGTTATTTTCAGAATACCGAATATGCGGCCAGAAATTACCCCGACGCCGCGGAACTGGTGCTTCTGGCACCAATGAAAAAAGATCTACCGCCAGAAGTCTTCACGCAAATCTACCAGCCGCCGGTATCCAAAGGCGATGGCTACGATCGTGACAACCTGTTAAAAGCCGACAAACTTCTCAACGAAGCAGGCTGGGTGCTGAAGGGTCAGCAACGCGTTAATGTCACAACGGGTCAGCCACTCAGCTTTGAATTATTGCTTCCCGCAAGCAGCAATAGTCAGTGGGTATTGCCGTTCCAGCACAGCCTGCAACGGCTGGGTATCAACATGGACATTCGCAAGGTGGATAACTCGCAAATCACCAACCGCATGCGCAGTCGCGACTATGACATGATGCCGCGCGTATGGCGGGCGATGCCGTGGCCCAGTTCCGATTTACAAATTTCCTGGTCATCGGAATATATCAATTCCACTTATAATGCCCCCGGCGTGCAAAGCCCGGTTATCGACTCGCTGATCAACCAAATTATTGCCGCGCAGGGAAATAAAGAAAAATTACTGCCGTTGGGACGAGCACTGGATCGCGTATTAACGTGGAATTATTACATGCTGCCAATGTGGTACATGGCGGAAGACCGTCTCGCCTGGTGGGATAAATTCTCCCAACCCGCTGTACGCCCTGTTTACAGCCTGGGTATTGATACCTGGTGGTATGACGTTAATAAAGCGACGAAACTGCCGTCAGCCAGACAACAGGGAGAGTAGATGGGCGCTTATCTGATTCGCCGTCTGTTGCTGGTGATCCCAACGTTATGGGCGATTATCACTATCAACTTTTTCATCGTGCAAATTGCGCCTGGCGGTCCGGTCGACCAGGCCATCGCCGCCATTGAGTTTGGTAATGCCGGAGTATTACCCGGCGCAGGCGGTGAAGGTGTTCGCGCCAGCCATGCGCAAACGGGCGTCGGCAATATCAGCGACAGTAATTACCGTGGCGGACGCGGATTAGATCCAGAAGTGATCGCCGAGATCACTCATCGCTACGGTTTCAATAAGCCGATCCACGAACGTTACTTCAAAATGCTCTGGGACTACATCCGTTTTGATTTTGGCGACAGCCTTTTTCGCAGCGCCTCGGTGCTGACGCTGATTAAAGACAGTCTGCCGGTCTCCATCACCCTCGGATTGTGGAGCACGCTGATTATCTATCTGGTGTCGATTCCGTTAGGCATTCGCAAAGCTGTTTATAATGGGAGCCGTTTTGACGTCTGGAGTAGTGCATTTATCATCATCGGCTACGCCATTCCGGCCTTTTTGTTTGCCATCCTGCTGATTGTCTTCTTCGCGGGCGGCAGCTATTTCGATCTGTTCCCTCTGCGCGGCCTGGTTTCCGCTAACTTTGATTCGCTGCCGTGGTATCAGAAAATCACCGATTATCTGTGGCATATCACGCTGCCGGTGCTGGCGACAGTGATTGGCGGCTTTGCGGCTCTGACCATGCTGACAAAAAACTCATTCCTTGATGAAGTGCGTAAGCAATACGTGGTGACGGCACGTGCGAAAGGGGTAAGTGAAAAAAATATTCTCTGGAAACATGTGTTCCGCAACGCCATGCTGCTGGTGATTGCCGGTTTTCCGGCGACGTTTATCAGCATGTTTTTTACCGGCTCGCTGCTGATTGAGGTGATGTTTTCACTCAATGGTCTTGGCTTACTGGGCTACGAAGCGACCGTCTCGCGCGATTATCCTGTAATGTTTGGTACCTTGTATATTTTCACCCTGATTGGCCTGCTGCTGAATATTGTCAGTGATATCAGCTATACGCTGGTCGATCCGCGTATAGATTTTGAGGGACGTTAATGTCGCGACTCAGCCCCGTCAATCAGGCCCGTTGGGCGCGTTTTCGCCATAACCGTCGCGGCTACTGGTCGTTATGGATTTTCCTCGTCTTGTTTGGTTTGAGTTTGTGTTCTGAACTTATCGCCAACGATAAACCGTTGCTGGTGCGTTATGACGGCAGTTGGTATTTCCCGTTGTTGAAAAACTACAGCGAAAGCGATTTTGGCGGCCCGCTGGCAAGTCAGGCTGATTATCAGGACCCGTGGCTGAAACAACGGCTGGAAAATAACGGCTGGGTACTGTGGGCACCGATTCGCTTTGGTGCTACCAGTATCAACTTTGCTACCGATAAGCCCTTCCCTTCTCCACCCTCCCGGCAAAACTGGCTGGGAACGGATGCCAATGGCGGCGATGTGCTGGCACGCATTCTCTATGGCACGCGGATCTCAGTTCTGTTTGGCCTGATGCTGACCCTCTGCTCCAGCGTGATGGGCGTGCTGGCGGGGGCGCTACAAGGCTATTACGGTGGTAAAGTCGATCTCTGGGGGCAACGTTTTATTGAAGTATGGTCGGGGATGCCGACGCTGTTTTTGATTATTTTACTTTCCAGCGTCGTACAGCCTAACTTCTGGTGGCTGTTGGCAATTACCGTCTTGTTTGGCTGGATCAGTCTGGTCGGTGTGGTGCGGGCGGAGTTTTTACGTACCCGTAATTTCGACTACATCCGCGCGGCGCAGGCGCTTGGCGTCAGCGATCGCAGTATCATCCTGCGTCATATGTTGCCAAATGCCATGGTCGCTACCCTCACTTTTTTACCGTTTATTTTATGTAGTTCGATAACCACCCTGACCTCACTCGATTTCCTCGGCTTCGGTCTGCCGCTCGGTTCACCGTCACTCGGTGAACTGCTGTTACAAGGGAAAAATAACCTTCAGGCCCCGTGGCTTGGGATCACCGCCTTCTTATCGGTGGCGATATTGTTGTCTTTGTTGATCTTTATTGGTGAAGCCGTCCGCGACGCATTTGATCCTAATAAGGCGGTGTAGCATGACGCAAACTCTGTTAGCGATTGAAAATTTGTCGGTGGGTTTTCGCCATCAGCAAACCGTACGTACAGTAGTCAATGATGTTTCACTACAGATTGCGGCTGGCGAAACGCTGGCGCTGGTAGGTGAGTCTGGTTCAGGTAAGAGCGTTACCGCGCTGTCAATTTTACGCCTGCTCCCTTGCCCGCCGGTTGAATATCTCTCCGGCGATATTCGTTTTCATGGCGAATCGCTGCTTCATGCCAGCGATCAAACGTTGCGCGGTGTACGCGGTAATAAGATCGCCATGATTTTTCAGGAGCCGATGGTGTCGTTAAATCCATTACATACCCTGGAAAAACAGCTTTATGAAGTACTTTCACTCCACCGCGGGATGCGTCGGGAAGCGGCTCGTGGCGAAATTCTTAACTGCCTTGATCGCGTCGGTATCCGCCAGGCGGCAAAACGGCTGACAGATTATCCGCATCAGCTCTCCGGCGGCGAACGCCAGCGGGTGATGATTGCGATGGCGCTGTTAACGCGACCGGAATTATTAATTGCCGATGAACCAACCACCGCGCTGGACGTCTCTGTCCAGGCGCAGATTTTACAGCTGTTGCGCGAACTGCAAGGCGAGCTGAATATGGGTATGCTGTTTATTACTCATAACCTCAGCATTGTCAGAAAACTGGCCCACCGCGTGGCGGTAATGCAAAACGGTCGCTGTGTCGAGAAAAATAACGCCGCTACGCTATTTGCCTCACCCACTCATCCTTACACACAAAAGCTACTCAACAGTGAACCATCTGGCGACCCGGTGCCATTGCCAGAACCCGCCTCAACGTTGCTAGATGTTGAACAGCTTCAGGTTGCCTTCCCCATCCGCAAAGGGATTTTGAAGCGCATTGTGGATCATAATGTGGTGGTGAAAAACATCAGTTTTACGCTACGGGCGGGTGAAACACTGGGTTTAGTGGGCGAGTCCGGTTCCGGGAAAAGCACGACGGGACTGGCGCTGCTGCGACTGATTAATTCTCATGGCAGCATCGTCTTTGACGGTCAGCCACTGCAAAATTTAAATCGCCGCCAGCTGTTACCTATTCGTCATCGCATTCAGGTGGTATTTCAGGATCCAAACTCCTCACTCAACCCACGACTCAACGTTTTGCAAATTATTGAGGAAGGCTTACGGGTTCACCAGCCGACGCTTTCTGCCGCACAACGCGAACAACAAGTGATAGCCGTGATGCATGAAGTGGGATTAGATCCTGAAACACGCCACCGTTATCCGGCGGAGTTCTCTGGTGGTCAGCGGCAACGTATTGCGATTGCCAGGGCGTTAATTCTTAAGCCCTCGCTGATCATTCTTGATGAACCAACATCATCACTCGACAAAACGGTGCAGGCGCAAATATTGACGCTATTGAAATCATTGCAACAAAAGCATCAACTGGCCTATTTGTTTATCAGCCACGATTTGCACGTTGTCCGCGCGTTATGTCATCAGGTTATCGTACTGCGACAAGGGGAAGTAGTGGAACAAGGACCGTGCGCGCGCGTGTTTGCCGCACCGCAGCAGGAGTATACGCGTCAGCTACTGGCGTTGAGCTGACGCTTAAAAAGGATTGTAGTTTGAAAAGGGTTCGGCAATTGCCACACCAAAATTTTTCAATCGGCATGTTGCAGCAAATTCGTCCTGGCGATTTACAAACAGGCACGGCTCACCTTCACACTCCAGCACCGAACATGGAACTTCGATGTCGCTTAACGCCTGGCTTAGTTTGTACATCACCGACCATGCATTATCACCATCCGGGCTAAGCAATTTAAGCGCCACCAGGCTGTTGTCACCGCACGGTCCATTTTGCGGAATCGGTTCAACCTTCGAACCTGCGAAACCAGCAGACCAGCGATAGTTCTGCGGCAGTCGATGGACGATTGAGAGTTGTAATGAAGTCACTTATTTTCCCCGGAAGTACATTTTACTTCACAATTTGTTTACATCAATTTTAACACATCATCAACAATCCGTCTTTATACAGATCGTAAAGATTGATGCCTCGCCTGCGTGGCCTCTATGGCTCTGATTTAAATAATATCTGCGGGCGTGGTCACGTTTGCGGGGCTATATGTACCCGTTTCTGCGATCTAACTCAACCTTTTTAACTACAATGATGTGACTTTTTACATAAATTGATTTTACATAAAATAAACATATATCGGGGGAATGATAGATTTGTGGTTGACATGCATCAACAAAGGAAGCCTTTTAGCTTCCTCGTTGTGCAATAGATCACCGTTTTTTCGGCCGACTGGCGTACAAACAGAAGAGAATGGAGCTGGTTGCGCAGAATGCAATTGACCAAATCATCGGCCATGCAGAGTTAAAGGTCGCAAGAGAAAGTAATGCGCCAACAATTGCCCCTATGCCGAAACGGAAGGTTCCTGCCAGCGAAGATGCCGTTCCCGCCATATGGGGAAACTCATCAAGAATGACCGCCATCGCATTGGATGACACCATCGACACGCAGCCCACAAACGCCGCAACGCCAACCACCAGCGACCAGAATCCCAGCCCCAGCAGTGCACTGATGACCATCCACGCTGCCATAATAAACTGTATCCACAACCCCGAGCGGAACATATTTAACGCGCCAATACGGCGGACGAAGCGGCTGTTAAAGATGGTCATCACGAACAGAAAAAGAATGTTTAGCGCAAAGTAATAACCAAAGTTTTCCGGCGCGACGTGGTTGATTTCAATGTAGACAAACGGTCCGGCGCTTAAGAATGAGAACATCCCGGCAAAGCTGAAACCGCTGGCCAGCATATAACTCAGGACACGCTTATGACGGAACAGCGCCGCAAAGTTACCAATAGTGGTACGAATGTGAAAAGGCTGGCGACGCTCCGGCGGTAAGGTTTCTTTGATCAGAAAGAAGATCATTGCCGAAGCCAGAATCGCCGCCACGGCGAGGATCCAGAAGATGTAATGCCAGCTCAGCCACACCAGCACCCAGCCGCCAACTATCGGTGCCATCAGCGGTGCAATGGTCGTCACCAGCATGACAAACGACATCATTCGCGAGAACTCTTCTTTCGGGTAGATATCACGCATCAAAGCGTTGATAACCACGCTGGCCGCAGCCGCAGCCAGCCCGTGGAAGAAACGCATCACAATCAGCTGATCGATGGTGTTTGCCAACGCACACGCCACCGCGGCGGCGGCAAACACCAGCGTACCGCCGAGCACCACCGGCTTACGCCCGAAGCTGTCTGCCATCGGCCCGTAGATTAACTGCCCCAACGCAAAGCCCAGAATATAAGTACTCAGGGTCATCTGCGTACTGCCCGCCGGTACACCAAACTGCGCTGAAATTACCGGTAGCGCAGGCAGATACATATCAATCGACAGCGGCATCAACATGGCCAGCAGGCCAAGGATAAAAACAATAGCAAACGACGAATGCTGTCGGGTGGTCACAACGGGCTCCTGAAAGTCATTGAAAAGTTAGACGACGCTGGCAATTTCTTCTTCAGTTAACGGACGATATTCACCGGGGGCTAAATCAGCATCCAGCGTAATGCCGCCAATACGTTCACGATGCAGCTCAACCACATGGTTACCCACGGCGGCGAACATGCGTTTCACCTGATGATAACGCCCTTCGCTGATGGTCAGACGAACCTGCGTTGGGGTAATCACTTCCAGCACCGCCGGCTTAGTGAGATCTTTTTCGTTATGCAGCTGCACGCCTTTAGCAAATTGCTCTGCCGTATCGTCAGCTACGGGTGATTCCAGCGTTACCAGATAGGTCTTCTCGCAATGATGGCGCGGGGAAGTAATGCGGTGCGACCACTGACCATCATCTGTCATTAGTACCAGACCGGTGGTATCGATATCCAGACGCCCTGCAGCGTGCAGTTTCCACGCTACCGGTTCATCAAGAAAATAGAGCACCGTTGGGTGATCCGGGTCGTCCGTGGAGCAAACATAGCCCTGAGGCTTATTGAGCATGAAGTAACGTGGACCGTGTTGCTGCGCCAGCGGGTTGCCATCGTAAGCGACATCATGTTCAGGGAGCAGTTTGAACGCTGCATTACGGACGATTTCGCCATCGACGGTGACACGATTGCCGCGGATTTCACGCCCGGCAATAGCACGGCTAACGCCGAGTTGCTGTGCGATAAATTTATCAAGTCGCATGTGTGTGATTTTGCCTGTAAAAAACGGAGGTCGGGTAATGACCCGAAAATCTGAACTGTTGTCTGCCCAGTATAGCGGTCTAATAACTTCCCTCAAGGGAAAAAGATCCGTGGCATACTATTAGCAGAATAATCTACCTACGCGAGACCATGATTTTTACACTCCGCCCATATCAGCAAGAAGCCGTGGATGCCACGCTCAACCATTTTCGTCGTCATAAAACCCCTGCCGTAATCGTGCTGCCCACCGGTGCAGGTAAAAGCCTGGTGATAGCGGAACTGGCGCGGCTGGCGCGTGGTCGCGTGCTGGTGTTGGCACACGTTAAAGAACTGGTGGCACAAAACCATGAAAAATATCAGGCGCTGGGGCTGGAAGCCGATATTTTTGCCGCCGGGCTAAAGCGCAAAGAGAGCCACGGTAAAGTTGTATTTGGCAGCGTGCAGTCGGTCACCCGTAATCTTGATGCCTTTCAGGGTGAATTTTCGCTGTTGATTGTCGATGAATGCCACCGTATTGGTGACGATGAAGAGAGCCAGTATCAGCAAATCCTCACTCACCTGACCAAAGTGAATCCCCACTTACGCCTGCTGGGGCTGACTGCCACGCCTTTTCGACTGGGCAAAGGCTGGATTTATCAGTTCCATTATCACGGCATGGTACGCGGCGATGAGAAAGCCCTTTTCCGTGACTGCATTTATGAGCTGCCGCTGCGTTATATGATTAAACACGGCTATCTGACGCCGCCAGAACGGCTGGATATGCCAGTCGTGCAATACGATTTCAGCCGCTTGCAGGCACAGAGTAACGGACTGTTCAGCGAAGCCGATCTCAACCGCGAGCTGAAAAAACAGCAACGCATTACGCCACACATCATCAGCCAAATCATGGAGTTTGCTGCAACGCGCAAAGGGGTGATGATTTTCGCCGCGACGGTCGAACACGCAAAAGAGATTGTGGGATTACTGCCTGCCGAAGATGCAGCACTGATTACTGGCGACACACCCGGCTCTGAGCGCGATGTGTTAATTGATGATTTTAAAGCCCAGCGTTTTCGCTATCTGGTCAACGTCGCGGTACTGACCACCGGATTTGACGCCCCGCACGTCGATCTTATCGCCATTCTGCGCCCTACCGAATCAGTGAGTCTTTACCAACAAATTGTCGGGCGCGGTCTGCGCCTGGCCCCCGGCAAGACTGATTGCTTAATTCTTGATTATGCGGGTAACCCTCACGATCTCTACGCGCCGGAAGTTGGTACACCGAAAGGCAAAAGTGACAACGTTCCGGTACAGGTTTTCTGCCCTGCCTGCGGTTTTTCCAACACCTTTTGGGGGAAAACGACCGCCGACGGGACATTGATTGAACACTTTGGTCGTCGCTGTCAGGGATGGTTTGAAGATGACGACGGACATCGCGAACAGTGTGACTTCCGTTTCCGTTTTAAAAATTGCCCGCAATGTAACGCAGAAAATGATATTGCCGCTCGCCGCTGCCGCGAATGTGACACGGTACTGGTTGATCCGGATGATATGTTAAAAGCGGCGCTACGACTGAAAGACGCGCTGGTATTACGCTGTAGCGGCATGTCTTTGCAGCATGGACACGACGAGAAAGGCGAATGGTTGAAAATCACCTATTACGATGAAGACGGCGCGGATGTGAGTGAGCGTTTCCGTCTGCAAACGCCCGCCCAGCGTACCGCCTTCGAGCAGCTTTTTATCCGCCCGCATACGCGCACACCGGGCATCCCTCTGCGCTGGATCACCGCCGCCGATATCCTCGCCCAGCAAGCATTACTGCGACACCCGGATTTTGTCGTCGCCCGCATGAAAGGTCAGTACTGGCAAGTGCGTGAAAAAGTGTTCGATTACGAAGGTCGTTTTCGTCGGGCGCACGAATTACGCGGTTAATGGTAGTTTTGATTGATGTATAAGGCGATTGAGTATAGAATCTCGCCCGCTTTTGCATACGCAAAGCAGATCACTTACCTGTTGCTGGGTCGCCTGTAGCAGGATTAATTTAAGAGAGAAAGAAATGTTTACTATCAACGCAGAAGTACGTAAAGAGCAGGGTAAGGGTGCGAGCCGCCGCCTGCGTGCCGCTAACAAGTTCCCGGCAATCATCTACGGTGGCAAAGAAGCGCCGCTGGCTGTCGAACTGGATCACGACAAAGTCATGAACATGCAAGTTAAAGCTGAATTCTACAGCGAAGTTCTGACCATCGTTGTTGACGGTAAAGAAATCAAAGTTAAAGCTCAGGACGTACAGCGTCACCCGTACAAACCGAAGCTGCTGCACATCGACTTCGTTCGCGCTTAATTGCTGAATAAGTTGTAAAAAACCCCGCTCCGGCGGGGTTTTTTGTCTCTGCAAATTATGCCTGATTACGGTATTGCTATTTTTTGCAGGCCAGATAAGGCGTTCACGCCGCATCTGGCATTCAGAACACAAAACCGATTAATTGCCGCCAGACGTCCGGCGCTGCAATTGATCGCGCAAGTTCGGCGGCGTGCCTTTAATGGTCAGGGTATCGGTTGCTGGATCCCAGAAGATGCGTTCACCTAACAGCATCGCATCAAAGTTAATAGTCAAGCCACCGCCGCTACCGGCAAACTTCGTCAACTGACGCAGTGTGCTACGGTCTGCCGGGAAGCTCTCTTCCAGTTCGTAGCCTTTTTCAGCCGCAAACTCCGTGAAGCTCACTTCGCTGACGCCTGCCAGCTCTTTCGACAGCGATTCCAGTTCAATCTCTTCACCTGCCTGCAGCTGCTCATTACAGTAGCTATAAACCTGCTGGCGCACGTTCTGTCGCTCTGCTTTATCCAGTTGTGCTTCGGCAGTGAAATCATCGACCGCTTGCAACAGCCCACGGTTTTGCGCTTTCGCGTTTAACCCTTCGCTGGCACCGAGGAAATCCATAAAGAAATCCGCCACTTTGCGCCCTACTCGCCCTTTCAGGAAAGTGAGATAGCGGGTCGACTCTGGATTGGTTTCCCACTCGGTTAAATCGATACGCGCAACAATATCCGCATGATTGATATCAAGATAATGGGTTGGGTTGATGTCGAGATTTTCGTTAACACGCATACTGCTCAGGTTGCTCAGAACTGCCACCAGCAGATACTCCACCGCCAGATAGCGATAGTGGCAAAACAGCACGAATCCACCGTCAGCAAAAGGATATTTCGCTAATTCGTCACGCAGGCGACCGGTTGCCGCGCGGCTAAATGCCAGAAAGTCCTCTTCGCCCTGACGCTGTAAGCGCAGCGTCTGCGCCAGTTCACTCTCTTCGCTAAACAAGCCGTAAGCTTTATTTTTGGCGCTATAGACCCGATGCAGTTCTGCCACCATCTCAACGACGGTTTCCGTCGGTTCCAGCAATGAATCGCGCAACACCAGCTCAAGGTTCTGCTCATCACGCTTGATAAGCTGGTGCAGAGCAATCTGGTTGATATCCAGACTCATGATAAACTCTCCTTTAAGACCGGGCGGTATTCAACCACCGCCGGTTAAGCGACGCAATAAAAGATGGCGGTCATTTTACAGAAGGCAGCGTAACGAGAATGATTTAACGCATAAAAAAGCAGAAAAAAAACCGTTGCTACGGTAATATGTTGCCCTTTCATCAACTAACTGATTTCGATTTATGCCACAAATTTCCCGCTACAGTGATGAACAGGTTGAACAATTGCTCGCAGAGCTGCTCAACGTACTGGAAAAACATAAGGCTCCGACCGACCTTTCCCTGATGGTGTTAGGCAACATGGTCACTAACCTTATCAACACCAGCATTGCCCCGGCCCAACGCCAGGCAATTGCCAACTCTTTTGCCCGCGCCTTACAGTCCTCTATCAACGAAGACAAAGCGCACTAAGGGAAACAGATAACAGGTTATGGTAACTCATCGTCAGCGCTACCGTGAAAAAGTCTCCCAGATGGTCAGTTGGGGGCACTGGTTTGCACTGTTCAATATTCTGCTTTCGCTCGTCATTGGCAGCCGTTACCTGTTTATCGCCGACTGGCCGACAACGCTTGCTGGTCGCATTTATTCCTACGTAAGCATTATCGGTCATTTCAGCTTCCTGGTGTTCGCCACCTACTTGCTGATCCTCTTCCCGCTAACCTTTATCGTCGGCTCCCAGAGGCTGATGAGGTTTTTGTCCGTCATTCTGGCAACGGCGGGAATGACGCTATTACTGATCGACAGCGAAGTCTTTACTCGTTTCCATCTCCATCTTAATCCCATCGTCTGGCAGCTGGTTATCAACCCAGACGAAAATGAGATGGCGCGCGACTGGCAGCTAATGTTCATCAGTGTGCCGGTTATTTTATTGCTTGAACTGGTGTTTGCGACGTGGAGCTGGCAAAAGCTGCGCAGCCTGACGCGTCGTCGGCGCTTCGCGCGCCCGCTGGCCGCATTCTTATTTATCGCCTTTATCGCCTCGCATGTGGTTTATATCTGGGCCGATGCCAACTTCTATCGCCCGATCACCATGCAGCGCGCTAACCTGCCGCTTTCGTACCCGATGACGGCACGACGTTTTCTTGAGAAGCATGGCCTGCTTGATGCGCAGGAGTATCAACGCCGTCTTATTGAGCAAGGCAATCCAGACGCCGTTTCCGTTCAGTATCCGTTAAGCGAACTGCGCTATCGCGATATGGGCACCGGGCAGAATGTGCTGTTGATTACTGTCGATGGCCTGAACTACTCACGCTTCGAGAAGCAGATGCCTGCGCTGGCAGGTTTTGCTGAGCAAAATATTTCGTTCACGCGCCATATGAGCTCCGGCAACACTACAGACAACGGCATCTTTGGCCTGTTCTATGGCATCTCGCCGAGCTATATGGACGGCATTCTGTCGACTCGTACGCCTGCGGCGTTAATTACTGCGCTTAATCAGCAAGGCTATCAGCTGGGGTTATTCTCATCAGATGGCTTTACCAGCCCGCTGTATCGTCAGGCATTGTTGTCAGATTTCTCGATGCCGAGTGTACGCACCCAATCCGACGAACAGACCGCCACGCAGTGGATCAACTGGCTGGGCCGCTACGCACAAGAAGATAACCGCTGGTTCTCGTGGGTCTCTTTCAATGGCACAAACATTGACGACAGCAATCAGCAGGCATTTGCACGGAAATATAGCCGGGCAGCAGGCAATGTCGATGACCAGATCAACCGCGTGCTCAATGCACTGCGTGATTCTGGCAAACTGGACAATACGGTGGTGATTATCACTGCCGGGCGGGGTATTCCGCTGAGCGAAGAGGAAGAAACCTTTGACTGGTCCCACGGTCATCTGCAGGTGCCATTAGTGATTCACTGGCCAGGCACCCCGGCGCAGCGTATTAATGCGCTGACTGATCATACCGATCTGATGACGACGCTGATGCAACGCCTGCTACATGTCAGCACACCTGCCAGCGAATATTCGCAAGGTCAGGATTTGTTCAACCCTCAACGCCGCCATTACTGGGTTACCGCCGCGGATAACGATACGCTGGCAATTACCACCCCGAAAAAGACGCTGGTGCTGAACAATAACGGTAAATACCGCACTTACAACTTACGTGGTGAAAGAGTGAAAGATGAAAAACCACAGTTAAGTTTGTTATTGCAAGTACTGACAGACGAGAAGCGTTTTATCGCTAACTGATTAATTATAAATCAGTTAGCAAAATATCTTACTTGCAATCGGTGTGGAAAACGGTAGTATTAGCAGCCACGAGTCGGCACGTAGCGCAGCCTGGTAGCGCACCGTCATGGGGTGTCGGGGGTCGGAGGTTCAAATCCTCTCGTGCCGACCAAAAATCCCAAGAAAACCAACCTATTGCGGTTGGTTTTTTTATATCTGCATTTAATTCGATAAACAGACAGCGACACATCACGGCCTGTTTATTTTCTGTTATCAGAACGTCCAGACTACACCCGCCTGAGTTGTGCTGCTTTCTTCACGGGAGAAACGGCTGTCGATACCAAGCGTTAGCCCCGTCAATGTTTGCTCAAAGCCAGCGCCTGCATCAGTGGTCACGTTGTTGCGGCTGTTAATTGCCGAACTCCACATCGCCGCCCTTTACGCTACCAAGACGCTCACGCACGGTGTCCAGTTCTGCATCAAATACCAGCGGTTGTGCTGCCGCCATATTCAGCACATCCGTGGTTGAAGGGGGCATTTGTGCGCGATTCTCTGCGAGACTCCAGCTATGGTTGCCATTATCCAGCAAGGTATATTCATACGTACTGATATCAACAACGCCTCCGGCATTGCCCAACGTAAATGCCGCATCACCGCGCCCGTTGTTACCAGTGTAAGGTTATCTCCTGCTGCCGGCCTGGCACCGGTGTCCGTCACGAATATTTTGAAATCACCTGTTGCTTTAACCTCCAGTAGCCCTCCCTTTTCTATAACGGCAAAGACGGCAATCCCATCTTTTTCAACAATTAAGCGCCCGCCTTTAATCGTGGGATCATTCGCCGCGCCATAAACCTGTAGCACTCCATTATTGATCGTAGTCTGGTTTACCGCGCCACCCATTTGAACAATTTGATAACCATCATTTAATACTGAGTATTCTGCGGTGCCATTTATTTCAATGTACTGATATCCCCCGTTAATTTCAGTATTACTACTTACACCAAATTCTTATATATGCTGTTCTCCGCCAGGATTGATTTTCGTATTATTGGCGGCCCTACAAACCAGCTGGATATCTTTTTCCAGGACAACACCATCAACTGTCTCACCATACTCAACAGTTGATGCCAATGCTATGGGCGAATATAACGCTGTAGCCACCAGAACAGATATTGCGGAACGACAAAGAGAAACAGAACCAGATTGGTGCATTAAGCTTTCATCCTATGAAATTAATTGCTGTTAAAAGCATTGGGGACAGAAAATACCCATAGCTCCATACCCGGAGTCAGTTTTAAAAAACTGTTTAAAGAAATGCACAAGTATTGTGATTGATTTTTTAGTTGTTTTTCCTGATGAGAAGCTGATGCAAAATTCCGTCTTTATAATGAAGATGATGCCAAAGCGAACGACAAAGTTGTAGTTTTCACTACATGTCCATACATAAAATGGGGTAACATTCACGCGCCTGGTAGCGTTACCAACGCTACGCTCAAACATAATGATTCTAATAAAACCTCAGGAGACTACTATGCCTGAAGCAACGCCTTTTCAGGTGATGATTGTGGATGATCATCCACTTATGCGACGCGGTGTTCGTCAGTTACTGGAGCTTGATTCTGGCTTTGAAGTGGTCGCCGAAGCGGGCGACGGCGCAAGCGCGATCGATCTGGCGAATAGACTGGATATCGACGTGATCTTGCTGGATCTCAATATGAAAGGCATGAGTGGCCTGGATACCCTCAATGCCTTGCGCAGGGATGGCGTTACCGCGCAAATTATTATCCTGACCGTATCAGATGCCTCCAGCGATGTCTTTGCACTGATAGACGCAGGCGCAGACGGTTATCTGTTGAAAGACAGCGACCCGGAAGTGTTACTGGAAGCAATTCGTGCCGGAGCGAAAGGCAGCAAAGTCTTTAGCGAACGCGTCAATCAGTACTTACGTGAACGTGAAATGTTTGGCGCGGAAGAAGACCCCTTCAGCGTGCTGACAGAACGCGAGCTGGATGTTCTGCACGAGCTGGCACAGGGGCTGTCAAATAAACAGATTGCCTCGGTGTTGAATATTTCCGAGCAGACAGTAAAAGTCCATATTCGCAATCTGCTGCGTAAACTCAACGTCCGCTCACGCGTGGCGGCCACCATTCTGTTCCTGCAACAACGCGGGGCACAATAAAAATAGCCCGATGGCATCACCATCGGGCCACTTTTTATTTACTCTCCTGCGGCGACAAATGTTGCATCGCCTGCGCGATACTACGTTCGATCACCGCACGGCGAGTATCGTTGGCAGGTAAGAGTTTCAACATCATTTCCCACGCGGCAACGGCTTCGCCAAATCGTTGCTGCTCAAAGGCATTAAATGCATACATGCTTAACACACGGATATTGCTATGGTCCGTTCTCACCAACTGGCGCAGCAGTTCGCCGCCGAGGCGGTTGTCGTTGGGATCAGATGAACGTGTCAACGCTTCAGCGTATCCCAGTGCAGCATCGCTGTTTTTCGGATCGAGGCGATACGCAGTGGCGTATGCATCGGTGGCGATACTGGCGTTACCCAGCGCCATGCCAACGCGGCCCAACATAATCCAGCCTTCTATATCTCCCGGATTTTTTTGCAGTTGAGTACGCATCCCCAGCGCAAGGCGCGACATCTCTTCTTCGTTGAGCGGATCGGCTTTCGGATCCAGCGCCCTGTCCAGTAACGCCGGAGCCTGTGCCGTGGCCTGCTGCCAGATTTTCACCTGCTGATAATTGCCAGTCTGGTAGTAGCTGACGCCAGCCACAATTAACGCCACCACAATACCCGGCAGATAAACAACATATCCGGCACGCTTACCTTCCGGCACGCTTTGTTCTGGAAACGCTTCCAGCACCACGCGTACCCGACGCCGCGAACGGGCGTATATGACCCAACCGCCAATGCCAATAGCCACTACTGGCAGCACCCACAGCAGCACGGTCAGCGGCGTTAACGGCGGATCGTAAGTGACGAAGTTGCCGTAACGCGCCACCATATAATCGACAATCTCTTTCTTACTTTTGCCTTCCTGCATCAGTTCATACACTTTCTGGCGCAGGTCGGTGGCAATCATCGAGTTGGAATCGGCAATGCTGTTGTTCTGGCATTTCGGGCAGCGCAGTTCTTCAGTGAGCTGACGGAACTGTTGTTCCTGTGCTTCATCTTTAAACTGCAACACGTCGATGGTCGCCAGCGCTGAGCCGGAGATCATCAGCATCAGCACGCCCAATAAAAACCTCATTGTGCGGCCTCCTTACTGTATTTCTCCCACAGTGGCTTGATCTCTTCTTCCCAGACGCGAGGATTGAGATCGCCCGCATGGCGATAGCGAATGATGCCGTTGCCGTCAATAAGGAACGTTTCTGGCGCGCCATAGACACCGAGATCCAGCCCTAACATGCCGTCGCCATCAAACAGGCTTAGCGCGTAAGGATTGCCCAGCTCTTTCAGCCAGCTGATTGCCTTCTGGCGATCGTCTTTATAGTTCATGCCGACCACGCGGATGCCCTGCGCAGAAAGCTGATTCAGATATTGATGTTCCGCACGGCAGGTCGGACACCAGGTCGCCCAGACGTTAAGCAGCTCTGGTTTGCCCTGAGTCAGCACATCCGCCTGATAAAACTGCCCCGGATTGTCCAGTGATTCGAGGCGAAACTTCGGCACTGGCTTGCCAATGAGCGCCGATTCCAGATTGGTCGGATCATCCCCTTCGGCATTACGCGCCAGCTGCCACAGCAGCGCCGCGGCAATCGCCAGGAAGATAATCAACGGAATTAACAATACCTTGCGCTTCATGCAGCCTCCGGCGCAGTTTTCTGCGGGTTCACGCGCTTACGATAGCGAGGATCAAACAGACACAGCAGTCCGCCCAACGCCATCATCAGCCCGCCCGCCCAAATCCAGCGAACAAATGGTTTGTAGTAAAGACGCACGGCCCACGCGCCGTTTTCCAGCTCTTCACCGAGCGCCGCGTACAGGTCACGCGTGATGCCACCGTCAATCGCCGCTTCGGTCATCATCGACCCGGCAGTGTTGTAATAACGTTTTTCTGCATACAGCACTGTTTCCGGCTTTCCATCTCGCGTTACGCCGATGGTCGCCACACCGCCACGCCAGTTTGGACCAGTCACTTCTTTGACATCACGGAAGGTGAAGCGATATTCATGAATATCGACGCTATCGCCGGACTTCATGCGCACATCACGCTCAACGCTATAGTTCTGACTAAAAGCAATGCCAACAATTGTCACTGCCAGCCCCAGGTGAGCTGCCACCATCCCCCAATAACTGAAGGTGGTTTTCGTGCCGCGTGAAATACGCAGCGCAGCTTCCGCAATTGCCAGCACCGCAATCCAGCAGGCCATTGCCAGGCCGAGCACCGTCATCGCCACAACTTTGCTTTCGAACAGCCACGGCAACAGCAGCGACAGCACCAGCGTAGAGATGAAGGCGATAATCAACAAATTGCGGATTTTACGTGGGCGATCGCGTCCCCAGCGCACCAGAGGGCCGACACCAAGCAGTAGCGCAAACGGCACCATCAGCCAGGTAAACATGGTGTTGAAGAACGGTTCGCCAATCGAAATACTGCCCAGTCCCAGTTGCTTGTGCACCAGCGGCAGCAACGTCCCCAGCAACACCACCAGCATCGCGGCGACCAGCAAAACGTTGTTCGCTAACAGCAAAGATTCCCGCGACCACAGCGCATTGTTTACGCGTGAGCGAACTTTGTGTCCACGCGCGGCAAACAGCAGCAGCGAACCGCCAATCACCAACACCATAAAGGCGAGGATAAACATACCGCGCGCCGGATCAGACGCAAACGCGTGTACCGATACCAGCACGCCGGAACGCACCAGGAAAGTCCCCAGCAGACACAACGAGAAGGCACTGATTGCCAGCAGTAATGTCCACGCTTTGAAGCTGGCGCGTTGTTCAGTGACCGCCAGTGAGTGCATCAGCGCAGTCCCCACCAGCCACGGCATAAACGAGGCGTTTTCTACCGGATCCCAGAACCACCAGCCGCCCCAGCCGAGTTCGTAATAGGCCCATGCGGAACCGAGCACAATGCCGAGCGTCAGGAAAATCCACGCTGCCAGCGTCCACGGGCGAGTAAAACGCGCATAAGTGCTGTCCAGACGCCCACTCAGCAAAGAAGCAATGGCAAAAGCAAACGCCACCGAGAAACCCACGTACCCCATATAAAGCAGAGGCGGATGGAAGATCAGCCCCGGATCCTGCAACAGTGGGTTAAGATCACGCCCTTCAATCGGGAAATTCGGCAGCGTGCGTGAGAACGGGTTAGAGGTAAAGAGAATGAACAGCAAAAAGCCGACACTGACCATCCCCATTATCGCCAGTACGCGGGCAACAATATCCAGCGGAATACGCTGACTAAAAATCGCTACCGCAAAGGTCCAGCCGCTCATCAGTAGCACCCACAGCAGGAGCGAGCCTTCATGCGCGCCCCAGGTAGCCGCCACGCGATACCACACCGGAAGCTGGGTATTGGAGTTGCTGGCAACATAGGTGACGGTAAAGTCGTTGACCACGAAAGCATTGACCAGCACCAGAAATGCGCCAGCCACAGACATAAACAGCAGCCAGGCAAACAAGCGGGAAGACGCCATCATGCGCGCGTCCCCGCGCGCCACGCCCCATAGCGGATACACGGACAGCAGCAGCGCAATTCCTAGCGCCAGACACAGCAGCCCGTTACCAATTTCTGGCATCATGATGCTGGGTCCTTATAAACACTCGCCGGGCGACGGTGGTTAGCTTCCATCGCTTTCTCAACTTCTGGCGGCGTGTAGTTTTCATCGTGTTTCGCCAGCACTTCTTTCGCGAGGATATGATTGCCTTTTTCCAGTTCGCCCTGCACCACAACGCCCTGCCCTTCACGGAACAGATCCGGCAAAATGCCTTCGTAAGAGACATCTACTGAACCTTCAGCGTCGTAAATGGTGAAAGTTACTTTTAGCGAATTGGGATCGCGCTGCACACTCCCCGGCATCACCATCCCGCCAACGCGCAGACGCTGACCGACTTCCGGCATCTGCTGAGTTTCACGCTTGCCGTAGAGAATCTCCCCCGGCGTATAAAAGAGATCGATATTCGAGCGCAGCGCATATAGCACCAGACCGATAGTCAGCGCCAGCCCCGCCAGCACGGCACAGGCAATCCACAAGCGGTTTTTACGGCGAATATTCATGCAGCCTCCTGCTGTTGCGCAGCACGTAAACGCGCCTCACGCGCCCGCTGTTGCGCCACGCCACGCAGAATTGCGCGATGTTGCATCACCGAGTGCACGACCAAAACCACCAGCGGAATAACGGTCATCACCACCGCCAACCAGACAAAAAAGGCGTAACCGCCCATTGCGAAAAATTCATTCCAGGAAGCAAATGCAGGGGTCATTTACGGCCTCTTTTCAGTATCAGTTCACTCACCCACGGACGGCGTTTTTCCATCAGCAAAATCAAATTACGCATCCGCATCAGCGTCAGCGTGGCAGACAGGAGCAGGAAGCCAAAAATCGACCAGCGCAGCGGCGAACGCATCGCCGGATCGATACTTTGCTGCATCCGCGTTGATCCCTGATGCAGGGTGTTCCACCACTCAACGGAGTAATGAATAATCGGCAGATTCACCACGCCAATCAGCACCAGGATACCTGCCGCACGGCCAGCCAGACGACGGTCGTCGAAGGCGTGCCACAGGGCAATGACACCAACATACAGAAACAGCAGCACCAGTTCAGAAGTCAGACGTGCATCCCATACCCACCAGGTGCCCCACATCGGTTTTCCCCATGCAGAGCCGGTAACCAGGGCAATAAAGGTAAACACGGCACCAATGGGGGCCATCGCCGCCACCGCCAGGTTGGCCATTTTCATCTGCCAGACCAGGCCAATAAACGCTGCCACCGCCATTGATGCATAAATGCCCATCGACCAGATCGCCGCAGGCACATGCAGGTAGATAATGCGGTAGCTATTTCCCTGCTGATAATCAGCCGGAGCAAAGCCGAACCCCCAGATCCAGCCGACGGTAAGCACGACCACACTGGCAATTGCCAGCCACGGTATAAACCAGCCACAGATTTGATACAGCCGTGGTGGGATCGCCAGTTGATGCAGTGTTTTCCACATAGTTTCGATACCAGACTCGAACAAAAATCAGTAATCCAGCGTTATTGAATGCTGATTCGTAACGCTGCCGCCGTCGCAAAAGGACTTAATGTCGCGGTGCCTGCCAGCAACGCGCCTAAAATTGCCAGATACCCATCAACGGGCAAATGCATAGAAGCCGCGTCCATCGCGGCGGTGGCAAAGATGAGTAATGGGATAGTCAGCGGTAACACCAGTATGCTGAGCAGCACACCACCGCGCTTAAGTCCAACTGTCAGCGCCACGCCCGGCGCACCGAGAAAGCCAAGCGTAGGGGTTCCCAGCAGCAGCGTCAGCGCCATCACTTGCCAGCCATAAACATCCATTCCCAGTAGCATTGCTACCAGGGGCGAAAGGATGAGTAACGGCAGACCGGTTACCATCCAGTGCGCCATCACCTTCGCCAGCACAACGGCGGGCAAGGGTAACGGCAACAACATCAATTGTTCAAGACTGCCGTCCTGCAAATCGTCACGGAACAGTCGCTCGAGTGCCAGCAAGGATGAAAGCAACGCAGCAACCCAGATAATGCCCGGTGCAATACGCGCCAGCAGTTGCGGCTCCGGACCGATACTGAGCGGAAAAAGGGTAATGACAATCAGGAAGAACCACAGCGGGTTGGCGATTTCGGCGCTATGGCGAAACGCCACGCGCAGCTCAAGACGGAAAATGCGCCAGAACATCATGCGGCCCCCGTTTGCGTCAGTGAAATGCGGCGAATTTTACTTTCAGCAACGTTGAGCGGCTGGTGGGTAGTCAGAATCACAATCCCCCCCTGCTCCGTATGCTGCGCCATACGCTGGGTCAGACGATCGACGCCGTTAACGTCAATCGCGGTAAAAGGCTCGTCGAGTATCCATAACGTGGCACGGGTCAGCCACAGACGCGCTAAAGCGACGCGGCGTTGTTGCCCGGCAGAAAGTTGATTTACCGGAATATCTTCGAATCCGGCAAGCCCGGCCTGCGCCAGGGCTTCCAGACATTGTGCGGTATCGCCATCGCGATGATAAAAGTGCAGATTTTCTAACGCCGTCAGCCGGGTTTTGATCCCCGGCTGATGGCCTATCCATAACAGGTTTTGATGGTAGCTGTCGCGTACCTGATGCAAAGGCTGCCCTTGCCAGAGAACGTCACCCGCATCAGGGCGAGACAACCCCGTCAGCAAACGGAGAAGCGTTGTCTTCCCCGCGCCGTTGCTACCGGTGATTTGTACCCACTCTCCTGCGTTCAGCGTAAATGACAAGCCACTAAATAAGGTTCGTTCATCCCGCTCGCAAAGTAACTCTCTGGCTTCAAGCATACCCACGCAATAACCCTGTTAAAAACCTGGCTCGACTTCGCGCATATCGGGCAGCTTGTGCGCTATCCCTTTATGGCAATCAATACAGGTTTGCCCATCTTTCACCGCCTGGTCATGCATCTTCGCGGCAACCGATTTCTGGGCGGTTGTATCCATATACTCGAAGTTGTGACAGTTACGGCACTCCTGCGAGTTATTGTCCTTCATGCGCCGCCACTCATTCTGTGCCATCGTCAGGCGATGAGCTTCAAATTTCTGCGGCGTGTCAATAACGCCAAAAATTTTACCATACAGCTCTTTACTTGCTTTGAGCTTGCGTATCATCTTCGGCACAAACTCGTGCGGAACGTGACAATCCGGACAGGTCGCACGGACGCCGCTACGGTTGTTGTAGTGCACGGAATCCATGTATTCCTGATACACCGTGTTACGCATTTCGTGGCAGCTAATGCAGAACTCTTCGGTATTGGCTTTTTCCATCCCGGTGTTAAAGCCGCCCCAGAAGACGATGCCGCCGACAAAACCGATCAACAGCAGCGTCCCCAGCGCCAGACGGCTGGGGGTACGCCACCATTTCCACAGGCGCTTAATCAGACCAGGCTTACGGTCAGAATTTCCCATAATAACCTCTTATTTCCCGTAACCTTTTGATGGGGTAAAGGTATTCCCCACGATTGGCGCGGTATCGGCCTGCGGTACGTGACATTGCAGACAGAAATAACGACGCGGAGCCACTTCCGCGCCCACTTTGCCGTCGCTGTCCATAAAGTGAGTAGGACTGATGCGCGGCGCGCCAGTGGTGCGATAGCTTTCGACACCGTGGCACTGCAAGCAGCGGTTGGTATTGGTCGTTACCTGATAACCTTCAACGCTATGCGGGATCATTGGCGGCTGATTCACATAGTTCAGCGGCATCCGTTCCTGCTCTTTTGGCATCCGAATGGCCCCTTCCTGCGTCCCGGATACTTCCGGCGACTGGCTAAAATCGACGCCATTAGCCGCCCAAACCGCGCCGCTCACCACCAGGGCCAGCATCGCCGTCCATTGACACAGCGCTTTCTTCAGGTCATGGCTTTTCATGATTTCGCTCCCGAACTCCATCGTGTAGTTATTGTAAATACATCCTCAGAACAGACATCCACGCAGCGACCGCACGTCATGCAATCGCGGCTGGTGACCTGCACCGGGCTTTGTTCATACAGCACCGGGGCACGTAGCACATGCGGTTCCGGGCAAACATGAAAACAATCCATACAGCGGTTACATTTCTGCCGATCGCTGGCCGCAACGGTAATCACACCTTTGCTACCCAGCACGCCATACAGCGCGCCAACCGGACAAATGTGACCGCACCAGCCGTGTTCAACGACCAGTAGATCAAATAAAAACAGCGCGAGAATAAGCAGCGCGCCGCTACCGAAGCCCATTACCAGGCTGCGCCCCATCAGGGAAACGGGGTTGATCCATTCCCAGATGAGCGTGCCGGTTAAGGCCGATCCCACCAGAATGACCACCAACAGCACGTAGCGAATGTGGCGAGGGATCGTCGCAGACTGATTGAGGTCAAAGCGCCTGCGTAACCAGTTCGCTAAGTCGGTAATCGGGTTCAGCGGGCAGACCCAGCTGCAAAATAATCGCTTTCCTGCCAGGGCGTAGAGCACGGTGATAATTACCGCACCAGTCAGTGCTACCGTGGCAGGCAGATGACCGCTGGCAAGGCTTTGCAGCGTCATCAGCGGATCGGTCAGCGGAACGGTGTCGAATAACAGGCTACTGCTGTAGTTGCCGTGCAAGATCCACACACCAAACCACGGACCGCTCAAAAACATCCCCAGCACGAAGAACTGACAAAGGCGACGTAACACTAACCAACGGTGACTGCGCCACCAGCCTTTTTTCTCCAGCGCCTCGCGCCCGGCGTCACGTTTACGATTTGCCATTGTTCCCCTCCAGCCAGCCGAAGCGGTAATGGTGACCTAACTCCCCTTTCGCCAGTGACAGCGGTAACACCTTGATTGCCGGTTGTTCCAGCACGCACACTTTTTCGCACTTACCGCAGCCGGTACAGGCGTCGCTGTGAACCGTCGGCAGAAAGCGGGCGTGCTTACCGGTTCGCGTGTTGCGCTCCAGCTCCAGGGTGATGGCCTCATCAATTTTCGGGCATTCGCGATAACAAACATCGCAGCGCAGCCCCTGAAAGTTGAGACAGTTTTCCTGGTCCACCAGTACCGCCAGCCCCATCCGCGCGTCGTCGATCGATTCGATCTCACGATCCAGCGCACCGCTCGGGCACACTTTGGCGCACGGAATGTCCTCACACATTTCGCAAGGAATATCCCGTGCGACAAAATATGGCGTGCCCGCCGACAGACCAGAGGCCAGCGTCGCCAGTTTTAAGGTGTCGTAAGGGCAAGCCTGAACACACTGACCGCAACGCACACAGGCACTGGCAAAGGCGTTCTCGTTTATGGCTCCGGGCGGGCGCAACCGCACACCAGATGCGCGTGCGGTTTGCTGTTGTAACCCCAGCGCCACACCCACGGCAGCCAGCCCGCCTGCTGTGCGAACGACATCGCGCAGAAAGCGGCGGCGACCATTTTGAGGTTTCGCTGACCGGGACATAATGGCTTACACCTTCTCCAGTTTGACCGCGCACTTCTTGAAGTCCGTCTCTTTCGAGAGCGGATCGGTCGCATCCAGCGTCAGTTTGTTAACCAGCTGTGCGGCGTCGAAGAACGGCATGTACACCAGGCCCTGCGGCGGACGGTTACGACCGCGCGTTTCGACAATCGAGATCACTTCGCCACGGCGAGAAACCACTTTCACTTTGTCGCCACGGCGCAGATCGCGCGCTTTCGCATCCAGCGGGTGAATAAACAGAACCGCTTCCGGGAAGGCGCGGTGCAGTTCCGGTACACGGCGAGTCATACTGCCGGTATGCCAGTGCTCCAGGACGCGTCCGGTAGAGAGCCACAGGTCGTACTCTTCATCCGGTGCTTCCGCCGCAGGTTCGAACGGCAGCGCGAAGATCACCGCTTTGCCATCCGGTTTACCGTAGAACTTGTAGCCTTCGCCCGCTTTCACGTACGGGTCGTTACCTTCGCTGTAACGCCACTGCGTTTCTTTACCGTTCACCACCGGCCAGCGCAGACCGCGTGCTTTGTGGTAATCATCGAACGGCGCGAGATCGTGACCGTGACCGCGACCAAACCATGCGTACTCTTCGAACAGCCCTTTTTGCAGATAGAAGCCCAGCTCGCGGGATTCATCGTTCAGCTGATCTTCCGCCAGTTCGGATACCGGGAATTTGCTCACTTCCGGAGTGGCATACAGAACTTCGTACAGCGTTTTGCCGCGCAGTTCTGGTTTCTTCGCCAGCAACTCTTCCGGCCACACTTCTTCAGTTTTGAAGCGACGGGAGAACTGAACTAACTGCCAGAGATCCGATTTTGCTTCACCCGGTGCCTGTACCTGCTGACGCCAGAACTGAGTACGGCGTTCGGCATTACCGTAAGCGCCCTCTTTCTCTACCCACATTGCGGTCGGCAGGATCAAGTCGGCTGCCAGCGCACTGACTGTCGGATACGGATCGGAAACGATGATAAAGTTGCGCGGATCGCGCCAGCCCGGCATACGCTCTTCATTAATGTTCGGTCCGGCCTGCATGTTATTGGTACACATGGTCCAGTAAACATTCAGTTTGCCGTCTTTCAGCGCACGGTCTTGTGCCACCGCGTGCAGACCGATTTTCGCCGGAATGGTGCCACTCGGGATATTCCACTTCTTCTCGCAAATATCACGATGTTTCTCGTTAGTCACCACCATGTCCGCAGGCAGACGGTGAGCAAAGGTGCCCACTTCACGCGCAGTACCACACGCGGAAGGCTGCCCGGTCAGGGAGAACGGACCGCAACCCGGCTGGGAAATTTTGCCGGTCAGCAGGTGCAGGTTGTAGACCAGGTTGTTGGCCCACACACCACGGGTATGCTGGTTGAAGCCCATCGTCCAGTAGGAGATGACTTTCTTGTTCGGATCGGCATACAGCTGCGCCAGTTGTTCTAACTGGTCTTTCGGCACGCCGGTCATTTCGGCGGTTTTTTCCAGCGTATATTCAGCAACGAAGGCTTTGTAATCTTCAAAGCTCATCGGTTCGGAGGCGTCAGAACCCGGATTCTTCGCTGCTTTTTCCAGCGGATGGGTCGGACGTAAACCGTAGCCGATGTCCGTCGCTCCTTTGCGCAGGTTAACGTGTTTGCTGAAGAAGTCCTGATTTATCGCATTGTTTTGAATGATATAGTTGGCGATATAGTTCAGGATCACCAGGTCAGATTGCGGCGTAAAGATGATGCCGTTATCCGCCAGCTCGAAGCTACGATGCTGGTAGGTAGAAAGCACCGCCACGGTAACGTTCTGGTTAGAGAGACGACGGTTAGTGATGCGCGACCAGAGGATCGGGTGCATCTCCGCCATGTTTGCGCCCCACAGCACAAACGCGTCAGCCTGCTCGATGTCGTCGTAGCAGCCCATCGGCTCATCCATACCAAAGGTACGCATAAAGCCAACTACTGCCGACGCCATACAGTGACGCGCGTTCGGGTCGATGTTGTTCGAACGGAAGCCCGCTTTGAACAACTTGGACGCGGCATAACCTTCCCAGATAGTCCACTGACCAGAACCGAACATACCGATCGATTCCGGCCCTTTTTCTTTCAGGGCAGTCTTAAATTTCTCTTCCATCACATCGAAGGCCTGATCCCAGGTGATTGGGGTAAATTCGCCTTCTTTGTCATATTTACCGTTTTTCATACGCAGCAGCGGCTGCGTCAAACGGTCTTTACCGTACATGATTTTGGGCAGGAAATAGCCCTTAATGCAGTTCAGGCCACGGTTAACCGGTGCGTCCGGGTCGCCCTGACAGGCCACCACACGCCCCTGCTGCGTTCCGACCAGAACGCCGCAACCCGTACCGCAGAAACGGCACGGCGCTTTATCCCATTTAATGGCTTCCTGCTGACCAACAACGGCGCGGGCAACGCCCGGCACGCTGAGACCGGCAGCCGCCGCAGCGGCCGCAACGGCGTTAGCTTTCATAAAGCTACGACGACTGAGTTTCATGGTGTTTCCTCACCTTGCTCTTCCTGCTGGTGATAAACCAGCGACACCGCCAGCACGCCCTCTACGTTGCGTACTGACTCAATGGTTTGGATCAGCGTTTCGCTGTCTTCTGCTTCCACCACCACAATCAACTGACCGCTCGGCGCGTCGCTGACAGCAACTTCACAGCCGGTAAAGGCGTTCAGTTGGGTGCTGATGTCTGAAATTCGTTCGCTTTTGGCCTGCACGACCAGGCTGCAAACTTGCCAGTTAGTGTGCATGGAGATACTCCGCAGTTATGGCTGATACCGGACAGCTGGCTGCACATGCTCCACATCCGTTGCAAAGTTGGCTATTAAGTTGCGGCTGGTAGATCCCGGAGAGCGTCGGGCGAAAGATAATTGCCATTGGCTCACAGCTATCCTGACAGCGGCGGCATTCAACTGACTGATACGCCAGGCACGCGTCCCCAATGGTGAACTGCAAATCCCAGGCCCTGGTGTGGCGCGGAGAAAATAGCGATTCGGGGCAAGCCTGCGCGCAGGCGTAACAGAAGCTGCACTCGTTATTTTTGAAATTAACGCTCGGATAGCCACCCGCGCCGCGTTGCAGAATGTTGTTTTCACAAGCATTAATACAGGCGTCGCAGCGGGTGCAATGGGTCAGAAAATGAGATTCATCACCGGACCAGGGCGGACGGATACCGTTACTGGCTTTGCGCCAGCGACCAGTGAGTATGCCCCGACGGGATGCATCAATCTTCACATTGACCTTCCATCATTAACGCGCTCTGAAAATTGAGAGCGACCAAATAAACCGCATAATTAATAAGCCATTTTTATAGCCGCTAAGATATTAAAGGATGTGTCAAAGATGCATACCCCGATCGGGGTAAAACCTGTAGCAGGATCAAAAGAGTGGCGGGAAGCGTGGCAAAAACGGGCTTTTGCTCACATTTCAAATGGTTATAAACATATTTATATAGCGATTAATTCGCCAGAGATATTTCTGCTGGTTTGTTTTCTCATCAGAATTTAACACTAAAAGAGCAGGTAAAATTATCTGAATGTTCTTTAAGTTATTCATAAAGCAAATTAATAAATCTGATGAATATGTTAACCTTCAGCGACATCATCGGTGAAAACCTATAAATGAAGAAGGAAAGCAAAAAAATGAAGACCATTCTACCTGCAGTATTGTTTGCCGCTTTCGCCACCACTTCCGCCTGGGCGGCAGAAAGCGTCCAGCCACTGGAAAAAATCGCACCTTATCCACAAGCTGAAAAAGGCATGAAGCGTCAGGTGATTCAGTTAACTCCGCAAGAAGATGAATCTACCCTGAAAGTAGAACTGTTAATCGGTCAGACGCTGGAAGTCGACTGCAATTTGCATCGTCTCGGCGGGAAGCTGGAAAGCAAAACGCTGGAAGGCTGGGGCTATGATTATTATGTCTTTGATAAAGTTAGCTCGCCGGTTTCCACGATGATGGCCTGCCCGGATGGCAAGAAAGAGAAGAAATTTGTCACCGCGTATCTGGGCGATGCTGGAATGCTGCGTTACAACAGCAAGCTGCCGATCGTGGTGTATACGCCAGACAATGTGGATGTGAAGTACCGCGTCTGGAAGGCGGAAGAGAAAATTGACAACGCGGTTGTCCGCTAAACTGCTGTGAAGTGCTGCAACCTGTAGGCCGAATAAGGCGGTTACGCCGCATCCGACATCTAACGCCCGAGCCGGTTGCCTGATGCGACGCTGAAGCGTCTTATCAGCATACGCCACATCCGGCAAACCATGCCGGATGTGGCACATCATTACAACGCAATATCCGCCACTTCTTTTTGAACGAGTTGCGGTTTCAACTGCGGTTTCGGCGTACTATCTACTGCCTGCGGCTTGTCGTATTTCAGCCCCAGCACTTCGCTGGTGTACTGCAACTCGCGTTCTGTTGCCGCTACATCACCGTTCAGCTTGCGTCCATAAGACGGAACGATCGCTTTCAACGTAGCCTGCCATTGCGGGCTGGAAACGCGATCGCCAAATACTTTTTCCAGCAGATTCAACATAATCGGCGCGGCGGTTGACGCCCCTGGCGATGCCCCCAGGAGCGCGGCAATGGTCCCTTGCTGGTCACTGACGACTTCAGTACCCAGACGCAGTACGCCACCTTTATCGGCATCACGCTTGATAATCTGCACGCGCTGCCCCGCTTGCCACAAACGCCAGTCCTCTTTTTTCGCCTGCGGATAGTACTCTTTCAACGCTTCAAAACGATCCTCTTCACTCAACATCACCTGACTCACCAGATATTTCACCAGATCGAAATTATCCAGCCCGACGTGCATCATCGGCATCACGTTAGAGGTGGTGGTGGAACTCATCAGATCCCACAATGAACCGTTTTTGAGGAATTTAGTTGAGAAGGTGGCAAATGGCCCAAACAACACGACGCGTTTACCGTCCAGCACACGGGTATCGATATGCGGAACCGACATCGGTGGTGCGCCAACGGATGCTTTACCGTAAACCTTCGCCAGATGGTGATTAACCACGTCCGGATTTTCCGAAACAAGGAACTGTCCGCCCACCGGGAAACCGGCGTAGTCTTTCGCTTCCGGAATCCCCGATTCCTGTAACAGCTTCAGCGCCGCACCGCCCGCGCCGATAAAGACAAATTTGGCGCGGATGTTCTGTGCAGTGCCATTTTTCAGATCGGCAACGGTAACGGTCCAGGTGTTATCGTCATTACGCTTTAGGGCGCGGACTTCGCTGCTGAGTTGCAGCGAAAAATTAGATTTCTTCTGCAAGGAAGCAATTAACTGGCGGGTGATCTCGCCATAGTTCACATCAGTGCCAATTTCCGTACGCGTGGCTGCCACTTTCTGTTGCGGATCGCGCCCTTCCATCACTAACGGTGCCCACTCTTTGATCTGCGCGTGATCTTCAGAGTAACGCATACCGCGAAACAGCGAGCTTTGTTGCAACGCGGCGTAACGGGCTCGCAGGAAATTAACGTTATCCTCGCCCCAGACAAAGCTCATATGCGGAACGGTATTGATAAATGAACGCGGTGTACGCAGCACGCCGCGCTCGACCTGGTGCGCCCAGAACTGGCGCGAAATCTGAAATGCTTCGTTAATGGCGACTGCTTTTTCAATACTGATGCTGCCATCGGCGTTTTGCGGGGTGTAGTTCAGTTCCATCAGTGCAGAATGCCCGGTTCCGGCGTTGTTCCAGCCGTTCGAACTCTCCTGCGCGACACCTTCCAGGCGCTCCACCATGGTCATCGACCATTCAGGCTCCAGCTCGCGTAAATAGGTCCCCAACGTGGCGCTCATAATGCCGCCGCCAATCAACAGTACATCAGTTTCCTGCTCCTCGGACGCTTTCGCTTTTGCCGCCATCGAAACGGCATTAAGCCCCACGGCCATCGAGAAGAGCATGGCAGTCACTTTTTTCATCTTGTTAATGCCTTACTTTTAGTCGCTTTATTGCAGGTGAGATTTGCGCGGCATCAACGGTAACACTTAAGTAACAACATTTAAATAATGTTTATAAATTATATTCTAATTTTAGAAACATTATAATTTCGTTGATTAATTATAGGGTTATTAGAAACGAAGGTATTTTTAGAATATTGACCTGGCGGCAGCAGTCCGCCAGGTCAGCGTCGAAATATTATGCCGTCCGGGCAACGGCATCACGCGAAGCAGCATCGCGCTCTTCGCCTGTCAGCTCGCTAAGTTGCCCGTTGCGCATTTCCAGCAGGCGGTCGGCGTGGATAAAGTAATGATCATCATGACTGATGGCGAAAATAGTTTTACCCATCTCCTGCATCAGCGGCAGCAGCACCTGATAAAACTCACGACGGAAGTGTGGATCCTGATCCGCCGCCCATTCATCCAGCAGGATAATATCGCGTTCTTCTGCCAGCGCCAGCAACAGCGCCACGCGTTTTTTCTGCCCTTTTGATAACTTCAGGTTAACAATACGCCCGTTGCTTAACTCAAGCTTATGAGCCATTTTCAGCTGCGCCAGCCACTTCTCAACCAGTTGCGGGTTAGCGGGTTGCCCCTCCGGCCCCAGCAGTTGATCAAACAGCCAGACATCGGTAAACACTGCCGAAAACAGTTTGCGATAATCTTCCGGTTGTTCGCCGCTGACAGGTTTGCCATCCAGCAAGATTTCGCCGCTTTGTGGTTGGTACAAGCCCGTCAGCAACATCGCCAGCGTCGATTTTCCACTACCGTTGCCACCAATCAGAAACAGCAGTTCACCACGTTTGATGGTGAGGTTAATCGGCCCAACGGAAAACGCGTTATCCTGATAAGCAAACGTCACGTTACGCAGCTCCAGCGTTTGCCAGTTGGGAAAAGCCTGCGGGCGCGGAAACTCTGCTTTGAAAGGCGCGAGCGCGAATTTGTTCAGCTTGTTAAACGCCACCTGCGCCGTCAGCAGCGTCGGCAATGCGCCAACCGCCGAAAGCAGCGGCGTACGCAGGAATAACAGCGTCAACGAATAGGTCGCAGCAACGTTGGTATCAGCCCAACCGAGACTGTTCGCCATCCAGAACACCAGGCCGATAGCGCCCAGCATCATGATGTTTGACCAGTTCACGGCACTAAGATGGAAGGTGTCTGCGCGAATAATATGATGGCGATACTCTTGCGCATCAGGAATGTAGAGGTTGTTAAACACATACTCGGCGCGTTCACGGTTCAGAGTCAGCTCTTTGCGCCCTTCGAGTACAGTTTGAAAATCCGTGTACAGCTTATCTTCGGTTTCACGCAGGGTCGCCATATGTTTGTACACCCGCGCCACCAGCACAAAACCGCCCCAGATGGTGACTGCCATCCAGATAGCCGTTACCAGCAACATTTTGCCCGACAGCATCCACAAATACGCCGCTGAACCGATAGTGAGAATGATCCCCTGCACCAGTTCCGGCAGACGCACAAAAGCAATGGTGATATTGCGCACATCGCTGGTTAACCCCGCCAGCAACGAAGCGCTACCAAGTTGTTCAATGCGCTCGACGTGGGTATCCAGAATCCGCTTGATAAATTCACTACGCAGTCGGTAAACGAAGTGATGCCCCAAAGTGGTGAGCGCCAGTTGCGATCCGAGAGTGACTGCCATCAACAGCAACAATAATCCCAGAAACTCCGGCAACACCAGCAGACTGGTATCCGCCGTTTCGATAAGGCGCTGATTGATAAAAGCAATTAAGCCAATGCCTAATGCCGCACTGGCGAGGCTTAGCGCCATCACACTGATAAATGGCCAGCGATACTGCCGCCAGACAAGTACAAGAAGTTCCATGCAGAAAACCCGGACAATGAATTACAGCCCGCAGTTTAAACATCTTCGCGCGCACAGCAATAATAATTCTTATTTTTATTCTTTTTTACCTGCCTGACGGAATGTCAGGTTGTAGCGGCAGTCGGTGGTGAGTGGATGAAACCCCGCTTTCAACGGTTGAATACCGTGATAAAACAGCCGCGATTCACCGCCCCATACCACCACATCGCCATGTTCCAGCAACAATCTTTTTAGCGGATCATTTCGTTTCAGGCCGCCAAATTGAAAAATCGCGGGTAAGCCCAGAGAAACAGAAACAATCGGCGCGCGCAGATCCGGTTCGTCTTTATCCTGATGCAGCGACAGTTTCGCGCCAGGAGCGTAGCGGTTGATAAGACAAGCATCTGGCTGGAAATCTGGATAGCCCGCCGCCGTAGCCGCACGTTGACATAAATTATGAAAACTCTGCGGCATGGCGGGCCACGGTTTATTTGTTTGCGGATCAATGGGCGAATAGAGATAACCCTGCCGATGGGTGGTCCAGCCCAGACGCCCGCAGTTGGTCATCGCCACCGACATGGTATATCCGCCTGGAGTGACCATCTGGCGAAACGGCGACTGGCTGGCAACGTCATTAATATCGCGGATCAGTTGCTCCGCAGCGTTAAAAGCAAAACGGTGCAAAATCACCGCTCCAGCCGCCAGTGGTTCTTGCCACGGTTCAGCATCGGCAAACAGATCCAACATTACCTCTCCTCATTTTCAACTTCGCGGCGCAGCAGTTGCGCTTTGCGCGACACGCCCCAGCGGTAACCGGAAAGTGAGCCATCACCACGGACCACCCGATGACAAGGTATAACGATAGCGAGCTTGTTGGCGGCACAGGCGCTGGCAACGGCCCGTACCGCTTTCGGTTTGCCGATGGCGTTCGCCAGTTGCTGATAACTGACGGTTTCACCACAAGGTATCGTGCGCAGTGCCTGCCAGACTTGTTGCTGAAAAGCAGTGCCGCGAATATCCAGCGGTAACGTCAGCGGCGTATCGCGTTGATTGAGGCTGGCGATCACTTCACGCACATGTTGCTGAAACGTCAGATCGGCAGGCGCGTTGTCGGCAGCGGGAAACATCTGCTGCAACTCGCTGATTAATGTCGCATCATCATCGCCCAACAATATCGCGCAAATCCCCCGCTCGCTTTCTGCCACCAGGCAACGGCCCAGCTCACAATCAGCCAGCGCGTAACGCACCGCCAGATTTTCGCCACCGTGACGGAATTGTTTAGCCGTCATGCCCAGCGTTTCATCGGCTTTACGGTAGTAACTGCTGCCGTCGGGGAATCCGGCACTGAGAATCGCCTGAGTCACGCTCTCCCCTTTTGCCAGAGACTCCCGCAATCGGCGAGCACGCCAGGCCTGCTGCCAGGCTTTCGGCGTCATTCCGGTAGTCGCTTTAAACAATCTATGCAAATGGAACGGACTCATCGCCAGCTGTTCGGCTAAGGATTCCAGCGTTACAGGCGTTTCCTGTTCCAGCAGTCGGCAGGCGTGGGTGATTTTATCAAGGCGATGTTGTTGGGGATTGGCTTTGTCTGGCTGACAACGTTTGCAGGGGCGAAAGCCAGCGGCAAGCGCCTCACTGGCATCGGCATAGAAAGAAACGTTTTCCCGCAAAGCATGTCTGGCGCGGCAAGACGGACGGCAAAAGATGCCTGTGGTGCGCACGGCGAAAACGAATTCGCCGTCGGCATTCGGGTCGCGGGCTAAGACAGATTGCCAGCGTTGATCGTCAGTTAAGCATGTGGCGTTTTTCATAATCAGCTCCCTGGTTAAGGATAGCCTTTAGTCTGCCCGGTCACCATCACGCAAAAACCAACAATCTTGCGCTTTAATTTTTTTCGCTGATAAGGAAGCTTTTAAACTGCGGCGACATCCAGGTTTTAAAGCTATCGCCCTCTTTGGTGATCATATAAACCGCCAGCCCTTCCCGGCGAACGACTTCTTTGGCTTTCTCTGGCCCGAGCACCATTAAGCCAGTATCCCAGGCGTCGGCTTCCAGCGCCGTCGGGGCAATCACCGTCACGGATACCAGATTGTGTTCGATGGGACGCCCGGTTTGCGGATCGATAACATGGGAAAGGCGTTTGCCGTCCAGTTCGTAATAGTTACGGTAGCTGCCAGAGGTGCTAATGCCATGACCGTTGATATCCACCACGGCCTGAACCGCGTTTTCTTTATCGGTTGGTTTTTGAATCGCTACCCGCCACGGCTGGCCTTCACCGTTCATGCCACGGCTGTTCAGCGCGCCGCCCACCGACACCAGATAGCGGGAAATCCCTTCCTGCTCCATCAAGCGTGCCAGATGATCCGCCGCATAGCCTTCGCCGACAGTGGAGAGATCGACATATAAATCCGGCAGGTTTTTTTGCAGATATTGCTGATGCGACTGATTAATGACCGTCAGGTGCTGTAAGCCGGTTTTGGCTTTCATCGCATCGATCTGTTCCTGGCTCGGAATTTGAACCGGCTGTTGTTCCGGGCCAAAGCCCCACAGATTCACCAGCGGCCCGACGGTTATATCCATCGCACCATCGGTCCTTGCGCCAATGCGCAGCGAGGTGGTGACGATATCGGCCATCGCTTCACTTACCGGCCACGGCGACAAACTTTGCGAGTCGTTAAAGCGCATCAGCGCGGAATCTTTTTTATAGGTCGAAAGCAGCTGATCGTCGGCGTCCAGCTGGGTCTGAATCTTTTCTTTAAGTTCGGCACTGCGTTTGGCATCAATGCCCGGGATGCTGGCACGCCAGAAGGTACCCATGGTTTTGCCTTCAAGAACGGTAACTTCAGTAGCGTGGGTTTTGGCGGGTTGTGGTTTTTGATCGCAACCAACAAAGAAGAGCGCGGCAGCCAGCAGTGCCACGCGGGTAAAGCTTATTTCCATACGTGATTATCCTCATGCGAACGGTCGCAAGAGTACACCAAAAAACTGTGTTTGTACGCTGAAAACAATGAAAAAAGGGCCCGCAGGCCCTTTGTTCGATATAAATCGAGATTAGAACTGGTAAACCAGACCCAGAGCTACGATGTCATCAGTGTTGATGCCAGCAGCGCGGGTGAACTGGTTGTCGTCCAGCAGGTTGATTTTGTAGTCAACGTAGGTGGACATGTTTTTGTTGAAGTAGTAGGTAGCACCAACATCAACATATTTCAGGATATCTTCGTCGTCGTAGTTACGACCAGCAACGACACCCAGGTTTTTACCTTTAGACTGCAGGTATGCTACAGACGGACGCAGACCAAAGTCGAACTGGTACTGAGCAACAGCTTCGAAGTTCTGTGCTTTGTTCGCCCAACCCAGGGAACCTACGCGAGTTGCGTTGTAGGTCTGGGTGTACTGAGCAGCCAGGTAGATGTTGTTAGCGTCGTATTTCAGACCACCAGTGTAGGTTTCAGCACGGTCGCCAGTACCGATCAGGCCAGTGTTGTTCTGATCCCAGGTACGTTTGGAGCTGGAAACTGCAGCACCAACGCCGAAGCCTTCGTAATCATAAGTGATAGATCCGCCGACACCGTCGCCGTTCTGACGCAGAGCTTTACGACCATTGTTGGTGATGCCATGACCAGTGAAATCCGGATCATTTTCACCGCTTACGCTGCCATTCTGGCCCTGGTACTGAACAGCAAAGTTCAGGCCGTCAACCAGACCGAAGAAGTCGGTGTTACGGTAGGTCGCGAAGCCGTTACCACGCTGCTGCATGAAGTTGTCAGAACCGTAGGTGTCGCCACCGAATTCTGGCAGAACGTCGGTCCAGGAAGTTACGTCGTAAACAACGCCGTAGTTACGACCGTAGTCGAAAGAACCGATGTCCTGGAATTTCAGACCAGCAAATGCCACACGGGTCCAGGAGTTGTTTTCGCTTTCCGGAGCGTTGCCCTGGATCTGATATTCCCACTGGCCGTAACCGGTCAGCTGGTCAGTAACCTGAGTTTCACCTTTGAAGCCAAGACGCATGTAGGTCTGGTCGCCATCTACAGACTTGTCGTCAGAGAAATAGTGCAGGCCGTCTACTTTACCGTACAGATCTAATTTGTTGCCGTCTTTATTGTAAACTTCAGCAGCGTTTGCTGCGCCTGCTACCAGCAGAGCTGGGACCAGGAGGGACAGTACTTTAACTTTCATGTTATTAACCCTCTGTTATATGCCTTTATTTGCTTTTTTATGCCACTGCATACTGATTAACCCTCATTAATCAGTCGGCAGGTCCATTCTCCCCAAAAATGCAGAATAATCCAACACGAATATGATACTAAAACTTTTAAGATGTTTCATTTATCGCTATAGATGTTTCAAAATGTAAATACAAGGGAACTTTTTAAGATTATTGCGGAATGGCGAAATAAGCACCTAACATCAAGCAATAATAATTCAAGGTTAAAATCAATAACTTATTCTTAATTATTTGACAGCACTGAATGTCAAAACAAAACCTTCACTCGCAACTAGAATATCTTCCGCTATCATCATTAACTTTATTTATTACCGTCATTCATTTCTGAATGTCTGTTTACCCCTATTTCAACCGGATGCCTCGCATCCGGTTTTTTTTACCCTTCTTTACACACTTTTCATTATTCTGTGCTACCACAGAAAAACTATAACGCCTGTTAACTATTTCACAAATAATTAACATAGGCATAATTTCCAGCAATCTTCGTTTATTTGCAATTAATATCGTTAGGCTTTTTGTAGGTTATTTGTACAGCAAAATGGCGCTTGTACATCTATTTCACCCAATGCAGGATGATAAATATCACTGGAGAATAGAGAATCATCAATCAGGTAAGAGTCTGGAATTTCACACTGTACCCTTTATACTGCCCTATCACTTCGCGAAGTTTTAACAGGTCATAAACACGAATGCGTCAGAAAGAGACAACGGCCACGACCCGCTTTTCACTCCTACCGGGGAGCATTACCCGCTTCTTTTTACTGTTGATCATTGTGTTACTGGTGACGATGGGTGTAATGGTACAAAGCGCCGTTAACGCCTGGCTGAAAGATAAAAGTTACCAGATTGTCGACATTACCCACGCAATCCAAAAGCGCGTCGATACCTGGCGTTACGTGACCTGGCAGATCTACGACAACATTGCCGCGACGACCTCCCCCTCCTCCGGCGAAGGTTTACAAGAGACGCGCCTGAAACAGGATGTCTACTATCTGGAAAAACCACGCCGCAAAACGGAAGCCTTAATCTTTGGCTCTCACGACAACTCAACGCTTGAGATGACTCAACGGATGTCCACCTATCTGGACACATTGTGGGGCGCAGAAAATGTACCGTGGTCGATGTATTACCTGAATGGTCAGGATAACAGTCTGGTGCTGATCTCAACCCTGCCCCTCAAAGATCTCACCTCCGGATTTAAAGAATCGACCGTCAGCGACATTGTTGATTCACGTCGTGCAGAGATGTTGCAACAGGCCAACGCCCTCGATGAACGCGAAAGTTTTTCTAACATGCGCCGCCTGGCCTGGCAGAACGGTCATTACTTTACCTTGCGTACCACGTTCAACCAGCCGGGACATCTGGCAACGGTCGTGGCTTTTGATCTGCCGATTAATGATTTGATCCCACCGGGTATGCCGCTGGACAGTTTCCGCCTTGAGCCAGACGCGACGGCAACGGGAAACAATGAAAATGAGAAAGAAGGGACGGATAGCGTCAGTATCCACTTTAACAGTACGAAGATTGAAATCTCCTCGGCACTCAACTCTACCGATATGCGCCTGGTCTGGCAGGTTCCTTACGGCACCTTACTGCTGGATACGTTGCAAAACATTCTGCTGCCACTGCTGCTGAACATCGGTTTGCTGGCGCTGGCGTTATTTGGCTATACCACATTCCGCCATTTCTCCAGCCGCAGTACAGAAAGCGTCCCCAGCACGGCGGTCAATAACGAATTGCGCATTTTACGGGCAATTAATGAAGAGATAGTCTCACTGCTGCCGCTCGGCCTGCTGGTTCACGATCAGGAATCGAACCGCACAGTCATAAGTAACAAAATTGCCGATCATTTGCTGCCGCATTTGAATCTGCAAAACATCACCACCATGGCGGAACAGCATCAGGGGATTATTCAGGCGACGATCAATAACGAGCTGTATGAGATCCGCATGTTTCGCAGCCAGGTTGCGCCGCGCACACAAATTTTCATTATTCGCGATCAGGATCGCGAAGTGCTGGTAAACAAGAAACTCAAGCAGGCGCAGCGTCTGTATGAGAAAAACCAGCAGGGGCGGATGACCTTTATGAAAAACATTGGCGATGCGCTGAAAGAACCCGCACAGTCCCTGGCGGAGAGCGCGGCTAAACTCAACGCCCCGGAAGGCAAACAACTGGCGAATCAGGCAGATGTGCTGGTGCGGCTGGTCGATGAAATACAGTTAGCGAACATGCTTGCGGACGATAGCTGGAAAAGTGAGACGGAGCTGTTCTCCGTGCAGGATTTAATTGATGAAGTTGTGCCTTCAGTGTTGCCTGCCATCAAGCGTAAAGGTCTGCAACTGCTGATTAACAATCATCTGAAAGCACACGATATGCGCCGCGGCGATCGCGATGCCTTACGACGTATTTTGCTGCTACTGATGCAATATGCCGTGACCTCAACGCAATTGGGAAAAATCACCCTTGAGGTTGATCAGGATGAGTCCTCCGAAGACCGCCTGACGTTCCGCATTCTGGACACTGGAGAAGGCGTAAGCATTCATGAAATGGATAATTTGCACTTCCCGTTTATCAACCAGACCCAAAACGATCGCTATGGCAAGGCGGACCCGCTGGCATTCTGGCTGAGCGATCAACTGGCGCGTAAACTGGGCGGTCATTTAAACATCAAAACGCGGGATGGGCTTGGTACACGCTACTCTGTGCATATCAAAATGCTCGCAGCTGACCCGGAAGTTGAAGAGGAAGAAGAGCGATTACTGGATGATGTCTGCGTAATGGTGGATGTTACTTCGGCAGAAATTCGGAATATTGTCACTCGCCAGTTAGAAAATTGGGGTGCAACCTGTATCACACCCGATGAAAGATTAATTAGTCAAGATTATGATATCTTTTTAACGGATAATCCGTCTAATCTTACTGCCTCTGGCTTGCTTTTAAGCGATGATGAGTCTGGCGTACGGGAAATTGGGCCTGGTCAATTGTGCGTCAATTTCAATATGAGCAACGCTATGCAGGAAGCGGTCTTACAATTAATTGAAGTGCAACTGGCGCAGGAAGAGGTGACAGAATCGCCTCTGGGCGGAGATGAAAATGCGCAACTCCATGCCAGCGGCTATTATGCGCTCTTTGTAGACACAGTACCGGATGATGTTAAGAGGCTATATACTGAAGCAGCAACCAGTGACTTTGCTGCGTTAGCCCAAACGGCTCATCGTCTTAAAGGCGTATTTGCCATGCTAAATCTGGTACCCGGCAAGCAGTTATGTGAAACGCTGGAACATCTGATTCGTGAGAAGGATGTTCCAGGAATAGAAAAATACATCAGCGACATTGACAGTTATGTCAAGAGCTTGCTGTAGCAAGGTAGCCTATTACATGAACAATATGAACGTAATTATTGCCGATGACCATCCGATAGTCTTGTTCGGTATTCGCAAATCACTTGAGCAAATTGAGTGGGTGAATGTTGTCGGCGAATTTGAAGACTCTACAGCACTGATCAACAACTTGCCGAAACTGGATGCACATGTGTTGATTACCGATCTCTCCATGCCTGGCGATAAGTACGGCGATGGCATTACCTTAATCAAGTACATCAAGCGCCATTTCCCAAGCCTGTCGATCATTGTTCTGACCATGAACAACAACCCGGCGATTCTTAGTGCGGTATTGGATCTGGATATCGAAGGGATCGTGCTGAAACAAGGTGCACCGACCGATTTGCCGAAGGCTCTCGCCGCGCTGCAGAAAGGGAAGAAATTTACCCCGGAAAGCGTTTCTCGCCTGTTGGAAAAAATCAGTGCTGGTGGTTACGGTGACAAGCGTCTCTCGCCAAAAGAGAGTGAAGTTCTGCGCCTGTTTGCGGAAGGCTTCCTGGTGACCGAGATCGCTAAAAAGCTGAACCGCAGTATTAAAACCATCAGTAGCCAGAAGAAATCTGCGATGATGAAGCTGGGTGTCGAGAACGATATTGCTCTGCTGAATTATCTCTCTTCTGTGACGTTAAGTCCGGCAGATAAAGACTAATCACCTGTAGGCCAGATAAGACGCGTCAGTGTCTTATCTGGCATTTGCACGGATTGCCGGATGCGGCGTAAACGCCTTATCCGTCCTACGATTCCCGCGATTTCCTGACCCTCTCGGCATATACCGTCAGCGTCTGTTTTATCACATCCAGCGTTACCGGCTTCGACAGGCAGCTGTCCATACCGGACTCCAGACACCGCTGCTTCTCTTCAGCCAACGCATTAGCAGTTACTCCGATTACCGGCAACGTCAGTCCCAACTGACGAATGCGTTGCGTCAAGCGGTAACCATCCATATTTGGCATATTGACGTCGCTAAGCACGATATCAATATGATTCTTGTTAAGTACATTAAGCGCATCGACGCCATCATTCGCGGTTTTACATTGATAGCCCAACGATCCCAACTGATCTGCCAGCAGACGCCGGTTAATCGGATGATCATCCACGACCAGAATCATCATATCGTCATTATCGCTGACCGCTTTGTCCGTCGACGGCAGAGCGTTAGCAGGATCGTCGCTCTCCATCTCGATCAAATAAATACGCGCCAACAATGCCGGTAGCTCATGCGGAGCAGCCACACTGTGTACCCACTCCCCTGGCGCTTTCTCCAGCGGAATACCAATATGGCGACGACAGAAGGTCACTACCGCTCTGCCCTGCCATTTTTTGTTCACTACCTCGTCAGTAATTAACACATCTTCGGGAGTCGGTTCCTGCCCTTCGTATGTTGTAACGACGATGCCGCTGCGCTGCAAACTGGTTTCCAGGAACTGACAGAGCGACGCATTGCGGACCGCCAGCCAGCAGCGTTTACCACTCAACCCTTCCACACCTTTTTTCTGCGGGTACTGAGCGCCATACAACGGAATACGCACGGTAAACTGGCTGCCCATTCCCGGTTCTGAATCTACCGAGATGTCGCCGTCCATCATGCTGATCAGTTTTTCACAAATCGCCAGACCCAGACCAGTCCCCTGGAAGTTACGCTGTACGCCCGTTCCGACCTGGAAGAAGGGATCAAACAAACGCACCACTTCTTTTGCCGGAATCCCCACGCCGGTATCGCGAACACGGATAGAGAGATAATCGCCATCAGCGCGAACATGCAAAACTATACAGCCGGTATCGGTGAATTTTATGGCGTTACTCAGCAGGTTAGAGATGACCTGTTGTAAACGCATCGGGTCGCCATTTAAGGCCACTGGCACATCCGGTTCAATAAAGCAGTACAAGCCTAACTGCTTGCGTACCACCAGCGGTAAATAGTTGGCGGTGATGTGGTTCATCACTTCACGCGGTGAAAACTCACGCGGTTCGATCTTCAACTGTTCTGATTCAATTTTCGAGAAATCGAGAATATCGCTGATAATTTTCAACAACAGGCTGGAAGAGTTGTTCATTGCCGTCACCAGACGATCGACGCCTTTCGGTAACTCTTTGGTTTGCAACAGATCCAGGTTACCGATAATGCCATACAGCGGCGTTCGCAGCTCATGACTGACGGTGGCCAGGAACATCGATTTTGACTGGCTCGCCTGTTCCGCTGCTTGTGCCATCTCCTGCAACGACTCTTCCATCTTCACGCGCGAAGAAACATCCACCAGCACACAAATGGCCACGTTTTCATTACGATAGCGCGAATGGACGAAGCTGATTTGCAGATTGGTATTGTTGCTGGTCAGGACATCAACAAAATTGACCTGCTGCCCACAGATAATTTGTGTCAGCCGTTGGCGGTCCTCATGCGTAAGCATATTGAGATAGGTATGCGCCAGTTCGTTACTTAAAATATTGACGCCATCAGCGGTACGCAAAATGCAGATACCCACTGGCGCGGAGGCGACAATCTTGCGATTAAATTGCTCATGTTCTTCCAGTCGCAGGGCGTCGCTTTCCGCCGGAATGAAAATACGCCGCTCGTACATCCGCGCGAGAGTAAACAATGCAGCTCCGGCAAGCACATTCAGCAAAATTGCGTTAAGGATCAACATGCGAATGCGTTCCAGCACCTTATCAACTGGCACTGAATAAACGATGCTTAGCGATGAGGGTGGCAGATTTTTCTTCAGCACCAGTTCCCGGAACCCTTCCGTATAGCCAAACCAGGAGCGTTCCTGCATCCAGCGAGGATCGCCCTTAATTTTGCTTTCTGGTCCGGTAAGCGAAATCAGGGTATGACCATTTTCATCAAGAATGGTAACCCCCATCGGCAACGTACCAGGTAAGAAAAAGTTCTCCATCCGGATGGTTTGCTCGACACCCAAAAGCGCCTGCAACCGGTTCGCCAGATAAACTGGCGTCAAGGCGTAAAAATACCCGACGCCAGGGCGCGGACCTTCGCTGATCCAGTAGAGGTTACTGCCACTATCATCTTGTGGTGCATTTCGATATTTATTAATGCGTTCATGCAAAGCTTTTAGCGCGGTATCGCGTTCCACTGGCATATCACGCAGACCGAAATTGGCCATGCAGAGGTTATCGCTGCCGATTAAAAATACCCGGTTTAGATCGTAAGCCGCAGAAAAATTATCGCGCCAGTAGCGCATAAACCACGCCAATGACTCCAGAGAACCTCGCCAGGTGTTACTCATTGCGGAACAATCAGAGTCAGCAAACAGCGGTTCAAACGCAGGCACATCCGTCTGCGTTTCTCGTCCACGCGGGGAAAGCACACCGTTTTCTGCCGATAAGCGATTTTCAGCTATGTACTTCAGCTCTTTCATCACATCAGAGGTGCGTTGAATAAAGCGCTGAGCCTGATCGGAACTCAGATTAAATTCCTGACGAATTTCCGATTCTCGCTGATGTAACGCATTAACGATGTAAAAAACGGATGAAAAAGCAATCAACAGCCAGAGCACTAACGCCAATGCTCTGAACATGTAGCGCGAGGCTTTCAGGGTTGTACGAAAAGAAGCAAGGTATTTCAAAGGGGCGAAGCTCCGCCTCAGGTGACCGATGGAGTGTGGTTAAGGTAGCGGTAAAAGCGTGTTACCGCAATGTTCTCTCTTCTCTGGAATATGATACACCGCCGAGAAATCATCACCTTAACCTCTGATAATCGTCATATACCGGACAAGACTAGTGGATTTCAGCATGCATTATATGAAGTGGATTTATCCACGCCGCTTACGCAATCAAATGATCCTGATGGCAATCCTGATGGTCATTGTCCCAACGCTTACTATTGGTTATATCGTAGAAACGGAAGGACGTTCAGCAGTCTTATCTGAAAAAGAGAAAAAACTTTCTGCCGTGGTCAACCTGCTTAATCAGGCGCTAGGCAATCGCTACGATCTCTACATCGACTTACCGCGTGAGGAGCGTATCCGCGCATTAAATGCAGAACTTGCCCCCATTACCGAAAATATCACTCACGCCTTCCCTGGCATCGGCGCTGGTTATTACAACAAAACGCTGGATGCGATAATCACCTACGCGCCTTCAGCGCTATATCAGAATAATGTGGGCGTTACCATTGCCGCAGATCACCCTGGTCGCGAAGTCATGCGTACAAATACCCCTTTGGTTTATTCAGGCAGGCAGGTGCGCGGCGATATTTTGAATTCAATGATTCCCATTGAGCGTAATGGTGAAATCCTCGGCTATATCTGGGCCAATGAATTAACCGAAGATATTCGTCGCCAGGCCTGGAAAATGGATGCGAGGATTATCATTGTGCTCACCGCCGGTTTGCTGATAAGCCTGCTGTTGATTGTCCTTTTCTCCCGTCGCCTGAGCGCCAATATAGATATCATCACCGATGGCCTCTCGACTCTGGCTCAAAATATTCCCACTCGATTACCACAATTGCCCGGTGAAATGGGGCAAATCAGTCAGAGTGTTAACAACCTCGCCCAGGCACTGCGTGAAACGCGAACACTTAACGATCTGATTATTGAAAACGCTGCCGATGGCGTCATTGCCATTGACCGCCAGGGTGATGTAACCACCATGAACCCAGCAGCAGAAGTCATCACTGGCTATCAACGTCATGAACTGGTAGGGCAGCCTTACTCCATGTTGTTCGACAATACTCAGTTCTACAGTCCCGTACTGGATACGCTGGAACATGGCACCGAACATGTAGCGTTGGAGATCAGTTTTCCAGGCCGTGACCGCACCATTGAACTCAGTGTCACGACCAGTCGTATTCATAACACGCACGGTGAAATGATAGGTGCTTTGGTGATTTTCTCTGATTTAACTGCCCGCAAAGAAACCCAGCGCCGCATGGCGCAAGCAGAACGCCTCGCCACACTGGGTGAGCTGATGGCTGGCGTGGCGCATGAAGTACGTAATCCGTTAACGGCTATTCGTGGTTATGTACAGATCTTGCGCCAACAAACCCGTGACCCAATACATCAGGAATATCTGTCCGTAGTACTCAAAGAAATCGATTCAATTAACAAAGTTATTCAGCAATTGCTCGAATTTTCACGCCCACGCCACAGTCAATGGCAACAAGTCAGCCTCAATGCATTGGTTGAAGAAACTCTGGTACTGGTACAAACCGCCGGCGTACAAGCGCGGGTCGACTTCATAAGCGAACTGGATAATGAATTAAGCCCGATTAACGCCGATCGTGAACTGCTCAAACAGGTACTACTGAATATCCTGATCAATGCCGTCCAGGCTATCAGTGCACGAGGGAAAATTCGTATTCGAACCTGGCAGTATAGCGACTCGCAACAGGCCATTTCGATAGAGGACAACGGCAGTGGCATTGATCTCTCGCTGCAAAAAAAGATCTTCGATCCCTTTTTCACTACCAAAGCCTCAGGAACCGGGCTTGGTCTGGCGTTAAGTCAACGCATCATTAATGCCCATCAGGGTGATATTCGCGTCGCCAGTTTGCCGGGCTACGGCGCAACCTTCACGCTTATTTTACCGATCAACCCGCAGGGAAATCAGACTGTATGACTGCTATTAATCGCATCCTTATTGTGGATGATGAAGATAATGTTCGCCGTATGCTGAGCACCGCTTTTGCACTACAAGGATTCGAAACACATTGTGCGAACAACGGGCGCACAGCATTACACCTGTTTGCCGATATTCACCCTGACGTGGTGTTGATGGATATCCGCATGCCAGAGATGGACGGCATCAAGGCACTAAAGGAGATGCGCAGCCATGAGACCCGGACACCCGTTATTCTGATGACGGCCTATGCTGAAGTGGAAACCGCCGTCGAAGCACTACGCTGCGGAGCCTTCGACTATGTTATCAAACCGTTTGATCTCGATGAGTTGAATTTAATCGTTCAGCGCGCTTTACAACTCCAGTCAATGAAAAAAGAGATCCGTCATCTGCACCAGGCACTGAGCACCAGCTGGCAATGGGGGCACATTCTCACCAACAGCCCGGCGATGATGGACATCTGCAAAGACACCGCCAAAATTGCCCTTTCTCAGGCCAGCGTCTTGATTAGCGGTGAAAGCGGCACCGGGAAAGAGTTGATTGCCAGAGCGATTCACTACAATTCGCGGCGGGCAAAGGGGCCGTTCATTAAAGTCAACTGCGCGGCACTGCCGGAATCGTTGCTCGAAAGTGAACTGTTTGGTCATGAAAAAGGTGCATTTACTGGTGCACAAACCTTGCGTCAGGGATTATTTGAACGTGCCAACGAAGGTACTCTGCTCCTCGACGAAATTGGCGAAATGCCGCTGGTACTGCAAGCCAAATTACTACGCATTCTGCAGGAACGGGAATTTGAACGGATTGGCGGCCATCAGACCATAAAAGTTGATATCCGCATCATTGCTGCCACCAACCGCGACTTGCAGGCAATGGTGAAAGAAGGCACCTTCCGTGAAGATCTCTTTTATCGCCTTAACGTTATTCATTTAATACTGCCGCCTCTGCGCGATCGCCGGGAAGATATTTCCCTGTTAGCTAATCACTTTTTGCAAAAATTCAGTAGTGAGAATCAGCGCGATATTATCGACATCGATCCGATGGCAATGTCACTGCTTACCGCCTGGTCATGGCCGGGAAATATTCGAGAGCTTTCCAACGTTATTGAACGCGCCGTCGTGATGAATTCAGGCCCGATCATTTTTTCTGAGGATCTTCCGCCGCAGATTCGTCAGCCAGTCTGTAATGCTGGTGAAGCAAAAACAGCCCCTGTCGGTGAGCGTAATTTAAAAGAGGAAATTAAACGCGTCGAAAAACGCATCATTATGGAAGTGCTGGAACAACAAGAAGGAAACCGAACCCGCACTGCTTTAATGCTGGGCATCAGTCGCCGTGCATTGATGTATAAACTCCAGGAATACGGTATCGATCCGGCGGATGTATAACGCCAAAACTTGCTATGCAGAAATTTGCACAGTGCGCAATTTTCTGCATAGCCGCTCATTCTCCTTATGAATCCCCATCTAATTTATCCTTTTCTATTCAATTAGTTAAATAACAACATTCAATAATCTCATTCTGGCACTCCCCTTGCTATTCCCTGACTGTACCCACAACGGTGTATGCAAGAGGGATAAAAAATGAAAACAAAATTGATGACATTACAAGACGCCACCGGCTTCTTTCGTGACGGCATGACCATCATGGTGGGCGGATTTATGGGGATTGGCACTCCATCCCGCCTGGTTGAAGCATTACTGGAATCTGGTGTTCGCGACCTGACATTGATAGCCAATGATACCGCGTTTGTTGATACCGGCATCGGTCCGCTCATCGTCAATGGTCGAGTCCGCAAAGTGATTGCTTCACATATCGGCACCAACCCGGAAACAGGTCGGCGCATGATATCTGGTGAGATGGACGTCGTTCTGGTGCCGCAAGGTACGCTAATCGAGCAAATTCGCTGTGGTGGAGCTGGACTTGGTGGTTTTCTCACCCCAACTGGTGTCGGCACCGTCGTAGAGGAAGGCAAACAGACACTGACACTCGACGGTAAAACCTGGCTGCTCGAACGCCCGCTGCGCGCCGACCTGGCGCTAATTCGCGCTCATCGTTGCGACACACTTGGCAACCTGACCTATCACCTTAGCGCCCGCAACTTTAACCCCCTGATAGCCCTTGCGGCTGATATCACGCTGGTAGAGCCGGATGAACTGGTCGAAACCGGCGAGCTGCAACCTGACCATATTGTCACACCTGGTGCCGTTATCGACCACATCATCGTTTCACAGGAGAGCAAATAATGGATGCGAAACAACGTATTGCGCGCCGTGTGGCGCAAGAGCTTCGTGATGGTGACATCGTTAACTTAGGAATCGGTTTACCCACAATGGTCGCCAATTATTTACCGGAGGGTATTCATATCACTCTGCAATCGGAAAACGGCTTCCTCGGTTTAGGCCCGGTCACAACAGCGCATCCCGATCTGGTGAACGCTGGCGGACAACCGTGCGGCATTTTACCCGGTGCAGCCATGTTTGATAGCGCCATGTCATTTGCGCTAATCCGTGGCGGTCATATTGATGCCTGCGTGCTCGGCGGTTTGCAAGTAGACGAAGAAGCAAACCTCGCGAACTGGGTAGTGCCTGGGAAAATGGTGCCCGGTATGGGTGGCGCGATGGATCTGGTGACCGGGTCGCGCAAAGTGATCATCGCCATGGAACATTGCGCCAAAGATGGTTCAGCAAAAATTTTGCGCCGCTGCACCATGCCACTCACTGCGCAACATGCGGTGCATATGCTGGTTACTGAACTGGCTGTCTTTCGTTTTATTGACGGCAAAATGTGGCTCACCGAAATTGCCGACGGGTGTGATTTAGCCACCGTGCGTGCCAAAACAGAAGCTCGGTTTGAAGTCGCTGCCGATCTGAATACGCAACGGGGTGATTTATGATTGGTCGCATATCGCGTTTTATGACGCGTTTTGTCAGCCGGTGGCTTCCCGATCCACTGATCTTTGCCATGTTGCTGACATTGCTAACATTCGTGATCGCGCTTTGGTTAACACCACAAACGCCGATCAGCATGGTGAAAATGTGGGGTGACGGTTTCTGGAACTTGCTGGCGTTTGGTATGCAGATGGCGCTTATCATCGTTACCGGTCATGCCCTTGCCAGCTCCGCGCCGGTGAAAAGTTTGCTGCGTACTGCCGCCTCCGCCGCAAAGACGCCCGTACAGGGCGTCATGCTGGTTACTTTCTTCGGTTCAGTTGCTTGTGTCATCAACTGGGGATTTGGTTTGGTTGTCGGTGCAATGTTCGCCCGTGAAGTCGCCCGGCGAGTACCCGGTTCTGATTATCCGTTGCTCATTGCCTGCGCCTACATTGGTTTTCTCACCTGGGGTGGCGGTTTCTCTGGCTCAATGCCTCTGTTGGCTGCAACACCGGGCAACCCGGTTGAGCATATCGCCGGGCTGATCCCGGTGGGCGATACTCTGTTCAGTGGTTTTAATATTTTCATCACTGTGGCGTTGATTGTGGTGATGCCATTTATCACCCGCATGATGATGCCAAAACCGTCTGACGTGGTGAGTATCGATCCGAAACTACTCATGGAAGAGGCTGATTTTCAAAAGCAACTACCGAAAGATGCTCCACCGTCCGAGCGACTGGAAGAAAGCCGTATTCTGACGTTGATCATCGGCGCACTCGGTATCGCTTACCTGGCGATGTACTTCAGCGAACATGGCTTCAACATCACCATCAATACCGTCAACCTGATGTTTATGATTGCGGGTCTGCTGCTACATAAAACGCCAATGGCTTATATGCGTGCTATCAGCGCGGCAGCACGCAGTACCGCCGGTATTCTGGTGCAATTCCCCTTCTACGCGGGGATCCAACTGATGATGGAGCACTCCGGTCTGGGCGGACTCATTACCGAATTCTTCATCAATGTTGCGAACAAAGACACCTTCCCGGTCATGACCTTTTTTAGTTCTGCACTGATTAACTTCGCCGTTCCGTCTGGCGGCGGGCACTGGGTTATTCAGGGGCCGTTCGTGATGCCCGCAGCCCAGGCGCTGGGCGCTGATCTCGGTAAATCGGTAATGGCGATCGCCTACGGCGAGCAATGGATGAACATGGCACAACCGTTCTGGGCGCTGCCAGCACTGGCAATCGCCGGACTCGGTGTCCGCGACATCATGGGCTATTGCATCACTGCCCTGCTCTTCTCCGGCGTCATTTTCGTCATTGGTTTAACGCTGTTCTGACGGCAACCCTACAGACAGAAGGAATATAAAATGAAAAATTGTGTCATCGTCAGTGCGGTACGTACTGCTATCGGTAGTTTTAACGGTTCACTCGCTTCCACCAGCACCATCGACCTGGGGGCGACAGTAATTAAAGCCGCCATTGAACGTGCAAAAATCGATTCACTACACGTTGATGAAGTGATTATGGGTAACGTGCTACAAGCCGGGCTGGGGCAAAATCCGGCGCGTCAGGCACTGTTAAAAAGCGGACTGGCCGAAACAGTGTGCGGATTCACGGTCAATAAAGTGTGTGGTTCGGGTCTTAAAAGTGTGGCGCTTGCCGCCCAGGCAATTCAGGCAGGTCAGGCGCAGAGCATTGTGGCGGGGGGTATGGAAAATATGAGTTTAGCGCCCTACTTACTCGATGCAAAAGCACGCTCTGGTTATCGTCTTGGAGACGGACAGGTTTATGACGTAATCCTGCGCGATGGTCTGATGTGCGCCACCCATGGTTATCATATGGGGATTACCGCCGAAAACGTGGCTAAAGAGTACGGAATTACCCGTGAAATGCAGGATGAACTGGCGCTACATTCACAGCGTAAAGCGGCAGCCGCAATTGAGTCCGGTGCTTTTACAGCCGAAATCGTCCCGGTAAATGTTGTCACTCGGAAGAAAACCTTCGTCTTCAGTCAAGACGAATTCCCGAAAGCGGATTCTACGGCTGAAGCGTTAGGCGCATTGCGCCCGGCCTTCGATAAAGCAGGAACAGTCACCGCCGGGAACGCGTCTGGCATTAACGACGGTGCTGCCGCTCTGGTGATTATGGAAGAATCTTCGGCGCTGGCAGCAGGCCTTACCCCCCTGGCTCGCATTAAAAGTTATGCCAGCGGTGGCGTGCCCCCCGCATTGATGGGTATGGGGCCAGTACCTGCCACGCAAAAAGCGTTACAACTGGCGGGGCTGCAACTGGCGGATATTGATCTCATTGAGGCTAATGAAGCATTTGCTGCACAGTTCCTTGCCGTTGGGAAAACCCTGGGCTTTGAGCCTGAGAAAGTGAATGTCAACGGCGGGGCCATCGCGCTGGGGCATCCTATCGGTGCCAGTGGTGCTCGTATTCTGGTCACACTATTACATGCAATGCAGGCACGCGATAAAACGCTGGGGCTGGCAACACTGTGCATTGGTGGCGGCCAGGGAATTGCGATGGTGATTGAACGATTGAATTAACATGTAAAAACGCCCGATAGCGAAAGTCATCGGGCGTTTTCTTGAACATTGACAGTAAAGATAACCTCATTAATCACCAGTCAAAACTTTTCACCAGCGTCAGTTCGCCAGCATTACGCATCGGTACAATAAAAGTTTCCTGTTTCTCATTGACCGACCCTTCATCGGTGATCAGCGTCAGTTGGGCCGTAGTTAATTCCGTTTCGCTGCGTCCGCCATAGTAGTTGATATACACCTGATAACGGCCGTGAACTGGCGCTGGCATGGCGAAAATCTCGGGGCCGTACCCTGTCGTGACATCCATATCCAGTGCACCACTGTTTTTCAGCACGGTGTTACCGTACCAGGCATATTCACCGTCAGGCGTAACGACATGAAGATCGAGGTCAGTATTGTCCGTATCCCACGAGAGAACCAGCCGTAAACGTGCGCGAATCGCCCCAGCACCCGGCGTTGAGTAAAACTGCATTTTTTGTCGGCTTTGCCCATCTGGGCTGATGACCTGCACGCTGTTGCTGCCTTCAGTGAAAATATAAGGGCGTGCAAAAGAACCATCTGATTCAATTCTCTGCGGCATACTGGCACCGTTGACCACCAGCCGGCCCTGCTGAACTTTACCCGCCGCAGCATAATTCTTTATTTTGCCGCGGATCTGCGCTGAGATATTTTGATCATCTGCCATGTTGACGGACGACGCCGGGTAATTGATCGTTTGTGAAAAACTGGCATCTTCACCCTCTGCCGGATGCCAGCCAGAGAGCGGTGCATCAATCTCGACTTCCTGCACACCTTCACTGTGAGCGACAGGCGAAAGCGCCACCAGTAACAACGGAAGAAAAATCTTTCGCATAGCATTAGTCCATTAATAATTGTCGGGTCAGCGTTTCGATATAGTTCTCATCAAGCCCGGTGGGATAACCATCAAAGGCCAGGTGCAGATACTCATGGGTTAAATCCAGCCGATCCTGAAGCGTAAAGAAGTTACGAATAAACAGCCGTTTCTGCTGCCGATCGGTATAGGGGAAACCTGAGACTAAACGACAGACCGCAAACACGTCTGGTTCGTTGTATCCCGTCTCACCTTGTAATATACGCCGCCACTGCGGCATTTTTTTCGCCAGCCAGGCTTTCGCTTTGGGTAATAACTGGCAGGTTGAGCGTGGCGCTCCCCAGCGGCTAAGGTTGTTGTCGGGATAAGCAAACGCAAGTATCTGATCATAACGCTCTCCCTGCCCCGCCTGGGCAGTAGCGTGCCGCCAGGAAAGCGTCCCTTCGGTAACCCGGCTGCCATGATAATGAACCGGATCGCCCGCATAGATGAGATCCTGCGTCCAGGCGGTCATCGTTCGCGCCCCCGTGGTAGCTGGCGAAGCCGAAACACGCTGTGTGGCGCTGCTGTCAGGGATGGTCAGGCAATCGCCTTCCCGATTGGCGTTTTGCTGTAAGAAAGTGCGAATCGCCACGGTCATAGCTTTCGCTGCCTCAGGGGGCGTACTTTTCGCCTCGCGATCCAGAACTCTGGCAACGTACTCTTCACGATCGAGATGCGACTGCAATTTCAGTTTGCCCTTTACCGTCAGTAACGTTGTCTCACCGTGGCTGACAAATGTCATGTGGTTACCATTGGCAAACGTCACACGATAGCGCCCATTGAGCACGCCTGGTTTGAATGCCGTCGTACTCTTTTCCTCAGTAACTTTCTTCAGCGGATAACGAGCAAACAGATCCACCAGCACACATTGCCCACTGGCAACTTGCGTCGGCACTGGCAAAACCCGATTAAGCACCGTCGCATAACGGGTTAGTACCGTTTTGCTGGTGCCACTGCCAGTAGCCCACAGCGGTGTACCATCGGTTAACCAGCCAGCAAAACCACCCTGACGGATTTCCTGCTTATCATCGGCAAACCAGCTCCAGGTTTTCACCCGTACCCGACTACCGAGCATGGATGCGACATCGATTTTCGCCTCGTCCAGCACCACATCCAGTAAGACTTCCTGAGCTTTGTTTTGCGCGGGTAACGTCGCTAAAGAATCAAGCAGCGATTTAACCGTTACCGAGGTTTCTGGCTTCAGCGTAGTAAGAGACGCTAACCACGCAGGTGCCTGACGCTGTTGCCAGTATTGCCCCCACACATCTGCGCCAATATGCAACCGCTGCGGCGCAAAATAGAGTCCACAGGAGCGTACCAGCGCGGTATCGCGCGTTATGCTCTCCCCAGCCTGACAACAATAAACCTCTTCCGGGGAGTTTCCGCGACACTGGTAGGGCTGCTCCGGTTGATGGGTATCCTCCAGCCAGGCGTAAACATACAGTTTCCACAAACTCCCTAATGGCGTGGTGAGCGTGTCAGGTAATGCCGAGACTTTGGTCACGCCTGATGACGACAGCTGATACAGTTGATCGTGTTGCGCGCCCCGCAGCGCCAGTTGTAACGGCGTCTCCTCCGCAAGCGTTGGCAGAGTAACCAACGCCAATAGCCAGACGATTCTGCGCCAGTTCACTTATTTCACCTGCATCCCGGTCCATTCACTCCCTGGCGCAACACTTTGCTGTGCAGGTGCATAGGAACGCACATAACGAGCAGGAGGCAGAACGAATTGCCCTTTTTGCGAGAAGCGCAGCAAATGGCGGAAAGTGACCGTTCCCGTCAGTTCTTTCACCGGCAACATATAGGCCAGTTCGCCCATTTCATTACGCGCTTTTTCCAGCAATTGCCCCTGCTGTTTTCCAGCGTTAGGTTTATTGACCGAAATGCCCCACGTTGTCCGCTCAACGTCGGCTCCCGGCGGGAGCGGTACTTCCACCTGACCATAGCGCAGAACTGCATCCTGCTCGCTGGTAAGCGTAATTTCATCGAGATACAGCGCATCGCTGTCAATCTCATTGCTGGTCACCGGCTGCAGAGTAAAGCTCATCTCTTCTTCACCGGGGATAAGCCGATACAACTGGCGTTCAACGGTCACCGGAATGTTACTTTGTTGAGCCGTTTTTGCCGGTTCACGCCAGCGGACCTGCACATTTTGCGGCGACAATTCATCACCAAAAGAGAGAATGTCCGGCACGCCCTGACCAACCCAACGCCAGTATTCGCCTCCTCCGGTTAACTTATGTTTGGCCCATGCGCCCGCAGGCGCAGGCAACACAACTGGAGGCATTGTCGCCATATATTTCGCCAGCCAGTTCATGGCCAACGCGCGCTCAATGGTGGATTGCTCAGCGGTTAAACCACTTAAAATAGCGGCCGCCTGGGTAGCGTCGCCTCCACTATTGAGCAGCACAACCGTGTGCGCCAGCGGTTGGTTGCTGTTTGCTGCTTTATCCCACGCATATTGCTGAACCTGTGGCATCACAGTGGACTTCAACTGCGCTTTTTTCAGCAACGTCATGGTTAAGACGTTTGCCACCGCATCTGCCAGTGGAGATTCAGGTGTATCGAGGATCAGGCTGTCATTGATATCGCTGGTGTCTTCCTCAGAGAAATCTTCAGTTTTAGTTCCGCGCCGGGCGATAGCTTCATCCAACCCTTTCAACAACGTTTTGCACGGCAGATTCATCTCCTGTGCCCACGCCAGCACCAGCGCCCGATGCAATAACGGCATGTTGTCCGCCTGCTCGGCATAACTGTCGAGCATATGTTGCCAGTATTCCGGTTGCTGCGTTACGCCGAGCGCCTGGCTGGCCTGCCAGTCGGCGTACCATGCCCATGCCGTGAGGAAGGCGTCGCCATTGCCATCTTCACCCCACCAGGTAAAGCGCACTCCGGGCCCCGCCAGTTGCATCAGCCGCAGACGGTTATCCTGAATCATCTGACGAATGTCGTTAGCGGCGGCACTTTGATGATCGGCAAGCGAACGCCAGGCGAGACTGAGCGGGATCAGACGGCTACCGGTGTTGATCACGCCACCCCACGGTTCATCGACTAATGCATCAAGATTGTTACGGAAAATCTCCTGCGGCGTTTCGCTACTTTGTAGCCGGATATTGCTCGCCTGCTCGGGCAACGTCAGCGCATTATCGCCACCGCCGAGCATGACGTTTTTCTGTTGTTCAACGGGCCAGCTGTTATCCACAAAAGACAGTTTTGTGCTAATGCTGTCCTGTACTTGCCCATTTTGTTGCAGTTCTGCACTTAACAAGCCAGATTGCTGAATATTCTGCGTCAGCGAAATATAATTCGCCCCTTTGTGCAGCGTCAGCGTCTGGCGCATCTCAGCACCTGCAAATTTAGTCACCAGCGCCACCGGTTCGTTATCCTGCTGACTGAAGATAAACAGTCCTGCCGCCGGTTTGTCGCCCATGCGATACACCGTTGGCATACTCCATTTCATGTAGAGACTTTTTTCCGAACGCAGATAAGCACGCCCCTGCCCGACCAGCCCGTCGCCGTTCATCCCACGCGCGGTGATGCGCCAGCGGGTTAACGAATCAGGCATCAGGAACGTGAAATACGCTTTGCCTTGTTTATCGGTTGTGAGTGACGGCATCCAGGCCGCGGTATCCACCTCTTCACGCCGTGGACGTTCAAGCATTTTTACTCGCCGCTCGCTGCGGTTAGTCGCGCCAGGCGCAACCGGCTCGCTGGAGAGCGCCTGATCGTAGCTGATAAATGACAGGCTGGAGCTGGTACGCACATTGTTACGCCCCAGCGGATAGAAAAATTTGCCGATATTCGGCGCGATTTCCGGTTGCAGCGCGTAGATCATTTCATCGACCACACCTACCGTTAACTGCGCAGAAACAGGTTTACCTTTCAGCGACGAGGTTAATTCGACATTGACCAGTTCACCAGGCTGGTAATGGGTTTTGTCCGTTTTCACCCGGATATCCAGCTGGGGAACGGCAACTTTAATCCCGGCGTTCTGAAAACTGTACTGACCGTTACGGGTATACAGCACCGAAAAAGTGATGTTAGGCGCAAAGGAATTGCTCACCGGTACGCGGGCTTCATACTGGGTATCGTTTAAACGTTGTAGCGTTAGCCAGTTTGCCGGATGCGATAGCAGCGACTGCTGTTCCACGCGATCGCGTTCCAGCGTCAATAATGCTTCATCAATTGGCTCCGGGAAGGTAATCAGCATCTTCGCGGTTTCGCCAGGCTGGTACAGCGTTTTATCTGCCACGATATCTACCGTACCAGTATGCGACGTGCTGCCCTTACCGCTGACTGCATGGCTTAACCCGGCGAGAATTAAGCCGTCTTTATCGCGTAATGTCAGATTGTAGTTGCCAGGTTTAGCGAAATTGACGGTAAAGGATTTGCCGCCTGACGGTAGCTCTCCGCTGTGGCTCGTGCGGTCTTCGAGACGCAACCATTCATACGTAACAGGAACCTGTTTTGAAGATTCCAGCGCGGCATAACGGAACACAACCAGCTCGCCGCTATTACTGTATTGTGCGGCGGTACTTAAAGAGTAATGCGCCAGGCCACGTTCAATGAGGATCTCTTTGGTGGTGGTAACTCGATACGCCGCGCCGTCACTGGCGGAGACGGTTAACAAATAACGGCTCGGTTTATCGGCGGCGGGGAGATTCAACGCCACATGACCATTATCGTCGGAAACCGTTTCACTGCCTTCCAGCGACACCGGGAAACGTCCTGCATAACGCAAATCGTTACCAACCATTGATAATTGCTGAGCGCGCAAACTTAACTGCACGCGGGCATTTTTTACCGGCTCGCCATCCGGGTAGAGCAGTTGCAGTTTGCCGCTGACCGCTTCGCCAGTTTTGAACTCTTTTTTATCGAGAGCTAAACCAATCTCAAAATGGGGTTTGATGTAGTTTGCCACGCGAAAACTGCTGCTATAGACCTGTTTGCGGTAAGCAAGACGTAACTCATAACCTCCGGCGACGGCATTTTCTGGCAGGCGGAAACTCCCCTGCCCGCCATTACGCGCATCCAGCGTGACATTGACGGTTTGCAACAGACTGCCGTTGGCGTCCAGCACCGAAAGCTTCGCCGGTGCGCTGACGATGGGGGATGAATGCAACGGATCGTGGAACTCGCGGCCCATCACTTTAACATCGACACGATCGCCTGCGCGATATAGCGGGCGATCGGTAAAGATATACAAGCGGGTGTTGTAGATTTCGCTTTCGTAGAAAAAGTTCTCGGAGACAAAAACGCCGCCTTCAGCATCCTTACCCAGAATATATGAACGTTCTGGCGATATATGTTGTAACTGCAAGGTACCGCTGCCATCGGTCACACCGCGGGTCATCACGCCAAGACCGTCAGTCCACAAGATCTCTGAGCCGGTCTTCGCTTCACCCTGTTTTTTCCCCGCGGTCCACACCAGAAGCTCGTTACCTGACACTTTGCTAAGCGCCACGGTATCGGAAACAAACACCACCGTCGTCGCCCGATACCCACCCACTATCGCCTCGACGAGGTACAGTCCCGGCTCTTGTTTGCCGAGAGGAATATAGATGTTGCCCGGCTGCGGCGAAATGAAATTGCTGGATGCGCCTTCCAGTTTTACCCCTTGTTGCGGCTCGACCGGTTTAGCCTGCCATAGTGGGTAACGGAACTGTTCCACTAGTGGATATTTTTTCAGCGGTGAAAACTGGTTGTTCTGTACATAACGGGAAGGCTTAATAATGGCATTGCCGAGCTGTAATTCGGGTAACGCCTGAGTCACATTCTGCCGTGACTGAGAAGAGAAAGTACGCTGCATCACGCGGCGAGATTTGCCGTACCAGTTATCCCGCAGCCAGGTCAGCGTATTGTTCAGTCCGTCGCCCAGATATTGCGGTTGCACCACAATGCGATGCAGGTTTTTCTGCTGGCGCAAAAATGCCATCGGGTCAGGAATACGATACAGGCGAACGTCCACGCCGCCGTACTCTTCCATCTGATAGCGCCGATAATCACGCCCCGGCGCTTCCAGTCGCACTTTCGCCTCTTCACTGCTGCTAAAACTGCTGTCAGCGAGCAAAAAGAATGTTCCCCCGGCGGGCGGCACATAGTTACTGGAAGGAAGCGAATCATCAGCATTAGCAAGCCCTGTTCCCACAAGAGACAGGGACAAGCACGCTGCTATCGCGCCAGAAAATTTAAACGATAAATGCCAATGAAATTGGGATTGGAATCGTTGGGTATCCATCGGGTGTCCTTCCATGTCATAAGTTGTTGCAGACTGACTGCGCGCATTCCGTTGTCAGTTTTCGTGGCGCTTCCGGTGTGGTAGATGATGTAACGCCCCATCCAGACCATTAAGTGCTGGGCATCGCCCTGATCGAAAAAAATCATATCGCCAGGCAGTGCCTGGTTTATGTCCTGGCCAATAAACTGGCTGTTGTACTGAATCAAATTAATCGCGGTCACATAGGGGCCGGTTTTCCCATTCCCCTGATTCCAGTTTTGCGCCAGTTGACGCTGTTCAGGTGTTAGCGTCATCTCTGGCGGCAAATACTGGTTAGATAAACCGTTACTTTTTAGCCATTTACTGTCGTGAACTTTCAGCGCCTCGTTCGCCGCAAATCGCACCAGGCCCGCGCAATCCTGTTGATACCAGCGTGGGCTTGGCCCCTGGCGGAGCTGTTCCTGTGCAATGCGCACAAACCACGCGCGAAACAGCCCGGATTGTTCGACATTTAGCATTTCACTATGGGCAACAACACAATACAGCCAGCAAATCAGCACCAGCAGCCCGTGTCTCATAGCGGTTGCCAGGTTATGGGTAGCCACTGCCAGGCGGCACCGGGTTCCATCTGGGCCAGCTTCATGACATAACGCGGTTGTTGAGATAAAGCGTCCAGCTTCGGCATTAATAAAGTTTGTGCGGCGTTATAAAAAACCGGTTCGAGATTCTTCGGCAGACTGGTCAGCGTTTCGTTACGCAGCAGTTTCGCCATTCCTTGTGGATTGATATAGAGCGGAACGATGCCATCAGTGGGTATTACATCCACCATTGCCGGGCGGGTTTTATTCAGTGCTTGCAGGGCGTTATTAACCAGCGTGTCATCGAGGGAGAAAAGCAGCGTTTTGTTTTGCATCGCCAGCGACACGCGGAAAAAATAATCCGACATTAATTGATCGGGTTGCGCCGCCTGCGCTTTCGGATACTGACCGTATCGGGAACTCACTTCGCGACGCCAGATTTGCGCTTCGCCCTGCTGAGTCTGGCTTACCGGCAAAACACCTTCTGGCGCTTTGCTTTCGTGCGCACCAATATTTTGCGTAAACAGTTTCCCTGGCAATTGCGCCTGTTCGGCAGTGCCATCAAACTGACCAACAAATAGCGGGGTTTGTAATTTTGAGTCTTCATACCAGCACAGCCCGGCGCCACCGTCTAACGCCCCATTCAGCTTGTCGTTTTCCTGGCTGATGTGCGAAAGCATCTCTTCGGCAATACCGTGTGAATACGGCACCGCCACACAGAAGCTGGCTCCGGCAGGCATACTGTTCCATACCGGCGTAAAATCGAAACTGGCATCTACGCTGGCGGATTCATCATTTAACGCCACAAAGCTATGCCAGCCGTCGTTACCCATTTCGAAGCGCACGCCAGCAAAAGAAGGCATTAATCGCTGGTAGCCAAACCCCAGCAACCTGGCGCTGACTACGATGCGCTGGCGTACTGGCGTTTTTTCGGCAGTACGCGCTTCCAGGCCAAAGCGGGTTTCCCAGCGTTTTTTACCACTCAACAAATCACTTGCGATCGCCGTAGCTTCGGTATCCTGTTGGTCATCTTTAAACAGCATATCCGAACTGGAAAACGCCAATATTTTGTCCTGATAAGTCGCAAACATCAGGACGTTATTGCCGTTATAGCGCAACTGATAAACAGGAATAGTTTCACTATTTATCTTGATGCTACTGATTTCCGTCTTGCTTAACTGGCTGTCGCTGGTAGCGGCAAACAACAATGGCTCCAGCAGTTTGCTTAAACCACTGCGCTGGATAAGCACCATATAATGTGAAAGATGACCTTGTTTATCATGCCACAGTGCCGCCTGCGCGGGCTGGTCTAAGAGTGACGAAAAGAGCTTATCTTTCAGCGTGAGATCGTGTTCATAGACAATGCGGCGAATGCTGCCTTCAATGCCCAGACGATCGGCATGATTCTGATAATAGAAAACGAAATCTTCGCTCAGAACATCGTGGAGAAACGGAATGGTAAGGAGATCTTTGGGAAGCTGGCTCAGAGAGTCGCTGTCGAGAAAGAGGTCCGGCTCATTGAGATCGATTTGCAGATTGTTGTGCACCACCAGTGGCGACAACGTTTTTTTTGGCCCACTGCCAGCATATTGCAACGCCCATACGCCAGCGGATAGCAGCGCTATTGCCCCAAAACCAACAAGGCCATAAAACCGCCAGCCTTTCGCCTTTTTTTCACCACTCATTGCCACATTCCTTGTGTATAGCCAGCCATTTTTTACGGGCACAGCCAAACTTTACCGCGCCCTAATACGACAAAAGCCCAGACTTTACAGCCTGGACTTTTCAATTCAAAAAAGGGAGATGGCTCCCTTTTGGCATGAAGCGATGAAATTATTCTTCTTCTGGCTCGTCGTCAACGTCCACTTCCGGAGCGATTTCATCGTCCCCTTCCGCGGCACTGCCGTCGATGGTATCCAGATCTTCCTCGTCAACCGGTTCAGCAACACGTTGCAGACCCACCACGTTTTCATCTTCCGAAGTACGGATAAGGATTACGCCCTGGGTGTTACGGCCTACGATGCTGATTTCCGAAACGCGAGTACGTACCAGCGTACCGGCATCGGTGATCATCATGATCTGGTCGCAGTCATCTACCTGCACCGCGCCAACCACTAAACCGTTACGTTCGGTAACCTTGATGGAGATAACCCCTTTCGTCGCACGCGACTTGGTTGGGTATTCCGCCACTGCGGTACGTTTACCATAACCGTTCTGCGTTGCGGTGAGGATTGCGCCATCGCCACGAGGCACGATCAGAGAGACGACTTTATCGCCTTCGCCTAAACGAATACCACGAACACCGGTGGTGTTGCAGCCCATCGCACGGACAGAAGACTCTTTAAAGCGCACCACTTTACCTTCAGCGGAGAACAGCATTACTTCGTCTTCGCCGCTGGTCAGGTCAACGCCGATCAGCTCATCGCCTTCAACCAGTTTGATCGCCACTTTACCGGCGGTACGCAGACGGTTGAACTCGGTGAGGACGGTTTTCTTCACAGTACCGTTAGCGGTCGCCATGAAGACTTTCACGCCTTCTTCAAACTCGGTCACCGGCAGGATCGCGGTGATACGTTCGTCCTGTTCCAGCGGCAGCAGGTTGACGATCGGACGACCGCGCGCGCCACGAGTGGCTTCCGGCAACTGGTAGACCTTCATCGAATAGACGCGGCCACGGCTGGAGAAGCACAGAATATGGTCGTGAGTGTTCGCCACCAGCAGTCGGTCGATAAAGTCTTCTTCTTTAATACGTGCGGCAGATTTACCTTTCCCGCCACGACGCTGCGCTTCGTATTCAGAAAGCGGCTGATACTTCACGTAACCCTGGTGAGAAAGCGTGACCACCACATCTTCCTGGGTGATCAGATCTTCCAGGTTGATGTCGGCGCTGTTAGCGGTGATTTCGGTACGACGTTTGTCACCGAACTGTTCACGAACCAACTCCAGCTCTTCACGGATCACTTCCATCAGACGATCGGCGCTACCAAGAATACGCAACAGTTCCGCAATCTGATCCAGCAGCTCTTTGTATTCGTCGAGCAGTTTTTCGTGCTCAAGGCCGGTCAGTTTCTGCAGACGCAGATCCAGAATCGCCTGAGCTTGCTGTTCGGTCAGGTAGTACAGACCATCACGCACGCCGAACTCTGGCTCCAGCCATTCCGGACGCGCAGCATCGTCGCCCGCACGTTCCAGCATCGCAGCAACGTTGCCCAGCTGCCACGGATTTGCAACCAGCGCGGTTTTCGCTTCTGCAGGCGTCGGCGCATGACGGATCAGTTCGATGATCGGGTCGATGTTCGCCAGCGCCACGGCTAATGCTTCAAGGATATGAGCACGATCGCGAGCTTTACGCAGTTCGAAAATAGTACGACGGGTCACTACTTCACGGCGGTGACGAACAAACGCCGCGATGATGTCTTTCAGGTTCATGATCTTCGGCTGACCATGGTGCAATGCCACCATGTTGATACCGAAAGAAACCTGCAACTGGGTCTGGGAGTAGAGGTTGTTGAGCACAACTTCACCGACCGCATCGCGTTTCACTTCAATCACGATGCGCATACCGTCTTTGTCAGACTCGTCACGCAGCGCGCTGATGCCTTCCACGCGTTTTTCTTTTACCAGTTCCGCAATCTTCTCGATCAGGCGCGCTTTGTTCACCTGATAAGGAATTTCGTGGACGATAATGGTTTCACGTCCGGTTTTGGCGTCAACTTCTACTTCGGCACGGGCGCGGATATATACCTTGCCGCGACCGGTACGGTAAGCTTCTTCAATACCGCGACGACCGTTAATGATTGCCGCCGTCGGGAAGTCCGGCCCCGGGATGTGTTCCATCAGCCCTTCAATGCTGATGTCTTCATCATCGATATACGCCAGACAACCGTTGATGACTTCCGTCAGGTTGTGCGGCGGGATGTTGGTTGCCATACCTACGGCGATACCGGAAGAACCGTTCACCAGCAGGTTAGGAATTTTGGTTGGCATGACGTCCGGAATTTTTTCCGTACCGTCATAGTTATCAACGAAATCGACCGTCTCTTTTTCGAGATCGGCCATCAGTTCATGGGCAATTTTCGCCAGACGGATTTCCGTATAACGCATTGCCGCCGCAGAGTCGCCGTCGATGGAACCGAAGTTACCCTGACCGTCTACCAGCATGTAACGCAGCGAGAATGGCTGCGCCATACGGACGATCGTGTCATAAACCGCCGAGTCACCATGGGGATGGTATTTACCGATTACGTCACCAACGACACGGGCAGATTTTTTATAGGCTTTGTTCCAGTCATTGCCTAGTACGTTCATGGCGTAAAGTACGCGACGGTGTACCGGCTTCAGGCCATCTCGGACATCTGGCAGCGCACGGCCAACAATGACCGACATCGCATAATCCAGATAGGAGCTCTTCAGCTCTTCCTCAATGTTGACCGGTGTAATTTCTCTCGCAAGGTCGCTCATCTAACCGCTATCCCTCTACTGTATCCCGGATTCAAAGGTCGCAAATTATAACACAGCCGCGCAGTTTGAGGTAAACCTATACGCTTTATTCACATCCAATGCCTGATATACTCGTTTGTCTTGCCAATTACGGAGTAGAAGTGCCAATGAATGCCGAAAAATCGCCGGTAAACCACAACGTAGACCACGAAGAGATCGCTAAATTTGAAGCCGTCGCCTCCCACTGGTGGGATCTTGAAGGTGAGTTCAAACCGCTGCACCGCATTAACCCGCTGCGTCTGGGCTATATTGCCGAGCGTGCTGGCGGTTTATTTGGCAAAAAGGTGCTCGATGTCGGTTGTGGCGGCGGCATTCTGGCCGAGAGTATGGCGCGGGAGGGCGCGACGGTGACCGGTCTGGATATGGGCTTTGAGCCATTGCAGGTGGCAAAACTGCACGCACTGGAAAGCGGCATTCAGGTGGATTACGTGCAGGAAACCGTGGAAGAGCACGCGGCAAAACATGCCGGACAGTATGACGTGGTGACCTGTATGGAGATGCTGGAGCACGTCCCCGATCCTCAGTCAGTGGTCAGAGCCTGTGCGCAACTGGTGAAACCGGGCGGCGATGTCTTTTTCTCGACGCTTAACCGCAACGGCAAGTCATGGCTGATGGCGGTGGTTGGTGCGGAATATATTTTGCGCATGGTGCCTAAAGGTACACATGATGTGAAGAAGTTTATTAAACCGGCAGAATTGCTGGGCTGGGTGGATCAGACCAGTCTTAAAGAACGGCATATGACCGGGCTGCATTACAACCCTATCACTAACACCTTTAAGCTCGGCCCCGGCGTGGATGTGAACTATATGCTGCATACGCAGAATAAGTGAGGTTGTTGTTTGGATTCATCCGGCAACCGCGCCAAGCCTGATGCGACGCTTGCCGCGTCTTATCAGGCCTACAAATGCTCCCCGTAGGCCAGATAAGGCGTTTACGCCGCATCCGGCAACAGTGCCGGTCAGACAGCGATTACCATTTCACTGTCATCGACAAAAACCCTGCCGTCTGGGCAAAATCATCACTCCCTTTCTGCCACGCCACGCTGCCGCGCAGCGAAACTCGCTGACTGATATTGCCCGTTATTCCCACTTTTATTTCACCCCGTTGCTTCGCCGCATCGTCACTGATAGTGCTGCCATCTTCTTCAATTTCCGTCGCATGGGGATCGTGATAATAATTCAGATCTAACGTTGGCGTGACACTAACAGCAGTACGCCATTCGCTGTGTAAACCCAGCCGCGTCTGAATATCATCACCCTGCGATTGTGACACGCGCGCATGGTTAGCGGCGGTAAAATCATCCTGCTGCACGCCCTGATAAATCACCTGCGCCTGCGGTTCAATCACCACACCACGCCCCGGTAACCATTGATACCCGGCTTCCAGCGAGGCGATAATCCCCGACGAGTGGTAATGATCCACGCCATCGTCTTGTTCGGAAACATCATTGTTAAACCACGCATATTGCAGCCAGCTATCCAACCAGGCCCCCTGCTTCTGATTACCGTGCTGATACCAGCTTGAGGTCAGCCCAACGGCATAACCGTGGTTCTGGTTATCGGCGCGAGTTCCGGTCATATTCGAGCGGCTGTCGCCCTGGTTATCGCTGTAGCCACCAACAATCCCAAGCATCCACTCGCCATCATCACCCCAGTGCCCGCTAAACAGGTTGCCGCTAAGCTGCACCGTAGAAGTGTCTTCATGCTGAGCCAACTGCCCTACCGCCGTGTAATGATAACGCCCGCCGATAACGCGTAAATTCAGCGTCTGACCATCGCCACCAGCGTGATCGCGTCGCTCCATCACAAATGCCTGATTTGCCGCCCGCAGGTTATTAAAATATCCACCAACTTTGGCATTCAACACCGGCTGGTAGGCAGGTGTAGGTTCCGGGTCGGGGGTTGGGTCGGGATCCGGCGTGGGATCAGGATCTGGAGTCGGGTCCGGATCAGGCGGCGGCGTCGGATTGACTTCTTGTGATCGCAGATACCAGTCGTTGTTATCTTCCACCAGCGTGTAGTCATACGCCCCCATATTGACGTAGCCGCTTCCTGTCAGACTGAACTGCGCATTGTTTTGAAACTGCGCGGGATCAGCTGCGAAATCAACTACTTTAATACCTGTAGATGTCGGCTCACCAATACCCGTAATGGGGTTAATTACCACGGCCGTGTTGCCAGCAGTATTACCGTTCAATACCAGTTGGTCACTTGCTGAGTCATCGCCGTTTAATTCGCTATCGAGCAGTAGCGTACCGCCGCCGGTATAATCACCATTTACCGTCAGCGTGTCGCCAGCGACGCCATTTTGCAGGCTAATCGCACCGGACGTATTGGTCAGATTGCCATTAACCGTCACGTCGGAAAGATAAGTCAGGCTGTCAGTTTCAAGGTTGGTATTAAGCTCACCTGCCAGCGTCACGCCATCGGTGGCATTCACCAGCGTACCGTCGCCGCTAAACAGCGAGGCATCCAGCGCCTGGTTCGTATCCTGCTGCGTCAATCGCAACACAGTACCATCGGTTATGTCGATATCGCCGCCAGAGGTGGCATCGATTGAACGAATATCCTGATTTTGCCCGGTTTCAAAAACACCGTCTTCCCCCACCCACAGTGAAGAAACATAAGGAATAATATTCTCCGCTTCACCTTTTAGCGTTCCGTCCTCCACACGTACCGCAGACGTCGCAGTGCCGCTGGCAGTCAACTCCAGCGTACCGCCGCCACTTTTAGTCAACGTGCTTACGCTATCCAGTTGTTGCCCGGTACTATCCGCCATCAACCCGCCCCATTGCGTATCTACGCCATCCTCAACGTGTATTTCGCCATCAGCGCGCATTTCAATATTCCTGCCCTGACCTGTTGTAGCCGAGCGAGTGTCAACATCAGTCGTCACATCCATTTCACTGTGTTGTTGGGGATCTGTGAAGATCACTGAACGGTTGTAACTTGTGTCCCCCAATTGCGAATTATCGCTGACTTCAAGCGTACCGGAGGCGATTTGCGTATTACCGAGATAACCGTTGTTATTCGCCAGCGTTACGCGCTGATCCCCCGCATTAATGACGACATAAACGCCATTCTGGCTGGCATCGCTGCCGCCAATATGTAAATCATCGCCACTGCTGATATCAACGACATCATTACTGCCAATCACTGTCCCCCCGCTGCCGCTGATTTGCAGACCGTCATTGTATGAGCTATCGCCATCCCAGGTGGTGAAATCAGAGAGATCCAATACTCCGCCATTTAGCACGATCTATTGCGGATCGCTCTGCATTGCCCGTAAATCGGCCTGATTCCCCGCCAGCGACAATACGGCGTTATCTTCCACCACAATATCGCCGGTTAATGCCATCGACTGCGCCCCTGTCAGGAGATAGCTGCCATCTTGCGCTACCGTCAACTGTCCTTCACCCTGAATCGAGCCGGAAAAACCGCCCTGGTTTACTGTAACATTGCCGCCTGCGTCGATATTCAAAATGCCATTAGCAAAACCGGTTAATGAGTGCACAAACGTTTGTTGTGTATTGCCAACATTCAGTTCTGCCTGATACTCAGAATGAACAGTGCTGCCGACCATCAAACCAAAGCAATCCTGCGGATCGCTCTGACAGTGCGTGTCGCCGACATTCATTAACTCATCGCTGCGCCCCAACGTCACCTCGCCATTCTGGATACTCATCTCGCCGGTAAACGCATTATTGTCGGCATTGAGGACTAACTCTCCCGCTCCCTCTTTCACGATGACTCCCGTTCCGGCAAGAGAATCAATCGCGCCATCGTTGCTGGTATTGCCTATTACCAGCGTTTTATCGGCGGCAATGTTAAATTCAGCCACACTATGACCGATATACATAAAGCCCCCCGCCGCTGCCGTCGCCGAATGGTCATATCCCGAGGCGCTGTTATTTTCATCAATCATCACACCATTGTTTTGGTCATAATTATCATCAACAGAAATATCAATAAGATACGGGGATGTGGTGCTGCTGGTATAAATTGCGCCGCCATAACCTTCTGCATAGTTATTGGTAAAGGAGGTATTATTAATTATCGTTTTTCCTGAAAGATGTGTGTTATCCGTACTATTATCCGTAACATCAATGGCGCCGCCATCCCCATCACTATAACTTGTTGATGTATATGCCTGGTTATTATTAAAAGCATCATCACTTAAATAGACGTCATTATTGATGGTATAAATTGCACCGCCTTTGCCGTCATTAGCGATGTTATTGTGAAATACGGCGTTAGTGACACGTAAATCGGCGGCACCGGTATCATTGGTACCGGCAGAATAGATTGCCCCGCCATAGCCTCCTGCAACATTACTGTCGAAAATAACATTCGCAAGATTTATCGTTGAGTTTTCTTTAGCAAAGATAGCCCCACCATTATTATATTCGCCACTAACCGAGTTATCAGCAAACAGGGTCATCCCTGTTTCATTTTGTGGTGATATCGTAAATTCAGCACTGTGCTGCAAAAATACTGCGCCACCGCTGGCATTATTGGCCATACCCGAAAAAATCAACCATTGCCCATCCGCGATGCTCCAGTCCTGCATATTGCCTGAAAGGCTTTGCCTGCTGGCCTGACAGTTCGCTTTGATATCATATCCCTGGCATGAATCAATGACCGCTGCGGCACCGTTAGCAGAGAAAAGAGATGCAATCATTGACGGGAGTAAAGATAAATACTCCTTGCGTAGAGAGATAATCCGCATATTCATCTAACCATCATTTTCTATAAGATGGCGTATTTAATCGCATTATGCGATATAGGGTATTTTTCTTTTGTAAATTCTGCCCCTGATGTAATAACTATTTTGTTATTATCTGATAATTAATTTAGATGCATCACAATTCAAATTAATAACTTTAAGGTAAATCGGTTATATTTAAACTGAATTAAAGCAATAAATAACATTCTTATAATAAATACAAAAGTAACAAATTGGCTTAGTATTTAACAATAACCGAATATAAAACAACCATTTCCGACTCAACAATCGCTTACACTCGCTTATATATTGACCACAACTGATACATCAGATTATGTGACGACTTGTGCCTAGATCAATTTTGGCAATCATTAGCAACAAGATTAATAAACCATCTATATCAATTTACCTATCCTATTTTACCGTTCAAGAATTCACCGAACGGTTATTTTTAACAAATTTTTCTCTTCCCATTGACTTTCCCGGACACCTTGTCTGACCTAAGGTGCGCGGAAGCCACTTTTTCCTTCCTGAGTTATCCACAAAGTTATGCACTTGCAAGAGGGCCAGTTTCACACTATCTTGCAGTGAATCCCAAACATACCCCCTATATATAGTGTTCTTAGCAGCTTCCCTCACTACAGGTAGTCTGCATGAAGCTATTGAAAAACAGGTACGACATACATGAATCAGAATCTGCTGGTGACAAAGCGCGACGGTAGCACAGAGCGCATCAATCTCGACAAAATCCATCGCGTTCTGGATTGGGCGGCAGAAGGACTGCATAACGTTTCGATTTCCCAGGTCGAGCTGCGCTCCCACATTCAGTTTTATGACGGTATCAAGACCTCTGACATCCACGAAACCATTATCAAGGCTGCCGCAGACCTGATCTCCCGTGATGCGCCGGATTATCAGTATCTCGCCGCACGTCTGGCGATCTTCCACCTGCGTAAAAAAGCCTACGGTCAGTTTGAGCCGCCTGCGCTGTACGACCATGTGGTGAAAATGGTCGAGATGGGCAAATACGATAATCATCTGCTGGAAGACTACACGGAAGAAGAGTTCAAGCAGATGGACACGTTTATCGATCACGACCGTGATATGACCTTCTCTTATGCTGCCGTTAAGCAGCTGGAAGGCAAATATCTGGTACAGAACCGCGTGACCGGCGAAATCTACGAAAGCGCCCAGTTCCTTTATATTCTGGTTGCCGCGTGCCTGTTCTCGAACTACCCGCGTGAAACGCGCCTGCAATACGTGAAGCGTTTTTACGACGCGGTTTCCACATTTAAAATTTCGCTGCCGACGCCAATCATGTCCGGCGTGCGTACCCCGACTCGTCAGTTCAGCTCCTGCGTGCTGATTGAGTGCGGCGACAGCCTGGATTCCATCAACGCCACCTCCAGCGCGATTGTTAAATACGTTTCCCAGCGTGCCGGGATCGGCATTAACGCCGGGCGTATTCGTGCGCTGGGTAGCCCGATTCGCGGTGGCGAAGCGTTCCATACCGGTTGTATTCCGTTCTACAAACATTTCCAGACAGCGGTGAAATCCTGCTCTCAGGGCGGTGTGCGCGGCGGTGCGGCAACGCTGTTCTACCCGATGTGGCATCTGGAAGTGGAAAGCCTGCTGGTGTTGAAAAACAACCGTGGTGTGGAAGGCAACCGCGTGCGTCATATGGACTACGGGGTTCAAATCAACAAACTGATGTATACCCGTCTGCTGAAAGGTGAAGATATCACTCTGTTCAGCCCGTCCGACGTACCGGGGCTGTATGACGCGTTCTTCGCCGATCAGGAAGAGTTTGAACGCCTGTATACCAAATATGAGAAAGACGACAGCATCCGCAAGCAACGTGTGAAAGCCGTTGAGCTGTTCTCGCTGATGATGCAGGAACGTGCGTCTACCGGTCGTATCTATATTCAGAACGTTGACCACTGCAATACCCATAGCCCGTTTGATCCGGCCATCGCGCCAGTGCGCCAGTCTAACCTGTGCCTGGAAATCGCCCTGCCGACCAAACCGCTGAACGACGTCAACGACGAGAACGGTGAAATCGCGCTGTGTACGCTGTCTGCTTTCAACCTGGGCGCAATTAACAGCCTGGATGAACTGGAAGAGCTGGCAATTCTGGCAGTACGCGCACTCGACGCGCTGCTGGATTATCAGGATTACCCGATCCCGGCCGCCAAACGTGGAGCGATGGGTCGTCGTACGCTGGGTATTGGTGTGATCAACTTCGCTTACTACCTGGCGAAGCACGGTAAACGCTACTCCGACGGCAGCGCCAACAACCTGACGCATAAAACCTTCGAAGCCATTCAGTATTACCTGCTGAAAGCGTCTAATGAGCTGGCGAAAGAGCAAGGCGCGTGCCCGTGGTTTAACGAAACCACTTACGCGAAAGGGATCCTGCCGATCGATACCTATAAGAAAGATCTGGATGCCATCGCTAATGAGCCGCTGCATTACGACTGGGAAGCACTGCGTGAGTCAATCAAAACGCACGGCCTGCGTAACTCCACGCTTTCTGCCCTGATGCCGTCCGAGACTTCTTCGCAGATCTCTAACGCCACTAACGGTATTGAACCGCCGCGCGGTTACGTCAGCATCAAAGCGTCGAAAGACGGTATTCTGCGCCAGGTGGTGCCGGACTACGAGCATCTGCACGACGCCTATGAGCTGCTGTGGGAAATGCCGGGTAACGATGGCTACCTGCAACTGGTGGGTATCATGCAGAAATTTATCGATCAGTCGATCTCTGCTAACACCAACTACGATCCGTCACGTTTCCCGTCAGGAAAAGTGCCGATGCAGCAGTTGCTGAAAGACCTGCTCACTGCCTACAAATTCGGGGTCAAAACGCTGTATTATCAGAACACCCGTGACGGCGCAGAAGACGCGCAGGACGATCTGGTGCCGTCAATCCAGGACGATGGCTGCGAAAGCGGCGCATGTAAGATCTGATATTGTGATGCCGGATGCGGCGTGAGCGCCCTACCCGGCCTACGGGTCCAATTTGTAGGCCGGATAAGCGAAGCGCATCCGGCACTGGATGCCCAGATGCGGCATGAACGCCCTACCCAGCCTACGATGCGGTTTGTAGGCCGGATAAGCGAAGCGCATCCGGCATAAAACTCCTAACAGGACACATTCATGGCATATACCACCTTTTCACAGACGAAAAATGATCAGCTCAAAGAACCAATGTTCTTTGGTCAGCCGGTCAACGTGGCTCGCTACGATCAGCAAAAATATGACATCTTCGAAAAGCTGATCGAAAAGCAGCTCTCTTTCTTCTGGCGTCCGGAAGAAGTTGACGTCTCCCGCGACCGTATCGATTACCAGGCACTGCCTGAACACGAAAAACACATCTTTATCAGCAACCTGAAATATCAGACGCTGCTGGATTCCATTCAGGGTCGCAGTCCGAACGTGGCACTGCTGCCGCTGATCTCGATCCCGGAACTGGAAACCTGGGTAGAAACCTGGGCGTTCTCAGAAACGATTCATTCCCGCTCCTATACCCATATCATCCGTAATATCGTTAACGATCCGTCAGTTGTCTTTGACGATATCGTCACCAACGAGCAGATCCAGAAACGTGCGGAAGGGATCTCCAGCTATTACGATGAACTGATCGAAATGACCAGCTACTGGCATCTGCTGGGCGAAGGCACCCACACCGTTAACGGTAAAACCGTAACCGTTAGCCTGCGCGAGCTGAAGAAAAAACTGTATCTCTGCCTGATGAGCGTTAACGCGCTGGAAGCGATCCGTTTCTACGTCAGCTTTGCCTGCTCTTTCGCATTCGCTGAACGTGAGCTGATGGAAGGTAACGCCAAAATTATTCGCCTGATTGCCCGCGACGAAGCCCTGCACCTGACCGGCACCCAGCATATGCTGAATCTGCTGCGCAGCGGCGCGGATGATCCGGAGATGGCGGAAATTGCCGAAGAATGTAAGCAGGAGTGCTATGACCTGTTTGTCCAGGCGGCACAGCAAGAGAAAGACTGGGCGGATTATCTGTTCCGTGATGGTTCGATGATTGGTCTGAATAAAGACATCCTCTGCCAGTACGTTGAATACATCACCAATATCCGTATGCAGGCAGTCGGTTTGGATCTGCCGTTCCAGACGCGCTCCAACCCGATCCCGTGGATCAACACCTGGCTGGTGTCTGATAACGTGCAGGTTGCTCCGCAGGAAGTGGAAGTCAGTTCTTATCTGGTCGGGCAGATTGACGCGGAAGTGGACACCGACGATTTGAGTAACTTCCAGCTCTGATGGCCCGCGTTACCCTGCGCATTACTGGCACACAACTGCTGTGCCAGGATGAACACCCTTCCCTTCTGGCGGCGCTGGAATCCCACAATGTGGCGGTTGAGTACCAGTGCCGCGAAGGTTACTGCGGCTCCTGTCGCACCCGACTGGTCGCAGGCCAGGTGGACTGGATTGCCGAACCGTTAGCTTTTATTCAGCCGGGGGAAATTTTGCCCTGTTGTTGCCGGGCAAAAGGCGATATTGAAATCGAGATGTGAATTGGTTTTAACGCCAGATACGACGCTTATACGTCTTATCTGGCCTACAACGATTACATAGCGTAGTAATATGCTTTCACCTGCTCCCAGTCCGCTTTGGGGATCGGCTCCAGATATTTTTCCAGCTGGCGGAAGTCATGATTAATCGCTTTATCACGACGCAAGCGGCGACGACTTTTCTCCAGGTCAAGAAATCCAGCTTCTGCCTTACCTTCTGTTTTCACATAGATATGGCGAACATAACAACAGCCATGCTGACGATTAACGCTATGCATTTTCTTAAACGCCAGCGCCACTGCTTTCAACATGGCTTGCCGTACTTCGTCAGAATAAGGCGATACTGCATGCCGGGCATACCAGTCAGCAATGCTGATGAACCCCGCCATATCTTCAGTCACCAGCAACGCGCGCCATTCACCCTCAACTTTCACCGCTTCACCAAAAACGATCTTCGGCACGATGACACCGGCCCGTTCCAGTTCTTTAATTACCGCAACCTCACGGACAATCGTTGGTCGGCCGAACGGGTAACGTACAGAATGAAACAGATGATGCGTCATGCGCTTTACATACAGCTTTTTGCCGTTGCGCTCGACGCATTGCACCCCGCTCATACCATTACGGCGATAGTTAGGCTCTTCAACCCAGTCGCCCTCTGTTGCCCACCAGTGATTAAATTCGTCGTGCTTTGCTGAAACTGCCATACCCTATCGCCTGTCGTTTTTTATTAACGACAATGACTATAGATGTTTAGCTGAGGAAAATCTTAATAATACGTGTTGTATTGACGAGTATCTTATGCCGGGAACAAGTCATCTCGCTCAAAATAATTGCAATTAAGGATAACCCACAGACTTTAATGAAGAGTGGTATCGGATAGCACATAAGTGCCATCCGGTAGTTAATTTACTCTTTATTAAGGAATTTTACTGCCTTATCAGGGAAATCAGTAAATAGCCCGTTTACACCCGCTTTGTTATACAGAGCATCATATAACTGATTCACATCAGTAGTGTATTCAGGCAGTTTATCTGACCGCACGGTATAAGGATGCACTACCAGTTTATTCTGCTGAGCATCTTGCACCATGCCAGTGAGTTTGATATTACCCGGCTGCGATGTCTCCTCAATCAACATATGGTAATCCGGACCAATACCATCAGCATATTCCGCCACCTGTTTCATAGCCCCCGGCTTAAACATCCAGTCGTAATTGTAATTAACCCAGCTTCCGTCCGGCTGTTTCTGCTGCGTTTCATTCCAGTCGGTATAGGCAATCAGCTGTACCAGATTGAGATCCATACCCATTTTGGGTTCCAGCACATTCTTAATACGCTTCAGCTCATCAGCATCAAAACATTGCAAATAAACTTTGTCGTCCTTACCGGTGTAACCATATTTCTTCAGCACTTCCAGCGTTTTTGCCGCAATATCCTTCCCTTCCTGATGATGGAACCACGGCGCTTTAATTTCTGGATAGATACCGATATTTTTCCCGGTAGAGTGGTTTAACCCCTGAACAAATTCAATCTCTTCTTCAAAGGTGTGCACCCGGAAGTCAGATTTACCCATTGGGAAACGCCCCGGATAAGTCTGCACTTTTTTACCGTTTTCAATATCGAAACCTTCGGTAAATTTCAGCGACTTAATTTCATCCAGCGTGAAATCTATCGCGTAGTAACGACCGTCTTTGCGCGCTCGATCCGGGAAACGATCGGCAACATCAGTAACACGATCGAGATAATGGTCATGCAGAACAACCAGATGGTCGTCTTTGGTCATCACCAAATCCTGTTCCAGATAATCCGCTCCCTGCGCATACGCCATCGCTTTTGCTGGCAGCGTATGCTCCGGCAAATATCCACTGGCACCGCGATGGGCGATGACTATTTTTTCGTTGCTGTCCGCCGCCATTGCACTGCTTCCCATGACTATAGTGCTCATCATGATCGCCATGCTAAGGTTTTTCAGCGTCAATTTCATGCCATTAGCCTCCGTTGCGTTTTTGCAGTAATTGTTCATGGCGACGTTTTTCGCCAATCATCACAACAATCAACAAGATAACCGCCAGAATGCTGCCGCCAATCATTACCATAAAGCCGCCATCCCAGCCGAAGAAGTCCACGGTGTAGCCAACAATCGCGCTCGCCGCCACCGAACCGCCGAGGTAACCAAACAGCCCGGTAAAACCCGCTGCCGTACCTGCCGCTTTTTTCGGTGCCAGTTCCAGCGCATGTAGACCGATCAGCATCACAGGGCCATAGATCAGGAAGCCGATAACAATCATACAAATCATATCGACGGTTGGGTTACCTGCCGGGTTCATCCAGTAAACGATAGTCGCGATGGTCACCAGTGTCATAAAGAAGACGCCGGTTGCCCCACGGTTACCACGAAAGACTTTATCCGACATCCAGCCGCACAGCAGGGTGCCCGGAATACCTGCATATTCATAAAGGAAGTAGGCCCAGGAGGATTTATCCAGCGCGAAATGCTTAACCTCTTTCAGATAAGTCGGTGACCAGTCGAGGATGCCGTAACGCAGCAGATAAACGAACACGTTGGCAATGGCGATGTACCACAGCAGTTTGTTCGGCAGCACGTACTGCATGAAGATCTGCTTCGCGGTCAGCTCCTGTTCCGCTTTTTCGTTATAGTCGTCCGGATAATCATTTTTGTACTCTTCGATCGGCGGCAGGCCACAGGATTGCGGGGTATCGCGCATCATCGCAAAGGCGAACAGTGCCACCAGAATGGCGCAGAAAGCGGGCATATAGAGCGCCGCGTGCCAGTCATTGAACCAGGCCATCCCCAGCAGGAACAGCAGCGGCGGAATACCACCACCGACGTTGTGCGCACAGTTCCACACTGACACAATGCCGCCACGTTCTTTCTGCGACCACCAGTGCACCATAGTACGACCACACGGCGGCCACCCCATCCCCTGGAACCAACCGCAGAGGAACAACAGTACAAACATCACCGCAATGCTCGACGTCGCCCATGGCACAAAGCCCATAAACAACATCACTGCCGCCGCCAGAATCAAACCTGCGGGCAGGAAAACGCGCGGATTCGAGCGATCCGATACCGAACCCATGATGAATTTCGAAAATCCATAAGCAATCGAGATCCCCGAAAGGGCAAAACCTAAATCACCGCGTGAGAATCCCTGCTCAACCAGATAAGGCATAGCGAGCGCAAAGTTCTTACGAACCAAATAGTAAGCAGCATAGCCAAAGAATATCCCCAGGAAAATTTGCCAGCGCAATCGACGATAAGTCGGATCGATCTCCGCGGCAGGTAAGCGCGCTTTGTGTGGCGCTGGTTTAAAAATACTCAACATTGATAGCCTCCGTGGCCCGTGGTCTTATTTATGATTAACAGCCTGATTCCGTGGGAGAACCTGCCGTTTCTTGAGTTGCCGCGATGTTAAGAAAACATTCATAAATTAAATGTGAATTACCGCACACATTATTAAATACGATGGTTGAAATGTTCAGAATGACGCATGAAATCACGTTTCACTTTCGAATTATGAGCGAATATGCGCGAAATCAAACAATTCATGTTTTTACTATGGCTAAATGGTAAAAAACGAACTTCAGAGGGATAACAATGAAAACTCGCGACTCGCAATCAAGTGACGTGATTATCATTGGCGGTGGCGCAACGGGAGCCGGGATTGCCCGCGACTGTGCCCTGCGCGGGCTGCGCGTGATTTTGGTTGAGCGCCACGACATCGCAACCGGTGCCACCGGGCGTAACCACGGCCTGCTGCACAGCGGTGCGCGCTATGCGGTAACCGATGCGGAATCGGCCCGCGAATGTATTAGTGAAAACCAGATCCTGAAACGCATTGCACGTCACTGCGTAGAACCAACCAACGGCCTGTTTATCACCCTGCCGGAAGATGACCTCTCCTTCCAGGCCACTTTTATCCGCGCCTGCGAAGAAGCAGGGATCAACGCAGAAGCCATTGAGCCGCAGCAAGCGCGCATTATCGAACCTGCCGTTAACCCGGCACTGATTGGCGCGGTGAAAGTTCCGGATGGCACCGTTGATCCATTTCGTCTGACAGCAGCAAACATGCTGGATGCCAAAGAACACGGTGCCGTTATCCTTACCGCTCATGAAGTCACGGGGCTGATTCGTGAAGGCGCGACGGTGTGCGGTGTTCGTGTACGTAACCATCTCACCGGCGAAATTCAGGCACTTCATGCGCCTGTCGTAGTTAATGCCGCCGGGATCTGGGGGCAACACATTGCCGAATATGCCGATCTGCGCATTCGCATGTTCCCGGCGAAAGGATCGCTGCTGATCATGGATCACCGCATTAATCAGCATGTGATCAACCGCTGCCGCAAACCTTCCGACGCCGATATTCTGGTGCCTGGCGATACCATTTCGCTGATTGGCACCACCTCTTTACGTATTGATTACAACGAGATTGACGATAATCGAGTGACGGCAGAAGAAGTTGATATTCTGCTGCGTGAAGGGGAAAAACTGGCCCCCGTGATGGCGAAAACGCGCATTTTGCGGGCCTACTCTGGCGTACGCCCGCTGGTTGCCAGCGATGACGATCCGAGCGGGCGTAACGTCAGCCGTGGCATCGTGCTGCTCGACCATGCTGAACGCGATGGTCTGGACGGGTTTATCACCATCACCGGTGGCAAACTGATGACCTATCGGCTGATGGCGGAATGGGCTACCGACGCCGTATGCCGCAAACTGGGCAACACGCGCCCCTGTACGACCGCCGATCTGGCACTTCCTGGTTCACAGGAACCCGCTGAAGCTACCTTGCGTAAAGTCATCTCCCTGCCTGCCCCGCTGCGCGGTTCTGCGGTTTATCGTCATGGCGATCGCACGCCTGCCTGGCTGAGCGAAGGCCGTCTGCACCGTAGCCTGGTATGTGAGTGCGAAGCGGTAACTGCGGGTGAAGTGCAGTACGCGGTAGAAAATTTAAACGTTAATAGCCTGCTGGATTTACGCCGTCGTACCCGTGTGGGGATGGGCACCTGCCAGGGCGAACTCTGCGCCTGCCGCGCTGCCGGACTGCTGCAACGTTTTAACGTCACGACGTCCGCGCAATCTATCGAGCAACTTTCCACCTTCCTAAACGAACGCTGGAAAGGCGTGCAACCCATCGCCTGGGGAGATGCACTGCGCGAAAGCGAATTTACCCGCTGGGTTTATCAGGGATTGTGTGGTCTGGAGAAGGAGCAGAAAGATGCGCTTTGATACTGTCATTATGGGCGGCGGCCTCGCCGGATTACTCTGTGGCCTGCAACTGCAAAAACACGGCCTGCGCTGTGCCATTGTCACTCGTGGTCAAAGCGCGCTGCATTTCTCATCTGGATCGCTGGATTTGCTGAGCCATCTGCCGGATGGTCAACCGGTGACAGACATTCACAGTGGACTGGAATCTTTGCGTCAGCAGGCACCTGCCCATCCTTACACTCTTCTCGGGCCACAACGCGTGCTCGATCTCGCTTGCCAGGCGCAGGCATTAATCGCTGAAAGCGGTGCGCAATTGCAGGGCAGCGTAGAGCTGGCTCACCAGCGGATTACACCGCTTGGCACTCTGCGCTCAACCTGGCTAAGTTCGCCAGAAGTCCCTGTCTGGCCGCTGCCCGCGAAGAAAATATGCGTGGTGGGAATTAGCGGCCTGATGGATTTTCAGGCGCATCTTGCGGCGGCTTCGTTGCGCGAACTCGACCTTGCCGTTGAAACCGCAGAAATAGAACTGCCGGAACTGGATGTCCTGCGCAATAACGCCACCGAGTTTCGCGCGGTGAATATCGCCCGTTTCCTTGATAACGAAGAAAACTGGCCGCTGATAATTGATGCGCTAATCCCTGTCGCCAATACCTGTGAAATGATCCTGATGCCCGCCTGTTTCGGCCTGGCCGATGACAAACTGTGGCGTTGGCTGAATGAAAAACTACCTTGTTCACTGATGCTTCTGCCAACACTACCACCTTCAGTGCTGGGGATACGTCTGCAAAACCAGTTGCAGCGTCAGTTTGTGCGTCAGGGCGGTGTGTGGATGCCGGGCGATGAAGTGAAAAAAGTGACCTGTAAAAATGGCGTGGTGAATGAAATCTGGACGCGCAATCACGCCGATATCCCGCTGCGCCCACGATTTGTGGTGCTTGCGAGCGGCAGTTTCTTTAGCGGCGGACTGGTGGCAGAACGTGACGGCATTCGCGAGCCGATTCTCGGCCTTGATGTGCTACAAACCGCTACGCGGGGTGAATGGTATAAGGGCGATTTTTTTGCGCCGCAGCCGTGGCAGCAGTTCGGTGTAACCACTGATGAGGCGCTACGCCCGTCGCAGGCGGGGCAAACCATTGAGAACCTGTTTGCCATCGGTTCGGTGCTGGGCGGATTTGATCCCATCGCCCAGGGATGCGGCGGCGGTGTTTGTGCCGTCAGTGCTTTACATGTCGCTCAACAGATTGCCCAACGCGCAGGAGGCCAACAATGAATGACACCAGCTTCGAAAACTGCATTAAGTGCACCGTCTGCACCACCGCCTGCCCGGTGAGCCGGGTGAATCCGGGTTATCCGGGGCCAAAACAAGCCGGGCCGGATGGCGAGCGTCTGCGTTTAAAAGATGGTGCACTGTATGACGAGGCGCTGAAATATTGCATCAACTGCAAACGTTGTGAAGTCGCCTGCCCGTCCGATGTGAAGATTGGCGATATTATCCAGCGCGCGCGGGCGAAATATGACACCACACGCCCGTCGCTGCGTAATTTTGTGTTGAGTCATACCGACCTGATGGGTAGCGTTTCCACGCCGTTCGCCCCCATCGTCAACACTGCTACCTCGCTGAAACCGGTGCGGCAGTTGCTTGATGCGGCGTTAAAAATCGACCACCGTCGCACGCTACCGAAATACTCCTTCGGTACGTTCCGTCGCTGGTATCGCAGTGTGGCGGCTCAGCAAGCGCAGTATAAAGACCAGGTCGCTTTCTTTCACGGCTGCTTCGTTAACTACAACCATCCGCAGCTAGGCAAAGATTTAATTAAAGTGCTCAACGCGATGGGTACCGGTGTACAACTGCTCAGCAAAGAAAAATGCTGCGGCGTACCGCTGATCGCCAACGGTTTTACCGATAAAGCACGCAAACAGGCAATTACGAATGTAGAGTCGATCCGCGAAGCTGTGGGAGTAAAAGGCATTCCGGTGATTGCCACCTCCTCAACGTGTACATTTGCCCTGCGCGACGAATACCCGGAAGTGCTGAATGTCGACAACAAAGGCTTGCGCGATCATATCGAACTGGCGACCCGCTGGCTGTGGCGCAAGCTGGACGAAGGCAAAACGTTACCGCTGAAACCGCTGCCGCTGAAAGTGGTTTATCACACTCCGTGCCATATGGAAAAAATGGGCTGGACGCTCTACACCCTGGAGCTGTTGCGTAAAATCCCGGGGCTTGAGTTAACGGTGCTGGATTCCCAGTGCTGCGGTATTGCGGGAACTTACGGTTTCAAAAAAGAGAACTACCCCACTTCACAAGCCATCGGCGCACCACTGTTCCGCCAGATAGAAGAGAGCGGCGCAGATCTGGTGGTCACCGACTGCGAAACCTGCAAATGGCAGATTGAGATGTCCACAAGTCTTCGCTGCGAACATCCGATTACGCTGCTGGCACAGGCGCTGGCTTAAACTCCTTTCTGATGCCCGGTAAGCATGTTGTTACCGGGCATTTTTGCGTACACGATTCCGTGCCCAATGTATGCGTTGCAACGCAGTGAAAATTCCTCTGAAAACGTCTCGCAAAGGCTGAAACTGGCAGATGTCAAAGGCCTGGGATAACCGTAATGTCGCGTCATCATAAATATCAGGTGACGGACAACCATGACCGAATCAACAACCTCCTCCCCGCATGATGCGGTGTTTAAAACCTTTATGTTCACACCCGAAACCGCACGGGATTTTCTGGAAATACATCTACCAGAGCCGCTGCGCAAGCTTTGCAACCTGCAAACCTTACGCCTGGAACCCACCAGTTTTATTGAAAAAAGTTTACGCGCTTACTACTCGGATGTTTTGTGGTCCGTGGAAACCAGCGAGGGTGACGGCTATATCTACTGCGTGATTGAACATCAAAGCTCTGCAGAAAAGAATATGGCTTTTCGGCTAATGCGCTATGCCACTGCCGCCATGCAGCGTCACCTGGATAAAGGCTATGACAGAGTTCCGCTGGTGGTGCCATTGCTGTTTTATCATGGCGAAGCCTCGCCCTACCCGTACTCACTCAACTGGCTGGATGAGTTTGACGATCCGCAACTTGCCCGGCAGTTGTACACCGAAGCTTTTCCGTTGGTGGATATCACCATCGTACCTGACGATGAGATCATGCAACATCGGCGTATAGCTCTGCTGGAACTGATTCAAAAGCATATTCGCGACCGCGATTTAATCGGTATGGTCGACAGGATCACCACGCTTTTGGTTAGAGGCTTCACTAATGACAGTCAGCTACAAACACTGTTTAATTATCTGCTGCAATGCGGCGATACCTCCCGTTTCACCCGCTTTATTCAGGAGATTGCCGAACGTTCACCACTACAAAAGGAGAGATTAATGACTATTGCTGAACGGCTACGGCAGGAAGGACATCAAATTGGCTGGCAGGAAGGTAAATTAGAAGGTTTGCAGGAAGGCATGCATGAACAAGCCATTAAAATTGCTTTGCGCATGCTGGAGCAGGGCATTGATCGTGACCAGGTGCTCGCGGCCACTCAGCTAAGCGAAGCCGATCTGGCAGCGAATAACCACTAATTAACACAGGCCCACAGCCGATCCCCATGGGCCTTTGATATCAATAACTACCTTTTACGCGTGGCCCATTTTTGCCTGATTTAAACATCGCCAGTCGTTGATCCAGGGCATCGCTGTAGAGCATCGTGTCAACGCCAACAGCGACAAAGTTCGCTCCCCACGCCAGGCATTGCTGCGCCATATCAGGAGCCACAGCCAGAAAACCAGCCGCTTTACCCGCAGCACGGATCCGCCGAATGCTGGTTTCAATAATTCGCTGCACTTCCGGGTGCCCGGCGTTATCCGGGTAGCCCAACGACGCAGAAAGATCCGCAGGTCCAATAAACACGCCATCAATCCCTTCAACATCGAGGATTTCGTCCAGGTTATCCAGTGCCGTTTTACTTTCCACCTGCACCAACAGACAAAGCGAATCGTTGACTTGCGCCATGTAATTCTCAATGCGTCCCCAGCGTGCAGCCCGTGCCACACTGGCCCCAACACCACGCTCACCGTAGGGAGGATAGCGCGTGGCAGACACCACCTGACGTGCCTGATCGGCAGTATCGACCATCGGGATCAGTAGAGTTTGCGCGCCAATATCCAGGACTTGTTTAATCAGCGGCTTACTGCCTTCCACCGGACGGATCACGGGGTGGCTGGCATAGGGCGCTACCGCCTGTAGCTGGTGATAAAGATCCTGAATGGTGTTTGGCGCATGCTCCCCGTCAATCAGCAACCAGTCATAACCGGAAGTGGCGGCAATTTCTGCCATATAGGCAGTCGTTGAGCTTAACCACAGACCAATTTGCACTTCGCCCTTGCGTAAACGTTCTTTAAAGGGATTGGTTAATAATGCGTTCATCGTGTTCCTTAAACTATTTAATGATGTGCCACGTCGGTCTGCGCAACAGTGCGATTTACACGCAGAGTGAAAATAATCAGCGAACCGATGACCGCCACCGCTGCCAGCGTCAGTAATCCCGCCGCATCGCTGGAAAATAACGTTTCTGCTTTCACGCGCAGGATCGGGGCAATAAACCCGCCCACTGCACCAAACAGGTTTATAAAACCAATCCCCGCAGCCAGCGCCGTACCGGAAAGAAGCTGTGTCGGCATCGTCCAGAACACCGGTTGCACGGCAATAAACCCGATGGCTGCAACACACAGTGCTACGATCGCCAGTACTGGAGAAAGCAGCCCGGACAGACCAATACCAATGCCCGCCGCCAGTAATGTCAGCGCTGCGACATTACGCCGTTCGCCGGTTTTATCGGAGTAGCGCGGAATAAGCCAGGTCCCAAACAAGGCCGCAACCCACGGAATGGCGGTGACCACCGACGCCGTAAAGCCCACTTTTGTCCCCAGCAATGCAGCAACCTGGGTCGGCAGGAAGAAAATTAATCCGTAAACCGCCACCTGAATGGTCAGGTAGATAATCGCCAGTTGCCAGACTCGCCCATTACGCAACGCATCGCTCAGTCGCGAAGTCACTTTCTGTTGTTCTTCACTTGCCAGTTGATTGATAAGTAACGTTTTTTCTTGTTTACTCAGAAAACGTGCCTGCTCCGGTGTGTCATCAAGCCAAAAGAATGTGAATACCCCAGCGCCGACTGCCAGCAATCCTTCAATCACAAACATCCAGAACCAGCCGGGATGCCCCATAAATCCATGCATCTCCAGCAGCGCGCCGGAAAGCGGTGATCCCAGTGTTAACGCCAGCGGTGCGCCCATATAGAACAGCCCCATAATGCTGGCGCGATTACGCTGCGGAAACCATTGCGAAGTGAGATAAATCATACCAGGGAAAAAACCGGCCTCCGCAGCACCAAGCAGAGTGCGAACGATCAGAAATTTCGCTTCAGTATCGGCCCATGCCATGGCAGCCGAAAGAAATCCCCACAGCAGTGTTGTCGTACCAATCCAGGTTCTGGCCCCCAGTTTGCGCATCAAAAGATTCGCCGGAACCCCCAGAAACGCGTATACCACAAAGAAAATGCCTGCTCCCAGCGCATAAGCTTCATTACTCAGCCCGGTATCAATCTGGTAGGTCTGTTTGGCAAAACCAATATTCGAACGGTCGAGAAACGCCAGCACATACAGCGCCAACATAAACGGAATTAAACGCGCGCGGTTTTTCTTCACCACGGCGTCAAGCAAAGCGGTGCTCATAAAAAGCTCCTTAGAATATGTGGGCGTTACCGTTGTCACAGCAACGCCCGGAGTGATTAGTGGCTGTAGGGGCGTTTCAAATTGCAGTCACGATTGAGTTCGACGCCGAAACCGGGTTTATCAAGCACTGATTTATGAATACGACCATTCACCGGTACTGGCTCATTAAGCAGAATCGGATCAAATTGCGGACGCATCGTTGAACAATCCGGGCTGGTCATCAGGAATTCGCTGAATGGCGTATTGGTGAAGGTGATCACCGCATGGTGGGAGTAAACAGACGAACCGTGTGGCACCACCAGTTGCCCCCTGGATTTGGCGATTGCGGCAATTTCCACCAGCGAGGTTAAGCCACCGCACCAGCCAACATCCGGCTGCATAATGTCGATACCGGTTTCTGAAAGCGTACGGAAAGATTGCAGTGTGCCGTGGTGCTCACCGCTGGTGACCATCATCCCCGCTGGTGCGTTGTGTTTCAGTTCGCGATAACCTTCATACTGCTGTGGCGGCAGGCACTCTTCGATCCATTTCAGGTTATAGGGCGCGCAAGCGTGGGCCAGTTTGATGGCATAGTTCACGTCCTGACTCATCCAGCAGTCGAGCATTAACCAGAAATCCTCACCGCATTTTTCACGCATATCCGCGACCATAGCGGCATCTTTGCGGATCCCCGCATCACCATCATGTGGCCCCCAGTGCGTCGGCATTTTGCCACCGATAAAGCCCATCTCTTTTGCCAGATCCGGACGCGCACCTGTGGCGTAGAACTGAATTTCATCACGAACTGCACCACCTAAAAGTTTATAAACCGGAAGCCCGACCACTTTGCCGAACAGATCCCACAGAGCCAGATCGACACAGGAAATCGTATTCATCACCAGGCCACCAGAGCCGGAGTAATACAGGGTGGCATTGAGCATTTGATCGTGGATCAGTTTGATATCACTGACGCATTTACCCTCAATGAAACGGTTAAGATGTTTTTCGACAATAAAACAGCCCATTTCACCGGCTGTCGAAACAGCGAATCCGGTCTGGCCGTTTTCTGCTTCAACTTCAACAATCAACGTGCCAAGAACGTTAATGCCAAATGACTGGCGTGACTGCTCGTAATCGCGGTATTTACTCATCGGGGTGGCAATATGATCATCAATCCAGTGATTCGCCCCCTGGTCGTGATAATCACCGCCGCCAGCGCCTTTTTCTGCTGTCGCACCGCCAGTAAACCAGGCGCGAACCTGTTTGATTTTTGGTAGGGTCATGATGTTCTCCATTGTTATGAGGCCTGTAAGTCAAAGGGACTTTTCCATCCCAACAAACGTGAAATATCCCTGGCGCAGGCAATGGCCTTGCCCGCCAGATAATCACGGTATTCTTCATTGATTTGTAAGCGGGTACCGACCACCGAAATCGCAGCGGTAAGCTCGTTATTGGCGTTAAACACCGGCGCAGCGACACAACGGACATCGGCATAATCTTCGCCGTTGTCATAGCTCCAGCCCTGACGGCGAATACGCGCCAGTTCCTCGTAGAGCCGTTGTGGATGGGTAATGGTGGTGGGTGTCATCTGCTCCCAGACCAGCTCTTCGATAATACTTTTCTGTACAGCTTCAGGTTGCCAGGCAAGCAGGCATTTACCTATTCCGGAGCGATAAAGCGAAAGGCTTTTTCCTTCATGGGAACGCACGCTGATAGTGGCTGATGACTCCACTTTCAAAATGTAATAAGCGCTGCCGTTATCAATAATCCCCAGGTGACATAACAGCCCGGTGGTATCCATCAGTTGCGTCAAACGCGGTCGAGCCAGTTCCCGGAGATCCATCTTGCTTAACGCATGACCGGAAAGCTCCACCAGCCTGGTCCACAAACAAAAATTTTCCTGGTGATCAAGGCTAAGAAAACGCTGACGCCTGAGTTCATTAAGCAGCAAATAGGCTGTGCTTTTAGGGATCCCCAATGTGTCAATGATCGTCGCAGCACTACAGGGGCCAATCCGGGCAATCAAATTGAGAATATCAATAGCCCGTGTCAGGGCGGGAACTTTGCTTGATTCCAACATACTGGACTCCAGTCTTAGATACTGGAATCAGTCTCGTTGCTCAGGGGGAGTAAAATTGTGAAGCGCATCAAATCCCGTTTCTCGTCCAGCGGACTGGAGAAATTACGCACAAATTTGTGAATCAGCGCACGGATTTTTTCTTATTGAGTACAACAGGTTGGACAAATTTTGCCGGAGGGGGAATGTGCCGGTGCAGTAAACCGGCACAGAGTGGCGGAATCAGACAGATAAGGTCATGGACTCAACAACCTCAATCCAGCCATGCTCGCTGGCGATGTCCTGGCCGTTTAACCAACGGCGTAGCATATTAAGCGCCATCATTGCGCAGACTTCCTGGCGAATAGCCAGACTGTAGCGTGTGGCACTGAAATGTACACGCAAAGCGAAAGTGCCGTCTGGCGTGGCTAGTGCAAAGTTGAGATGCTCATCTTCCAGACCAGAAACAGCCAGTGCCAACCCAGCAAAATGGTTCGCCCGCCGTTCTGTAATCCAGTGCGCAGTTTGCGCCAGGGTTTCCTCCTGTGAAGGAACCACTTCACACGCCAGCAATGGAGCATCTGCGCGAGAAAGTTGCAAAGCCAATAAACCACCGGTGAATTGCTCGCTCAGCGTCAGGCTGAACTGGCGGCTCTGCAATTCGCGACTGATCTGCGCGGGCAGTCCTTCGGTGCCTTCGAAAATCACGCTCTGTCCGGCAACACGTTTAACGTCCAGCCACAGTTTTTCCATCGCCTGTTCCTCGCTTGCCGGTCCGGTGAGTTTCAGTTCGATAATCGGCATTGAGGAGCGATAGCCCATTGTTACGCCCGGCGGCAGTTGTAGAGTGTCCAGGCTTTGTGCCAGATCGCTTTCCGAACGACCAAAGGTAGTCAAACGCAGGCAAACCGGCGGCTGTGGTAAAGAAAAACGCTCGCGCAGGCGCGGCAGGATTTCGTGCTCGACCATCACCTTAAATTCTGACGGTACGCCGGGGGTAAAGAACATCAGGCAACGATTAAGCTGTATGGCAAAACCACAGGCAGTGCCTACCGGGTTATTGATAAATTCAGCACTGGCAGGCAGCTCCGCTTGTTTACGGTTGCTCGGTGCCATTACTCGTCCCCGTTCATGGAAATAGCGTTCCATCTCTTTGAGCCAGGCTTCATGCAGCACCAGGCCTTCACCTTTTGCTGTCGCAGCGGCGAGTGCGCTTAAATCATCACTGGTCGGTCCCAGCCCGCCGTTAACGATCAGCACATCGGCGTGCTGACTACGTTCGCGAAGAATGGTGACTAAGTCATCAAGATTATCCCCCACCGTATTGCGGCGAGATAATGGCAGCCCCTGATGAAAGAAAAAATCGGCCAGCCAGGCAGCGTTAGTGTCAACGATTTGCCCGTGTAACACTTCATCCCCGGTGGATAACATTTCCACTTTTAACATGGTTATCTCCTGCTTTTGTTATCGAATCACTATAACGCAAAGGGAGACAGGGCGTAGTAAGAAACTGAATGGCGCGACAGAACGCCGCGCCGGAAGGCGTCAGAAGCTGGCATTTACCCCAACATACGGACCATCAGCAATGGCGTTATCACGATTGCCATTTTTACCTGCCAGGTTCAGGTAACGGTAGCCAGCCTCAATGCTGACTGGACGCATAATGGTGTAACGCGCGCCAGCATTCGCTTCTTCATAACTTTTAATTCCGCTGGAGAGCGAATCCGGAGAGTAGTAATACTCACCAAACAAGCGGAAGCTGTCACCAATTTGCCACTGCAAACCACCGCCAACTGCCGCTGCATAACCTTCATCACCATCGTTCGGGTTGGTGTAAACGCCTTTTCCGCCAACGGTCGCCATTAATGGTCCGAGAGGCAGATTCAACCCCAGCCCCACGCCCGCGGCATCACCGTCGTCGTCGTTATGTGTCCAGTTACCGCTTAACGCCAGGCCCGTCGATTCAGTCCCAAAACCGACACCAATATTGGTGTATTCTTTACCCGCCTGGCCGCTGATGCTCATTGCATTGACCGATGCAGAAACCAACAGCATTCCGGCCAGACCTGCTAGCGCAATTTTTTTCATTATCCCCTTTCCCACAAGCAATTAATTAAAATTCCCAAAGCTGCGGGATTGTACTGCCTGGCGCAGAGGATTCAATGAGCGAAAAAAGGGATCTAGTCACTTATTGTAACTAAATACTTCTTAAATAATTAAACGCCGAAAAAATAAACACACTTTATCGATACACACAAAAATAATAATAAATGTAGTTATCATCGCAAAAGAGATTACTGTCACTTTCACATATTTCTGAGTTACCGTATTCTCATGGTTTCTTTTTATTTATAAGGAATACCCCTGTGCGACAACGGACTATTGTATGCCCTTTGATTCAAAATGATGGTGCTTATTTGCTGTGTAAAATGGCCGACGATCGCGGCGTTTTCCCCGGTCAATGGGCGCTTTCGGGTGGCGGCGTGGAGCCTGGCGAACGAATTGAAGAGGCACTACGCCGCGAAATTCGCGAAGAACTGGGAGAACAGCTGCTTTTGACAGAAATCACGCCGTGGACCTTCAGCGATGATATTCGCACCAAGACGTATGCAGATGGTCGCAAGGAAGAGATTTATATGATTTACCTGATTTTTGACTGCGTTTCTGCCAACCGAGATGTGAAAATAAACGAAGAGTTTCAGGACTACGCGTGGGTAAAACCTGAAGATCTGGTGCATTATGATTTGAATGTTGCCACCCGAAAAACGTTACGTTTGAAAGGTCTTCTTTAACAATGATGACAGCCATCACTGGCTGTCAGATTGAAAATTTAGTGGTTAACGAATTCCCCATCCAGATAAACTTTGCCTTTTTCCACATGCATGACTAAACCATCCAGATAATCAGGTTTAAATGTCGCATCACGCTTATCTTTAGCAATATATGTCAGGCAATGATTATGGGTAAAAATAACGATATTTTTATCAGGTGCTTTGCGTTGTAAGTCTTTAATTGCACTATAAATCTCATTACCGCATTGAAGAAATCGTTTATCTACCGTCAGCTTTTTACCCGCCGAAAACCAGGTCGCCGACTGAATAGTCCGGACGGTATTACTGGAATAGAGATCAAAATCAGGGATATCAGCACTAAAAGCGTTGCCCAGTTCACGGGCATCCTGGGTACCTTTGACCGTAATACCTGTTTTATCTGACAAGCATTGATTGGTTGAACGATCGCAACGTTCAGCATGGCGAAACAAAACGACAACCGGGTGCTGCTGTGCCAGTCTGGCCAGTGTTTTATTGTCGATGCGTGGCAAACCATTGCTACTCCAGGCGGCATGAGTACCCAGTCCGGCAATCGCAGCGAGCGCCAGTAAAATGATGAAATATTTTTTTGACTTCAACGAAGATCGGCAAAAAGCTAACACGTAAACTCCACCTGTAGACAAGCGCAACCAGACAATTACCGTGAAATTGAGCGACTTTTCTGGCGATAATTAGCAGTTGGTGTAATATTAAAAATCCTATGATGCCGGCAAAATGCCTCAAAATTTTGCCAAATGCAAAGTCTAAATAAGAAAAAATATAAAAATTTCAATATTTACGTCTAATATTAGTTTCTTAAGGTTAAGTTAATATTCTATCCTTAAAATTTTGCTCCAAATGGCAAAATATACACAACACTCTTTATAGCAAATATAAGTGGACAGGTATTCAATGACGGATGGAAAAAAAATGTCAGGATTTTTGCCTTTTTCGCGACCAGCAATGGGCGTAGAGGAACTCGCTGCAGTTAAAGAGGTTCTCGAATCCGGTTGGATCACAACCGGTCCGAAGAATCAGGCGCTTGAACAAGCTTTTTGCCAGTTGACGGGAAATCAGCATGCCATCGCGGTCAGTTCAGCCACCGCCGGAATGCATATCACGCTAATGGCGTTGGAAATTGGCAAGGGCGATGAAGTGATTACGCCTTCCCTGACCTGGGTTTCAACCCTCAATATGATTTCCTTGCTGGGTGCAACGCCGGTAATGGTGGATGTCGACCGCGATACGCTGATGGTCACGCCTGAAGCGATCGAAGCAGCCATTACGACACGCACTAAAGCCATCATTCCGGTGCATTATGCCGGTGCGCCAGCAGATATTGACGCCATTCGCGCCATTGGCGAACGTTACGGCATCGCAGTTATCGAAGATGCTGCCCATGCCGTCGGTACGTATTACAAAGGGCGACATATTGGCGCAAAAGGTACTGCTATTTTTTCGTTTCACGCCATCAAAAATATTACCTGTGCGGAAGGTGGCCTGATTGTTACTGATAATGAAAATCTTGCCCGCCAGCTGCGGATGCTGAAATTTCACGGTCTGGGTGTCGATGCCTATGACAGACATACCTGGGGCCGTGCACCGCAGGCTGAAGTCTTAACGCCGGGCTATAAGTACAATCTGACCGATATTAACGCCGCGATTGCCCTGACACAGTTAGTCAAATTAGAGCACCTCAACACCCGTCGGCGCGAAATTGCCCAGCAATATCAGCAAGCACTGGCAGCTCTCCCCTTTCAGCCATTAAGCCTTCCCGCCTGGCCGCACGTTCATGCCTGGCATCTGTTTATTATTCGTGTCGATGAACAACGTTGTGGTATCAGTCGCGATGCGTTGATGGAAGCGTTAAAAGAAAGAGGCATTGGTACCGGGTTACATTTCCGCGCCGCTCACACACAAAAATATTATCGCGAGCGTTTTCCCACGCTGTCGTTACCGAATACCGAATGGAATAGCGAACGCATCTGTTCGTTGCCGCTGTTCCCGGATATGACCACCGCCGATGCCGACCGCGTCATCACAGCCCTTCAGCAACTCGCAGGACAATGAGCCATGTTTGAAATCCACCCTGTTAAGAAAGTCTCGGTGGTTATTCCCGTTTATAACGAGCAGGAAAGCTTACCGGAATTAATCAGGCGCACCACCGCAGCCTGTGAATCACTGGGGAAAGAGTATGAAATCCTGCTGATTGATGACGGCAGTAGCGATAATTCCGCGCATATGCTGGTCGAAGCCTCACAAGCGGAGGGCAGCCATATTGTGTCTATCTTGCTTAACCGCAATTACGGGCAACATTCAGCGATTATGGCGGGATTCAGTCACGTCACCGGCGACTTAATTATTACCCTCGATGCCGATCTCCAGAATCCGCCAGAGGAAATCCCCCGTCTGGTGGCAAAAGCCGATGAAGGTTACGACGTGGTAGGGACTGTACGCCAGAACCGCCAGGACAGCTGGTTTCGTAAAACCGCTTCAAAGATGATTAACCGGCTTATTCAGCGCACCACAGGCAAAGCGATGGGTGACTATGGTTGTATGCTGCGCGCCTATCGCCGTCATATTGTCGATGCGATGTTGCACTGCCATGAACGCAGCACCTTTATCCCGATTCTGGCGAATATCTTCGCCCGCCGTGCCATTGAAATTCCAGTGCACCATGCCGAGCGTGAGTTTGGTGAATCCAAATACAGCTTTATGCGCCTGATTAATTTGATGTACGACCTGGTGACCTGTCTTACCACAACGCCGCTACGTATGCTGAGTCTGCTCGGCAGCATTATTGCGATTGGCGGTTTTAGCATTGCGGTGCTGCTGGTGATTTTACGCCTGACCTTCGGACCCCAATGGGCGGCAGAAGGCGTCTTTATGCTATTTGCCGTGCTGTTTACTTTTATTGGCGCTCAGTTTATCGGCATGGGATTGCTCGGTGAATATATCGGCAGGATCTACACCGATGTCCGCGCCCGCCCCCGCTATTTTGTTCAGCAAGTTATCCGTCCATCCAGCAAGGAAAATGAATAATGAAAACCGTCGTTTTTGCCTACCACGATATGGGATGCCTCGGTATTGAAGCCCTGCTGGCTGCCGGTTACGAAATTAGCGCCATTTTTACCCATACTGATAATCCCGGTGAAAAAGCCTTTTATGGTTCGGTTGCCCGACTGGCAGCGGAAAGAGGCATTCCAGTTTATGCGCCGGATAACGTTAATCATCCGTTGTGGGTGGAACGCATTGCCCAACTATCACCAGAGGTGATTTTCTCTTTTTATTATCGCCATCTTATTTGCGATGAGATTTTGCAGCTCGCTCCGAGAGGTGCATTTAATCTGCATGGTTCGCTGTTACCAAAATATCGTGGTCGCGCGCCGCTGAACTGGGTGCTGGTGAACGGTGAAACGGAAACTGGCGTTACATTGCACCGAATGGTGAAACGTGCCGATGCCGGGGCCATTGTGGCACAACTGCGCGTTGCCATTGCGCCAGACGATATCGCCATTACGCTGCATCATAAATTGTGCCATGCCGCGCGCCAGCTACTGGAACAGACATTACCCGCCATTAAACACGGTAATATTCTGGAAATCGCCCAGCGCGAAAACGAAGCCACCTGTTTTGGTCGCAGAACGCCGGATGACAGTTTCCTCGAATGGCATAAGTCGGCATCCGTACTGCACAACATGGTGCGTGCCGTTGCCGATCCGTGGCCGGGTGCCTTCAGCTATGTTGGCAATCAGAAATTCACCGTCTGGTCGTCGCGTGTTCATCCTCATGCCAGCAAAGCACAGCCGGGGAGCGTGATTTCTGTTGCACCACTGCTGATTGCCTGTGGCGATGGCGCGCTGGAAATCGTCACTGGACAGGCGGGCGACGGCATTACTATGCAGGGCTCGCAATTAGCGCAGACGCTGGGCCTGGTGCAAGGTTCACGCTTGAATAGCCAGCCTGCCTGTGCCGCCCGACGCCGTACCCGGGTACTCATCCTCGGGGTGAATGGCTTTATTGGCAACCATCTGACAGAACGCCTGCTGCGCGAAGATCATTATGAAGTTTACGGTCTGGATATTGGCAGCGATGCGATAAGCCGTTTTATGAATCATCCGCATTTTCACTTTGTCGAAGGCGATATCAGTATTCATTCCGAATGGATTGAGTATCACGTCAAAAAATGTGATGTCGTGTTGCCGCTGGTGGCGATAGCCACGCCGATTGAATATACCCGCAACCCGCTGCGCGTATTTGAACTCGATTTCGAAGAGAATCTGCGCATTATCCGCTACTGCGTGAAGTACCGTAAGCGAATCATCTTCCCGTCGACTTCAGAAGTTTATGGGATGTGTAGCGATAAATACTTCGATGAGGACCATTCTAATTTAATCGTCGGCCCGGTGAATAAACCACGCTGGATTTATTCGGTGTCTAAACAATTACTTGATCGAGTGATCTGGGCCTATGGCGAAAAAGAAGGTTTACAGTTCACCCTCTTCCGCCCGTTTAACTGGATGGGGCCACGACTGGATAACCTTAATGCAGCGCGAATTGGCAGCTCCCGCGCTATTACGCAACTCATTCTCAATCTGGTAGAAGGTTCACCGATTAAGCTGATTGATGGCGGAAAACAAAAACGCTGCTTTACTGATATTCGCGATGGTATCGAGGCGTTATACCGCATTATCGAAAATGCGGGAAATCGCTGCGATGGCGAAATTATCAACATTGGCAATCCTGAGAACGAAGCGAGCATTGAAGAACTGGGTGAGATGCTGCTGGCGAGCTTCGAAAAACATCCGCTGCGCCATTACTTCCCACCGTTTGCGGGCTTTCGTGTTGTCGAAAGTAGCAGCTACTATGGCAAAGGATATCAGGACGTAGAGCATCGTAAACCGAGCATCCGCAATGCCCGCCGCTGCCTGGACTGGGAACCGAAAATTGATATGCAGGAAACCATCGACGAAACGCTGGATTTCTTCCTGCGCACCGTTGATCTTACGGATAAACCATCATGACCAAAGTCGGCTTACGCATTGATGTCGATACCTTTCGTGGCACCCGTGAAGGCGTGCCGCGTCTGCTGGAAATCTTGAGTAAGCATAATATTCAGGCCAGCATTTTTTTCAGCGTCGGCCCGGACAATATGGGCCGCCATCTCTGGCGACTGGTGAAGCCACAGTTTTTGTGGAAGATGCTGCGCTCAAACGCGGCATCGCTTTATGGCTGGGATATTTTACTGGCAGGTACGGCCTGGCCAGGTAAAGAGATTGGTCATGCCAATGCCGATATCATTCGTGAAGCGGCTAAACATCACGAAGTCGGCCTGCACGCCTGGGATCACCATGCCTGGCAAGCCCATAGCGGTAATTGGGATCGGCAAACAATGATCGACGATATTGCACGCGGCCTTCGCACCCTGGAAGAGATTATCGGTCAACCGGTAACCTGTTCTGCCGCTGCTGGCTGGCGTGCTGACCAACAGGTGATCGAAGCAAAAGAAGCGTTCCATTTGCGCTACAACAGCGATTGTCGTGGGGCGATGCCGTTTCGTCCATTGCTCGAATCAGGAACCCCTGGCACTGCGCAAATTCCGGTGACCTTACCCACCTGGGATGAAGTGATTGGTCGGGATGTGAAAGCAGAAGATTTTAACGGTTGGTTACTCAACCGCATCCAGCGAGATAAAGGCACGCCGGTTTATACCATTCATGCCGAAGTTGAAGGCTGCGCTTATCAGCATAATTTTGTGGATCTCCTGAAACGCGCAGCTCAGGAAGGCGTGACATTTTGCCCTTTAAGCGAACTGTTATCAGGGACGTTGCCGCTCGGACAAGTTGTTCGCGGAAATATTGCCGGACGTGAAGGCTGGCTGGGTTGCCAACAAATTGCGGGTAGTCACTGATGAAATCGGTACGTTACCTTATCGGCCTCTTCGCATTTATTGCCTGCTATTACCTGTTACCGATCAGCACGCGTCTGCTCTGGCAACCAGATGAAACGCGTTATGCGGAAATCAGTCGGGAAATGCTGGCATCCGGCGACTGGATTGTTCCCCATCTGTTAGGGCTACGTTATTTCGAAAAACCCATTGCCGGATACTGGATTAACAGCATTGGGCAATGGCTATTTGGCGCGAATAACTTTGGTGTGCGGGCAGGCGTTATCTTTGCGACCCTGTTAACTGCCGCGCTGGTGACCTGGTTTACTCTGCGCTTATGGCGCGATAAACGTCTGGCTTTACTCGCCACAGTAATTTATCTCTCATTGTTTATTGTCTATGCCATCGGCACTTATGCCGTGCTCGATCCGTTTATTGCCTTCTGGCTGGTGGCGGGAATGTGCAGCTTCTGGCTGGCAATGCAGGCACAGACGTGGAAAGGCAAAAGCGCAGGATTTTTACTGCTGGGAATCACCTGCGGCATGGGGGTGATGACCAAAGGTTTTCTCGCCCTTGCCGTGCCGGTATTAAGCGTGCTGCCATGGGTAGCAACGCAAAAACGCTGGAAAGATCTCTTTATTTACGGCTGGCTGGCGGTTATCAGTTGCGTACTGACGGTTCTCCCCTGGGGACTGGCGATAGCGCAGCGGGAGCCTGACTTCTGGCATTATTTTTTCTGGGTTGAGCATATTCAACGCTTTGCACTGGATGATGCCCAACATAGAGCTCCGTTCTGGTACTACTTGCCGGTCGTCATTGCCGGTAGCCTGCCGTGGCTGGGATTACTCCCCGGTGCACTGTACGCTGGCTGGAAAAACCGCAAGCATTCCGCAACCGTCTATTTGTTGAGCTGGACGATAATGCCGCTGCTGTTTTTCTCCGTCGCTAAAGGCAAATTGCCCACCTATATTCTTTCCTGCTTTGCACCTCTGGCAATGCTGATGGCGCATTACGCATTGCTGGCTGCAAAAAATAATCCTCTGGCGTTGCGGATTAATGGCTGGATTAATATCGCTTTTGGCGTCACTGGCATTATTGCCACATTTGTGGTCTCCCCCTGGGGACCAATGAACACACCGGTGTGGCAAACCTTCGAGAGCTATAAAGTCTTTTGTGCCTGGTCTATTTTTTCGCTATGGGCATTTTTCGGCTGGTACACCTTAACAAACGTCGAAAAGACCTGGCCTTTTGCCGCGCTTTGCCCGCTGGGGCTGGCGTTGCTGGTAGGATTTTCAATTCCTGACAGAGTCATGGAAGGAAAACATCCGCAATTTTTTGTCGAGATGACACAAGAATCACTTCAGCCAAGCCGCTATATTCTTACTGATAGCGTCGGTGTTGCCGCAGGTCTGGCATGGAGCCTGCAACGCGATGACATCATCATGTATCGCCAGACAGGTGAGTTGAAATATGGCCTTAATTATCCGGATGCAAAAGGGAGATTTGTCAGCGGTGATGAGTTCGCAAACTGGCTTAATCAACATCGTCAGGAGGGGATTATTACACTCGTGCTTTCGGTTGACCGCGATGAAGATATCAATAGTCTCGCCATTCCGCCCGCAGATGTCATCGATCGTCAGGAGCGTCTGGTGCTAATTCAGTATCGGCCCAAATGATCTGGTTAACATTAGTCTTTGCCAGCTTGCTTAGCGTTGCCGGGCAGTTGTGTCAGAAACAGGCAACCTGCTTTGCGACGGTAAACAAACGGCGCAAACATATCGTGCTGTGGCTGGGACTGGCGCTGGCTTGTCTTGGCCTTGCAATGGTGCTCTGGCTGCTGGTCTTGCAGAACGTACCGGTAGGCATTGCCTACCCGATGTTAAGTCTGAATTTTGTCTGGGTAACGCTGGCTGCAGTAAAACTGTGGCACGAGCCGGTATCGCTGCGTCACTGGTGTGGGGTGGCGTTCATTATTGGCGGCATTGTGATCCTCGGGAGTACGGTGTAGTGGGCCTGATGTGGGGATTATTCAGCGTCATTATCGCCTCCGCTGCGCAATTAAGCCTGGGTTTTGCGGCGAGTCATCTGCCGCCAATGACGCACTTATGGGATTTTATCGCGGCGCTGTTAGCTTTTGGCCTGGATGCCCGGATACTGTTGCTCGGGCTGCTGGGTTATCTGCTTTCCGTTTTTTGTTGGTATAAAACACTACATAAACTTGCGCTAAGCAAAGCCTATGCCTTGCTCAGTATGAGTTATGTGCTGGTATGGATTGCTTCAATGGTACTTCCCGGCTGGGAAGGGACTTTTTCGCTGAAAGCACTACTGGGAGTAGCCTGTATTATGAGCGGGTTGATGCTGATTTTCCTGCCCACAACAAAACAACGTTACTGAGTTTTCCCTGCCGCTTTACACTGCCGTTCCCACTCATCGGGGCTATAACAGCTTGCAGAAAGGACTTTCACCGTGTGCAGCTTTTCACGATTAATACAGTAAAGCGCATTCTGCAAAGGCGAGAGTAAATCCCCCACTTTCACGGCGAAGTCACTCTTCACTTCGGCGATCATTTTTATCGCGCCGCCAGCATCGCAGAGCATAATTACATGTCTGTTATCTTGTTTATTGCAGCACGATTTTTTGACCAGCCATTCCATTGCATTATCCTGTTTGCTAAGAGTTTTCACATCAATTTACAGATTAACAGATAAACTCTTTATCAACGGCAATGGAATGGCAGAAATGAGAAGTGAAACGGAGGGTTAATTATTGCTGGCGTTTCACCCACTCTTTTAGCGCCTGACGTGAAATTTTAATACCGCCGTTTTTCAGCTCCGGCGGCAGAGTCAGCCAGCGCACCGGTTGTTGAAAACGAGCCAGCTTATCTTTCACCCATTCGTCAAGATCAACGCTTTGCTGGTCATACTCCACCACCGCTACCGGCCGATGACCAAACTCCTTGTCGGCAACGGGAACGATAAACACCTGCAAAACCGCAGGATGTGCAGCAATAACGCGCTCGACTTCTTCCGGCTGAATACCCTCACCGCCACTGAAGAATAGATTGTCTAAACGTCCGACAATGGTCAACTTGCCATTATACATCTCACCGCGATCGCGCGTGGCGTACCAGCCTTCGTCATTAACCAGTGGAACCCGTTGCCCATTACGCCAGTAACCTTCTGCCATACTGGCAGCCCGCAGCCACACTTCATCATTAACGATTTTCACTTCCCGACCCGGCAGCGGCGAACCAACGTCTGCCAGACCGTCGGCTTCTTTCGCACACACCGTGGAGGCAAACTCGGTCAGACCATAGCCGCAAAAGCACCGAATCCCCTGCTCGCGCGCCTGTTCCGTCAACTCGACCGGGATAGCCGCGCCGCCAAGTAAAACCGCTTTCAGGGAAACGGAACTACGGTTAACCAGCAAACGCCAGAGTTGTGTTGGCACCAGTGAAGCGTGAGTACAACCTGCCAGCATTTGCTCCAATGGCTGTTTATCACGCACCGTCATCCGCGCACCAGCGTATAACCAGCGCCACATAATTCCCTGACCGGAGACGTGAAACAGCGGTAAAGAGAGCAACCAGTCATCGTGATCACCAAAAGGAATCAGCGATAACACCCCTTCGGCGCTGGCAAGATGAGCCTGATAAGTATGAACAGCGGCTTTCGGCAAGCCAGTGGAACCAGAGGTTAACGTCATTGAGCACAGACGCGTCGGCTGCCACGCCGCGGCATGTGCGCCTTCAACCAGCTGAATGTGCAGCGACGCTAACGCCGGAAACGTGTTTTCCCCTTCCGGCACCAGCGCAAATTGCAGCGTAAGATTGGGCAGCAATTCCTCAAGCAGCGGTTGCGGCAGCTGAGGGTTCACGGGCAACACCCGCGCCCCGCATTGCAGTAACGCCAGCCAGGCCAGCAGCGTTTGCGGCGTATTCCACGCCCGCAACATCACGCCGCTGCCCTCAACCACACCCTGCACCGCAAAGCTGGAGGCTAATTCATCGACGCGAGCACAAAGCTCGCGCCAGTTGAGTTGCTCGTCATTGAGACGTAAGGCGATGGCTTCTCCCCGCACTTGCCGCCAGTGACGCCACGGCCAGTCAGAGAAGATCATAACAGCTGCTCCAGTGCATCAACGTCCACTAACGGCAGCAGGCTCCCCGGCCAGCGACGAACCTGCTGCGCCTGCATCAGATCCAGCGTGTCCAGTCCCGGAATGGTGTCTGGCGTTAACCAGGCAGCAATCCGCGCCAGTTGCGTTAGACCTAAGCTCGACTCAATGGAAGAACTGATCACCGCCGTCAGCCCCAGCGCATGCGCCGCCTGCACTTGCTCGCGTACTTTATCCAGGCTGCCCGTGAGCGTGGGTTTGATAACTACCGCGCGCACGCCCTCTTCAGCTACAAAGGCAAAATCCGGCTCGCGCAAGCTTTCATCCCAGGCAATGGCAATGCCGGTTTCACGGGCAAACGCACGCGAATCATCGCGGGTTTTGCACGGCTCTTCGAGAAACGCGATGCGGTGGCGATAATCCGGGTTAACGTATTTGGCAAACTGCTGGCCTTTCAGCGGTGTCCAGGCGCGGTTCGCGTCAAGACGCAAATGCAGATCAGGAATTGCCTCCAGCAACAGATTCACCACCATGCCGTCGCGCACGGCTTCGTACAATCCCACTTTGACCTTCGCCACTTTCTCGCCAGGCATATCGGCAAGTTTGAGGATCAGATCGTCAGGATCGCCATTACACAGCGGTGCCGCACGGTAATTGGCCGCCTGCGGGAGCGTATCTGCCAGCTCCGCCAATGCACAACTTACGCCAAAGGCAACGGAAGGCATCTGCGGTAATTCGCAATCGCCTGCCAGCCAGTTATTTACCCAGGCAAGCAGCACACTTTGCGCCTCTTCCCAGGTTTCCTGACTGAAGCCCGGCAGTGGGGAGATCTCCCCCCACCCTTCGCGCTCGCCCTCACGCAGGCAAACATACAGCCCGTCGCGGGTTTTTAACCGCCTGTCGCGCAGAACCACCCCCGCGTCCATGGGGATCTGCCAGCGGTATACCTGCGCGCTACGCATTACGGATTCCGTTTAAATTTGCTGAAATCAGGCTGACGTTTCTGGTTGAAAGCGTTGCGACCTTCCTGACCTTCTTCCGTCATATAGAACAGCATGGTGGCGTTGCCCGCCAGCTCCTGCAGCCCCGCCTGCCCGTCACAGTCGGCGTTCAGTGCAGCTTTCAGGCAGCGCAGCGCCATCGGGCTGTTTTGCAACATTTCGCGGCACCAACGGACGGTTTCTTTTTCCAGATCCGCCAGCGGTACAACGGTGTTCACCAGACCCATATCCAGCGCCTGTTTCGCGTCGTACTGACGGCACAGGAACCAGATTTCACGCGCTTTTTTCTGTCCAACGATGCGAGCCATGTAGGAAGCGCCCCAGCCGCCGTCGAAGGAACCGACTTTCGGGCCAGTCTGACCGAAGATGGCATTATCAGCCGCGATAGTCAGGTCGCACATCATGTGCAGGACGTGACCGCCACCGATGGAGTAGCCAGCCACCATCGCGACAACCGGTTTTGGACAGGTACGGATCTGACGCTGGAAGTCCAGCACGTTCAGGTGATGTACGCCGGAATCATCTTTATAGCCGCCGTAATCACCACGTACTTTCTGGTCACCACCGGAGCAGAACGCTTTATCGCCTGCACCAGTCAGAATGATCACGCCGATGTTGTCGTCATAACGCGCATCCGCCAGCGCCTGGATCATCTCTTTTACCGTCAGAGGACGGAAGGCATTGCGCACCTGCGGACGATTAATGGTGATTTTTGCGATACCGTCGGTGGATTTTTCATAACGAATGTCCTCAAAACCTTCGGAGCAGTCGTGCCATTCAACCGGTGCGTAAAGCATTGCTTCATCAGGATAAATCATATTGTGTCCTTTAGTCAGAAACGCAAGATCTGCGCCAGACTTGCGATTACGCCAGCGGGATTTTCCCGGTGCGCGTTATGTCCGGCGCGAGGAATGACATGGCAGTCGGCAGCCAGTTCCGCCGCCAGAGCGCGGAATTTGCTGTCACGTTCACCACATAAATAATAAAACGCAAATGTGCGGGCGCTAAGGTTAGCACGTAAATCGGGCTGGACGGCGAGAGAAGTCGCCTCCAGCATGGCGGCAAGGGTTGCGCCATTATTGTTGCTGCGCAGCGCCACCAGCTCCCGGCGTTGATCGTCATTGAGCGAGGCAAAAACAGGCTGTTGATACCAATCGGCAAATACCGCCGTTAACGGTTCTGTACGAAAACGCTGCGCCCATTGGCGATCGGAACGCTGACGTTCCGCGCGTTGTTCAGCATTTTGCAATCCAGGATGCCCGCCTTCGACAACAACTCCACAAAGCCCCGCCAGCTCCTGGCAAGCCGCCATCATCGCCACCCGTCCGCCAAGCGAGTACCCCACCAGCCAGAAGTTAAGGATGTTGTAACTAACCAGCGTTTTACACAATAAGCCGGTGACATCATCAAATCCATCGACGCTGATCGTCGCTGAACCACCGTGACCTGGGAGATCAACATACAACCGCGAGTAGTCGGCAAACGCCTCGCCCACTTCTTGCCATTCATGGCAATCGCCAGAAAAACCGTGCAAAAACACCAACCAGGGTAAACCTGGTTTGCCGTGTTTTGCCTGCGCGTGCAGGATCATAAATGGCTTACCTGCGCCAGAAGTTGCTGGAGCGTTTGCGCACCATCGGTGTCGTTAACCACCATTTCAATCACCGTGGTGGTCGGCGTACGCCAGGCATCGACTAGTGTCGTTTCAAGTTCCTGCCAGTTTTGCGGACGATGATATTTCAGCTCGAACATCGCGGCGGCGTGCTCAAAATGGACGTTTTGCGGCATCAGATAGAAACGCTCGCGCTCGCTTTTCGGCGTTGGCAACAGCGAAAAAATTTGCCCGCCGTTGTTGTTCACCACAATTAATACCAGCGGTGCGGAAACCTGGCGCAATAACGCCAGCGCGTTGAGATCGTAAAGTGCGGAGAGATCGCCCACAATCGCCAGCGTCGGTTTGCCGCTTGCCCGCTGAACGCCGGCGGCAGTCGAGAGCAGCCCGTCGATACCGCTGGCACCACGGTTGCTGTACACCGGGTAACCTGCCGGAAGTTGCGAAAGCGCATCAATCAGACGCACCACCAGGCTGTTACCGACAAACAATTGCCCCTGTTCAGGCAAGTAGTCGCTGATGCGATGCGCCAGTTGCGCTTCGCCAAACGCATCGCGACGGGCAATAACCGCCTGCATTGCCTGTTCCGCCAGGCGCGGGATTTCAACGCACCAGGGCTGGCGTTTTTCTGCCGGATGCAGCTCCAGCCAGTCGGCAATATTGGCAATTAAGCGACGTCCGCGATGGTGTGCCGGATCAAGTCGCCCTTCAATGTCATCAACAATCCAGTACTCTTCTGGTTCACAGCTTGCCTGCCATTGGAGGAGTCGTTTCCCCGTCAGGCTGCTTCCCAGTTGCACCACTATTTGTGCCTGTTGCAGTTCGCTGGTCGCTTTGGCATTGCCTAACCAGAGATCGGCACACGGCAGCGGCTGTCCGGTTTGCGACAGCACGTCGCCAATCAGCGGCCAGCCAAGAGTTTGCGCCCACAGTGCAACTTTTTTGCCCTCTTCCGCACTCATGCGCCCGGCAACCACCACGCCGCGCTTTTGTCGCCAGAAGAACCAGTCACGCTGTTTTTCACTTTCCCGACGAGGCGCTTCACGCAGCCACGGTTTGTCGTCCTGCCACCAGTCGCCCAGCCGCTGTTGCCAGCTAATCCCGGTGTCGTCCATTTCGCCATACAGCGGTTCAGCAAACGGGCAGTTGATATGGACTCCACCAGCATGAAGCGTACCGAGAGCGTGGTCGATGGTAGAAACCAGCCAACGTGCGGGGATATCCTGGGTCGGGCGCGGCAGTGAAATACTGTGCGTGGGGTGAGAGGCGAACATTCCCGGCTGACGAATCGCCTGATTCGCGCCGCAGTCAATCAGCTCCGGCGGGCGATCGGCGGTTAACAGGATCAGTTTTTCTCCGGTTAACCCAGCTTCAATCAGTGCCGGATAGAGATTTGCTACCGCCGTGCCGGAGGTCACAATCACCGCCACCGGCTGCTTGCTGACTTTCGCCAGCCCCAGTGCCAGATGCCCCAGTCCACGCTCATCGAAATGGGTATGATGAATAAATGCGGAATTCTCCGCCGCCGCTAACGTTAACGGTGTAGAACGCGAGCCAGGGGCGATACAGATGTGTCTGACGCCGTGACGCGTTAATGCTTCCAGAATGACCGCCGCCCAGCGTCGGTTAAATGCGCTTACTGACATGAGTTTGTCCGGTATCAATATTGCGGCTAAGTATAAGGAGCTACAAAAATAGATTATTGATATGAATCGGTAATGATGCGACTCATTACTATTCCATTTGTAATAAAGTACGCAGCCCTGCCGCTTTGTTGTCGATTTCCTGCCACTCTTGCTCGGGGTCGGAACCACGGACAATGCCTGCGCCAGCATATAGCCGCACGATATTGCCGCTGATTTTTGCTGAGCGCAGGGAAACGCAGAATTCACTTTGCTGTAATGAGAGATAGCCCGCAGAACCGGCGTACCATTCTCGAGTGAACGGTTCGTGACGGGCGATAAACTGTCGCGCCAGATCGCGCGGTAAGCCAGCAACTGCTGCCGTTGGCTGCAACTGATGTAAACAGATCACATCATCCGCTTTGTTGAGTGAAGTCCAGATACAGCGGCGAAGATGCTGTACTTTACGTAGACGCAGTACCTGCGGCGGTAAAACATCCAGCGTTTGGGTATCGGCCTGCAATCGTTGGCAGATATCTTCCACCACCAACATGTTCTCGCGCTGGTTTTTATCATCCGCCATCAGCCACTCACCTAACTGCTGCGCCTGCTTATCATCAGGATGATTTGCTACCGTTCCCGCCAGCGCTTCGGTACGCAGCGCTTTGTCACGCCGCCGCCATAACCGTTCCGGTGAAGAACCAAGAAAAGCATTTTCGCCATCAAAGGCCATGTAAAAATGGTAGCAATTCAGATTGAGCCGACGACTGGCAGCCATCATCGCTGCCGCATTGACCGGACTTGCGAAATGCAGGTCGGTTGCCCGAGCAAGCACAACTTTGTCGAGCTCGCCTTCGGCGATGGTTTTCGTTGCCAGTTCGATTAATTGCGTCCAGCCCGTTTTGTCCGGCCAGTGTTGTTCTCGCGTGGTGGTAAAATGTAATCCAGGCAAGGGCTTGATACTCACCAGTGTGGCGATAAATTCTTTTGCCTTGATTGCATCGTGCTGAAGGGAGCTTTCGCTGAATAGCGTCAGCCGCAGCGTGGCTTTACCGCCACAACGTCGCCATTCCAGGCGTGGTAAAAGTAAATTGCCCTGCGACGGGTCAAACGCATTCAACCCCCAGATGCGTAAGTCGGCGTGTTCCGGGTGCTGGCGAAGAAACCGTTGTGCCTGGTCCAACGACGTAAAACGGGTTATCGCACCCAGGACGGCAGCTTCTTCATCACCATTACGTTGTTGCCAGTAGAATTGCGGGTACGTTTGCTGACTGGCCAGCCAGCTCAAGGCATCAAAAGCGTCTTTGAGAGGGAAAGGAATATCGATAACCCGAATGCCGGGTGTCGCCGGAATCTCTTGCGACAAATGGCGCAGTAGATTTTCCAGCGCCGTAGTAAGTGATTGCACGCGGACCTCTCCCTGTTAAAAGCCTCACATTATACGGGGTACGACAAAAAAAATGCAGTACCCCGGTGTAGGGAGGTTTTAACGGCGTGCCAGCAACAGTCCTAGAACCAGCCCAACGGCCGCACCCACACCAATTCCTTGCCAGGGTTTTTCGTGGACGTAGTCATCAGCACGATAAACAGCCTGCTTCGCCCGATAGTAATAACTGTCTGAAGCCTGGCTAACCCGTTTTTTCACATCATCCAGCGCTTTTTCTGCACGCGCTTTCAGCTCAACATATTTCTGATCGGCGGGATCGCCAGAGGAGCGGAGCACCTCTTCCAGTGTTTCACTAAGCAGCGTCAGGTCATCATCAATACGTGTATCACCAAACTGATTAGACATTCTCGTTCTCCATTTGTGTAAAACCTGTCACTAACTATAGACAAGGGTTATTGATTACGCCTGAATTACCTCGCGTGCCATCCCAATGTGTGGGATACCATCTTCTTCATAAATATCGGTCACAGGGATGAAACCAAATTGCCCATAAAAGTTTTGTAAATGCGCCTGCGCCCCCAGATAAATCGGCTTCTCCGGCCAGCGGCGAGTACACGATTCCAGCGCCTTACTCATCAATTGCTGACCGATTTTTTCACCGCGTAAGGCTTCGCTGACAATCACCCGACCAATCACAACGGGTTGCAGTTCGTCGTCACTTTTCAGAATCCTCGCATACGCCACCAGTGTCCCGTTATGCCAACCGAGAATGTGGCGATTTTCTCCCTCCAGATCGTCACCATCGATATCCTGGTAAGGACAGTTTTGTTCCACTACAAATACCGCACAACGCAGTTGTAATAAGGCATAAAGCTGAGAAACGGATAAATCAGAATGATGCAGATCTTGCCAGTCGATCATGGAAGGCTCCTTTGTGCTGTTTGCTTTATACTAGCCGGAATATTTTCAGCAGCGTGATGAACTCATGGAATTAATTTTTTTAGGTACTTCAGCCGGTGTGCCAACCCGTACGCGTAATGTCACGGCAATATTGCTTAACCTGCAACATCCGACCCAGAGCGGACTTTGGTTATTTGACTGCGGTGAAGGCACCCAGCATCAGCTACTGCATACCGCCTTTAACCCTGGAAAACTGGACAAGATTTTTATCAGTCACCTTCATGGCGATCATCTCTTTGGTTTACCCGGCTTACTGTGCAGTCGTTCTATGTCAGGCATTATCCAACCCTTAACGATTTATGGTCCGCACGGTATCCGTGAATTTGTGGAGACCGCGCTGCGGATTAGCGGCTCATGGACCGATTATCCGCTGGAAATTGTCGAAATTGGTGCTGGCGAAATTTTCGATGATGGCCTGCGCAAAGTGACCGCTTATCCGATGGAACACCCACTGGAATGTTATGGTTATCGTATTGAAGAACATGATAAACCAGGTGCATTAAATGCCCAGGCATTAAAAGCTGCTGGCGTGCCGCCTGGCCCGCTGTTTCAGGAATTAAAAGCGGGCAAAACAATCATGCTGGATGATGGAAGGCAGATTAATGGCGCAGATTACTTAGCCGTTCCAGTGCCGGGTAAAGCGCTCGCTATTTTCGGCGATACCGGCCCCTGCGATGCCGCGCTGGAGCTGGCTAAAGGCGTCGACGTAATGGTTCACGAAGCGACTCTGGATATGGCGATGGAGGCCAAAGCCAACAGTCGCGGCCATAGTTCTACACGCCAGGCGGCGGCACTAGCCCGTGAGGCTGGAGTCGGTAAGCTAATCATTACCCACGTCAGCTCGCGCTATGATGACAAAGGTTGTCAGCACCTGTTACGTGAATGTCGGTCAATTTTCCCGGCGACTGAACTGGCGAATGATTTCGCGGTGTTTAGCATTTAAGTCGAAAGCGGTGGTTAGTTAGCAGATTAATTTAACGATACCAACGCATTTATTTGACATTTTTTCATCTGTTTGCCGGATACGTTTGATGTCGATATCAGGCAAACAGAATTATCATTTTTAGTTTTGTGAATTGTCCAGATCTTTCGCCAGTCCAATCAGGCGAATAAATTCCGCTCTGTAACCCTGTGGATCTTCCCCTTTTGCCTTCTGAGCCCACTGTTTGATCTGCTGCCAGGAGGTATTATTCAGGTATTCAGAACCGCGTAACTTTTGCCCATATGCAGCCACTGCTGCGCGAAAACGCATATCTTCTGAAGGTGCCTTTATTGCGAATGCCAACGGGAATTCAACTAACTGACTTTCTTTTCCCTGTGGGGATTTCCAACGAATCTTTAACCAGGCAAGTTCTTTTGTTTTGTCCGATTTCGCTGATTTGTTATCCGGGGCATAGCGTAACTTATCAATTGATGCTTTTTGCCCTTTCAGCGTTAATTCAAATAAAAATGTTATATGTTTACCTGCGCCAATATCACCCGCATCAACGTTGTCGTTATTAAAATCCTCTGCCCTAAGTTGGCGCTTTTCATAACCTATCTGACGGTATTCCGTTACCCACGCGGGGTTAAACTCAATTTGCGCTTTGACATCTTTTGCTACGGTAATCAACGTCTGCCGCATTTCACTGTTCAACACTTTCTGCGCCTCTGAGAGGGTATCAATGTAGCTATAGTTGCCGTTACCAACATCGGCAATTCTTACCATCATTGCCTCGTTATAATTGCTATCCCCCACGCCAAGCGTCGACAGAGTAACACCGGACTCACGCTGTTTTTTGACCATTGATTCAATCGATTTTGGATCGTCAATGCCAACGTTAAAGTCACCGTCAGTGGCCAATAAAATGCGATTGATACCACCTTTAATAAACCCCTTCGCTGCCTGCTGATAAGCCATCTCCAGCCCGGCACCGCCATTGGTACTGCCTTCTGCATCCAGCGAATCAATTGCAGCATTAATTTCCGCCTTGTGACTACCGGAGATAGAAGGCAACGCAATACGAGAGTCGCCAGCGTAGGTCACGATGGCAATGTTATCCTGCTCACGAAGTTCTTTGACCAATAATTTCAACGAAGACTGGATAAGTGGCAAACGTTCATCAGAAATCATTGAACCAGACGTGTCGATAAGAAAGACCAGATTAGAAGCGGGTAACTCTTCACTTTTGCGATCTTTCGCCAGGATATCAACTTTCAGCAATGTTCGCTGTTCATTCCAGGGTGCAGGTGCCAATTCGTAGCGCATAGCGAAAGGTATTGGCTTAGAGGCCGGAATAGATTGTTTGTCTTTGATATCCCAGTCAGACGGGAAATAATTGACTATCTCCTCCACCCGCACAGCGTCTGGCGGAGGTAACAGCCCTTGATTAAGGAAACGCCGCACATTCGCATAACTGCCGGTATCGACGTCAAGGCTAAACGTCGCCAACGGGTTTTGCGCTACCTGCTTAACCGGATTATCATCGAACTGCTGGTAGCGAGCGGTTCCTGGATTTGCGATTTGGGAGGCTGCTTTTTCTCTGGCTGCATGTTGATATTTTGGAGCCGCCTGCAATCGCCCCAGCAAAGCCTGTTTGTCTGAATATTGTTGCACTTCTTGCTGGGCTAAGGCTTTCGCGTCTGCAGCGGCTTTGGCGGCGCTTTGCTCAGCCACTTTTGTTGCCGCTTGTTGCGCGGCAAGCACTTGCTGGTCAGTGGGTGTAGTAGATTGTTGTTGCTGACTTTTCTTATCCTCAGGTTCCGGCCCACATCCTGACAAAATCAAACTACTTATAAGCAACATGATTATATTTTTATTTCGCATATAAAATCCTTTTAAATAAATTCAGGGCCCCGACATAAAATACACTCTTTGTATAATCCTGCTAATCTTAATAAAATACAATATCGAAACCCATAACAAATAATGATTCAACAACGCAACCCATTAATAATTTGCATATGAAAAAAATAAATTTTGCTTTTATTATATTATTTCTGTTTTCACTCCCTCTGATTATTTTTTACCAACCCTGGGTGAATGCATTACCGCCAACGCCCCGACACGCAAGTCCTGAGCAATTAGAAAAAACAGTTCGTTATCTTACACAAACAGTGCATCCACGTAGCGCCGACAATATTGATAATCTGAATAGGTCCGCAGAGTATATAAAAGAGGTCTTTATCAGTAACGGTGCCAGAGTTACCGCGCAGGATGTCCCCATTACGGGTGGCCCCTACAAAAACATTGTTGCTAATTATGGTCCTGCCGATGGACCGCTGATTATTATTGGTGCGCACTATGACTCTGTCAGTAGTTATGAAAACGATCAATTGACCTATACGCCGGGCGCGGATGATAACGCCAGCGGCGTGGCAGGATTACTCGAACTGGCACGTTTGTTACAGCAGCAGACTCCAGGGATTGGCGTCCAACTGGTCGCCTATGCGTCGGAAGAACCGCCCTTCTTTCGTAGCGATGAAATGGGGAGCGCGGTACATGCAGCTTCGCTTGAGCGTCCAGTGAAATTAATGATAGCGCTGGAGATGATTGGTTATTACGACTCTACGCCTGGTAGCCAGGATTACCCTTACCCGGCAATGTCCTGGCTTTATCCCGATCGGGGAGACTTTATTGCCGTGGTCGGCAGAATGCAGGATATCAACGCCGTTCGTCAGGTAAAAGCGGCATTGTTGTCATCCCGGGATTTATCTGTTTATTCTATGAATGCCCCAGGTTTTATTCCCGGTATTGATTTCTCTGATCACCTTAATTATTGGCAACACGATATTCCCGCCGTAATGATTACTGACACCGCTTTTTATCGTAATAAACAATACCACTTGCCCGGTGATATCGCAGACAGATTAAATTATCAGAAAATGGCTCAGGTAGTGGATGGAGTTACAACCTTGTTATACAACAGTAAATAATAAAAATTTCTCGAGGCGGATCCAGAAAAAGCAACATGCGCATTTTATTTTCTTTCGTCTGTTTTAAGATGCGAAACATGAAATTCAACGGAGGAAAAATAAATGGGAATGATTGGCTATTTTGCAGAAATTGACTCAGAAAAGATTAACCAACTGCTTGAGTCTACTAAAAAACCTTTGATGGATAATATACATGACACGCTTTCAGGATTACGCCGACTGGATATTGATAAACGCTGGGATTTTTTACACTTTGGGCTGACAGGCACCTCTGCGTTCGATCCAGCGAAGAATGACCCGCTGAGTCGCGCCGTGCTTGGTGAACACAGCCTAGAAGATGGCATAGATGGCTTCCTGGGATTGACCTGGAATCAGGAGTTAGCCGCGACAATCGACCGACTGGAATCACTGGATCGAAGTGAGCTGCGTAAACAGTTTTCCATTAAGCGACTCAATGAAATGGAGATTTATCCGGGAGTAACCTTTTCAGAAGAGTTAGAGGGGCAACTCTTTGCTTCGATCATGCTTGATATGGAAAAGCTGATTAGCGCGTATCGACGTATGCTGCGACAAGGGAATCATGCGCTGACGGTTATTGTTGGGTGATGGTGTCAGGGCACCAAAAAAAACCGCCGAACATGTCGGCGGCTTTCTGACTTACAAACTGACTGTTTACATCAGCGGCATTGCTAACCGCACAATGCTAATCAGCGGTTGTGGCCATACACCCAGCACCAGTACCAACAGTGCAGAGATCAGCACCACGATACCGCCTGCGCTGTACTGCCAGTTTGATGGTGCATCGCGACCCGGTTGTTCCGGAGCGTGCAGGTATAAGCTCACCGCCACGCGCAGGTAGTAGTAAAGGCCGATTGCCGAACCAACAACCACGGCACCCACCAGCCACCACAAGTGTGCCTGGACACCGACCGCCAGCACGTAGAACTTACCGATAAAGCCCAGCGTCATTGGGATACCAGCCAGTGAAAGCATCATCACCGTCATCACTGCCGCGAGGATCGGACGATGCCAGAACAGACCGCGGTAAGAGAACAGGGAATCAGCATCCGGGCCACGATACGGGCTGGACATCAGGCTGACCACGCCGAACGCGCCGAGGCTGCTGAACAGATAACCGACCAGGTAAACCCCTACCGCTTCCATCGACATCTCGCCGGTTTGCAGCGCAATCAGCGCCACCAGCAGATAGCCGAGGTGAGAGATAGATGAGTAACCGAGCAGACGTTTGATATTGGTCTGGCTCAGCGCCATCAGGTTACCGAAGATGATGGAGGCAAAGGCGATAATCGCCAGCACTACGCGAATCGCTTCACTGTCACCCACCGGTGCGTAAAGGAACAAACGCATCACCACGCCGAAGATAGCGATTTTGCTCGCCGTCGCCAGGAAAGTGGAAACCGGCGCAGGCGCGCCCTGGTATACGTCTGGCGTCCACAGGTGGAACGGCACCAGAGAGAGTTTGAAACCGAGGCCAACAATCATCAGGCCAAAACCTGCCAGCAACAGCGGCTCGTTGAGCATACCGTCGCCGAGGTTTTTACCCAGTGCGACAAACGACAGGTCGCCAGACTGCGCATACACCAGCGCCATACCGAACAGCAGGAAAGAAGACGCTGCGGCAGAAAGGATGGTGTATTTGATACTGGCTTCCAGCGAACGTTTCTGGCGGAAAGCGTAACCGACCAGGCCAAACAGCGGCAAAGAGATCAGTTCGATACCGAGGAACAGAGACGCCAGATGGTTGGCATTCGCCAGCAGGATCCCGCCCAGCGCGGCAATTAACACCAACAGGTAGAACTCGTCCTTGTTGTCGTTATAGCCTTCAAGCCACGGGTAGGCGAAAGTACAGGTGGCGAGGCTCGCCAACAATACCAGCCCGGTGTAAAGCATGGCGAAACCATCAACGCGCATCAGCGGCGTAACGTCCATAGCGCCCGCCTGGCCGACAAACCAGAGCGAAACCAGCGCCGCGTTAAGCCCAATAACCGAGAGCGTAGCGTTGAGGAAATGATTGCGTCGCCACGCAATGGAGAGCATCACAACCACCACCGTCAAGCCGACGATCAGCAACGGTAGCAGTGCGATCAGGTTTTGTGGAGTTATTGTCATGGCGATTTACGGCCTTGTAGTAGTAACGGAATTAACAAACCATTGCTGGATATTGCCAATCGCGGAGTGCGAGGTATCCAGAATCGGCTGCGGATAGAAGCCCAGCAGTACCAGCAGCACCACCAGCAACAGGATCATAAACAGCTCACGCAGCGACATCCCTGGCAGTTCCTGGCTGGCAATCTGGCTTTTCGCTTTGCCGAAGTAAGCGCGATGCAGCATCGCCAGCGAATAAACAGATGCAAAGACCAGCCCAAAGGTAGAGATAACGGTAATCACCGGGACAACCTGGAAGCTGCCGAACAGAATCATAAATTCGCCGACGAAGTTACCGGTGCCAGGCATCCCAAGCGTTGCCACCGCAAAGAACAGCGACAGTGCTGGCAGCCATTTCATTTTGCTCCACAGACCGCCCATCATGCGCATGTCGCGGGTATGGATACGTTCATAAAGCTGACCACAAAGAATAAACAGACCCGCCGCCGACAAGCCGTGCGCAATCATCTGGATTACCGCGCCCTGGTAGGCCAACTGGCTGCCGGTGTAGATAGCAATCAGCACGAAGCCCATGTGGGAAACCGAGGTGTAGGCGATCAGACGTTTGATATCGGTCTGGGCGAAGGCCATCCACGCACCATAGAAGATGCCGATAACACCCAGCCACATGGCGATTGGCGCAAACTCTGCCGACGCGTTCGGGAACAGCGGCAAGGAGAAACGCAACAGACCGTAAGCGGCGGTTTTCAGCAAGATCCCCGCGAGGTCAACGGAACCGGCGGTCGGTGCCTGGGAGTGCGCATCCGGTAACCAGCCATGCAGCGGAACCACCGGCATTTTCACTGCGAAGGCGATGAAGAAGCCCAGCATCAACAGGTATTCCACGCCGTTAGACATCGGCGTATTCAGCAGCTCTTCATAGTTGAAGGTCCAGACGCCGGTCGCATTGTAGTGAACGAAAACCAGCGCCAGGATGGCGATCAACATCACCAGACCACTCGCCTGGGTGTAAATGAAGAACTTGGTTGCCGCCGTGATACGCGTTTTACCGTCAGAGGCTTTATGCCCCCACAGTGCGATCAGGAAGTACATCGGCACCAGCATCATTTCCCAGAAGAAGAAGAACAGGAACATGTCGATGGCAAGGAACACGCCGATAACGCCGCCCAGGATCCACATCAGGTTGAGGTGGAAGAAGCCCTGATATTTTTCGATCTCTTTCCACGAACAGAGTACCGCCAGCACACCGAGCAGACCGGTCAGCACGACCATCAGCAACGACAGACCGTCAATGGCGAGATGAATAGAGATACCAAAACGCGGGATCCACGGCATGTCGAATTCAGACTGCCACTGCGGAATTCCGGCGGATTGCGTCAGTGAATAACCGCCCTGCAACCACAGTTGCAGCGACAGCGCCAGCGTCAATCCCATGGTTACCAGCGCGATCCAGCGCGGCACCTTGACGCCAAAGCGTTCGGTCTGCCAGCACAGGAAGCCGCCGATAAAGGGAATTAATATTAGCCAGGGTAGTAACATGGCGATCTTTATTCCTTGTAAAAGTCCCGTCAGGACCGGATTTTCAACGAATTCTCACGACAGAAAATTCTCTTCGGACTGGGGGTAGTGTCGGATGCGCCGCGAAGACGGCTTATCCGACCTACGTTCTTATATGCCCAGGGGCAATCCCACAATCCTTAACTCAACGCAGTACCATCAACAGTGCCAGCACCACGACCGCACCGATGCTCATGGATGCCACATACCAGCGCAGATAACCGTTCTCGCTTAACAGCAGACCTTTACCTGCAAAGCGGGAAAGGACAGCCGGGATGTTCATCATTGAGTTCAGCGGATCGCGTTTCAGCAACCAGGCAATACCCAGGAACGGCTTGACGAACACTTTGTCGTACAGCCAGTCAAAGCCCCAGGCGTTGTACCACCAGGTACCCAGCAGACGGCCCGGCGCACTGTTGGCGATGGAGGTCACCAGAGTACGTTTACCCAGCCATAGCCAGGCAGCCAGCAGAATGCCGACCACCGCGACCACGCCAGAGGTAATTTCCAGGGTCAACATGCTGCCGTGCGCCAGCTCCGTCGTTTGCGGAAGCACGCCCTGCAGCGGCGGTACAATCAGTGCGCCAACGAAGGTGGAAAGGATCAGCAGCACAATCAGCGGCAGGCTGTGAGTTACCCCTTTCACGGCGTGAGCGTGAATTTGTTCTTTTCCGTGGAAGACGATGAAAATCATACGGAAGGTGTAAAGCGAGGTCATAAATGCACCGACCAGACCTGCCACCATCAGATTGATATGTCCATTCGCCATCGCACCCGCGAGGATCTCATCCTTACTGAAGAAGCCCGCAGTGACCAGCGGCAGTGCCGACAGTGCTGCGCCGCCCACCAGGAAGCAGAGATAAACCAGCGGAATAGATTTACGCAGACCACCCATCTTAAAGATGTTCTGTTCGTGATGGCAGGCCAGAATGACGGAACCGGATGCCAGGAACAGCAGCGCTTTAAAGAACGCGTGGGTCATCAAGTGGAAAATCGCCGCATCCCATGCCTGCACGCCAAGCGCGAGGAACATGTAGCCAATCTGGCTCATGGTAGAGTAAGCGAGAACACGTTTGATGTCGGTCTGTACCAGCGCCGCAAAACCGGCCAGCAGCAGCGTAACCGCCCCAACAATGCCCACCAGATGCAGAACTTCCGGCGTCATCAGGAACAGGCCGTGGGTACGGGCGATCAGGTAGACACCCGCGGTTACCATTGTTGCGGCGTGGATCAGCGCGGAGACAGGCGTCGGGCCCGCCATCGCGTCGGCAAGCCATGTCTGCAACGGCAACTGAGCAGATTTACCGACCGCACCGCCCAGCAGCATCAGCGTCGCCCACATCAGCATGTTATTGCCGTCAGCAAAGTGCGCTGGTGCCAGTTCCACCATTTCGCGGAAGTTCAGGGTGCCCAGTTCGTTGTAAAGAATGAACAGCGCGAAAGCGAGGAAGACGTCACCCACACGGGTCACGACGAACGCTTTCATTGCCGCTGCGCCATTCTTCGGATCGGTGTAATAGAAACCGATCAGCAGATAGGAGCACAGGCCCACGCCTTCCCAGCCGAGGTACATCAGCAGCAGGTTGTCGGCAAGCACCAGAACTACCATGCTGGCGATGAACAGGTTGGTGTAAGCGAAGAAGCGAGAGTAGCCCTCTTCACCGCGCATATACCAGGAGGCGTACATGTGAATAAGGAAACCCACACCAGTGACCACCGAGAGCATGGTCAGCGACAGGCCGTCCAGCACCAGGTTAAAACCGATGTTAAAGTCGCCTACCGACATCCACGTCCACAGCGGCTGGCTGTATGCCTGCTCACCGTTAGCGAAGAAGTCAACGCCGATAAAGGCAGTTACCAGCGCCGCCAGGCCCACAGAGCCAACGCCGACGATCGCCGAGACGTTTTCAGACCAGCGCCCACGGGAGAACGCCAGCAGGACGAAGCCAATCAATGGCAAAATAATGGTTAAGGCAAGCATGTTCATCCGCGCATCTCACTTACTGAATCGATGTTCAGGTTCTGGCGACGACGGTGAAGTTGCAGCAGCAGCGCAAGGCCGATACTCGCTTCCGCCGCCGCGAGGCTGATGGCGAGAATGTACATCACCTGACCGTCGGTCTGGCCCCAGTAGCTTCCGGCGACCACAAAGGCCAGCGCAGAGGCGTTAATCATGATTTCCAGACCAATCAGCATAAACAGCAGATTGCGACGGATAACCAGACCGGTTAAGCCAAGAACGAATAAGATTGCCGCGAGGATCAGTCCATGTTGTAAGGGGATCATGCGTGCTCCTCCGTTTTTCTTTTCGCGCTGTCGTCTTTACGATTGCTCAGCACTTCACCCGCACGCTCTTCACGACCGACGTGGAAGGCCACAACCAGACCCGCGAGCAGCAGCATAGAAGCCAGTTCCACCGCCAGTACGTAAGGCCCGAACAGCGTAATACCCACTGCTTTAGCACTGATTGGCGTACCGTCGATACCTTGATCGTTAACACCGAGAATGGCGTAAACAATCACCACCAGCATGATGGCTGACAAAATTGCCGGACCAATCCACACCTGCGGTTTCAGCCACTGGCGTTCCTGTTCGATTTCCGAACCGCCCAGGTTGAGCATCATCACCACAAACACGAACAGCACCATAATGGCACCCGCGTAGACGATAATTTCCAGCGCACCGGCGAAGTAAGCGCCCAGCGAGAAGAACACCCCGGAAATCGCCAGCAGCGAAATAATCAGGTACAGCAGTGCGTGTACCGGATTGGTATGGGTGATCACTCGCAAGGTCGCAAGTATGGCTATCAGGCCACAGATATAAAAAGCGAACTCCATTGCCCCTCTCCTTACGGTAACAGGCTCTTGACGTCGATAGGCTTGGCTTCGTTCTCTGCTTCGCCCTTATCTTTGCCGTCGATTGCCATACCTGCCATCCGGTAGAAGTTATATTCCGGGTATTTGCCCGGACCGGAGATCAGCAGATCCTCTTTCTCGTAAACCAGATCCTGGCGCTTGTATTCCCCCATTTCGAAATCCGGGGTTAACTGAATCGCCGTGGTCGGACAGGCTTCTTCGCACAGACCACAGAAAATGCAGCGTGAGAAGTTGATGCGGAAAAATTCCGGATACCAGCGACCGTCTTTGGTTTCTGCTTTTTGCAGCGAGATACAGCCGACCGGGCAGGCTACCGCGCAGAGGTTACAGGCTACGCAACGCTCTTCGCCGTCCGGATCGCGGGTCAGAACGATACGACCACGATAACGGGGCGGCAGATAGACCGGCTCTTCCGGGTACATTCGCGTTTCGCGTTTGGCGAACGCGTGCAGGCCGATCATCCAGATACTACGAACCTGGGTGCCGAAACCTACTAACAATTCTTTTAAGGTCATGGTCTTATTGCCCCTTATTGCGCCTGCCAGAGAATGACAGCCGCCGTTACCAGCAAGTTGATCAGCGTCAGCGGCAGGCAGATTTTCCAGCCGAAGGACATTACCTGGTCATAACGCGGACGCGGTAACGACGCACGAATCAAAATGAACATCATCATAAAGAACGCGGTTTTCAGCGCGAACCAGATGAATGGCGGTAACAACGGGCCTTGCCAGCCACCGAAGAACAGCGTCACCATCAGTGCAGAGATGGTCACAATCCCGATGTATTCGCCCACGAAGAACAGACCGAACTTCATACCGGAATATTCAATGTGGTAACCATCCGCCAGTTCCTGCTCGGCTTCCGGCTGGTCAAACGGGTGACGGTGACACACCGCCACGCCCGCGATGGCAAAGGTAATAAAACCAAAGAATTGCGGGATGACGTTCCACACATGCGCCTGGCTGTTGACGATGTCGGTCATGTTGAATGAACCGGCCTGCGCCACCACGCCCATCAGGGAAAGCCCGAGGAACACTTCGTAGCTCAGGGTCTGCGCAGAAGCACGCATCGCACCCAGCAGCGAGTATTTGTTGTTACTTGACCAGCCCGCAAACAGCACCGCGTAAACCGCCAGACCTGCCATCATCAGGAAGAACAAAATCCCGATGTTCAGGTCGGCAACCACCCAACCCGGACTGACTGGCACAATTGCAAAGGCCAGCAGCAGCGAGGTAAAGGCAATCATCGGTGCCAGGGTAAAGATGACGCGATCCGAGAATTTCGGGATCCAGTCTTCTTTAAAGAACATTTTGATCATGTCCGCAACCAGCTGGAGCGAACCGCCCCAGCCAACACGGTTAGGTCCATAACGGTTCTGGAACAGACCCAGCAGGCGACGTTCGCCAAAGCTCATGAATGCCCCACAGGTGACTACCACCAGCAGGATCACCACCGCTTTAAGGACGGTCAGCAAGATCTCAATCAGTTCCGGTGATATCCAACTCATTGTTGTGCCTCCTTGAGATCCTCAAGATGCGCGCCAGCCAGCACCGGAGCAATGCCGGACATACCCATCGGCAAGCCCACCTGCCCTGCCGTCAGCCCTTCGGAGATTTCAACCGGCAGCGTGACCATGTTGCCATCGTAACTAAAGGAGACGCGTGTACCTGCGTTCACCCCCAACTTCGCGGCATCCGCTGGGTTGAGTTTGATGTACGGCTGCGGCATACGGCTCTGGAAGACCGGAGCACGCTGTGACAATTCATCGCTGCCAAACAGGTGGTAGTACGGCGCGATACGCCATTTCCCGTCCTGCGGCTGGAAGCGTGCCGGTACGCTGGTGAAGTAATCCAGACCGTTTTCGCTGGTTTCAAACAGACGCACGCCCGGATCGCCAAAACGCAGTTTGCCGCCCACTTCGTCCTGGAATTTGTTCCACGCCTGCGGGGAGTTCCAGCCTGGCGCCCAGGCAAACGGCACTTGCGAACGGTGCGCGGTCGGCTGGTTGTTACCTTCCATCGAGAAGGTAAACATGGTGTCAATATCCTGCGGCTGACGCGGCTCATGAACGCTGATATTGGCGCGCATGGCGGTACGACCACTATAGCGATGCGGTTCACGGGCCAGTTTCTGCCCACGAATACGGAATGTCGCATCCGGCGCAGCATCTTTGATACCTGCCAGTTCCGGGATTTTCGCCACAACAGCGTCAATCACGTGGTCGAGCTGCGTCCAGTCCACTTCACGGCTCAGCAGGGTGCTATGCAGCGAGTGCAGCCAGCGCCAGCTTTCCAGCATGACAGTTTGGCTGTCGTAATAAGCCGGATCGTAAACCTGGAAGAAACGTTGGGCGCGGCCTTCGTTGTTGATCACCGTACCGTCGCTTTCAGCAAAGCTGGCAGCAGAAAGCACCAGATGAGCGTTTTCCATAATCGCTGTGCGTTGATGGTCAACCACCATCACCAGCGGCGCTTTAGCCAGCGCAGCATTCACGCGGGTAGCGGAAGCGTGACGATGCAGATCGTTTTCCAGCACCACCACCGCGTCGGCGCGTCCGGTTTCCAGTTCGGTTAACGCTTCTTCAAGCGATCCACCGCCCATAATGCCCAGCCCCATGCTGTTGACGGAACGGGCAATCATGGTGATACCGACGTCAGCGCCGCGACCTTTCAGGGCTTTCGCCACGTTAGCCGCAGCCTGAATCACTTCAGCGCTACCAGCGTTCGTCCCGGAGATAATCAACGGTTTCTTCGCACCAGCCAGTGCCTGCACGATGACGTCGATTTTGCTTTGCAGCTCAGGTTCAATACCGTCAACCGCTGGTGCAGAGTTATCCAGCGCATGAGCGATGGCAAAACCTAAACGCGCCTGATCTTCAACCGGTGCGCGGTAAGTCCACGCCGCGATATCATCCAGACGGGTGTCATCAACGTTGGTAACAAACAGCGGATGCTTCGCACGTTGACCGATGTTGAGGATTGCCGCAATCTGCCAGTCAGCCACTTTCTGTGCTGCCGCCATTTCGCGCGCTTTACCTTTTACCGCCTGGCGCACCGCCAGCGCAACGCGCGCGCCGGTCTGGGTAACGTCTTCGCCCAGCACCAGTACCGCATCGTAAGATTCGATTTCGCGCAGTGCCGGCGTATAAATGCCGCCTTCACGCAGTACTTTCAGCGCCAGTTGCAGACGTTCCTGCTCACCGTGAGCGATACCGGTATAGAAGTTTTCTTCGCCCACCAGCTCACGCAGCGCAAAGTTGCTTTCCACGCTGGCACGCGGAGAACCAATACCGATGACTTTCTTCGACTGACGCAGAATATCTGCTGCGCCCTGCATTGCCTGTTCGGCGTTGAGGGTAATGAAATCATCGCCACGACGCTGTACTGGCTGACGCGGACGATCTTTCAGGTTGACGTAACCGTAACCGAAACGACCACGGTCGCAGAGGAAGTAGTGGTTTACCGTACCGTTGTAACGGTTTTCGATACGACGCAGTTCGCCATAACGCTCGCCGGGGCTGATGTTACAGCCGATGGAACATTGCTGGCAGATGCTCGGCGCAAACTGCATATCCCATTTACGGTTGTAACGCTCGGAGTGCGTTTTGTCGGTGAATACGCCGGTCGGGCAAATTTCGACCAGGTTACCGGAAAATTCGCTTTCCAGCGTGCCGTCTTCCGGGCGACCGAAGTAGACGTTGTCGTGCGCACCGTAAACGCCCAGGTCCGTACCGTCAGCGTAATCTTTGTAGTAACGCACACAGCGGTAGCAGGCGATGCAGCGGTTCATTTCGTGAGAGATGAATGGCCCCAAATCCTGATTACGGTGGGTACGTTTAGTGAAACGGTAGCGACGGAAGCTGTGTCCGGTCATCACAGTCATATCCTGAAGATGGCAGTTACCGCCCTCTTCACATACCGGACAGTCGTGCGGGTGGTTGGTCATCAACCACTCGACCACGCTTTCACGGAACTGTTTCGCTTCTTCGTCGTCAATGGAAATAAAGGTGCCATCGGAAGCCGGTGTCATACAGGACATCACCAGGCGACCACGCGTGTCTTCCGCGTTTTGGTATTGCTTCACCGCACACTGGCGGCAAGCACCGACGCTTCCCAGCGCCGGATGCCAGCAAAAGTAAGGAATATCAAGGCCCAGAGACAGACAAGCTTCCAGCAGGTTGTCCGCTCCGTTGACCTCGTATTCTTTGCCGTCTACATGAATTGTAGCCATTAGCATGCTTCCAGTTTTCTCAGTCAGAGACTGAGCGTTAATCGAAATTCGGTTACCAGCGCTCTTTCAGCAGGTTTGGCTGAATCCCATTAATCAAATGGGTATTGCTGAACGGCTGTTTGATTCCCGCCTCAAATTCTTCGCGGAAATATTTGATGGCGCTCTGTAACGGCTCCACTGCACCAGGTGCGTGGGCACAGAAAGTTTTACCCGGGCCTAAGAATCGACACAGTTGCTCAAGTGTTTCGATATCGCCCGGCTGGCCTTCGCCACGCTCCAGCGCACGTAGAATTTTCACGCTCCACGGCAGACCGTCGCGGCATGGCGTACACCAGCCGCAGGACTCACGGGCGAAAAACTCTTCCAGGTTACGCACCAGCGACACCATGTTGATCTCATGGTCAACCGCCATCGCCAGCGCCGTACCCAGACGGCTTCCCGCTTTACCGATACTTTCGAATTCCATCGGCAGGTCAAGGTGCGCTTCAGTCAGGAAGTCAGTACCCGCGCCGCCTGGCTGCCAGGCTTTGAATTTCAGACCGTCACGCATACCACCGGCGTAATCTTCGAGGATCTCGCGTGCGGTGGTGCCGAATGGCAGTTCCCACAGGCCCGGATTTTTCACCCGACCGGAGAAGCCCATCAGCTTGGTGCCAGCATCTTTACTTTTCGAGATGTTCTGATACCACTCCACGCCGTTAGCGAGGATCGCCGGAACGTTACACAGGGTTTCGACGTTGTTGACACAGGTCGGTTTGCCCCATACGCCGGAGGTTGCCGGGAAGGGGGGTTTCGAGCGTGGGTTAGCACGACGCCCTTCCAGGGAGTTGATTAACGCTGTTTCTTCCCCGCAGATGTAGCGCCCTGCCCCGGTATGGACGAACAGTTCGAAGTCGAAACCTGTTCCCATAATGTTTTTGCCAAGCAAGCCCGCTTCAGTCGCTTCGGCAATGGCGCGGCGCAGATTCACTGCCGCTTCAATATATTCGCCGCGCAGGAAGATATAGCCACGGTAAGCTTTCAGCGCAAACGCGGAGATGAGCATGCCTTCCACCAGCAGGTGCGGCAGTTGCTCCATCAGCAGACGGTCTTTATAGGTGCCCGGCTCCATTTCATCGGCGTTACACAGTAGGTAACGGATATTCATGGATTCGTCTTTCGGCATCAGGCTCCACTTCAGGCCAGTCGAGAAGCCTGCGCCACCGCGCCCTTTCAGACCAGAGTCTTTTACCTGATTAACGATTTCGTCCGGAGACAACCCGGTCAGCGCCTTACGCGCGCCTTCGTAACCGTTTTTGCTGCGATATTCGTCCAGCCACACTGGCTGTTTGTCATCGCGCAGACGCCAGGTCAGCGGATGCGTTTCGGGAGTACGGATAATGTTTTTCATTTATACCGCTCCAGCAGTTCAGGGATCGCTTCCGGGGTCAGATGCGCGTGAGTGTCCTCATCGATCATCATGTTTGGCCCTTTATCACAGTTCCCCAGGCAGCAAGTTGGCAGCAGCGTGAAGCGACCGTCAAATGTCGTTTGCCCTGGTTTGATGTTCAGTTTTTTCTCCAGCGCCGCCTGAATACCCTGGTAACCGTTGATGTGACAGACCACGCTGTCGCAATAACGGATCACATGGCGGCCTACTGGCTGACGGAAGATCTGGCTATAAAACGTTGCCACGCCTTCGACGTCGCTCGCCGGAATACCCAGCACATCGGCGATCGCGTGGATCGCGCCATCCGGCACCCAGCCACGCTGCTTCTGAACGATTTTCAGCGCTTCAATGGACGCCGCACGCGGGTCTTCGTAGTGGTGCATCTCGTGCTCAATCGCTTCACGCTCTGCCGCACTCAGCTCAAAAGCCTCGGTTTGTGGTTGTTGATTCTCGTGCATAATTAGCGGTCCACATCTGACATAACAAAATCGATACTGCCCAGATAAACAATCAGGTCAGACACCAGGCTGCCGCGGATCGCCGCCGGAATTTGCTGCAAATGCGCATAACTCGGCGTACGGATACGGGTGCGATAACTCATGGTGCTGCCGTCGCTGGTCAGGTAGTAACTGTTGATCCCCTTGGTCGCCTCAACCATCTGGAAGGATTCATTGGCAGGCATCACCGGACCCCACGACACTTGCAGGAAGTGGGTGATCAGGGTTTCGATATGTTGCAGCGTGCGCTCTTTCGGCGGCGGCGTGGTCAGCGGGTGATCCGCTTTGAACGGGCCTTCCGGCATGTTGTTGAGGCACTGCTCAAGAATACGCAGACTCTGGCGCAACTCTTCTACTTTCAGCATTACGCGGGTGTAGCAGTCAGAAACACCACCGCCCACCGGAATTTCGAAGTCGAAGTTTTCATAGCCAGAATAAGGACGCGCCTTACGCACGTCGAAGTCGATCCCGGTGGCACGCAGGCCCGCGCCGGTGGTGCCCCACTCCAGCGCCTCTTTCGCGCCGTAAGCGGCAACGCCCTGGGAACGACCTTTCAGAATGGTGTTTTGCAGCGCCGCTTTCTCGTAAGACGCCAGACGTTTCGGCATCCAGTCGAGGAACTCACGCAGCAGGCGATCCCAGCCGCGCGGCAGGTCGTGCGCTACGCCGCCAATACGGAACCACGCCGGGTGCATACGAAAACCAGTGATTGCTTCCACCAGATCGTAAATTTTCTGACGATCGGTAAAGGCGAAGAACACTGGCGTCATCGCGCCGACGTCCTGAATAAAGGTGGAGATATACAGCAGGTGACTGTTGATGCGGAACAGTTCGGAGAGCATTACGCGAATGACGTTAACGCGATCCGGCACGGTGATCCCAGCCAGTTTCTCTACCGCCAGCACATAAGGCATTTCGTTAACGCAGCCGCCGAGGTATTCGATACGGTCGGTATACGGAATGTAGCTGTGCCAGGACTGGCGTTCGCCCATTTTCTCTGCGCCACGGTGGTGGTAACCGATGTCTGGTACGCAGTCGACAATCTCTTCGCCATCAAGCTGCAAAACGATACGGAAAGCACCGTGCGCAGACGGGTGGTTCGGACCGAGGTTGAGGAACATGAAGTCCTCGTTTTCGGTGCCGCGCTTCATCCCCCACTCTTCCGGTTTGAAGGTCAGGGCCTCCATCTCCAGATCCTGTTTGGCTTTGGTCAGCTCAAACGGCGAGAATTCGGTAGCGCGCGCCGGGTAATCTTTACGCAGCGGGTGACCTTTCCAGGTTTGCGGCATCATGATGCGGCGCAGGTTCGGGTGACCGTCGAATGTAATGCCAAATAGATCCCAGGTTTCACGCTCATACCAGTTAGCGTTCGGGAATAATTTGGTAAAGGTCGGTACGTGCAGGTCGTTTTCTGCCAGCGCCACCTTCAGCATGATGTCGCGGTTACGATCGATAGAAATCAGATGGTAGAAAACGGAAAAATCCGCGGCAGGTAACCCTTCGCGGTGTGTGCGCAGACGTTCGTCCATGCCGTGTAAGTCAAACAGCATGACGTAAGGTTTCGGCAGTTTCTTTAAGAAATCGCCCACTTCCAGTAATTGTTCACGCTTGATCCACACAACGGGAACCCCGGTGCGAGTCGCCTGAACAGTAAAGGCATCCGGCCCAAAACGGTTGCGCAGTTCGCCAATCACCGGATCATCAAGATGATCGCGGGTCTGCCAGGCGGGTTCTTGCGCGGTTAAGTCGGTCATATTGTTCACCATTGCAAATGGTCCGTGGTGACTGTCGGCGCAGTAAGCTTCGCGAAATAGATTTAGGAATAAGCGAAGAAAATTCCCTTTGCCGACAGGCGCAAATTAAATCTCGTCAGGTGTACGCAGGTTGGTAACGGCAATGCGTTCACCGCGCTTGCGTTCGCGCTCTGATTGCATATTGGCGCGATAAACGCCCTGATCGCCAACCACCCAGGAGAGCGGACGACGTTCTTTACCGATAGATTCCTGCAACAGCATCAGTGCCTGCATGTACGCTTCAGGACGCGGCGGACAGCCCGGGATATACACATCAACCGGGATGAATTTATCAACGCCCTGCACAACGGAATAAATATCGTACATACCGCCGGAGTTGGCACAGGCACCCATTGAGATAACCCATTTTGGTTCCAGCATCTGGTCATACAAACGCTGAATAACCGGTGCCATTTTGGTAAAGCAGGTTCCTGCAACCACCATCAGGTCAGCCTGACGCGGCGAAGCACGCAATACTTCAGCGCCAAAACGCGCCACGTCATGCACCGCGGTAAACGAAGTCACCATCTCAACGTAACAGCAGGAAAGACCGAAGTTATACGGCCAAATTGAGTTTTTACGACCCCAGTTAACCATGTCATTGAGCTTGCCCATAAACACGTTTTTGTTAACTTCTTGCTCCAGAGGGTCGGTTACGATCTCCTGCTTTTGCAGGGGGTAACGGTCATTCTCACCGTTGGGATCTATGCGGGTGAGCGTATAATCCATCTTAATGCCTCGCGGTTAGCGTTGACGATTAGCGATACTGTTCGTTTCCGGGTTCATACGCTCGCGGCGTGAACGCGCGGGCGTCCAGTCCAGCGCGCCAATACGCACCAGATAAACCAGACCTGCCAGTAACACAAAAATAAAAATTGCAGCTTCCACAAAGCCTACCCAGCCGCTTTCGCGGATAGAGGTTGACCATGCGAACAGATACAGCGCTTCAACGTCGAAGATAACGAAGAACATGGCCACCAGATAAAACTTGGCGGACAGGCGTAAGCGGGCGGAGCCGACCGAGTCGATACCGGATTCAAACGGAACGTTTTTTGACCTCGCGCGTGCGCGACCGCCTAAAAACCAACCGCCTACCAGCATCAGGCAACACAGGCCAATGGCAACGATAAGAAAGATAGCGAATGCCCAGTGATGAGCGATGACTTCAGTGGATGTTGACATACTCATTGCTTACTCATCAAAAGTAGCGCCTGATTCTCTGCTCTTTACGGCAGATGGACGCCACATCGATTCATGGGGAGGAATAAAAAAAACCTTACAATAACTGCAGAAACTATTTTATACAGCTAATTGATGTGGTCTTTTACTCCTTTCTATAACCTTTTGTCAACTTTAACAAAGGTTTCTTCACACTGATTTACACAATGACAACAACATTTGCATTTGGCGCCCTTTCTCCCCAGATCATTGACGACTCCAGGAAAATTAGATGTTGTTGAATCGTGTCCGTTGTGAAGCAATGGAAAAAATACGGGTCTATTTTGACAGGAATTTGTGTCGATTCCTCCCCCCAAAAGAGAGTATTTTCTTGATCTGTGACACGCTTTTGTCATTCTATAACAAAAATGCAGCAACAAATTCACGTATTTTTTAACATTATTGTAGCAGGAGATTTTTTTCAGGTGATTATTTGTGCGTACGGGGCGTGAATCTCTGGTGATTGAAAAATGAACAGTTTTGTACGTTCTGCACGATACGAGGAAGGCTTTTTACTAAAAAAAAGCCGCTGGGGTTTAAAATAAACCCAGCGGTTCGTTTTTACACTATTGTCTCAGGAATTATCTATCGTCCGTCGATTACTCGATATCCCTTTCAATCAACAATGAGTCATCTCCTTCCGGAGCAGACATTGGGCTGTATTGCCACGGATTATGGTAGCTCTCCATCGCCTGATAGATCACCTGGGCCAGCTCATTATTACTGGACGGGTCATAGCACAGCAAATATTCGGTATCAGGTAGCGGCGGTAAGCCATCTACTCCACTCAGCACACGCAGGTCCGGACTCATCATCTCGACCGGCCTTGCCGTCACGCCAAGACCGGCTTTCACTGCCGCACGAACGGCCGGAAGCGTCGATGCGACATAAGCCAGTCGCCAGGGAATATCTGCTTTATTAAGCGTCGCCAGCACCATATCGCGAAACGGACTTGGATCATCCAGCAACACAAGAGGGATCGGCTCACCTTTTTGCAATACGTATTCCGCTGCGCAGTACCAGTGTGTTGGCGAGGTACGCAGGTTCAATGCCTTAAAGGTAGAAGGACGATGGGTGGTTACCATCAAATCCACTTCCTGGGATTCCAGCATTTCTGCCATGTAGGCATTACGTTTAACGCGGACATCCAGCGCTAGTTTCGGATAAACCGAACTCACGCGATTTAACAGGAAAGGTAAGATCGTATCGGCAGATTCATCTGAAGCACCGATAGTTAACACGCCCTGAAGATTACTGAACATTAATGATGAGCAGGCCTCATCATTAAAACGCAGGATTTTCCTGGCGTAACCAAGAAGTTGAATGCCATGTTCAGTTAACAGTTTGTTGCGACCGTGACGAGCGAACAGTTCTTTCCCAACGAGTTGTTCCAGACGCTGCATTTGCTGACTTACGGCGGACTGAGTACGACACACAGCGGCAGCTGCGGCAGCAAAAGTGTTCAGATCGGCAACAGCAACAAATGTTCTCAGCAGATCGAGGTCGAGGTTAATTATCGGACGATTTGCACTTATCATATATTATCACTTACTGGCGGCTCATACTGAGCTGGTTAATGCTGTGCACACACAAACAAGCAATTCCATTTGTAATGTGCCTCCCTGGCAGTTTCATCCGGAACCCGGACGAAAGTAAAAATGCATATGAGTTGCACTAAAAAAGTGACTCACATTGTTCCGTTATAATGCCTGAAGTAGATCACAGAATATATCTTCAGGGATCGCATATCTATTAAGTTACTCACTCTTTTCTATTTATGACATGCGCGTGTTTGTATAAATGTAAATGTGAGTCCTTGTTCCACTCTCGTACAGCATCGCTGGTCATACGCGAACACGTACAAACAGCAATGGTGAGGCGGCATCAAGAGCAGGGATCCGTCATTTATGCAAGCATTTTACCCCAAAAACCTTTTATTTATAAGGGTCATTGCGAATTATCTGATGCAAAGTTATGTTATGTTAGGCAAAGTAATCTTCTATTATTAATAAGCACAACAAAACCTTTTTGAATATTAAATAATAATTAATTAGCATCATCCCCATTCATTAATTCCGCTTAACAATAGTTTCACGCCTTGCCCCCATTGTGACACCTCGGAAATCATCACGCTGTTAAACTCTCCGTAATGCGGAAATATCATCATCGCGATTCAGTAGTGAATTCTTAAACGAGGCATTTTCACACAATTATCTTACAGATAAAAAAACCACACTTACAATTAAGAATCAGAATAATTCACTACATAACATTACTTATTAAGCATATGCACCTCATTATTTTGCCATTATTAAGTTATTAACAGCACAATCGAGCCTTCCCCTCTGGCAAAATCTTATTCTGCAGACCTTCAAAACACCGTCCTGGGGGAGTACATTGTTCTAAGCTGACTTCCACGGCAGGGAGTGGCGATAACAGCAAAAAAGGTCAAGATTCATGTCCCCCATTGAAAAATCCAGCAAATTAGAGAATGTCTGTTATGACATCCGTGGTCCGGTGCTGAAAGAAGCAAAACGCCTGGAAGAAGAAGGTAACAAGGTACTGAAACTGAACATCGGCAACCCTGCCCCGTTCGGTTTTGACGCGCCAGATGAAATTCTCGTTGACGTGATACGCAACCTGCCTACCGCTCAAGGGTATTGCGATTCCAAAGGTCTTTACTCCGCGCGTAAAGCCATCATGCAGCACTACCAGGCTCGTGGCATGCGTGATGTTACCGTGGAAGATATTTACATCGGCAATGGTGTATCGGAGCTTATCGTTCAGGCAATGCAGGCATTGCTGAACAGCGGGGACGAAATGTTGGTTCCTGCACCTGATTACCCACTATGGACCGCAGCGGTTTCGCTCTCCAGCGGTAAAGCGGTGCATTATCTTTGCGATGAATCCTCTGACTGGTTCCCGGACCTCGATGATATTCGCGCTAAAATTACGCCTCGTACGCGTGGGATCGTTATTATCAACCCAAATAACCCAACCGGCGCGGTATATTCCAAAGAGCTTTTAATGGAGATTGTGGAGATTGCACGTCAGCATAATCTCATTATCTTCGCCGATGAAATTTATGACAAAATTCTCTACGACGACGCTGAGCATCACTCCATTGCGCCGCTGGCACCAGACCTGCTGACCATTACCTTTAACGGACTGTCGAAAACGTACCGCGTTGCAGGCTTCCGTCAGGGGTGGATGGTGTTGAACGGGCCGAAAAAACACGCCAAAGGTTACATCGAAGGTCTGGAAATGCTGGCTTCAATGCGCCTGTGTGCTAACGTTCCTGCGCAACACGCCATTCAGACCGCACTGGGTGGTTATCAGAGCATCAGTGAATTTATTACCCCTGGCGGTCGTCTTTATGAGCAGCGTAACCGCGCGTGGGAATTGATCAACGATATTCCGGGCGTTTCCTGCGTGAAACCTCGTGGTGCGCTGTATATGTTCCCGAAAATCGACGCCAAACGCTTTAACATTCACGACGATCAGAAAATGGTGCTGGATTTCCTGTTGCAGGAAAAAGTCCTGTTGGTGCAAGGGACGGCATTCAACTGGCCGTGGCCGGATCACTTCCGCATTGTCACGCTACCGCGTGTCGATGATATCGAGCTGTCTTTGAGCAAGTTCGCGCGTTTCCTTTCTGGTTATCATCAGCTGTAATCTTAATTTCACTGCCGGAGATTGCATCCGGCAGTGTTATCCCGCCACAATGACCTGATGATGTCATCATACGTAAGGTCACTATGAAACAGAGCCATTTTTTTGCCCATCTCTCCCGCCTGAAACTCATTAACCGCTGGCCGCTAATGCGCAACGTGCGGACGGAAAATGTGTCCGAACACAGTTTGCAGGTAGCGATGGTCGCCCATGCGCTGGCAGCTATCAAAAATCGTAAATTTGGCGGTAATGTCAACGCCGAACGTATCGCTTTACTGGCGATGTACCACGATGCTTCAGAAGTGCTCACCGGAGATCTCCCTACTCCGGTGAAATACTTCAATTCGCAAATCGCTCAGGAATACAAGGCTATTGAAAAAATCGCTCAGCAAAAACTGGTCGATATGGTTCCGGAAGAGCTGCAGGATATCTTTGCGCCGTTAATTGACGAGCATGCATATAGCGATGAAGAAAAATCGCTGGTGAAACAGGCAGATGCACTGTGTGCATATCTGAAATGCCTGGAAGAACTTGCGGCCGGAAATAATGAATTCTTGCTGGCAAAAACGCGACTGGAAGCGACGCTTGAAGCGCGCCGCAGCCAAGAGATGGACTACTTCATGGAAGTATTTGTTCCCAGCTTCCATCTTTCGCTCGATGAGATTAGCCAGGATTCACCGCTGTAAGCAGCCGGAGTCTGCGTCGCATCAGGCAATAAGCACCGGATGCGACATCAGGCTCTTGTCAAAACGGAAACAGCATCGGGATCATCACCACACAAACCGCCATCACGATAATGGTGAACGGTACCCCCAACTTAACAAAGTCACTGAAGCTGTAATTCCCCGGACCTAAAACCAGTGTGTTAACAGGTGAAGATATCGGTGTCATAAAGGCGGCGGATGCTGCCATCGCCACGACCATCGCAAATGGATAAGGCGACACCCCCATCGTTTTGGCAGCAGCCAGCGCAATCGGAGCCATCAACACCGCCGTCGCGGTATTAGAAATAAATAGCCCAATAACCGCCGACAAGACAAACAAACAACCCAGCATCATATGTGGCCCGTAACCGCCGCCAATGTCCATCAGCCCTTTCACCGCCAGCGCGACACCTCCCGTTTTCTGTAATGCCACAGCAAATGGCATCATCCCAACGATCAAAATAATGCTCGGCCAGTGAATGGATTTATAGGCGCTTTCAGCATCTATACAGCGGAATTTCCCCATCAGCAGGCAGGCGATAATAGCGGCAACAGGATTAGGAATTTCATCGGTCAGCATTAACGCCACCATTAGCACCAGACAGAAAATCGCATGGGGTGCCTGGCTGTGCGCGGGCGATGCTTCACTCACCTCTTCCGGTAAGTTCAGCGCTACGAAGTCGCGGCCCTGTTTGGCCAGCATACCGATCAGTTTCCAGTTACCCACAACCAGGATGATATCGCCCAGCAGCAGAGGCTCATCCGCCAGCGAACCTTCCAGCGCCACGCCATTGCGCTTTAGCCCCACTACATTCAATCCGTAGCGGGTACGAAAACCAATTTCGCGCACCGATTTACCAATAAGTTCTGACTCAGGAATTAATGAAATCTCTGCCATGCCCACATCAAGGGCCTGGTCAGAAAAATACTCGCCGCGCAGTACCATCGGCTCCAGCAATTGCTCACTACAAAATTGCCGGAGATCGACATCAGCCGCAGACATATCAATAAGCAAAACGTCACGCGCGCGAAATTCAGAAACCCCATTAACGTTCACGATAACGCGACGAAAACGCCGCCAGCGTTCAACACCGATGACGTTAGCACCATAACGTTCACGTAATTTGAGATCGTCCAGCCGTTGACCAATCATTGGCGATCCGGGGCGAATAGCCAGACGTCGCGCACGCCCGGTCAGTCGATATTCACGGATAAGATCGCGAAAGGTTCGGCGCGTCCAGCCTTCGCGCTGCGGGGTCTGGGTATCCCCTTTCAGCATGAAACGCATCACTAACATATACAAAATACCCAGCACCAGCACGACCAGGCCAATAGGTGTTACGCTAAAGAAACTAAAACCATGATAGCCTTCACGCAGCAATTCACTGTTGACTACCAGGTTCGGCGGCGTCGCCACCAGCGTCATCATGCCGCTTATCAGCCCGGCAAAACTTAACGGCATCATCAGGCGCGACGGCGACGTTTGCATACGCATGGCAACGCTTAACACCACGGGAATAAAGATAGCGACAACGCCGGTTGAACTCATAAACGCGCCAAGCCCCGCGACGGTCAGCATCAACAAAACCAACATTTTGATTTCACTGTTGCCCGCCACTTTGACCAGCCATGTCCCCATTACAGTGGCAACACCGGTACGGACCAAACCATCGCCAATAATAAACAAGGCGGCAATCAGGACAACGTTAGGATCGGAAAAGCCGGAAAATACTTCGGGGACCGTCAGCGTTCCGCTTAATGCAAACGCGACAATAACAAACAAAGCGACCGCATCCATACGCACTCTGCCCGTCGCAAACAAGACGATGGCAACGGCCAGTAATGAAAGAACCCAAATCAATTCACCGTTCACAACTTATCCTTGTTAATTGAGGGGGATAACTTGATTCTGCCATAAAAAAGCCCCGACGAGACGGGGCTAAATCATGATCAGGTGTTTCACTGAATAATAACATCGCCATTTGGCTGTTTGGTCACAGTAATTTGCTCCAGACTGTGGAGGACTAAATCGACTTCATTCAGGCGCGGGGTATCTGCCGGGGCATTAACCGCAATAACATGGCAACCCGCCGCCAGACCTGAAAGCACGCCAGCGGGAGCATCTTCCACCACAACACACTCCTGCGGCGCAAGCCCCAGCAGCTGCGCGCCTAACAGATACGCATCAGGTTCTGGTTTTCCGCGCTTCACCCGCTCAGCGGTTACAAACACCTCTGGCGCGGGAAGCCCCGCTATTTTATGACGCGCTCGCGCTACCGGCATGGAGCCAGAAGTCACAATAGCCCACGGAATACCTGCTTTATTCAAATGATTGAGTAAGGCGATTGCCCCCGGAAGCGCGGTAATACCTTCGGTTTCCGTGGCCTCGATGTGCTCCAGACGCGTAAACTCGGCGGCAATGTCTGCCTCGGATTTGCCCGCCATAAAATGGCGCAGAGAGGTGATCGCCTGTTTACCGTGAATGAAAGCCAGCACCTCTTCCGGCGATAACCCATGACGTCTGGCCCAGTTGCTCCACGCCCGTTCTACCGCAGGCAGGGAATCCACCAGCGTTCCATCAAGATCAAACAGAAAACCTTTGCACCGCACGCGGGCCTCCTCAGGCGTTAATAATTTGATTAATTTCGTTGGCGCTCAAATGGTACTGACGCGGGCAGGCATGCCACACATTAAGCATGCGCTGATATTTTTCCCACATTGGCGTTTGGGCGTTAAAACCGTGAGTTCCAGCGTCAAAATGGGTATAGCGCCCTTCCACATTAACCATAAAGCGGACATAACCGAGGTAACGTGCTTCAGTGGCGGCGTCAAAGCCGAGGAAGGTGACACGACGTTCATCGATGGATTGCTGGTCCTGCAAATTAGACCAGGAAACATGCAACGCATGATACATCTCCATAATGTCGATGATAGTGCGGCAGGTTTCTTCTTTCAGCTCGCCAAACTCGCGATCCAGTTCACGCATCTGTAATCCATAACCACGCTCAATGATTGTTTGCAGGCGACGGTAACGTTCAGCATTTGCCGGATCGAGCATAGTCATCATCTTGTACTGGTTAGACAAAATAAGACGTTGCGCGTTGGTCATTTCCATTATTGACTCCTGTATCACTCTACTACGGTGAAAAAAAAGAAGGCTGAGTATGCCTTCTTTTATATGCGTAATCAGGGGTCAATTACAAATCATCAAGGAAAGTTTTATCCAGTTGTTTGAAGGCACGCTTAAGCGTGTCAGCTAATGCCTGGTAATCAGGCTTGCCTTCAACGGGTGCCAACACCTGTCCAGACTCCTGCAATTTACCGCGAACGTCATAAAACCAGTTGAGGATTGCAGGAGGTAATGGCGTTACAGAACGCTTGCCCAGCCACCACAATCCCTGCATGGGTAAACTTAAGGCGAACAGCGCAGTGGCAACTGCCGGCCCAAGCTGACCGCCCAGGGCAATCTGCCAGCAGAGAGTAAATACGGCGATCGGCGGCATAAAACGGATCGCATAACGCGTCATCTTGATAACGCGATTTTCGACAAAGACCGGGGCAAGGCGTTTTTCCAGCGGCCACGTCTTTGAGTAATGCTGTCCCCGGCGAAACAAGCTAAAAAAATTAACAGAACGATTATCCGGCGTTGACATGCTTCACCTCAACTTCACATATAAAGATTCAAAAATTTGTGCAAATTCACAACTCAGCGGGACAACGTTCAAAACATTTTGTCTTCCATACCCACTATCAGGTATCCTTTAGCAGCCTGAAGGCCTAAGTAGTACATATTCATTGAGTCGTCAAATTCATATACATTATGCCATTGGCTGAAAATTACGCAAAATGGCATAGACTCAAGATATTTCTTCCATCATGCAAAAAAAATTTGCAGTGCATGATGTTAATCATAAATGTCGGTGTCATCATGCGCTACGCTCTATGGCTCCCTGACGTTTTTTTAGCCACGTATCAATTATAGGTACTTCCATGTCGAGTAAGTTAGTACTGGTTCTGAACTGCGGTAGTTCTTCACTGAAATTTGCCATCATCGATGCAGTAAATGGTGAAGAGTACCTTTCTGGTTTAGCCGAATGTTTCCACCTGCCCGAAGCACGTATCAAATGGAAAATGGACGGCAATAAACAGGAAGCGGCTTTAGGTGCAGGCGCCGCTCACAGCGAAGCGCTCAACTTTATCGTTAATACTATTCTGGCACAAAAACCAGAACTGTCTGCGCAGCTGACTGCTATCGGTCACCGTATCGTACACGGCGGCGAAAAGTATACCAGCTCCGTAGTGATCGATGAGTCTGTTATTCAGGGTATCAAAGATGCAGCTTCTTTTGCACCGCTGCACAACCCGGCTCACCTGATCGGTATCGAAGAAGCTCTGAAATCTTTCCCACAGCTGAAAGACAAAAACGTTGCTGTATTTGACACCGCGTTCCACCAGACTATGCCGGAAGAGTCTTACCTCTACGCCCTGCCGTACAACCTGTACAAAGAGCACGGCATCCGTCGTTACGGCGCGCACGGCACCAGCCACTTCTATGTAACCCAGGAAGCGGCAAAAATGCTGAACAAACCGGTAGAAGAACTGAACATCATCACCTGCCACCTGGGCAACGGTGGTTCCGTTTCTGCTATCCGCAACGGTAAATGCGTTGACACCTCTATGGGCCTGACCCCGCTGGAAGGTCTGGTCATGGGTACCCGTTCTGGTGATATCGATCCGGCGATCATCTTCCACCTGCACGACACCCTGGGCATGAGCGTTGACGCAATCAACAAACTGCTGACCAAAGAGTCTGGCCTGCTGGGTCTGACCGAAGTGACCAGCGACTGCCGCTATGTTGAAGACAACTACGCGACGAAAGAAGACGCGAAGCGCGCAATGGACGTTTACTGCCACCGCCTGGCCAAATACATCGGTGCCTACACTGCGCTGATGGATGGTCGTCTGGACGCTGTTGTATTCACCGGTGGTATCGGTGAAAATGCCGCGATGGTTCGTGAACTGTCTCTGGGCAAACTGGGCGTGCTGGGCTTTGAAGTTGATCATGAACGCAACCTGGCTGCACGTTTCGGCAAATCTGGTTTCATCAACAAAGAAGGTACCCGTCCTGCGGTGGTTATCCCAACCAACGAAGAACTGGTTATCGCGCAAGACGCGAGCCGCCTGACTGCCTGATTTCACACCGCCAGCTCAGCTGGCGGTGCTGTTTTGTAACCCGCCAAATCGGCGGTAACGAAAGAGGATAAACCGTGTCCCGTATTATTATGCTGATCCCTACCGGAACCAGCGTCGGTCTGACCAGCGTCAGCCTTGGCGTGATCCGTGCAATGGAACGCAAAGGCGTTCGTCTGAGCGTTTTCAAACCTATCGCTCAGCCGCGTACCGGTGGCGATGCGCCCGATCAGACTACGACTATCGTGCGTGCGAACTCTTCCACCACGACGGCCGCTGAACCGCTGAAAATGAGCTACGTTGAAGGTCTGCTTTCCAGCAATCAGAAAGATGTGCTGATGGAAGAGATCATCGCGAACTACCACGCTAACACCAAAGACGCTGAAGTCGTTCTGGTGGAAGGTCTGGTCCCGACACGTAAGCACCAGTTTGCCCAGTCTCTGAACTACGAAATCGCCAAAACGCTGAACGCAGAAATCGTCTTCGTTATGTCTCAGGGCACTGATACTCCGGAACAGTTGAAAGAGCGTATCGAACTGACTCGCAACAGCTTCGGCGGTGCAAAAAACACCAATATTACCGGCGTTATCGTTAACAAACTGAACGCTCCGGTTGATGAGCAGGGTCGTACCCGTCCGGATCTGTCCGAGATTTTTGACGACTCCACCAAAGCAAAAGTGAACAACGTTGATCCGGCGAAGCTGCAAGAATCCAGCCCGCTGCCGGTTCTCGGCGCTGTGCCGTGGAGCTTTGACCTGATCGCGACTCGTGCGATCGATATGGCTCGCCACCTGAATGCGACCATCATCAACGAAGGCGACATCAATACTCGCCGCGTTAAATCCGTCACTTTCTGCGCACGCAGCATTCCGCACATGCTGGAGCACTTCCGTGCCGGTTCTCTGCTGGTGACTTCCGCAGACCGCCCTGACGTGCTGGTTGCCGCTTGCCTGGCTGCCATGAACGGCGTAGAAATCGGTGCCCTGCTGCTGACTGGCGGCTACGAAATGGACGCGCGCATTTCTAAACTGTGCGAACGTGCTTTCGCTACCGGCCTGCCGGTATTTATGGTGAACACCAACACCTGGCAGACTTCTCTTAGCCTGCAGAGCTTCAACCTGGAAGTTCCGGTTGACGATCATGAGCGTATCGAAAAAGTTCAGGAATACGTTGCTAACTACATCAACGCTGACTGGATCGATTCTCTGACTGCCACTTCTGAGCGCAGCCGTCGTCTGTCTCCGCCAGCGTTCCGTTATCAGCTGACTGAACTTGCGCGCAAAGCGGGCAAACGTATCGTTCTGCCGGAAGGTGACGAACCGCGTACCGTTAAAGCAGCCGCTATCTGTGCTGAACGTGGTATCGCAACTTGCGTACTGCTGGGTAATCCAGCAGAGATCAACCGTGTTGCAGCCTCTCAGGGTGTAGAACTGGGTGCAGGCATTGAAATCGTTGATCCAGAAGTGGTTCGCGAAAACTATGTTGGTCGTCTGGTCGAACTGCGTAAGAACAAAGGCATGACCGAAACCGTTGCCCGCGAACAGCTGGAAGACAACGTGGTTCTCGGTACGCTGATGCTGGAACAAGATGAAGTTGATGGTCTGGTTTCCGGTGCTGTTCACACCACCGCAAACACCATCCGTCCGCCGCTGCAGCTGATCAAAACTGCACCGGGCAGCTCCCTGGTATCTTCCGTGTTCTTCATGCTGTTGCCGGAACAGGTTTACGTTTACGGTGACTGTGCGATCAACCCGGATCCGACCGCAGAACAGCTGGCAGAAATCGCGATTCAGTCCGCTGATTCCGCTGCGGCCTTCGGTATCGAACCGCGCGTTGCTATGCTCTCCTACTCCACCGGTACTTCTGGTGCTGGTAGCGACGTAGAAAAAGTTCGCGAAGCAACTCGTCTGGCGCAGGAAAAACGTCCTGATCTGATGATCGACGGTCCGCTGCAGTACGACGCTGCGGTAATGGCTGACGTTGCGAAATCCAAAGCACCGAACTCTCCGGTTGCAGGTCGCGCTACCGTGTTCATCTTCCCGGATCTGAACACCGGTAACACCACCTACAAAGCGGTACAGCGTTCTGCTGACCTGATCTCTATCGGACCGATGCTGCAGGGTATGCGCAAGCCGGTTAACGACCTGTCCCGTGGCGCACTGGTTGATGATATCGTCTACACCATCGCGCTGACTGCGATTCAGTCTGCACAGCAGCAGTAATCTCGTCATCATCCGCAGCTTTGCGCTGCGGATATCTGAACCGGAAATAGTCACTATTTCCGGTTTTTTATTCTATTAATTTGCATTAATCCTTTCTGATTATCTTGCTTAACTGCGCTGCATCAATGAATTGCGCCATCTCACTTTGCATACTTACCACTTTGTTTTGTGCAAGGGAATATTTGCGCTATGTCCGCAATCACTGAATCTAAACCAACAAGAAGATGGGCAATGCCCGATACGTTGGTGATTATCTTTTTTGTTGCCATTTTAACCAGCCTTGCCACCTGGGTAGTTCCGGTGGGCATGTTTGACAGTCAGGAAGTGCAGTATCAGGTTGATGGTCAAACAAAAACACGCAAAGTCGTAGATCCACACTCATTTCGCATTCTGACTAACGAAGCAGGCGAACCTGAGTATCACCGCGTACAGCTGTTCACGACGGGCGATGAACGCCCGGGTCTGATGAACTTCCCGTTTGAAGGGTTAACCTCAGGATCGAAATACGGGACAGCCGTTGGCATCATCATGTTTATGCTGGTGATTGGCGGCGCGTTTGGCATTGTGATGCGTACAGGAACCATTGATAACGGTATCCTGGCGCTTATTCGCCATACCCGCGGAAATGAAATTCTCTTTATTCCTGCGCTGTTTATTCTGTTTTCACTTGGCGGCGCAATATTTGGTATGGGAGAAGAGGCCGTCGCCTTTGCCATTATCATCGCACCGCTAATGGTCCGGCTGGGCTATGACAGTATTACCACCGTCCTTGTGACCTATATTGCCACGCAAATCGGTTTTGCCAGTTCGTGGATGAACCCGTTTTGTGTGGTTGTTGCTCAGGGTATTGCCGGCGTTCCGGTGCTTTCTGGCTCCGGGTTGCGCATCGTGGTGTGGGTTATCGCCACTCTGATTGGCCTGATCTTTACCATGGTGTACGCCTCACGAGTGAAAAAGAATCCTCTTCTGTCACGCGTGCATGAGTCCGACCGCTTCTTTCGTGAAAAGCAGGCTGATGTTGAACAACGTCCGTTTACCTTTGGTGACTGGCTGGTATTGATTGTCCTGACCGCCGTAATGGTCTGGGTTATTTGGGGCGTGATCGTTAATGCCTGGTTTATTCCTGAAATTGCCAGCCAGTTCTTCACCATGGGTCTGGTGATTGGCATCATCGGCGTTGTTTTCCGCCTTAACGGCATGACGGTTAATACCATGGCTTCATCCTTCACCGAAGGGGCGCGAATGATGATCGCCCCTGCCCTGCTGGTAGGTTTCGCCAAAGGGATTTTGCTGCTGGTCGGTAATGGTGAAGCGGGTGATGCCAGCGTGTTAAATACCATCCTCAACAGCATTGCCAATGCCATTAGCGGTCTGGATAACGCGGTCGCGGCCTGGTTTATGTTGCTCTTCCAGGCGGTATTTAATTTCTTCGTGACGTCCGGTTCTGGTCAGGCGGCGTTAACCATGCCGTTACTGGCACCGCTTGGCGATCTGGTCGGTGTTAACCGTCAGGTTACCGTGCTGGCGTTCCAGTTTGGTGATGGCTTCAGCCACATCATTTACCCAACCTCAGCTTCGTTAATGGCGACGCTCGGTGTTTGCCGGGTGGACTTCCGTAACTGGCTGAAGGTGGGTGCGACCCTGCTTGGACTGCTGTTTATTATGTCCAGCGTCGTGGTGATCGGCGCTCAGTTGATGGGCTACCACTAAAAATGTTAAGAGCCGCAATTGCGGCTCTTTTTTCATTCTGCCGTTTCAGTCTCTACGGCTTCATTTTTGGCATTGCGCTTCATCCACAACGCCAGCGCTTTCAGCGAGTCTGGAGTGAACTCATCGCAACGTGCGGTGATTTCTTCCGGCGTCAGCCAGCAAACTTCACTGACTTCATCTTCCTGTAGAGCGAAGGGACCGTGAGAGACGCAGCTGAACAACGCGCCCCAGACACGGCAATTTTTATCTTCGAAATAGAACTGCCCGTGCTCAGCAAAGGGGACCCCGGCAATGCCCAACTCTTCTTCCGCTTCGCGACGCGCGGATTCCAGCAGTTGCTCATCGGCCTGGACTACACCGCCTGCGGTCGCATCTAACATGCCGGGTAAAAAGTCTTTTGTCTCGGTACGACGCTGGACCAGAATTTTGCCCATGCCATCATGCACGACGATATAAGTTGCACGATGACGCAGACACTGTGCCCGCATTTGTTCCCGGCTGGCTTGTGCAATGACTTCGTTCTCTTCATTGACAATATCCACCCATTCAGTACTTGCCAAACGACGCTGTTCCATTATCAGGAAACCTTCTTTTTCTGGCGCTCTTACGGCGCATTTTGAGTTGTGGGTAAATTACGGATTAATCGCGACCTGCGCAATGATACTTTGATCATTGAGTGCGATTACACTAAGTACGTCATTATCCAGCATGCCATAACTCGCCGGATTACCGCCTTTCGGAATACTCACCGAGCCGGGGTTGAAGTGGAAAATCTCCCCCCGCTGTTCTGCCACTGGCAGATGGGTATGACCGTACACCAGCACATCGTTCTGGTTTAAAGCAGGTAGATTTTCCGGGCCAAAAAGATGACCATGCGTCAAAAACAGACGTTGTTTTTCCAGTAATACCTGTTGCCACGGCGCGGTTATCGGGAAATGCAGCAGCATTTGATCCACTTCGCTGTCGCAGTTGCCGCGCACAGCGATAACCTTATGTGCCACTTCATTAAGCCGTTCAGCGACTTTGGCTGGCGCGTAACCCTCCGGTAAAGCATTACGCGGGCCATGATTCAACACGTCGCCAAGGATCACCAGCCACTGGGCACCGCTTTGGGCAAACAACTCCAGAACACGTTCCGTCGCCGGTAACGACCCATGAATGTCCGATGCAAACATCAGTTTCATCACTCACTCCTCGTCGAAAAAACGTAAGCTATGATACTGGATTCTGTCGTTGCTATCAGCCAGATTGCTTCGCCGAAAGTGCAATAAAACGCTGGACAGACGCTCGCTGCCACTGGAATGTCGCATAATCCACCAGGCGTTCCGGCACCTCATCGCCATGTAGTACCAGGCGGTTAATCATTAGCGCCAGATCAGTATCAGCAATGCACCATTCACCAAATAAATTCGGCTGACCCAGTGCTAACAAATGTTCTGCCATCGCGAACAATTTCTCTGCACTGGCTTTTCCCTCGGCCGTTAGTGGCGCTTTTTTCGCCCCCGCAAAGACAACATCCGTCGGGCGTTCTTCGCGGATGGGCATCAGATCGCTGCGCAACCAAGCCTGAATCTGTCGTGCACGCGCACGATTTTCTAAATCAAGCGGATAAATACGTTCCCAGGTCGGTGGCGCAAATCGATCTTCCAGATACTCCGCAATGGCAGAAGATTCACTCAACTCAAAATCATCGATCTGTAATAACGGCACACGGCGTGTCTGACCGTAACCTTGCCACGCCGGCTGCAAATGTTCACCGCTGTCGAGGTCGATGGTCTTGATATGAAACGACAGGCCTTTCTCCTGCAACGCCACCCAGGCGGATAACACATAAGGGGAGAAAAAATGGGCATCTGACCAAAGCGTGATAGCGGGTTTACTCATTATGTCCTCGGCAATAAAGGGGGCTTGCTATCAAACTATAGAGCCTTTTTGTCACTGTCACGTGACGAATACTCACGCAAGTCGCCGCGCTTTCTATACTTGTGGTGTTCAGATGATTAGACAACCGGAGCTGCAATGATCGATCTCTATTTCGCCCCGACACCCAATGGTCACAAAATTACGCTGTTTCTCGAAGAAGCAGGGCTGGATTATCGCTTAATAAAGGTAGACCTGGGGAAAGGAGGTCAGTTTCGCCCGGAATTTTTGCGCATTTCGCCTAACAACAAAATTCCGGCAATTGTTGATCATTCTCCAGCCGATGGCGGCGAACCGCTAAGCCTCTTTGAGTCTGGTGCCATTTTGTTGTATCTGGCTGAGAAAACGGGACTCTTCTTGAGTCATGAAACGCGTGAACGCGCCGTCACATTACAGTGGTTATTCTGGCAGGTAGGCGGACTGGGGCCGATGCTTGGGCAAAATCATCATTTTAATCACGCAACCCCCCAAACCATTCCTTACGCTATTGAACGTTATCAGGTTGAAACTCAGCGTCTGTACCATGTACTGAACAAGCGGCTGGAAAATTCGCCCTGGCTGGGAGGCGAGAACTACAGCATTGCGGATATTGCCTGCTGGCCGTGGGTTAATGCCTGGACTCGCCAGCGAATTGACCTCGCAATGTATCCGGCAGTCAAGAACTGGCATGAGCGGATCCGTTCGCGCCCTGCCACCGGGCAGGCACTGCTAAAAGCACAACACGGTGATGAGCGTTCGGATAGTTAACAGAAACAGGTTCTCGTGTATTATTTCATCCTAAGTAAAACAACGGAGAACCTGCAATGGCACAACCTGCCGCTATTATTCGTATAAAGAACCTTCGTTTGCGTACGTTTATCGGAATTAAGGAAGAAGAAATTAACAACCGTCAGGATATTGTTATCAATGTGACTATCCACTACCCCGCCGATAAAGCGCGCACTAGCGAAGATATCAACGATGCGCTGAATTATCGCACCGTAACGAAAAACATTATTCAGCATGTAGAGAATAACCGTTTCTCTTTGCTGGAAAAATTAACTCAGGATGTGCTCGATATCGCACGTGAACATCACTGGGTGACGTATGCTGAAGTGGAGATCGATAAACTGCACGCGCTGCGCTACGCCGATTCGGTATCCATGACCTTAAGCTGGCAGCGTTAACCGCCATATCGGGAGGCTGCATGAACATAGTGATCACCGGAGGGACGGGATTAATTGGTCGCCATTTGATTCCACGTTTGCTGGAGCTGGGCCATCAAATCACGGTAATGACGCGTAACCCGCAGAAAGCCAGTTCTGTTCTCGGCCCTCGGGTGACACTATGGCAAGGGCTTGCCGATCAAAGTAACCTCAACGGCGTTGATGCGGTAATCAACCTGGCCGGAGAGCCGATTGCTGATAAACGCTGGACTCACGAGCAAAAAGAGCGTCTCTGCCAAAGCCGCTGGAATATCACGCAAAAACTGGTCGATTTGATTAATGCCAGCGACACGCCGCCGTCGGTACTCATTTCCGGCTCGGCAACGGGCTATTATGGCGACTTAGGTGAAGTGGTGGTTACCGAAGAGGAACCGCCGCATAACGAATTTACCCATAAACTCTGCGCCCGCTGGGAAGAAATTGCCTGCCGGGCACAAAGTGACAAAACGCGAGTGTGCCTGCTGCGTACCGGCGTAGTGCTGGCACCGGATGGCGGTATTCTCGGTAAAATGCTGCCGCCATTTCGTTTTGGCCTGGGCGGGCCGATTGGCTCTGGTCGGCAGTATCTGGCCTGGATTCATATTGATGATATGGTCAACGGTATTCTCTGGCTGCTGGATAAAGAGCTGCGCGGGCCATTTAATATGGTTTCGCCCTACCCGGTGCGCAATGAACAATTTGCCCATGCACTGGGTCATGCGCTGCATCGCCCGGCCATTTTGCGCGTCCCTGCGACCGCCATTCGGTTGTTAATGGGCGAATCTTCAGTTCTGGTATTAGGCGGTCAACGCACGCTGCCAAAAAAGCTGGAAGAAGCGGGTTTTGCGTTTCGCTGGTACGATTTAGAAGAGGCGCTGGCGGATGTCGTTCGCTGATGTGGTTTACTGCAAACATCCACCAGCGGAAACGCTGATGAATAAATATAGATAATTCAGAACTATTTTTAGCGGACTGCAACTTTTACATTTCAGCGGAAGCGGACTCGCAAATTCCCCATGAAATACTCCGGCAGCGTTAACCACCGGAGAGGAAATTATTTCAGCGAACCTTTAAGGAACTGTTGCAGACGAGGGCTTTGCGGGTTACCGAATAACTGCTCCGGCGCCCCTTCTTCTTCTATTTTCCCCTGATGGAGGAAAATGACGTGAGTAGAAACATGACGAGCAAAGCCCATTTCGTGAGTCACTACCACCATGGTTTTCCCCTCTTCTGCCAGTTGCTGCATAATACGCAACACTTCGCCTACCAGTTCAGGATCGAGCGCTGAAGTAGGTTCATCAAACAGTAAAACTTCCGGTTCCATCGCTAGCGCCCGCGCGATAGAAACACGCTGTTGCTGACCACCGGACAGGTGTACCGGGTATTTCCCCTGCGCACGTTCGTCTATCCCGACTTTTGCCAGATATTTCACCGCCCGCTCGCGCGCTTCCTGCTTGCTCAGGCCCAACACCTGAATCGGCGCTTCCATGACGTTTTCCAGCACCGTCATATGGCTCCAGAGATTGAAGTGCTGGAATACCATCGTCAGGCGTGTGCGCAATAAGCGCAGCTGATTTTTATCGGCGACTTTGAGTTGACCGTCTTTATCGCGCACCAGATTGATCGTCTGGCCATTGACCACGATCGATCCTTCGCTCGGTTTTTCGAGGAAGTTAATGCAGCGCAGAAAGGTACTTTTACCCGATCCCGACGATCCGATGATGCTTATGACATCTCCGGCATTCGCTTGCAATGAGACCCCTTTCAGCACTTCGTGTTCGCCGTAGCGTTTGTGCAAATCGATAACGTTTAATTTATTCTCGGACATCGTATTCTCAGTGCGTTGAAGAAGGTTTCACATGCTGCAACCAGCGTTTTTCAGCTCTACGAAAGAGGCTGATCAGGACATAAGAGATGATTAAATAGAGCACCGCGGCAATGCCGAAAGCGGTAAAAGGTTGATATGTGGCGGCGTTAATATCGCGGGCAATTTTCAGCAGATCCGGCACCGTGGCAGTAAATGCCAGCGCAGTAGAGTGCAGCATCAGGATCACTTCGTTGCTGTACGCCGGTAACGCAATACGCAGCGCAGAAGGCAAAATAATGCAGCGATACATTTTAAAGGTCGAGAAGCCATAGGCTCTGGCGGCTTCAATTTCCCCATGCGGCACTGAACGGATTGCCCCGGCAAAAATCTCGGTAGTGTAAGCGCAGGTGTTAAGCGTCAGCGCCAGCACGGTACAGTTCAGACCACTGCGAAAAAAGGCGTTAAGGAACTCGGTTCCCTTAACAATCTCCAGCGTGTACATGCCGGAATAGAACACCAGCAACTGAACATACAGCGGCGTACCGCGAAAAATATAGGTAAATAACCAGATTGGAAACTGGATGTATTTATTACTTGAGACGCGACCAATCGCCAGAAACAGCGCCAGAACTCCGCCTATCACTACCGACAAAATCAGCAGCCACAGGGTGATCGCCACGCCAGTAAAGCGATAACCGTCAGTCCACAGCAGTGGTTTCCAGTATTCATGTAAGATTTCGATCACAGGTCAGCCCTCTTCACACCCACGGAGTAGCGGCGCTCAAGGAACAGCAGCACACCATTGGAAACGGTGGTGAAAACAAGATAAATCACGCCACAGACGATAGCGAAATAGAACGGTTCCCAGGTACTTTTGCCTGCCAGTTGCGTGGCTTTGACCACATCTTCCAGGCCGAGTAACGAAACCAGTGCGGTAGATTTGAGGATCACCTGCCAGTTGTTGCCAATGCCTGGCAGGGCGTAACGCATCATCGCCGGAAACATGATCCGCCGAAACACTTGCCCACGAGTAAAACCGAACGCCGTCGCCGCCTCTATATGTCCTTTCGGCACTGCCATAAACGCGCCACGAAACGTTTCGGTAAAATAAGCACCGTAGATAAAACCGAGAGTGATAATACCTGCGACCATCGGATCAATATCAATCTGCCCGACGCCCATCGCCTCCGTCACCGTGTTTAGCGCAATCTGCAAACCGTAGAAAATCAGCAGCATCAATACTAAATCCGGCACGCCTCGAATCAGCGTGGTGTACCCTTCGAAAATAAGGCCCGAAAGCCGATTTTGTGAGAGCTTACCGCCAGCGCCAATTAAACCGATGATTACAGCGAGCACTACAGAGCTGATAGCCAGCTCCAGCGTGACGAGCGCACCCTGTAAAATAACACCTGAAAACCCATACAACATGCTGCCTGTCCTGTCGTGTGTGGTGAATTACCGCCTCTTGTCTCCCTCCGGATACCCGAAGGGAGCGGGCTTTCTTTCACCGATGGCGATTAACCACCATAAACATCAAAATCGAAGTACTTTTTCGCTAATTTCTCGTAAGTACCGTCAGCGCGCATTTCGGCAAAGGCTTTGTTCAGTGCCTCGCGCAGTTCGTTATCTTCTTTACGCAGGCCCATGCCGGTCCCTACGCCAAACAGTTTTTCATCTTTAACAGACGGGCCACCGAATTTGTAATCTTTACCGACGGGTTGTTTGAGGAAACCTTCGCTGGCTGCGACCTCATCCTGGAACGCGGCATCAATACGTCCGGCAGTCAGGTCAGAATAAATATTGTCCTGCCCCTGATAAGAAACGATTTCAATGCCTTTTGGTGCCCAGTGTTCGTTACCGAACGTCTCCTGGGTGGTGCCCTGCAATACGCCTACCCGTTTGCCTTTCAGCGATTCGACTGTCGGCTGAATGTCGGAATTTTTCGCCACCACCAGACGAGAATCGGCAGCGTACAGTTTGTCGGTGAAGGCTATTTCTTGCTGACGTTTTTCCGTAATGGAAAGCGATGACATGATGGCGTCAATCTTCTTCGCTTTTAAGGACGGGATTAACGCATCCAGTGGGTTTTCGACAAACGTACATTGCGTATTGATGCGTTTGCACAACTCCTTCGCCAGATCGATATCGAAGCCAACCAGTTCACCTTGTGAATTTTTTGATTCAAATGGCGCATAGGTCGGATCGGTACCGATGCGGATGTTTTGCGGAATCGCAGCAAATGCCGCAGTTGCGCTGGAGAAGGCCAGAACCAGAGAGAGCGATAGCACCAGTTTTTTCATAATGTCCTCAACTGACAGTCTTTTTATCGGGAATATTTACAGGTTTGTTACACTTATCGTGCCATAAAATTGACCATCAAGGCAAAATATCCCGCCCCGCTAGACGTATTATTTTTCATTAAAAATGCTTAAGTATGCATTTCAATGCACCACGATAGTGCAACAAACCTGGCGTGCACCATGATGATCATTCCATCAGGTACAGCTTCCCTGCGACGTATCAGTCACCGTAGACATTAAAGTCGAAATACTTTTTCGCCATCTTGTCGTAGGTACCGTCCTGACGCAGCTCGCCAAGCGCCTTATTAAACGCAGCCGTCAGTTCAGCATCATCTTTACGCAGCCCTACACCGGTGCCGTCACCGAAGTATTTTTTGTCTTTCACTGATGGGCCTGCAAAGGCGAAATCTTTACCGGCGGGTTGCTTAAGGAAACCTTCGCTGGCAGCAACTTCATCTTGTAACGCAGCATCCAGACGTCCTGCAGCCAGATCGGAATAGACTAAATCCTGGTTGGCATAGGCCACCACATCCACGCCTTTGCTACGCCAGGTCTCGTTAGCGTATGCTTCCTGGGTTGATCCCTGCAGCACACCAACATGTTTACCTTTCAGTGAATCCAGCGTTGGCTGAATCGGTGAACCTTTGGCGGCAATCAAACGAGAATCTGCGGCGTACAACTTGTCGGAGAAAGCAATCTCCTGCTGACGTTTATCGGTAATGGAGAGCGACGAAATAATGGCGTCGATTTTTTTCGCTTTCAGTGAGGGGATCAGCGCGTCAAAGTCGCTGGCAACCCAGGTACATTTCACCTGCATCCGTTTGCACATCTCGTTACCGAGATCGATATCAAAGCCAACAAAATCACCTTTAGCATCTTTCGACGAGAACGGCGCATAGGTGGTATCGGTTCCGATACGTACCGTCTCCGGTAGCGCCGCATAGCTGGAAGCCGCTGCGGAGAGACCGACTAACAAAGACAGAGCGAGAATCGACTTCTTCATACATAACCCTCAAGTGAAAATGGCTTTTTTATGTTGTGTATTGTGTTGTGTGTTTGCAGGCTCTTTCATGCAGGTCTTATGCCATCTTGACGACAGCAGTAACATTCAACGTTAAATATGTTAATAAGACGTTGCATTATTGTCCTAAAGTTGAAGATAGCAGGTATAGCGGTTGAATCGCAGCGTTTCGATTGAATGGCAGAAACAAAATGTCGAGGATTTGATCGCGGTTGCAAAATTGCCCTGAAACAGGGCAACAGCGGAGTTATGCGCCCTGCCAGCGGGCAAAGAGATCTTCAGGAAGGGTTACCGCAAACTGGTCAAGAACACGATTAACCGTCTGATTTATCGCATCATCAAGGGATTGTGGGCGATGATAAAACGCCGGAACGGGAGGCATAATCACCGCACCGATTTCTGCCGCCTGAGTCATTAAACGCAGATGGCCTAAGTGCAGTGGCGTTTCACGCACGCAGAGCACCAACGGGCGACGTTCTTTCAGCACCACATCTGCCGCACGGGTCAGTAAGCCATCAGTATAGCTATGGACAATGCCGGACAGGGTTTTGATTGAACAGGGTAAAATCACCATCCCCAACGTCTGGAAAGAACCGGAAGAAATGCTGGCAGCAATATCGCGCGCATCGTGTGTCACATCAGCTAACGCCTGCACTTCGCGCAGGGAAAAATCCGTTTCGAGGGATAAGGTCTGGCGCGCCGCCTGGCTCATTACCAGATGCGTTTCGATATCTGTGACATCGCGCAGAACCTGTAATAAACGCACGCCATAAATCGCGCCGCTGGCACCGCTGATGCCTACAATGAGTCGTTTCATAAATAGTTGCCCTGTCAGACTTGCAGGCAGACTTTGCAGGATTTCGGCGGGAGTTGCAAGTCAGGGTGCCAGACCGGCACCCTGAGTGAAGGCATCATCCTTCGTTATGCATTTCGAGATTTTCCACTTCGTTCTGACGTTGCACTGCTTTGGCGTCGTCATTACGTAAAGTATCAAGGAAATCGAGGTAGCCCTGATCAACGTCTTTGGTGACGTAGACGCCGTTGAACACCGAGCATTCAAACTGCTGGATATCCGGGTTTTCAGCGCGAACGGCTTCGATCAGATCGTTCAGATCCTGGAAAATCAACCCGTCAGCACCGATGATCTGGCGAATTTCATCTACTTCGCGACCGTGAGCGATCAGTTCCGTGGCGCTCGGCATATCGATACCGTAAACGTTCGGGAAGCGAATTTCCGGTGCCGCAGAAGCGAGGTACACTTTCTTCGCTCCGGCTTCGCGTGCCATCTCGATAATCTGCTCAGAAGTGGTGCCACGGACGATAGAGTCGTCGACCAGCAGGACGTTTTTATCGCGGAACTCGGCGCGGTTGGCGTTCAGTTTACGGCGCACGGACTTACGACGCAGCTGCTGACCCGGCATGATGAAGGTGCGGCCAACATAACGGTTTTTAACGAAGCCCTGGCGGTACGGTTTGCCCAGAATACGCGCAATTTCCAGCGCGATATCACACGAGGTTTCCGGAATAGGGATCACCACGTCGATATCCAGATCTTCCCATTCGCGGGCAATTTTTTCGCCCAGTTTGGTGCCCATATTCACGCGCGCGCTGTAAACGGAAATTTTGTCGATGAACGAGTCCGGGCGGGCAAAGTATACATACTCAAACAGGCACGGATTGCTGACCGGATTGTCAGCACATTGACGGGTAAACAACTGTCCTTCTTCAGTGATGTAAATCGCTTCGCCCGGCGCGACGTCACGCAGGAAATCAAAGCCCAGCGTATCGAGCGCAACGCTTTCGGAAGCGACCATATATTCTGTGCGGTTCTCGTCAATATCACGTTTTCCCAGTACCAGCGGACGAATCCCGTTAGGATCGCGGAAAGCAACCATACCGTGGCCGATGATCATCGCCACACAGGCATACGCGCCGCGGATTAAGCGGTTTGTAGCAGCGATGGCGGCGAAAATGTTGTCGGCTTCCAGCGGGTAATGGCGGAAGTTGTCCAGTTCGCTTGCGAAAATATTGAGCAGAATTTCCGAGTCGGAAGTGGTGTTGATGTGGCGGCGTTTTTCTTCAAACAGTTTTTTACGCAACTCGTGAGCGTTGGTCAGATTGCCGTTGTGGGCAAGCGTAATGCCATACGGAGAGTTAACGTAAAACGGCTGCGCTTCAGAGGCGCTGGAGCTGCCAGCCGTGGGGTAACGCACATGACCAATGCCCATATTGCCCTGCAAACGCTGCATATGGCGAGCTTCAAATACATCGCTCACCAGCCCGTTCGCTTTACGCAAACGGAAGCAGTTATTGGCATCTATGGTGATGATGCCGGCGGCATCCTGACCGCGATGCTGAAGCACCGTTAAGGCATCATAAATCGACTGGTTAACCGGCATAACACCGGCGATACCGACAATACCGCACATACGTCTTTTTCCTCGTTAAGCCACATCTCAGAGCACTTACGCTCTGGGCAAGAAACTTGACGAGCTTTGCAGATAATCAAAAAACCATCTGATGATAAAACTGAACTGCGGGATCAGCTGTGATTTGCTCCAGTCTTCGCTTTTCGACACCCCGGTAAAGGAGTCGAGAAAGAAGAGAATGGCGGCAACAATCAACACACCGCGCAACGCACCGAAACAGACGCCCAGCACCCGATCGGTGCCTGACAACCCCGTTTTCTCTACCAACTGGCCTATCACGAAGTTCACGATAGCACCAACGATCAGGGTAGCGATAAACAGTACCGCGATGGCAATCCCATTTCGAACCAGTTCGTCTTCAAAGCCCGTAAACCAGACTGACAGGTAAGTGTAGTAATGACTGGCAACAAAGAAAGCACAACCCCATGTCACCAGCGATAACGCTTCACGAACAAAGCCGCGGATCAGGCTAACCAGAGAGGAAAAAGCAATCACCGCGATTATGGCGTAATCAATCCAGACCATATGTGTCCCACGATTTTACGCCCTGTCATCCTGTTCGGGGCGCATTCTAACAGAAAAAGAAAACGTTTGCGTAGGGATTTCCTTCCCGCGCATCAATAAAAATGGCGCTGAAAAAATATTCAACGCCATCGACTTTTTATGCCTTTGCGGCATCGGGCAATGCGTGTCGGATGCCGCATGAACGCCTTATCCGACCTACAGTTCTGCTCCAGCACAGGCCTGATAAGACGCGCTGGCGTCACATCAGGCAACGGCTGTCGGATGCAGCGTGAACGCCTTATCCGACCTACGGTTCTACTCCTGCGTAGGCCTGATAAGACGCGCTAGCGTCGCATCAGGCAACGGCTGTCGGATGCAGCGTGAACGCCTTATCCGACCTACTGTTCTACCCCTGCGTAGGCCTGATAAGACGCGCTGGCGTCGCATCAGGCAACGGCTGTCGGATGCGGCGTGAACGCCTTATCCGACCTACGGCTCTACCCCTGCACAGGCCTGATAAGATGCGCCAGCGTCGCATCAGGCAAGACCGTATTAATTCGGTGTATAGCCCATTACCACGCCACTTAAGCCAGAAAGCTGCTTGAGCTCACCCAGCGATCCTTTCAGCTTCTCTTTGGAAGCATCCGGCCCAACCAGAATACGGGTAATTTTACCCTGCACTGGCGTGGATGGCGACGTATAAACCCGATAACCGGCACCGCGCAACTTACCGACAATCTCATTCACTTTATCGGCATTTTTCAGCGCGCCCAGTTGCACAACATAAGCTTTACCCGTTGGCGCTGCTTTTTCTTCCACAACCGGCTTCGGTTCTGGCTTCGGCGCAGGTGGTGCTTCAACCTTTGGCTTAAGCGGCTCCACCGGTTTCGGCTTCGGTGGGGCGACCGGTGCAGGTTCCGGTTCAAACTCGGTGTTATTGGCTGCAATAGTGGCCGGATCGAGCGACGGTGCTGCGGCATCACCTGCCCGTACCTCTTCCGCTGCGCCTTCCGGCGGCTGCGTCGGCAACGCCTGGGTGGCGGCTGGCATCATATCAGGCTCATCGCGATCGCCCGCTTTCGGCACCAGCGGGATAGCAGCGAACTCATCCTGATAATGCTTTTTCTGCCCGTCCAGCAGCCCTGGAAGTACAATCACCCCCAGCGCCACCAGCACGATCGTACCCACTAACCGATTCTGAAACTTACTTGCCACCGCTTCTCCTCGCGTCAATCACTTCCATGACATGTGCGACCGTGTGGAACGAACCACACACCAGCACGGTGTCTTCCGCTTTAGCGTCCGCCATTGCGGCATCCCATGCCTGCGCAACGCTATCAAATGATTTGCCGTTACCCAAATGCTCAAGCAGTTGTTCTGCCGTGGCACCGCGCGGCCCTTCCAGTGGCGCACAATACCAGTCATCAACCACGCTTTTCAACCAGGCCAGAGTTCCGGCAATATCTTTATCATGTAGCATACCGATAACCGCCAGCACGCGCCCGTTTTTCGGTAGCGCTTTCATACGCCCGGTGAGATATTCCGCCGCATGTGGATTATGCGCGACATCAAAAATAACGCGTGGCGACTCGCTCACAATCTGGAAACGTCCCGGCAAAATTGCGCTGGCAATCCCGTCGCGAATGGCATTTTCACTGACCTCCAGCCCGCTGGCACGCAGTGCCGCCAGCGCCGTTGCGGCATTCGGTTGCGGGACAAGCGGCAACGGCAGATTTTCCAGCGTGCCGTGAGCATCGCTAAACGTCCAGTCATGATCGGTGACGGAATAGTTCCACTCAACGCCCCGACGTTGTAGCAGTGCACCTTTTTCCTGCGCCACATCAGCAATGGTAGAAGGCATTTCCGGCTCACCGACAATTGCCGGTTTTTCGCTGCGAAAGATACCTGCTTTCTCGCGACCAATACTTTCGCGATCTGGCCCCAGCCAGTCGGTATGATCCAGCGCAATACTGGTTACTACCGCGACATCGGCATCGACAATATTGGTTGCGTCCAGACGACCGCCCAGCCCTACTTCCAGAATCACTACGTCAAGTTGTGCCTGCTTGAACAGCCACAACGCCGAGAGCGTACCGTACTCGAAATAGGTCAGGGAAATATCACCGCGTGCCGATTCAATCTCCGCAAAAGAAGCGGTGTGGGCCGATTCCGGCAATTCCTGACCCTGCACACGTACGCGCTCGGTATAACGCACCAGATGCGGCGAACTGTAGACGCCCACTTTGTACCCTGCCGCCATCAGAATCGACTCCAGCGTACGGCAGGTGGTGCCCTTGCCATTCGTACCCGCAACGGTAAACACAAATGGCGCTGGTTTCAGAATGCCAAGACGCGCCGCGACCTGGCTCACGCGCTCAAGGCCGAGATCGATAGTTTTACTGTGCAGGTTTTCCAGATAAGAAAGCCACGAAGCCAGAGGCGACGCGGCTTGAGGAGTGCGTTTGATAATCATGGTATCCGCTGATTCGTTACGGTGAGAATAGCAAAAGGGCAGAGCCAGTGGCCCTGCCCTTATCAGTTATCAGGCCTCAGGTTCCTGATCCGGTACCGGTGGCACCACTACGCCTTCACGCGGCGCTTCAGGATTCGGCGCTGGCAGATTCATCAACTTCGCCAGAATGCTCGCCAGTTTCAGGCGCATTTCCGGACGACGGACGATCATGTCGATCGCGCCCTTCTCGATCAGGAATTCACTGCGCTGGAATCCTGGCGGCAGTTTTTCGCGAACGGTCTGTTCGATAACTCGCGGACCGGCAAAGCCAATTAACGCTTTCGGTTCAGCGATGTTGAGATCGCCCAGCATGGCGAAACTTGCAGAAACACCGCCCATGGTCGGGTCGGTCAGCACGGAGATGTACGGCAAGCCGCGCTCCTGCATTTTTGCCAGTGCCGCAGAGGTTTTCGCCATCTGCATCAGCGACATCAGTGCTTCCTGCATACGTGCGCCACCAGAGGCGGAGAAGCAGATCAGTGGGCAGTTATCTTCCAGCGCCTGCTCAACGGCACGCACGAAACGCGCACCTACCACAGACCCCATGGAACCGCCCATAAAGGCGAACTCGAATGCCGCAGCGACAACCGGCATTCCATACAGAGTGCCTTTCATCACCACCAGCGCATCTTTTTCGCCGGTTTCTTTCTGCGCAGATGCCAGACGGTCTTTATACTTCTTGGAGTCACGAAACTTCAGCACATCTTTCGGCTCAAGCTCGCTACCCAGCTCCACAAGGCTTCCTTCATCTAACAGGCTATGCAGGCGATTACGCGCTGTCATACGCATGTGATGGTCACACTTCGGACAGACCTCAAGATTACGTTCCAGCTCAGCGCGGTATAAAACCTGACCGCAGCTATCACACTTAGTCCACACCCCTTCAGGAATGCTCGCCTTGCGGGTGGGAGTAATGTTGCTTTTAATTCGTTCAATCCAGCTCATTAGGGACCTTTCTGTCTGAACCTGGTTCGATGCCAGTTTTATCTTTGGGGACGCATAATGCCATTTTTGCCCCCAACAGACCATGAATGTTGCACATTAAAACATAACAGCCCGAAACTTTGGATAAAAAAGTGGTCGAACCGCAGAGTTACTTTTTATTTTGCGGCGCGTGCCGCAGCGCGTTTGTGGCGAATAAATTCGAAAACACCTGGCAATATTGAAACAAAAATAATGCCAACAATCATCAGTTTAAGGTTGCTCTGAATGAAGGGGAGCGTGCCGAAGAAATAGCCTGCGTAGGTAAAAAGCAGTACCCACAACAGTGCGCCAATCACGTTATAAGCGGCGAAATGACGGTACGACATGTGGCCCATTCCCGCAACAAACGGGGCGAACGTTCTGACGATCGGCACAAAACGGGCGAGAATAATCGTTTTGCCGCCATGTTTCTCATAAAACTGATGGGTTTTGTCGAGATAACTGCGACGGAAAATTTTCGAATTGGGATTACTGAATAACTTTTCACCGAACAACCGCCCGATAGTGTAATTGACCGCGTCACCCACAATCGCGGCGATCAGCATCAGCACCACCATCATATGGACGTTGAGATCGTTGGTCTCCAGTGATGCCAACGCTCCGGCAACAAACAGCAATGAATCACCCGGTAAAAACGGCGTTACCACCAGACCGGTTTCACAGAACAAAATTAAGAACAAAATGGCATAAACCCAGACGCCGTACTCCGCGACCAGCTCTGCCAGATGCACGTCAATGTGCAGGATAAAATCGATGAGGAAATAAATCAGGTCCATATTTGCCTATGCCTTGTACTCGTCATCTATCAGGCTGTAACTACGTTGGCTACAGCCTGAAATGTTCCGAGCATTATTCTCGTTAGTCCGCCAGAAATAGCGGGCCCATTGGCGGTTTTGGAAGATCATATCGGTCAGGGTAATCCACCGCGACCAGATATAGCCCTTCCGCTTTTGCCGTTGCTGCCGCCAGCGTTCTGTCCTTTGCCGCCAGCAACTCTGCTATCCAGCTCTCCGGCTGGTTGTGGGCACCGACTTCCATCAGGCTGCCGACAATATTCCTGACCATATGATGTACAAAGGCATTCGCTTTGATATCTACCACCACATAAGGACCGTGACGCGTGACATTAATATGCATAACGTTGCGCCACGGGGTCCGGGACTGGCACTGCACCGCACGGAACGAGGTGAAATCATTCTCGCCCAGCAAGCATTGCGCAGCCCGATGCATCCGTTCAGCGTCCAGCGGTTCGTAAAAATGGGTTACCCCTTTACTCAATACCGCCGGGCGCAGCCGATGATTGTAGATGATGTAGCGATAACGGCGAGCCGTGGCGCTAAATCGGGCATGAAAATCATCAGGTACAGCTTTAACCCAACGCACGGCGATGTCACCAGGTAAATTCGCATTTACGCCCAACGTCCACGCAGCGTCTTTGCGCTGCGCGGTCGTTTCGAAATGCACAACCTGCCCGGTGCCGTGTACCCCTGCGTCAGTACGCCCGGCGCAGAAGACGGTGATCGGTTCGTTCGCCACCTGGGAGAGCGCCTTTTCCAGCTTCTCCTGCACACTGCGGACTTCGTTCTGCCGTTGCCAGCCGTAATACTTACTGCCGTCGTACTCAATGCCCAGCGCAATTTTATAAACTGGCGGTTGTTGCTGGTCGGACATTAGTACAGATACTCCTGCACCAGTTTCTCGGCGATTTTTACTGCCATCAGCGCGCCGCCAAAGCGAACGTTATCGGCCACCGACCAGAACTGAACTTGCTCCGGCATACCGTAGTCATTACGTATGCAGCCAACGGAAAGATGCGGCGTACCAGAAGCATCTCCTACCTGAGTCGGGAATTCGTTCTCTTCAGAGAGCACAATATCTTCGCCCTGAGCAAACGCATCACGCGCTTCTTCTGCCGCCAGCGGACGCAGTGCTTCAAAGTTGACCATCTGGGCATGACCGTAGAATACCGGTGCCTGGACGACGCTTGCCGAAATCATCAGCCCTTCGTCCTGCAGGATTTTGCGTACTTCGTCAACGATACGACGTTCTTCACGCACGCTACCTTCGCTATCCGGCAGTAACGGCAGCATGTTGAACGCCAGCTGACGCCCGAAGAAATCTTCTTCGTCAATCGGAATGCCATTGAGTAATTTAGCACTCTGCCCCGCTAACGCATCGACCGCTTTTTTGCCCTGGGCGGAGGCTGAAATCAGGCTGGTAACGCTGATACGTGATAAACCGCCCTGATCAATTAGCGGTTTCAGTGCCGCCAGCAGCTGGCTGGTCAGACTGTCTGGTACGGCGATGACATTCCGGTTGCGGTAATCGGTCAGTACAAACGGGTTTACTTCCGGCACCACCAGCGGTACGTCGGGTTCGAGAGCAAACAATCCGCTGCTGTCGATCACCAGACAACCTGAGTTGGTTGCTTCTTCAACCCAGGTAGCGGTAGCTTCTTTGCCTGCGACAAAAAACGCCAGCTGCGCCTGCGTCCAGTCGAATTCAGCGGCATCCTGCACGGTGATTGTCTTACCACCAAAGCGCAGTTGTTCGCCTGCGCTTTCGTTACGTGCCAGTGCATAAATTTCCCCAACCGGGAACTGACGTTCAGCCAGCGTTTCAAGCAGGGCTTCGCCCACAGCGCCAGTTGCGCCCAGGACGGCAATGTTCCAGCCTTCAGACATGGTGGTTTACTCCAGAAATAGCAAAGCTCCCTGCCAATGTTACAGCAGAGAGCATGAAGAAGAGATTAACGTGCCGGATGATGAACGGCGTTAAAACCCAGTTTACACAGCAATGATGCCGCACTGGCGTCATCACAAATCACATACAGAGATGACCATTCACGGCGCTCAAGATAGTTTTTGCGCAGTTTATCGAACTCACCCGGTATCCCGGCGACTTTACGCAGCGGTGCGTCATCGCGGCGCACATCATACACCAAATGCACCAGCCTTTTCAGCGTCGGTTGATCGAGCGGGCCATGCAGCGTAATGCGACCAAACTCTGGCGCGGGCAGTAATGTATCCAGCGCAACGTGCTGTTCATGCCCAATAAACTTGCTATAAGCTTCAAACACTTGCGTAGTACCGCGTGCTTTACCTTCCAGGGTATAGCCTGCGATATGCGGCGTGCCGATATCCACTTTTTTCAGCAATTCCACGTTAAGTTCCGGTTCGCCTTCCCAGACATCCAGCACTACGCTTAACTTCTGGCCTTCGTTCAGGCAGGTCAGCAGGGCGGTATTATCGACGACTGCGCCACGGCAGGCGTTAATCAGGATCGCTCCCGGTTTCAGGCTGCGGATCAGTTTTTCATCCGCCAGATGCAGCGTTTTGTACGGACCATCTTTAAAGAGTGGCGTATGGAAAGTCAGAATATCCGCATGCTGGACTAATTCATCCAGCGAGCGGAAATCCCCCTCATCCCCACGGTCGGCGCGGGGCGGATCGCAAAGTAAGGTTTTGATCCCTAAAGCTTCCAGTCGCGCCTGTAAACGACGACCAACGTTACCAACGCCAACGATCCCCACGGTACGCTCGTGCAGTGAAAATCCATCGCGTTCGGCAAGCATCAGCAGGGAGGAGAAAACATATTCCACTACCGCAATCGCATTACAGCCAGGTGCAGCGGAAAAACCAATTCCCGCCTGCTTTAACCATGCTTCATCGACATGGTCGGTCCCCGCGGTGGCAGTGCCAACAAATTTAATGGGTTTTCCTGCCAGCAAAGATTCATTCACTTTCGTGACCGAACGCACCATAAGCGCATCCGCGTCTGCCAGTTGAGCGACGGGAATTGGACGCCCGGGAACCGCGGTCACCTCACCCAAACGGCTAAATAAGTCGCGGGCATAAGGCATATTTTCATCAACAAGGATTTTCACGTTTGTGTTACCTGTATGAGACGAGAGTTAACCAGACAAGTGTGCCATAATCTCGCGGCCAGGCATACTTGCGAAGATTTCAGGTATAAGGATACGTAATGATACAACCTATTTCCGGCCCTCCTCCTGGGCAACCACCAGGTCAGGGAGATAACCTGCCGTCTGGCGCGGGCAATCAGCCTTTATCCAGTCAGCAACGTACTTCGCTGGAAAGCTTAATGACGAAAGTGACCTCACTGACGCAACAACAAAGAGCAGAACTGTGGGCGGGTATCAGGCACGATATTGGTCTGTCGGGAGATTCACCGCTGCTTTCGCGTCACTTCCCTGCCGCTGAGCATAATCTGGCGCAACGTCTGTTGGCCGCGCAGAAAAGCCATTCTGCCCGCCAGCTTTTAGCGCAATTAGGGGAGTATTTACGTCTGGGGAATAATCGTCAGGCGGTCACGGATTATATCCGTCATAACTTTGGTCAGACGCCGCTGAATCAGCTCTCACCGGAGCAATTAAAAACCATTCTCACCCTGTTGCAGGAAGGGAAGATGGTTATTCCGCAACCACAGCAGCGCGAGGCGACCGACCGTCCTTTATTACCGGCGGAGCACAATGCGCTCAAACAGCTGGTGACCAAACTTGCGGCAGCAACGGGGGAACCCAGCAAACAGATCTGGCAATCGATGCTGGAACTTTCCGGGGTGAAAGATGGCGAGTTAATTCCAGCGAAACTGTTTAACCATCTGGTGACCTGGCTACAGGCGCGTCAGACGCTAAGCCAGCAAAATACGCCGACACTGGAATCACTACAGATGGCGCTAAAACAACCTTTAGATGCCAGTGAACTGGCGGCGTTATCGACATATATCCAACAAAAATATGGCCTTTCTGCGCAATCATCGCTTTCTTCTTCCCAGGCCGAGGATATTCTTAACCAGCTTTATCAACGGCGGGTTAAAGGGATTGAACCGCGTGATATGCAACCGCTGCTTAATCCTTTTCCACCGATGATGGACACGTTGCAAAATATGGCAACGCGTCCCGCGCTGTGGATACTGTTAGTCGCGATTATCCTGATGCTGGTCTGGCTGGTTCGTTAACCCCGACGAAACGACAGTATCGTGACAATAATTCCCAGCACCGCAGAGATCGCCCCGGCAAGAAATACCGAAGAGTAACCAAACGTGGTCGCCAGCATTCCCGCAAGCGCCCCGGAGACGCCGAGGGCGATATCCTGAAACGCGGCGTAACCACCCAGTGCGGTGCCGCGAACGTGTGAGGGGACGCGTTTAACCACCTCCACGCCCAGCGCAGGAAAGATAAGCGAACATCCGGCTCCAGTTAACGCCGCGCCCGCTAATGCGACCCACGCCCCTGGTGCTTGCCAGAGCAGCAACAAGCCCACGGTTTCTACAAGCAGAGAGACGATCGCCACTTTCACGCCGCCAAAACGGTCCGGCATCCAGCCAAACATGACGCGCATCACGACAAATGCGCCGCCAAACGCGGTAAGAGTAAAGCCCGCCATCGCCCATCCTTTGCTGGCAAAGTAGAGCGAAACGAAAGTCCCGATAACCGCAAAACCAACGCCTTGTAGTGCCAGACCTAACCCTGGTTTCCAGATAAGCCCGACAACGCTCCACAGCGATGGACGTTCCCCCGCCAGGGCCGGTACTTTGCGCACTGTGCCGTTACAGGCCCACGCCAGTAAGGGTAATGCCATTGTGGTGAGCGCCAGTGCGGCAAAACCGTAATGGCTATGAATCAACAGGCCAAGCGGCGCACCAACAGCGAGGGCACCGTAAATAGCCATTCCGTTCCATGACATCACTTTGCCGGAATGTTTTGGCCCAACGATGCCTAATCCCCAGGTCAGAGCGCCCGTCAGTAACTGGCTTTCACCAAAGCCAAGAATCAAACGCCCGACGACCAACAGAGCAAATTTGAACGGTGCGGGGACGGGCAAAATCGCCGCCAGCAGCAACGCGCCCCCCGCCAGACCACAAGCTAACATCCCCTGAAGCGCCGAACGTTTTGCGCCATATTGATCGGCCAGTCGCCCGGCGTAACCACGCGTCAGCACCGTAGCCAGAAACTGAATCCCGACGGCAATGCCGACCATAGTGTTGCCATAGCCCAGTTCATGATGAACAAACAGCGGGATAACCGGCAACGGTAAACCTACGGTCATGTAGGTGAGAAAAACCGCAAAAGCGATGCGAAAGAGCGAAAAATTGGCAGAAGATCGTGTTTCGGTTTGGCTTACAGCAGTCATGCATTACTCCAGAATGCAGCGCAAGGCGAGGAGTATCCCCGTCTCATCTCTCTGATTTCAGGGTTACGGTGCGTTGGCAGGATTTAACGCGTACGTCTTTTCTGAAGGAAATCGACAAAGCGGGAAGTTTGCCTGGAACTGGCGGCGATTGTCAATGATGTGAAAAAGGGAACCATCGGGTTCCCTTTTGCGTTAGTGCCGGAGGCCGCATTGGTGCGTAACGTCGGATACGGCGCTGGCGCGTCTTATCCGGCCTACTCCGAATTAATCTTTCAGCTTGCGCATTACCAGCGTGGCGTTAGTGCCGCCGAAGCCGAAGCTGTTAGACATAACTGTGGTCAGTTCGCGATCGGTCGTTTCGGTCACGATGTTCAGACCCGCAGCCTGCTCGTCCAGCTCTTCAATGTTGATGCTCGGGGCGATAAAACCGTGTTCCAGCATCAGCAGAGAGTAGATAGCTTCCTGTACGCCAGCAGCGCCCAGTGAGTGACCGGTCATTGCTTTGGTTGCAGAAATCGCCGGGCTCTTATCGCCGAACACTTCACGGATAGCTGCCAGTTCTTTCACGTCGCCAACCGGAGTCGAAGTACCATGAGAGTTCAGGTAGTCGATTGGGGTATCAACACCGTGCATCGCCATCTTCATGCAGCGCACTGCACCTTCGCCAGACGGAGCAACCATGTCTGCGCCATCAGAGGTTGCGCCGTAGCCAACGATTTCAGCATAGATGTGAGCACCACGCGCCAGCGCGTGTTCCAGCTCTTCAACCACTACCATACCGCCACCGCCAGCGATAACGAAACCGTCACGGTGAGCGTCGTAAGTACGGGAGGCTTTTTCCGGGGTGTCGTTGTATTTAGTAGACAGCGCCCCCATCGCGTCGAATTCGCAAGCCATTTCCCAGCACAGCTCTTCGCCGCCGCCAGCAAACACGATGTCCTGTTTGCCCAGTTGGATCTGCTCTACTGCGTTACCGATACAGTGTGCGGAAGTCGCACACGCGGAGCTGATGGAGTAGTTAACGCCGTGAATTTTAAACGGCGTGGCGAGGCAGGCAGAAACGCCGGATGCCATCGCTTTGGTGACCACATACGGGCCAACCGCTTTCAGGCCGCGCGGGCCGCGCATTGCGTCAGCGCCGAAAACCTGGAAACGCGGGGAGCCGCCGCCGGAACCTGCAATCAGGCCAACGCGCGGGTTATTCTGGTAAGCTTCCGGGGAGAGGCCAGCATCTGCAATTGCCTGCTCCATAGAAAGGAATGCATAAATGGATGCGTCGCTCATAAAGCGCACAACTTTGCGGTCAATGAGGCCAGTGGTATCCAGTTTTACGTTGCCCCAGACGTGGCTACGCATGCCGGAATCCTTCAGCTCCTGAGAGAAAGTGATCCCTGAACGTCCTTCACGCAGAGATGCCAGGACTTCCTGCTGGTTATTACCGATGCTGGAAACAATGCCCAGGCCAGTAATCACTGCACGTTTCATTCAATACCTCTGTAAGTCGCACATAGAGTAAGTTTCGAATGCACAATAGCGTACACTTGTACGCCGAACAAGTCCGATCAGCCAATTAATAGAGAAATTTGCGCAGCCTGACACACATCGCTAAGATCGAGCCACCGCCTGTAAGACGAGTAACTTACGTGAAACACTACTCCATACAACCTGCCAACCTCGAATTTAATGCTGAGGGTACACCTGTTTCCCGAGATTTTGACGATGTCTATTTTTCCAACGATAACGGACTGGAAGAGACGCGTTATGTTTTTCTCGGGGGTAACCATCTAGAGGCACGTTTTCCTGAACATCCACATCCTCTGTTTGTGGTAGCAGAGAGCGGCTTCGGCACCGGATTAAACTTCCTGACGCTATGGCAGGCATTTGATCAGTTTCGCGAAGCACATCCGCAAGCGCAATTACAACGCTTACATTTCATTAGTTTTGAGAAATTTCCCCTCACCCGTGCGGATTTAGCGCTGGCGCATCAACACTGGCCGGAGCTGGCCCCGTGGGCGGAACAGCTTCAGGCGCAGTGGCCTTTGCCCTTGCCCGGTTGCCATCGTTTATTGCTCGATGAAGGCCACGTGACGCTGGATTTATGGTTTGGCGATATAAACGAACTGACCAGCCAACTGGACGATTCGCTAAATCAAAAAGTAGATGCCTGGTTTCTGGACGGCTTTGCGCCAGCGAAAAACCCGGATATGTGGACACAAAATCTGTTTAACGCCATGGCGCGACTGGCGCGTCCGGGCAGCACGCTGGCGACCTTTACGTCTGCCGGTTTTGTCCGCCGCGGTTTGCAGGAAGCCGGATTCACTATGCAAAAACGTAAGGGCTTTGGGCGCAAACGGGAAATGCTTTGTGGGGTGATGGAACAGACATTACCCTTCCCCTGCTCCACGCCGTGGTTTAACCGTATGGGCAGCAACAAACAGGAAGCGGCAATTATTGGAGGCGGTATTGCCAGCGCGTTGTTGTCACTGGCGCTATTGCGTCGCGGCTGGCAGGTAACGCTTTATTGCGCGGATGAAGCCCCCGCGCTGGGTGCTTCCGGCAATCGCCAGGGGGCGCTGTATCCGCTTTTAAGTAAACACGATGAAGCGCTAAACCGTTTTTTCTCTAATGCGTTTACTTTTGCTCGTCGGTTTTACGATTTATTGCCCGTTAAATTTGATCATGACTGGTGCGGCGTCACGCAGTTAGGCTGGGATGAGAAAAGCCAGCATAAAATCGCACAGATGTTGTCGATGGATTTACCCGCAGAACTGGCTGTAGCCGTTGAGGCAAATGCGGTTGAACAAATTACGGGCGTTGCGACAAATTGCAGCGGTATTACTTATCCGCAAGGTGGCTGGCTGTGTCCGGCAGAACTGACCCGTAATGTGCTGGAACTGGCGCAACAGCAGGGTTTGCAGATTCATTATCAACATCAGTTACAGGATTTATCCCGTAAGGATGACGGTTGGTTGTTGAATTTTGCAGGTGATCAGCACGCGACGCATAGTGTGGTGGTACTGGCGAATGGGCATCAAATCAGCGGTTTCAGCCAAACATCATCTCTGCCAGTATATTCGGTTGCCGGGCAGGTCAGCCATATTCCGACAACGCCGGAGCTGGCGAAACTGAAGCAAGTGCTGTGCTATGACGGTTATCTCACGCCGCAAAATCCGGCGAATCAGCATCATTGTATTGGTGCCAGTTATCATCGTGGTAGCGAAGAGACGGCGTACAGTGATGAAGATCAGCAGCAGAATCGCCAGCGGTTGATTGATTGTTTCCCGCAGGTACAGTGGGCAAAAGAGGTTGATGTCAGTGGTAAAGAGGCGCGCTGCGGTGTGCGTTGTGCCACTCGCGATCATCTGCCAATGGTAGGCAACGTGCCTGATTATGACGCTACACTCGTGGAATATGCGTCGCTGGCGGAGAAGAAAGATGAAGCGGTAAGCGCGCCGGTTTATGACGATCTCTTTATGTTTGCTGCTTTAGGTTCGCGCGGTTTGTGTTCTGCCCCGCTGTGTGCCGAGATTCTGGCAGCACAGATGAGTGAAGAACCGATTCCGATGGATGCCAGTACGCTGGCGGCGTTAAATCCGAATAGGTTATGGGTGCGGAAGTTGTTGAAAGGTAAAGCGGTTAAGGCGGGGTAATCTGCTTTGGCATTGTTTGTCGGATGCGGCGTAAACGCCTTATCCGACCTACGCGTTACCTGTAGGCCTGATAAGACGCGATAAGCGTCGCATCAGGCATGGTGCTCCAGACGTCACAACTTACTGCTGTGAGGCCTGCTGAAACAGGTGTTCCCACATATCGGTAACCAGCGCCTGGTCACGCGGTGACAATTCACCCGCGCCAATGGCTTTTTCCAGACTCTGGCTAACGGTTGTATGTACCGCCTGAGCGGAGTGGTCGTCACCACTTTCCAGTTCTGCGATGGCTAATGTCAGGTGGCCACGCAAATACCCACTGGCAAACAACTCATCATCACTGGCATGGTCAACCATACCGTCGATTAATGCCAGAATGCGTGATTCAAACTCCGCGATCATCTTCTTTCCTCATTGTAAAACGTGGCGCTGGCTTCAGTTGAGCGCTTCCGGCCACGGGAACTGTTCCGCCGTAAGTTCCGGCGTGTGATAATAATTTTGTAGTGCTTTAATGAAGCGTGCCGGACGTTCGGGAATGCCGTTTGCCAGATAATCCATCACCTGCGCATGTACCCGCCGTTGAAACACCACGCGGTCCGGTTCGAAATCCCCTTCCAGATTGTCGCAGCTAACATTAAACGGATATCCCGCCGCCACGCAGAACAACCAGTCCAGCGCCTGCGGCTTCACTTCAACATCTTCAAACTGACTTTGCGTCTGGGCATCGCGTCCGTCCGGGCAATACCAGTAACCGAAATCAACCAGGTCACGGCGCGCTTTCCCGGCAATACACCAGTGCGAAATCTCGTGGATGGCGCTGGCATAAAAGCCATGAGCGAAGACGATTCTGTTATACGGTACTTCCGCATCAGCAGGAAGATAGATCGGTTCGTCGTCGCCTTTAATCAGACGGGTATTAAATTCATCGGCAAAGCAGCTATTAAAAATCTCAATCAACTGCTCATAGTGGTGTGTACTGTTCATTAGTTCATCCCCAACCAGTGGAGGATCTCCTGTCCGTGGCTATCATAAAGTAATTTGGCACTCATCACCGCCGAGACGATAACGATCATCGGGCGGATCAGCTTTTGTCCTTTGCTCAACACCAGTCTTGACCCCATGCGCGCGCCGAGGAACTGTCCTACCAACATCACAAATCCTGTCGCCCAAATCACTTTGCCACCGAGAATAAACAGCAGCAAACCGCCAATGTTTGACGTTGCGTTAAGTAATTTGGCGTGAGCAGTGGCTTTGGCGAGGTTGAATCCGCACAGCGTAACGAAGGCCAGCGCGTAAAACGATCCGGCAGCCGGGCCAAAAAATCCATCGTAAAAACCGACGCAACCACCTGCAATTAACGCGAAGGGTAAACCGTACATCCGGCGCTGGCGATCTTCTTCACCCAGCTTTGGCATCAGTAAGAAATAAAGACCGATACAAATTACGAGGATCGGTAAAATCTGCCGTAAGACATCGGCCTGAACATACTGCACCAGTAGCGCGCCGCTCATTGAGCCGACAAAGGTCATGGCGATATTGAGTTTTTGATCGCTTAAACTAACCACTTTACGGCGAATAAAGTAGATAGTGGCGGAAATAGAGCCACCGCAGGCTTGCAGTTTATTGGTTGCCAGCGCGTTAGCGGGAGACATCCCCGCCGCCATCAATGCCGGAATGGTGAGTAACCCACCGCCACCGGCAATCGAGTCGATAAACCCCGCCAGCATGGCGACAAAAAAGAGAACTCCCAGCAGCAGCGGGGAAACCATAAACAGGCTATTAAACGTTTCCATTAGATCACGTGCTCATCCAGTAGCGCCTGGCAGGAAGGCGGCAACGGAGGCGGTGTCTTCTTCTCAGGCTTTGTTGTTCCCGGTTTTGGAGGTTCAAACCAGCTTTGCAGTTCTGCCCCGCAACCATCGCCTGGTGGCGGTAAAGGTTGATCCTCACACTCCAGACTATCGGCAGGACAACGTAATCGTACATGCATATGCGCGCGATGCTGGAACCAGGGTCGCACTTTGCGCAACCAGTCGCGATCGGTGCCCGCATCAAGGCAAAGTTGTTGTTTAATCGCCGGATTAACAAAAATGCGCGTGACGTCTTTGTCCTGGGCGGCGAGTTTGATCAAGCTGAAAATTTCTGGCTTCCACAGCGCGGGGACAACGTGTTTACCGTCGCGGGAAACTAAATCTAACGCTTGCGGGCGCAAGAGCTGCGCGGAGGTCCAGCGTGTTTTCGGCAGTTGCAGGAAGATATCGACATCCAGTCCGGTCTGGTGGCTGGCGTGACCGCCGTTGAAACGACCACCAGCAGGCATCCCCATATCGCCAATCAGCACCGTACCCATGCCCAGATTGCTCACCTGGCGACTCAGACGCTGGATAAACATCACCAGGTCTGGGTGACCGAAATAGCGACGCTGATCGGTACGCATGACCTGATAATGTTCGGACTGTATCGGCAACGTGTCAGCACCGACGATACAGCCATTAGAAAAACTGCCTATCGATTGTGCGCTACCCGGCACAGGTTGGGTTATTTTTTGCCACGGCGTCGCTGCCAGGCTGGCGCTACTGGCAAGCAGGGCCAGCAGCGCAATCGCGGTTTTGTTCATTTTTTACCAGCGTGGAATATCAGTCTTCACATCGGCATTTTGCGCCCGTTGCCGTAACAGGTGATCCATTAAAACGATCGCCAGCATCGCTTCCGCGATCGGCACCGCGCGGATCCCAACACAAGGATCGTGACGGCCTTTGGTGATCATCTCAACTTCTTCGCCAAAGCGGTTAATAGTGCGCCCCGGCACGGTAATGCTGGAGGTTGGCTTCAGCGCCATATGGGCAATGATTTGCTGCCCGCTGCTGATACCACCAAGAATGCCGCCCGCATGGTTGCTCTGGAAACCGTCTTTGGTGATTTCGTCGCGGTTCTGGCTGCCACGCAGCGCTACCACGTCAAAACCATCACCAATTTCCACGCCTTTCACCGCGTTGATGCTCATTAGCGCATGGGCGATGTCGGCATCCAGGCGGTCAAAGACCGGCTCGCCAAGTCCGGCGGGTACGCCACTGGCAACGACGGTGACTTTCGCACCAATAGAGTCGCCTTCTTTTTTCAGCGCGCGCATCAGTTCATCTAACGCGTCGATTTTGTCCGGGTCCGGGCAGAAGAATGGATTTTGCTCGACCTGAGACCAGTCTTTGATTTCCAGTGGAATGTCGCCCATCTGGGTCAGGCAACCGCGAATCTCAATGCCAAATTTCTCGGCGAGATATTTTTTGGCAATCGCCCCTGCCGCCACGCGCATAGCGGTTTCACGGGCGGAAGAACGTCCACCGCCGCGATAATCACGCAGGCCGTATTTTTGTTCGTAAGTGTAATCGGCATGGCCTGGACGGAAGACATCTTTAATTGCGCTGTAATCCTGAGAACGCTGGTCGGTATTTTCGATCAACAAGCCAATGCTGGTGCCAGTAGTAACACCTTCAAAAACACCGGAGAGAATTTTGACCTGATCCGGCTCACGACGCTGGGTGGTATAGCGCGATGTCCCAGGGCGACGACGATCAAGGTCATGTTGCAGGTCCGCTTCCGTAAGCGGAATGCCTGGCGGAACACCATCGACGATGCAGCCGAGCGCCAGCCCGTGCGATTCGCCGAAGGTGGTTACGCGAAAGAGTTGTCCAATTGTGTTTCCAGCCATCACGGCTCCGTTATTGTTGTGTTTGCGTGTTTACTTAATCTTTATAAATCGCGAAATGTTCACGGGCCGCCAGCAGCTGCTCTTTGGTGAGCATAAACACACCATCGCCGCCGTTATCAAACTCCAGCCATGTGAACGGAACATCCGGATATTGTTCCATAAGATGTACCATGCTGTTGCCCACTTCACAAATCAGCACACCATCATCAGCGAGGTAATCTGCCGCGTTACCGAGAATGCGACGCGTCAGTTTCAGGCCGTCGGTGCCAGATGCCAGACCGAGTTCCGGCTCGTGGCGGTATTCGTTTGGCAGGTCGGACATATCTTCCGCATCGACGTACGGCGGGTTGGTGACGATCAGGTCGTACTGCACTTTCGGCAAGTCACGGAACAAGTCGGAACGAATCGGAATGACGTTGTGGATCAAACCGTGTTCTTCGATGTTCTGTTCAGCAACCGCCAGCGCGTCTGGAGAGATGTCCACCGCGTCGACTTCCGCTTCCGGGAAGGCATAAGCACAGGCAATGGCGATGCAGCCGCTACCGGTACACATATCTAAAATGTGCTGCGGTTGCTTACTGATGAGTCCGGCAAATTTATTGTTGATCAGTTCACCAATCGGCGAGCGCGGCACCAGCACGCGTTCATCGACGTAAAATTCATGACCGCAGAACCAGGCTCTGTTGGTCAGGTAAGCCACCGGAATGCGTTCGTTGACGCGGCGGATCACGCGCTCAACAATACGGTGTTTTTCGCTGGAGGTCAGACGCGCGGTGCGCATGTCTTCCGGAATATCCAGCGGCAGGTAGAGCGAAGGCAACACCAGTTGCACGGCTTCATCCCACGGGTTATCGGTGCCGTGGCCGTACCAGATATTCGCCGCGCTGAAGCGGCTCACCGACCAGCGCAACATGTCCTGAATGGTTTGCAGCTCATTTACTGCTTCATCAACGAAAATTTTATCCACGTATTCCTCCAGGGCATGATCGCAATAATTTCGGCGGCTAGTTTGCCATGAAGATGACGATAAATCAGCATTCACGCGCGGTGAGTGAGGAAAAATACGTTTAAAACGATCGATTGTGCTACGAGTCGGGTAAACTGTAGGAAAATTAGAAATAGAGAAAGATAAATGAAAAAGAAAACAACACTTAGCGAGGAGGACCAGGCGCTGTTTCGCCAGTTGATGGCGGGGACTCGCAAGATTAAGCAGGACACGATTGTCCACCGACCGCAGCGTAAAAAAATCAGCGAAGTGCCAGTAAAGCGGTTGATTCAGGAACAGGCCGATGCCAGCCACTATTTTTCGGACGAATTTCAGCCATTATTGAATACCGAAGGTCCGGTCAAATATGTTCGCCCGGATGTCAGCCATTTTGAGGCGAAGAAGTTACGCCGTGGCGATTATTCCCCGGAGTTGTTTCTTGATTTACACGGTCTGACGCAGCTACAAGCCAAACAGGAACTGGGGGCGTTGATTGCCGCCTGCCGCCGTGAACATGTGTTTTGCGCCTGTGTGATGCATGGTCATGGTAAGCATATTTTGAAGCAGCAAACGCCACTGTGGCTGGCGCAACATCCGCATGTGATGGCATTTCACCAGGCACCAAAAGAGTATGGTGGCGATGCGGCGTTGTTGGTGCTGATTGAAGTGGAAGAGTGGTTGCCGCCGGAATTACCCTGAATATTAAAAGGTGGATGAGTCGGGCCATTTAGCCTTGGATACTGGCGTCTCAACCCTGGCGATAATGAACGTAATAATCGGGCATTAATTGAAAAACGTAAGCAGCTTTCCGACAGCCTTCTGTGGGCTAATGGCATTGACCCTTCAGAGGGGCTTGAGGATGACGACCTGCTGCAAGCGCTTATCGACGAATTACTCACCCTCGTCGACGGTTATCTGGCACCTTTCGCTCCCGTGATGGCGAATATTCTAAAAAACTGGATGACCGCATGACATAACGGACAACGGGGCCTGATGGCCCCGTTGTGTGGTGTATACGCTACAGCTCGTTGAGCGTGTACTGGAAGCGGCAGGTGGAATCAATCGGCTGGCGGCTGCTGGTATCGACACGCACCACCATGTCGTGCAGTTGCTTGTCAGTGATGGGATGCCTGTTTGGCGCCACCGTAACATTAGCATTATCACAGCCTGATGATGAAAACGTGATCATTTGCGCAACCCAGCGACAGTAAGCGCCCTCTTCATTCATTTGCGAGCCATCACATAGTTTGCCGTCTTTCATCAGATAGGTTGAAAGCGTTTTTTCAATCACACCCCCCGTCGATTGCAAAGACAGTGTTTTCGTTTTATTGATATAGTTTTCATCCCACGAAACATCATACGGCGTAACTGACACGGTTGGGCACACGGACACGGTTGCATTTGGTCCATAATAGATATCTTTATCAACAGAACCGACCACAACCTGGCTGGTGGCTCTGATACTCACTAACCACGGGCAGCCTCCCACATCACCATCGACGGTAATATCCAGAGGCAGCTTGAGACATTCCCAGCGGCTGTCTTTGGCTTCCAGTGCCTCCATGCCCGGACAAAATGAATTATTTACAATTGTCCCATCTTTTACCGTAATCGTCGGCGCAGGAGAACTGCCCGTTCCTGTCCATGTGCGATTGGGTAAGTTGCCAAGCGTCATAACATAATTACTTTGATAATAGGTACCGTAGTAAACACTCGAAACCTCAGCAACATCAAGATACAGTTCGACCTGACTATTCCAGCCAAACGTAGCATAGTAGATATACACATTACGAAATGTCTGCCCCATCCCGGCCCGACTACCGAGCATAAAAACCATCAGGATCAAAAGACGAAACAGCAAGTTAGTTTTTTTCATCTTATATGTACTCAAACGTTGCGGTTAAGGAGGCGGTAAACTCACCCATCGTCACTTCCCGCCCGCTTTTCGCCTGGAGCCAGGCATTAAAATTCAGATTGTTATTGCCGTTACTCAGCACAAAGGTCGCGCCGCTGGTATTGTTAATCGGCACCGGTGTTCCATCGGTTTTTTCCATGCCAATTCCGACACCTTGCGCCGCCGAAGATACATCCAGCGCCAGAAAGCCCGGCTGTTCACTGTCTTCTGTACCGGTCAGCGTCACCCGGACTTCATACTGAGCTGGCCCTTTGCAATCTTTGAGCTGAAACACCACTGGCACCCGCGCAGACTGCCCGGTCACCATCAGGTCTTTACGGCTAACGGTGGGAAAATGCACCTCCGCCAGCGACTCGCCCTGAACGACTAACGTGCAGGACTTGCTGAGTAAATTGCCGTAGAAATGCAGGTTGTCAGCCGCCTGAACATGGGGCGTCAGCAGCACCGTCGCCAGTACAGCCGCGCAGTGAGATATCCGTTTTAGGTTCATTGGTAATCCACCTGTAATGTTGCGTAGGCAGAAAAGGTTCCGTCGCTGAGCGCCGCATCATTGGCTTTCACCGGCACAGCTTGCAGCGTTGGCGGCGTTGACGGGTCAATTTTCAACGGTGTTCCCAGCTTAAACGGCTGGCCGTTTTGCTGTAGCTCAATCCCCAGGCCGCTAACGTCCGTTTCAATGGCGGAATCATCATAAGGGGTTTGGCTGCCCGTCCAGGTCAGGCTCATCTCCCAGGCGTCGTCGCGCACATCGGGGTCACATGTGATGGTGTAAGGCACATCCTGACGGAAATTATCGCCGTTAATGTTGTCGATAATGACGTTGCGAAACTCAACTTCGATCGTCTTACCATCGCTGATAGTACAGGCGGGTGGCGAAACCAGCGTGCCGTGAAAAGTAACGTCGTTAATCGCGGCCTGCGCCAGGCCAGCAAAACCGTAAATTAAGCACCATGCGAGTCGTTTCATTGGTAGTCCACCACCATGGTCATGGTCGCATTAAACTCCGATGCCATCAGTTCCACACCGCTCTGCTTCACCGGAACGGCTTCGAAGTCTGGCTGAGTATTGATGTTGAACGGCAGCCAGCTACTGTTACCCACTGCCACCAGCGAATGGTCAGCGGCATTCTGAATACGAATGCCAAAACCGCTGATTCCAGTACTCAGCACCGTTTCGCCGTTGATGGTCGTGGTGGTGGCCTGAAGCTGCATTTGCAGGTCGTCGCTGACACTGTTTGAGCAGTTCAGGGTGTAGCCCACTGCCTGACGGTAGTTGGCACCATCAATGCTTTTAATAATCACATTGCCGAACTCCACCGCGCTTCCCTTTACCGAACAGGGCGGCGGTCCATCCACCAGCACGCGCAACGTCAGATTGACGATTTTGCCGCCCGCCATTGCCGGGAAAACGGTCACGCCACAGGCCAGCAATAGCGCGGCAGATCCGGTCAGAAAGAACGCTTTCATGTTGCTTCTCCCGTTATCAACCTTTGCTGCTTTGATCTTCATCCACCTTGCAGGTGTTCCCTTCACAACGGAAGATCAGCGGCATGCGCGCGCCGTAGTCGTTGATATAGGTCAGCACCGGGGCGCTCGCCATTTTTGCCTTTAACGGTTGTGACGTTTTCGGTGGCATCACCAGCGGTTTAAACCCGGCGGCAGTCAGCCCTTTCTTCTGTGTGCTGGCATCGCTGATGATGACGTGGTACGGCGTCGGGTTATTGACGGTATAGTCCTGGCCACTGCGCGTGAGTGTGACCTTAAACTGCCACGGTCTTCTCATGTCAATCTTCTCCAGCGCCTTTGGTCGCCAGAACAGCTTGATGCGCGTTTGCAGCGCAATTTGCAGGGTGTTGGCTTTCCCGGACTTTGGCGGGATCTCACGCACGTTGTAGTAGAACAGGCTTTCTCGGTCGGACGGCAGTGTGTGAATGTCCGGCAGCGCCTGAATCTTCACCTGGCCGTTCATCATAGCGTCAATACGCTGCACCGGCGGCAGTACTGCCAGCGGCGAAGTGATTTTGTTGCCCTTCTCGTCTTCCAGCCAGCTTTGCGCCAGGTAAGGCAGCTTTTCGTTGTTGTTACGCAACGTCACGCTGATCGATTTATCGCTTTCGTTAAACACCAGACGGGTGCGATCCGGGGTGACCGATGCATGCGCCGTCAGGCTGGCGGTGGTAAGCAGTGCCATCAGCGCTGTGCTGACGAGCATTGGACAGGATAATTTATAAGACATTGATCGTTCCTTAATCAGATTATTGAGTTGCTGAAATTGACGTCGGCGCTTCCGTTGGTGTGACTTGCCGCGTCTGGTCCTGAATAACAGGCTTAATTTCTGGCGCTGAAGAATCAGGGGCTGCCGTTCCCTTTTGTTCACACGGCAACAACAGACCGCTGAACAAATCGGCAGGTAGCGGCTTCGGCAATACGATCTCGCATTGTGCGCTGCCTTCCCAGAACACCATCATATGCTCGTCCGCATTGACCCCCGCCAGATAGACATTGCCTTCATCATCCACAATGCCAACCTGCTGCTGCTCGTCGTTTTTCACTTCCGCGCCAAACGGCGGGTAGCTACCGTCACGCAACCGCAGTACCGCCATCGCTTTTTGCCCGCTGATCACTTTGAATTTACGATAGCCGATTGCGCCTTCCGTCAGAGTCGCCTGCACCACCGACTGGGTGGCTTCCGCATCTTCCGGCAAGTTGTTTAAATCGATATACGCCTGATTGCGATAGTAGTTGTTAATATCGGCGACCACCGCCTTGCCAAACATATTGGTGTACACCGGCGCGCCGTTGCTTTCGACCGGCACGTTGGCAATCCCGTCGGCGTCAATCAGCAGGCGCGTGCCGCCCATGTTCTGGGTACGGTGCAGCGCCCCACCATGCGCGGTCAGCGTTGCCCCGCCCTGTAAGGCGATCCCCGCCGAACGGTATTCCCCTTCATGGTAGTTGGCGCTGAGATCAACCTTCGCCAGCGAACCGTCGTGGCTCAGATAACCATCCGCGCTGCCGTGCTGCTCGCTGGTGCCAACGTTAACCTGGTAGTGCGTTGCGTCATCGACGCGCTTAAAGTAACCGACCTGGCTGCTGTCCGACCCGCTGCCGTAGGAACCGTTGTAGGTCACGGTGCTGCTGTCGCTCCACGGAATGCTCATACTGAGGTACATCCCCTTATCCGCATTATCGTCATATTCGTAGCGATAGCCGGTCACCGAGATGCTCATGTTGCGAATGCTCCCCATATTAAAATAGTGGGAAAACATCAGGTTATAGTTTGTCTGTTCCGGGCGATCCCAGTAAGTACGATGGGAGTAGTTGAGATAGATCGAAACACCCGCAGCGGCAAAGTTCTGGTTATAGGTGATCGTATACATCTCTTTGTCGTTACCGGTCCGCGCCATGTCCGACTGGTTCGCGTCCAGATACTCGCTCATGGTCATGAAGTTCTTTTCGGAGAAACGGTAGCCTGCAAAGGTGACGCGGCTGTTGAGTTCGTCAAAGTCTTTGGCATAGCTCACGCGAAAGGAGTTGCCGTCCAGTTTTCCTTTGCCGTATGCGCTGTCATGATCCAGGTTGACGTGCGAGTGAGTCACATCGAACGCCAGCGCGCCAAACTGTGCGAGGTCGCGCCCCACCCCCATCGCCGCCGACTGATAGTGTTTATCTGCCAGCGCACCACCGTAGAGCGACCAGCCATCTGCCACCCCCCATGACGCTTCTCCGCCGGAGAAAAAGCCGCCTTCGGTCTTGTGGTTCCAGTCTTCCGGACGCCCCATCATCACTTTGTAACGCACCTGCCCCTGGCGCGTGAGGAATGGCATAGATGCGGTCGTAACGTCATATTCCTGCACCTGACCATTCTGTTCTTCAACGCGGACGTGCAGTGTGCCGGAGACGGAGTCGCCGATATCCTGAATGCGGAATGGCCCGGCGGGAACCTGGGTTTCGTAAAGTACCCGGCCCATCTGGCTAATGGTGACTTTTGCACTGCTGTGCGCCACGCCGGAAACATCCGGTGCATAGCCGCGCAGGTTGGGCGGCAGCATCTGGTCATCGGTGCTGACGCTGCTGCCGATATAGTTAAAGCCGTCGAAAATATCGGAATTGAGATAATCTTCCCCCAGCGACAGCTTCGCTTTTAAAGAGGGTAAGGCCCGCCAGGCGTAATAACGGCTCCAGTCCCAGTTTTTGCTCGTTGTACTGTTACTGCTGTCATCGTCGTCATCGTTGCTGCGGGTGTGCTGATAATCACTTTGCCAGTCTGCACGGAAACGCCATGCCCCCAGGTTCGCCCCAACGGTACCGTTGCCGCTGATATCATGTGAGTCCTCGCCCCCCTGCTCCTGATGGCGAGTTTGCGCATTGAGGCTGTAGTCGGCAATCAGGCCAGGAATACCGTCGTCCCAGCGTGAGGGAGGGTCCCAGTCGCTGCTGGTATATTCGAGGTAAGCCTGTGGCACTGTCAGCAGCAACGCCGACTGGCTTAAATCATTCTCGACTTCCATCCCGTCTAATTGACCTGGTTTAAGGCATTCATCGTTGTGCGTCCACTGCAGGCTTTTTGCTATCCCTTCTTTCAGCCCCAGCGCCGCCACTAACTCAGGTGTCAGGCAGGCATAGTTTTTTGTTGGATCGTTTTCAGAGACGTACCAGTTAATGTCGTATTCATCAGAAAGGGGTTGTTTATTTATAAATACACGTAAATTATATTTACCCGCGTCGACATACCCTTTTTTTGAAAACTTACCGAGATCAATTTTCGTATCGCCCTTTAACTCAAGGAAACGGGGGTCAAATTGAATTGAATCATCAGCCCATGCATTGACTGACCCACCAGAGATTGCCAGCGCAATATAGCAGGCGATTCCCCGCAGCCGAAAATTTGAGTGATTAGGCATACACATATCCGTTTGTGAAACAGTCGTAAATCTGTTGCGTGTTGAATAACCCCACAGCAGAACGCTGTGGGGTTGTCACATCAGAGATAAGTAATCTGGAATGTGGTCAGGGTTTCGAACTGGCCGAGATCCGGCGCATCGGTTTCACCCACCAGCCAGGCTTTAAAGTTCAGCGTTTGCTTGTCTTTACCCTTGCTGGTTGAAGTATCCATCACGATTGGCTGAACAATCTTTTCGCCCACTTTATAACCTTTGCCATGGGTATCGCCGATTACCAGGCTCACGTGGTTCATGGCAACACCGCTGTCAACATTGAATAACGCATAGTTATCCGTGTTGGCTGGCCCCGCGTAGTTAGTACCGGTGAACGTGGTCTCCATGTTTGTTTCAGTGGTAAACACGCAATCCTGTAAACGGATCTGGAAATCTTTCGGTGTGGTAGTGCCACCGCCGGTCAGTTTAGCCGCACCGATGTCACCCATATCGACTTCCAGTTTGTGATCGTCTGGAACGATAGAGCACGGGGAGTCTTCAATGGTGCCGTAGAAGCGCGCGGTACCGTTGTTGCCTGCTGCAAAAGCAGAACTGGAAACAACTGCGCCCATGACCATCGCCGCAGCAATGGCTGTTTTGGCAAACTTACTCATTATTTGTCCTTAAATCATTAAGAGTTATAATATAATCACCTGACATAAAATTAATATATATTATGCCCGATATTTATAGTTAGCCATTGAACATATACACTCCAATATAATCATAGAATGTAAACAAGTATTCTCTGGTGTGTCTGTATGTTGGTCTTATCTATAAAAAAACTCAATTTAGTAATACTTAAACACTTTATGTAGATTTTATTAATTAATACATCTACAAAATACTTTCACCACTTTCCAACAAAAAAACATGCGAATTATCAACAAAAAAACAAACCATTATAATCAACAAAAATGAATTGCTTATAAAGCACACTAAAAAAATTATAATGACCTTACCATTATTTATTGCTAAAATTTAATATTAATTAAATCAATAAATATATATTCAAGACACAAAACCATTATCTTCTTTATTTTATTACGGGATTCAATAATGGGAAAATATAATAACTATCGAGAGTTGTTAAATATTAACAACATTTAGACAAGAAAAAGAATGATTGTATGACGGAGAAACTGCCCGGTGTACGCGCACGTAACCGGGCATTGATTGCTTAAATTGCTTTTGCCATCTTCAAATTACAAGGGCTCATTTGCCAGTTGAATTGGCCTTTTCCGCTTTCATCAAGCGTTACGCTGGCAATCGCTGAAGTGGTAAACATAGGCGGCGTTTCGCCCGGACATAACTCGGCAACCAGATACCCGACTAACGGTAAGTGAGAGATTACCAGTACCGAAGCAACACCTTCATTGGTCAACGCCTGCAAATAGGCGCCGACCAGACCAACATCGCCGCAGGGCGTTAACTCCGGCAGAACTTCTGCACTGGAAGGCAGGTTCAGACAATCCCCTACTTCTTCCAGTGTTTGCTCGGCTCGCAGGAACGGGCTCACCAGAACGCGTTCGATTTCCACTTTTTGACCTTTCAGCCAGTTCGCCATCAGGCGAGATTCGTCACAACCGTTAGTAGTCAGAGGACGAACCGAATCACTGGCGGCATCGAGGGCTGCGTCGCCGTGACGCATGATAAAAACTTGCATATTGCACCGCTTTTGTTAACCAGATTCGCCCGTTTTCTTTCATCTGAAACCAGAGAAAGAAAACGGTGGCCGGCATTGTGCCTTATCCATTCACCGAATGAAACGCTGTTTTTTACCTCAATGGCGTAAGTATAGTCAATATGCGTTTACATTTTGAGCAACACTCCGCCATTCAGCGCGGATTCATATAGCTTTGACCTTCTTATTGCAGGTCAGTTGCAGTTGTTTTCCAAAAACTTTCCCCACGCTTGCTCATCTCGACTAAACGCTCGCAAGGGGTAAAACGGGAACCATACTGCGTGGCCAGTCGTTGCATTATTGCAACCACTTCGCCTGCGCCGAGAGAATCGATATAGCGGAACGGTCCACCGAGAAATGGCGGAAAACCAATGCCAAATACCGCGCCTATATCCCCGTCACGCACGCTACGGATAACCTGCTCGTCCAGACAACGTACTGCTTCATTCAGCATCAACATCACACACCGTTCAGCAACCTGCGGTGCGGAGAGTCGCCCCTGCCCTTGTGCGCCAATGAGCGGGTAAATGGCGGGATCGACCTGTTTTTTGCTTTTACGCCCTTTCTGACCATAAAGATAGAAACCCCGGCCATTTTTTCTGCCTTTGCGATCGTCGTTCAAAATTGAAGAAACAACATTTGCAGGCGCGCTAAAACGTTCTCCATAAGCGGCTTCCAGTACAGGAATAATTTTAGTCCCGGTGTCGATTCCTACCTCATCCAAAAGTTGGATTGGGCCTACCGGAAAACCAAATTTCACCAGCGCGGCATCAATGTGCTCTACCCGTTCACCTTCGGTCAACATGCGGATAGCTTCATTAATGTAAGGCGCTAAAATGCGATTGACGTAAAACCCGGCTTTGTCACGCACGACAATGGGCGTTTTGCCCTGTTTTTTCGCCAGTTTTACTGTGGTAGCGATGGTTTGCGCCGATGTCCCCGCATGAGGAATAATCTCTACCAGCGGCATTTTTTCCACCGGACTGAAGAAATGCAGGCCAATAACTTGCTCAGGTCGCGCGGCGTGAGCGGCGATATCGGCAATCGGTAAAGATGACGTATTCGAAGCAAAGATGGTATGAGCGGCGCAATTTTGCTCCACTTCCGCCACCATCTGTTGTTTTAATTCGAGATTTTCAAACACCGCTTCAATAATCAGATCGCGATGGGCAAAGCCGCGATAGTCCGTCGTTCCGGAGATTAATGCCAGCTGTTTGTCACGTTCGCTGGCTTTGAGATGACGACGGCGAACTTTGCCCTCCAACTGATCCCAGCTGTACTTCAATGCATGATTTATGCCCTGCGGGTTGATATCTTTAATTCTGACCGGAAGCCCCGCTTTACAAGCAGTGACATAAGCAATACCGCCGCCCATCAAGCCACCACCTAGAATCCCCACGCTGTTTAATGGCGCAGGCGGCGCATCACTGCCGGGATCTTTTTTCACTTCCGTACTGGCAAAAAAGATATTGCGCAGCGCCTGTGATTGCGGCGTCATCGCCAGTTCACCAAACGCCCGAGCTTCGGCGTCATAGCCACTGCTGGTCCCCTGCGCTAAACCGGTTTCAATAACGTCAAGAATGCGTTTCGTCGCTGGATAGTTACCCTGAGTTTTTTGCTCTGTTTTCTTGCCGACCATTTTGAACAGCAGCGCACGACCTAACGGCCCCGCCAGAATACGCTCGCGTACAGGTAGAGGGCGTGAAGATGGACGATCCTGCTTTGCCAGCTCAACAGCGGCTTCCAGCAAAATGGAGTGCGGAACAACGTCATCCACCAGCCCCAGCTTTAATGCCTGTTTCGCCCGAAGTTGTTTTCCGGTGAGGATCATCTCTAATGCTGTGCTGACACCTATCAGGCGCGGTAAACGCTGGGTGCCGCCTGAACCGGGTAACAATCCAAGTTGTACTTCAGGCAAACCGAGTACCGTTTTAGGATCATCAGTACACACGCGACCGTGGCACGCCAGCGCCAGCTCCAGCCCGCCGCCCAGGCAAGCGCCATGAATAGCCGCGATAACCGGAACGGGCAAAGCATGAATCTCCGCCATTAACTGTTGACCCTGCCGCGCCAGTGCTTCCGCTTCTTGCGCCGTTTTGCAGTTGGCGATCATATTGATGTCTGCACCAGCGATAAAGTTGTCCGGTTTCGCGGAGATAAACACCACACCGCGCAGATCTTTATTTTCGCGGAGTTGTTTAATAATGGCGCGCACCTGCGAGGCAAACTCCGCCTTCAGGGTATTCATTTTCTCACCCGGTACGTCGATGGTGATAACAGCAATGTTGTCCAGACGGACATTAAGGGTAAACGCTGATGCCATTTCCATTATTCCGCCTCCACAACTATTGCCGCGCCAAGCCCACCCGCAGCACAGGCGGTCACTAATCCAAATCCACCGCCGCGACGGCGAAGTTCATGCAATGTCTGGGTAATCATTCGCGCGCCGGTCGCCGCGAAGGGATGCCCGTAAGCAATCGAACCGCCAAGCACGTTAAATTTGCTATCGTCCACTTCGCCAGTGGCATGTGCACGCCCCAGTACATCACGAGCAAAACGTTCACTACCCAGCAACTGAATATTCGCCAGTGTCTGAGCTGCAAAGGCTTCGTGCATATCGATCAATGTCAGATCGCTCATTGTCAAACCGGCACGTTCCAGTGCCAGCGGCGTTGACCAGGCCGGACCGAGCAACATGTCCTGCCAGACATCTATCGCAGTAAATGCGTAACTGCGCAGATACCCCAGCGGTACCAGCCCTAATTCTTTCGCCCGCGATTCGGTCATCAGGATCACCGCCGCTGCGCCATCGGTCAGCGGCGTACTGTTTGCTGCCGTTACCGTCCCGTGTTTACGATCAAACGCCGGACGCAACTTTGCGTAATCAGCAAGCGAGGAATTACCGCGAATATTGTTGTCTTCGGCAAGCGGTTGTTTATAAGGAGGGATAAAGGCAGTCATCACCTCTTCTTTGAGTTTACCGTCTGACCACGCCTGAGCAGCACGCTGATGCGAACGGTGCGCCAGTGCATCTTGCTGTTCTCGGGTGATGCCGTAGGTTTTCGCCATTTGCTCTGCGGTGTCCCCCATCCGCAAGCCGGTAGAATACTCTGCTACCGCAGGCGGTACGGGCATTAAGTCGCGTAAACGCAGGCGAGAGAAGAGTTTCAGGCGCTGGCTCATTGTGCGGGCTTTGTTGACATCAACCAGTACGCGCGCCAGTTTTTTACTGACGCCAATTGGCAATACGGAAGAGGAATCTGCCCCACCGGCAATCCCCGCGCGAATAGTTCCCGCCATCAGGCTTTCTGCGACGTTTGCAACCGCCTGGAAACTGGTAGCGCAAGCGCGGCTGACGCTGTAAGCATCTGTATGCACATTCATTCCAGTACCGAGAACAATTTCACGCGCAATGTTGGGGGCTTCCGGCATTTGTACGACCTGACCAAAGACCAGTTGTTCAATCACTTCAGCGGGGATCTCGCTGCGTGCCAGCAGTTCGCCTACCACCATCTTCCCCAAATCAACAGCAGGAATGCCATGAAAAGCCGTCGCCTGGCGGGCAAAAGGCGTACGTAACCCGCTAACGATGGCGATACGATCGCCCTGGCGGGTAACCAGCGGTAAAACCTGACCCATAACACTCCCCTGTAAAAAAATAAATAAAGTGGTCTGACCTGATCATAGTCTTAACCATTTTTTTACATTTAGCCAAGCGGAGAAAAAGGAAAGTGGGAGCTATGACACAGTGAAGACAGGAGAAAGAAAAGAAAACACCCCTGCCAGCAACTGACAGGGGCATACGTACCCGAGAGGAATTAACGCAGACCCAGCTGGAAGATCAGCATTTCAGCTTCGCAGGCAAAAGTGAAATCGATATCCAGGCGCACACCGTCAGACTCTTCAGTGAAAGTCGGGGTGATTTTGCACGGTTCGGATTCCACGCTACGGGCTTTTTCAGTCAGCGCCGCCAGCGTTTGTTCTGCTTCTGCGCGGTTTGCAAACACACGGCTGTAAGACGCGGTGCAGTCGGAGTTGTCCATAATGGTGCCAACATCCATACAGCAGCAAACCGGGGTTTCATCAGCACTACATTTACTCATCGTTGATTTCCTCTGTATGTGCACCCAAGGTGCCAGATAAACGTTGTGGATATTTTACGCTTCCGGAAAGTGCTGCTCCAGTTGTTAATTCTGCAAAATCGGATAAGTGACCGAAATCACACTTAAAAATGATCTAAAACAAAATTCACCCGAATCCATGAGTGCGCCACCTCCCAATTTTGCCAGCTGGATCGCGTTTCTTAGATCATATCTGAAAAAAGATAGAAACATACTTGCAACATTCCAGCTGGTCCGACCTATACTCTCGCCACTGGTCTGATTTCTAAGATGTACCTCAGACCCTACACTTCGCGCTCCTGTTACAGCACGTAACATAGTTTGTATAAAAATAAATCATTGAGGTTATGGTCATGAGCCAGAAAACCCTGTTTACAAAGTCTGCTCTCGCAGTCGCAGTGGCACTTATCTCCACCCAGGCCTGGTCGGCAGGCTTTCAGTTAAACGAATTTTCTTCCTCTGGCCTGGGCCGGGCTTATTCAGGGGAAGGTGCAATTGCCGATGATGCAGGTAACGTTAGCCGTAACCCCGCATTGATTACCATGTTTGACCGCCCGACATTTTCTGCGGGTGCGGTTTATATTGATCCGGATGTAGATATTACCGGACATTCTGATTTAACCGGTCAGAGTGCAAATGCTAAAAATATCGCACCGACAGCATGGGTACCTAACCTGCACTTTGTTGCGCCTATTAACGATCAGTTTGGTTGGGGAGCGTCAATAACTTCCAACTATGGCCTGGCTACGGAATTTACCGACAACTACGCTGCTGGTATCTATGGCGGTAAAACCGATCTGCAAACAATCAACCTTAACCTTAGCGGGGCTTATCGCCTTAACAATAGCTGGAGTTTTGGTCTTGGTTTTGATGCAGTTTATGCCAAGGCAAAAATTGAGCGTTACGCCGGTTCGCTGGGGCCATTGTTGTCTCAACAGTTGATTGCCCAGGGTGTACCCGCTTCATTAACCAATGGTATTAATACTCCGGACTCTCAAATTGCTCATTTGAAAGGTGACGAATGGGGCTTTGGCTGGAACGCGGGTATTCTTTATGAACTGGATAAAGATAACCGTTGGGGGCTGACATATCGTTCAGAAGTTAAAATCGACTTCGATGGGGATTACAAAAGCTCCATTAACCCAAATCTGAACAATATTTTGGGTAACATGGGCTTACCGTATGGCACGATGGGGGCAACCCAAAATGGATCCTTAACGCTGAACCTGCCTGAGATGTGGGAGATTTCTGGTTATAACCGTGTTGCGCCGCAGTGGGCAATTCACTACAGCATGGCCTATACCAGTTGGAGCCAGTTCCAGGAATTGAAAGCGAAAGGCGATAGTGGTCAGACTCTGTTCTATAAAGATGAAGGATTCCGGGACGCGTATCGTATCGCGTTGGGTACAACCTACTATTATGATAAAAACTGGACCTTCCGTACCGGTATCGCTTATGACGACAGCCCGGTTCCGGCAGATAAACGTTCTATTTCCATTCCTGACCAGGATCGTTTGTGGTTAAGTGCTGGGTTAACCTACGCATTTAATGAAGATGCATCCATTGATGTTGGCGCATCTTATATGCATGGTCAGAAAGTGAAATTCACCGAAGGTGAAGGAGCGGCAGCTTATTCCTTCGAGTCTGAAGGTAAAGCCTGGCTGTTCGGTACTAACTTTAACTACGCGTTCTGATAACGCGTTAGCTTAATAAGAAAAAAGGTGAGTTTTGCGACTCACCTTTTTTGTTTGTTTCTTATTCAGAATCGATATCTTTTAAATCATCCTGAATCGCTTGCGCGTTCGGATTTTCCTGCGGTTTGAGTTCACCGCCATTAGCGATGAAATCATGACGCTGGAAGTACGCTTCACGCACCATAATATAAGGATCGGAGGACTGACGCAGCAGACCGTCGGAATCCAACAACTGCGCACGAGTTTCTATCCCTTCAAGCGTCCATTTACCCACAGACATCGGCCAGGTCAGCCAGGAAAGAACCGGGTAAAGACTATCCGCCATATCACCACCGTCATCACGCAGCGTGAAGCTACCGTAGAACGGTAACTGAACGTACGGCCCATAACCCACACCATAATGACCAAGCGTACTACCGAAGCGGTGAGGTTCAGTCCGTTGCAGTTTCGGGTTCGCCATCCCTGCAACATCAATAAAGCCGCCCATTCCCAAAATGGTATTCAGGAAAAAGCGGGTAAAGTGGACCATCCCCTGATAAGGGTCGCCCTGCAAGAAGTAGTTAACCATCACCGCAGGTTCTTCAAGGTTGCCGGTAAAGTTGCTCAAACCGTTACGCGCAGGTTGCGGAACATAATCACGCCAGGCGACAGCGACCGGTCGAACAATATACGGGTCTAATACATTGAAGTTGAAGTTGTACATAGTGCGGTTAAACCCTTCTAACGGGTCAGAACGCCCTTGCTGATCTGTACCGGAACTCGCACACCCCACCAGAAGCGTAGTTCCCAGAGCAAGCGCCGACAGGCGAAGCTTCATAAATGTCTCCCTGTTTTTTTATGGCTTATGCAGTTTGCCATCCATGACGGAACGATACCGTATCCGCCTGTTTAGGTGTGGGCGATTGTAACAGCACGTCAACTGATGTCCAGACGCCCTGATTTGCTGATTTGATCATAGCCTGGTAATCGCCGCCCTGTAGGCTACTTGATTCTATAGAAACAGAAAAAGGCAAACGCGGCCTTTTCTACATTTTCAGAGTAACTCCCGCCAGTTGCGAGCAAAAAAGCCGCTACGCTTTAGCTATACGTGCTAATTCAAGAGAAGAGACCATGGACAACGACAAAATTGATCAACACAGCGACGAAATTGAAGTTGAGAGCGAAGAAAAAGAGCGCGGTAAAAAAATAGAAATAGATGAAGACCGACTCCCCTCCCGGGCGATGGCAATTCATGAGCATATCCGCCAGGATGGTGAAAAAGAGCTGGAACGCGACGCAATGGCGCTACTGTGGTCAGCCATTGCGGCGGGCCTGTCGATGGGCGCTTCGCTACTGGCAAAAGGGATATTTCATGTCGAACTGGAAGGCGTGCCGGGCAGCTTCTTGCTGGAGAATCTCGGTTATACCTTTGGTTTTATTATCGTCATAATGGCCCGCCAGCAATTATTTACCGAAAACACCGTAACTGCGGTACTACCCGTCATGCAAAAACCGACAATGAGCAACGTCGGCTTACTTATGCGGTTATGGGGCATCGTGCTGCTGGGTAATATTATCGGGACAGGTATTGCTGCGTGGGCATTTGAATATATGCCTATCTTCAATGAAGAAACTCGCGATGCATTTGTCAAAATCGGCATGGATGTGATGAAGAACACCCCCAGCGAGATGTTTGCCAACGCGATCATTTCCGGCTGGCTGATCGCCACTATGGTATGGATGTTTCCTGCAGCGGGTGCGGCAAAGATTGTGGTGATTATATTGATGACCTGGCTTATTGCCCTGGGTGACACCACCCACATCGTTGTCGGTTCTGTTGAAATCCTCTATCTGGTGTTTAACGGCACGCTGCACTGGAGCGATTTCATCTGGCCCTTCGCACTACCTACTTTAGCGGGGAACATCTGCGGCGGCACCTTTATCTTCGCGTTAATGAGTCATGCACAGATTCGTAACGACATGAGCAACAAGCGCAAAGTAGAAGCACGTCAAAAAGCAGAACGTGCGGAAAACATTAAGAAAAATGATAAAAACCCGGCATAAATGGCGAGGGTTTAAGCAATCGAGCGGCTGTGTACTTACCCCGTAGTCCATTAGCGGGTATACTCATGCCGCATTGTCCTCTTAGTTAAATGGATATAACGAGCCCCTCCTAAGGGCTAATTGCAGGTTCGATTCCTGCAGGGGACGCCATTTATCAGTTCGCTCCCATCCGTACCAGTCCGCAAAATCCCCTGAATATCAAGCCTTCCGTAGATTCACAGTTCGTAATGGTTCGCGTCAGATCGTTGACAGCCGCACTATATGACGGGTAAAAAGTGGATAAAATAATTTTACCCACCGGATTTTTACCCATGCTCACCGTTAAGCAGATTGAAGCAGCTAAGCCGAAAGAAAAACCATACCGCCTACTCGATGGTAATGGCCTGTACCTTTATGTCCCTGTATCAGGGAAAAAGGTATGGCAGCTTCGCTACAAGATTGACGGTAAGGAGAAAGTCCTGACCGTAGGAAAATATCCGCTAATGACTTTGCAGGAAGCAAGGGATAAGGCATGGACTGCGAGGAAAGACATCTCGGTTGGCATCGATCCGGTAAAGGCGAAAAAGGCTTCGTCTAACAACAATTCATTTAGTGCGATTTACAAGGAATGGTACGAGCACAAGAAGCAAGTCTGGTCAGTAGGCTATGCAACTGAACTTGCCAAAATGTTTGATGACGACATTTTACCCATCATCGGCGGTCTTGAGATTCAGGATATTGAGCCGATGCAACTGCTGGAAGTAATCCGCAGATTTGAAGATCGCGGTGCAATGGAGCGAGCCAACAAAGCCCGCAGAAGATGCGGCGAGGTTTTTCGTTACGCTATTGTTACTGGTAGGGCTAAATATAACCCGGCACCTGACCTTGCTGACGCCATGAAGGGATACCGCAAGAAGAACTTCCCGTTTCTTCCTGCAGACCAGATCCCGGCATTCAACAAAGCACTGGCAACATTTTCAGGAAGTATCGTATCGCTCATTGCGACCAAAGTTTTACGCTACACAGCCCTAAGAACGAAAGAGCTTCGCTCCATGCAATGGAAGAACGTCGATTTTGAAAACAGGATTATCACCATCGACGCCAGTGTGATGAAGGGACGCAAAATTCATGTGGTTCCTATGTCAGACCAAGTGGTTGAACTTCTTACTACGCTAAGCTCAATCACCAAACCAGTCTCAGAGTTTGTTTTTGCCGGGCGCAACGATAAGAAGAAACCAATCTGCGAGAACGCGGTATTGCTTGTGATCAAACAAATCGGCTATGAGGGGCTGGAAAGCGGTCACGGATTCAGGCATGAATTCAGCACGATTATGAACGAGCACGAATGGCCTGCCGACGCCATTGAAGTGCAACTGGCACATGCCAACGGCGGATCTGTACGTGGAATTTACAACCATGCTCAGTATCTCGATAAGCGCAGAGAAATGATGCAATGGTGGGCGGACTGGCTTGATGAAAAGGTGGAGTGAACCATCTTAAAAATCAATGAAAACATGCAAGGCCTGGCACTCAAGTTACAGGCCTTGCGCATACAATTTATCAACTAATAATTTAATTTTTTAAAATATCAATTAATTCTATCTAATCCTGAACATTACAATTGGAGCAGAGCCAGAAGATAAAGGGCCTGACCAATGGTATCTAATTCTGAAAGAAGACTCACTTGGAGTTCCGATAATTTCTATTGGACTTAAAGTTGCACCTTCTGCAGAACCAGCAGGTTGTCTAAACCCCAACACAGCAATCTGGTTTGGTGTTGGGGCATACAGAAAATTATGCTCAATATCAACCTCGTTAGATTCGCTACCTGTTGGGTTTGGCATATTCCACTCAATATAATCGTCAGTTGATTTCCCATTTATTGAGTTTCCAACTGTTGCCATAATCGTCCACGTACACGTCCTGTTAAGGGCTGCCATTCTATCACCTAAAAACCTATTATAACCATTTGCGCCTGAAGTGATTAATCTTATATTCTCTGATGCACATGTGCCAATGCTGTTAAATCCAGTGCAATCAGAAGAAAGCCCCTTCGCAGTTATATCTACGCTGTTCGCAAAACAAATTGTTGTTGAATTTACTGCATCGCGAATAAGAGCAGAACCCGAAAACAAATTATCACACGAACCTCTTATATTATTACCACCGCCGGATAAGTAACATAAATTTCCTTTTATCCTCTTGGATGTAAAAGTAACATTGTTATTGTCACCAGTAACAGAAAGAAGCGAGGCTTTAATAGGGGCATTGTCACTCTGCAACTGACCGATTTGGTTTATTGTAACTACATTGTTGTTGCCTGATATAGCTATCTGATACCCATCATCATCAATTGAAGGTGAATATCTTTGTGCTTTTATATTGATGTTAAGTGTCCAGATTGTACCGTTATCCAGAAGCATGTCGCGGAGAGGAGAAATTGAATCGCCAGTGTAGTTATCTGGCATTCTTCCGCACGCCCTGGCTTCTGCGATGGCAACAACACCATGTGCCCCGTTGGTAAACCAGTAACCACCTAAACTATTATCAACACACACGTGCCTCGCATTGAATCGGTTAACACCCAGCGTCTTAAATCCATAGCCATAATACACAGCATATACATGGATGTAATTTATATCGACATGTCCTGTATAAGGAGACTGATTATCAAGAACAATTCCATGACATGGTTCTCCTGGATAAAGAAGGCTTTGTTGGCTTGTTGCTGTTAATCTTGCGCTGTAAGGAGGAAGTCCACACAGGCCAAAAACAATATAATCTAGGTTAATATCACCTGGCCCCCTGAACACAACCCCCTCTCTCCCTGAAATTCTTCCCGTTATCCTCACTTCAGAGGCGTGTTCCTGATTATCATGAAATGATCCATACCCCTCTGAATAGAGAGCATGTTCTGCAACATTATTAATCTCAACGTCAATGTGGTACATGCTGCCGAATATTTTAATGGCAGTTCCATAATCATTGTTAACAGTGTCGCAAGTTCTCCATGAGTTTGTATCTCTTTGCAAGTCAAGATAATTGCCATCAATGGTCATATCTTTTATGCTAAATCCATATGGCGCATCAGACAGATTTTCCACAACGCCAAAGCCATGTGTTTTAAATACATCTGTATTACTACCTTTTTTAACATACAGAAATGTTGCTCTCTTTCCAGAGCCTTTATGATGAACGCCTGTATAAAGAATGATAGGAGAATCTATTAAATAAACACCTGGAGGGTAAAATATTTCCCCGCCACCATTATTAAAAGCAGCTAATGCTGCGGCATTAATGGCATCAGAATCTGATGTCAATCCATCTGCTTTAGCTCCATAGTATTGAGGTGTTTTCCTGATTGCATCGTAAACCGTTGAAGCGCCGAAACCGATATATTTACTACCATCTGTACCGCCAATAAGTAATTTAAACTGATCCGGGTCGTACTTCAACACATTAGGAAAATTGAACTGCTGCGCCCCATATGCATCATAAACAGCCATAGAATGGCCTTGCACAGTTACGAACTTGGCAATCTGTCCGTTATATACCGGGTAACCAGCAGCGTTAATGATGATTGGTTGAGAAACAGGAACGTGAGAGCCGTCTTCGTTCTCCACATAAACCTGAATCTGGTTTTCAGGATTTACCGGGTCAGTGCCAATTTTACCGATATAAATTTTACCATTGGCTACGGCTTTAAAAGAACGAGCCATAGTGAAGAGTTGCGAAGGCATGCTCACTACAACATTGGCATTTATTGAATCTGTCATTTAATTTGCTCCAGATACAAGGAATCGCCGCAGCATGGCTACGGTGAATTTTGGGCATAAAAAAAACCAGCCGAAGCTGGGTCATTGCGTTGGTTATCTGTCAGTAGTTATGTACTGAAGGAGGTAATTATTTATTCTTAAGTCTCACCCATGCGGAAAGATTCGTTGGTCCGTCTGGCTCATTAATATCAACATCTCGTGTGTGATTGATTAAAACGTCTCTCGCCATTCCGATAACATACGAGAACTCATGACCGTAGTCGTAGCATCTGCCTGAATAGTTCGATTGAATTTGTTTTAGCGCCGGATACAGTTCGCGGAATAATGCCTGTGAGCGGTTGGCATAATCCCATAACCATACAAGGCTGTTTGCTTCTTTTGCAGAAAGCTCGTTTGCTTTCTTCTCTTGTTTGCCGATGAACTCACCTTCAAGCACTACCCTGTGGATGTACTCTACTGCTTGCGGTATCTGAGATGCATCAAGCTCTTCAATACTTTCCACATTGAAACGCTGATGAATCATTGCATAAGCTTCTGGGTACATTAGATGCTTTTTGCTGACTAGCATATTTACAGCATCACGAAGCGGAGTCCTGTCATCAACAGATGTTTTCTTACGTGCATTTTCTGCCTTTCCCTTCGTCCAGTAGTCATGCAGCACAGTAAAGCATTCTTCCTGGTACTGAATCAGTTTATCGCGGATGTCAGCACGAACTTTCTCAGGGTTGATGCTGAACAGCCATCCATTTAACTTCTTCAAAGGAAGGCAGAGTAGCTTACGAAGCTTCCCATCAGCGGCAATCATGTTCATATGAACACAGTTGAATTTGCTAATCTGCTTCATGAGTTTTGTTTGCTGCGTTGACCAGCTCATTCCAAGGTTTTCAACAATTGGCTTCATCGCAACATATGCAACTCCGGCAGCCATGGCGGTGATAATTTGCTGACCGTTGAATGGTACGTAAGAGGTGTTCACTGCTTCTAAAATTGCTATACTATTCATGTTGGTTTTTCTCCACGGATTTACTGACAACCGAAGCCCTGACTGTTCCCGCAGTTGGGGCTTCAACTTTACGCGCCAATGCGCCCTTCCTTCTTAAAGCTGTCCATTACTCTCTGATAAATCTCAGAGTTAACAGACCGACCATTCTCTTCCGCCACCTTGCGTACCAAATCCAATACTTCTTTAGGCCACCGCAAATTGAACTGCGGCATCTTGCTCATTCCTTTCATATTCACCTCACAATATAGGTCCACGGTGGACCTATTGAGAATATAGTAGACTGCTTCTATCATGTCAATACACTGACTTGGAGTAATGGCATGGCTAGAGATGATCCGCACTTTAACTTCCGCATGCCTTTGGAAGTGAGAGAAAAATTGAAATTCAGAGCAGAGGCGAATGGGAGATCCATGAACTCCGAGCTGTTGCAAATCGTCCAAGATGCTCTATCAAAACCATCTCCTGTAGTTGGTTATCGCAACGAAGCTGAGAAAATTGCTGATGAGCAGTCTGAAATTGTAAAAAAAATGGTATTCGATACACTGAAAAGAATTTATGGCAAGAACAATGAAGGTTAGCGCCCTAAGGTTAATTCTTATTAGTATGCTTTTGATAATATCTAATGCATCTTTTGCATCTAGTGCAGAATGCTCTGCAAAGGCAGCAGATGTTTATTATCGCAAGTTACTTACAGGTGATAGAGACCTTATCCTCTCTGGATTGCGCAGTGGAACCGATGGGAAAATTAGCCCGGTTGAAATATCAACAATAAACGGATTGATATTTACTTGTGAAAAAGGAATTGAAAATCAGTCATATGATACAAATTTATTATGGGAATATAACTATAAAGCTGCAAAGAAAGCTTTAATTGATGATCATTCAGCGAGAGCGTATGCCAGCGCTCATGTTGAGATGTATAATTATGGTAAATCAATAAGATAGCCATCCATGGCGCTAGTTCACTTTTTACAAGCGATGAGTAAATTCCTTGAGATGGTATTGCCTGCAAACGCCATTTCGGGGTTTGCTGATGCTATAAATCCTTTATCTCCAGCTGATGTCAGTACATCATATCCTTTGCTTCCACACAAATCGCCAGCCTTAGTTAGGCACATCCCCCATGATCCCCCCAGACCTGAGCAATCAATAGTGTATGCTTCTCTACCATCAGGGGCGTATGTTTTAGAAGATGTTGCACAACCAGATAAAAGAAAGACATTAAAACAAGCAACCGCAATGAGCCTCTTCATATCAATTTCCATATTTAAAAAACCGGAAACATCCTAATGACAAAACAACCAAATGTGAAGCACGAGATAAGATCAATCCATCCGTGGACGACTAATTACTCCTGTGCCATTCCGCTTAGCGATGCCACAATCCCAGCTCTCGCTAATCGCTGAAACTCTTCGTTTCCGACTGTATCACGTATCGCTTTTACAGCGGCCTTATTTGCCATAAATCTGCGTTCCGCCGCCGCTAATGCTTCTTTACTTCCGCCAGCTCTTACTGCTTTCGTGGCTTCCTGAACTGCTTTCTCTATCGCATATCGGCCGCTACGCGTGGTGGCAATTTTAGATACAGCACCTTTTAACCCGGCGCCAACTAAAGCACCTGCGGCAGCGCCTGCAATGCCCCCTCCTGCTCCACCAACAATGGCACCTGATGTTGAGTTGGCAATTGCATTTAACACTGTTGATGTGACGTTGGATAAACCGGCATCCAGATCGCGTAGTACATTGGCAGTTCTCCCTGTTCTTTCAATATACTGCTGAGGTTTCACTGCTGCTCTTGCAAGAGTGCCATATGCATCAGCAATTCTTCCGAGTTCTGAGGAATATCTGCTAATGGCTTTTACATTTTGTGGGGTAAGTATCCCTGCGATATGGTTAATTCCTGCTGCATCAGCTTTGCCACCACGTACACCATGCGAGATAGCATCTTGCAACATTGATGATATAGCAGGAACACGCTCTGATTCTGGCAGCGCGCGGATCATAGAATGGAACCCAGCAGGACCATTAAGACCTTTAGCTGACGATGATTGAAGGGATTTTACTCCATTCGTAATCAGTGCATCTGTTGCCAAATCACGCCCGAAAACAGACTCTGCACTCTCTTGTGCTGATAACCTCGCTTTAGACAGATCATTAGCTTTCTGCCAGTCATCAAGAAATCCGCCGTTTTCCGCCATTGTGCGCATATCATCAGTAATTGCCCGGCGTATTTCCCCTGCTCTCCTTGCCGCATTTGCCTCTCCGCTACGCTTATATTTTTGCTCCGCATCAGCAAATTTGGCTCTCCATGCTTTCATGCCATCAAATGTTACTCCACCTTGATTGTTTGCCTGAACAAACTGTTTCATTTCAGGAGTAAGCGGTATGCCAGCAGATCGCTCTGCCTGAATAACGGCATTACCATTTAGCATTCTTGCTTTTTGATTTGGCATTGTTGACCGCACGTCATCCCATGCCGCGCGCTCGGCATCCTTCATCTGATCAAGATTTTGAAGAATCTTTTGTTTTATAGCCGCACTTTTTTCTGATGCCGTTCCAGATGCGGCCCCAAATTCATCAAGGTTTCGACTTAACTTTGATGATATTTCGTTAAATGCTGCCTGATGGGCGTCCTGAACAATTCCTGGTGTTGATGCCAATGCGCCTTCGGCTTGTGCAATTCCACGACTTCCAGATCGCATTCCTGGTGTTAATGCGTTTATATCAATTCCAGCAGACTCAGCCGCTTTTGCTAAATCTTCGGACACATTAGCGGCCTGACTGGCAATTGACTGACGCCCAGCACCTGACTTTGCCATCCTGGAAACATCATTAGCAGAATTCAGTGCTGCACCACCAAGAGCCTGTGAAACCCTTGGCGCAATAACGCGCCCGACACCTGAAAGAACGCCTTGAGCACCAATATTGATACCACCGTTAATGGCAGCATTTTGTGCAAAGTCGCCCTCCTGATTTGCAGCATCAGCAAGAGAACCTGCAATCATGTTTCCTGCGGAACCGATATCTCCAGCGAGCTTTGCTGGCGATCCAGCAGCTTTTGCCGCTGTGCCAATTGGCAGGAGATACCCACCAATTGTTTCACCGGCTTGCGCATAAGGGTCTGTCGGTCGATCGACTGGACGATAGACATCATCCAAAACCTTTGGGCCACCAAGCCCCTGGCTGATTGCATTAATCAGACTTGCGCCACCCTGCAATACGTCAAATGGTATGTTTACCAGACCACGACCAGCCTGTTCTGCAATTTGCCCTGCGCTTTGACCACCAGTGAGCCAGTCAGTGGATTTTCCTACCAGAGATTGTTCTTCTGTCTGCGATTGGTTTTGAGTGGATTGATCACCAGAAGACAGCATCTGAGCAATGCGACGTGCTCCTTCTGTATCGCCTGCCGCATCAGCGTTCCTTAATGCTGTCATCAACTGTTCACGACTATAGGCCATCACTGCCCTCCGAGATATTTATTAATCAGGTCATCATCAGAAAGCTGCTGTTGAGACGGTTGTATGTCCTTCCCGTATTTCTGTTGCATACGTTTCTGAGCCATCTCAGTGGTTTTTATGATTGTTTTGATAGCTGCTCTGGCTGATTTTTCAGACTGATTTGGGGACAAACTACCAATAGCATCCATTACCTTTTGCCCCTCGGCATTACTTAAAGCCCCCATCCCTTTCATCTGCTGAATGCCAGATAAGAATCCCTGAGATTTCAGTGTGTCAACCAGAGTTTCTGTATCAGCAGCCTCTGTTCCTGGAATGAATCTACTCGATAGTGGGTTTAGGTTTGTTCCGAAATATCCCGTGAATCCTGGGCTATTAAGAACTTTTGTAGCCGTCTCTATCGTTCTGGAGAGATTATCCATTCCAGAGTTGTACGCATCGGCCTTATCTCGCTTTGCCTGCTCCATAGCTTGCTGATTCTGCAATCTCTTGTCCTGCAATTCAGCAAGTTTTAAGGCATTAGTTTCATTTGCGATGAGTCTGTCGTATTTCTTGTCCTCTAATTCCATCCGACGAAGATTGACATTTTGTTGCGCAATATTGTTGCTTGCCCACCCTCTGGCATTTGTCATGTCATTATTACGGATTGTTTCGTTAATTCTTTGCTGATCCTGCTGGCGACCAACCATCTTGTCCTGAACATTGAAATAATCATTAGGACCAAGCGCTGACATTCCAAGGTGATCAACAAACTCACCAAATCCTGAAGGATTCTGCTGATACATCTGAGCAACGTTATTAGGGTCAACACCGACGCGAGTCAGTTCCTTGGCGTTGTTTTGCAGCCATGATTGCATTGCTTCTGGAGACGAGGCAGCAAGGCGTGCGCCAGCCGCTAAGGTGCCGATAGAGTTGCGCTGGTCTTCGTCAGCCCATTTCATACCAGACTGAATCTTCTCTAATTGACCAGGATATTTGGTCATCAGATCTCGAACCTGCTGTCGATCACCTGATTGAATAGCAGAAGCATAATCCTTTCTGAATGCTGCCTCTTGCTTCTGCTGATCATATTGCTGCAATCCTTGCATTGTGCTTGTTATTCCCTGCAGAGCCTGCAGACCGATATTGTTGCGACCAAGCCTGGCATCCTCATTATTCTGACGAATGTAAGCCAGTGTCTCATTTACATCACTCGCCTTTGGCGCATTCTCATTTTGCGCACCAATTCCAGCCAGAAAACCACCGGAGTTGATGCTCTGTTGCCAAGTTGCCACTGTTCACCTCCATCAGTAAAGAAGAGAGCCGAGAGCACCTACACCTGCACCAATTGCTGCTCCCCATGGACCACCGACACTGCCACCAATAGCAGCACCAGAACCTATTCCACCAATCAATTTCTGACCTGTAGATGGTCGGTTGGCATTTGCTGCGACTGCTGCTGCCTGCTGTTGATACAACTGACTGGCATTGTTTGCATAGGTCTGCCCGGCGTTTGCCTGACCTGTAAGAGCGCCAAGGCCGATATTTGCCAGATTGTTGTAGTTGTTCATCTGACCTGACAGCCAGTTTTGACCGAGTGTAGGTGCGATTGCTGCCAACTGGTTTCCTGTTGCTGTAGAGCCTAATCCACCAGTTGCCTCTGCTGCTGCCAGACTCTGGTAACGCGCCTGCCCTGCAAGGTCTTTGTACTGCTGGGAGTTGTAATACTGGTTAAGCGACTGACCTTGCCCCTGAAGAGAGGAAAGATTTTGCAACTCTGATACGTACTGCTGAGCGAGTGGCGTAAACGGTGCAAGGTTTTGCATATTCGTCTGCCACATTTCGCGCTGCAATTCGATGCCCTTTTCAGTTGCGCGTGCCTGGGCCTTTGAACCGCCATCACTGCCACCTTTGCAGTAAACAGTTTTGCTGAGGTGCTTATTGGCAATCTGGAAAATTAACATTCGTTAACTCCTCGTATTTTGAGCGCGGTAACTGATAAATCGTGATGCCTACAGGCTTTCCACTGCTGGTATAAGCATCATCAAGGTGACCAACACGGGTAGCGCCAAGCAAACGGATAATTGCCCGTCCGTATTTCGTGGTGTCAGGAACCATGGTGATGCTGTTAAGGAATGGTGAGTTTTCGAGAAGCCATTTGCAGAATAATCGATGCCCTTGCAGTGCATATTCACCACGGAATCCGGGGTCGTACACCGCATGGCATTCAACAACGCTATGCCAGAAGTTACGCACTTCATGAACGCCAGCCAGCATTAATCCTTCGTAGATGCCGAGGTATACCGCATCAGGCTTGATGTAGTATTTATCTCCACTGTCTACGATATTTCCCGTGTTTTCTGGATTGTTGAGGAATTCTGCAAGCTTCACCGGATTATCGATGAGCTTTATTTCCATCACTGCTCCGCAATGATTTTGATGGTTGTGGCAGTAAACGCTGCACCATTAGACTGAATGGTTAACGTACTGCCATTTGTGGCAAGAAAGCCGTCTTTATCCACGCTGAAGAACGTAGCTAACAAGATGTTATCGGTTGTTGTCGCCGAGTTGCGACTGCTTACCAGTGTGTCAGGAACAGAACCGGAAAATGTTAGTTGCATTGACCTGTTTGCGGTTCCACTGGGCCACGTCCCGACAATCGACAACTTGAAGAACAAGGTTTTGTTCTCGTTGAACACAACCATCTTGTTGTTAACGGTGTCGAAGAATGGTGCCAACGAACCGGATGACGGCGTGAGCGTTTTCAGCAGGCTAACAAGGTTGGTCGGCGCTATCGGGATGGTTACAGATACGCCAGAGTAAACAACCTCTGACTTCTTGCGAGTAGTGGCATACTCCAGAGCATCGATGCGCGTTTCATGGTCTGAAAGCGTGTTTTGAATGGCGACAACTTCATCCGTCAGGTAATCGATATCGTTTTCTGCTGTCGTTAATCGTGAATCAAGGCCGACTATCGCCGCTTCTGCGTTAGTGATCCTTGTTTCGTGGTCCTGAATCTTCGCTTCAGCTGATGCCAGTCGAATTTCGTGATCGACAAGAATCACATCCTGCTCATCGTTCCTGACTTGTGCGTCATAAGCGCCCTGTCCGGCCTCGTTGGCCTTGTTAGCCACATTACCAACATCAGTACCCTGTGCAATAACGTACAGCAGATACGACTGTGAGAAGATATTACGCGGAAGGACTGATGTGTCGAGTTGTGTAGCCTGAATGATTACCGGCTCATTGAGATTCGAATCAGCCATTACTCAATCCTTATCTGGCAGCCAGACAGAGTGACAGGTGACTTCGTGATAACGCGCAATTTGAAGCCAACATTTTTCCTGATGCGCCCTACTCGCTTCCACAAAACGCGTTTGTCGTAAACGAACGGTTCATTCTGCTCAATCATCTGCTCACGTCCGTAATTGATTCCGTCAGTGGTTGCAGAGAGGAACAGGCGGTCAGCGTACTGAGCAACACCCGTCGATGATTCCACCTCCAGATCAAAGCATCTGGCGTTATCTGCTTTGAAGAGTGGAGTAAACAGCAGGTGTTCTTGCTGTAGCCCATACTGGCTGCTGATATCGAACTGCAATTTCCCGGTCACGGACTCCAGCTTATCGCCGCACGTTATCTGATTGCCTTCGTAAATGAAATCAATAGCGCGGTACACATCGTCATACAGGCCTGTTTTCAGTACACACCATTGCGGACCATTGGCGCTTGAAGATGCGTCGTACACGAGGACGTGACGCGGAAGGTGGATAATCAGCAGCTCATGCGCATCAAATCGCAGAGACTCCATCACGCCATCAGCCAGTTCATTAGCGGTGTAGGAACGGAGTATTTTCTCGATGCTCGCACTGGCGATTGGTGATACCTGACCAGAGCCGATGATGTACACAGACGGCGCACCCGTTGCCGGATTGCTGATGAACGCATACGAATCAGCAAATGGCGTTTTGCAGTAAGTTCCGGCAATGCCTTTCTGCACCATCAGTGATGGCTGTGCGACATACAAAGCAGCACCAACGGTAGTTGCACCAGTCAGGGAAAAATATTCAATCGTCGATGAACCAAAGCAGACGATGAAGTCTCGCCATGTTCCGATGCCGATGATGCCGTCAGGCTGCGATTCTGCGCGATATTGTGCGCTGTAGCGGTCAGGATGCGATTCGTCTTCAGGGTCAGTGATAAACCATGAATCAGTGCCGTCTTTTGACCACACATAACGCCCACGCAAGCGCGTAATGTCGCGGACAGAACCTAACTCATACTGAGTGAATCCGCTATCTGAAGGCCAGTTTGAGACTGTTTTAACTGTGCCATCATAGCGATACTCGACCAGTTGACCATTAACGCCTACAGCCTGAGAGGTCCGACCATGAGCCATTGATACGCGACCACTTCCGGCAACGTCACCGACTTCGCTTTCGCCTTTGTAGAGCTTGCCACCACACACGCGATAAACAGCATTCTGCGCCATGTTGTACTCGACGCCTCGCGATACGCCGTTCACATCAGAACGTTTGGCAATGCCCGGGAATGAGCGAAGATATCCGCTGCTGTTCAGGATTTCTTTGGGTGTAGCCAGCATATTCACTGGCAGATAGTCGATATAGTCGGCGTTTCGGAAGTCTTTGCCGATACCTTTCATAAGCGGAAGTTGCTGAATCGGCATTTATTCACCTCACATACTCGGATCTTCTTTCTCGATGTAAAACCGATTCCACGTAAACGCGCTTTTGTTACCACTACCGCGAGGCATGTCATTTCGCCGCTCAAGTGGTGGTATTTTGGTTAAAGCGATGCAGATTGTCTGATATGCGCTGTCAGCAGCGGTAAGGAGAGCATCCGACGGCTGAATGACGTTATCCATGCACACTTGCACAGCGAGTTTCAAAGCGACGCCATCATTTGCCCATGCAGGGATACCTGAATCATCGTCAGGTAACGGCATGATGCCGTTTTCTGTATCAGCAAACTGATACCCAAGCTCGATACCTTTCGCCTGCCATGCTGCCATCATGTCTTCGAGGTCATTAATGGCATCTTCAATTGCCTGAGGGTCAGCATCTGTCAACGTGGCATTGGAATACAGCCCGGCTTTTCGTAAAGCCTTAAGAACGAGATCACCCTTCGTTTTCGCCATCTTCTTCCGCCTTAGCCACTTTTTGCTTCGTTGCGGTTTCTTCAGGAGTTTTTACCCAGCCTTTTTTCATGTGAGATTTAACTTCTTCGTCATCAACAATGATGTAATCGACAGCAAACTGACCACAGGTGATCATGTTGCCCGGCTTATAGAGCATTGTTCGTGCCATTGTCTTCTCCCAATAAAAATGGGGCCGAAGCCCCACCAAAATTACTGCCCGGCAATAACGATGCCCGTATATTCAGGAACCAGTACAGAGCAACCGTACAGAGTGGTGAAACGCGCAGTGGTTACGCCTTTGATGTGGTCGAAGGCGTAAGACATGATCAGCGTAGCGCCCTGCTCGGTGGTTGCTGTCATTACCTGTGGACCCTGACCAGTCGGGAACGCCAGTTTGCCGTACATCAGTTCAACAGAACCATCAGCCCAGAACAGGTTAGCCGGTGCGGCATTTTTGTTGAGAATGGTAATTGCTGCACCATTTGCCGCGTTAGCATCAACGTTTGCATATGGACGGCTGGCGACATCTGCGTTGTCAGGCGGCAGAATTTTCGGGGAGATAGTTGCTGTCGTTCCGCTTACAGCCAGAACGCGGAATACCTGCGGCTGCCCGGTGGTGTCTTTGGTGATCTGGTGTACAGAATTCACGCCAGCAATGGTGAACGCATCGCCAACCTGCAACCCAGATGCAGATACCGTAATAGTCCCCTGTCGGTTATCCACTGGCATATCGTTGGCATCTTTCGCTTCAACCTTGTGCGCAGGTTCAGCCGCCAGCGTCAGGGAAGTTGCTGTACCCTTCGGAACACGACCAGAAATATCTGTCTTGTAGCTATCAAAGGACGCAACAGGAGGGATCTGCGCTTTTTCGTATGCTGTCAGGGTTGCGCCCTGAGCATAGGCACGGTGACCAAGCTCGCCAGCAAGGTCTTTGTAGTTGAAGGGGTTCCAGAAAGAGCGGCGGTTGATACCCTGTGGTACACCAATCGCCGTCATGGTGGCATCAATACCTGCCGCACAGTTCCACAAATCACGGCCCTGTGAACCAGTGGTTGAGTCAGCCATTGTGATCACGTTAGTAGCACGCTGCGTGACCATGGAAATCAGGTCAGAGTCAATCTGTGCAGCAAGGCGCATACCTGCGGCGCGACCAGCTTCAGTTTTATGTTCCGGGTCACGCATTTCACGCGCATCCAGAGTGTACAGAATGTTTTTCGGCTCCTTGAACACAGAAGGAACAAGGCGCTGAACCAGTGCTGTTGGCGTTTTGCTGCTGAGGTCGAGGCCTTCCTCAATGTTCATGTGGTAATGCTGCGGACGATACAGAACATCACCTGCTCGCTGCATTGCTGTATCACCGGGACGGAATTTTTTAGCGTTACGGGAAACTACGCAGGCGGCCTCAAAGCCTTCAACGTAGTTTTCGAACATGATTTCAAGGTCTTTTGCTAATTGGTTAGCCATGCTTAATGCTCCGATAGGTTATTTTTTTGCCTTTTTAGCGGCGAAATACGGCGTCCAGTCACCAGTTTCCAGCGCCTTGGCTTTCAGTTTGTCGAGGTTATTGATTACTGCGCCGTTGCTCCCCTTAACTGTCGGGGTTGTGGCTGCCGTGGTTTTTGCTTTTGGCATGATTCTGGCCTTAGATTCGATACGTTCCAGCAGACGACCAATTGCTACGGGGTTGGTAGCTTCTGCCAGTTGCTTGCGCAGTTCAGCGTTGCGACCGAGTGCCAGAACAACGATTTCCGGCTTCTCTGACTCAAGAAGGATCATGTCCTGAATATGAACAGGAACATCTTCGCGCACAGCCTGCTCTGCATCCTGGTAGCCAGCCACTTTCAGTGCTTTTACTCTCTGCATGTAATTGGCTGCTTTCTGCTGAAGCGTTGCGGTACGCGCCTCTTCCTCTCGTTTCTGCTCTCGTACTTGCTCCTGGTATTTGCCGTTTTCCTCTGCCCACTTAGCCATACGTTGCTGATAGATTTCTTCATCGAAACCGATGTCCTCATCATCCAGTTTTGGCATTCGCGGTGGTTGAGTGATTACCGGCTGCTGCTCGACGGGTTTCTGAGACTGACGCATCAGCTCTTTCAGCTCGCGGTCTTTCTCTTTAATCGTCTTGCGCAGGTGTTTTACCAGTCCATGCTCTGCGCTATCTTCGCTGGTTGGCGAATCCAGCTTTTCGTCACCAAAGTAGAATTCCTGTTCTGATTCGTCGTCATCAGTTTCAGTAGCTTCCTCTGCATCATTGCCAGAGGACTCACTGCCATCTTCTGTTTCGACTTCTTCAGCCAGTTCGACATCATCAGGAATCTGCTCTGACGCATCGGTTTCGATTTCAACTTCTGGTGTGTTTTCTGCCATCTGGTCCATTTGTTACCCCTGTTTACTCGATGTTCAGCCCATCGGAAGGCAATAAGGTGCCAGGCCTCATAAAGACAGCCATTGCACGTTATGGGTTAATTACTGCTGTGGTTGTTGCTGAGTTGATTTTTGCAGGATGCTGCTGATGTCCATGAGCTGCGCATGGCCCTGCGCCTGACTTTTCAGGACAAGCTCTGCATCAGCACGGGCATTGTCTCCTTGCTGTTGCTGGAACTGTCCGAGCAGTTTCAGAGCCTCACGGATATCAGATTTCTGCTGGCTATCGGCAGATGCGAGGATTTTTACAACGTTTGCCGCTGCAACCTGAGCATCCGTCTGTGCCTGGAATGCTTTAACCTGAATGGCTGCCTGTTCGTTCTGCGCTTTCTGCAATTCAGCCTGACCAGCAAGGAGCTGACCTTGTGCTGCAACCATAGCCGGGTCTGGCTGACTGGCCTGTTGTTGTTTCGCCTGCTCAACCATCTGCTGTTCTTCTGGTGTTCTCGGCTTGATAACTCCAGAAAGAAGCAACTGATTGCGGTTGTATTCTTTAAGGTCGTCCATCCCTTCGCCGTCCATATTGTCGAGGATCATCGACGACACAAGGTCGTGCTTCGGCGTTCCTGGTGGGATAAGTGCCAGCATGGAAAGTAACGACTTAACCGTTGCATCGCGGCGAGTAGCGAACGACTGACCGACATCAACAGTTACTTCATAGTTGCCCTGCGAAAGGTCGTTAAGCGCGATAATCTGCCCTGTCTGATGGTCAACAACTTCACCAGTCATCAGCGCAACGTCATCACTGCCGTCCTCATTAACGATGCGCATTGGCGTATCGCTGCCATAGACTTCACGAGCCATAGAAAGCCACACAACGCCAGCGCGGCGCATGGATTTAGCCATGTTGTCCATGTAGATATAGGACTGCGTGTCCATCCGGTTAAAGATGCTATCAACGGTATCGGTAGCGACGTTGCTCGGCATGTTCTCAAGCTGCGACGCCCCGGTAATTTGCTGAATAGCCGTTCCGGTGTACTGCAATAGCCCGGCAAGAGCAGGAGGCATTTGTGTCGGAGGTGTCCAGCCAGCAACCTGAGCCTCTGAAATGACCGTTCCGTTTTTGTCCTTCTTGCTGGTCATGGGAAGAACTGCAGGTCTTTTCTTATTCCTCTCTGCCCAGTGATTCATTAATGGACCGGGAATGAAATCAACATCCACGATAGGAATTCCATCACCGCCAGCCTGAGTAGCGTTATCTGCAATCATGGAAACCATCAGGTTCTCAAGACGCTGTGCATCCATCGCTTTTGCTGCGTGGCCTTCGATTCGCTCCTGATTATCAACAAATGAGCGACGCCCATATACCGGGATGAGAGGAATATGTTCGCCCGGAATACGCTTCGGTTCTTCCAGCCATTCAGCGCCAGACAGAAGACCGCAATAAACTCTGCGTTTCTTCACTGTCCGCTCACCAATCAGTTCGAATGCGCCATCGGTCAGCTCGTCGACAATATCTTTGATTTGCTCTTCATCATAGATTGCCGTTTCTCCGCTAACAGGGTTGCGCCATGCCGTGAGCTTCACCTTCTCTATGCGAACTTCGTAGTAGCGACCAACATAGATGGCATCTGGCGTTGACCAGTCATATTGAGTGCCAGTGTCATCACGAGAAAGGCTTGCCGCGATGGAATCAGGGTATTCAGCCTCGAACGCTTTAGGCGTCATGGAGAACATTTCCATAGCCCACATAGCATCAGAGCGGTCATATTGCTTGCTGTCCTGATCGAAGAAGACGCATGTCGCTGGGTCGTAAACAGGAAGAAGGCTGATGCGTCGCTGCTCGTTACTCGGATCCATTTCATCTTCGTAATCGGCACACATGCGGAAACAACCGAATCCGCCCGTTACAGCATCATCAAATGCGTTATCACACGCTTCGCCACCGGATGTTTCCTGATAGTCAGCGCGGAATTTGCCGTTCATCTTTTCGGCTAACGCTTCCGATGCCTTATCGTCCTTCGGCCTGAATTTAACGCTTATGCGATTCTGTCGATACTCGCCAATGATGCGATCACATTCACGGGCAATCTTATTCAGTTCAAAGCGCGGATAATGCTCAAACCTGCCTTCATCAAATGAGTAACCAGCGTTTGTGCTGCCTTCCCACTGTGCGCCGGATACCCGGACGAAACGTTGAGCCTCAATAATCTGCTCACGCATATCCTGCGTTGCTGACCAGGCATTATCAAAGTTGCACAGCACCTTGCGATGCCAGTCAGTCATCTTTTTTTCTGCCATATCAACCTACACCACAAGGAATTGAGTAACTGGAATAGTCGGGTTGCGCAGCCGACTCCGGGCAATGCATACACATCATCAGCGCATCAGCCAGGTTAGGAGATGGAATACCGAGCTTCTGCTTCATTTCGACCTTAGTCATTAGCTCCAGCTTCCCGTTGTTATTGAATTTGCGCTGAATCTGCGTAAGTTCTGCAAACAGCTTCTCCAGCATCTTCTCGCCTATTGCTTCTTTGTCGAAACTCAGCATGTCGTCGGGGTCTGCATACTCACCGTGGACAACCGCCCGATATGTCAGATAAAGCCTGTCAGCCAGCGCGTAATAGAATTGCGCTCGCTTATTGCGGAACACATCACCAATAGTGCGAACGTTGTCGCCCTGTACGACTTCATCGGCCCATGCTCCGGCCTGATATGGTGCATCTTCATCGAATGGCGATTCGCTGCCCTTGAACATCGTGGCGGTGATTTTCTTGCCGGAGAACGCTTCCGTTGTCTGTCTGCGTAGCCCGGCACCGACACCATCGCCATCCCACAGGTAGTGGTCAGCGCCGTCTTCAATCGCCAGCGAAGTTGCCCAGTCAGCACCCTCGTTGATGTCCATCAGCAGGCCTTCGGCAATGCGCTTAACTACCGAACCGTGACGCGATGCGTAACCTTTAGCATCCGGTCCTGTATCTGACGGGTCATGCGCAGAGACAACCGCGCCTTTCGCTTTCCATCCGAGTTTCTTGTGCGCATCGGTTGCGGCTTCAAGCCATTCACGTTTGATGATTGCCATATCACTTGCGCTTACTGGCTCACCAAGCCAGATGTGACGATACAGTGTCGGATTTCTGCGTTTACACTCTTCCATCTCCAGACGGAGAACTTCAGGAAAGTGCGGGTTGTCGGTGTAGTTCACCGTCAGCAGGCAAATATCATCGGGAGGATTTACAACGAATCGCTGATAGGTATCGTCGAGTATGTTCTTCGGGTTAAAGCTCACCCATATTTCAGAGAACGGCTTACGGATGGTTGGTATCAGGATATCCCATGATTCCTTCGTTACCGCTTCAGCTTCTTCCACCCAACAGATATCAATGCCTTCGAGCGATTTAATCTTCGTCGGGTTGTTTTTGATGCCGTAGAACATGAATTCAGCATTCGTTCCGAGATGACGAATCATTGAACGCTGAATTTCAAACTCAGCCGAATACCCTTCACGCTCGATGGTATCTTCAAGCAACCGGATTACCGAATCGCTGATACTGTTTTGCAGTTCACGAGCGCAGAGAATACGCACAGGCTGCCGACGCGCCGCTTCAACAAGCAGTCTCGCGATTGCCCATGACTTACCGCTACCTCGACCGCCTTTGGCGACTTTGTAGCGATGCGCCTCAATGAACGGTTCAAAGATAGGATTAATCGAGGTCATTTTCCGAACAGAGTGCTCATCGGTGATGTTTCAATCTGGATTGCGCCGCCGTCTTTGCCGACAAGCTCGTTGGTTACCTTGTCGCCATACTTACGGGGATTCATTCGGGCCAGCGCCCATTTGCGGGTATCAACGCGAAGTCTTGCCTTTGCCACCTCAGCAGCATCTGGAATCGCATTGTCAGCAATTTCGAATATCTCTTCGAAAATAGAATCAGCTCGCGCCTCAGTTGCTTTCGCGTACTTGTCGCGAAAATCCTCATGCTTTGCCAACCAGCGGAAAACAGTGGACTTATCCGGCATACCTGGGCGCTTGCATACTTTCAGCAAGCTCTCGCCAGAAGAAAGCAACGAGCAGATATCGTCAGCCACCTCCGGCATATAATCAGAGGGGCGACCAGCTTTTGGTTCAGTCGCCATATTCATCTCACTTAGTTGTTATTTCAGGCTGAGAATTCTTTCGCGCCTTCAATCAGTGACTGCTTCAGCAATTCGAGTGTGCCAATCGCCTCGCATAAACTGATTTCACCATCGTAATCATGGATGGCGCTTTCCAGCCGCTCGTATAGCTCTTGAGTAATTGGGAATTTCTTCTCCTTACCCAAATTGATTACGCGACTCACATCATGCTCCGGTAGTGAGCAGGTCTAACGCTTCCTTCGATTTACGCACCGCTTCGATAGTGCGGGTCGTGATATCTGAATTAGCGCCGCCTGACTGGAAGTGAATTTTGAATAGTTCAAGCTTCAGCTCGTCAGTGCCAATGAATTGAAATGCTTCTTCTGCGGCTGCGTTCTGGTTCATGACCAGCTTGTAAATCTCTAACTGGAATTTCTGTTCTTCAGTCATGGGAATAATCTCTGCCATTGTTGGCTCCGTTTATCCGTTAAAAGGGATATCAGTTAAGTTATCCCGTGTAGGGTATAAGCCATTGTCGAGACCACTCATTGAATGGCCTCTGCAATAACCGATGTCTTTCCATCAGTCCGCCACCACAAAGAATCTTTTTTGCCATAAGGCTGGAGGTTCATCTTTCAGTGGCTGCCAGTGTTATTTCCCCACTTTCTGGCTTGGGTTGTTTCGTGGTACTGCCGTAATGCAAAAACTGGATTAACCTGCGAAATCACACCATTCCGGGCAAATACATTTGCACTTCATTTGCCGCTCTCTCACGTGCAACATGAAGCAATCTTTTTCGCCCACCAACGCCCCACTTAGCCATTTGGCTTGCGCACTGGCTTATCGCTTTGGTTTCAGTATTGATGATGTGATCGATTCTATTCAGACGGGACATTGCGCCAACGCCGAGACGGACAACCGTTTTGAAAACTTCATAAACTTCGATTTCAAATTCCGGCTTAATCCATGCTGCATATCTGATTGCCAGAAGTTCAACACCCCACACACCTGGTTCTGCACCACCTTTGATTATTTTAAGTGGCTGAATTTGTTCCAAAGTGCTTTTTTGCACTTTGGCCTCCAGTGCTTTTATGAAGCGTTTTATCTGCGCGCTACGCAAAAACTGGCTTGGGCGCTGTTGCTCTGTAGCCTCTCCATTTGCAACTGCTGCTGCATGGAGATCGTTTAAGTTGTAGCGTCCATCCTCATCAACACGAACGGACACACCATTGACAATAACTGTTGGGTACTTCATCAGTGATTACCTTTTAGTGATGAACCTTGTCACACAGGATTCCGGCCCACAGAAAGGCACCGATCACCAAACCGGCATCCTCAAGGGTCATCCTGAAAGGTTCTGTGTTCATAAGTCGCGCGTGTGAAGCGCGTTTACTGCGGACATAAAAAAGCCCCGCATCGCGAGGCTCATTAAATGGACTTTGTGATTTGCAAAAAAAAATTATTTCAGGCATTGCGTCCTGATGTACTCCTGCAGGTAGTTAACCTGCGCGGTTATCTTGTCGATTCCACTTCGGAGACGGTAATAATTGAGTTCAGCATCTGCTGTAAGTCTTGGGATTTCTCCATCGCCCATGCTGCTGGCTCCGGTCGTTGACTTTGCACAGGTGGCGGCGACTTGCAGGCGCTTACGCCCAGCAGAAACATCAGCACGGAGGCTTTCGATAGTCGCGTTAGCATCAGCAAGCTCCTTTGTGTATCTGGCGTCGAGTTCTGCTACATCACGTTGACGCTTCTGCATATCAGCGATGATGGATGTGGCTTTATTGCGCTGCTCTTTGTAGGTCATGGCGTTATCACGGTAATGATTAACAGCCCATGACAGACAGACGATGATGCAGATAACCAGAGCGGAGATAATCGCGGTTACTCTACTCATTGTTGCCCCCACAAACAGACTTCACGCTCAATCTCACGGCGAGTCATCAGCCCTTTCCATTGCTTACCGCCAGCGTATGTCCAGCGCCGTAGCTGATCACATGCGCCTTTGATATCGCCCTGGTTTATTTTGCGGAGAAGCGTCGATGTTCTGAAATTTCCAGCACCAACGTTGTAAACGAACGAGTAAAGAGCGCCGCGCGTTGTTTCCGGTATATCGACTTTGATGTACGGGTTAATTTGTCTGGCGACAGTGGCAAGGTCTTTATTCAGGAGGGCTTTGCATTCTGCTTCGGTATACGTTTTACCGAGCATAATGTCTTTTCCGGTATGCCCGTAACATACAGTCCATACACCAACGATATCTTTATATGGTATGTAGCTGACGCCTTCCAGACCATCGTTACCACTTGGGCCAGTGATTAACACAGATGCTATAGCAATAGCCCCGCCACCAATAGCCGCAGCAACGGCTTTTCGTAATGATGGAGGCATTATTCACCTCTCGCAGCCTTTCTTCTGTCTTCTCTGATTTTGAAGTACAGATTTGTCAGATAGGTGAGAAAGCCCAACACAAGGCTTCCAAGCACCCCAATCGCAGCCCACTGTGATGGACTGACCTGATCCAACCACTGTAAAAACCAGTATCCCGCACTACCAGCGGATGTTCCGTAGGCAATGCCAGTTGAGATTTTGTCCATTGATTTCATAGCAACGCCTCCGCCAGTAACGGATTGCGTAGTTCTTATATTGGGAATGGGAAAAAGAAGGCCGCAGCATAACTATCACTGATTAGTTCAGGATAGCCAGTGACTACGGCTAAGTTATGGTGCTGGTTAACGGACTTGAACCGCCACCCATTCGCTTACAAGGCGACTGCTCTACCATTGGAGCTAAACCAGCATGTTTGGCGGGACAGCGTGGACTCGAACCACGATAAGAAGGTTAACAGCCTTCCGTAATGACCTTTATACGACTGACCCAAATAAAAAAAAAGCCACCGTTGCAACTTAAGAGTCACTAACGGCAGCTTACCTTCTAATTATGGCCAAATGGATAATTGCATGTCAAGACTTTTAACAGCAACATGTTTAACTTTCTCAACACGTTTACGAATTTTGAAAGCATTTTGCATTGGTTGGTACAAAACAAATAATGATGCTTTCAGGATGTCGTCAATTTCATTTCTACAGGTTGCCAGTGAAGGTTTTCTCCATCCCTCGCCACCACGTCCACACATCTTGCGTGGCTTTGCAGTCGCGTGATAGTAGGATGCAATTGCTCGCTTAGATGAACCATGAGCGTAGTAGCTGAGGAGGATGCCAAAGGCTTTCTTGTCAATGCACATGACGGAATCGACGACCTGAGAAATCAACATTCCATCATCATCATTGCACATTGGCCTTGTCATAATTCTTCCCGGCTCTACGCTCTCCATGAACTTCGCTATTACGCTGCTCATGCGCTTTTCCAAACGACCTGAATAAACCCATGCGCCCCACAGTTCAAGCCAGCCATTCAGCCACTCATGCTGTTCTTTGGTGAGGTTTAGTTCTCTTATGCCCACGCGCCTTCTCCCTGTACCTGAATCAATGTGAGATTTCCGCAGAACACTGCCCCAGTATCGATATACATCTGGTTGGCAAATTTGAGTGGTTTCACTGCTGGCGTATGACCAAAGATAAACGTGTCCGCGCCTTTAATTTCTTTAACGATCCCGTCTTGTGAGTTGCTGATTCGTTCGCGGTTCCAGATTACCTGCTGATGATCAACTGGCTTTCCAAATTCGTATTCGTCACAAGGATAATCGGCGTGGCAGATGACATATTTTTTACCTTTGCTCACCAGTTCGATGATTAACGGAAGTTCTTCTGCTTTATGGGCAAGAGCTTTAGCCAGAATTTCTTTGTCGTAATCGAGATTAAAGAACCAGCCACCGCCATCAAGCAGCCAATGATTAACGTTTCCACGCTCTGATAAGCCATCAATCATCATTTGCTCATGGTTTCCACGTACAGCTCTGAACCAGGGGAATGTGATTAATTCCAGGCATTCAACGTTCTCTGCACCACGATCAACCAAATCGCCCACCGAGATAAGCAGGTCTTTTTTGTTGTCGAATCCAATCGTATCCAGTTTGTTCATCAGGTTCGTGTAGCATCCGTGCAGATCGCCAACTACCCAAATATTTCGGTATTTGCTGCCATCAATTCTTTCGTAGATATTCATGCAGCCTCACTTCTGCTGTTTCGCAGTTTTTTAAGTTTCTGTTGATACTCCGCCTTGATGGTCCTGCACTCTTCGACAGTCCAGCGATGGCGGTTATGGTTTGATTCGATTTCGTCTACTGCTTCCTGCCCGATGCGGTTAATCAGTTCGACGCGATACGGAACGAGATTTCCGCTTTTGTGCTGGTTGCACACCACGCATTGCTTGTGAATATTGCGTTCATCAAATCGGAGTTGAGGCGCCGCAGCAGTTGTCCGGTAATGCCCGGCATCCCACTGAGCAGACGTGAGCGTTCCGCACGAGATACATGGTAAGTCGCGGTCTCTTTCTCTGATGAAGGCGTTTACGGCTTGTTGGGCTTGTTTAATCCAGTAACTGCGGGGCTTTAAGGCGAGTTTTCGAATCTTAAGTTTATCTTTCTGTTTCTGCTCCTCTCGTCGTCGTTTCTTCTCTGCTGCCTTTTCCGCTTTTTCGCGTTCTTTGCTTCGTCGTTCGAGTGCTATCTTGGTTCCACACTCTGGAGAGCACCACCACTGATTGGCGAATGCAGGGTGAAACCATTCCCGACATTCATCGTTTTTACATCGTCTTCGCGCTGGTTTAGCCATCGTCTTCTTCCTCGTGCATCGAGCTATTCGGATCGCTCATCAGTTCTGCGCAGCAGTGCTCACACACGTGAACTTCCAGCACATGCAGCTTCTGACCGCAGTTAGCGCACGTTAAAGCTCGCTCGACGCTTTCTTTCTGGTATTGAATGGATTGGGATGGGCTAAGCATTAACAACCTCCATACAAACTTTCACGAATGCCGTTGCTACTTCTGCATTGATTGCGTTTCCATATCCAATAATTCGCTGATCTTGATTGCGCTTTGCCATTCTTCCCAGTGTGGACTTGCCTCGTCCCAAGCTTTTGGCAATGCCATTAACCATCGGGAATGAGCCGGGTCTAACTGGACGATATTTTTCATCTCTACAGTAAAGCCAGTCTGCATCTCTCCAGAAGCCGTTAACCGGTAATGGGTACATAGCTTCACCGTCCCGGGAAGTTTCAAGCAGATTCTTGGGGTTCCGCTCTTGTCTTTTCCGCTGTAGCAATGCGTTGAACCTGTTGCATCGTTCGCTAAAGGAGTTTGCCATCCCGCTAGTCTCACGCATCCAGATAGGTTCTGAATTCCCCTGCGCGTCTCTGGCTGAAAGTTGATATTTGTCGTTGGAGTAGGCCACCCAATACAATCGCTGCCTGATGTGCGGAGAACCGAAGCCCGCAGCGCAAATATCGGTACCTGCAGAGGTGTAGTTCGCACCTTCCAAGTCAGTTTGTACAAGGTCGAGCCAAGCGAGGCCGTCTGCGCTTGCAACCTGTTCGCCAATAACGATGCCAGGATTGCATTTTTCAATAAGCCAGAAGAATGCCGGCCATAAGTGCCGCTCGTCATCAACCCCTTTTCCTTTGCCTGCCGAGCTGAAAGGTTGGCATGGGCAACTTCCTGTCCAGATACTCTTGTTGTCTGGCCATCCTGCTTTTCTAAGTGCATAGCTCCAAACTCCGATTCCTGCAAAAAAGTGGTGCTGGGTAAATCCTCGCAAATCACCTGGTGTGACATCTTCAATACTCCTTTCATCTACATAACCGGGGGCAATTTCTCCAGCGTCAATTAAGTTACGCAGCCATTGCGCTGCATACGGATCTATTTCGTTGTAATACGCAGTCATCGTCATTTCCTCGCACGATGTCTTAGCCACCGGATATCCCACAGGTGAGCCGTGTAGTTGAAGGTTTTTACGTCAGATTCTTTTGGGATTGGCTTGCGTTTATTTCTGGAGCGTTTCGTTGGAAGGTATTTGCAGTTTTCGCAGATGATGTCGGTGATACTTCGTCGCTGTCGCCTCATGCCGCCCTGTCTCCCCATCTCGCTTTCCACTCCAGAGCCAGTCGCGCTTCGTCTGACCACTTAACGCCACGCTCTGTACCGAATGCCTGTATAAGCTCTAATAACTCCGCAAATTCGCTTACACGCATCCTGCTGGTTGACTGGCCTATTACCACAAAGCCATTCCCGGTAAGGTTAGGAACAACGTCCTGCTGCTTTAATGCTGCTGTAAAAACGCACTTCCAGCTTTCTGCATCCAGCCAGCGACCATGCCATTCAACCTGACGAGAGACGTCACCAAGGCAAGCCCAAAGCTTTCGATTCTGGTCTAAGCTGCGGTTGCGTTCCTGAATGGTTACTACGATTGGTTTGGTTGGGTCTGGAAGGATTTGCTGTACTGCGTGAATAGCGTTTTGCTGATGTGCTGGAGATCGAATTTCAAAGGTTAGTTTTTTCATGACTTCCCTCTCTAACAGATTTCAGGTTATTCCACTCCGTTACCGCACTGCGATAATTCGCGGCCGCCACAGTAGAGTGGTTAGCGCAGTAGATTTGGCACCCGTTCTCCATGTCGAATATTGTCGGTGATTTTCCGCATTTACATTTTTTGGCACGCGGTGCGTCTGAACACATTCCGTTAACGGTGTCCATCAGGATCCCCCTAGTTCTTAATCCAATAAAAAAGGGCTACTGTGTAAATAGCCCCTGTTATTAGCTCAGTGATGTAGATGGTCATACGTCAGCCCCTTGTGCATATCGTCTGCCACGCGCAGCAGGTGCATTTGATACTGTGCAAATCTGTCTGGCTTCGTCCTGGTCACATGCAACAAAGTGTCCGTTGCAGAACCGCTGGTAAACCGTACCAAGCGAGCCAAAACGGTTTTTCGTCACAATGATTTCAGCAAATGGCGCGGCGCTACTGTTCTCGTCATATACCGCTTCCCGATAGAGCATGATGATTGAGTCTGCGTCCTGTTCAATGCTTCCAGAATCACGCAAATCTGCGTTTGTCGGGCGTTTGTTTGGTCGCTTCTCAACATCGCGCGAAAGCTGACTTAGGGAGATAACAGGCGTTTTCAGGTCTTTCGCCATCGCTTTTAGACTTCCGGAGATGTGAGCAATTGCGAGGTCGTTGCGATCTGCTTTCGGCTTCTCAATCAGGCCAAGATAATCCGCCATGATGAGTGACAGGTTTGGATTTTCCTGTTTGTGCCGTTCTGCGATTGAGCGAATTTCTTCGACCGATAACCGCGAGGCATCGACTACCCATACATCCAAATCTGCAAGCTGACTCATGCCGTTAGCAACACGCGCCCAGCCTTCGTCATCCATCGATGCAGGATTTCGCAGTACGCTAACCGACATCCTCCCGGCGTTGGCAATGCTTCGCTCTGCAATCTGCAATGCGCTCATTTCCATTGAGAAAATCAATACCCCGCGCCGGACGTCAGAACCAGGAATAACTCGGCTTGCAACGCCTTCGGCAATCTTCAGCGCCAGTTCTGTTTTCCCCATACCAGGACGAGCAGCGATTATCACCAGGTCTTCCGCGTTCATCCCTCCGGTGATGGCGTCAAGTTCTTCGATTCCGGTCTTCAGGGTATCTGACTCTTCTCCGTTCCTCAGACGCCTGTCAAGCGTGTCAGTGTAGTCAGTGATGATTTCCCCTAACCGTACCGGTTTAACCTCGTCACGGGGCTTTCTGATGGCTGAGAGACGCTTTACAAGTTCATCCATCGCCTGACTCGATGCGTCGATGGTTCCGCTCTGAATTGGTTCACGCATTTCATCCATGATTTCCAGCACCAGACGGCGGTGATAGTTATCCGCGACCATTCCGGCATATCCCTTCAGGTTTGCGGCACTCGGGCAGTTTTTGCTGGTCATCAGGATTGACGTGAAATGCTCCTCTCCGCACGCCTCGGCAACCATCAGCGCGTCGATTAGGTTTCTGTTTCTCGCCTGCTTACGGATAACCTCGAAGGCTTTCCGGTAGAGCGGAATTGAAAACGCTTCCGGCTCCAGCGTTGCCAGAACGTCGCTGGCGGTTGGTGTTAATCCACCAATCAGCAGGCCACCGATAACGCTCGCTTCGATATCCTGTTTCATGCAATCCCCCTGTCTGCAAACTTCCCTTCCCGAACTCCCGTTAACGAATCTTCCCTCAGCAGGTAATCAAAATCAGCTGTCCAGCCCGTGTCGTTGTCTCCGAAGTAAAACGGCTTGGCCTGATGCACAAACGCCCTGACATACGCTCTGAAACCGTCCACGTTTGGCGTTTTCAGTTGCGGGATGATTTTCTTCAGGCGGCGTTTGCGTTTCTCGTTGACCGCAACAGCGTGTGGCAGTCTGTCACCGACTTCGGTGTTGTAAGCGTTCAGGAAGGATTCGTAGTCGATTCGTTCTGCCTTGCGACGTTCAGGTTTAACCTGCCCATCGCCGCCCCCGTTAGGGGGTAAGGGGGTATTTGTATTTATTGTCTTTTGTATATTGTCTTTTGTGTTTAGCTGACTTGGCTTATACCCATTAGCCGACTTGGCTAATGTTTTATTAGCTGTTTTAGCTAATGTTAAGCTGTCATGGCTAATCCACTGAGAAACCACCTTGTTCACTCCGATTTTCACGCCATCAGCAATGAGGAATTTACGCTCAATAAGCTGGCGCTTGGCAGCGCAAACATGAGTGTGATGAATACCTGTCATGGCTGCTATCTGCGTGTTTGTGAGTCGATCCATCGGCTTATTGAATCCGTATGTCTTGCGCATGATAGCGAGCATCACCTTCAACTGCCGGACGGTTAAATCAGCCATCAGCAGACTGTCGGTAATCTCGTTAGCAACGCGCATGAAACCATCTTCGGTATCTGCCACGCGATGCTCCACGACCTCCAGTTGAGGCCTGTAATCAGCTAACTTAACGACGCCCATGTTTCACTCCTGCTTTGGCTAGTCTGTAAACACCAACAAGGCGCTCTGCGAACGCCCTGTTATTTGCTGCGGCTACCACTAATCCCTCAGGTGAATCAGGGTGTCGAATCTCTTCTTTTTCCTGGTATTTCTTACGACGTTTTGTCATAATGACTCCTGTGGATTGATCCAGTAATTCCCTCAGAATTCCATCTGGATTTGTTCAGAACGCTCGGTCTTGCACACCGGGCGTTTTTTATTGGTGAGTCCATCAAGCGCATACTTAAAAGCCCTGCTAATCGGACTGATGTCTGATGCCATTCCGAAAGCACACAAGACCGAAGCAATAAATCTCCAGTCCGTTCTGCTTATCTTCGATTCATGACAGCCAATCATCTTTGCCAGACCGCGCTGTGTAAGCGTTGACAGGTTGATGAGTAAATCTGTTTCTGCACGATCAACGTCGCGCTGTGATAGTTTGCTGTAACTTGTTTGTTCCATTTCTTAAGATTTCCATAGGTAAATAATCACTAACACTCATCTTTCGATGAGTGCTTAATTAGTTACCGCGTTGTCGGCGGTGCAGATTGATAAAGAGCGGTGTTACTTATGCAGCCAGAAGGTTCTTTTTGCTTATTTCAAGCATTTCGCTTGCTTGATATTTGCCACCAGAAATCTCTTCGATTTTTGATGCGTATTTAGTTTTCCCAAAAAACTCAGTCTTAGGGAGGAAGCCGTTTTTGAGCCACTTATAGACAGCCCTTTCGCTAACTCCACAAGCCTTCGCAACTTCAGGGATGCCGACACCTTTAATCGGCTCATCAAGATTTTGCATAGGAATATCCTTTTTCGTACTTTCAGTACGTATTATGGTTGAACTGAAAGTTTTTGCAAGTGCTTTAGTATCGTACTCATGGTTCAGAATGAAAAAGTGCGCAAAGAATTCGCCCAGCGGCTAGCGCAAGCCTGTAAAGAAGCTGGTCTTGATGAACATGGTAGGGGGATGGCCATAGCCCGTGCCCTTTCTCTTTCGTCCAAAGGCGTTAGCAAATGGTTTAATGCTGAGTCTTTACCGCGTCAGGAAAAAATGAATGCGCTTGCGAAATTTCTAAACGTTGATGTTGTTTGGCTTCAGCACGGCACTTCGTTAAATGGAGCGAATGATGAAGATACTCTTTCATTTGTTGGCAAATTAAAAAAAGGGTTAGTGCGCGTGGTTGGTGAGGCAATTCTTGGTGTTGATGGTGCCATCGAGATGACCGAAGAGCGCGATGGGTGGCTCAAAATTTATAGCGATGATCCAGATGCCTTTGGTCTTCGTGTGAAAGGAGACAGCATGTGGCCCAGAATAAAATCAGGAGAATATGTACTCATTGAGCCTAACACCAAAGTATTCCCGGGTGATGAGGTGTTTGTCAGAACCATCGAAGGACACAACATGATCAAGATTCTTGGCTATGACAGAGATGGAGAATACCAGTTTACAAGCATCAACCAAGACCACAGACCAATAACGTTGCCTTATCATCAAGTAGCAAAGGTGGAGTATGTGGCTGGTATTCTGAAGCAGTCCCGCCATCTGGATGACATCGAGGCAAGGGAGTGGCTGAAAAGTTCGTGACTTCATCGTCACATAGCTGGTAACCAATGGCCTGAAGAGACGTTTGGATGATGAAAGGTCGCACAGAAGTGCGGCCTTTTTTATTGGTAGTGATCCACACATTGTGCTAACGCATTAATTAGCATTAATATTTAGCTTAATCACAGAATAGCTAAAAATATTTTAGCGATAAATATATACATATCAATGAGATAAATAAAAATGATGCATTTTGTAGCTAATTGATGATTTAGCTACCATTGCCCTGCTTATTTGAAATAAGCTATCATCACCATAACCAAGCATATGGGGGATTTATGGATACTAAAAAACGAGCTCAAAAAGCAGCAGCAATGTCAGCAATCGTTAGATCAGCTCCAAAGCCAACTCACACAGGATTAATGGCGACAGGTGTTTCTTGTGCTGTTTTGCCTGATGGTCGCAGAGTGGTTTCAATGCAAGGTGCAAATGGATTGGCAGAAACATTCGGTGTATCTGTTGGCTCAAAAATGCCAAGATGGGTACCAAATGGGAAGCCAGGTCAATTACCATATGTTCTCCAAGCAAATGAGCTTCAGCCATATATTTCTGATGAACTAAGAGAAGCGCTAGCAGAACCAATTGTATATAAAAATACATCAGGTGCAGGTGTCGCTTATGGCATTGACGTTACTATGCTACCAGCGCTTTGCGAGGCATGGACAGATGCTGAGAGGGATGGAGCCCTACGACAAAAGCATCACTTGAATACAGCTGCAAAAGCCAAAGCGCTCTATAAAGCTCTAGCTAGAGTTGGCGCCGTTGCGCTCGTTGATGAAGCGACTGGATACCAAAAAGAACGAGAGCGCGATGAACTGGCAAAACTCCTTGAGCAATTCATCGCTAAAGAAATGCGACCATGGGTAAGCACATATCCGCCAGAATTCTTTGAGGAGTTATGTAGACTCAGAGGAGTCCCATTCAAAGCAAACATGCGGAGACCGCAATACTTTGGTCATCTTGTGAATAACATAACTTATGACCGCATGGCACCAGAGCTAAGAAATGCGCTAAAGGAAGAAAGAGCAAAAGCAAAAAAGGCAGGTGCAAAAATGCATCAGTTTCTATCAGAGGGAACTGGATATGGTCTTCTTCAAAAGAGACTTACAGGGGTAACAACACTCATGCAAGCAAGCGATACTTATGAAGATTTCATCCAATTGCTTGATAAGGTACACCCTCTACTAACCGTAGAAGATATTGACGCAGAATAACTTTATTGCCCCGGCCTCAGCGCCGGGTTTTCTTTGCCTCACGATCGCCCTCCCATATTTAATAGCCGCAAATGTGGTAAACCGCGAACCAACTCACCAGCAATAACCACTCCAACTACAGACCAATCTGCAGCATTTACAAAAATAAATTTCCTTATATATCAAAATCATATCTCGCAGCATTAATAAATCACAAAAATTTCGTACCAATAGTTCTTGATAATGTCGAACTATTGGTTCATTATTGTCACATCAGCAGGACGCTGGAAGCCAAACGGAAAAGATTGGCAGGCTCTTTAACTTCGATGGGGCGCTGACAAAGCGCAAACAGATACCAAACGAGATGGGTTTGGCGGTGATGTGAATTGCAGCTGCAACGACAGCAACCAGAAGATCAGCATCTGGCGCATCACCACCAAAGCCATTTCACATGAGGGAAACATCATGACGGTAATCGTGTACGGAAAATCAACATTCGCAGGAAATGCCAAAACTCGCCGTCATGAGCGGCGCAGAAAACTGGCTATCGAGCGTGATTCCATCTGCAACATCATCGATTCGATCTTCGGAACAGACAGCGAGGAACCAGTTCAGAAAGGCACGAGAAAGCGTTTAAGCCTTTCTGAAAAAGCAATATCACTCGGCAACATTCGTAACCAAAATACCGACGAATGCAGTGGAAGTATTTGCCTGCCAAACGTAGCCATTTACGCGGCAGGCTACCGGAAATCCAAACAACTGACAGCGAGGTAACGATCCCCCGCCGTCGAGGAACTAAATTAGCTCATCAGCTTTACCAGCAAAGCGCATATAACACTCATGGAACCAGACGTCAGGTATAACAAATTTCTCTTTACCTGACGCGCTGTAAGTCACACCTGAGCGATGGAGAAGACCTTTTCTCATAAGAGATAAAGCGACCGGATCGCCGTGCTTAAGTACGATTTTGTTATTTGCCATAACAGCAAATGCTAAAACCTCTTTTTCCTGAATACTCAGAGAATTGAACAGGCGCTCAGTCTCCACAATTACTTTAGCCTCATCTCTCTTACTGAGATATTTTTTATATCTGTCTGAAGATGCCAGAAATATAAACTCCATCACCCTGTTCAGAACATAACTGATACACAAAAGCATTGCGTAATACATCCAGTGATCTGGAAGTATTTCAGGATTCCTTATATCTACCCACTCTTTAATTGATGCTGGGGTGATTATTATCAAGGCAATTAAAATAATAAGCATATGAATTAACTGTTGTAGCGTAAGACCACGCAGGAAGAAACGTAATAGTTCCTGCCACCAGTTACTCATCGGTGAATCTCCATCATTCTCTCTGTAGGGGTGAATAGAGTTTATCCGATTTCTCGCTGTAGGGGTACACGAGAACCACCGAGCCTGATGTGGTTAAAAGACAGGCACAATCTTTACTACCGCAAGCCACGCAGTGAAATGGGTGTGACTTGTGTTGGTCGCCAGAAAATGAAATTAGGCAGCAAACCACTTATTTGAGAGGAATTAATATGTCATCAATCCGCTTAACTACGAGAATGAAAGAGGAAATCGCTCGTAACGCTTTAATTAAGTCTGGGGTTTTCACTGAACTTGAAGAAGTAACAAAGTTAAAGAACCAGCTTGCACTTGACGCCAGAGTTATTGCGTTTGGCGGTAAAAAGAAAACTGAGGAAGTGGATCAGTTATCATCCAAGTTGGTAGCTATAAGTGAAGAACTTGAAAAGATGGGATGTTCATTTTACTCATACGATGTTCGTTCTACTTCAATTTATCTGACTGTATCTGGCAGAAGGGTTGGATGGCATTCATATGGGAAAGACGGCAACGGCGAAGATATATTGCTCCCTACTCCAACCAAATATAAATGCATGTTTGACGCAGAACACGAAATAACAAAAAGGTTTGATGAAATCTGCGCATTGCAACAAAACCTTGAAGCCTTGAAAAAGGATATCGAATCAAATGTATGGGCTGCTTTGAACTCAGTCACAACAGTTAAGCGACTTATTGAAGTTTGGCCTGAAAGCAAAGAATTGCTACCAAAAGAAGCAGATAAAGCAAGTACAGCACTTCCTGCTTTACGGGTAGAAGATTTGAATAAGATGATTGGACTTCCTTCCGAGGCCGCATAGTCGACCTTTATTTTTGGCACTAACAACAGAATAAACACTGCACTGTGTATTCATTCCAACGAGTGAATACGCGGAGCAATGTCGCTCGTAACCAAACAGGAGCCGACTTGTTCTGATTATTGGAAATCTTCTTTGCCCTCCAGTGTGAGGGCCTTTTTATATGCATACCAATAACGCTTCACTCGAGGCGTTTTCGTTATGCAATCAAACAGAAGGAGCATCCTATGCAACAGTTCGCTATTGCAGGGGCGGCATCGGTTCGCCCTTTCAACCCGATTTTATCGGTACAGCATTCACGAAAAAATATTTTAACCGGAGCAGACTTTAAACAACCAAGAATGAAAAGCTTGCTCGAAAAGCTTTGGGATATTTTGAAACAACAAGGCCGTCCATGAGTTTTACAGATAACTGGTCAGACGAAGAATTCATTCGTCAGATGAAAGAATTAATCGGTAACGAAGGAGATATTCATGTCACTTGCAACCACAGTGAAGGAGAGCAAGTTACAGAGACGCATGTACACGCAGAAAGCTCTCTGGTATCGCCATAATGGCGACCGCGAAGGAATGCGGGTATGCCTTAATTTGTCCCGAGTCGAAGTATTAAATCAGCGTTATTTCCTTGGGCCGTGTCCATTCTGAGGTGAATTATGGATTTGAATAAATTCGACGAGCCATTCAGCCCTGAAGATATCGAATGGCGAATACAGCAAAGCGGTAAAACACGCGATGGCAAGGTGTGGGCTATGGTGCTGGCTTATGTCACGAACCGGGCAATCATGAAACGCCTGGACGATGTTTGTGGCAAAGCAGGATGGCGCAATGAATACCGAGATATTCCAAACAACGGCGGCGTTGAATGCGGCATATCAATCAAGATTGATTCCGAATGGGTAACCAAATGGGATGCTGCTGAAAACACGCAGGTAGAAGCCGTCAAAGGTGGTCGTTCCGGTGCAATGAAGCGCGCTGCCGTTCAGTGGGGAATCGGTCGGTATCTGTATAACCTTGAGGAAGGTTTCGCACAAACATCTCTCGATAAAAAGCAGGGATGGCACAGGGCAAAACTGAAGGATGGAACAGGATTTTACTGGTCCCCTCCATCGCTGCCGGGATGGGCAATGCCAGCATCTGGCAATCAACCATCACCAGAAAATACCAACCAGAAATCTCCATCGGTTGACTGCGAACAAATCCTGAAAGACTTCAGCGATTATGCGTCAACAGAAACTGACAAGAAAAAACTCATCGAGCGTTATCAGCGTGACTGGCAACTAATGGCTGGCAACGAGGAGGCGCAGGCTAAATGCGTTCAGGTAATGAACATCAGAGTTAACGAACTAAAACAGGCGGCATAAATGGCAATCAGAGGCGTAAATAAGGTGATCATTATTGGTCGCCTTGGGCATGATCCAGAAATCAGATATTCACCATCAGGAACGGCATTTGCAAACCTTACAGTTGCTACGTCAGAACAATGGCGTGATAAGCAAACTGGAGAGCAAAAGGAGCAGACGGAGTGGCACCACGTGGTAATGAGCGGGAAACTGGCAGGAATTGCCAGCGAATATCTGCGAAAAGGCTCTGAGGTTTATCTTGAAGGCAAATTGCGGACAAGAAAATGGCAGGATCGAAGCGGACAGGATCGGTTCACTACCGAAGTCATCGTGGGCGTTGGTGGAACCATGCAAATGCTTGGTGGCAGGCAAGGAGGCAATGAACAGTCTTCACCTCAGCGAAATAACGGTCAGCAACAAAGACAGCAACCTCAGCAGCAGGGAAATCACAGCGAACCACCTATGAACTTCGACGATTCGGATATTCCGTTCTAGGAGCTGAATATGAAAATCTGCTCAAGATGCCGTCAACAGAAGGAAGAAAGGGACTTTCAAATCAGAAGAGCATCCAGAGATGGATTAACTGCCGCTTGCAGGGCTTGCCTGGCTGAATACGACAAAGAGCGCGCGGGATTGCCACATCGAGTATCAGCAAGGAGAGAATATCAATCATCGGAACGCGGCAGAGAACGGTGTAACGCAGCCAAAAAGCGGTTCATTCAGAGCAACCCATGGAAAAGAAAAGCCCACATCATCGTGGGTAATTTTTTGCGCGACGGTAAGCTAATCCGACCACCACAATGTGAGTGCTGCGGATCAGAATGTAAACCACAGGCGCACCACTGCGACTACAGCAAACCAACAGATGTGATGTGGCTCTGCAAGTCATGTCATGTCGAGTGGCACAAACATAACAAACCTATCTACCCAGACGAGGAACCAGTAACTCTCCCCTTCCCTCGTCACGCTATTCACGCAATTTAATCAGGAGAAAATCATGCCAGCGCCTCAGTATGGTGCGGATGACGCGCGCCGCTGTTCCGGCAATTCCGTATCGGAGGTGCTGGATAAATTCAGAAAAAACTACGACCTGATAATGTCGCTACCGCAGGAAACGAAAGAGGAAAAGGAATTTCGCCATTGTATATGGCTTGCAGAGAAAGAAGAACGCGAGCGAATTTACCAGACATCAATCCGACCATTCCGCAAAGCCACATATACCCACTTCCCTGAAATTGACCCGCGCCTGCGTAATTACCGCTCACGCTATGGCGCTATCAGTAATGACTGAGGAATTTACCATGAGAGGACTTGCATACAATCCCGGCATTCTTCCGGCAGAAATGATTATTCGCCAACGCGTAAAGCCAATGCCATCGAGAGAGGAATTGCTTAAGAGAAATTCTTTTCCATCAGTAAATCAAAACAAATATCTGAATGCGATGTGGCGCAAAGGAGGCAACCAGTGAGCAAGATTGACTATCAGACACTGCGTGAGGCGGCAGAGCGTGCAATTCCGGCAATGGAACGCCTGTTAATGTTGCCAGTTGATGATGATCTGATAAGCGAACAGGAACTTAAAGATTACGGCGTGGATATTGATGCGCTCAACGCCTTCAAATTTCTGACCGGACCAGAAACCGTGCTGGCGCCGCTGGATGAACGGGAAAGAAACCAGCAATACATCAAATCCCGCGACCAGGAGAACGAGGAAATTGCGCTAACGGTAGGGAAGCTGCGCGTTGAGCTTGAAGCAGCAAAATCAAAACTCAACGAGCAGCGTGAGTATTACGAGGGCGTTATCTCGGATGGAAGTAAGCACATAGCAGAACTGGAAAAACAATGCGCCGAATGGGAGCGAAAAGCATTAAGCAACTTTGAAGAGTGTGCTGCGATGGCTGAACGTATCGAGGAGTTGGAGCAGGCCAACACAGGACAGGACGCCAATATAAACAGCCAACAGGAACGCGTGACTCAATCAGCTAATCGGCACGTATATCACTACAACGCAGTAGGCGATGTTGGCGGAATCGCCATGTCCGGGATTGCGCAGTTACCTTTCAGAATCAAATCGCAATCCGACCTTGAAGAGTTTAAAAGCGCACTTAGCAAGGTTTGTGGTTTCCATGCAAACGCAATTACATCTCTTTCATATCTTGGGCGTGAGGAAGAAGAATAAAGCGATGAAAAACCGTAAAGCAAAGATGCTTATTTCCCGTGTATACAGACGTTGCTATCCCAGCCAGTGGTTGAGAGTTAGCAATCGCCGTGTGGTGTTGTACTTATATTCTGGAATTGCCAGAGAGGGAGTCAAAGATAAGCGCAGCGCGGCGCAAAACCGCTGGAAAAACCACTTGCGTATCAAAGGAGAGTGATATGGATAAAAACACCACTGCTTACTGGAATCTGTCACTTGATACCGAATGCCCAAAATGCGGTCACAATTTCGATCTGCTTTGTGATGCTGATTTCTGGGAGTTTTCTGGAGCTAAACAGGCATGTGAAGAAATAAAAGGTTACGAAACATGCTGTCCAGAATGTAACCATGAATTTAAAACAGATTTCGTGTATTGAGGCATAACAAATGACCACTATTACCAGAGAACAGGCACAGAAAATTATTGAAGCAGCCGATGAGGTTATTAGTGCGCTGGCCGGAACTAATGAGGATGTTAACCCTGATAGCAATGACATGCTACGTCTGTGGGATGACCTGAATGACCGTCACGCGCCCCCTGAAGTTGTGCGTGAGCTGGCACGAATTGCACTGGCATCACTGGGAGCAGAACCAGTTGCTTATATTTTCAAACATCCGGCCGGAAAATTATTCTGGGCTTTGACGGATGAAAGCAATAAAGATCAATCGGACGTTATTCCTGTTTATGCTGCCTCACCTGCACCGATAGCGTCGGAGGCCATTGAAAACGCTATTGAATACATCCGCAGTATCGCTTTTCACATCGATGAAGACGATTACCACGGCAAACATATTGCGTATTTCATGCGACAAGCATTGGCCTGGCTGGAAGGGCATTCATGCAGCGACGAAAGACTGGGTAAAGCCGAGAATCAACCAGTACGCGGCAACCAGGCTGCCGAATCCAATCGCGGTAATGAGTGGACTGGCAATCCTGATATTGATAACGCCATCATCATGCTCGACCGCATAGATACGGCGGAAAGTTGCGATGATGACCGTATTGAGGCCGTTAAGGCTGTGTTGCGTAGACTGGCTGGCAACTCTCCGGTAATTCCGGATGGTTGGATAAGCTGTAGTGAGCGAATGCCCCCTCAAGATGATTGGATTTTAATTTATTCAAAGCACGGCGAGTATATGGCAGGACAGGTGCAAGGGGAATACGTGGAGTTGAGCGACGGCACTTTATCGTGGTTAGGGAACGTCTTGTTCTGGATGACGTTGCCAGAACCTCCGAAGGGGGCGAAATGATGGATGTAAAAGAGAAGGTTTTGCAGGTGATGCGTTCCCGGGCTGCCCTGCAAGATAAAGCTCTCGGCGGGGAATATCCATTCACGATAGCAACCTGGAATCTGCGGTTGGCAATGGAGAAGGAATTTCCTGATGAAGAATGGCGTTCGGCAGATTTGCGCAAAATTCTTATGGAGCTGGCTAAAGACGGAGCAGTATCCAAAGATACCTATGCCAGCCGGATTGGTCAGGCGGTATGGAGACTGGAGGTGCGGTAATGGCTAACCTGCAACTTGCCGTCAAAGGTGAATACTTCGATGCCATGATTCGTGGAGAGAAAACGGAAGAGTATCGCCTGTGTAATGACTACTGGAATAAGCGAATTATGTTCCGGGAGTATGACCGCCTGATTATCACAAAGGGATATCCGAAGCGCGACGATTCCAGCCGAAGAATTGACGTCCCGTATGACGGATATGAAATCAAGACAATCACACATCCGCACTTCGGCGATAAACCGGTAAAGGTGTTCGCGATAAAGGTGAATATCGGCAATGGATAACAATCCTCGCACTCGCGGGGATTTCTTTTATCTGAACTCGCTACGGCGAGTTTTGTTTTATGGAGATGATAAATGCACTTCCGAGTCACAGGTGAATGGAATGGAGAGCCATTCAACAGAGTTATCGAAGCGGAGAACATCAATGACTGCTATGACCACTGGATGATATGGGCGCAGATAGCACATGCAGACGTAACCAATATTCGAATTGAAGAACTGAAAGAACACCAAGCCGCCTGATGGCGGCTTTTTATTGCCTGATTTGCAGGTTCGATTCCCTATTCGGAGATAGCACTCATGCAACACGAACTACAGCCTGATTCACTGGTTGATTTGAAATTCATCATGGCCGATACTGGCTTCGGTAAAACCTTCATCTATGACCGGATTAAGTCCGGAGACCTGCCTAAAGCCAAAGTTATCCACGGGCGAGCAAGATGGTTATATCGTGACCATTGTGAATTCAAAAATAAACTCTTAAGCCGCGCCAATGGGTAAAATAACGGGTAAAATATTTCTCACATCTAAAAAACACCATTCCAATCAATCCCCTGCCGCTTCAAGTAGATGTCTGCAGGGGACACCATCTATCATCCCCCTCGCAATAACCCACTTACAATCAGTGAGTTATCTTAAAATCCTTAGTATAGTCAACCAGTACTTCGATATGTGAACGCAAATCATCATGCATTCGTGAACTTAACTGGAAACCTCCCCCATTCGATGTCAAAATGACTACCCCAATAAGTTGCCAATAATCAGGCTAATCAATACGGGTCAGTCTTGCTGGTCAGTGACCATAAAAATGTCACCTCATATTAGACACAGCAAATAATTGTGTCGATTAAACATACTACCTTCAGCATAACCGTTCCTGAAAAATTATTATATTCAGTAATCTGAATAAATTACTGGCCTGCTATTTTTCTTAGCAACCATATTTAGCAGCAAGCCAGCAAATCTGAATGATTACAGATGCTGGCCTGCTGAATCTCCCTTCTGGAAATCGTCAGAATCTAGTGATTACTTACTTTGTTCTGGTTTCTCTTCATTCTTATTGTGCACTTCCACTTTGGGTAACTGATTAAAAACCAGATTTTCTTTTTCAACCAGAGCCATGACTTCTTTGGTGATATCAGCTGACTCGTTATGCGCAAGCACAACACCTGAAGACAATACAGCAATATTTTTAGGATTGTCTTTTCTCCATGTACCTATGGCATTATCTATCGCACGGGATAACACCATTTTTGCGCTATTTTCCTCAATAACATATTGTCGCTCCAGTTTTTGTCTGGCATCAAGAAGCAGCGCCTCTTTATTCGCGTTATCTGCGAATGCTTTTTGCGCATCCTCATAGCCTTTTTCAAGAATACTCTTAACCTCATTCAGATGCTTTCTGACCATGTCTCCGGCGGCAGACTGATTATAAATAGCATCGATATTAACAACTGCAATTTCTTTTGACTTTTTCATATAAAAAACACCAGTAAGTACAATCAGCAACAGCAGCACTACTGCATTAACAACAGAAAATTTCATTACAGAACTCATTATGACAACCCTGAGGTGGCAGGAGGTCCCCTCCTGCCACTGTGTGATTAGAATATATATTTAATACCCAGCATTGCCTGGGCATCACTGTACCCTTTATCGCCAGCCTGAACACCAACATTGCCCCAGACATTCAGGTTATCTGACAATTTACCCTGAACACCCGTTTTGACTTCAGCAATATTTGTAGCTCCGTCCTGACTGAGTGCCGTATTATCCATTTTGACACCCCAGCTCCGTGTATTATGGATCCAGTTAACTTCCACAAATGGCTCAAACTGATGCGCCTTATTATCATCAGACGCACTCTTACCTTTCAGGTAAGTTCTGACGCCCAGACGACTCTGGATATTACCGTCTCCGCTGAGCTGAACTTTCGTGCCATTCTTCTCCGTATGCTCACTGGCTCTTACATTCATCCACGTGATCTGGGACTGCGGCTGAATATACCAGTCATAGTGACTACCCTGGCTACCGGTAAATTCGCCGGCTTTAAAGGTATAACCCGCTTCCACTGAACCGGTAAATCCACGGGATTTCCAGGACTCCGCAGCCAGTTTTTCACCATTAACGGTATTATTAAACCATCCGTACTGGATCCAGGTATCGACATAAGCCCCGTTGTCATTACCGTCATTCTGCTGCCACGTTCCGTATAAACCGGTGCTGTATCCATTGATCGCACCTTTAGATTTATATCCCGAAAGCGAGGATGTCGTGGAACTCTTCTCATTTCCATAACCGGCCATAATCCCCAGTTGCAGACGGTCCTGACCGTCAGTCCATTGCGCAATGCTGCCACCCAGTTGCACAACATAACGGTTACTTTGCGTATTCAGCTGTGAACTGCTGTCCTTCCAGCGATTATGACCGCCGATATGACGCATCCACATACTTGTTGCTTTCTTCTCACCAGTAAACACATCGGTATAGTAAGTTTCCCCCTCACGATCGTGCATTCTGATGTTGAACAGCGTGTTGGCTGCCGCTATGTTCGCAATATAAGAGCCCGCTTCCGGACGATAGACCTTCTGTACAGGTTTATCCGGCGTGGGGTGTGGCTGTGGCTGCGGTTGTGGCTGCGGCTGCGGTTGTGGCTGCGGCTGCGGTTGTGGCTGCGGCTGCGGTTGTGGTTCTGGCGGCAATTCAGAACGCAGATACCAGTTACCGTCAGTACCACCCGCATTACCTTTATGCAGGAAATATTCCCACGCCCCTGCCACCGCACGGTTCTGCAGTCTGAAGTTACCGTCAGACTGCCCACCGACATGCACAATCTCAATGCCGTCAGCGGTCTGAGCCCCCTGGCCCCGGACATTATTCACCACCACGCCGGTATCACCGGAGGTGTTACCCGTGACAATCAGTTTGTCAGTGGTAGAAGTATCATCCCCCAGCACGGTATTGATAATTAACGTACCGCCACCGGTGTAATCGCCATTTACGGTCAGGGTATTTCCTGTCTTACCACCGGCCAGACGAATGACGCCGGTATTGGTCAGTGAGCCAACGGTAAAATTGCCCACCTCTGCCGTTTCATAACCTGAGAGAGCATTCAGTGATGCCAGTGTTCCCTGGTTATTAACCTGACCCGAAACGGTCCCCAGCCCACTCAGTGTGCCGCCATTAAGAACATGAATGTTTTTGGATCCTGACAACGTCGCGCCAGCGGCACGGGTGACTGAATCATCACCGACAATCAGAACGCCACTCTCAACCGTGGTATCACCGGTATAAGTCAGCTCATGATTAATGATCAGATTACCCGCCCCCTGTTTCACCAGAGCGCCGGAGCCAGTAATATCATTCTTCAGTAACCAGTTTCCACTGGCGGTAAGCCAGGTGACACCATCACTGTCAATCAGCCCGGTGCCCAGGTGTTTTTCATCTGAAGCCCGCAGAGCAGCATCTTTCTGCACACGGAATTCACCGCTGAAATTACTGTTATCCCCGGAAAGCGTCAGATCAGTGGTGTTCAGTATACCCACTGAACCTTCTCCGGAAAGCGATTTACTCAGGTTACTGCTGACTCCGCTACCGTCGGCGATATCAATCGCCAGGCGATCATTAAGGCTTTCAAAGCTGATGGAGCCCTGGCTTCCCAGCCCCTGTGCGCCGTTCATTTCAACCAGCGCCCCCTGGGTAAGGCTGGCATTACCGGTAAACCCGATATTGGTGCCATGTACCGTCAGATTGCTGCCCGTGACAGCCAGCGTTCCCTCACCGGACAGCACGTTGTTTTCAATGATGCCACCATTATCATCCCCCGGCTGACGCTGCGTGCCGCTGACCGTTAGTACACTACCGCTATCAAGCTGAATGTGCGCTCCCGTTTCTGTCTGCAGTGCACCGACAGTCTGGCTGTATCCGTTTGTTCTGAAGACGGCATTGCTGGCGACGTTCAGATTACCTGTTGCGCCAAGTACATTATCATTTGCCATCTGTAATGTGCCGCTGCGCACCAGCGTATCCCCGGTGTAGTTATTACCGCCGTTAGACAGTGTGACAACCTGCCCCGCAGCTTCGATGGCCAGATCCCCTGCCCCCGTTAACTGTGCGCCAAGATCTGTCTGCAGTCCCTGGGCATTCGCTCTCGGTGTCAGCACCAGCGCTTTATCACCGGTTCCCTGTAAATCCAGCGACTTCAGCCCATAGCCTATGTACAGTCCGTCACCTTTAATACCGTCGGAGCTTCCCAGCAGCTTATAGTCATAATTTCCCTGAGCTACAACTTCACCGCCCTGAGTGACATCAAACGTCTGACTGTGAGAAATAGCCTGCCCGTTTTCATCCACCAGTTGCAGTTGCCCGCCAGTACCGGTGACGGTACCCGCTGCATTCACCAGCGTGACCAGGGTCTGCGCATCATCCTGCTCCAGCAAATTCTTACGGGTATCAACAGCCGGAATATCATTAATCACTTCATCTGGCATGGTGACCTGAATTGTGCCTTTCCCCCGGATATCCAGCGTACCTGCAGCAGAGGTTTCAATACTGTTGCTGGCAATGGTATCGCCCGGCATAACGGAACCAAAAATCAGCGTTCCGCCATTGAACCCAAGACCGCCAATCTGCTGAACACCGGAGCCAACCGTTGTGATATTCCCGGTTTCAGACATCAGCATTGCATGGGTTAACCCGCTCGTATTCAGCCCTTCCAGAGCAAAGCTACTAGTACCCAGCTTCAGAGTTCCGGCAAATTGATCCCCGACGTTATGGCTGAATTCAAAAGCAGATGTGTCGGCATCAAGACGGGCAGACAGTGTTCCTTTGCCTGTTAACAGTGGATCAAAGGTAAAGTTGCCTGCAACTGCGGGAATAATGGCCAGTTCGCTGCCCGATTCAATATCGACGGAACCCGGACCGTTCCCCCCATCGGTCAGCACAAGAGCTTCCTTCAGAGTGACAAGTGAACTGTTCTTCAGCCCGACATGTTCGAAATTCTGTAGTTTTACAACAGAATCCAGCGTATGAATGGCGTTATCAAAAATCAGGGAATCAGAATCTCCCTGCCCGCCATCCAGCAGGTTCCAGGTTGCCCCTTCACCTTTAATGGTGAAGGTGTTCTTCCCGGTACCGGCAGTAACCTGATCAACATGAGTCTTACCATTGAGTGTTACATTATTATTGCCATTTCCTGCAGTCACTTCTCCTGTCAGTGTGCTGCCATCATCAAATAAAAATGTATTGTTACCCTCTTTCGCACTGACGGTTCCGGTAATACTGCCTTTATTGGTGAATGTGTTATCACCGCCGTTCAGAGCCACAACCCCCTGAATTTCAGCACCGCTGTCATTCAGTACGGTGGTATTCACGGCGTCATCAAACGCCATTGCAGTCCCGGTGGTGGACGCAGCTTTAATCTGACCTTTATTGGTAAAGGATTGTGCTTTTGAAGCATCCACTACGGCATGACTCAGAGAAGCAGAGATGAGATTACCGCTCTGAACCACTTCACTGGCTGCATTGTTAACCACCAGAGCGGAACCGCCATCGGCCTGTATAACATTGACACTTGCACCACTCTTCACGACAGCACCATCTTTAGTGTTGGCGAAAATACCCGTGCCGTCCGTACCCTTCAGGTTAATGACCAATCCAGCGGAGTCAGACATATCCAGGTTATTATCGGTTTCACTTCCGTCAGCTTTCTGGAACGCCAGTGCAATTCCACTGCCGTCTACATTAATAGTGCCGCTGTTGGTCTTGGCCAGGGAGGCAGAAGTACGTACACCAATGCCATCAGCCACATTAATTTCAGTCGTATTGGTTAACTGAATGCCTTCAATTTCTGCGCGGTTCTCAATCCCGTGACCGACCGCACCTGCAGCATTAACATTGATTTTCGCACCATCAATAACCAGCCCCACAGCCCCTGTATCCAGCAGGATGCCATGCGCATTTTTCTGACCTTCGATCGTACCCAAGCCACTCCCTGCCAGGTTCAGTGACGCGCCCGCCCCCAGCTTAATGGCAGCCTCACCATCCACAGCGACGATATCCCCTCCTGTGCTGGTAATCTGAGACTGTGCACCTTCAACAAATAATGCAACGCCATTGACCGCAATACGGCTTCCTGTATTTTCAAAGCGGCCGTTATCAACCCAGACGCCGATATTATCTGTACCGGTAGTGAAATCAATGTTGCCGTTGTTAATCAACAGTCCCTGATTACGCGTAATAAAGCCCTTGGCATTATTCAGCGGCGAAGAGATATCTGCCTCATTGGTAATAACCGAGCCAGTATTCGTTTGTGTAATACTGCCATCCAGAGCGTATTCATTTCCGTCAACTTCCGCGACAACAGCGCCATCCCCTACAAGGTTAACTGATGCCCCCTGTTTCAGCGTCGCTGTCGCACCACCAGTTACATATAATCCCTGAGCCTGAGCGCCCAGGATCTGGAAATCACTGCCAGCATCAGCCAGGACATTGCTCCCTTTCCCTGTGGCCCAGATACCACGGCTGCCTGTCCCGGAGGTTTTCATCAGCAGAGAGCCGGCCTGTTTTGCCCCATCTTCAATACGGAAAAGTACAGAACGTTCCCCACTGGCATCCAGCAGAGTTCCCGGTGCAATATTCGTCTTAATGGTTGCACCATCTCCGATAATACGAAAAGCAATCTGATCGGTAATACCAGAGCCGTCAGCAGCAAAGTTCGGTACTGCCGAACCATCAAGGTTAACAGTCCCTTTATTGCTGGCCTCAACGCCAATCGCCCCCTGTCCCAAAGATATAGTACCCGCGGTCATATTAACCGTTGTTGTTGTACCAGATGCTTTTATACCCGTTGTACGGTTAGCATTATCTCCTCCCTTGAGAACGAGATTTCCCGAGTTATTAATCGTTGTAACATCTTGTGTGGCATTAGCAATTAGTCCCACACCACCATCCTGAACTGTAATATTTCCGCTGTTGGTACCAACAGCCCCCTCCTCAACCCGGACGCCCACTGTATTCTTTCCAGTAAAGATGATATTACCGGTATTATTTAGAGTGGCCCCATTACGGGCGATATACCCGGTCACTTTATCCTGGGTGGAACTTAACTGAGCCCCCGCCGTTAATAGTGTGGTCTTGTCCTTCGGATTAATGAGTTTGCCGGAAATATCATAGCCATTGCCATCCGCAATACCGGCTATCGCACTGGCATTATCCATATTGATAATGGCATTACTTTCAATTGTGCCCTGCGCTCCCCCTTCAATTAAAGTCGCTGTAGCCCCCTCACCCGTCAGGTTGATGGTCATTCCTCCAGACGTTACTGTCGAGGCCACACCGCCATCCGATTTCCCCGTGGCAATAAGTGCATAAGAGTTCTTACCAGACGCCGTAAGTGCAGAAGAAGCATCTGCAGTTCCCTGGAATGTCGCACCACTGGCAATACGGAATAATGTTGAGTTTTCAGTGGACACATCCATAACACCGCTTCCGGTATTATGAATGGCAGAGTCCTTTCCATAGACATAAAAGCCTATCTGATCGCTGCTGCCAAATAGCACTGCACCATTGCCTGACAGGGTCAGACTGCCGCCATCTTTAGCAAAAACCCCCACAGCCCCCGTACCGGCAAGACTGATTTTTCCGGATACATTAACATTGCTTCCGGCACCTTCCACCCAGGCACCATAGTTACGGAAACCACTACTGATACCCTTGCCGCCAACATTTATCGTACCGTCAGAATTCAACTGTCCTGCATTGATTACCTGTAGCCCGGTGCTGTTCAGACCATTAACATTGATAATCCCGGAGTTTTTCATCCCGGAGCTATTATTTGCCAGCATGCCAACATTCAGTGCAGGTGCATCACTGTCATGACCGTCAATAGTGATAGTCCCTTTATTTACCACATCAACAGTCCCGGCATCCTTTGCCAGGATTCCGTAGTTCCCCTGAGCCCCCCTGCCCAAAAAAATAGTACCTTCATTAACGACTTTGTTTGCACCATTTTGTACTTCAATCGCAACAGAACCCACAGCCGAATGAGTCGCAGTTTTATCCTCCGCAATACCTACATTGATGCTCCCGAAGGCCGAGTTAATAAAAGAGCCTCCAGCTCCAACATTTACACCTCGTGTTTTGCCATTATTATCATTAGTTGATGCATCGGCAGTAATATTTATTGTGCCTTTATTTGTTGCCATGCCCCCATTACTAACAACAATTGCGGTGTTAATCCCCTCTGGAGCGAAAGCATTTTTAAATGGGCGAATATTAATAACACCATTATTAATGGCTGAAGAACCATTACTACCGGCAACCATCCCCTCTGCCTGGAGAGCATATTTATCATTATTATCCCAAACAAAAAGTGTACCATCGTTAACAATGGTACTGTCTTGATAGGCAATCATTTCAGTACCAATGGCATCAATGACCCCTTCATTAACACCGGTCCCACCATTAGTTGCAACGATCCCTCCTCCATTCCCATAGGCAGGAAGAACTCCAGTTAATTTACCCGTTTTACCTAATATTGCTCGTGCGTTATTGGTTGCATGGAGAACAGCAAGCAGCCCTACATTTTCTTTGTAAGGAGTTGAGTCTATACGTCCCCCAGCGGTCATATCCACATTGTAATTATGCTTGGTGACAATAAGGGCCTTATTAAATTCAGCATCATACTGCTTATAAGAAAGCGTTTTGTCCTCTAGTGACTTTATCAAATATTGATTATATTGCTTTAAATCATCAAGAGAGTTAATATGGTGTACTTTTCCCGCCCAATCAGTAATTGTTCCAGCATATTTCATTGAGTCAATGATTTTTTGAGTAACGCCGCCCCCCTGCATGGTTGCACCAGGCTGAAAATAAAAATCATTGACCGAGTTCCATACAACAGAGGAACCTTCTCCATCAGCTACAGCAAGCTGTGTATTTTTAAAAAAATTACCGATTGCTGGTGAACCCACATCCAAAATAGCTGTACCGCCATTATTGGCTGTTACAAAACGTGTCGCATTGAAAAAATCCGCAGTGCCACTAAAACCAGGAATGGTTTCATTTCCCCCAGTCCCCGCATCGCGTTGTGAGAAAGAGTCAGTATCAAACACTTGAAGTGTTTGAGAAGCGCCAGTAACCTCATCCTTCACTGTAATGGTTTTTGTTTTTTCTCCGGTATTGACGTAAATCAATCCGGATAAATTATCTCCAGTGGTGTAGCCATTTAAAATTGCCTGTTCTACAGTCATCCAGATAAGACCTGACCCACCAGACTGGACGACATTTGGACCAGTGATGTATTCGGTTTTACCACTTACTGTTGCAGCCCCAACACCCGAGTTATTCGTACCCGGACGCCAGTCTGGTGACAATATGACATCTGCCATTGCGTTATTGCAATTAATTGCAATAGCGCCCCCCAGAACCATTGCTGATAAAGCAATTCCTAAGCGAGTTGATTTACATTTTTTTCTACAACTCGTCAATTCTGAAACAACATCCCATTTTTGGGTTGTATGGTTCCAAATGACTTTATATACTTTATTCATAACACTAATACTCTTGAACGCACATTATAATTGAATATTTTCACTAATAAGGGAACACGGAATATTTATAAATTGATGTAAACGTTTTACCCCGAGTTTATCCATAGCTCTACGACGATGCGTCCACACAGTCTTACTGGATATACCCAAGGTGTTCGAGATCCATGCAATATCTTTTCCTTCCTTGGTATATATAAAGATACTTTTCTCCCTCGGGGATAATTGTCGTTCTAAAAAAGAAACTTTATGATTCGCGCGAATATTTTTTTTGCACCTCCAGCCATTGATAAATTTATCTATATAGAAACAAAATTGCTCTGCTGTTAATTTCCACGGTATGAAAGGTATGCCTTTATTACTAACTACACCATTATCCCCCCATGCCAGGCACGGAATATTGACAGGCTGGCTTTTTAGCCATTGGTGAATGAAATACAGTGAGCGTATACAGGTAGTAGAATCATTATCAGGGAATACAGGTAACAACAACGATTGCTCATCCCGAAAGCAAGATGTGCCAAAATCACGAATCAGAGAAGAATAGTCGTCCACAGCGATGACTTTCACGTACGAAAAACCCCGCCAACGCATACTCTTAATTGCTTGAATTATAAAAGTATTTTTTGTAGTCGTAATCAAAACCATGCAATCAATTTCCTGTTATCCCCTTTCCCAATTTCCTTTTGCTTTGCACACCGGGGGGAGACAAACCTTGAGGCACAGGTTTACAAAATGACCCATTTTGACAACATCAATTTAATTAACTACAAATAGCACAAAACGCAGGTAAAAAACCTGCGTATTTATTTTAATTCAGAATATAATTTTGATTGTTATTTACATTTTGGCTTTATACGCCAGAGATTAAAAAGAAGACAAACCTACCTCTTTATGTGTAGATTGACGCCGCACATTGATCTAAATCAGTAAATTTAATGTTTTTTATAGAAAAAAATGTTTTTCTATACGAGAATTTCTAAACAAAGATTGGGTTTACATTTTGGGTCAAAATGTTGCTTTTTTGCGTCACCTATCCCCCACATTTTTTCAAATCTCATTGAATTAGAAGCAGTATAAATTACCGTATGCCTGATATTACGATGCCCGAGATAGTCCTGAATAAGACGGGTATCCACACCATTATCTGCTAGTGAATAACCACATGCATGGCGTAACATATGTGGATGAACTTTAATATTTAAACCTGCATTTTTACCCGCAGCAGAAACTATGTTATAAAATCGTTGTCTCGATAATGGTTTTCCTGTTCGGGAAACAAATAACCACGGGTTATCATTGAAATGTTTAACATTTAATGAATTCCTTTCATTCAGCCAGTTTGTTATTGCAATCACCTCTTCCTTTTGAAGTGGATGGACTGTACTGAATCCATTTTTTATCCGTTGAATATATATTTTTTCTGTAGTTAGTTCTAAATCCGACAACTGCAGAGATAAGAGCTCACTAACACGCAGACCATGAAAATAAGCCAATAAAATCATGCAAACATCGCGTGAAGAGCAACTCTTTTGTTTTACAGATTGAAGTAGTAAATTAATTTCATGATGCGTTAAAAATTTTCTGTTTTGCATAAATCACCTCTATTTATATAAAATAGCCATGTCAACTATGATGAAAGAATTACATTTAGTCAATAATATAATTCATATAGTTGCTGTATGATTATAGATTAATTTATTAAAATTCACCTAATCTAATTAATCGCTTGTAAACGCATATAAACAACCTTCGTTATGTAACTATCGTTCAAAACTCTCTTGTAAATATAAAGAGCCCTATAAGATGATTATAAAAAAGTCCTACAACCCGAAATAGCATTCCCTCATAAAATTAAGCTCAACATCGGCATATTTAAAAAGTATCCAATGCAATTAATATTTTATCTAAAATTAACATTGTATCTTGTATATATTACATCCATGAATGTATGGATTTTTTTATTTAAAAATTAATGCACTATAACAAAAAACATCACCAAGTGTTAAAACTAACACAACAATTAACCAAAATAATATGGCTGTTTATTTTTCATCCGTAAACAAAAAGGTACAAATATTTTCACCACAAAAAAACCACCAGCATGGCATTGAATTACCATTCACAATACACACCTCCTTTCGCTTATTTATGCTCATTGGTTGACTAATAATGATCTATACCCCCTGGGCAACTATCTCTCTGGCGGGGTATTGATGAATATCCATTTAGTGGCATAATTTAAACCCCAGCTCATTATTTGCTTATAAAAACAAGCAATAATACCAGGCTCTGGTATTTATAGTTTATTTTTTAACTTAATTAATATAACCGATAATATTATGCGCAAATTTATTACTCATAGTGAATGGTTGTTATTTTTTGAAGCCATCAACGGTTCAAAAAATGAAATTAGAGATAAAGCCATGTTACAAATGGCATATGTACATGGTCTTAGGGTAAGCGAGCTTATTGCACTAAAGATTAGCGACATTGACTTTTCAGAGTCAGCAATATATATCAAGCGTTTAAAAAATGGATTATCCACAGTACATCCCCTGCAAAAAGAAACTGTTCTGTTATTAAAAAAATGGCTAGCACTACGTGATAACATAGTAAAAAAACCTTTTGAAGACTCTTTGTTTCTTTCTTGTCAAGGAAATAAAATCTCGAGACAATATGTGTATAAGATGTGTAAGAAATATAGTCACAATATGAATATTAATATTCATCCTCACATGCTTAGGCATGGTTGTGGGTATGCTTTAGCTAATCAAGGGTTAGACACCAGACTAATACAAGATTATTTAGGGCACAGAAATATACATCATACGGTATTATATACAGCCAGTAATGCAGCAAGATTTAAACGAGTATGGGAGGGTGATGTGTTAGATATAAAGAAGATATAACCCCTGTTCTAAAGGCCTCAATTCATTGAGGCTTTTAGCCCCTCATTTTTATGACATACAACTGATAATCATAATGGATCTCAATATTAATCAAAATGAGAAATAAATCACCTTTTTATTAAAAAATTAATTTTTTTAAAGTCACAAACCAACACATATAATATTTAATAAAAATGCCACCAGCAAATATATTGCCACTTATCTTTTCTCTGGTAATCTAGTTTACTATAAATTATCGCTCTCCAATATTCGACGCCAAGAAGAAGTGGTTATTTTATTTATCCTTTTCGTAACTATTGACAAAACAATTCCCATATAAAAATTGCAATTTATAAAGCCAACATACACTTACAGTGCATAATAAGGTTATTTAGGAACCAGATGATTTAATGTATTATAAGGTATAACATTCATATTGACTTACCTGTTCTCTTAACCAAGTAATAAATGCCTCAATTTTTGGCCACTGCCTGCCCGGTAATGTGGTGATGTAATAATGCTGATGGCATTTCACCGTCATATCGCCAAACGGCGCGACGAGCTCACCACTGGCAAGCCTTTTTTGTACCAGACGTTTCCTTCCCATCGCCACCCCAATATGATTCATCGCGGCGATAACGGCTAAATCAGAGCGATCAAAGCCAATTCCAGAAGATGTTGGCAAATTAACCGCATAATGTTGCGCCCAACTATGCCATTCATCCGTACCGGAGTCGTTGCTCCATGCCTGTCTGTCATGGAGCAACGTACAGTGACGCAGGTTAATTACCGTGTTGGTTAAATCATGTCTTTGAGCGTACTCCGGGCTGCAAACTGGCAAGATTTCTTCATCCATCAGAAAGTGATGAGCCAATTGCGCTGACGGCGCATCATCAAAGTAGATCGCCAAATCGATTCCGGCACGTTGCAAATTGACATTGTCATTACCAGTGAGCACGGTGAGCGAAATAGACGGATATCGGCGTGTAAAGTCACCTAATGCGGGCACCAACCAGCATTGGGCGATAGAGGGCCGGGAATACAGCGTTAACGTTCCCGATAACTCCTGATTTTTGATATCCAGAATTTCCTGATTCAGGGTATCCAGCGACGATTTTAGCGCCCAATAAACACGTTTCCCCTCGTGCGTTAATTCCACTTTGCGATGGGAACGAACAAACAACTGAATACCTAATTCTTCTTCCAGCTGATTGATACGGTGACTTACCGCACTGGGGCTCAGCGACAATTCCTCTGCCGCGAGAGCGAAGGACTGATGCCTGGCAGCCACTTCAAAAGTATGCAGTTTTGATAGTTGCCAGCCGTTAAGCAGTCGATTTCTTATTTCACGAAGGGGTTCCATAATCACCTCATTTTTCTCTTAAGTGTAAAAAAATAGCGGCAAAATTTCAGCTGTAAGGTGAGCTAAAGTGAACCATATCTCAATTCACCTTCATTTTTAGATGTAAATCACTCCCTTGATGCAATTTAGCTCATGTGAAAGGCAAATTTTATCGTTTGTCAGCCTGCGTTGTTTTTTTGTCCAATATCATCAGGTTAATCACAGGGGAAGGTGAGATATGCACTCTCAAATCTGGGTTGTGAGCACGCTGCTTATCAGCATCGTGTTAATTGTACTGACCATCGTGAAGTTCAAATTCCACCCGTTTCTGGCGCTGTTGCTGGCCAGCTTCTTCGTGGGAACGATGATGGGCATGGGGCCACTGGATATGGTAAATGCTATTGAAAGTGGAATTGGCGGAACGCTGGGGTTCCTCGCTGCGGTTATCGGCCTTGGCACGATACTGGGAAAAATGATGGAAGTATCCGGGGCCGCAGAAAGAATTGGTCTGACACTTCAACGCTGCCGGTGGCTTTCAGCTGATGTCATTATGGTGCTGGTTGGCCTGATTTGCGGCATCACGCTGTTTGTTGAAGTGGGCGTCGTGCTATTGATTCCTCTGGCTTTTTCAATTGCCAAAAAAACCAATACCTCATTGTTAAAGCTGGCCATTCCGCTGTGTACCGCATTGATGGCAGTGCACTGCGTGGTTCCCCCACATCCGGCTGCTTTATATGTTGCCAATAAGCTGGGCGCAGATATCGGTTCGGTGATCGTCTACGGTTTGCTGGTTGGGCTGATGGCATCACTGATCGGTGGCCCACTTTTCCTTAAATTTCTGGGTCAACGACTGCCCTTTAAACCTGTACCCACAGAGTTTGCCGATCTCAAAGTTCGCGATGAAAAAACACTACCGTCATTAGGCGCAACGTTATTCACCGTACTGCTACCCATTGCGCTGATGTTGGTTAAAACGATTGCCGAATTGAATATGGCACGTGAGAGTGGTTTGTATACCTTGCTTGAGTTTATTGGCAACCCTATCACTGCCACGTTTATCGCCGTGTTTGTCGCCTATTATGTGTTGGGTATACGTCAGCATATGAGCATGGGGACGATGCTCACACATACGGAAAATGGTTTCGGTTCTATTGCTAATATTTTGCTGATTATCGGGGCCGGAGGCGCATTCAACGCCATTTTAAAAAGCAGCAGTCTCGCTGATACGCTGGCAGTTATTCTCTCCAATATGCATATGCACCCGATTCTTCTGGCCTGGTTGGTGGCACTTATTCTGCATGCTGCAGTGGGCTCCGCTACGGTGGCAATGATGGGGGCAACGGCAATTGTTGCACCCATGCTGCCGCTGTATCCCGACATCAGCCCGGAAATTATTGCGATTGCTATCGGTTCCGGTGCGATTGGCTGCACGATCGTTACGGACTCACTTTTCTGGCTGGTGAAGCAATATTGCGGCGCTACGCTCAATGAAACATTTAAATACTATACGACAGCGACATTTATCGCTTCAGTCATCGCTCTGGCGGGCACATTCCTGCTGTCATTTATCATCTAAGCGCAAAGAGACGTACTATGGAAAACGCTAAAATGAATTCGCTCATCGCCCAGTATCCGTTGGTAGAGGATCTGGTTGCTCTTAAAGAAACCACCTGGTTTAATCCTGGCACGACCTCATTGGCAGAAGGTTTACCTTATGTTGGCCTGACCGAACAGGATGTTCAGGACGCCCATGCGCGCCTGTCTCGTTTTGCGCCGTATCTGGCAAAAGCATTTCCTGAAACGGCTGCCGCGGGGGGGATTATTGAATCAGAACTGGTTGCTATTCCTGCTATGCAAAAACGGCTGGAAAAGGAATATCAACAACCGATCGCCGGGCAATTGCTACTAAAAAAAGACAGCCATTTGCCGATTTCCGGCTCCATAAAAGCACGTGGCGGGATTTATGAAGTCCTGGCCCATGCTGAAAAACTGGCTCTGGAAGCGGGTTTGCTGACACTTGAGGATGATTACAGCAAACTGCTTTCCCCGGAGTTTAAACAGTTCTTTAGCCAATACAGTATTGCTGTGGGATCAACCGGAAATCTGGGGTTATCAATTGGTATTATGAGCGCCCGCATCGGCTTTAAAGTAACGGTGCATATGTCTGCTGATGCCCGCGCCTGGAAAAAAGCGAAACTGCGCAGTCATGGCGTTACTGTCGTGGAATACGAGCAAGATTATGGTGTTGCCGTCGAGGAAGGACGTAAAGCCGCGCAGTCTGACCCGAACTGTTTCTTTATTGATGACGAAAATTCCCGCACGTTGTTCCTTGGATATTCCGTCGCAGGCCAGCGTCTTAAGGCGCAATTTGCTCAGCAAGGTCGCATCGTCGATGCTGATAACCCTCTGTTTGTCTATCTGCCGTGTGGTGTTGGCGGTGGTCCTGGTGGCGTCGCATTCGGACTTAAACTGGCGTTTGGCGATCATGTTCACTGCTTTTTTGCCGAACCAACACACTCCCCGTGTATGTTATTAGGCGTCCATACCGGATTACACGATCAGATTTCTGTTCAGGATATTGGCATCGACAACCTTACCGCTGCCGATGGCCTTGCAGTTGGTCGCGCATCGGGCTTTGTCGGGCGGGCAATGGAGCGTCTGCTGGATGGTTTCTATACCCTTAGCGATCAAACCATGTATGACATGCTTGGCTGGCTGGCGCAGGAAGAAGGTATTCATCTTGAACCATCGGCACTGGCGGGTATGGCCGGGTCTCAGCGCGTGTGCGCATCAGTAAGTTACCAACAGATGCACGGTTTCAGCGCCGAACAACTGCGTAATGCCACTCATCTGGTGTGGGCGACGGGAGGTGGAATGGTGCCGGAAGAAGAGATGAATCAATATCTGGCAAAAGGCCGTTAATAACGTTTCAACGCAGCATCGCCATCCTTTCCCTGGGTGAGCGATGCTGCCGATGACGCAGACTTAAGATTCTGCCGTTTTACCTGCTATAGCCTCCTCTTTTTCCATCACCCAACGCCTTTCGCTGTAAACGGCGGTTTCGCAAACCAAACCAAAACCGTAAGTAAGATAAAAGCAATAGCCGCCATACGGAAAATCTCATTTGCAGAAATAGAAAGTGACTGCTGAGTTATTTCATTATTAATTTCATTAAGAACTCCTGAAAGCGAACCATAGTATTTATCCATAATTTGTGACGATGAATTAAACACGGGGTTAAATTGATCGATGGTTGCTGTCAACTGACTATGGTGTAACGATTCGCGGCGTCCCCACAGTGTCATTGTCAACGACGTACCAACTGATCCTGACAAGGTGCGAAAAAAATTACTCATACTCGAGGCATTGGCAAATTTATTATCTGGCAAGCCTGAAAACGAAATCGTTGTTAAGGGTAAAAAGAAACAGGCAACGGCGAATCCCTGAAAAAACTGTGGCAAAATGATGCCTGTAAAATCAATCGTTGGCATAAATGTCACAGAACGCCAGTAATAGCAAACCGCATACATCAAAAAACTAAATGTCACCAACAACCGCATATCAATTTTGTTGCCATAACGTCCTATCAAAGGTGATATTAATAGCGGCATGATACCGATGGGCGCATAGGCAAGTCCGGCCCATATCGCATTATACCCCATCGTTTCCTGGAGTAACTGCGGCATAAGAACTATCGCTCCAGAGTAAAATAAATACGCGCATGTGATACTCACAATACCAATGGTGAAATTACGGGACTTAAACAAACTGAGGTCAAGAATCGGATTCTCTGAGGTCGACTCCCAAATGACTAAAGAGATCAGAGAAATAACTGATACTACTGTTAGTAGTATTATTGTACTCGAGTTGAACCAATCCAGATCGCGCCCTTTATCAAGCATAATTTGCAAGCCACCAACACCGAGCACTAACAGGGTCAGTCCTGGTAGATTCATTTTGACCGGTGAAGTCTCAGTTTCTCTTCCTTTAAGTAAGGTTAAGCATAATGTCAGGACGATAATCCCCATAGGGACATTGATTAAAAATATCCAACCCCAGCTAAAGTTATCGCAAATATAGCCGCCCAATATCGGCCCACATATCGGAGCGATAATCACGGTCATTGACCATAATGCCAGAGCAAATGTTCTTTTTTCTGGTGGATAATTCCTTAATAATAAACTCTGTGACAGTGGAATTAACGGCCCCGCCATTAACCCCTGAACGACTCTAAAAAATATCAGCACATCTAGATTGGTCGATAAACTACACATTAATGAAGACAGCGAAAAAAAGGTTACTGAAAGTAAAAATAACCTTAATTCGCCTATTCTTTGTGCCAGCCTGCCGGTAACAGGGATCGCAATGGCATTTGCTACGCCAAACGAGGTGATAACCCAGGTGCCTTCGTCTGTTGATGCTCCCAGAAAGCCAGATATTGTCGGTATTGCGACGTTAGAAATAGTGGAATCCAACATTTGCATAAACGTCGCTAATGACAATGCAATAGTGACGCACCATAACGTCCCACCGGTTAATGGTGCAGGAGTTGATTTAGTGATTGCCATTAAAGTTGTCCATTATGCGAAATAATGTTGCTAATTTCTTTTTCTATCGGACTGGTATCGATAACTAAAGCCTTACTGGTATAAGCAGGCATGGACGTCACGGTTGAAGCCAGATCGGGCATCTCGGCAATGTCTTCATTCTTCGTATCAATAGTTGCAGTCATCGATAAACCAATGCGCAAAGGGTGTTCCATGAGTTCTTTTGGATCCAGAGAAACTTCAACCGGTACACGCTGAACGATTTTGATCCAGTTCCCTGTCGCATTTTGTGCAGGTAATAAGGAGAACGCATTGCCGGTTCCCATATTGATCCCTGTCACCCGACCATGAAACACAACATTTTCACCATAAAGATCGCTGATAATATTGACCGATTGACCAATCCGTACATCCGTGAGTTGTGTTTCTTTAAAGTTGGCATTAACCCACATTTGACGCGCCGGTACGACAGCCATTAACGATTGTCCGGGACTCACTGTTTCGCCGACCTGAACACTTCTCTGGGCAATATAACCGGTAACCGGACTCTTAATATCCGTACGTTTAAGCGCCAACCAGGCTTCTTTGGTTGCATCTGCAGCTTCAATGACTTGTGGCTGACGGTTTAATGGTGTGTTCATTACTAAAGCTTTATTCGCTTTATAAGCCTGGATAGCAGCATTCAATGCCGCTTTGCTACTTATTAACGTATCTTTGGTATGCTCCAGCGCTTCTTTTGAAATAACCCCTTGCTTCGCTAAAGGCACACGACGGTTATAATCTTCTAAAGATTGTTGATACTGAATACGTGCTGAAGCGACTTCGGCACTGTATTGTTTATCCTGTAAGTATAGTTTATTCGTTTGCCGAACAATATTTGCCAGATTATTTTTAGCTTTATTGAGTGCGATAGTGGCATCAGTTTTATCCAGTGAAACTAAAATGTCACCTTGTCGAACGTAGTTCGTATCTTTATGATTAACGACAGTGACACTGCCTGAGACTTGTGCAGAAATTGGATCTGCATTTCCCGTGACATAGGCGTCATCTGTACTAATCATGTCTTTTAATTCCATTGACCAATAGGCATAGGCACCTGAAAACGCAATAAATAAAACTACCGCTAACAAAGCAAAATATTTTCTTCTGTCAGAATGTTTTTTATTTGAATTAATCTGTTCCACTATTATCTCTCATTTCGCATAGATGAAATTTATGAATTGAATGAAAAGAGTATTCATTCCTCATATCAAACACAGTGCATGTTTTGCACATTATCCCGGGAACGTTGGAGGGCTAATTTAAATGAAGTGCAAAAAAAACAACAGAGGACTAAACCGCGGCTTTTGCAATACAATTCTTACGCCTGTAGGATTAGTGAGAAAACTTATAGTGCTCATTTGAAACTATAAATCATCGGTATCATCCCTGATTTTATTGTTGACATTTTATTTATGCCGACTATTTATATGGTATACTTGTCGAATTATCTTAAAGGAAGCTCAAATTTTCTTATTTTTATTGAGAAAATGAGATGATACCTTATGTCTGTATTACTACAAGGAGAAGGGAAATGCTTCATTGCAAAGGGAATAATCTATGAACGCAATAATTATTGATGACCATCCTCTTGCTATCGCAGCAATTCGTAATTTATTGATCAAAAACGATATTGAAATCTTAGCAGAGTTGACTGAAGGCGGAAGCGCCGTTCAGCGGGTGGAAACACTTAAGCCTGATATCGTCATCATTGATGTCGATATCCCCGGAGTTAACGGTATCCAGGTGTTAGAAACGCTGAGAAAGCGCCAATATAGCGGAATTATTATTATTGTCTCCGCTAAAAATGACCATTTTTACGGGAAACATTGTGCTGATGCTGGCGCTAATGGTTTCGTGAGTAAAAAAGAAGGCATGAACAATATCATTGCGGCTATTGAAGCTGCAAAAAATGGCTACTGCTATTTCCCCTTCTCTCTCAACCGGTTTGTTGGAAGTTTAACGTCCGACCAGCAAAAACTCGACTCCTTATCAAAACAAGAAATTAGTGTCATGCGGTATATTCTTGATGGCAAGGATAATAATGACATTGCTGAAAAAATGTTCATCAGCAACAAAACTGTCAGCACTTATAAAAGTCGCTTGATGGAAAAATTAGAATGCAAATCACTGATGGATCTTTACACATTCGCACAACGTAACAAAATCGGCTAACCACATGAAGTTTTTACCCTATATTTTTCTTCTCTGTTGTGGTCTTTGGTCGACCATAAGCTTCGCAGACGGAGATTACATCGAATATCGTGGCATCAGTAGTAACAACCGTGTCACACTTGATCCACTACGTCTGAGCAACAAGGAATTACGTTGGCTCGCGAGCAAAAAAAATCTTGTGATTGCAGTACACAAGTCCCAAACAGCTACGTTGTTGCATACCGATTCGCAGCAACGGATTCGTGGTATTAATGCTGATTATTTAAATCTTTTAAAAAGAGCGTTAAATATCAAATTAACACTCCGGGAATACGCAGATCATCAAAAAGCAATGGACGCGCTGGAAGACGGTGAAGTTGATATAGTGTTATCACATTTAGTTGCTTCGCCGCCTCTTAATGATGACATTGCTGCAACTAATCCTCTGATAATTACCTTTCCGGCGCTGGTCACTACCCTTCACGATTCAATGCGACCGCTTACCTCATCAAAACCAGTAAATATTGCTCGAGTAGCAAATTATCCCCCAGACGAGGTAATTCATCAATCATTTCCAAAAGCAACAATTATCTCTTTTACAAATTTATATCAGGCATTAGCATCCGTCTCAGCCGGACAGAATGATTACTTTATTGGTAGTAACATCATTACCAGCAGTATGATTTCCCGTTATTTTACTCACTCCTTAAATGTAGTGAAGTATTATAACTCACCGCGTCAATATAACTTTTTATTAACCAGAAAAGATTCAATCGTTCTTAATGAAGTACTCAATCGATTTGTTGATGCTTTAACAAATGAAGTTCGCTATGAAGTATCACAAAATTGGCTTGATACAGGAAACCTGGCCTTTCTGAACAAACCATTAGAACTCACTGAACATGAAAAACAGTGGATTAAGCAGCATCCCGATTTAAAGGTGCTGGAAAATCCTTACTCGCCACCCTATTCTATGACAGATGAAACTGGCTCAGTTCGGGGCGTGATGGGTGATATTCTTAATATTATTACCTTGCAAACAGGTTTAAATTTTTCTCCGATCACCGTTTCACATAATATTCATGCTGGGACACAGCTTAACCCCGGTGGATGGGATATATTGCCCGCCGCTATTTATAGTGAAGATCGAGAAAATAATGTTTCATTTGCTGAAGTCTTCATAACAACGCCTTACGTTTTTGTCATGCAAAAAGCGCCTGACAGTGAACAAACATTAAAAAAAGGAATGAAAGTTGCCATTCCATATTATTATGAGCTTCATTCGCAATTAAAAGAGATGTATCCGGAGGTAGAGTGGATAAAAGTCGATAACGCCAGCGCTGCATTTCACAAGGTCAAGGAAGGTGAACTTGATGCTCTGGTCGCGACACAGTTAAATTCGCGTTACATGATCGACCATTACTATCCTAATGAACTTTATCATTTTCTTATTCCCGGCGTTCAGAATGCATCACTTTCGTTTGCTTTTCCTCGCGGAGAACCGGAACTTAAGGATATTATTAATAAAGCACTGAATGCAATTCCCCCAAGCGAAGTTCTGCGCCTGACCGAAAAATGGATTAAAATGCCCAATGTGACCATTGACACATGGGACCTCTATAGCGAGCAATTTTATATTGTTACGACATTATCCGTTTTATTAGTTGGCAGTAGCCTTTTATGGGGATTCTACCTGTTACGCTCAGTTCGTCGTCGTAAAGTTATTCAGGGTGATTTAGAAAACCAAATATCATTCCGGAAAGCGCTCTCGGATTCCTTACCGAATCCAACTTATGTTGTAAACTGGCAAGGTAATGTCATTAGTCACAATAGTGCATTTGAACATTATTTCACTGCTGATTACTATAAAAATGCAATGTTACCATTAGAAAATAGTGAATCCCCCTTTAAAGATGTTTTTTCTAATACGCATGAAGTCACAGCAGAAACGAAAGAAAACCGAACAATATACACACAGGTATTTGAAATTGATAATGGCATCGAGAAAAGATGCATTAATCACTGGCATACCTTATGTAATCTGCCAGCAAGCGAACATGCTGTTTATATTTGTGGTTGGCAAGATATTACCGAGACGCGTGATTTAATTCATGCACTCGAAGTAGAGAGAAATAAAGCGATCAATGCAACTGTCGCAAAAAGCCAGTTTCTGGCAACAATGAGTCACGAAATAAGAACACCAATAAGCTCCATTATGGGCTTCCTGGAACTACTGTCGGGTTCTGGTCTTAGCAAGGAACAACGGGTGGAGGCGATTTCACTTGCCTACGCCACCGGACAATCACTCCTCGGCTTAATTGGTGAAATCCTTGATGTCGACAAAATTGAATCGGGTAACTATCAACTTCAACCACAATGGGTCGATATCCCTACTTTAGTCCAGAACACTTGTCACTCTTTCGCTGCGATTGCTGCAAGCAAATCGATCGCATTAAGTTGCAGCAGTACGCTTCCTGAACGCTACCTGGTTAAGATCGACCCTCAGGCATTTAAGCAGGTCTTATCTAATTTACTGAGTAATGCTCTCAAATTTACTACCGAGGGGGCAGTAAAAATTACGACCTCCCTGGGTCACATTGATGACAACCACGCTGTTATCAAAATGACGATTATGGATTCTGGAAGTGGATTATCGCAGGAAGAACAACAACAACTGTTTAAACGCTATAGCCAAACAAGTGCAGGTCGTCAGCAAACAGGTTCTGGTTTAGGCTTAATGATCTGCAAAGAATTAATTAAAAACATGCAGGGCGATTTGTCATTAGAAAGTCATCCAGGCATAGGAACGATATTTACGATCACAATCCCGGTAGAAATTACCCAACAAGTGGCGGCTGTCGAGGCAAAAGCAGAACAACCTATAACACTACCTGAAAAGTTGAGCATATTAATCGCGGATGATCATCCGACCAATAGGCTATTACTCAAACGCCAGCTAAATCTATTAGGATATGATGTTGATGAAGCCACTGATGGTGTGCAAGCGCTACACAAAGTCAGTATGCAACATTATGATCTGCTTATTACTGACGTTAATATGCCGAATATGGATGGTTTTGAGTTGACTCGCAAACTCCGTGAGCAAAATTCTTCCTTACCCATCTGGGGGCTTACAGCCAACGCACAGGCTAACGAACGTGAAAAAGGGTTAAATTGCGGCATGAACTTATGTTTGTTCAAACCGTTGACTCTGGATGTACTGAAAACACATTTAAGTCAGTTACACCAGGTTGCGCATATTGCACCTCAGTATCGCCACCTTGATATCGAGGCCCTGAAGAATAATACGGCGAATGATCTACAACTGATGCAGGAGATTCTCATGACTTTCCAGCATGAAACGCATAAAGATCTACCCGCTGCGTTTCATGCACTAGAAGCTGGCGATAACAGAACTTTCCATCAGTGTATTCATCGCATCCACGGTGCGGCTAACATCCTGAATTTGCAAAAGTTGATTAATATTAGCCACCAGTTAGAAATAACACCTGTTTCAGATGACAGTAAGCCTGAAATTCTTCAGTTGCTGAACTCTGTAAAAGAACACATTGCAGAGCTGGACCAGGAGATTACTGTTTTCTGTCAGCAAAATGACTAAATAGCGGCTCCCACAATGTTCAAATGTGGGAGCTATTTACCAGCACATCTTACATTTATGATGAGAACTCCTGGCGAATTTGTTCCCCATGCTGGTCGAGCGTTGCCGCTCCCGGCATAACATGCGGGTCCGCGCAGCCGCTGATTTTTATCGGATTACCCGGCATCATTATTCCCCCGGCTTCAATCAACATATTTCTCGCCTGAGTTTGTGGTAAATTAATGGCCTCAGCCACACTTAATAACGGCGCGACGGGCACACCAACTTCATGTATTCTGGCTAACCAAACTTCAGCTACCTGCGTTTTTAACGTCCGCTCAATATATTCTTTAAGAATAGCCTGGTTATGTACGCGTAAAATATTGCTGCTAAATCGGGGATCATTAACCAGTTCCGTAAGCTCCAGTGCCTGGCATAACGCAGAAAAAAGCTTGTCATTACCACAACAAATCGTAATCGGCTTATCCTGAGTATCGAAAACATCAAAAGGTGCCATGTAGGGATGGCGATTTCCCAGGCGTTGTGGTGACTTCCCAGTCGCGATATATGCCATCAGTCCATGCTCCAGAAAACTCAGAGTGGCATCAAACATCGCTATATCGACATGCGCCCCTCTCTGGCTCTTTTCGCGGCCATAAAGTGCACTCACTATTCCACTGAATAAATAAACACCGCCACAGAGATCCGCAAGAGAGGTACCAACGCGCACTGGCGGAGCATCAGGGTATCCTGTTTCCATCATTATCCCGCTCATTGCCTGAATGATGGTATCGTAGGCAGGAGCATCTTTTAGCGGACCGGTATGTCCGAAACCTGACGATGAAGCATATATAAGGCGCGGGTTGATTTCTTGTAACCTTTCCCATGAAAACCCGAGTTTTTCCATTGTACCTGGGCGAAAATTCTCAGCTAATACATCAGCTTGTTTAAGCATATTTATAAATATACTTTTATCGTGATCATTCTTTAAATCAAGAACCACACTCTCTTTTCCATGATTAATAAAACTGTAATAGAGCGACTGTCCATCCACATAGGGACCAAATGTGCGGGTATCATCACCATGACCCGGCGGCTCAACTTTAATTACCCTTGCACCCATATTACAAAGAAGTTGAGTTCCGAAAGGCCCATTAAGGACATGCGTCATATCGATAACTAATAAGCCTTCAAACGGCCCTTTGCATTCATTATTTGTCATTTGCTTATGCCTTGAAAAAAGCCGAAGGTGAAAAGACACTTCGGCATTTATGTAAAATCAATAACATGATTAATTATGAAACCAGTCGACTGACATAAATCCACAAAGGAGCCGTGACGACAAAACCCAGTACGCTCACAGCCAATGACGCTGTACCAGTGCGGGTGTAGACATTAAACCGGCTGGCAATAATGATTCCGGAGAATGCCGGCGGTAATGCGCCTGCCAGTACCATCATCTGCAAATGTTCGCTATTCAAATGACATGCCATACCTACGAGAAGCAGCGCCAGTGGCATCAGAATCAGCTTCAGGAAGGTGTTATAAGCAATTTCGGCACTGAACTCGAATTTATGTGCAGCCAGAGTCAACCCCGCAGCGAATACCGCCACCCCTGAGTTAGCCTTCGCAATCAGATTAAAGGTTGGGTCCCATGCTGCCGGAATTTTTACCCCAACCAACACCAGGATCGTTGCCAGAACAGGTGCCCATACTACTGGCTCCTTTGCCGCAGAAATTAATGCGCTCAGATTACTATTCTTCTTACCATCCGCTCCTGAGGAAGGATTCAGCAAATACAGACCAATAGGAATAGTAATTGCGTTAACAATAATAGAAATAATTGCTACCACTAAACCTGTTGATACGGAATCACCATAAATAGGATCGAGAACTGCAAACCCCAGGAATCCAATGGTAGGTGAACCTGCAATTAATGCACATACTGCTGCTTCTGCATGGGTACGTTTAAAAAATTTGTAGCAACCGAACCAGGAGAAAAAGAAACATCCGACAATAACCACAAGTGATACAAGGGTCAGGCGAGTGTCCGCAAAAATCATTTCCCTGTTTGCCCGGGTAATAGAAACAAATAGAGCCGCAGGAAGAGCGTAGTTTAATACCAGTTTATTAAATGCCCGAGCTTGATCCTCTGAAAAAGTTTCTCGTCTGCCGCTAAAATAACCCAACAGCATGATTACGATAATAGGCAATAAATCGCCAATAAAAAATGTTAGCATAATAGTATTTCCGATAAGGGTCCCCTTACCATCGCATAATAAGTTGGCAAGAGGAGACGATGTCAGTATTTAATTACCAGCGACTTGTTTTGGGTTAAGTTTGGTAATATGGCCACTTTCAGTTCCTGCTGCTGGGTCGATGACCACATTAATAATGGTCGGTTTGCGCGACTGAATTCCGGTGGTTAAAGCATGACGAAGTTCATCTGTCGTGGTGACGTTATAGCCAACGCCACGAAACGCATCCATTAATTTGTCATACCTTGCATGGTGCAACAGATCCGTTGGCGATGGTGCACCAGCGCCGCTGAGGTCAACACCGTCTCCTCTGTAGATGCCGCCATTATTAAAAATAACGATCGTCACCGGCAGGTTATATCGACAAATCGTTTCAATCTCCATCCCACTGAAACCAAAAGCACTATCACCTTCAATGGCGACAACCGGAGAACCAGAGGTCACGCTAGCACCGATGGCATAGCCCATACCGATGCCCATGACACCCCAGGTGCCACAATCCAGACGACGACGTGGTTTATACATATCAATAATATTTCGTGCATTATCCAGGGTATTTGCCCCTTCATTAACTAAATAAATATCCTGGTTCTCGCGCAAAACATCGCGCACGGCACCCAATGCATTAAAGTAATTTAATGGTTGGGTATCTGTACTTAACTTTTCATGCATTTTTTGTGCATTTTGCTGCTTGTGGATATTTAAAATATCGCGCCACACCAGTGGAGTCGTGAATGTGTTTTGTTTCAATTCTGCCAGCATACCTTGCATACTGGATGCAATATCGCCAACGACTGGCACAGCAATGGGGCGGTTGCTGTCAATTTCCTGCGGTTCAATATCCAGTTGAATAAACTGTGTATCTGCCGCCCATCCTTTTTTACCGTGTGCCAGTAACCAATTCAGTCGTGCACCAACAAGCATGACAACGTCAGCATTTGCCAGGGCAAACGAACGCGCAGCTGCCGCAGAAAGTGGATGCGTATCTTCGAGGATCCCTTTCGCCATAGACATTGGCAGGAATGGAATCTGGGCACTTTCAATAAATTCACGAAGCTGTTCATCAGATTGTGAATACGCCGCGCCTTTGCCAAGAATAATTAATGGTCGTTCAGCTTTTGCTAAAAGCGAAATTGCGCTAGTGACTGACTTCGGGCATGGCAATAATGCTGGCGACGGATTTTCAACTTTAACAATCGTGGTTAACGCTTCGTCTTTTTCCATCGTCGCGGCCAGGACATTTGCTGGCAAATCAAGATAAACACCGCCAGGACGACCCGATACTGAGACCCGGATAGCGCGTGCCAATGCAATGCCAAGATCCTGCGGCTGATTAACGCGAAATGCTGCTTTGGCATACGGTTTTGCCGCATTCATTTGGTCCAGCTCTTCATAATCACCTTGCTGTAGGTCGACGATCGCGCGGTCGCTGGAGCCGCTAATCATGATCATCGGAAAACCATTTACCGTTGCATTGGCCAATGCGGTCAAACCGTTGAGGAATCCTGGCGCAGACACTGTCAGGCAGATCCCTGGTTTTTGGGTAAGAAAACCGCTTGCTGCAGCGGCATAGCCTGCCGACTGCTCATGACGAAAACCAATATAACGAATGCCTTCCGCCTGGGCATGGCGCGCCATATCCGTCACAGGAATACCTACAACACCATAAATAGTGTCAATATTATTCTGTTTTAATGCTTCAACGATGATATGCATACCATCTGTCATTTGAAGTTGATCTGACATGATTAATAACCTCGAAATTTTTATAAATTGGGAGCCAGAAGCCCCCGTTAATATCAGATGGCGTGGTTTTGCTTCATTGCAGCAATTTCATCGTCGCTATAACCCAGCTCCTGCAATACAGCAGCGGTATGTTCACCTAATAGCGGCGCAGCTTTAATATCCGGCGTAAAGGCAGAGAATTTCATTGGACAACCAACTGTCAGATATTTTCCACGCAACGGTTGTTCCACTTCGACAACACTGCCACTTTGGCGCAAAGAGGGATCAAGTGAAATTTCTTTCATACTTAAAACCGGTGCACAAGGAATATCAAACTGAGTCAAATAGGCCACCGCTTCATGTTTATCAATAGTGACAGTGTATTTTTCGATTTCAGCAAAAATATCGAAAATATGTGGCTGTCGGGCATGGGCTGTACTGTATGCCGGATCGGTAATCCATTCTGGTTTGCCGATGGCTTTACAGGTGTTTTCCCAGTTTTGCTCCTGAATAGTGAAATAAATATAGGCGTTAGGATCGGTTTCCCAGCCTTTACATTTCAGGATCCAGCCAGGCTGACCGCCACCACCCGCATTACCACCGCGGGGAACTGCATCACCAAATGTGCCATTCGGATACTGCGGGTATTCTTCCAGATACCCCAACTTATCGAGACGCTGCTGGTCGCGTAATTTCACGCGGCAAAGGTTCAACACGGCATCCTGCATTGACATGGTGACTCGTTGCCCACGCCCCGTTTTTTCGCGATGCAGCAAAGCAGCAAGTAAACCGATCAGCAAATGCATTCCGGTGTTGCTGTCACCCAACGCTGCAGCGCTTACCAGCGGCGGACCGTCCCAAAAACCTGTAGTAGATGCCGCGCCACCCGCTGCCTGAGCAACGTTTTCATAGGCTTTTACATTCACATAAGGCGAACACTCATCAAACCCTTTGATCGAACCAAAAATCAGACGTGGATTGATTTCTTGAATATGCTCCCAGGTGAAGCCCATATGATCAATGGCCCCTGGATGAAAGTTCTCGACTAAGATATCAGCTTCGCGGATCAGCTTTTCCATTACCTCTTTGCCTTCCGCTGTTTTGGTATTTAATTCAATAGAACGTTTGTTACTGTTAAGCATGGTGAAGTAAAGCGCATCGATATCAGGAATATCTCGCAGCTGGTGGCGCGTTACGTCACCAACGCTGGGACGTTCAATTTTAATGACGTCAGCGCCAAACCAGGCCAGCATTTGAGTACAAGATGGGCCAGATTGCACACCGGTGAAATCGAGAACTTTAATTCCTTGAAGTGGAGTTGACATAGCAATACCTATTAGTTAATTAAATATGTGTTAATTTAGCGTTTATTTAAGGCATAACGCCTCTATAAATAATCTGCAAAATATCGTCGTAGCTGCACTCGATATTTTTAAATTCCTGTATCAAGTGCTGAAAATCATTTCATCGCTACTTCCAATTCCTTTCTGCATGGTAAGTAGTGAGGACGAAAAGAAGAATATAATAAATATTGGTTCGCGGTAATCAGAGAGAGCCGCGACATTTGTGATGTTATTCTTACAACTGTAAGAAGTGTCAGTGATTTACAAGTAAGGTTATGATTACACTATTTAAAGCGTACCATAAAATATAACATAATAAATGATTTGTGATAATATGGGATTATTGCGGTTTACTTTGAGGAAGATAAAATGCGAGTTTATAGAACCGCGAGCGCCAAATAATTTTATGACCACAACCTGTCGTATTGTGGTCATAAAAAATTGTCGACTGGAGGGAGTTAAATCCTTTACCTCAATATATTGCCTGTCAGGTTTAGTTCACAAACAGTGCTTCGCTATCAACGATGATTCCATCTTCCGCACCTTTAAGCGCCAGGTTTGCCTCGTAGTATTGCTTTTTATCAAGCAGTTTCTGCGCATCAGCAAGTGCATTACGAGTCTGTTTAAGCGGCATCAAATATTGGTTTTCCATTACACCAACACCGGCCAGGCGAAGCTCTTCCATTGCACCCTTTTTATCCCCTTTCGCCATTTTTTCGTTGGCAATTTTTATCGCGGCTTCTTTTTCGGGTGTCGCTACATAACTTTCAGAAATTCCGACAGATGCATTAATGACAATATATTGGTCATCATTGACGTTGGTCTTTTTACCTGGCTTAGCGAACTTTGCCCATTCGGTACTATCATCTGACAGCAAAGCGGAAGCTTCATTGGTCAGTTCTTTTGCCTTTTCCGGATCGCCATGAAACAGAGCCAGGCGCGCTACCTGCACGTCACGCATCGCATATAAACCTTGTTCAGAGATACGCTCTGCTGCTGCCGTTTTCTGGGTTTGCTTAACTTGCTGAGTTTGCTGTTGTGCCGCTACCGGTGCATTATCAGCAGCCCATACAGTTGAAGATGCCAGAATTGCTGTGACCATCGTAGCCATAATTAAACGTTTCATACTTACCTCATTCTTTAACAGTTTTAGAAAACGCCGCCATCATATTGGGTGAGAATGAAATGAGAAATCAGAGAGCAACGGACATTTTGAAAGGGTTATCTTACAACTGTAGTTATTATCGCAAAGCCGCTTTTAGTCTTACAGTTGTAGGAATCTGCTTCCTGTCGCAGAGAACTATTCTTATATACCACAAAGATATGTCATTTATTATATCGATGTAAATACTGATTAATTAAATATAAATACAGCCATAACATCGTAGGTTTTCAGTGAACCATTTTCAGGATATTTTCTATGAAAGTAAACTTAATGCTTTTTAGCTTATTTTTATTTGTCTCTATTATGGCATGCAATGTTTTTGCATTTTCTATTTCTGGTGGTGGTAGTGAGGCGAGCTATAAAGAGACAGAAAAAACGTCAGTGATGACGACAACGCATTCTACAAAACTTCAGCCATCACAGGCGATTTTGTTTAAGATGAGAGAAGATGCACCACCATTAAACCTCACAGAAGACATCACGCCTACTTATCCGACAAAGGCGAATTATCTCATTCATCCTTTGCGATAGCGTCTGTCACCTGGCAGGTGAACAATCATGTCTGATGCTGATGTGAACACCTGCCCAAATGAGCCATCCTGACCCACTATCGCCTGCCATACCCCACCATAAAGCGAATCATCAAGCCACAAGCCGGGGCAAGAAACATAAATATCCCCGTCACCAGTTCATTACCGCCAGTTAACCACATGGTGAAGTAATAAATGAGTGCAGCGAGGATCACCATGCCGAAGAAAGAAGAGATCGCCGATACCATGTTCAGTACCTGACCGATGTATCCGCTTACGCAGACAATACACAGGGCGAGAAACATCCATAAATAAATCATAGCTCAACCTCCTGCCGCGCTAAAAAACCTGTAACTTCAGTCACTTTAATAGTAAGACAATCCTTAACCTCTGGCAATTTTTGCTAAGCATCAATGAAAACAGCATGTTAAATGCAAGACTGTTGTGTACGGAAAAATATTTACTTTGCACGATTAATAATCAGTAGCTGAAAGCAGTCAGCGAGTGATAAAGTACAGATACCGCATTCATGCTCCTCGTGGTTATGTCCTGACTAGTCTTTACACTCTTTACAGGAACCATTGTCGTACATGATGGCCTAATCAATTGAGTGTACCGCTGTCGACATGGAATCTTCTGCGATACAACAATTCGTATCTACAGAAGGTAACTATGTTTCCAAAATGCAAATTTTCCCGCGAGTTTCTGCATCCTCGCTACTGGCTCACGTGGTTTGGGCTTGGTGTACTCTGGCTTTGGGTACAGCTTCCTTATCCTGTTCTCTGCTTTCTCGGCACGCGTATCGGCACAATGGCGCGACCATTCCTGAAACGTCGTGAATCTATCGCCCGTAAAAACCTGGAACTTTGTTTCCCGCAGCATTCTGCGAAAGAGCGCGAGAAGATGATTGCCGAAAACTTTCGTTCACTCGGCATGGCGCTGGTAGAAACCGGCATGGCGTGGTTCTGGCCCGACAGTCGCGTACGTAAATGGTTTGATGTGGAAGGGCTGGATAACCTTAAACGCGCACAAATGCAAAATCGCGGCGTAATGGTTGTCGGCGTCCATTTTATGTCGCTGGAACTGGGCGGTCGGGTGATGGGACTTTGCCAACCAATGATGGCCACCTATCGCCCGCATAATAATCAGCTGATGGAATGGGTGCAGACCCGTGGTCGCATGCGCTCTAACAAAGCGATGATCGGCAGAAATAATCTGCGCGGCATTGTCAGTGCACTGAAGAAAGGTGAAGCGGTATGGTTTGCTCCCGATCAGGATTATGGTCGTAAAGGCAGCTCCTTCGCGCCGTTCTTTGCGGTGGAAAATGTCGCCACAACCAATGGCACCTATGTCCTCTCTCGTCTCTCTGGCGCAGCCATGTTGACCGTAACGATGGTAAGAAAAGCGGATTACAGCGGATATCGTTTGTACATCACCCCAGAGATGGAAGGCTACCCGACAGATGAAAATCAAGCCGCTGCCTATATGAACAAGATTATCGAGAAAGAGATCATGCGCGCACCGGAGCAGTACCTCTGGATCCACCGTCGCTTTAAAACGCGCCCGGTGGGTGAATCGTCGTTATACATTTAACAAACGGCTCTCACTCTTTCCCTCCTCAAATCAGCCATAATAACCTCATGGTTTTTATGGCTTTTTTCTTAAGGTTTTTTCCTTCGCTGAATATCTAATTATTACCGTCAGAAATTAAACTGTCGCCGATATGAGACACCTGTAAGTTACTAAAAGTAAATAAGAAAATGCCTCTTGTCTCGTTTCAGTTTTAGGCGTACATTAGCGCCGTCTCGAGCAGTTTAGCTCAGAATTCTGGGATGATGCCCACGGTAAAATACAGGACGTTTAAGGTCGTTTTGCCCGGTGTCAACTCACTGTATCAGGTGTAATAAAGTCATTCAGGCGTAACAGTAGTTACGCGGAGAGATGTAAAGTGAAATATTTCTTTATGGGCATTTCTTTTATGGTCATCGTTTGGGCCGGTACTTTTGCCCTGATGATCTAAAAGCAAACTGTGCAATGAAAAACAGGAGCCATCTGGCTCCTGTTTGCATTTCTGACGATGGTGTTTATTCCGCGTTTTCGTGAATATGTTTGCTGCTGGCAGGTAGTAAACCGTCGGCACGGAACATCGCTTTAATCCCACGAATCGCCTGACGAATACGGTCGCGGTTTTCAATCAGTGCAAAGCGCACATGCGTATCGCCGTAGTCGCCAAAGCCAATCCCTGGAGAGACACAGACCTTCGCTTCGTTAAGCAATTTCTTGGCAAATTCCAGCGAGCCCATGGCAGCATACGGTTCCGGGATTTTCGCCCAGACATACATCGAAGCCTTCGGCATTTCGACCATCCAGCCCGCTTCATGCAGCCCTTTCACCAGCACATCACGGCGGCGTTTGTACTGTTCGGCAATATCGCGCACGCACTGTTGATCGCCCTCCAGCGCCGCAATAGCCGCCACCTGCAACGGCGTAAAGGTGCCGTAATCGTGATAGCTTTTAATACGTGCCAACGCGCTGACCAGCGTTTTGTTACCGACCATAAAGCCGATACGCCAGCCCGCCATGTTGTAGCTTTTCGACAGCGTAAAGAACTCGACCGCCATGTCGCGTGCACCTGGCACCTGCATGATTGACGGCGCTTTCCAGCCATCGTAGACGATATCGGCATAGGCCAGGTCGTGGACCACCAGCACATCGTAGCGTTTCGCCAGCGCCACAACCTTCTCAAAGAATTCCAGTTCCACGCATTGCGCGGTTGGGTTTGACGGGAAGCCGAGGATCATCATCTTCGGTTTCGGATAACTTTCACGAATGGCGCGCTCCAGTTCGTTGAAGAAATCGACACCTTCCACCAGCGGCACTGAGCGTACCTGCGCCCCGGCAATCACCGCGCCGTAAATATGAATGGGGTAGCTTGGATTCGGCACCAGCACTGTGTCACCATGATCCAGCGTCGCCAGCATCAGATGCGCCAGGCCCTCTTTCGAACCAATAGTGACGATGGCTTCTGATTCCGGGTCGATTTCAACGTCGTAGCGATCCTGATACCAGCGGGAAATGGCGCGACGTAACCGCGGAATGCCGCGTGAAGTGGAGTAACCATGCGTGTCCGGGCGCTGGGCCACCGTACATAATTTTTCGACGATATGCGGCGGAGTCGCACCGTCCGGGTTACCCATACTGAAATCGATAATATCTTCGCCGCGCCGACGCGCAGCCATTTTCAGTTCAGCGGTAATGTTAAAAACGTAGGGCGGGAGACGATCAATGCGCGTAAAGCGACGTTCAGGGCGAGTGTCAGCCATAATTTCCTCAGATTAACGTTAGCGCCCGGACCGTCCGAGCGACGCTGCCACGATGGTGGCTGTTTTGAAAATAGCCTGATTAATTTCTGTCTGTCCAGCGTTTTAGAACATTTTTATCAATGGCTTTAAATGAGGAACTCCACTTCAAAAACAGGAAATTTATCTACGCTAACAAGAAAATTACCACTCATTTTATTAACATTATAATTTCAATAAATTTACCAACCAGATGTGCATTATCAAGAGATGCATTGCTAATACACCATTTATCTTTCAATCCCCTTTTAAAATTGTGGTTTTTCCTCAAAAACGGCCTGCTGGTCATCAGCCTTCAGGTTACCTATCATAGAGGTTTAATCCTTATTCAGAGTCACCCGTGCACGAAATATTCAACATGCTGCTGGCGGTCTTCGATCGGGCAGCGTTAATGCTTATCTGCCTGTTTTTTCTCATCCGTATCCGCCTGTTTCGCGAACTGTTGCACAAGTCGGCACACTCACCGAAAGAGCTGCTCGCCGTTACCGCCATTTTCTCGCTGTTCGCCCTGTTCAGCACCTGGTCCGGCGTTCCCGTAGAAGGCTCGCTGGTGAACGTACGTATTATCGCGGTGATGTCAGGCGGAATTCTGTTTGGCCCGTGGGTGGGCATCATTACCGGCGTGATTGCGGGTATTCACCGTTATTTAATTGACATCGGCGGCGTGACGGCGATCCCCTGCTTTATCACCAGCATTCTGGCGGGTTGTATATCGGGCTGGATCAACCTGAAAATCCCCAAAGCACAGCGCTGGCGCGTCGGTATTCTCGGCGGCATGTTGTGTGAAACGTTGACCATGATTCTGGTGATTGTCTGGGCACCAACTACCGCATTGGGGATCGATATCGTCTCTAAAATCGGGATTCCAATGATCCTCGGTAGCGTCTGTATCGGCTTTATTGTGCTGCTGGTGCAAAGCGTTGAGGGCGAAAAAGAGGCCAGCGCCGCGCGGCAGGCCAAGCTGGCGCTGGATATCGCCAACAAAACGCTACCGCTGTTTCGCCATGTCAATAGCGAGTCATTACGCAAAGTTTGTGAAATTATTCGCGATGATATTCACGCCGATGCGGTGGCGATGACTAATACTGATCATGTGCTGGCCTATGTCGGCGTGGGTGAACACAACTATCAGAATGGCGATGACTTCATTAGCCCGACTACCCGACAGGCGATGAATTACGGAAAAATCATCATTAAAAACAATGATGAAGCCCACCGCACACCAGAGATTCATTCCATGCTGGTGATCCCATTGTGGGAGAAAGGCGTTGTGACCGGAACGCTGAAAATTTACTACTGCCACGCGCATCAGATAACCTCGTCATTACAGGAAATGGCGGTCGGTCTGTCACAAATCATCTCCACGCAACTGGAGGTGTCACGCGCCGAGCAGCTGCGTGAAATGGCAAATAAGGCAGAGCTTCGCGCCCTGCAAAGCAAAATTAATCCCCATTTCCTGTTTAACGCTTTGAACGCTATTTCATCGTCAATCCGCCTGAATCCGGATACTGCTCGCCAGCTGATCTTTAATCTGTCGCGTTATCTGCGCTATAACATTGAATTAAAAGATGATGAGCAAATCGATATCAAAAAAGAGCTGTATCAAATTAAAGACTATATTGCCATTGAGCAGGCCCGCTTTGGCGACAAGCTGACGGTTATCTATGATATTGATGAAGAGGTGAATTGCTGCATTCCCAGCCTGCTGATCCAGCCGTTGGTGGAAAACGCCATTGTCCACGGTATCCAGCCTTGCAAAGGTAAAGGCGTTGTCACCATCAGCGTTGCAGAGTGCGGTAATCGGGTACGTATTGCGGTGCGAGATACCGGGCACGGCATCGATCCAAAGGTGATTGAGCGGGTCGAAGCGAACGAAATGCCGGGCAATAAAATTGGCCTGCTGAATGTCCATCATCGCGTGAAGTTATTGTATGGCGAGGGGCTGCATATCCGCCGCCTGGAACCAGGAACGGAAATTGCGTTTTACATTCCTAACCAACGCACCCCAGTCGCCTCACAGGCTACCTTATTGCTTTGAGCCGGAGTGATATTGTGAAAGTCATCATTGTTGAAGACGAATTCCTGGCACAACAGGAACTGAGCTGGTTAATTAAAGAGCACAGCCAGATGGAGATTGTCGGCACCTTTGACGACGGTCTGGACGTGTTGAAGTTTTTGCAGCATAACCGCGTCGACGCCATTTTTCTGGATATCAATATTCCGTCGCTGGACGGTGTGTTGCTGGCGCAAAACATCAGCCAGTTCGCCCATAAACCGTTTATTGTATTCATCACCGCGTGGAAAGAACATGCGGTGGAAGCATTTGAACTGGAAGCGTTTGACTACATTCTCAAACCGTATCAGGAGTCACGCATTACCGGGATGCTGCAAAAACTGGAAGCAGCCTGGCAACAACAGCAGACCAGCAGTACGACACCTGCCGCGACGGTAACGCGTGAGAATGACACCATTAATCTGGTGAAAGATGAGCGAATCATCGTCACGCCAATTAACGATATCTATTACGCCGAAGCGCACGAGAAAATGACCTTTGTCTATACGCGGCGTGAATCCTACGTAATGCCGATGAACATTACCGAGTTTTTCAGCAAGCTGCCGCCGTCGCATTTTTTCCGCTGCCATCGCTCATTTTGTGTCAATCTGAACAAAATACGCGAAATCGAACCGTGGTTTAATAACACCTACATTCTGCGGCTGAAAGATCTGGATTTTGAAGTGCCGGTCAGCCGCAGCAAAGTTAAAGAATTCCGCCAGTTAATGCATCTGTAATCGGGAACTTTCATGAAAGCACCAGGCTTGCCCGCCGATCAACAATTTTTCGCCGATCTGTTCAGCGGCCTGGTGCTTAACCCGCAACTCCTTGGGCGCGTCTGGTTTGCCAGCCAGCCCGCCTCATTGCCAGTGGGCAGTTTATGTATTGATTTTCCCCGTCTGGATATCGTGCTACGCGGCGAATACGGCAATCTGCTGGAAGCAAAGCAGCAACGTATGGTGGAAGGAGAAATGCTGTTTATTCCAGCACGCGCGGCTAATTTACCGGTCAACAACAAACCGGTGATGCTGTTAAGCCTGGTGTTCGCACCGACCTGGCTTGGGTTATCGTTTTACGATAGCCGCACCACGTCGTTGTTACATCCTGCTCGCCAGATCCAGCTTCCCAGCCTGCAACGCGGTGAAGGTGAAGCGATGCTTACCGCCCTCACCCATCTTAGCCGTTCGCCACTGGAGCAGAATATCATTCAGCCGCTGGTGTTAAGTTTGCTGCATCTTTGCCGTAACGTGGTGAATATGCCGCCGGGCAATTCGCAACCGCGCGGCGATTTTCTCTATCACAGCATTTGTAACTGGATTCAGGATAATTATGCCCAGCCGCTCACCCGCGAGAGCGTGGCGCAGTTTTTTAATATCACGCCAAATCATCTGTCAAAACTGTTTGCTCAGCATGGAACAATGCGTTTTATCGAATATGTGCGTTGGGTACGAATGGCAAAAGCGAGGATGATTTTGCAAAAATATCATCTGTCGATTCATGAAGTGGCGCAGCGTTGCGGGTTTCCGGATAGCGACTATTTTTGTCGCGTTTTCCGGCGTCAGTTTGGTCTGACGCCGGGAGAGTATAGCGCACGTTTTCAGGGCTAACTTCAGAAGGTTAATTCCGTTTCCAGCAGCGTCAGAATACTTTGTGCATCTTGCGCGGCAAACAGCGACTGGCGGAAGTTTTTATTCACCAGTTTACGCGCCAGCTGCGAGAAGACTTTCACATGATTCATCCCTTCGTTAGCGCCCAGCGTCAGCATGATCACCAGTTCGACTTCGCCCATTTCTGACTGCCAGTCAACCGGTTTCACCAACCGGGCAATGCTGATACTGGAATGACGGATCCACTGTGATTTGGTGTGCGGGATCGCCACGCCAAAACCAACGCCAGTAGTAACAATCTCTTCCCGCTGCCAGACATCTTCTTCCAGCTCGAACGGATGTTCAGTACGCCCGTTAACACCGAGGTTACCGCACAGGAACTGGATCGCCTGCTCTTTATTACTAAAGGACTGATCAACAAAGATATTCTCTAGTGCCAGCAGTGGGCGAACGTCTTCTTCCGGCGTAAACGCGGTAAGTAACGCTTCAATTTCCTGCGCGCTGCGGCACTCGCACGCCTGACGCGCCAGTTCCCGACACGCCTCGCTATCCAGTTGACGAAGCTGGCTTTTCACTGCCGGAATACGCGGGCTACTCATGCTTAGCTCATCCAGGCCCAGCCCTAGCAGTAGCGGCAGATAACGACTTTCACCGCCCAGTTCACCGCAAATACCTACCCATTTGCCGCGCTGATGCGCAGCGGTAACAATCTGCTGCAACATGCGCAGGAACGATGGCGTAATCGGGTTATACAGCGGCGATACGCGCGGGTTATTACGATCGACTGCATACAGATACTGGGTCATATCGTTAGAACCGATACTGAAGAAATCGACCTCATCGCAGAAGTGGTCGATGATGTAGCACACCGACGGCACTTCCACCATGATACCCAGCGTAATCGTCTCTGCATGACGCAGGCCATCGCGCTTAAGCTCAACGATCGCTTTTTGGAGCTCACCCTTCACCCATAAGATCTGATCGAGACTGTGGACCATTGGGATCATCAACTGGGCGTTGCCGAAACTGGCAGCGCGCAAAATCGCCCGCAATTGAGTGCGGAACAGGCCAGCAAATTCCGGGTAAATACGTACCGCGCGATAGCCGAGGAACGGGTTCTCTTCCTGGGGAATGTTGAGGTAAGGAATGCTTTTATCGCCACCGATGTCCATCGTGCGGAAGATAATCGGCTTGTCGCCCGCCGCCAGTAGCACCTGCTGGTACGCTTCAAACTGTTCCTGCTCGTCCGGCGCGCTGTCGCGATCCATATAGAGCATTTCGGTACGAAACAGCCCAACGCCTTCCGCGCCGTTGGCAAACGCGCCTGGGGCTTCCAGAGCTGTGCCAATATTCGCCGCAATATCAATACGCTTTTTATCACGGGAATAGGCCAGCTGCGCGGCAGCTTGCGCCTGTTGTTTTTGGCGTTTATCCGCCAGCGTCTGCGCCACCTGGTAATAACCGCTCACCGCATCGTTGGGATTAATTGCCAGTACGCCGCACTGGGCATCAAGCACTGCAGGTTGCCCGGCATAACGGGCAATCGCATCCAGCGGCAGGCCGCTCAGTACCGGGATCGCCGAAGCGCGGGCCAGAATCAGGGTATGCGAGGTGCGCCCGGTTTTCTCCAGAATCATGCCCGCAAGATTTTTTAAATCGAGGCTCAAAAACTGGCTTGGGGTTAAATCTTCAGCCACCAGAATGGTCGGTTTTTCAAGCACCAGATTATTGCGCGGTTTTAGTTCCGGCCAGGTGATATGCAGCAACTGTTCGCTGATATCGCGAATGTCGCTGACCCGCTCGCGCAGATAATCGCTGGCAGAAGCAGAAAGTTTGGCACAAATCTGCTCCATATTGCTGATGATCGCCGCCCCCAGCCCCTGATGCTGTTCTGCCATCAGGTGACGGATATTGCCTGCAAATTCATCATCCTGAATCAGCGACAAATGGGCGCTGAGGATAGTTTTGCTTTCGCCGTCACGCTCACGCAATTGCTGGTTCAGTTGCTCGGCAAGCGTTGCCAGACTGTGCTCCAGTAGGGTGGAATCTTGCGCACTCGCAGGGATCACCCGATAACTGTCGAGGCTGTCGCTCTGTAACAGGGTCAGTGTACCCACGCCAACGCCGCTTGCCAGCACGTTGCCGTACAGTAAATCCGGGTTCAGGCGGCTTAATGAACGCGGCAGCGGATGCGCCGTCAGTTCTGCCAGCGTCGGCTGGACGCTATCGCTGTCGATAAAGCGCACCTGGATATACTCTTCCAGCACTCGCCGCGCCTGCTCTTCATCGCTACCGCTAATGTTCAGGCTGCAACTGTCATTAAATAAAGTGCCAGTGCCAATCAGCGCCAGCGAGCTTTTCGCATCGGCCTTTGCGTTCTGGCGATGGTTAATAAAAGTGATTTCGCTTTGCCACTGGCTGCACTGCTCTTTAAGTTCCCACGCCGGACGAGCATGTAGACCGTTAGGCAAAGGACAGAGAAATTGAATCGTTAACATAACCGCTCCGGGTTAATCAGGAGATCATCTGAAATCCGTCAGTTGAACAACCGTCTCACGCGTAAGACGTTGAATAAGGGCAGATAAAAGTTGCTCCATCTGCAAAATGTCACGGCAGTCGGCAATCGATGCGGCGCAATGTCCGTGGCGGGTTGCAGGCCCCATCACCACTGTGGGTACGCCAGTGCCGGTTAAATGCACCGCCCCGCCGTCCGTTCCGCCGTTGCTGAACATATCTGACTGCAACGGTACGCCAATTTCTGCCGCCACGGTTTCGATCCACGCGGTAAGTTTTGGCGGCGCAATCAGTGACTTGTCGCTTAACACCAGCATCGGCCCGTTACCAATCTGGCGATGGTTAGCTGCGCCATAATCAAAGTTTTTCGCCCAGCAGGCAGTATCAAGCACAATGGCGACATCCGGCGACACCGCGCGGGTGGCAGTTTGCCCGCCGCGTAATCCCACCTCTTCGCTGGAACTTGCCACCAGCCACACTTCCGCAGGCAGTTCGGCGTCGTGCAGCTCACGCAGTAACGTCACCAGCAGATAGCAACCGAGGCGGTCATCAAAGGCTTTCCCCATCACTCGCTGGTGAGGGAGAACCTGAAAAGTGGTATCGAAGGTGACGCGATCGCCTGGACGAATTCCCGCCTGCATCACTTCGTCACAGGAGCGCGCGCCAATGTCCACGCGCATGGCGCTGACGTCATTCCCCTGCCGGTCGCCGTCAAGCAGGCCTGGAATTTTGCACTCTTCACGGGTAGTGATACGCACCGACTGAAGCTGGCGGGCAGCCATGCGTACATTGCCAACCGGCAACACATCGATCGCCCCTTCGCGGGAGATGCTGCGCACCATAAATCCCACTTCGTCCATATGCGCACAGATCATCACCTTCGGACCTGTCGACTCATTGAGTCGGATCAGCACCGATCCCAGGCCGTCAAAACGGACCTCTTTTTGCTGGCGATCCGCTTCATCCAGCAGGATCTGCCGTACTTCCTGTTCCGAGGAGGCGATCGCATCTGCCTCGCTCAACGCTTTTAAGAGCGATAAATCCATTATGCCTCTCCCGTGAGCAACACTGTTTTCGGCATGGCGTAGAGCACTTCTGCGCCTTGCGGGGTGACCAGCACGACATCTTCAATGCGCACGCCCCCTTGCCCTGGAAAATAAATCCCTGGCTCCACGGTCAGTAACATACCTGGCTGTAGCGTCGTGGTGTCCCGCGGTGAAAAACGCGGTTCTTCATGGACTTCAATACCGATAGCATGACCGGTGTTATGGCCGAAAAACTTGCCATAACCGGCCTCGGTAATCACGCGGCGCGCGGCATCGTCAACCTGCTGGCAGCGCACGCCGGGGCGAATTACAGAGATTGCCGCGAGCTGTGCCTGCAGGACAATCTGATAGACGTTAAACAGCGGGTGAGATTCGGCGCTCACCCCTTCGCCATTCACCAGCAAGGTGCGCGTCATATCAGAGCAGTAGCCCTGATAGAGCGCACCGAAATCGAGAGTGACAAACTCGCCCGCTGCAACAATCTTGTCGCTGGCTTTACCGTGCGGCAGCGCCCCACGCCAGCCACTGGCGACAATGGTATCGAAAGAGGCTTTTTCTGCGCCCTGCCGGCGCATAAACCACTCCAGTTCAGCGGCTATCTCGCATTCGCTCATCCCCGCCTGAATAAAGCGGCGAATATGCTCTGCGCCACGATCGGCAATCCCGCAGGCAAGGCGGATTTTCTCCACCTCTTCTGGCGTTTTGATTTGCCGCAGCACATCCGGCGTGGCGCTAACCAGTTTCGCATTGAGTTCGGACTGCCAGCGGTGCGCGGTTTCCCAACTCACCTGCTGGCCTTCAAAACCGAGCGTTTGCAACTGCTCATCGGCAATGATTTGTCTGACGATGGTGGCAAGCGTGTGCATCGCGTCGAGCAAATGCAGCTGGTAACCTTGCGTGCGGGCTTCAACATCCGCGTAATAGCGCGAATCCACCAGAATGTGCGCACTTTCACGGCTAATCACCACATAGCCTGATCCGGTGGAGATCCCCAGATGCGGCTGTTTGTTCTGCCGTGAGGAGAGAAGCACCGCATCCAGTTGTTGTGCCTTAAGCCAGTCGCGCAGCGAAGCGAGTAATGTCATCTGGATTTTTCCTTCTTACAGGCTCTCGATTAACAATTTACCTTTGCGGAACATCATCAGACGCAAGAACACCACCATCAGCGCAGTAATGATTGCTCCCAGCGCGATCCCCGCCATATAGACACCCAGATTAGTGACCAGCGGCCACGCCCAGATAGCGGACTCCGGGAACCATTGCACTGCGCCCAGCCAGACAGCGGCGGTTGAGCCGACAATCGCGCCGACCATATACGACGGAATGGCGGTGATAGGGCTTTCCAGTGCAAACGGAATCGCACCCTCACTGATCCCCATAAACGCCAGGAACATCGCGGTTTTACCCTGCGGATAAAGCTGGGCGTTGAACAAGCGTTTGCCAGTTAAGCGACGATCGATAATGGTCGCCAGACCCAGACCAATCGGCGGAATAACGATAGCGATAGAACGTGCAGTGACCGGTAATACGTGGTCAGTGGTAAAGCTGAAGGCAACGAAACCTGCCGCTTTGTTGATCGGGCCACCAAGGTCGATTGCTGTCGCCGCGGCGATCCCCATTGCGTACATCAGCGCGCCCTTCTCACCTGCAGCGGTCAGCACGGTACGGATACCGCCGTTGATCCAGCCACCAAAGGGGGTGATGACGTAGTACATCGCCAGCATGACAAAAATGGCGGAAAGAATCGGTAGCAAAAATGTGGTTTTGAACGCTAACAGGAAATCCGGTAACTGGATTTTCTGGTTCATCCATTTCACAAGGTAACCGGCAACGATAGAAATAATCAGCGCACCAATGAAGGTGGACGGCACCGGCGAAGAGGTCGCCCATTGCATCGTGCTGGGATCGAAGTTCAGCAGTTGCGTCGGCTGGGTAGACATCAAGCCGCCGATAAAACCAGCCGGGAACGCCAGTTTGCCACCGATAGAGTTCGCCACAAAAGCAGCAAACATCGGAATGGCAAAACCAAACAACACGCCGCCGAAGGACTGCGACAGCCAGGCAAATTTAAGTAAGGAGAGGTCGAAACCGGAGAATTTCCCGCTATTAAGAGCATCCATGATGCCGATATCAGCAGGAATTTTAAGCCAGCTATAAGCAATCAGCTGACTGAAAGCGAGGATCACACCGCCCATAATTAAGGTCGGCACCATGCGTGAAATCCCTGACATCACATGCTGCGGGAGTTCACCCCAGAAGCTGGATTTAGAGGCCTGCGGATTCTTAACTGCCGCTGCCGCACCGGATGCGCCATGCACAACGGTTGCACTGCGTTTTTTAATGGCCATAACAATTATCCCTGTCGAATATTACTGTTGTTCAGAGGCAATCATCTCTTCGATTTCTTTGATGATTCCCGCAGCGTTTTTAATTGCGTCCTGCAAAGTGATTTCATAAACGTCGCGTGATTCGAAACGTTCGTTATCTTCCGGGGTAACTGCCACGGAGTGGATGATGATGGTCGCTTCGGCGATATCCTGCGCCGTCAGGCGATTCTGGATACCGTCCGCGCCCTGGGTTTCAATTTTCACTTCATAACCGGCTTCTACCGCCGCTTCTTCCAGCGCCTGAGCGGCCATAAAAGTGTGAGCCAGGCCCATTGGGCAGGCACATAAGGCAATCAGTTTCTTACTCATCGTTAATTCCTCGTTCAGTGATAGTTGACGAGTGAAATTATGAACGTGCAAAACAAATCGCCGTTACCAGACAAATAATGCATTTACTGGAGAATTAATCCCGCTGTACGGAAGTGTGACGCAGGTCGGCCTTGTGAGGGGGACACAAAGAAAATTTAATTAACTGTATGATTTAAAAGATTATCGGGAGAGTTACCTCCCGATATAACAGGAAGGATTTAGAGAATGTGACCTAAGGTCTGGCGTAAATGTGCACCGGAACCGAGAAGGCCCGGATTGTCATGGACGATGAGATACACCGGAATATCATGGACATATTCTTTAAAGCGCCCTTTATCTTCAAATGCGGCGCGGAAACCAGAGGCTTTGAAGAACTCAAGGAAGCGCGGCACGATACCACCCGCAATAAACACGCCGCCAAATGTCCCGAGATTGAGCGCCAGATTGCCGCCAAAACGGCCCATAATGACGCAAAACAGCGACAACGCGCGGCGGCAATCGGTGCAGCTGTCAGCCAGCGCGCGTTCGGTAATATCTTTTGGCTTGAGATTTTCTGGCAGGCGGTTGTCGGCTTTAACAATTGCGCGATACAAATTCACCAGTCCAGGGCCAGAAAGCACGCGTTCCGCCGAAACATGACCAATTTCCGCACGCAATATTTCGAGGATAATGCCCTCTTCTTCACTATTCGGCGCAAAATCAACGTGACCGCCTTCTCCTGGCAAGCTTACCCAACGCTTATCGACATGGACCAGATGCGCAACCCCAAGCCCTGTTCCGGCACCGTAAACCGCAATAGGCTTACCTTCTACCGGTTCTGCGCCACCAAACTGAATCAGATGCTCTTTTTTCAGCATCGGGATCGCCATCGATACAGCAGTAAAATCGTTAATAATTTCCAGATGGCTAAAACCGAGATTCTTTTTCATTTCGGCAATTGAGAACGCCCAGGTATGGTTGGTCATTGCCACCCAGTCACCGGTAATTGGGCAAGCGATGGCAATACAGCCGTCTTTCACCTCGACCTTATGTTCTTCAAGATAAACGCGAATGACCGCTTCGAGGCTGGGGTAATCAAGCCCTGAATAGGTCTTAGCCTGCGAGATTTCACCACTGGCAATATCACACAGAGCAAGACGTGCGTTGGTGCCGCCCACATCACCGACTAATGCATACTTTGTCATTCTTCAACTGCTCCGCTAAAGTCAAAATAATTCTTTCTCACACTGTAAATACCTGGGGGCATAACAACAACGCCGGAAAGGCAGGCTCCCTGTAAATATCGATCTGGGTCACACAATTACTTTATCGTTTCAGCACCAATTGCAGCGATGCCTTTTTGCAAGCTGGGCAAACTAAGTATCTGACCCCGCATAAGGAATAGAACATGCTCCATCCGCGAGCCAGAACCATGTTGTTATTATCGCTCCCCGCCGTGGCAATTGGGATTGCGTCCAGTCTTATTCTGATTATGGTGATGAAAATCGCCTCGGTATTACAGAATTTGCTCTGGCAACGACTGCCGGGAACTCTGGGGATAGCCCAGGATTCACCTCTCTGGATCATCGGTGTATTAACGCTAACGGGTATTGCGGTGGGGTTGGTTATCCGTTTCAGCCAGGGTCATGCCGGACCAGATCCCGCCTGTGAACCGCTTATCGGCGCACCGATTCCGCCCTCTGCGCTACCAGGACTTATCGTAGCATTAATTCTCGGTCTTGCTGGCGGCGTCAGCCTGGGGCCGGAACATCCGATCATAACCGTCAATATCGCCCTTGCCGTCGCCATTGGCGCTCGTCTGTTACCGCGCGTCAACCGAATGGAGTGGACTATTTTAGCCTCTGCCGGAACCATCGGCGCGCTGTTTGGCACACCTGTTGCGGCGGCATTGATATTTTCGCAAACCTTAAATGGCAGTAATGAAGTTCCGCTATGGGATCGTCTCTTTGCGCCGTTAATGGCGGCAGCAGCTGGTGCACTTACTACCGGATTATTTTTCCATCCTCATTTTTCACTGCCCATTGCGCATTACGGACAGATGGAAATGACCGATATTCTCAGCGGTGCAATTGTCGCGGCGATTGCCATCGCAGCAGGGATGGTCGCCGTATGGTGCTTACCACGGTTGCACGCGATGATGCATCAAATGAAAAATCCGGTGTTCGTGCTGGGTATTGGCGGATTTATTCTCGGTATTCTGGGGGTTATTGGTGGACCGGTTTCGCTGTTTAAAGGGCTGGATGAGATGCAGCAGATGGTGGCAAATCAGGCTTTCAGCACCAGCGATTACTTTTTGCTGGCGGTGATAAAACTTGCCGCCCTGGTCGTTGCTGCCGCCAGTGGCTTTCGCGGTGGGCGAATCTTCCCGGCAGTGTTTGTCGGCGTGGCATTAGGGTTGATGCTTCATGAGCACGTTCCCGCCGTTCCAGCGGCAATAACCGTTTCCTGCGCTATACTCGGCATCGTGCTGGTGGTAACACGCGATGGCTGGTTAAGTCTTTTTATGGCGGCAGTCGTTGTACCCAATACCACATTGCTACCGCTGCTCTGTATCGTCATGCTCCCGGCATGGCTGTTATTAGCAGGTAAGCCGATGATGATGGTCAATCGTCAGAAGCAACAGCCACCCCACGATAACGTTTAGCAAAAAATGCTCTCCTTTATGATTTAAGAGTTATGGCGATGATACGGCGCTTTACCTCCCCGTAATATTGCGTTAACAGGCCGCTGACGGCTTCGATCGTGAAGGAGAATAACAATGTTCAGGTCACTGTTTCTGGCGGCCGCCCTGATGGCATTTACCCCGCTTGCGGCAAACGCAGGTGAAATCACCCTACTGCCATCAATCAAATTACAAATTGGCGATCGCGATCATTACGGTAATTACTGGGACGGTGGTCACTGGCGCGACCGTGACTACTGGCACCGCAATTATGAATGGCGTAAAAACCGCTGGTGGCATCATGATAATGGCTACCATCGTGGCTGGGATAAGCGTAAAGCGTATGAACGTGGCTATCGTGAAGGCTGGCGCGATCGTGACGATCATCGTGGAAAAGGCCGCGGACATGGACACCGCCATTAAACACATTCGCCAATGGAGCACAATGCCTGATGCGACGCTAGCGCGTCTTATCAGGCCTACAAACCAGCTCTTTAACGCGTAGGGCGGATAAAGCATTTACGCCGCATCCGCCAATGGTGCCAAATGCGACGCTCATTCAACTACAATCCCAGTGCCGTTCCTACCAGTAACCAGATATTCAGCGCCACTACCAGCACCACAATCACCCAGCCTGTCTGTTTTACGCGTTTACTGTTCACCAGATCGCCCATCAACTTGCTGTCACTGGTGAAAATCAACAGTGGAACCAGCGCCAGGGCGATACCAAAACTTAACAGCACCTGACTCATAACCAGAATCCGTGTCGGATCTAATCCCATCAGAATGACGATAAATGACGGCAGCATGGTGACTGTACGACGCACCCACAGCGGGATATGAAAGCGAATGAAGCCCTGCATCACTACCTGCCCCGCCAGCGTCCCCACCACCGTTGAAGACAGTCCGGCAGCAACCAGGCTTAATCCAAAGACCGTTGCCGCAGCATGGCTTAACAGCGGTTGCAGCGTCAGATAAGCCTCATCAAGATCGGCAACACCAGTATGACCAGAAAAGTGGAACGCCGCCGCAGCTGTAGCCATCATCGCCAGATTGACAAAACCGGCAATCGTCATGGCGATAGCCACATCCCATTTGGTGGCGGAATAACGTTGTTGACGCGAACCGCCATGTAAATGCTGAGTGAGCGAAGAGTGCAAATAAATCACATGCGGCATAATCGTCGCCCCTAACACGCCCGCTGCCAGGAAGACCGCCTCCGAAGTAGGTAAACTCGGGATTACCATTCCTTTACCCAGCTGCGCCAGGTTAGGCTGGGAGAAAATCAACTCGACAATGTAAGCCGCGGCAACAAACAACAGTAACCCGCCAATCACTTTCTCCAGCGGTTTTTGCCCGCGACGTTGCAGCATTAAAATCAGGAAAGTCGCGATCCCCGTCAGCACCGCGCCCTGCAACAACGAAACACCAAGAATGAGTTTAAAACCGATCGCCGCACCAATAAATTCCGCCAGGTCGGTTGCCATCGCAATAATTTCTGCCTGAACCCAATAGAACCACACGACGGGGCGCGGGTAGTGATCGCGAATCTGCTCCGCCAGATTTTTACCGGTGGCAATCCCCAGTTTGGCCGAGAGGATTTGAATCAGCATCGCCATCAGGTTAGCCCAAACGACAACCCACAATAACTGATAGCCGAAGCTGGCACCCGCCTGAATATTGGTCGCAAAGTTACCGGGATCGATATAACCAATCGCCGCAATGAACGCAGGTCCCATTAATGCGAGCCTCATCTTGCGCGCCGCCCGTCCGCTGCTACTCTCAACGCGATAGTTCGTCATCTTGTGCCTCTAAAACATAGCCTTTGCTATGTTTCATGCTACGTTAAATGAGAATGATTATCAAATTCATTTAAATGGGTTGTGATGATTTCTCTGATAGACCAGGATTATGACTACGAAAAGATAGATGACTCGAATGTTATGGTTATGTTTAATATTAGCACATTTACATAACCTTCCGCTTCCATACACAACATAGCAGAAATGTATGACAGATCACTATTTTTGAAGCTTGTCACAGGACGTCATTATAGTGTGTGTCAGATCTCGTTTTCCTTAACCATGTTACATAGAATGTGCACGGAAATTTAACCTGCCTCATATTTGGAGCAAATATGGACCGCGTCCTTCATTTTGTACTGGCACTTGCCGTTGTTGCGATTCTCGCACTGCTGGTAAGCAGCGACCGCAAAAAAATTCGTATCCGTTATGTTATTCAACTGCTTGTTATCGAAGTGTTACTGGCGTGGTTCTTCCTGAACTCCGACGTTGGTCTGGGCTTCGTGAAAGGCTTCTCCGAAATGTTCGAAAAACTGCTCGGTTTTGCCAACGAAGGGACTAACTTCGTCTTTGGTAGCATGAATGATCAAGGCCTGGCATTCTTCTTCCTGAAAGTGCTGTGCCCAATCGTCTTTATCTCTGCGCTGATCGGTATTCTCCAGCATATTCGCGTATTGCCGGTGATTATCCGCGCAATTGGTTTCCTGCTCTCCAAAGTCAACGGCATGGGCAAACTGGAATCCTTTAACGCCGTCAGCTCCCTGATTCTGGGTCAGTCTGAAAACTTTATTGCCTATAAAGATATCCTCGGCAAAATCTCCCGCAATCGTATGTACACCATGGCAGCAACGGCGATGTCCACCGTGTCGATGTCCATCGTTGGTGCATATATGACCATGCTGGAGCCGAAATACGTCGTTGCGGCGCTGGTACTGAACATGTTCAGCACCTTTATCGTGCTGTCGCTGATCAACCCTTACCGTGTTGATGCCAGTGAAGAAAACATTCAGATGTCCAACCTGCACGAAGGTCAGAGCTTCTTCGAAATGCTGGGTGAATACATTCTGGCAGGTTTCAAAGTTGCCATTATCGTTGCCGCGATGCTGATCGGCTTTATCGCCCTGATCGCTGCACTGAACGCTCTGTTTGCTACCGTGACTGGCTGGTTTGGCTACAGCATCTCCTTCCAGGGCATCCTGGGTTACATCTTCTATCCGATTGCATGGGTGATGGGTGTTCCTTCCAGTGAAGCACTGCAAGTGGGCAGTATCATGGCGACCAAACTGGTTTCCAACGAGTTCGTTGCGATGATGGATCTGCAGAAAATTGCTTCCACGCTCTCTCCGCGTGCGGAAGGCATCATCTCTGTGTTCCTGGTTTCCTTCGCTAACTTCTCTTCAATCGGGATTATCGCGGGTGCGGTTAAAGGCCTGAATGAAGAGCAAGGTAACGTGGTTTCTCGCTTCGGTCTGAAACTGGTTTACGGCTCTACCCTGGTGAGTGTGCTGTCTGCGTCAATCGCAGCACTGGTGCTGTAAGACCATACATAAAAAGCCGGGGTAATTCCCCGGCTTTTTTACGCCTGTTAATCAGCTAATGGCTGCGGACGACCAATTAAATATCCTTGCAGATATTGCACCCCAAGTTTATGCAATAGCGCCTGCTGCTGTGGCGTCTCGACAAACTCCGCGACCACACTCAATGACTTCGCTTTCGCCAGATCGGTAATTGATCTCACAATCATCGCATCCAGCGTGTTCGTGACGATATCTTTCACAAAGACGCCATCAATTTTGATGATATCAGCCTGCAAACGCTTTAACCGTTCGTAGTTGGCATATCCGGTGCCAAAGTCATCAATTGCAATCCGGAAACCAAACTTATGCAGCTGCTCGATGTTGTACATGCTGCTTTCTGCGTTAGAAAACGCCTGCTCCTCGGTGATCTCAAGAATGACCGCCTGCGGGGAGATGTAATAACGCTTAAACAGACGAATAATCCGCCCGGCAATATTCTTTTGCAGCAGCGTGAGCGGCATTAAATTGACTGAAAAGCGTGGACCTTTTTTGTCGCAAGGGTGTGTTGCCAGCCACTTCAACAAGGATTCCAGCACTTGCAAATCAAAACGCGCGCTAAGGTTAAACTGAGCAATAAGGGGCAGAAACTTATCCGGGGTCATAATGCCGCCGTCATACTTCAGTCGCGCGAGGATCTCATCATAACCTTCACCCTCTTTGTTGCGAATTGGCTGGGCGTAGAGCAGCAAATCACCCTGATCTAACGCCGTGCGAATGGTATTCAGCAATAGCACCTGTTTAGTGGTTTGCCCGGAAACCATCTCCTCTCTGCTATCCAGCGCCAGCACATGATGATGTGCGCAGGATTGCTCCGCCAGCCAGCTTAACTGCCCCAACAAGGGTTGCAGGGTTTCCTGATTTCCATCAAAACGCCCCCAGGCAGCACCATAGCCCATATCCAGCCCGGTATTGTTCCAGTGAATTTGCCGACTATTCAGGATGTTAACCATATGCTGGAGTCGCCCTTCCGTTTCCGGCCCGCTCAGCACTAACAGCAGTTCACTACCCGGCAATTGATACAACTTTTCGTTTTCCTGCATCAACGGCAGCAGCGTACGGTAAATTGAGCGGATACAGTGAACGCGCATTATTAAGCCGTAATGACGACTCATAAACTCAAGATTATCAATGCGCAGGCAGCAAAAACTCTTGCCCGCCTCTTGCTCCGGCGCTTGCTCCAACGCACGAAAGTTGGGTAGAAGCGTTAACGGATCGGTCAGCGCCTGCAAATGCCAGCGGCGGTTAAGCCATTCACTACGATGATAAATACGCACCATATAGAGCAGGCAAACACTAAAGGAAATCAGTACTGCGAGAATAAATGCCAGCGAATATTCGGTTAGTACCCCTTGCAAAAAGTTCTGGTTGTAATTCAGAAGGCAAAGCGTTGAAACAGCCCAGGTGAGATTTAAAAACGGATAGCGAATCTTACCGACACCGAGGGTAAAGATGATAAAGAAAACAGGTACCAGGTAACCGGCAATAAAGTCATTTTCATACGGTGTGCACATCAGAAGTAGCAGCACGCTAAGAGCTGCCAGCCAGCTTAAGGTAAATGCGCGTTTCTCTTTGCTCAACGACGGAGCGATATCCCTACGCCACAATATCTGTGCAAAGTGGGGACTTACAATCATGCGGGTGAGATAGTAAAAAAGCATGTTGTAAATCAGCACTGCGGTGAAAAGGCTTAGCAAATCAACGACCGTGAAAATGGCATCCGCATCGCCGAAAAAGGTAGATATCTTTAGCGGAAAATCAAAGAAATTTCCCACAAGATACATGCTGCATTTGATGCCAATCGGCGCCACCAAACCAAGCCAGAACAGACGTTGCCAGACGTATCGGCTGGTCAATCCATAACGCCAACGCGTCCCCAATTGCCAGCGTAATATTGCACAGGCACACAGGACTGCAAACGCCTGGCTGCCGATCATGACGGCGGTCTGTAAAAAAGAGAGATGCAGGTTCCACAGATTGGTGCAAAACATCCCGCATAAAATGGGAACGACACCACGCCAGCCAAAGATAAACAAGATTGACAGCATTACGCACAGTGGCATCCACGCCAGAAAGATATAATTGGAATGGATAACAGCAAGTGGCGAAATTAAACGGGATAGCTGAATAAGTACCACGGTGAGCGTAAACGCTAGTGTGAATATCTTGATATTTTTTATCAGGTTATGCTCCACAAACATGAGTACACTACTCTCACTGATCGGGGTTTTCAGGCACACAAATAATAAGTTTATTCGCATCGCGAAGCAAACAGGGGCCAGCCTGTTGCTGTTTTTTCAGTCAGTGATGCATTCACCACACGGCACTGCCAGGATATAGACTGTATTACAAAAGCGGCAAAAGGCAGAGACAAAAAACCCCCGCTTTGCAGCGAGGGTTTGAAATTTGGTGGAGCTAAGCGGGATCGAACCGCTGACCTCTTGCATGCCATGCAAGCGCTCTCCCAGCTGAGCTATAGCCCCATCACGTAAAGCTTGTCGAGTTGACGGGCGGCATCATATGAATTCCGCCCGAATGTGTCAACGGCAAATTGCCACGTGTAGTTTCAATCGCTGAAAAATCAGGCAAATGAACAATTTTGGAAAACCGCTCGCATTCAGTAGTTATTCATGTCACGGTTTCCTGTAAAGTGGTGTTATAAAATGAACTACTAATAGACCCACATACATTCAGGGAATTGTTATGTTCAAGGAGAGGATGACGCCAGATGAACTTGCCAGACTGACCGGCTATAGCCGCCAGACCATTAATAAATGGGTACGCAAGGAAGGCTGGACAACGTCACCAAAACCAGGCGTCCAGGGTGGCAAAGCTCGACTGGTTCACGTCAATGAACAGGTTCGTGAATATATTCGCAATGCTGAACGTCCAGAAGGTCAGGGAGAAGCGCCAGCCCTTTCTGGTGATGCGCCGCTTGAAGTGTTGCTGGTGACACTGGCGAAAGAGATGACGCCAGTTGAACAAAAACAGTTTACATCCTTGCTTCTGCGGGAAGGGATTATCGGATTGTTACAACGCTTAGGGATTCGCGATAGCAAATAATATGAAAAGATTACGCAATAAAATGACCACCGAAGAACTGGCTGAATGCCTCGGCGTGGCTAAACAAACTGTTAACCGTTGGATCAGAGAAAAAGGCTGGAAAACGGAAAAATTTCCCGGCGTGAAAGGCGGTCGTGCCAGACTTATTCTGGTCGATACGCAAGTTTGCGAGTTTATTCAGAACACGCCAGCCTTCCATAACACACCGATGCTTCTGGAAGCCGAAGAACCCCTTGCCGAATACGCACCGGGTATTCGCACTCCTGCTTATCGGCAAATCATCAGCGCAATAGACAACATGACTCACAGTGAGCAAGAAAAAGTTGCGCAATTTTTGTCACGCGAAGGAATTCGTAATTTTCTTGCTCGTCTCGACATAGATGAATCAGCATAAATAAAAAACGGCAGGGGTATCTCTCCTGCCGTTTATCTTTTATGCGCTAATTACTGCTGATTTTCGCGTTCAGCAATAAAAGCCAGCGCTTTGTTGATACGCTCGATACTGCGGGTCTTACCGATTGCGTGAACGGTAACATCCAGCGCCGGAGACTGCCCCGCACCGGTTACGGCGACACGCAGCGGCATACCAACTTTACCCATACCCACTTCCAGCTCATCCGCCGTCGCCTGAATAGCGTGATGAACGTTTTCAGCGGTCCAGTCAGTAATCGCAGTCAGTTTGTCACGAACTACTTCCAGCGGCTGACGCGCTACCGGACGCAGATGTTTTTTCGCGGCGTCGGCATCGAACTCAGCAAAATCTTCGTAGAAATAACGGCAGCTCTGTGCCATCTCTTTCAGCGTCTTGCAGCGTTCGCCCAGCAGTTTCACCAGATCAGCCAGCTGCGGGCCGTTACGGGTATCGATATTTTCCTGCTCAATGTGCCACTGTAAGTGAGTAGCAACATACTCCGGCGGCAACGCGTTAATGTAGTGATGGTTCAGCCACAGCAGCTTGTCGGTGTTGAACGCACTGGCAGATTTGCTGACGGCATTCAGAGTGAAGTATTTAATCATCTCTTCACGAGTGAAGATTTCCTGATCGCCGTGGGACCAGCCCAGACGCACCAGATAGTTCAGCAGTGCTTCTGGCAGATAACCATCATCACGATACTGCATTACGCTGACCGCCCCGTGACGTTTGGACAGTTTTTTACCGTCATCGCCGTTGATCATAGAAACGTGCGCGTAAACCGGTACCGGCGCTTTCAGAGCCTTAAGAATGTTAATCTGGCGCGGTGTGTTGTTGATATGGTCTTCGCCACGGATAACGTGGGTGATTTCCATATCCCAGTCATCGACAACCACACAGAAGTTATAGGTTGGGGAACCATCGGTACGGCGGATAATCAGATCATCCAGCTCCTGGTTGCTGAACTCGATCGGACCACGGATCTGATCGTCAAAAACAACAGAACCTTCCTGCGGGTTAGCAAAACGTACGACACACGGCTCATCATCAGCGTGATGCTCATGACTGTGGCGGCAGCGACCGTCATAACGCGGCTTCTCACCTTTCGCCATTTGCTCTTCGCGCAGCGCTTCCAGGCGCTCTTTAGAGCAATAGCATTTATAAGCTGTGCCCTCTTCCAGCATCTGATCGATCACCGCGTTGTAGCGATCAAAACGTTTGGTCTGGTAGTACGGACCTTCATCCCACTCCAGGCTCAGCCAGTTCATGCCATCCATAATGGCTTCGATAGCTTCCGGCGTGGAACGCTCAAGATCGGTGTCTTCAATACGCAGCACGAACTCACCGCCGTGGTTACGTGCAAAAAGCCAGGAGTAAAGAGCAGTACGCGCGCCGCCAACGTGCAGATAGCCTGTTGGGCTTGGCGCGAAGCGAGTTTTGATTTTCATGAAATGGCCTTACGTTTAGAAAGATGCCGACAACCGGCAAATCCTGGAAAAATTGAGTGGGCGATATTCTATCACTCCCGCCTGATTCCTCAATGTAGTTCGGGTTGCAACCTTACGCATTATTGTTTTCGTTGACAAATTGCGCAACACGGTCTGTTTTGCGATCATCTTGCTTAAATTTACGACGAACGAACAATTTCTTTAGAAAATGCGTTGACTCATTTTGAACTCTCCCTATAATGCGACTCCACACAGCGGGGGTGATTAGCTCAGCTGGGAGAGCACCTCCCTTACAAGGAGGGGGTCGGCGGTTCGATCCCGTCATCACCCACCACTCGGGTCGTTAGCTCAGTTGGTAGAGCAGTTGACTTTTAATCAATTGGTCGCAGGTTCGAATCCTGCACGACCCACCAATGTAAAAAAGCGCCCTAAAGGCGCTTTTTTGCTATCTGCAATTTGCGAAATTGCCTGATGCGCTTCGCTTATCAGACCAACTATGTCCGGCAGTTCCCGTGCCTCTCATCTACTGCGCCAACGCCGCCAGCAGTTTAACCAGCGCGGGCGTCACCTGCTGCGTTTCATAAACAATATATAAGTCTGCCGGGATGCGTTCTTTGAGCGGACGGAATATGACACCGGGCCAGTTCATCTGCGCGTAGCTGTCCGCTATCAATGTGATACCAATACCCATACTGACTATGGCGAGTACCGTTTGCGGTTCATTAACTTCGCGAATAACAACCGGTGAAAATCCCACCTGCTGGCAAACTCGCTGCAAAAAATCCCAGTCAGTGTACACGGGCGGCATTGTAACGAAATACTCGTCACGTAGCGCTTCCAGCGGGACGGTGGAAAATGATGAGAGATGATGCTCTTCAGGCATCGCCACCAGAAACGCCGATTCATGCAACCGTAAGCTGGTAAAACCAGTCGGTGGTTCTGTCGCCATTCGCCAGATCCCGGCATCAAGTTCGCGGCGTTCCAGCAAGGCCATTTGCATCGCTGGCATCTTTTCGCGAAACAGAACTTCAACGTTAGGATTTTCTCTAAGGAATCGCCGCATAACCGGGCGCATCCGTCCCCACATTGCCGTTCCCACAACCCCGAGTTCAATCCGCCCTGCTTCTCCCCGACCTATTTGTTCAACCCGAGCCAATATATTATTTGCATTCACCAGCAATCGACGCGATTCTTCCATCAAGATTTTGCCCGCGTGTGTCAGTACGACGCTGCGCGAATGGCGAATAAAAAGCTGCGTACCGAGTTGATTTTCCAGCTCTTTAATATGAATACTGAGCGGAGGCTGAGACATATTTAAACGCGCTGCTGCGCGACCAAAATGCAACTCTTCCGCTACGGCAAGAAAATAACGGAGCAACTTAAGATCTGTTCTATATACGCGTTCCATAATTAAGTGCTCCATATAAAAAATACATCGTATTAAATTATCATGGCATAAAGTATTTCACCACCAGATATCCGATATACATAAACACGATGGATAATATACCCGGCAATACATTTGGAACAGGAATAGGTAATCGCACGATTGTAAACAAAGCACCAATGCCAAAACCAACGCCAGAAGAAAATAAAATATCTTTCACTAATTAACCTTTATCATAAAAGCAGCCCCAAGGAACAGAGCTGCGAATCCTTTTAATGTGTAACTGAACGATGCGTTATCTTTTCAGGGTCATGGTTATATTTAAACCCAAAGAAAAATATCACTGCGAGGAAAAGAGCATACCCTGCAAACATCAGCCAAATGGTATGCCAGTCTTTTACGCCATCCACCGAGAAGTAATCCACTGCCATACCGCTCAGAATCGAGCCAACCCATGCGCCGACGCCATTTACCATCGTCATAAAAAGGCCCTGGGCGCTGGCACGAATGCTGGAATCAACTTCCTGTTCGACAAAGACCGAACCAGAAATATTGAAGAAATCGAATGCACAACCGTAAACAATCATCGACAGCAACAGCAAAATAAACCCGGTTGGTGATGGATCGCCATAGGCAAAGAAGCCAAAGCGCAGCGTCCACGCCACCATACTCATCAGCATGACGGTTTTAATACCGAAACGCTTCAAAAAGAACGGTATCGTCAGAATGAAACCGACTTCAGCCATCTGTGAAACTGACAGTAAAATGGACGGGTATTTCACCACGAAGCTATCAGCAAACTCAGGATTACGGGCGAAATCATGCAGGAACGGGTTGCCAAAAACGTTGGTAATTTGCAGCACCGCACCCAGCATCATGGCGAAGAGGAAAAAGATAGCCATGCGTGGATTTTTAAACAGCACGAAGGCATCCAGACCCAGCTTGCTGGCAAGCGATGTAGTCGCTTTTTTCTCCGCAACCGGAATCTTCGGCAAAGTCAACGCATAAGCCGACAGCAGCAATGACGCACCGGACGCGATATACAGTTGCAGACTACTCAATTCCAGATGCAGCAGGCTTACTGCCCACATGGCGACAATGAACCCCACCGTACCAAAAACGCGAATGGGCGGGAAAGCGGTCACCGGGTCAAGCCCTGCCTGGGCAAGACAGGAATAAGAGACGCTGTTCGATAACGCAATAGTCGGCATAAACGCCATCGCATTGACTAACATCACCCAAAACATCATATCCGGATCAGTTACGGATGCCGCATAAAAAAGTACGCCCGCACACACCAGGTGACACAGCATGTATGCACGTTCCGCACGCAGCCATTTATCCGCGATAATCCCCATAATGCCAGGCATAATAATCGCAGCAATCCCTTTGGAGCTATAGACCATACCGACATTTGCGCCGGTAAAATGAAGGGTATTAATCATGTAAGAACCGAGGGTAACCAGCCAGCTCCCCCAGATAAAATATTGCAAAAAGGACATTACCTTTAAGCGCAAAGCGATGCTCATAATCGTTTCCTTGTCGCATCATATGGCCTCACTCAGTGAGGCCGTTTATTGTTGTTTTACTCAGGCAATTTTGCGCAGAAAGCCGCAAATAAGATTAATAAAGTTTTGCTTTGAGAGTTCCGCTGCTGCCAGCGTTTGGGCATGAGAAAGCTTCACGTCACTCAGACCTTCCGCCATGTTGGTAATCGCAGAGACCGCAACGACTTTAAGTTCGCAATGGCGAGCTGAAATAACCTCAGGCACCACAGACATACCAACAACATCCCCACCAATAATTTGCATCATGCGAATTTCCGCCGCAGTCTCGAAATTCGGCCCCGGATATGAGACGAACACGCCCTCCGTCAGAGGGAACCCCTCTTCTTTCGCCACTTTTTGTAACAGTGCGCGGTATTCCGCATCGTAGGCATTCGCCAGCGAGAAGAAGCGCTCACCAAAACGTTCATCATTAAGACCCACCATCGGCGTTCCCGGCATGGTGTTGATGTGATCTTTCAATGCGACCAGACTGCCGGCCCCCACTTCAGGGCGCAGTGAGCCAGCCGCATTGGTGCAGAACAGCAACTCGCAGCCCAGCAACTTAAAGGTACGGATTGCATCCGTCATGATGGTCATCCCACGACCTTCGTAGAAATGTCCGCGACCTTTCATACACGCCACTGGCACCCCCTGGAGATAACCCAGCACCAGCTCACCCGCATGACCGTGTACGGTACTTACCGGGAACCCAGGCAGCTTTTCGTAGGAAATTGCGACCGCGTTCTCAATCTGATCGGCCAGCGCGCCCAGCCCGGAACCTAAAATAAAGGCCACTCGTGGCGTGAAATCAGGTTTATAAGTCTTGATAATATCTACGCAATACAGTGGGTTATGAGAAAACTGAGCCTGATACATATATATCCTTTTTTTGTAGGGTGGAATCTAACGCCTTTTTATAACGAGATTGCCCTACCTCATACCAATACACTTTTTTCATGTATCCGATAGTTATTCGATATCGATATATTTATATTTTTTCACTATTAATAGGCTGAAAAAACTGTATTGGTACTCTCCTTTCCCTTGCATTAACAATATGCCGCTTTTAATCAACCTTTTATTAAGCAATCAACTAATAACGATCGGCATAGGGAATTATGCTATGAAAAAACATCTTTTTACTCTGACACTCTCTTCTGTATTGGCGATACCAGCAGTATCCCATGCAGAATTTAAAGGCGGTTTTGCTGATATAGGTATTCATTATCTTGACTGGACTAGCAGAACCACTGAGAAATCGTCGACCAAATCACACAAAGATGATTTTGGATATCTGGAACTGGAAGGCGGCGCTAACTTTAGTTGGGGAGAAATGTACGGGTTCTTCGACTGGGAAAACTTTTATAATGATCGTCATGATAAACCGGGTAGCGAGCAGCGTTATACATTTAAAAATACCAACCGTATTTACCTGGGTGACACCGGATTTAATCTCTACTTGCATGCGTATGGCACCTACGGTTCTGCGAATCGTGTGAATTTCCATGACGATATGTTCCTTTACGGGATCGGCTACAATTTCACCGGCAGCGGTTGGTGGTTCAAACCGTTCTTTGCAAAACGCTATACAGACCAAACCTATTATACCGGCGATAACGGTTATGTCGCCGGTTGGGTTGCAGGTTACAGCTTTATGCTGGGCAGTGAGAAATTCACCCTCACCAACTGGAACGAGTACGAGTTTGATCGTGATGCCACCTACGCGGCAGGTAATGGCGGCAAAGAAGGTCTGAACGGTGCCGTCGCACTTTGGTGGAATGCAACTTCACACATCACCACAGGGATTCAGTATCGTTATGCGGATGACAAACTGGGCGAAGATTTTTACCAGGATGCGATAATCTACTCCATCAAATTTAATTTCTGATTGATTACTGCCGGAGCTCCCGGCAGTATGAATTCACTCTATATCTGATACAACGGATCCCCTTCCCGCCCAGCCATTAGCGCATTGCCCTGGTCTCGTACTACGTCCCATAACGCTTGTGCGGCGGTGGAAAGTGAACGGTTCTTCCTGCGCACCAGCATCAACTGGCGTTCAACCACTGGCGTAATGCGCTTTACCACCAGTGGGCTACCTTCAGGCAATGGTAGCGCCAGTGCGGGAAGAATACTGATGCCGATGCCTGCGGCTACCATCGGGAACAGCGTCGCCGGATGACCAATCTCCTGCACAATATTCGCCTGAATACCGTTGCGCGCCAGCGCTGCGTCAATCAGCGGTCGGCTGCCTGACGCGTAATCCTGCAACACCAATTTCGCTCCCTGTAATGCCTGCCAGGGGACATAATCTTCCACGGCCAAAGCGCTATCGCGATGGCAAAGCAGAAAGAAAGGCTCGGAAAGAATCGCTTCACATTGCAGATCGCCCACTGGGCCTGGATCGATGACGATGCCAAAATCGACATCTCCCTGGCGAATACTTTCCATCACCCACTGCTGCGGACGATCGTGCAGGACAAACTGAATATCTGGATAGCGGCGATGGCTTTCAGCAATGCATTGCGGAATAAGATGCGCGGAAATGGTCTGGCTGGCAGCGACCCGAACTTTTCCGCTCAGTTGTTGCCCCATACGCCCGGTATCGCGCAACGTGCTGTTAAGTTCATCCAGCAGTCGCTCAAGACGCAAAGCCAACTGCTGCCCTGCATCTGTAAGCACCACTTCACGCGTGGTTCTGTCCAGCAGGCGAACACCAGTATGATTTTCCAGCTCCTTCACACTGTGACTCACTGCCGACTGGCTCAGGCCGATACGCTCTCCTGCACGACTAAAACTTTTCTCCTGCGCTACTGTGACGAAAACCTTTAATTGCTTTAAAGAATAATTCATCTGTTTTTTTCATGAATGGATGCAATAAATCAATTTTATTTCTCAAACTGGAAGAAGCACAATAGAACCATCGATCATCTGGAGTCTTTATGAAACTTTTTCGTATCCTCGATCCTTTCACCTTAACCCTGATCACGGTGGTGTTGCTGGCATCTTTCTTTCCGGCCAGAGGCGATTTCGTCCCCTTCTTTGAAAATCTGACCACTGCAGCGATTGCTCTGCTGTTCTTTATGCACGGCGCGAAGTTGTCGCGTGAGGCAATTATTGCTGGCGGTGGTCACTGGCGACTGCATTTGTGGGTAATGTGCAGCACCTTCGTGCTGTTTCCGATTCTGGGCGTGCTGTTTGCCTGGTGGAAACCGGTAAATGTCGACCCGATGCTCTACTCCGGTTTTCTCTACTTGTGCATTCTCCCCGCGACCGTGCAGTCTGCAATCGCCTTCACGTCAATGGCGGGCGGTAACGTCGCGGCGGCGGTTTGTTCTGCGTCAGCATCCAGCCTGCTGGGGATTTTCCTTTCACCATTGCTGGTTGGTCTGGTGATGAATGTTCACGGTGCAGGGGGCAGCCTTGAGCAGGTCGGTAAAATTATGCTGCAACTGTTGCTGCCATTTGTGTTGGGGCATCTTTCCCGGCCGTGGATTGGTGACTGGGTGTCGCGTAATAAAAAATGGATTGCGAAAACTGACCAGACGTCCATTCTGTTGGTGGTTTATACGGCATTCAGCGAAGCCGTCGTTAACGGTATCTGGCACAAAGTTGGCTGGGGATCATTGCTGTTTATCGTGGTGGTCAGTTGCGTTCTTCTGGCTATCGTGATTGTAGTTAACGTCTTTATGGCACGCCGACTGGGCTTCAATAAGGCAGATGAAATTACTATCGTCTTTTGTGGTTCGAAAAAGAGTCTGGCAAATGGCATCCCGATGGCAAACATTCTGTTCCCCACATCGGTGATCGGTATGATGGTGCTGCCCCTGATGATTTTCCATCAGATCCAATTGATGGTCTGTGCGGTGCTGGCGCGTCGATACAAACGCCAGACCGAACAGTTACAGGCGCAGCAGGAAAGCAGCGCCGATAAAGCTTAAAGCGGACGCTTCAGGGGCTGGACCAGTTGCGTCAGCCCCTCGTTTTTAATCAGCAGCGTGATTTGCATTAGCTCACCGAGCTTCCCTGCAGGGAACTCATCTTTGCGGGCAAACCACAGCAGATACTCCTCCGGCAGGTCGATTAAGCGACGCCCTTTGTACTTGCCAAACGGCATTATCGTATTGGCTATTTCAATCAGCTGCTCTTTTTCCATCTCAGCTACCCAGCAAACGCAGCATTTCCGTTTCGTCGATGACTTCAATGCCCAGTTCCTGCGCCTTCGCCAGTTTAGATCCTGCAGCTTCACCCGCTATCACCAGATCGGTTTTCTTCGACACGCTGCCCGCGACTTTCGCCCCCAGTTCGACCAGTCGAGCTTTAGCGTCATCACGCGACATCTGGCTTAAGCTGCCCGTAAGCACCACGGTTTTACCAGCAAACGGACTGTCAATCTCTTCCGCATTGATAACGATCGGCTCAGGCCAGTGAACACCTTCCGCCAACAGCTCGCTGATGACATTGCGGTTGCTTTCTTCGGCAAAGAAGTTGTGAACGTGGGAGGCAACGACAATTCCAACATCAGGCACCTTTTGCAGCTCTTCAATCGACGCGGCTTCCAGCGCTTCCAGCGTGCCGAAATATGCCGCCAGACCTGCTGCGGTAGCCTCGCCGACTTCACGGATGCCAAGTGCATAGAGGAAGCGGGCAAAGGTGGTTTCTTTCGCTTTTTCCAGCGCGTTAACCACGTTTTGTGCCGATTTCGGCCCCATACGCTCCAGTCCGGTCAGTTTGCCTGCGGTGAGTTTGAACAGATCCGCCGGAGTGTGGACATATTCTTTTTCAACCAGTTGATCGATGATTTTGTCGCCCATTCCGTCAACATCCATCGCACGGCGGGAAACAAAGTGTTTCAGAGACTCTTTACGCTGCGCACCGCAAATCAGGCCACCGGTACAGCGGGCAACCGCTTCACCTTCCACACGCTCGACGTCAGAACCACATACCGGACAATGCGTCGGGAATACAACCTCACGGGTATCTTCCGGGCGTTCAGAAAGCACGACGTTAACCACCTGCGGGATCACATCGCCTGCGCGGCGAATCACCACTTTATCGCCAATGCGTAAACCAAGACGTTCGATTTCGTCAGCATTATGCAGTGTAGCGTTACTCACCAACACGCCAGCAACATGGACAGGTTCCAGACGCGCAACAGGCGTAATCGCGCCAGTACGCCCAACCTGAAACTCGACGTCACGCACAAAGGTCATCTGTTCCTGCGCCGGGAATTTAAACGCCACCGCCCAGCGCGGGGCACGCGCGACAAAGCCAAGCTGCTCCTGCTGTGCCAGTGAGTTGACCTTAATCACCACGCCGTCGATATCAAAGCCCAGCGTCGGACGGTCTTCTTCTACTTTGTGGTAGAACGCCAGCACTTCTTCCGCCGATTCACAAAGCGTTACCCGATCGCTGACCGGCAAACCCCACTTTTTAAATTGCAGTAAACGGCCAAGATGAGTATCCGGCAGCTCGCCACCTTCCAGAACACCGACGCCGTAGCAGAAGAAAGTGAGCGGTCGCTTCGCTGTAATACGCGGATCAAGCTGACGCAGTGAACCAGCTGCCGCATTACGTGGGTTAGCAAACACTTTCCCGCCCGTGCGTCGCGCATCTTCGTTAATCTTTTCGAACCCCGCCTGCGGCAGGAACACTTCACCACGCACTTCCAGACGCGCCGGGATATTCTCTCCGTGTAGCTTCAGCGGAATGGCGCGAATAGTACGCACATTAGACGTAATATCTTCCCCGGTGGTGCCATCGCCACGCGTCGCGGCACTGACTAAAACGCCATTTTCATACAGAATACTGACGGCAAGACCATCCAGCTTCAGCTCACAGCACCAGGTGACTTTCTCGTTGCTTTTCAGACGGTCCTGCACACGTTTGTTGAAAGCAAGAAAGCTTTCTTCATCAAAAACGTTATCCAGCGACAGCATTGGCACTTCATGGCGGATCTGGCTGAAAGCCGCCAGCGGCGCTGCACCTACACGTTGGGTAGGCGAATCAGGCGTAATCAGTTCTGGATGTTTGGTTTCCAGCTCGCGCAGTTCGCGCATCAGCCTGTCGTATTCAGCGTCGGGAATTTCCGGCGCATCCATCACATGATAAAGATATTCATGATGGCGAAGCGTCGTTCGCAGTTCTGTCAGTTGTTGTTCGATTGATTCCATATCGCACCATCAATGCTAAAAACCCCCGACAAGCGGGGGTTCGAAGAGGAGTTAATTTGCCTTAAGTGTATCAGGCGTTGGCGTCTTTGACTTCGCGGATGATGTCCTGGTACTCGCGCAATTTCTGCGGAGTCATCATACGGCGCTGATCGTCAAGCACTACACCGCCCACTTCATCGGCAATATGCTGCGCAGATTGCAGCATCAGCTTAAAGTTCTGCAGCTCGTCACCGTAAGACGGTACCTGCATAAAGATAGTGACACCCGGAGTAGTGAAATCCTTCATTTCAGGATCAAAGGTTCCCGGTTTCACCATATTCGCCAGGCTGAATAACGCCGGGCCGCTGCCATCCGGGCTAAGATGACGATGGTAAATGTTCATATCGCCAAAAATGAAGCCCGCTTGTTGAATGCTGTTAAGAAGCAGTTCACCGTTTAGCTCGCTACCGTGATGCGCCGCGACGTTCATGATAATCACCGCTTCTTTGCGCTTCGGTTTATCCATAACTGGAGCCGGTTCCGCTACAGGCTCAGGCTGTGGTGCCGCTACAGGCTCTGCAGGCTGGAAAGCCTGTTGTGCTGGTTGCGGTGCTGAATGCACTGGCTGCGGCGCTGACGCGACCTGTGGCGAAACAGGCTGCTGCAACGGCTGTTCAGGCTGCGGCTGATAGGCAGGCTGCTGCACAGGTTGCTGCACCGGCTGCGTTGGACGCGGAGCATGTTGCGGCGGTACCTGCGCTTCAGGCGGCTGCTGGACCGGTTGACGCGGCTGCGCAGACGCATAAGGCGGTTGGTACTGGTGTTGCGGCGACGGACGAGCAGCCTCATGCTCCTGGGCGTTAGCCGGGGCATGATTCACGCGGTGAACACGAACCTCACCAACGCCCTCATCATCTTCGACATCCTCGTCATAAGAATCGTCGTCACGTTTTGACTTCATTCGTTTTAATGGCCGATCGCGGAACATAGAAGATCGTTCTTTACGGCTGGTCCAGAAACCATGTACCAGTAAAGCGATTATGGCGATCGCGCCAACAATGATTAATATCAGACGCAAATCCTGCATCATTATATTCTCTGTTGTTCTAACACCTTGCCACCACGGCAAACATTTACTCACTAAGAGTATTTGCCGATTACCTCAAGTGCAAGTGCACTATTAACTTTCACAGCACAAAGATAGATGAAATCGTGCTTTTTGCTGTTTTTTCGAACATATCCTAACTGTCCATTGCGCAATTACCCGGTAAAATACGCAGAATTTTCCTGGGATTGGTCAAAAGGAGCTCATCCTGATTATGGTTTCATCATTCACATCTGCCCCACGCAGCGGTTTTTACTATTTTGCGCAAGGCTGGAAGCTCGTCTTGCAACCTGGGATTCGGCGTTTCGTTATTTTACCGCTGCTGGTCAATATTTTGTTGATGGGGGGCGCATTCTGGTGGCTCTTTACGCAACTCGATGTCTGGATCCCGACGCTCATGAGTTATGTTCCGGACTGGTTACAATGGCTGAGCTATCTGTTGTGGCCCCTGGCTGTCATCTCTGTGCTGTTAGTGTTTGGCTATTTCTTCTCAACGATTGCTAACTGGATTGCTGCTCCGTTCAACGGTTTATTGGCTGAACAACTGGAAGCAAGACTGACTGGCGCTACACCGCCAGATACCGGAATTTTCGGTATCATGAAAGATGTGCCGCGAATCATGAAACGCGAATGGCAAAAATTTGCCTGGTATCTGCCGCGCGCAATTGTATTGCTAATTCTTTACTTCATCCCTGGCATTGGGCAAACCGTCGCGCCGGTACTGTGGTTCCTGTTTAGCGCCTGGATGTTAGCCATCCAGTATTGTGATTACCCCTTCGATAACCACAAAGTGCCGTTTAAAGAGATGCGCACCGCCCTGCGCACACGCAAAATCACCAATATGCAGTTTGGTGCTTTAACCAGCCTGTTTACGATGATCCCGCTGCTTAATCTGTTCATTATGCCCGTTGCCGTTTGTGGCGCGACGGCGATGTGGGTCGATTGCTATCGCGATAAACACGCCATGTGGCGGTAACAATCTACAGGTTATTTTGTAAACCGTTTGTGTGAAACAGGGGTGGCTTATGCCGCCCCTTATTCCATCTTGCATGTCATTATTTCCCTTCTGCATATAGATATGCTAAATCCTTACTTCCGCATATTCTCTGAGCGGGTATGCTACCTGTTGTATCCCAATTTCATACAGTTAAGGACAGGCCATGAGTAAGATTTTTGAAGATAACTCGCTGACTATCGGTCACACGCCGCTGGTTCGCCTGAATCGCATCGGTAACGGACGCATTCTGGCGAAGGTGGAATCTCGTAACCCCAGCTTCAGCGTTAAGTGCCGTATCGGTGCCAACATGATTTGGGATGCCGAAAAGCGCGGCGTGCTGAAACCAGGCGTTGAACTGGTTGAACCAACCAGCGGTAATACCGGGATTGCACTGGCCTATGTAGCTGCCGCTCGCGGTTACAAACTTACCCTGACCATGCCAGAAACCATGAGTATTGAACGCCGCAAGCTGCTGAAAGCGTTAGGTGCAAACCTGGTGCTGACCGAAGGTGCTAAAGGCATGAAAGGCGCAATCCAAAAAGCAGAAGAAATTGTCGCCAGCAATCCAGAGAAATACCTGCTGCTGCAACAATTCAGCAATCCGGCAAACCCTGAAATTCATGAAAAAACCACCGGTCCGGAGATCTGGGAAGATACCGACGGTCAGGTTGATGTATTTATTGCTGGCGTTGGGACTGGCGGTACGCTGACTGGCGTCAGCCGCTACATTAAAGGCACCAAAGGCAAGACCGATCTTATCTCTGTCGCCGTTGAGCCAACCGATTCTCCAGTTATCGCCCAGGCGCTGGCAGGTGAAGAGATTAAACCTGGTCCGCATAAAATTCAGGGTATTGGCGCTGGTTTTATCCCGGCTAACCTTGATCTCAAGCTGGTCGACAAAGTCATTGGCATCACCAATGAAGAAGCCATTTCTACCGCACGTCGTCTGATGGAAGAAGAAGGCATTCTTGCTGGTATCTCTTCTGGAGCAGCTGTTGCTGCGGCGTTGAAACTACAAGAAGATGAAAGCTTTACCAATAAGAATATTGTGGTTATTCTGCCGTCATCGGGTGAGCGTTATTTAAGCACTGCATTGTTTGCCGATCTTTTCACTGAGAAAGAACTGCAACAGTAATGCCAGCTTGTAAAAAATGCGTAAAAAAGCACCTTTTTAGGTGCTTTTTTGTGGCCTGCTTCAAACTTTCGCCCCTCCTGGCATTGATTCAGCCTGTCGGAACTGGTATTTAACCAGACTAATTATTTTGATGCGCGAAATTAATCGTTACAGGAAAAGCCAAAGCTGAATCGATTTTATGATTTGGTTCAATTCTTCCTTTAGCGGCATAATGTTTAATGACGTACGAAACGTCAGCGGTCAACACCCGCCAGCAATGGACTGTATTACGCTCTTCGTGCGTCGCGTCTGTTAAAAACTGGCGCTAACAATACAGGCTAAAGTCGAACCGCCAGGCTAGACTTTAGTTCCACAACACTAAACCTATAAGTTGGGGAAATACAATGTTCCAGCAAGAAGTTACCATTACCGCTCCGAACGGTCTGCACACCCGCCCTGCTGCCCAGTTTGTAAAAGAAGCTAAGGGCTTCACTTCTGAAATTACTGTGACTTCCAACGGCAAAAGCGCCAGCGCGAAAAGCCTGTTTAAACTGCAGACTCTGGGCCTGACTCAAGGTACCGTTGTGACTATCTCCGCAGAAGGCGAAGACGAGCAGAAAGCGGTTGAACATCTGGTTAAACTGATGGCGGAACTCGAGTAATTTCCCGGGTTCTTTTAAAAATCAGTCACAAGTAAGGTAGGGTTATGATTTCAGGCATTTTAGCATCCCCGGGTATCGCTTTCGGTAAAGCTCTGCTTCTGAAAGAAGACGAAATTGTCATTGACCGGAAAAAAATTTCTGCCGACCAGGTTGATCAGGAAGTTGAACGTTTTCTGAGCGGTCGTGCCAAGGCATCAGCCCAGCTGGAAACGATCAAAACGAAAGCTGGTGAAACGTTCGGTGAAGAAAAAGAAGCCATCTTTGAAGGGCATATTATGCTGCTCGAAGATGAGGAGCTGGAGCAGGAAATCATAGCCCTGATTAAAGATAAGCACATGACAGCTGACGCAGCTGCTCATGAAGTTATCGAAGGTCAGGCTTCTGCCCTGGAAGAGCTGGATGATGAATACCTGAAAGAACGTGCGGCTGACGTACGTGATATCGGTAAGCGCCTGCTGCGCAACATCCTGGGCCTGAAGATTATCGACCTGAGCGCCATTCAGGATGAAGTCATTCTGGTTGCCGCTGACCTGACGCCGTCCGAAACCGCACAGCTGAACCTGAAGAAGGTGCTGGGTTTCATCACCGACGCGGGTGGCCGTACTTCCCACACCTCTATCATGGCGCGTTCTCTGGAACTGCCTGCTATCGTGGGTACCGGTAGCGTCACCTCTCAGGTGAAAAATGACGACTATCTGATTCTGGATGCCGTAAATAATCAGGTTTACGTCAATCCAACCAACGAAGTTATTGATAAAATGCGCGCTGTTCAGGAGCAAGTGGCTTCTGAAAAAGCAGAGCTTGCTAAACTGAAAGATCTGCCAGCTATTACGCTGGACGGTCACCAGGTAGAAGTGTGCGCTAACATTGGTACGGTTCGTGACGTTGAAGGTGCAGAGCGTAACGGCGCTGAAGGCGTTGGTCTGTATCGTACTGAGTTCCTGTTCATGGACCGCGACACGCTGCCCACTGAAGAAGAACAGTTTGCTGCTTACAAAGCAGTGGCTGAAGCGTGTGGCTCTCAGGCGGTTATCGTTCGTACCATGGACATCGGCGGCGACAAAGAGCTGCCATACATGAACTTCCCGAAAGAAGAGAACCCGTTCCTCGGCTGGCGCGCTATCCGTATCGCGATGGATCGTAAAGAGATCCTGCGCGATCAGCTCCGCGCTATCCTGCGTGCCTCTGCTTTCGGTAAATTGCGCATCATGTTCCCGATGATCATCTCTGTTGAAGAAGTGCGTGCACTGCGCAAAGAGATCGAAATCTACAAACAGGAACTGCGCGACGAAGGTAAAGCGTTTGACGAGTCAATTGAAATCGGCGTAATGGTGGAAACACCGGCTGCCGCAACAATTGCACGTCATTTAGCCAAAGAAGTTGATTTCTTTAGTATCGGCACCAATGATTTAACGCAGTACACTCTGGCAGTTGACCGTGGTAATGATATGATTTCACACCTTTACCAGCCAATGTCACCGTCCGTGCTGAACTTGATCAAGCAAGTTATTGATGCTTCTCATGCTGAAGGCAAATGGACTGGCATGTGTGGTGAGCTTGCTGGCGATGAACGTGCTACACTTCTGTTGCTGGGGATGGGTCTGGACGAATTCTCTATGAGCGCCATTTCTATCCCGCGCATTAAGAAGATTATCCGTAACACGAACTTCGAAGATGCGAAGGTGTTAGCAGAGCAGGCTCTTGCTCAACCGACAACGGACGAGTTAATGACGCTGGTTAACAAGTTCATTGAAGAAAAAACAATCTGCTAATCCACGAGATGCGGCCCAATTTACTGCTTAGGAGAAGATCATGGGTTTGTTCGATAAACTGAAATCTCTGGTTTCCGACGACAAGAAGGATACCGGAACTATTGAGATCATTGCTCCGCTCTCTGGCGAGATCGTCAATATCGAAGACGTGCCGGATGTCGTTTTTGCGGAAAAAATCGTTGGTGATGGCATTGCTATCAAACCAACGGGTAACAAAATGGTCGCGCCTGTAGACGGCACCATTGGTAAAATCTTTGAAACCAACCACGCGTTCTCTATCGAATCTGATAGCGGCGTTGAGCTGTTCGTCCACTTCGGTATCGACACCGTTGAACTGAAAGGCGAAGGCTTCAAGCGTATTGCTGAAGAAGGTCAGCGCGTGAAAGTTGGTGATACTGTCATTGAATTTGATCTGCCGCTGCTGGAAGAGAAAGCCAAGTCAACCCTGACTCCGGTTGTTATCTCCAACATGGACGAAATCAAAGAACTGATCAAACTGTCCGGTAGCGTAACCGTGGGTGAAACCCCGGTTATCCGCATCAAGAAGTAATTCTTGCCGCAGTGAAAAATGGCGCCCATCGGCGCCATTTTTTTATGCTTCAGCCAGAGGCGGCAAAATCAATTCATCGCTCTCATGCTGCTGGGTATAGCGCATCACTTCCAGTACGCGCAACCCCGCGCGGTGTACCGCATCGGTTAACGCCTTCCCTTTCAGCAAACCACTGATAAGCTGAGCACAAAACAGGTCGCCAGTCCCTTTCAGGTCAGTTTTAACCCGGGAATGGGAAATGACATTCACGCTGTCGGCACTGACCACCACCACCTGCATCTCCTGATTTTCTTCATTGCCGGAGGCGCTGGTAATCACCACCCACTTTAATGTGTCTGAAAGCAGACTTTTTGCGGCAGCAATGGCACTGTCGAGATCGCGGCAATCTTTACCGGTCAGGATTTCCAGCTCAAAGATATTGGGGGTAATTCCCTGTGCCAGCGGCAGTAAATATTGTCGATACGCCTCGGGAAGGTCAGGTTTGACATAAATTCCGCTATCAATATCGCCAATCACCGGATCGACCATGATCAATAGGTCAGGATGGTCTTTGCGTAGCGCAGTCAGCCACTCGGCAAGGATTTTGATTTGCGATGCCGTTCCCATATAGCCCGTGGTTACAGCACGAAGTTGGCGCAGCGCATCACGCTCCTGAAGCGCACGCAAATAACCGCTAAACCATTCATCCGGAATCGCACCACCGTAGAAAGTGTCATAATGCGGCGTATTGCTCAGCAATACCGTCGGCACGGCAAAGACATTCAGGCCGTTCTGTTTGATAGCAGGCACCGCAATGCTGTTGCCTACGCTGCCGTACACTACCTGCGACTGCACGGCAACGATATCCGCCTGCAGTGCCCTGCTCTTATCGTTAAACAACAACAAACTACTCATTTAATTTTTTCTCCTTGCCGATGATCCTCATCGTATTCCAGCCGAAACTTTACCTGATTCTGGCAGTCAAATCGGCTATTACAAAACAAGGATAAGGTAATTCAGTGAAGAAAATCATTTGTCTGGTCGTTACGCTGCTAATGACACTCCCCGCTTATGCGAAGTTAACGGCCCATGAAGAAGCCCGTATCAACGCCATGCTGGAGGGATTAGCACAGAAAAAGGATTTGATATTTGTGCGCAACGGTGATGAACATACCTGCGATGAAGCGGTTTCTCATCTGCGCCTGAAGCTGGGCAATACCCGTAATCGCATTGATACAGCCGAGCAGTTTATTGACAAGGTGGCCTCGTCGTCATCGATTACCGGGAAGCCGTATATCGTGAAGATGCCCGGTAAGAGCGATGAGAACGCACAGCCTTTTTTACATGCGTTAATTGCGCAGACGGATAAAACGGTGCCTGCGCAATAATCTTAAATCCCCGCCCCCTGGCTAAAATGCTCTTCCCCAAACACCCCGGTAGAAAGGTAGCGATCGCCACGATCGCAGATGATCGCCACCACCACCGCGCCAGGGTTAGCTTTTGCCACCCGCAGTGCTCCGGCAACCGCGCCGCCGGAGCTTACGCCGCAGAAAATCCCTTCCCGCACTGCCAGTTCGCGCATGGTGTTTTCCGCATCGCGCTGATGAATATCCAGCACCTCATCCACCAGAGAAGCATTGAAAATCCCCGGCAGATATTCCGCAGGCCAGCGGCGAATGCCGGGAATACTGCTGCCTTCTTCCGGCTGCAGGCCAACAATGGTCACCGGTTTGGATTGTTCGCGCATAAAGCGTGACACGCCGGTGATAGTGCCGGTTGTTCCCATGCTGGAGACAAAATGGGTAATACGCCCGCCAGTTTGCTGCCAGATTTCTGGCCCGGTAGTGGTGTAATGGGCGTAAGGGTTATCGGGATTATTGAACTGATCGAGCAACTTTCCTTCGCCGCGATTCGCCATTTCAAGCGCCAGATCGCGTGCGCCTTCCATGCCCTGTTCTTTGGTGACCAGAATCAGTTCTGCACCGTAGGCACGCATCGCCGCACGGCGTTCCTGGCTCATGTTGTCGGGCATCAGCAATTTCATGCGATAGCCTTTAAGCGCCGCAATCATTGCCAGCGCAATGCCGGTGTTACCACTGGTGGCTTCGATCAGCACATCACCCGGTTTAATCTCGCCGCGCTTTTCCGCCTCGACAATCATCGAAAGCGCCGCACGGTCTTTTACCGATCCCGCCGGGTTATTGCCTTCCAGTTTTAACCACACTTCACTGCCGTTATCCGGCGCCATTCGCTGCAACTTCACCAGAGGCGTATTGCCTATTGTTTGTTCTAATGTACTCACGATCTCTGTCCATACGTGGTGTTGCCTGATGCGACGCTTACGCGTCTTATCAGACCTACAGGTTACAAAACCTTGCCATTAAAAAGCCCGGATCGCGGGAAGCGCCTCCGGGCGTTTAACATTCACTCAACCTATCAGGCGCTTTGTGCGAGAGCAAGTTCCTCATCGCGGGTTTCAATACGCTCATCGCCGTTATACAGCCGCGCATGTTGCAGACCAACGTATAAACGATCGCCACGCTGCGGGGCATCGTCGCCATGCATCACGACCGTCAGCGGTTCGTTGTACCACCCCAGCGGCTGCACCACTAATTGGGTGTAGTGACCTTTCGGGCTGGCTTCCAGTACCTGTACGGGTAGCGGCGAATCGAGGCTGGTACGGCGGCTGATATCCACTTCCCACGGGCGCAGGAAGAGATCCACCGGCCCCTGATACGCGGGGGTGTATCCCAGCGGCCAGCGATGTGCGCCAACGTGGAACTGCCCGCCGCGAATGGTTCCCTGCAGGCGGTTTACCTCGCCCATAAACTCCAGCACAAAACGAGTCGCCGGTTCACGCCATACCTGATCCGGTGCGTCAGCTTGTTCAATATTGCCCTGACTCATCACCACTACACGATCGGCTACTTCGGTCGCCTCTTCCTGGTCGTGGGTCACGAACACGCTGGTGAATTTCAGTTCTTCATGCAGTTGACGCAGCCAGCGACGCAGCTCTTTACGCACCTGCGCATCCAGCGCGCCAAACGGTTCATCAAGCAGCAAAATTTGCGGTTCCACAGCCAGCGCGCGTGCAAGCGCCACACGCTGTTTCTGGCCGCCGGAAAGCTGCGCCGGATAACGATCCGCCAGATGCGCGAGCTGCACCATCTCCAGCAATTTTGTCACTTTCGCTTTGATCGCCGCCGCATTCGGGCGTTCACGCCGTGGCAACACCGTCAGGCCAAAAGCGATATTGTCAAACACCGTCATATGGCGAAACAGCGCGTAATGCTGGAACACGAAACCGACTTTACGGTCCCGCGCGTGCAGACGGCTCACGTCGGTACCGTGGAAGCGAATATGCCCGCTGGTTTGATGCTCCAGCCCGGCAATAATGCGCAGCAGCGTGGTTTTTCCGGAACCGGACGGCCCCAGCAACGCGACCATCTGACCAGAAGGAATATCCAGTGAGATATCGTTCAGCACCTGGGTGCGACCAAACGACTTCTTAATATTGGCAATCTCAATGCTCATGATGTTCCTCCTGCTGCGCGCGTTTTTCCTGGTTCTCCAGGCGCCACTGCAACATACTCTTTAAAAACAGGGTGATAATCGCCATCAGCGTCAACAGCGCCGCGGCGGTAAAGGAGCCAACGGTGTTGTAGTCCTGCTCCAGCAATTCAATCTGTAACGGCAGCGAAAGTGTTTCGCCGCGAATCGAGCCAGAAACCACCGACACCGCGCCAAACTCGCCAATCGCGCGGGCGTTGGTCAGCACCACGCCGTAAAGCAGCGCCCAGCGGATGTTCGGCAGCGTGACGCGACGGAACATCTGCCAGCCGGACGCGCCAAGCAAAATCGCCGCTTCGTCTTCCTGGCTGCCCTGACTTAACATTACCGGCACCAGCTCGCGCACCACAAACGGACACGTCACGAAGATGGTGACCAGCACCATACCCGGCCAGGAGAACATAATTTGCAGATTATGTTCATCCAGCCAGCCGCCCAGCGGGCCGTTAGAGCCGTAGAACAGCAGATACACCAGACCAGCAACCACCGGCGACACGGCAAACGGAATGTCCAGCAGCGTCAGCAATAGCTGGCGTCCGGGGAAGTTAAAGCGCGTCACCAGCCAGGCCAGCAGAATACCGAACACCAGGTTTACCGGTACGGCAATCAACGCGATCATCACCGTCAGCCAGATGGCGTGCAGCATGTCCGGATCGGCCAGATTTTGTAACACCGGCATCAGTCCTTTGCTGAACGCCTGTACGAAGATATAAATCATCGGTACCAGCAGGATGAACGCCGATACCAGCATCCCGATGCCAATCAGAAACCATTTGCCCCAGTTAATCGGGCGCGCGTCATAACGCTTCAATTGTGTCACTTCCGCCATTAATGACCTACCACACGCCGACCAAAGCGACTTTGCAGAGTGTTAATTGAGAACAGCAACAGCAGCGATGCCGCGAGGATCACCGAGGCAATCGCGCTCGCCGCCGGGTAATCAAACTCCTGTAAGCGAACAAAGATCATCAGCGACGTCACTTCTGTTTTCCAGGCGATATTCCCGGCGATAAAAATCACCGCGCCAAACTCACCGAGGCTGCGGGTAAACGACAGCGCCACACCCGCCACCAGCGCCGGAGATAGTTCCGGCTGCACCACTTTGCGAAAACTCTGCCAGCGTGTTGCGCCGAGCGTTTCTGCCGCCTCTTCATATTCCGGGCCTAACTCTTCCAGCACCGGCTGCACGGTGCGCACCACAAACGGAATGCTGGTAAAGGCCATCGCCACCGCAATCCCCAGCCAGGTATAGGTGACTTTGATATCAAACTTCGCCAGCCATTCACCGTAAAAACCGTTCACGGAAAAGAGCGAGGCCAGCGTTAAACCGGCGACTGCCGTTGGCAGCGCAAAGGGTAAATCCATCAGCGCATCAAGCAGCGTGCGACCCGGAAAGCGATAGCGGGTTAAGATCCACGCCATCAGCAGACCGAAAACGCCGTTAAAAATCGATGCCACAAACGCCGACAGCAGCGTCACTTTATAGGCTGCGACCACCTGCGGGTTGGTGATCACCTCCCAGTACTGCGCCCAGCTCATCTGGGCCAGTTGCATCACCAGCGCGGAGAGCGGCAGCAGCAAAATCAGGCACACAAACAGCAGACTGGTGCCGAGGCTTAAGGTAAAGCCCGGCAGCACGCGTCTTGAAGAAACGGCAAACATTACTTACGCCCCGCCGCTAACAGCTTGTCTAACTCGCCGCCGCTGGTGAAGTGGGTTTTCATCACTTCCGGCCAGGAGCCAAATTTATCTTCCACGCGGAACAGCTCGGTCTGCGGGAATTTATCTTTCAGTTTGCCCATGACTTCCGGGTTATTTACGCGGTAGTAATAGTCGGTGATGATGGTTTGCGCCTGCGGGCTATAGAGCCAGTTCAGGTAAGCTTTTGCTGCTTTTTCCGTACCGTTGGCCTGCACATTTTTATCGACCCACGCCACCGGGAATTCCGCCAGAATGTTGGTTTTCGGAATCACCACTTCAAAGCCCTGCGCTTCATACTGTTTACGGATGTTGTTCACTTCCGACTCGAAGCTGATCAGCACATCGCCCAGGCCGCGCTCGGCAAAAGTGGTGGTCGCGCCACGACCGCCAGTATCGAACACTTCAACGTTTTTCAGGAACTGGGTCATAAACTGTTCGGTTTTGGCTTTATCACCACCGTCGGCTTTGTCCGCTGCGCCCCATGCCGCAAGGTAGGTATAACGCGCGTTACCCGACGTTTTCGGGTTCGGGAAAATCAGCTTCACGTCAGAGCGTACCAGGTCGTTCCAGTCGTGGATATTCTTCGGGTTGCCCTTACGCACCAGGAAGCCCATGGTGGAGTAGAACGGCGAGCTATTATTCGGCAGGCGCGACTGCCAGTCCGCTGGGATCAGCTTGCCTTTATCGTGCAGGATTTGTACGTCGGTCACCTGGTTATAAGTGACAACGTCGGCTTTTAAACCCTGCAAAATTGCCAGCGCCTGTTTTGATGATCCGGCATGAGATTGTTTAATCGTCAGTTTGTCGCCACCGTTATCTTTTGCCCATTGTTGCTCAAACGGCGGGTTCAGGGCGGCAAACAGCTCGCGGGAGACGTCATAAGAACTGTTCAGCAGTTCCGTTGCCTGTACATGGCCCGCCAGTAGCAGAGAAGCAACCAGCACGAGTGAGTTCTTTTTCAGTAAGTTAACGGCCATTGCGCACCCTTATAAATTTAATGACTTTCTAATAGCCATCATATTTATAACGGACGTGAAAGGAGTAACGGTTTTATATACCGTTTGGTGATTTGGAAGTTGAAAAGGGAATAAGACGAAATCCTCCCCACAAATGCAGGGAGGAAACAGAGGTGAATCAGATGCCGACGCTAACCGTCTCCGGCAGTGTGCTGCCGCCATCAATCACATTCTGTGTACCGGTTAAATAGCTGGATTCATCCGATGCGAGGAAGGCCGCCAGTTCGCCGACTTCCAGCGGATCGGCGAGGCGACGCATCGGGATTGCTTTCGCCATTTCAGTCAGCACCGATTCTGGATCTTCCGGGTTCGACTGGCGGGCAATGCTTTCCGCCATTGGCGTGCGAACGTATCCAGGGCAGATGGCGTTAACGCGAATACCAGACTGCGCGTACTCCACCGCCAGCGATTTAGTCAGGCCAACAATCGCCGCTTTCGTTAAGGCGTACGCCGTTTCGCCCGGGTCTGCCACCATATCGCCAGTGACTGAAGACATCATCACAATCCGGCCATCTTTGCGGGCAATCATCTCCGGCAGCACCGCCTTCGTGACGTTCCATACGCCTTTTATATTGATATCAATATGGAAATCGCGATCTTCATCGCTCATATCAAGGAAACTGCCCAGACGACAAACGCCTGCGTTATTCACCAGAATATCAATGCGCCCTTCTTTTTCCTTAGCGCGCTTAATAGCTGCGGCTACCGACGCCGGGTCACGCACATCGGCGACAACCGCCGTACAGCGATGACCACGGCCACACAGTTCGTCCGCCAGCTTTTCGATCTCAGGGGAGATATCCAGCAAGATTAGGTTTGCGCCATGACGCGCAAAAGTTCTGGCAATTCCTTCGCCAATTCCCTGCAATGCGCCCGTAATCAGTGCTGTCTTGCCCGTGAGTTTACCCATTTTAATGCTCTCCTTGTTAATACAGAGCGTTACACTCCATTCCCTCTGAAAATACAGGATAAACAAAATATTGCTGCGGATCAGCTCACTAATTAAGGAAAATCTCAATTTAGTCGCTGCTTTATGCAGCACCTCAAGCGTTACGTCAGCGCGCAATCATTTTCAGTGACATCACATGAGTAATATTCGGACTTAATGATTCCTTTGTGTCTATCAAATCGGGATATATGATCCCATTTATCTGCAATTATTTGATCGCAAATATTAAGGTCACCACCGATGCAACTTGAAAAGATGATTACCGAAGGCTCGAACGCCGCCTCAGCTGAAATTGACCGCGTATCAACGCTGGAAATGTGCCGGATTATCAACGATGAAGATAAAACCGTACCACTCGCCGTTGAGCGCGTACTGCCGGATATCGCCGCGGCGATCGATGTTATCCACACCCAGGTAAGCGGCGGCGGCCGTCTGATTTATCTCGGTGCGGGAACATCCGGTCGTCTGGGGATTCTGGATGCCAGCGAATGTCCGCCGACCTACGGCGTGAAACCGGGCCTGGTAGTTGGTTTGATTGCTGGCGGCGAATATGCCATTCAGCACGCGGTGGAAGGCGCAGAAGATAGCCGGGAAGGTGGTGTTAATGATCTGAAAAATATCGGCTTAACCGCGCAGGATGTGGTGGTTGGTATTGCGGCCAGCGGACGCACGCCGTATGTGATTGCCGGGCTGGAATACGCGCGCCAACTCGGCTGCCGTACAGTGGGCATTTCCTGTAATCCGGGGAGTGCCGTTTCATCCACCGCAGAGTTTGCTATTACGCCGGTAGTTGGTGCCGAAGTTGTTACCGGTTCTTCGCGAATGAAAGCAGGCACGGCGCAGAAACTGGTGCTCAACATGCTCTCCACCGGGCTGATGATTAAATCCGGCAAAGTGTTCGGCAACCTGATGGTCGATGTGGTCGCCACCAACGAAAAACTGCATGTGCGCCAGGTCAATATCGTCAAAAACGCTACCGGATGTAATGCCGAACAAGCGGAAGCGGCGTTAATTGCTTGCGAGCGCAACTGTAAAACGGCCATTGTGATGGTACTGAAAAATCTCGATGCCGATGAAGCTAAAAAATGCCTGGATCAACACGGCGGTTTTATTCGCAAGGCTCTGGAAAAGGAATAACCCATGGCTAAAGAGATCAGCAGTGAACTTCTGAACACCATTCTTACCCGGGTCGGCGGACCGGGAAATATCGCCAGTTGTGGTAACTGTATGACGCGCCTGCGTCTGGGTGTACATGACAGTTCATTGGTTGATCCCGATATCAAAACGCTGGAAGGCGTGAAGGGCGTCATTTTGACCAGCGATCAGGTGCAGGTGGTTTTTGGGCCAGGCAAAGCGCATCGTGCCGCAAAAGCCATGAGCGAGCTGCTGGGCGAGGCACCGGTACAGGATGCCGCAGAAATCGCCGCCCAGAATAAACGCCAGTTAAAAGCCAGACAAACTTCCGGCGTGCAACAATTTCTCGCCAAATTCGCCACCATCTTCACGCCGCTGATCCCCGGTTTTATTGCCGCCGGTCTGCTGCTGGGGATAGCGACGTTAATTGCCACGGTGATGCACGTTACGGCAGATGCTCAGGGCACGCTACCCGATGCGCTGAATTTTATGAAGGTGTTCAGCAAAGGCCTGTTCACCTTCCTGGTCATTCTGGTGGGCTATAACGCGGCCCAGGCATTTGGTGGCACGGGCGTAAATGGCGCAATTATCGCTGCGCTCTTTTTGCTTGGTTATAACCCAACTGCAACCACGGGTTACTACGCCGGATTTCACGATTTCTTTGGTCTGCCCATCGATCCGCGCGGCAATATTATCGGCGTGTTGATCGCCGCGTGGGCCTGCGCCCGCATCGAATGCATGGTGCGCCGCTTTATGCCGGACGACCTCGACATGCTGTTGACCTCATTAATCACCCTGCTGATCACCGCTACGCTTGCGTACCTGATCATTATGCCGCTGGGCGGCTGGCTGTTTGAAGGCATGTCGTGGCTGTTTATGCACCTGAACAGTAATCCGCTCGGTTGTGCGGTTTTAGCCGGGCTGTTCCTGATCGCCGTGGTATTTGGCGTGCATCAGGGCTTTATTCCTGTTTATCTGGCGTTAATGGACAGCCAGGGATTCAACAGCTTATTTCCCATCCTTTCAATGGCAGGCGCAGGCCAGGTGGGCGCGGCGCTGGCGCTCTACTGGCGGGCGCAACCGCACAGTGCATTACGCAGTCAGGTCCGCGGGGCGATTATTCCCGGTCTGCTTGGCGTTGGCGAACCGCTGATTTACGGTGTCACCCTGCCCCGCATGAAACCGTTTGTTACCGCCTGTTTAGGCGGCGCGGCGGGCGGTTTGTTTATCGGCCTGATAGCCTGGTGGGGTCTGCCGATGGGCTTAAACAGCGCCTTCGGGCCGTCTGGTCTGGTGGCGCTGCCGCTGATGACTTCCGCGCAAGGCATCCTTCCGGCAATGGCGGTTTACGCTGGCGGTATTCTGGTGGCATGGGTTAGTGGGTTTATTTTCACCACACTCTTTGGCTGCCGTAACGTCAATCTGGACTGATTATGAAACGGACAATGCTCTATCTTTCTCTGCTGGCTATTAGCTGTAGCGTCAGCGCCGCAAAATACCCTGTTCTGACAGAAAGTAGTTGATCAAGTGTATGCGGCGTTAAAGCAGTAATAAAAAGGCCAGTCAGTTGTGTTACTGGCTGGCCTTTAATCAATGAATCAGAAACGCTTACAGCGCCATCAGCTTGTCCAGCGACGGTGCGAAGTAATAGCCGCCAGTGACCGGTTTGGTGAAACGCAACATCGCATCACGCTTACCATCAGTATCGCCAAACATGCTCAGCAATTGCTGCTCAATGTTATGCAGACGCGCGCAGTAGGCGCAGAAGTACAGACCGTGAGTGCCACTGGCGGTGCCGTACGGCAGGCTCTGACGAACAATCTTCAGCCCTTTGCCATCTTCTTTCAGATCAACGCGGGTCAGGTGAGAGGTTTCCGGACGTTCGTCGCCGTCAATCTCTTCGTTGGCCTCTTTGGTGCGCCCGATCATCATCTCTTGATCGTGAACGCTCATCCGATTGAGCTGCTTCAGGTTGTGCTCCCAACGCTGCACAAACACATAGCTGCCGCCCGCATCCACGCCGTCTTTGATAACAGCCACTTCGCGGCGCGTCTCTTCACCCGCCGGGTTTTCTGTACCGTCAACAAAGCCGCTCAGGTCACGCTCTTCAACCCAACGGAAGCCGTGGATCTCTTCTTTCACTTCAATGCAGTCACCAAAGGCTTCCATCGCCGCCTGAGCGACAGAGAAGTTCACGTCGTGACGCAGAGAAAGAATGTGGATCAACACATCGAACTGGGTCGTCGGTGCAAGACCTTTACCGTAGCCCGGAAAATCTTTCAGCTCTTCAGCCCCAACGCCGCCGCTCAGAGTGCGCCAGGTATTGTTACCAAAGGCAACCACCGCACCAAGATGCGCGTCCGGGAATTTCGCTTCAAAAGTTGCCAGTTTGTCGGCAAATGTTTTACTGGCCGCACGCAGGGCGTCAACTTCCCCTTTCACGTTGGCTTCGATCCAAATCGCCGCGCGGCAATGTTCTGGCAAAATGCCACTCTGAACCTGAGACATTGTTCCTCCTGAAAATAATAATGCCACGCAATCCGTGGCATTGTTGGGCGCTATTTTACGTGTTTTTTCGCGGCGGCGGTTTGTTCAGACGCAAATTAACGCCGCCAGATAATTTTACTGACTTTCCAGTTTTTCAGAGTATCGTCCGAAGGCATTAACCCTTCAGGACCACTCCATTCCCCGCTGAACTGGTAGCTAATATGTTGACTGCCTTCGGCTTTACATTCGACGGCACGATTATCATCACTGTCGGCCTTTTGGCAATTGCCAAATGCTTTGCTGTAAAGGTCACTAAACGGTGTACCGATTTTAACACCGGTGTCAGCAGGAATATCGCTATCCAGCACATCAATGCGGCTGATCGTGCCTTGATCGCCGTTAATCACCATCGCCACGTTGTCGCCTTTCATCACTTCAAAAAAGCGCACCACGTTGCCGTTCGCGGTTTTCATTCCGCTGCGCAGGCGATAATCGCCATCAAGCGCATCAGCAATGGCTTGTTCTTGCAGTGGTGTGGACGCCGTTAATTCACCCACGCCCTGCTCGCTCACTTTGGTGGATGATCCAAACCAGTTCCACGGGTTAGCGGCCGACCAGTTAACTGACGACATCGTGGAACAGCCGGTCAGCATCAACGGCATAGCGCATAACATTAAACGCAGCGATTTCATGTCACTTCCTTTGGTTATTCAATAACGTTGATTGGAGTGCAAATTCACCAAAAAGTGCCGTTATTCTTTTTCTTCATTAAAACAAGCGCGTAAACGTCGATTGGTCAGCAGCCAGATTAACGCCACGATATCCGCCACTACCAGCGCCAGACCGATACCGCTAACGGATTCACCGTTCAGCCACAGCCACGGTTGCCAACAAAGTAAAACCACTTGCGCCAACAGCAACAGAAAATAGAGCACATGCCAGATACGGGGAAATGAAGCCCGCCGACCACTCAGCAAAAATGCCAGCACCGCCGGAATACCGGGAATCAACCCCAGCCAGAAATTATCGTGATCGGGATAAAACAGATTTAGCAGCGCAGTACCCTGCTCGCGCGACGCTCCGGCAATGACAAACAGCACCCAGGTTCGCGCCTGAAGCAATAGCACAAGCCAGAAGAGCAAGGGTAAACGCAGGCGACCGTGCGCATCATAATGGACAGGATGAAACTCAGTACTCTTCATCTTCAATCAAACGCTTACCCAGACTCAGCACGTCGGCGTGTTCATATCCCAGGCGTTCATACATTCCGAGCACCATGTCGTTATCTTCCGGCACGTTGATCTGAATTTTCGGACAGCCGCGAGCAATCAGCTTTTTCTCCAGCCGATTAAGCAACGCATTAGCAATCCCACGCCCACGAAACTCGGGATGCACGCCAAGATAATAAGCAGACCCGCGATGCCCGTCATAACCGCCCATCACCGTTCCGACCACTTCACCGTTCACCTCAGCGACCAGAAACAAACTGACGTCATGGTTCATCTTACGCTCAATGTCCATTTCCGGATCGTTCCACGGACGCAGCAAGTCGCAACGCTCCCAAAGGGTGATGACCTCTTCGAAATCTTCCTGGCGAAATACGCGTATCTCCATGGTATTCGTTACCTTTTTGCGGGTTAAAAGGCTGATTATGGCGTGAACGGTCGAATTAGCCAATATCTGACGAAAATCGGTTGAAAAAGTGGCATAATGGGGAGTTGTCAACTATTGAAATGAAAAGTAAAACAATTCTCAACAGCAAACCGTCGTAACGGATTACGCGATACGATATAACATCTGGAACTTTATTATTACAACTCAGGCCGTATGAGCACTTTTAAACCACTAAAAACACTCACTTCGCGCCGCCAGGTGCTGAAAGCCGGTTTGGCTGCCCTGACGTTATCAGGAATGTCGCAAGCCATCGCCAAAGAAGAACCGTTAAAAACCAGTAACGGACACAGCAAGCCGAAAGCAAAAAAATCTGGTGGCAAACGTGTCGTTGTTCTCGATCCAGGCCACGGCGGGATTGATACCGGAGCGATCGGACGCAACGGTTCGAAAGAAAAACATGTGGTGCTGGCAATTGCCAAGAATGTCCGTTCCATATTGCGTAATCATGGCATTGATGCGCGTTTAACGCGTTCTGGCGATACGTTTATCCCACTGTACGATCGCGTGGAAATCGCCCATAAACACGGCGCAGACCTGTTTATGTCAATTCACGCCGACGGTTTTACCAACCCGAAAGCTGCCGGTGCTTCGGTATTTGCCCTCTCTAACCGTGGGGCAAGTAGCGCAATGGCGAAATACCTGTCTGAACGCGAAAACCGCGCCGATGAAGTTGCCGGTAAAAAAGCGACTGACAAGGATCACCTATTGCAGCAAGTGCTGTTTGATCTGGTGCAAACCGATACTATTAAAAACAGCCTGACGCTCGGCTCGCATATTCTGAAAAAGATTAAGCCGGTGCATAAACTGCACAGCCGCAATACCGAACAAGCCGCGTTTGTGGTGTTGAAATCGCCGTCGGTTCCGTCGGTGCTGGTGGAAACCTCGTTTATCACCAACCCGGAAGAAGAGCGGCTGTTAGGCACTGCAGCGTTTCGCCAGAAAATCGCCACAGCGATTGCCGAAGGCGTGATCAGTTATTTCCACTGGTTTGACAACCAGAAAGCACACTCGAGAAAGCGGTAAGTGATGAAACCCGACGCACACCAGGTTAAACAGTTTCTGCTCAACCTTCAGGATACGATTTGTCAGCAGTTGAGCGCCGTCGATGGCGCAGAATTTGTCGAAGATAGCTGGCAGCGCGAAGCTGGCGGCGGCGGGCGTAGTCGGGTTTTGCGTAATGGTGGTGTTTTCGAACAGGCAGGCGTCAACTTTTCACATGTCCACGGTGAGGCGATGCCTGCTTCCGCCACCGCTCATCGTCCGGAACTTGCCGGGCGCAGTTTCGAGGCGATGGGCGTTTCACTGGTAGTGCATCCGCATAATCCGTATGTCCCCACCAGCCACGCGAATGTGCGCTTTTTTATTGCCGAAAAGCCGGGTGCAGAGCCCGTCTGGTGGTTTGGCGGCGGCTTCGATTTAACCCCTTTCTATGGTTTTGAAGAAGACGCCATTCACTGGCACCGCACCGCCCGTGACCTGTGCCTGCCATTTGGCGAAGACGTTTATCCGCGTTACAAAAAGTGGTGCGACGAATACTTCTACCTCAAACATCGTAACGAACAGCGCGGCATTGGCGGGCTGTTCTTTGATGATCTGAACACGCCAGATTTCGACCACTGTTTTGCCTTTATGCAGGCGGTAGGCAAAGGCTACACCGACGCTTATTTACCAATTGTAGAGCGACGAAAAGCGATGGCCTACGGCGAGCGCGAGCGCAATTTTCAGCTCTACCGTCGCGGTCGTTATGTCGAGTTCAATCTGGTCTGGGATCGCGGCACGCTGTTTGGCCTGCAAACTGGCGGGCGCACCGAGTCGATCCTGATGTCAATGCCGCCACTGGTACGCTGGGAGTATGATTATCAGCCAAAAGATGGCAGCCCGGAAGCGGCTTTAAGTGAGTTTATTAAGGTCAGGGATTGGGTGTAACTCCCTCACCCCCACTCCCGCATCCGCTGATGCAGCGTCAGTGACGGCTTCTCGGCAAACAGTTGCTGATAATCCGTGGCAAATTGCCCAAGATGCCAGAATCCCCACTGCATGGCGGCGTCTTTTACCGTTGTGCTTTGTGACCACGGACTTATGAGTTCGCGGCGCACGGCGTTCAGGCGAATACGTTTCAGCCACGCGTTCGGACCAATGCCCAAAATGGCGTGAAACGCGTTTTGTAGCGTGCGGCGGCTGACATGCAGTTGATTACACAAGTCCAGCACCGTCACCGGTTCGGACATGTTTTCCAGCACATATTCACGGGCGCGGGAAAGCAATCGACGGTAACTCTGATGACTGATGCTTTCCGCCGTCATCATCGGCTGCGCTTCTTCCAGCATCGCCCCCATCGCCATTAGCAAATTATCCCCCAGCACTTTTCGCACTGCAGGCTGATGGAGATTTTCCGGGTTCTCGCAAAACGTCGCCAGCGCCTGTTGGACAAAGCCCCACAGCGCGGCTTTATGCTGCTCTTTCACTTCCAGCGCCGACTGGCTACGCAGCATATGTAATACCCGATCCGGATTATGCAAAAAGTTAGCCTGACGAGTGATGACATCTTCAGAAAGCACTACGCCAAGGATCGTGTAATCGTCCGGCGTACTTAATTCAAACTCGGTTCCACCAGGGCGCGTCGCAATTTCTGCACTTCCCAGACATTGCGAACCGATAAATCCCTGCTCACCGCGCGTCGCCGGAATGCCAAACCAGAACGAGTTCGGCCAGACCAGGCACGACTGACGCAGCGCCAGACCAGTGTATTCACGAAAAACCTGAATATCATCGAGTAGAATTTCCGTAAATTCACCATGAAACTTGCCCGGATGCAGCTGATCGTAAATCTGCTGCCAGGCGGTAATTGTCAAAGCATGTTCATAGACGTCCGTTGTCTGTCGTTGATGAACATTATCCACTTCGACCTTCGGCGTGAGCTTCAGGTTTTCGGGTAAGGGTTCATGATAAAGATGGTGCAAATTGGCTGTACGGGTCTTTTTCATGATGTTAATGCCGGGTGTTGTAGGACACCCGGCACCTCCGACAGGTTAATGGGGCTTGAGACGGTAACGACTACTGCGTTTACGTAACGTCCCGGCAGAAAAGAGCTGTTCGAGCGCATTTCTGGCTTTTTCCAGCGGCCAGCCAAAGTGGGCAGCCACTTCTCCTGCCGTCATTCCCTGACGTACTGATGTTAACAGCGCCAACAACTCGTCAGCAGATTCCGCGACGATAACTGGCGCGTCGGGTTCCTTTACGGGTTGCTTCGGCTGGCGGTTAAAGCCAGTAAGCAGCCACTGGGTGTCATCGTCTGGCCGACCGATCTCCTTACGGCTGATGACACGCCCGGTACGCATCGCGGCAGCACAACCTGCGTCCAGCGCCGCACGACACGCCGCCAGATCGCCTTCCACCACCAGCGTTAGGCGACCAGGGTCAAGCACTTCGTGACTGAGCAGACGAACGTTAGCTGCTTTGAGCATGGCATCAGCTGCATCTATCGCGGCGACCATGCCGTCCACTTCCAGCAATCCCAGTGCATTGATCATCGGCAACCTCCGTTACGCACGCTGGATTGGATTATGCGCGATTTCCAGCACTGCATCGGTAAAGGCGTTACAGGCTGCTTTACACGCGGCCTGGCTACCGGTTAAAAATGCTGCCGAGTAGTTGGTTTCAGACGGTGGCGGGACATAGGTCACCAGCTGCACGTCGGCAGATTTCAACGCTGCATCAATGCCGTAGGTCGCTTCCAGCGGCGGTGCCACCAGATACGCCATCGGATCGCCAAGCGTGATCCCGGCGGTTGATGAGAGATAAGAACCGGTACGCGAAACTACATGTGCCAGGAAGGCTGTGTTTTCTGCGTCATTAGCCCACTGGAAAGCAGCGCCATTTTCAATATTTGCAACCATCGCATCCAGACCAGCACGCACTTCCGCCGGGTTTGGTCCACCAAGCATAATCAGCACCTCACCGGCAGTCGGTGACGGGCCGTGTGCAGCGCCCGCATACAGCGAGCGACCATATACCACTTCGACCATCGCCTGCTTGGTCGCTTCGTCAGCCGCAATGTAGGTGACGTCATCTGAATCAGCAGAAATCAGCCCGAGGCTACGAATATGCGGCGGCAATTTCAGTTCACGTGCAAATTCGGCGTTAACGGAGGCAATCACCCGCATGGCGGTTACCGACGGTCGAATCAAATCTAAAGCTGGCATGATGCCTCCTTATCGGGTCATGTTGATGCCGGATGCTTTCTGCTCCAGCATACGTTTCGCCAAATCCACAATGACGGCTGCGGCTTCAACCGGCGGCGTGCCGCCCTGGTGAATATTAGAGATACAGGTGCGATCGGCCTCAACGGTGGTCGCCATACGCGGCGAGTAAACGGCGTAGCAGGAGAGGCTTTCTGACTGCCCCAACCCCGGACGTTCGCCCACCAGCAGGATCACTACTTTCGCGCCTAGGATCTCACCGATCTGATCTTCAATCTTCACGCGACCATAACGTACAAAGAATGGCGTACCGACTTTCAGCCCGGCTTGCTTCAGGCCCGCCATCAGCGGCGGCAGGATCTCTTCGTAGTTCACGGTGATCGCATCAGTTGACAGGCCATCAGAAATAACGACCTGCACGTCCGGATTAGCAACACACTGTGCTTTCAGCGCTTCAACAGCTTCTGCACACAGGCGGCGGCCCATATCCGGACGAGTCAGGTAGAGATTTTTGTCGCTGATTTCGGAGCGGACTTCCAGCAAGCCCTGCGCTTTCACCCACTCTTCCGGTACTTCTTTCAGAACGGTATCTTTCGAACGAGAGTGATCGGCCAGGAAACGCAGCAACGCCTGGGTGCGCGGACGCGGACCGGCACGACCGGTACAAACGCGGGCCACGGTGCTGCGACGCAGTTCTGTTAATACGTCCGCGCGATGTGGGTTTTCCACACCAATCCACGCTTTTGCTTCCGCAGAACCTAAATCCAGCGCGCAGCTTTCCGAGGTCACCGGTGCCGCACAGTTGGTGGTGGCGCACTTTGCTTCTGACGGCGCGGGGGCCGTTTGTCCCATTGACGCCATCACACTGCGTACAATTTCTTCAATCTGTTTTTGATCCATGATGTGTTATCTCCGCGTCATCAGAAGAACAGTGACGGATCGCCCGCCCGTTTGGTCAGGCGACCGTTTGCCATAATGCCCATGCTTTCCAGCCAGCGTTCAAACTCCGGTGACGGACGCAGATTCAGTAACTGACGCACAGTGGCAGTGTCGTGGAATGCGGTGGTCTGATAGTTGAGCATGATGTCATCACCCAGCGGCATCCCCATGATGTAGTTGCAGCCTGCGGTGGCGAGCAGGATCATCAGGTTTTCGTTGAGGTTCTGGTCAGCGTCAGCGTGGTTGGTGTAGCAGCAGTCACAGCCCATAGAGATGCCGCTCAGCTTGCCCATAAAGTGATCTTCTAAGCCCGCACGGATAATCTGGCGGTCGTTGTAGAGATACTCCGGCCCAATAAAACCGACCACGGTGTTGACGATAAACGGATCGTAATGACGCGCCAGCCCATAGTTACGCGCTTCCATCGTCACCTGGTCTGCGCCGAAGTTAGCGCCAGCGGATAGCGCCGAGCCTTGTCCGGTTTCGAAGTAGAGACAGTTTTCCCCGGCGATACGGTTGAACTCCGCGCCCACTGCGCGTGCTTCATCGAGCATCGCCAGCTCTACGCCAAACTCTTTCAGCCCTTTTTCGCTGCCGCAGATACTCTGGAAAATCAGCCCGCCTGGTGCGCCACGACGGATCGCTTCGATCTGGGTGGTGACGTGCGCCAGTACGCAGCCCTGAGTTGGGATGTTGAATTTGTCGATCACGCCATAGATGGTATCCAACACGCGGCTTAAGTTTTCCACGTCGTCAGTCACCGGGTTAACGCCAATCACCGCATCGCCCACCCCAAAGGAAAGCCCTTCGTAGATTTGCGCGGCGATACTTTGCACGTCGTCACGGGTATCGTTCGGCTGCAAACGGGCGCTAAAGGTGCCCGGAATACCGATGGTGGTATTGGCCTTTTTGATCACCGGCATTTTCTTCGCGCCGTAGATCAGGTCCGCGTTGGAGCAAATCTTCGCTACCGCCGCCACCACTTCCGAGGTCAGCCCTTTGCGGGTAAAGGCAATGTCGTCCACGCTGATTTCATCGCTCAGCACATACTCACGCAGTTCGCTGATGCTCCAGTTTTTAATCTGGTTATAGGCCGTTTCGTTAACGTCGTCCTGAATCAGCCGCGTCACGCAGTCATCTTCATAGGCAATCACCGGATTATTGCGGATGTCCGCTACGGTCATTTCCGACAACACCTGCTTTGCCGCCACGCGCTCCTGTGAACTTGCCGCAGCAACGCCCGCCAGCACATCCCCCGAACGCAGTTCGTTGGCTTTAGCCAGCACCTCTTTTACATCCTTAAACTGATATACATTGCCGAACAATGTGGTCTTTAGTTTCATAAGTCGTTCCCTCAGGAAGGAAATGCGAGTGATTTCACCGTCACCGGCACAACCGATCCGCCAAAAAGAGGCGTACCAATGTCGATATAGTCCCCCGCGCGGACAATCACTTCGTCAATGACTGCCAACGGGAGTTGTTGTAGCTGTGGGCGCAACAACATGCCCAGAGCTTTACCAAAGTCCTGCCCGGCCACCACCAGCAGGGGATGCGGATTCGGAAAACGCGCGACGAAATCGACCAGCGCGTTGATGACCGTCAGTACCGCGGCGTAACGCACAGGCAGCGAGGCGGGAAGCGCCAGCACGTACGCGTCAGTTTTGGGGCAAAGATCCAGTTGAATCAGCGCCTGTTGCCAGGCACTGACCAGATCCGTTTCATCAATCGGGATCGCCACCGGCAAATTGCGCAGCGGCAGTTGTACGCCCTCCAGCCAGATTGTGCTGCCAGAGAGCGAAAGGGTATGAGCACCCGCGCCAATCACCGTGGCGCGCACGGTTTGCGCCGGAAACTGCACGTTCATCTCACGCAGACGCGGATGGTCATGCAGCGCCGTTGCCAGAAGCGGGCCTATATCGGCAAAACAGAACGGGTCGGCGGGCTGGTGGCGATAACATTCGCCTACCCCGCCAGAAAGCGTAATGATTTCGGGCGTAACACCTGCGGGCAGCAAATCGGTTTGCATCAATGCCTGCGCGAGCGGCGAGAGCGTTCCGTCAATCACTTCGACAATCAGCTCTGCCATCCGGCGGGTAACCTGCACCAGCTGCCCGCCGGTCAGCGAACGGGCGTCAGTACCGGCACCGAAGCACTCATCCACAATCATCTGCCCCGGTTTATGAGCGTAAACCACGCGCCCCTGGCTGTCGGTTTCCAGCAGGCGACCGCCGACGTTGAGGCAGGCAGTGCCGCTGATTTTTCCGGCATCGAACAGGGCGTAGTTCGCGGTGCCACCGCCGATATCGATATTCAGTACCCGACACAGCCGTTGTTCAGAAAGGGTTTGCGCCCCGGCACCGTGTCCGGCGATCACGGATTCAAGATGCGGCCCGGCGCTGGCGACGACAAAATCGCCCAGCGACCGGGAGAGCGCCATCACCGCCGGGCGAGCGTTGCGGGTTTTTGCGCTTTCACCGGTGATAATGATGGCACCAGAATCAACGCTTTCCGGCGCAATGCCCGCAGCCTGATATTGCTCGAGGATTAAGGTTTTCAGTTCCGCTTCTTTTAAACCACCCTGTTTATCGACAGGGGTAAAGAACACCGGGCTTTGCCAGCTAATTTCGCGTTTGATGAATTCGTAGCGCGGCACCTGCGACACCGCCGCACGGTTAACCAGCTCCAGGTGGGAGAAGATCACCTGGGTGGTGGTGGTGCCGATATCGATACCGACGCTCAGTAGCTGGCGAGTGTTCACGATTGCGCCTCCGCTTCAGTTTTAGCCGCGGTCGCGTCTTCTTTTGGCACCAGCATCATCGCCACGCCAATTGCCGTTACGCCGCCGATCAATTTGCCGACAATCATCGGGAAGATCATGGCGTTCATGTTGGCAGCGGCGAAGCCTAAATGGTCGCCCAGGGCGAAAGCAGCGGAAACGGCGAAGGCGCAGTTGATGACTTTGCCGCGGGTATCCATCTGCTTCATCATGCCAAACATCGGAATGTTGTTGGCAAGCGTTGCCACCATGCCGGCTGCCGCGATATTGTTCATATTCAGCACCTTACCGACGCTCATCAGCGGTTTTTCAAACCAGCGAGTCAGCAGCAGTACCATTGGATACGCCCCTAACAGAACGCAGGAGATCGAGCCGATAACTTCAATGGCGCGCATCACTTCACCGGGTTTATCGCCAGGGGCCATAAAGATAGGATCAAGACCCGGGATCAGTTCCCAGCCAAGGAGGAATTTCACTACCGCAGCGGCAAGACCGAGGGTGATCAATGCAACGAGGAATTTGGCGAAGATCTGGAAGCCGTTGATCATTTTTTCCGGGATGAATTTCAGCCCCAGCGCCACCAGCACCGCAACGATAAGTACCGGGATCATGTTCATCAGGATCAGCGCAAAGGTGAATTCAACAGGCTGGCCGTTGATCTGCACACCGGAGTACATCGCTACCAGACCACCAGCGATACAGCCAATCGGAATGGTCACTATGCCCGCCAGCACGCCGAGCGCCAGATAACGACGGTCAGAAGGTTCGATAATGCCGAGCGCCACTGGAATGGAAAACACAATCGTTGGCCCCATCATCGACCCGAGGATTAACCCAGAGTATAGCCACGCTGCTACGTCACCGCCCGCCAGCTCTTTGGCGAGGAAGAAGCCGCCCATATCGCACGCCAGCAGTGTTCCGGCGAACATTGACGGGTTTGCGCCGAGCATTTCGTAAACCGGGATAATCACCGGCCCGAGTACGTGGGCCAGTACCGGTGCCAGCGCGGTCATACCGACCATCGCCAGGCCCAGAGCGCCCATTGCCATAAAGCCTTCTTCAAACTGGCCGCCGGCCCCTTCGATACTTTTGCCGAACTTACCGAGGAAACGAGCAGAACCGCCGAACTGCGACAGGATCCTGTCTACGGCAGCTATCAGCATAAAGAACATCATGATGTACATGATGATTTCGTTAATTCCCATCGCCTTTACTCCCTGTTAGTTGTTATTTATTGGCGGATGCGGCGTGAACGCCTTATCCGCCCTACATGTGCAATCCCGTAGGCCGGATAAGACGCGGCAAGCGTCGCATCCGGCATTTATTGCGCCGCTGCGTACAGGCCGACAATCTGCTCCAGGCTGGCGGTACGCGGGTTACTGCGCAGACAAATATCTTCCAGCGCGGCCTGCGCCCATGCGCCGTAATGCGCAGATGTCGCACCAACATCGCCCAGTCGTTTACCAATCCCAACTTCAGCAATCAGCTCACTTACCGCGTTAATAGCGTCACGATCGTCGGATTTTTTAGTTCGCAGCGCCCGACCAATCTGACTAAACCGATCACGACAAACCATCCGGTTAAATTCCATCACCGTTGGCAACAACATGGCGTTCGCCAGACCGTGCGGAATATGCAGCGCCGCCCCTGGCTGATGCGCCATCGCGTGGCATAACCCAAGCCCGGCGCTGGAAAACGCCATTCCCGCCATACATGAAGCCAGCAACATGCTCTCGCGCGCGGCAAGGTCATGGCCGTAGCCCACCGCTTTCGGCAGTGATTTGCCAATCATCGCAATGGCACCAATCGCCAGGCTGTCGGTAAACGGTGTAGCGTTCAGCGCGCTGTACGCTTCAATGGCATGGGTTAACGCATCAATGCCAGTCATCGCCGTGACATGCGACGGCACGCCTTCGGTCAGCGCAGCGTCGAGAATCGCGACATCCGGCATCAGCGAGGCATGGGCTAACACCTGTTTGCGCCCGCTTACCGCATCGATAATCACCGTCACGTTAGTCGTTTCAGAGCCGGTTCCGGCGGTCGTTGGAATGGCAATCAACGGCAGGCGCGGTTGCAGGACGCTGGTTTCTGACATTTCTGCCAGCGTGCTATCGGGGTTCGTCACCAGCAACGCAACGGCTTTCGCCGCATCCAGCACCGAGCCGCCGCCAAACGCGATCACCCCGTCACAACCTGATTCACGCAACTGCGCCACGGCTGCACACACGTCGGTGATGCACGGTTCGCCCACCGGACATGGCCAGAGCGTCATGGCGATACCTTTAACGGCCAGGCTACGTGTCAGCCCGGCGGTCATCCCTGCCTGATGCAAAAAGCTGTCTGCCATCACGAACAGATGTTTCAACCCACGCGTTTGCGCTTGCTGCCCACAACTGCTCACCGCGCCCGGACCGCAAAGCGTCACCGGTGGAACGCTAAATGTTTTTACCCGTTGCAGATTCAGGGTATCGAACGCCTGAAAAAGCGCCGTTTGCAATTCACTTTGCATAGATCCCCTCCGCTTTCTCTCGCCCACTACTGGCGATTGCCAGCGGGGTCATAAACAAACTGTGCTGCGGTAAATGCACCTGTAACGCCGGAAATTGTTTGCAAAACAGCGCAGCTACGCCCGGTTGCATACAGGAACCGCCCGCCAGCCATAAATCCGTAATGCCCTGCCCTTCAATATGCCGGGCCACAATGTCCGCCATTTTTTCGTACACCGGTTTCACCGCGGGCCAAATCTCGTCACCGTGACCGCGTTTGTACTGCTCTGCCTCTTCCAGCGAAATACGGCGATTTCCGGCGAGAGTCAGAGAGATGTGATGTCCGCCGGTGGCTTCATCCGCCGAGTACGTCACCTTGCCCTTTTTCACGATGGCAATACCAGTAGTGCCACCGCCGATATCCACTACACCGGCGTTGTCCAGTTGCAGCAGATCCGCGACTGCGGTTGGCTCATCCAGCACATGGCTCACTTCCAGTCCGGCAGACTCCAGCACGTTGATGGAAATACGCGGGTCCGTACCTGGAGGAAAAGAGGTCGCCGCATGGCTAAAACGGCGACCGAATTGCTGCTCGAGGGTGTCGAGATGGCGTCGAACAATGGTGACCGCACCGAAGAAATCCCAGACGATGCCGTCGCGGACCACATCAGCCCAGTCGAGGCATACCGCCACCGGCTGACCGTCGCGGTCGACAACCATCGACACCACATCGCAAGTGCCCAGATCCACCCCCAGCCACAGCGGAGATTCCGTCGCGGCAGGCGTCTGGTTACACAGCGTTGCCGCCGTTTGCAGACGTGGGGTGAGCCATTGTTCATCGTGCGCCATCGGTTACTCCTTAAACAATGCGAAACGCATCGACTAATACACAGCGACGCAGACGGACAAACGTCCGCGCGCTGGTTACCCCTTCACCGGTTGGCGTGGTGATGGTCATCGTGGTCCAGCCTTCCCCGCCCAGCCCCAGCCCGGCAATACACGGTCCGTTCTTAACGAAAATGCTGGTATCAATGGCGTTCGCCATCTGGTTCATGTTTTCGATATTGCGCGAGTGCATTGCCGCCGTGTGGTGGCAACCGCCTTCCAGTTTCACCGCCAGCGCAATGGCATCCGCCACGTTGGCGACGCGCACGACGGGCAGCACCGGCATCATCAGTTCGGTCACGGCAAACGGATGTTCTGCGGTGGTTTCTACAAACAGCAGTCGCGTTTCTGACGGGACGTTCAGGCCGATTGCCGCCGCGATTTTCGCCGCATCGCGACCAACCCAGTCACGGCTGACGGTGCCTTTTCCGCGCTCGTCGATATTTTTCAGCAACACCGATTGCAGTTGCTGCGCCTGCTCTGCGGTCAGTTTCACCGCATGCTGGCCTTCCATCAGACGCATCAGTTCATCGGCTACGCTATCAACAACAATCAGTACCTTTTCGTCGGCACAAATGATGTTGTTATCGAAAGAAGCGCCTTTGACGATGGACTGAGCAGCACGGGCGAGGTCGGCGGTTTCATCCACCACTACCGGCGGGTTACCGGCACCTGCCGCAATCAGGCGTTTATTGGTGTGTTTGCGCGCCGCTTCCACTACCGCTTCGCCGCCGGTCACCACCAGCAGGCCGATACCCGGAAACTTGAATAAGCGTTGCGCGGTTTCGATATCCGGATTTGCTACGGTAACCAGTAAGTTTTCCGGCCCGCCTGCGGCAACAATCGCCTGGTTGAGCAGCGTGATCGCCCGCTGGGAGACTTTTTTCGCCGCCGGATGCGGGGCAAAAATGACGCTGTTGCCCGCGGCAATCAGGCTGATGGCGTTGTTAATTACGGTTGCCGCCGGGTTAGTGGAAGGCGTCACCGAAGCCACCACGCCCCAGGGTGCGTTTTCAATTAGGGTCAGGCCGTTGTCGCCAGTCAGCACTTGCGGAGAGAGGCACTCAACGCCTGGTGTGCCGCGCGCCTGAGCGACGTTTTTGGCAAATTTATCTTCAACGCGCCCCATGCCGGTTTCACTGACGGCAAGTTCCGCTAAATCTCTGGCGTGTTTTTCGCCTGCTTCACGAATGGCAGCAATGGCTAACTGGCGCATTGCCACGCTTTTTAACCCTTGCTGGGCGACTTTGGCTGCCGCAACGGCGTCATCCAGGGACGCGAAAACGCCCATCTCATGAACGGCGGCGGGCGGCGTGTCACTGCTTTGCATTTTCAGCAGTACCGCTTTCACCACCTGTTCAATATCCTGTTGATTCATGATGTTCTGCCTTATTTGTGGAAAATGACCTGACCGCCAGACACCACCTCATCGACGATGCCAATCACGCACAGATCGACCGGTGACGTTTCGCTTTTATGCGCCTGGCGGGCGGAACTGCCACTCACCAGTAACACCCACTCCCCGGTTCCCGCGCCAATATTGTCGATGGCGACGGCGCATTGCCCGTCAGGATTACCTTGTGGATCAATCATTTCCACCATCAGCAATTTGTCATGCGCCAGTCCGTGATGGCGTACGGTACAAACAATTTGTCCAGTGACGACTGCCAGTTTCATACCCGCCTCCGTGGCGTATTTCAGGTAAAAGCTCCCCCTACCCTCCGCGGAAGGTAAAATGAAAAAGGAGAGAGCGTGACGCCCGAATCGACGTCACACAGGGTGATTACAGGTTGCTGCTATCGCCTTTCAGGCCGATCGGGAAGACTTCTTCCAGGTCGCCGTGCGGACGCGGGATAACGTGTACAGATACCAGCTCGCCGATACGCTGTGCCGCTGCGGCACCTGCATCGGTCGCGGCTTTACAGGCTGCAACATCACCACGAACCATGGCAGTACACAGGCCGCCGCCAATCTGCTTAACACCAACCAGCTTGACGCGCGCAGCTTTAACCATCGCGTCAGAAGCCTCAATCAGTGCAACCAGGCCCCGGGTTTCGATCATTCCTAATGCTTCCATTGTGCTTTCCTCTTTATCAGGGTCCAGAACGGGACCGTTCATTCAACCAGTGTTTGTAAACTGCTTTCGCGGTTCACTTCTGTCTGACGCGGCACAGCTGCCACCAGCGCCAGTTCGATAATTTCCTGCACGCTACAACCACGAGAGAGATCGTGCATCGGCGCGGCAAGTCCTTGTATCAATGGCCCGACGGCACGATATCCGCCAAGTCGTTGTGCGATTTTGTAGCCAATATTTCCGGCTTCCAGCGACGGAAAAACCATCACATTAGCTTTGCCCTGTAACGGGCTGGCAGGCGCTTTTTGCGCCGCCACTTCCGGCACGAAGGCGGCGTCAAACTGCAACTCGCCATCGACAACCAGCTTTGGTGCGCGCTCACGGACGATTTCTGTCGCCTGCTGGACGTTGGCAACGCAGGGGTGACGGGCACTACCGTTACTGGAAAACGACAGCATCGCCACGCGCGGTTCTTCTCCGGTGATGGCGCGCCAGGTTTCGGCGCTGGCAAGCGCGATATCCGCCAGTTGTGCCGCCGTCGGCTGCGGCACCACGCTGCAATCGGCAAAGCCCAACGCCGGACCGCTGTACTGTGGCAGCATCAGGAAAATGGATGAGAGCGTTTTACAGCCTGGCTGCAAGCCGATAATGCGTAATCCGGCACGCAGCACATTCGCCGTGGAAGAGAGGTTGCCCGCGATACAGACATCCGCTTTACCGGCGCTGACCATTGCGGCGGCGAACATCAGCGGATCGGTAAGTTTTTCCAGCGCATCCGGCGGCGTTTTTTCGCCCGCGCGGGCCAGCCAGCGATGAGCAAATTCTTCCCGCATTGCGAGGTTGCCATGCGGATCTATCACCTGTAGCCCGTCCATCGCCACGCCGTGACTGAGCGCAAACTGACGAAGTTCAAACGGATTGGCGACCAGAATGGGCGTTGCCAGACCTTGTTGATGTAAATATTGCGCAGCTTTCAGCACACGTTGATCTAACGCATCCGGAAAAACTACTCTGGCGGGCGCTCGCAACGCCAGTTCACGACAACGTTTAATAATCATTGCGTTTCCCCCAGTCGTTGTTGGATCTGCTTCACCGTTAGCGGCTGCTTCGTTACGCTCAGGATCATCATCACGTAGACCGTGCTGGAAAGGCGGTTCAGCGCCTGCAAAATGTCCGGGCGTAATACTTCAAAGCTGCGGGTGATAAAGACCTGCGCCGCTACGGTTTCGGTTTCCCGCACTTTGGTGCGTAACAGATTCAGCAACGCCGCATCGCGCCCGTGGCTGGCTTCCGGCACCAGATGATCGTGGTCGAGATAACGCAGCGGCTGGTGAGAAAGCCGATGCAGATCTTCGTCAGAAAGCCCGACAATCGCCTGACAGCCCAACGGTTCCCCCAGCGCATCGGCACGCATAATGTTGCCAAGACGCGAACGGATATCCGCCAGCCACGGCTGCCACGGTTCCGCCAGTTCAATTTGCAGCCACACTGCCAGCGCAATGGTGCTGTCGAGAACAGCGCGAAAACCCAGACGCGGATCGCTTTTGGCGACCATTTTTTCCGCCGACAGGTGAGTCAGCGTATCCGGCTTTTTTGCTACCGGCTGGCGGCACAGTTCGCAGCACGCCTGCGGATGTTCATCGCTACTGGTCAGCCCGTGAACGGGCTGCGGCTGCTGCTGTTCATCGTCAACAAACAGGCGGCCCTGCTCGTCAATAAACTTGATGCGCAGATGGCGGCTTTCCAGTAACTCCCGGGCAGAGGGCGTCAGGCGACTGTCCGCAGGGAGATGGATCTCTGCGCCTTCGCTGAGCGTATGGTTCGCTCTTAGCCATGCTTCGGTGATGAAATCTTTCATAGGGATTGCCAGTTAGCCGGCCAGGCGACATACAGGAATTTCACGCTGGATGTCGTACCAAATTCGATGCTGGAGCCTTTCGGGATAAACATCACATCGCCCGCTTTGGCGATCATAGTTTCGCCTTCATGGCGAACATGCAGCTCCCCTTCCAGCACCATGTCGATTTCGTCGTAGTTCAGGGTCCACGGAAAGAAGGCGTTCTCCCACTGCATGAAACCAGCGGCCATACTGCTGCCGTCGTCTCCGGTCACGAGATCAGTCAAGCCTACGCAGTGCGGTTGTGCGCCGTCGAAACGACCAAACTTGACGCTGCTGCCATCAATAACTTTGATGCCGCCTTTGCCGGTCACCGATTTAAAGCTCGGCTGCAGTGCACCCTGTTCCAGCGACTGTTTTTCCTTCATCACTTTTTCCATCAGCTGCGCGACCAGGCTTTCGGTAAACTGACCTTCCGGCAGTTGGGCGATAATGGTTTCACGGATGCGCTGGCTTTCGGTTTTATCGGCTGATGCGCTGGCGGGAACAGACGCCGTTACCGGGATCGATTCATCACATTCGGTGATGGTAAAACCCAACAGATCAGCCACTTCACGGGCTTCCGGGGTAATAATGCTGGCGCGCAGAACCACGGACATTGCCAGTTTGCCGCGCGCGTGTGCTTCACGAATATCATTCGCTGTGATGAGTTTTTTCACCTGCTTCCTCCTGTTTGGTGAGAGATGCCAGATAATCCACCAGTTGCTGCACGCTTTGCGGGTCGTGGCTGTTTAGCTCGAAAATCGGCTCTTCGAAGCCCGTCTCAAGCAATAACTTTCGCGTTGCGGCGACGTCAGCATCTGGCATGTCCGTTTTACTGATGACGGCGATTTGCCGTTTGCTGACGCCAATATCCAGCAACCCGGCAGGCAACCGACTTTCCGGGTCATTCGCGCCGTGGACATAGATCAGCATGTCCACATCCTGTAGCGTGGTAATTAAGGCGTGATACCAGCGGGGATGGCTAAAATATTCACCCGGCGTATCAATATCGCCATTATCATTAAATTCCACGGCCTGTGTTTTTCTTGCGAGGGTATAATTCCCCTGCAACGCATTAAATAACGTTGTTTTTCCTGCCCCGACGGTCCCCACAAACGCAATTCGTTTCATGAATGCCTCGTATTAACTTTTGGTCATTTCACAAAGCGTATAATTTAATAAGCGTCCTAAACCACTGACGGTTTGTGATAACGCTTCTTCTACTGCGCCCACCGAGCCATAAATCACCAGCGCGCCACTAAAACGATCGAGAAAACCGATATGCACATCGGCGGCTTTCAACGCTAAATCACCGGCGATCATCGCCGTTTCTCCGGGAGTTAGCGTCATAATGCCGATTGCGCCCGCATCCGGAACGCCGATTTTCTTCGCCAGTTCCTCGCCGGGATGCGCGATGAGATGCGCCAGTGTGACCTGTTTACCGGGCACAAATTCCTGAATGATGCGTTCTTTATCCATGAGTCGCCGCCTGTGAAAAACTTTCGTGTATCGTGACAATTTTTCGTCAGAGTAAATAACAAAATTCGGCAAGCGCGTTTAAAAGGTGAGGTAGATCACTAAGAATGGAGAGATATTTGCTGTGGTGCATAAACTTTCATATGCAACGCATGAATATAAATAAAATAATATCGAAATATTTTATATACTGATTTTTTTATTATTCGCAAACTCAGTAATAAACTTTACTAATATATTGCAGCTAAACCGCTTACCCTGAATATTCAGGGTAAGCGTGAGAGTTAAAAAAGAATTACAGCGGTTGGGTTTGCGCTTCAACCACGGCCAGCGCCACCATGTTGACGATACGACGTACCGATGCGATCGGCGTTAACACGTGAACCGGTTTCGCCACCCCCATCAGCACCGGGCCGACAGTCACACCTTCCGAGCTGGAAACGCGCAGTAAGTTGTAACTAATGCGGGCAGCTTCCATGTTCGGCATCACCAGAATATTAGCGGAACCTTTCAAAGGGCTGTCCGGCATACGGTCGTTGCGAATCGCTTCCACCAGCGCTGCATCGCCGTGCATTTCACCATCAATCATCAGTTCTGGCGCACGTTCCCTGACCAGTTCCAGCGCCTGACGCATTTTGCTCGACGACGGGCAGTCAGAAGAACCAAAGTTGGAGTGCGACAACAGAGCCACACGCGGCTCAATACCAAAACGACGAACAGTTTCTGCCGCCATCAAGGTGATCTCCGCCAGCTCTTCTGCATCAGGCTCATCATTGACGTAGGTATCGGCAATAAAGGTGTTACCACTCGGCAACAGCAGCGCGTTCATTGCACCTGCGGTGTGAACGCCATCGCGATAACCAAAGACATTTTTCACCACGCTAAAGTGTTCATGATAATCGCCCACCGTACCGCAAATCATTGCATCGGCTTCGCCACGCTGAACCATGATCGCGCCGATCACTGTCGGGTTACTGATCAGCGCACGCTGCGCCTGCTCCTGAGTGACACCGCGACGCTTCATGATCTGGAAGTATTCGGTCCAGTACTCTTTAAAGCGCGGATCGGATTCGTTATTGACGATCTCAAAATCAACGCCCGACTTGATCTGCAAGCCCAGTTTCTGAATGCGCATTTCGATCACGTTCGGACGACCAATAAGGATCGGTTTCGCCAGTCCCAGCGTTACCAGTTCCTGAGTGGCATGCAGAACGCGCGCCTCTTCCCCTTCCGGCAGAACTACGCGCTTCGGCGCTTTGCGAGCCTGGGAGAAAATCGGCTTCATAAACAGGTTAGTTTTGTAAACGAACTCTGTCAGCTTGTCGATGTAGACGTCGAAATCAGCAATCGGACGCGTCGCCACGCCCGACTCCATCGCCGCTTTCGCCACCGCAGGAGCGATCTTAACGATCAAGCGCGGATCAAACGGTTTTGGAATGATGTATTCCGGACCAAAGCTCAGATCCTGATCGCCATACGCTGAAGCCACCACTTCACTCTGTTCCGCATGGGCCAGTTCTGCAATCGCGCGTACTGCCGCCAGTTTCATCTCTTCGTTGATGGCGGTTGCGCCAACGTCCAGCGCGCCACGGAAGATAAACGGGAAGCAAAGGACGTTGTTCACCTGGTTCGGGTAGTCGGAACGGCCGGTACAGATGATGGCATCCGGACGCACTTCTTTCGCCAGCGGCGGCAGAATTTCCGGTTCCGGGTTCGCCAGCGCCAGGATCATTGGCGCACGGGCCATTTTCTTCACCATTTCCTGGGTCAGCACTTTCGGGCCGGAACAGCCGAGGAAAATATCCGCGCCTTCAATCACATCATCGAGGGTACGTTTACCGTCATCCACCACCGCGTATGCGGCTTTGGTTTCCGCCATGTTTGGCTCACGGCCCTGATAGATAACGCCTTTTGAATCGCAAACCACGATGTTATGTTTTTGCAGACCCAGCGCTACCAGCAGGTTCATACAGGCGATTGCTGCGGCACCCGCGCCAGAAACCACCATCCGCACGTCGGAGATGTTTTTCTCCACCACGCGCAAGCCGTTGAGGATGGCGGCAGTGCTGATAATTGCCGTGCCGTGCTGATCGTCGTGGAATACCGGAATATTCATCCGCTCGCGCAGTTTCTGTTCAATATAGAAACATTCTGGCGCTTTAATGTCTTCGAGGTTGATGCCGCCGAAGGTCGGTTCGAGCGCAGCGACGACTTCAATAAATTTGTCCGGGTCGAGTTCATCAACTTCAATGTCAAATACATCAATCCCGGCGAATTTCTTAAACAGAACGCCCTTGCCTTCCATCACCGGTTTGCCTGCCAGCGCGCCAATGTTGCCTAACCCCAGCACCGCCGTACCGTTAGAGATCACCGCTACCAGGTTACCGCGCGCGGTATATTTGTAGGCTTTTAACGGGTCTTTTTCGATTTCAAGACAAGGTGCGGCAACGCCTGGTGAGTAGGCCAGCGCCAGATCGCGCTGCGTTGCCAGAGGCTTGGTTGGAGAAACCTGGATTTTCCCTGGAACTGGAAATTCATGGAAATCAAGTGCACTTTGTTTTAACTGGTCATCCATTTGGTTGTTCCTTTCACGTAACGTTCACAAATAAAGTGTGTGGGCAACAGCCCCTGTCCACAACGTGGCGCACATTATTACCCTGCCGGAGTCTACAGACTTTGAGCAAGTCCAAACTCTCACCATTAATATAATGTTTTGGTAATAATCATATAACACTGATGTTACCTGCTTAATCCAGCAATACCATGCCTGTCTGCTATGCTTTTTTGATGCGTTTAGCGAAATTTCTCAGAAGTGTGAATTAACGCACTCATCTAACACTTTACTTTTCAAGGAGTATTTCCTATGAACGAGTTAGACGGCATCAAACAGTTCACCACTGTCGTGGCAGACAGCGGCGATATTGAGTCCATTCGCCATTATCATCCCCAGGATGCCACCACCAATCCTTCGCTGTTACTCAAGGCTGCCGGATTATCACAATATGAGCATTTAATAGACGATGCTATCGCCTGGGGTAAAAAAAATGGCAAGACCCAGGAACAACAGGTGGTCGCAGCGTGTGACAAACTGGCGGTCAATTTCGGTGCTGAAATTCTCAAAATCGTACCCGGTCGCGTGTCAACAGAAGTTGATGCACGCCTCTCTTTTGATAAAGAAAAGAGTATTGAGAAGGCGCGCCATCTGGTGGACTTGTATCAGCAACAAGGCGTTGAGAAATCGCGCATTCTGATCAAGCTGGCTTCGACCTGGGAAGGAATTCGCGCGGCAGAAGAGCTGGAAAAAGAAGGTATCAACTGCAACCTGACGCTGCTGTTTTCTTTTGCACAGGCGCGGGCCTGTGCAGAAGCAGGCGTTTTTCTGATTTCGCCGTTTGTCGGGCGTATTTATGACTGGTATCAGGCACGCAAGCCGATGGACCCGTATGTGGTGGAAGAAGATCCAGGCGTTAAATCAGTACGCAATATCTACGACTACTATAAGCAACACCACTATGAAACCATTGTGATGGGCGCGAGCTTCCGTCGCACCGAACAAATCCTCGCCTTAACCGGCTGCGACCGACTGACTATCGCACCGAATTTGCTGAAGGAGCTACAGGAAAAAGTTTCGCCAGTGGTACGTAAATTAATCCCACCTTCTCAGACGTTCCCACGCCCAGCTCCCATGAGCGAAGCGGAGTTCCGTTGGGAGCACAATCAGGATGCGATGGCGGTAGAAAAACTGTCTGAAGGCATTCGTCTGTTCGCCGTTGATCAACGCAAACTGGAAGATCTTCTTGCCGCCAAACTATAAACCAGCCACGGAGTGTTATATGTCCCGAAAAGACCTTGCCAATGCGATTCGTGCACTCAGTATGGATGCGGTACAAAAAGCCAATTCTGGTCATCCCGGCGCGCCGATGGGCATGGCTGATATTGCCGAAGTGCTGTGGAACGATTTTCTTAAACATAACCCCACCGACCCAACCTGGTATGACCGTGACCGCTTTATTCTTTCCAACGGTCACGCGTCGATGCTGCTCTACAGTTTGCTGCATCTGACCGGTTACGACCTGCCACTGGAAGAACTGAAGAACTTCCGTCAGTTGCATTCGAAAACCCCTGGTCACCCGGAAATCGGCTATACGCCAGGTGTTGAAACCACCACCGGTCCTCTTGGACAAGGTTTGGCGAACGCCGTCGGGCTGGCGATAGCAGAGCGTACGCTGGCGGCGCAATTTAATCAGCCGGATCATGAAATTGTCGATCACTTCACCTATGTGTTTATGGGCGACGGCTGCCTGATGGAAGGTATCTCTCACGAAGTCTGTTCGCTGGCGGGCACGCTGGGGCTGGGCAAGCTGATTGGTTTTTACGATCACAACGGTATTTCCATCGACGGTGAAACCGAAGGCTGGTTTACCGACGATACGGCAAAACGTTTTGAAGCCTATCACTGGCATGTGATCCATGAAATCGACGGCCACGATCCGCAGGCGGTGAAGGAAGCGATCCTTGAAGCGCAAAGCGTGAAAGATAAGCCGTCGCTGATTATCTGCCGTACGGTGATTGGCTTTGGTTCGCCGAATAAAGCAGGTAAGGAAGAGGCGCACGGCGCACCGCTGGGGGAAGAAGAAGTAGCTCTGGCACGGCAAAAACTGGGCTGGCACCATCCGCCATTTGAGATCCCTAAAGAGATTTATCACGCCTGGGATGCCCGTGAAAAAGGCGAAAAAGCGCAGCAGAGCTGGAATGAGAAGTTTGCCGCCTATAAAAAGGCTCATCCGCAACTGGCAGAAGAGTTTACCCGTCGGATGAGCGGCGGTTTGCCGAAGGACTGGGAGAAAACGACTCAGAAATATATCAATGAGTTGCAGGCGAATCCGGCGAAAATCGCTACCCGTAAGGCTTCGCAAAATACGCTTAACGCTTACGGGCCGATGCTGCCTGAGTTGCTCGGCGGTTCGGCGGATCTGGCTCCCAGCAACCTGACCATCTGGAAAGGTTCTGTTTCGCTGAAGGAAGATCCGGCGGGCAACTACATTCACTACGGGGTGCGTGAATTTGGTATGACCGCTATCGCCAACGGCATCGCGCACCACGGCGGCTTTGTGCCGTATACCGCGACGTTCCTGATGTTTGTTGAATACGCCCGTAACGCCGCGCGGATGGCGGCACTGATGAAAGCGCGGCAGATTATGGTTTATACCCACGACTCAATTGGTCTGGGCGAAGATGGTCCGACGCACCAGGCTGTTGAGCAACTGGCTAGTCTGCGCTTAACGCCAAATTTCAGCACCTGGCGACCGTGCGATCAGGTGGAAGCGGCGGTTGGCTGGAAGCTGGCGGTTGAGCGCCACAACGGACCGACAGCACTGATCCTCTCAAGGCAGAATCTGGCACAGGTAGAACGAACACCGGATCAGGTTAAAGAGATTGCTCGTGGCGGTTATGTGCTGAAAGACAGCGGCGGTAAGCCAGATATTATTCTGATTGCCACCGGTTCAGAGATGGAAATCACCCTGCAAGCGGCAGAGAAATTAGCGGGAGAAGGTCGCAATGTTCGCGTAGTTTCCCTGCCCTCGACCGATATTTTCGATGCCCAGGATGAGAAATATCGGGAGTCGGTACTGCCTTCAAATGTTTCTGCCCGCGTGGCAGTAGAAGCGGGTATTGCCGATTACTGGTACAAATATGTTGGCCTGAAAGGGGCAATTGTCGGGATGACAGGTTATGGGGAATCAGCTCCGGCGGATAAGCTGTTCCCGTTCTTTGGCTTTACCGCCGAGAATATTGTGGCAAAAGCGCATAAGGTACTGGGAGTGAAAGGTGCCTGATGGTGATCGCCGGATGCTGTATGTTCCCCTCACCCTAACCCTCTCCCCAGAGGGGCGAGGGGACGGTCCGTGCGCTTTTTAGGGGCGCATCTGGGATTTTGTTTAACGGGTGATCCACAACGTGGGCCAGGCGTCTGGCCCATGCCAGTTATCGCAGGTGGGTTCTGCGGCGTAACGCACCAGGCGAAAACGCTGACCGTCAAAGCGCCAGCGCGCCTGAATGCCACAATCGCTTAATCCGCGCCCTTTTGCTAAGGTCACCAGTTCACGCGATTTTTCATCGAATGTTGCGTTCATCAGTTCCAGTTCATTGGTCTCCTGACCGTTGTTGAACGGCAAACGCAACCGTACCGGGCGCGAGGCCAGCGGCTTTTTACGCGACACAATCCATGCCAAATCAATGGTGTTATAGGCCCCAGCCTCACAGCTAATCATCATCAGCGCTTTATCATCGGTCAGCGCAGTGACATTCACCTCACGACGTAACGGATCAAGCGAACAGCGCAGACCATTCATCCGCCAGTTTCCATAATCCAGCAAATCGTTACGTTCTTCGCGTGAGAGTGGCGTCGGCGTTGGGTTAACCACCGCGACCTCTTTCAGCGCAGGCGCTGGCGGTACGCTGAGCGGCGGTTCGTCCCCTTTCTTTATCCACGCGGTCTCACTGCCAACGCGCTTTTGCTGGGCATCAATAAACAACAACGCCGCTTTTAAGCCACTCAGAGAAATAGTCTGATTGCCGTCGCGTAAGGTGATCGCCCTCCCTTCCTGAATCATCTGCAAAAACGCGGTGATGGTTGCCGTATCATCGGTTACTAATAACCATGGTGAAATCCGCCACTTGTCACCACTTAACGCCAACGGCTCACCATCTAACAGCAGCCGTGGCGCTATCTCCCCTTCTGACGCATCCGGCGACTTCAACCCGCCGCGCTCAATACGTAAAACGGCATCGGTATGCGCCCCGGCGCTGCGGCTCAGGGTCATCACCAGTCCATTATGATCGCCCGTATTGCGCGCTACACAGAAATTTTGATTATTACAGGTGACCTGCCAGTCGGAAAACGCCCGTTGCGCTGGTGCCGCCCACACCAAAGACATCGGCAACAAAACGAAAAAAAAGAGAAGGAAAATGCGATATCGCATGGACGGTACGACCCCAGAAGTTCAAACAAACAGCACAAGTCGTATCTTCGTTGCGCAGGTAGCGCGGCTCAATCGGATTTGTCGGATTGAGCCAATAATAAACAACGAAATATTATTGTTATTTTTCAGTCCATTAAATGTGACATTTGCAAATAGTTAAGCAATAACACCGTCTTACCGTCACGTATCTCGCCGGTTTTAATCATCTCCAGCGCCTGGCTGAACGGCAGCTCAAGCACTTCAATATCTTCATCTTCGACACCACCACCGGCGTTAGCGCGCTGGCTGTCACTGTATTCGGCGATAAAAAAGTGGATTAGCTCAGTCACACCGCCTGGCGACATATACAGTTCAAATAATTTGCGGACTTCGCCAACTTCATAGCCCGTCTCTTCAATCGCTTCCTTGCGAATGCACACTTCCGGTTCGTCGTTATCCAGCAGCCCGGCGCAGGTTTCAATCAGTTGCCCGCTTTCATTGCCATTAACCCAGGTAGCGACGCGGAACTGGCGAATCAGAACCACGGTCTTTTTCTTCGCGTTGTACAGGAGGATCGTCGCACCATTACCGCGATCGTAAACTTCACGTTTATGGCGGATAACTTCGCCATCTTTGCGCGTGAGATCGTAAGTAATGTTGTGCAGGGTGAAATAGTTATCGGAGAGAATTTTGTCTTTAACGAGGGTGATTTGTTGCGTCATACCGACTCCACAGCGCGAAATGAACAATTATCTTACGCTGTGAAGTCGGGTTTGTCTGCGCAGGCTATCAGTGAGATTTGACTGATTTTACGCCCAGCCAGTCAATGATCCCCTGTGCCGCATGACGTCCTTCTGCCATTGCGGTAACCACCAGATCCGCACCACGCACGGCGTCACCACCGGCGAAGATTTTCGGATTCGTGGTCTGGTAACGGTACTGGCTTTCCACATCCGCGATGATGCGGCCCCATTTGTCTACCGTTACACCGTGCGACTCCAGCCACGGCATCCCGTGCGGATTGAAGCCAAACGCCATAATCACCGCATCGGCTGGCATGACAAATTCACTGCCTTCCACCGGCACTGGACGCCGACGTCCCTGGGCGTCCGGCTCGCCAAGACGCGTGCGCAGGAAACGAATCCTGCAGACGTGACCTTGTTCATTCAGTTCAAGCGCCACCGGCTGGACGTTAAATTCGAAGTTGGCCCCCTCTTCACGGGCGTTCTTCACCTCTTTCTTCGAGCCTGGCATGTTAGCTTCATCACGACGATAAGCGCAGGTGACGTTACTCGCGCCGTGGCGCAGCGCAGTACGCACACAGTCCATCGCGGTGTCGCCGCCGCCCAGTACCACGACGTTAAGTCCGGCAGTATTGATAAACGGCTCTTCCGGTAGCTCTTCGAGTCCCATCACCTGTTTAGTATTGGCGATGAGGAACGGCAGCGCGTCATAAACGCCCGGCGCATCTTCATTGGGTAAACCCGCTTTCATGGAACGGTAAGTGCCTACGCCAACGAAGACCGCGTCGTATTGTTCCAAAAGCGAATTCAAAGAGACATCTTTACCCACTTCACAATTGAGTTCGAAGTGAATCCCCATCGCGCTGAAGATTTCCCGACGGCGTGCCAGCAGGGATTTATCCAGTTTGAAAGAAGGAATGCCGAAAGTGAGCAAGCCACCGATTTCTGGATGGCGATCGTACACCGTCACCGCCACGCCATTGCGGGTGAGAACATCTGCACAGGCCAGCCCTGCCGGACCCGCACCGATAATCGCCACCCGCTTGTCCACTTTGGTGACATGGCTTAAGTCAGGACGCCAACCTTTCGCCAACGCCTGATCTGAAATGTAGCGTTCAATGTTACCGATAGTTACTGCGCCGTGCTCATCGCGAATAGTACAGGCACCTTCACACAAACGGTCTTGCGGGCAAACGCGTCCGGTAATTTCCGGCAGGGTGTTGGTCTGGTGAGAAAGCTCGACGGCGGCGTCGATGTTTCCGGCTTTCACCAGTTCAATCCACTGCGGTATATGGTTATGCAGCGGGCAGGTCCATTCACAAACGCTGTGCTCGCCGCACTTAAGGCAGCGCGAGGCTTCCCGTTGTGCCTGATCGGCACGGAATGGCAGATAAATTTCATCAAAACCGGTTTTGCGCGCTTCAATCGCCAGTTTATCTGGCTCGCCACGCGCGGGCGTTGCCTGCATTTGCTCGACTTTACTCATTACCGGCATTTCTTGCGCCGCGGTACTGGCATGCCACGGTTGATGTTCCTGACGTGCGGTGCGCAAGCGGCGGGATTTCGCCATGCCGGAGAGTGCGGCGTCAGTGACCAGTTGCAGCGCGTCCGCCGGGCAATTTTCGACACAGGCAGGACCGTTTTCGCGCCCTGCACAAAGGTCGCATTTATGCGCCGTGGCTTTTACTTTTCCTACCGCAACGGGTGTCAGAACGATTTGCATCGTACCAAATGGACAGGCCACCACGCAGGATTTACAGCCAATACACTTTTGCTGATTGACCTGAATGCTGTCATCAACGTGGCTGATTGCGCCATTAGGGCAGCTACGGGCGCAGGGCGCATCTTCACAATGGTGACAGGTCACTGCACTACGTTGCTGCTGATGTTTGATAACCGTAATTCGGGGATGAAAATGGTGTTGGCTCAGGACATGTTGCTCGTCATTGTGAGCCATGACACAGGCGATTTCACAAGCATGACAACCCAGACATTGCTGACTGTTGGCCATAATAAAACGATTCATAACGACCTTCTTTTTTGGTTGTAAAAACCTTATTCTTTATATGAGTGTTGTTATTACCCGACTTACAGGGGAATCGGCAATGTTCATGTGCCCAGAATAAGTAACTATTTCGCTATAAACTGTGGCAGATCAAATAATCCCATCACTGACTAAATTTCGTTTCAGCGAACTGGAACATTAATGATTTTTTGTGGAGAAGACGCGTGTGATTGTTAAACGACCCGTCTCGGCCAGTCTGGCCCGGGCCTTTTTTTACATTGTGCTGCTGTCGATTCTTTCCACGGGTATCGCTCTGCTAACGCTGGCGAGCAGTTTACGCGACGCTGAGGCTATCAATATTGCCGGATCGCTGCGTATGCAGAGTTACCGCCTGGGCTACGACTTGCAAAGTGGCAGTCCACAACTCAATGCACATCGTCAGTTATTTCAGCAGGCACTGCATTCACCGGTATTAACCAATCTCAACGTCTGGTATGTGCCAGAGGCAGTAAAAACCCGCTATGCGCATCTGAATGCCAACTGGCTGGAGATGAATAATCGGCTCAGCAAGGGCGACTTGCCGTGGTATCAGGCCAATATTAATAATTATGTTAATCAGATAGACCTGTTCGTGCTGGCTTTACAGCACTACGCTGAACGCAAAATGCTGCTGGTGGTGGCAATTTCCCTGGCTGGCGGCATCGGTATTTTCACGCTGGTCTTTTTTACTTTGCGCCGCATACGCCATCAGGTGGTTGCCCCGCTGAATCAGCTGGTTACCGCCAGTCAGCGTATTGAACACGGGCAGTTCGACTCGCCGCCGCTGGATACCAGCCTGCCGAATGAGCTTGGCCTGCTTGCAAAAACCTTTAACCAGATGTCGAGCGAGCTGCATAAATTGTACCGTTCGCTGGAGGCGTCAGTAGAAGAAAAGACCCGCGATCTCCACGAGGCCAAGCGTCGTCTGGAAGTGTTGTATCAGTGTTCGCAGGCGCTAAACACCAGCCAGATTGATGTGCATTGTTTCCGCCATATTTTGCAGATTGTTCGCGACAATGAAGCGGCTGAATATCTGGAGTTAAATGTCGGTGACAACTGGCGGATTAGCGAAGGGCAGCCAAACCCGGAATTGCCGATGCAGATTTTACCGGTGACAATGCAAGAGACGGTTTACGGCGAACTGCACTGGCAAAATAGTCACGTTTCATCATCAGAACCGCTGCTTAACAGCGTTTCGTCGATGCTGGGACGCGGTTTGTACTTTAATCAGGCGCAGAAGCATTTTCAGCAGTTATTGTTGATGGAAGAACGTGCGACCATCGCCCGCGAATTGCACGACTCGCTGGCTCAGGTACTTTCTTACTTACGTATCCAGTTGACGTTACTGAAGCGTTCGATACCGGAAGATAACGCCACCGCACAAAGTATCATGGCCGATTTTTCCCAGGCGTTGAATGATGCTTATCGGCAGTTACGCGAGCTGTTGACTACTTTCCGCCTGACGCTGCAGCAGGCGGATCTCCCCTCCGCGTTGAGGGAAATGCTGGATACGTTACAAAATCAAACCAGCGCCAAACTGACCCTCGACTGCCGTCTGCCAACCCTGGCGCTGGATGCGCAAATGCAGGTGCATTTGTTGCAAATTATTCGCGAAGCGGTGCTGAATGCGATGAAGCACGCCAACGCCAGCGAAATCGCCGTTAGCTGCGTCACCGCGCCGGATGGCAATCACACAGTCTATATTCGCGACAACGGGATTGGCATCGGTGAACCGAAAGAACCCGAAGGCCATTATGGTCTGAATATCATGCGCGAACGCGCGGAAAGATTGGGTGGGACGCTGACTTTTTCACAACCTTCCGGCGGCGGCACGTTAGTGAGTATTAGCTTTCGCTCTGCGGAGGGTGAGGAAAGTCAGCTGATGTAATGCCTCTTATTGACCAAAGAATAGTGGCACTTAAGGTTCAGTATAAAAGGGCATGATAATTTACATTAACTCCTTTTTTTCTCCACGATTGGCTCGTACCTTGCCGCTACAGTGAAGCAAGCCAAGCCTACAACGATACGCAGAAACACGAGGTCCTCTTTTAATGGCGAATTTCTTTATTGATCGCCCCATTTTTGCCTGGGTGCTGGCAATCCTGTTGTGTCTGACAGGTACCCTGGCGATTTTTTCATTGCCCGTTGAACAATACCCCGATCTCGCGCCACCGAATGTGCGAGTGACCGCTAACTATCCCGGCGCATCGGCCCAGACGCTGGAAAACACCGTGACCCAGGTTATCGAGCAAAATATGACGGGCCTCGATAATCTGATGTATATGTCATCTCAGAGCAGCGGCACCGGTCAGGCATCTGTCACGTTAAGTTTTAAAGCAGGCACCGATCCGGACGAAGCCGTGCAGCAAGTACAAAACCAGCTACAATCAGCCATGCGAAAGTTACCGCAGGCGGTGCAAAATCAGGGCGTGACGGTGCGTAAAACCGGCGATACAAACATTCTGACCATTGCCTTCGTCTCTACCGATGGTTCGATGGATAAACAGGATATTGCCGATTATGTTGCCAGTAATATTCAGGACCCGTTAAGCCGCGTGAATGGCGTCGGGGATATCGATGCCTATGGTTCGCAATATTCCATGCGTATCTGGCTGGACCCGGCGAAACTCAACAGTTTCCAGATGACGGCTAAAGATGTCACCGATGCCATTGAATCACAGAACGCGCAGATTGCGGTTGGGCAACTTGGTGGTACGCCTTCCGTCGATAAGCAGGCGCTCAACGCCACCATTAACGCCCAGTCACTGCTGCAAACACCAGAACAGTTCCGCGATATCACCTTGCGGGTGAATCAGGACGGCTCAGAGGTAAGGCTGGGCGATGTCGCCACCGTCGAAATGGGGGCGGAGAAATACGATTATCTTAGCCGCTTCAATGGTAAGCCAGCCTCCGGGCTGGGGGTAAAACTGGCCTCCGGCGCGAACGAAATGGCGACAGCGGAGCTGGTGCTCAATCGTCTCGACGAGCTGGCGCAGTATTTTCCACACGGACTGGAATACAAGGTGGCGTATGAAACCACCTCTTTTGTAAAAGCCTCCATTGAAGACGTGGTGAAAACGCTGCTGGAAGCTATCGCCCTGGTTTTCCTCGTTATGTATCTGTTCCTGCAAAACTTCCGCGCCACGCTGATACCCACTATCGCCGTGCCGGTGGTGTTGATGGGAACCTTCTCGGTGCTTTATGCCTTCGGCTATAGCGTCAACACCTTAACCATGTTCGCGATGGTGCTGGCTATCGGCCTGTTGGTAGATGACGCCATCGTGGTGGTGGAAAACGTCGAACGTATTATGAGTGAGGAAGGACTCACTCCTCGCGAAGCCACACGTAAATCGATGGGGCAAATCCAGGGCGCACTGGTCGGGATTGCGATGGTGCTTTCGGCGGTATTTGTGCCAATGACCTTCTTCGGCGGCACCACCGGGGCCATCTATCGCCAGTTCTCTATTACCATTGTTGCGGCGATGGTGCTGTCAGTACTGGTAGCGATGATCCTCACTCCGGCTCTGTGTGCCACGCTACTTAAGCCACTGAAAAAAGGTGAGCATCACGGGCAAAAAGGCTTTTTTGCCTGGTTTAACCAGATGTTTAACCGCAACTCCGAACGCTACGAAAAAGGGGTGGCGAAAATTCTCCACCGTAGCCTGCGCTGGATTGTGATTTATGTCCTGCTGCTTGGCGGCATGGTGTTCCTGTTCCTGCGTTTGCCGACGTCGTTCTTACCGCTGGAAGACCGTGGCATGTTTACTACCTCGGTACAGTTGCCCAGCGGTTCAACCCAGCAACAGACCCTGAAAGTCGTTGAGCAAATCGAGAAATATTACTTCACCCATGAAAAAGACAACATCATGTCGGTGTTTGCCACCGTGGGTTCTGGCCCTGGGGGTAACGGGCAAAACGTGGCGCGAATGTTTATCCGCCTGAAAGACTGGAGCGAACGCGACAGTAAGACCGGCACCTCGTTTGCCATTATCGAGCGTGCAACGAAGGCGTTTAACAAGATTAAAGAAGCTCGCGTTATCGCCAGCAGCCCGCCAGCAATTAGCGGTCTTGGTAGTTCTGCGGGTTTTGATATGGAGTTGCAGGACCACGCTGGGGCAGGTCACGATGCGCTGATGGCAGCACGAAACCAGTTGCTGGCGCTGGCGGCGGAAAATCCGGAGTTAACCCGTGTACGCCATAACGGCCTCGACGACAGTCCGCAGTTGCAGATTGATATCGATCAGCGTAAAGCTCAGGCGCTGGGCGTTGCTATCGACGATATTAACGACACGCTGCAAACCGCGTGGGGTTCGAGCTATGTGAATGACTTTATGGATCGCGGTCGCGTGAAGAAAGTCTATGTGCAGGCAGCTGCGCCGTATCGCATGCTGCCAGATGACATCAATCTCTGGTATGTCCGAAATAAAGATGGCGGCATGGTGCCCTTCTCTGCTTTCGCGACCTCACGCTGGGAGACAGGCTCGCCGCGTCTGGAACGCTATAACGGTTATTCTGCGGTTGAGATTGTTGGGGAAGCCGCACCGGGGGTCAGTACCGGTACGGCGATGGATATTATGGAATCGTTAGTGAAGCAGCTGCCAAACGGCTTTGGTCTGGAGTGGACGGCGATGTCGTATCAGGAGCGGCTTTCCGGCGCGCAGGCTCCGGCGCTGTACGCCATTTCCTTGCTGGTGGTATTCCTGTGTCTGGCGGCATTGTATGAAAGCTGGTCGGTGCCGTTCTCGGTAATGCTGGTCGTGCCGCTGGGGGTTATCGGCGCGCTGCTGGCAACCTGGATGCGCGGGCTGGAAAACGATGTTTACTTCCAGGTGGGTCTGTTAACGGTCATTGGTTTATCGGCGAAAAACGCTATCCTGATCGTCGAGTTTGCTAACGAGATGAACCAAAAAGGCCACGACCTGTTTGAAGCGACGCTCCACGCCTGCCGTCAGCGTTTACGCCCGATTCTGATGACCTCGCTGGCATTTATCTTCGGCGTATTGCCAATGGCAACCAGCACAGGTGCCGGTTCCGGTGGTCAGCATGCGGTGGGTACTGGCGTAATGGGCGGGATGATTTCGGCCACTATTCTGGCTATTTACTTCGTGCCGCTGTTCTTTGTGCTGGTGCGCCGCCGCTTCCCGCTGAAGCCGCGCCCGGAATAAGCAATAAAAAAGGCGACATGCCAATGTGTCGCCCTTTTCAACTTTCCGATTAAGAACCTGCTCAGCAGGTTCTTGCTGTTTGTACTTTGTCTCAGGAATTACTTACGAAGCATAACTTCGATAAAGTCTTTCCAGTTCCCCAGTTCACGTTCAATCATAACAACCTCTCTTATAATTATGGGTATTCTACGGAAACAATATACCGTGGTGAAGCTAATTTACTCGATTGCTGCGATGACTACCTCCGGGGGACAAACCTTATGTAAATACTATGGTCCTGCGGTGATGATTTGTATGTGATACACCGCAACATTTCGAGATATTCATACGGCATCTAATACTGATTTAATTCTGGTTAAAATACAGACAGATAACAAGATGAATATTCTTAATGTTTACGTTAAAAATGTTTAATGTTATTTAATAGTTGTTAATTTGAATACTTCGATAATGTTATATTTCCTGATAATCATTTGCAGGCAAAATGTTTTCACCTTTAAATGAGTATTTATTCTCATAAATCGAAAAAGGATTCATTATGGTTACACTTTACGGCATCAAAAATTGTGACACCATTAAAAAGGCTCGCCGTTGGCTGGAAGCCAATAACATCGACTATCGTTTTCATGATTACCGAGTCGATGGATTGGACAACGAATTATTGAACGGTTTTATCAACGAATTAGGCTGGGAAGCGTTACTCAACACCCGTGGTACAACCTGGCGTAAACTGGACGAAATCACCCGCAATAAAATCACCGATGCGGCCTCTGCGGCGACATTAATGACTGAAATGCCTGCAATTATCAAACGTCCATTGCTCTGCGCGCCTGGTAAGCCTATGCTGCTGGGTTTCAGTGAATCCAGTTATCAGCAATTTTTCCATGAGGTGTAGTCTATGTCGTGCCCGGTTATTGAGCTGACACAACAGCTTATTCGCCGCCCTTCCCTGAGTCCTGATGACGCAGGATGCCAGGCTTTGTTGATTGAACGTTTGCAGGCGATCGGTTTTACCGTTGAACGCATGGACTTTGCCGACACGCAGAATTTTTGGGCATGGCGTGGGCAGGGTGAAACGTTAGCCTTTGCCGGGCATACCGACGTGGTGCCGCCTGGCGACGCCGACCGTTGGATCAATCCGCCGTTTGAACCAACCATTCGTGACGGCATGTTATTCGGGCGCGGTGCGGCAGATATGAAAGGCTCGCTGGCGGCGATGGTGGTAGCTGCAGAACGTTTTGTCGCACAACATCCCAACCATACGGGGCGACTGGCATTTCTGATCACCTCTGATGAAGAAGCCAGTGCACACAATGGTACGGTAAAAGTCGTCGAAGCGTTAATGGCACGTAATGAGCGTCTCGATTACTGCCTGGTTGGCGAACCGTCGAGTATCGAAGTGGTAGGTGATGTGGTGAAAAATGGTCGTCGCGGATCGTTAACCTGCAACCTTACCATTCATGGCGTTCAGGGGCATGTTGCCTACCCACATCTGGCTGACAATCCGGTACATCGCGCAGCACCTTTCATTAATGAATTAGTGGCTATTGAGTGGGATCAGGGTAATGAATTCTTCCCGGCGACCAGTATGCAGATTGCCAATATTCAGGCGGGAACGGGCAGTAACAACGTTATTCCAGGTGAACTGTTTGTGCAGTTTAACTTCCGCTTTAGCACCGAACTGACGGATGAGATGATCAAAGCGCAGGTGCTTGCCCTGCTTGAAAAACATCAACTGCGCTATACGGTGGATTGGTGGCTTTCCGGGCAGCCATTTTTGACCGCGCGCGGTAAACTGGTGGATGCGGTCGTTAACGCGGTTGAGCACTATAATGAAATTAAACCGCAGCTACTGACCACAGGCGGAACGTCCGACGGGCGCTTTATTGCCCGCATGGGGGCGCAGGTGGTGGAACTCGGGCCGGTCAATGCCACGATTCATAAAATTAATGAATGTGTGAACGCTGCCGACCTGCAGCTACTTGCCCGTATGTATCAACGTATCATGGAACAGCTCGTCGCCTGATGAGTGGTTCTGCAAGAGGAAATAAGCATGGACTGGCTGGCTAAATATTGGTGGATTCTGGTGATTGTCTTTTTGGTAGGCGTCCTGCTGAACGTGATTAAAGATCTCAAGCGCGTCGACCATAAGAAATTTCTCGCCAACAAGCCGGAGCTTCCCCCGCATCGTGATTTCAACGATAAGTGGGACGATGACGACGACTGGCCGAAAAAGGATCAACCGAAGAAGTAAGCTAAGTGGCCGGATAAGGCGTTAACGCCGCATCCGGCCATGATGCCTGATACAGTCTTATCAGGCCTACCCGGCTATTATTACATCATTTCAATCACATCATCATCGCCAGGCTTACCGCCACTTAGCGCTTCGTCGAAATAATGTTTCGGAATGGTATAACGCAAGTGATCCAGGGCTAATTGCATACTGCGATTGTCGATCGCATGGCCTAAATCCTCCACGATATCCAGCGTCACATCGCCACCGGCACTGATTAACGCTTCCTGCGCCGCAACCGCATGCGCCAGATCGATAACCGGATCTTCACCGCCATGAATCAAGTGAATTGTTGTGGCTGTAGACGCAGTTTCCGGCAGGCTCGCATAGCGTCCGTTAAAGGCAATGACGCGTGAGGCAAGGCCCGGTTCGGCTTTAATGCTCTCCAGCGCCATAATCGCGCCTTGAGAGAAACCGATTAGCGCCGTGGCGTTAGCCCCTACTCCGCTCTGTTTCTGCCAGTAGCGCACCGTTTCAATAAACGTCGGCATGATGGCATCCACACGCGCCTGGCGATTATCTTCCGTAATACCCTGCACCGAAAACCACTGACGCCCCGCCGGATTACCGCTCGGCTCCGCGCCACCGACACTCACCACCAGCGCATCAGGAAACAGCGGCGCAAACCAGCTACCTATTTCCCCCATTGCCACCGGGTTATCCCCGACACCGTGGAAAAGCAGTAACAACTGTTGTGCTGGTTTATCCGGGCTTTGAACAACAAAATGGTCATGTTTCATGGCGAACTCCTTAACTGATGTCATTAATTTTACGCCGCTGACTCACAATGACCATGGGAGAAAATTGAAGGAGTCAGTGAAAAAATTGCCATTGCGTTATGCGATCGCGCAGACGCTCAGTGCGAACATCATCAAGTGCGAATAGCGCCTGCGCGGCCTCTTCCCGCTGGCGAACCAGTAACAGCTTACGGCCTGAAAGTTTAAGTGTGGTACATAACTGCGCGTCACTGGCGTTTTTCTGTAAACGCCCACGCAGCGCCGGTAATGCCAGTTCGCTGGTTTGTAGCAAACGCAATAAGCAACCTAACGATGTTAATAGCGGACGATGAGTGAAAGCAAAACCGGCCAGTTCAAGCCAGTCGTCGTCAGAAAGGACGGCATCGTTTAGTGGATCAACAGGAAGCATTTCGCCATTCCACTGCGCGAGAGCTTGCGCATCGCGACGTAAACGGTAATGCTCACGTTCAGCCAGTTGTTTACCCGCATCACTCATCGGTAACAGCGCCATCGCCGTATAGCAACCGCTGCTGGCTTCACGATGATTACCCATTCGCACCAGCACAAAACCGCAGCGTTGCCAGAAACGCCATAACTCCTCGGTGTAACCAAAACTCACCGAAAGATAGTCGAGGTCATGAATATATTGCAAAGCACCAGCAATAAGCTGTCGCCCTGTGCCTTCCCGCTGACGAGCCGGATGAACTGCTATCCGGCTAACCCGCCGTCCGCGCAATGTCGCCGCCAGTGGATTGCTGCCGTGCGCCGCCAGCGATTGAGCCACCAGATTGCCCCGTGGACGACGATAACCCGCCCATACCGCCTGACTGAGTTCTTGAGATAATCCACCCTCATCCACCAGACACAGCGCTCCGGCAATCTCGTTTTCGCCAGCCGCCTGTAAAAAATGTTGACCTGGTGCATCCATCATGCGGCGTAAATCCAGCGGCGAAGTCCGGTAGTGCGCACCAGACAATAATTGATAAACCTTTAACGGCGTTTCTGGCTCGCTTCGCCATAACGTCTGTTCAAATGCGGAAATAACGATATTGCCTTGTGGTGTATGGGTGAAGTTTTCATCGTCAAACACCAGTGCCTCACTAACCATTTTTTCCAGCGGGCATCCCTGCGCCCAACGGATCGGCTGTTGTAGTTCAAAACGGTGTAAATGCGGAAAGCGAGCGCAAAATTTCAGCAAAAAACCACGTCCGGTGCCTTCGTAGCCCTGCACCGTAGTGGTTAACAACGTTCGAGGAAAACGCGATACCAGTTGATGCAACAACGGCGCAGGTATAGCTGCGGCTTCATCGACCACCAGCCAATCGGCTTGCTCATCGCTGGCTAACAAGGCATCCGGTGCAATAAAGCGAAACTTCTCGCCCGCAAATTGTGCCAGTACATCCGTTGCCGCTTTTGCGGGCGCGGTGACAATCGCACTGCCCGCAATACGAGAAATGAGTTGCCCTGCCAACGCCGACTTACCGCGCCCACGCGCAGCAGTTACCGCTGCCACGCCCGGCGGCATGGTCAGTAACTGCTGTAAGAGTTGCTGTTGTTCTGGTTGTGGTGCGCCGGTAGCGGGGTGCCAGTCAGTACGGGGAGTAAAATGCGCCAACGAGAACGGCTGGTTTTGCCGCCAGAGGATAGCGTCGTTATTCGCCGTAAGTACACGTTTGAGGTGCAGGACAAAATGCGGCGTCGCAATAGGGTCAGGGCAATCACTCCAGCGCAGCGAGTCGGCATCAGGTTGGTTTTCCCACTCATCCCATACAGGGAGTAACAACACCAGCCAGCTTCCCGCTTTCAACGTTCCGCTAAGTGCCGCAAAGGCAGCGGCATCAAAGCCGTAGCGGGCGTCGAATACCGCATGCCGGAACTCGCGCCCAAGTAAAGTTTGTAGTGCCGAGGGAGAACAGTGGTTTTCAGCATCTGGCTGCGGCGAAATCCACAGCCAGTCGCCAGGTAAGGCATCACGCAACTTAAGCGCATGATCAAAACACCAACGCTCTTCCCCGCTCAACACCAGCAAGCGGCGGATCCCTTCAAGTTTCATTTGCGCTGTTAATGTGTGAAGCGCAGTCAGTTCAGCCATCCCTGCCCCGGAAGTTAAATGCTTTTACCAAAAGTATTGCATTGTGCCGGATCGCCGCTGTCGAAACCACGTTTAAACCAGCTGTAGCGTTGCTGAGAAGTGCCATGAGTGAAACTGTCTGGTACTACTCGCCCCTGACTTTGCTGTTGTAAACGGTCATCGCCGATGGCCTGCGCCGCGTTCAGCGCCTCTTCCAGATCGCCGGTTTCCAGAACACCTTGCTGCTGCATACTATGCCCCCAGACACCGGCAAAACAGTCGGCCTGGAGTTCCATACGCACAGATAAGCGGTTTACTTCCGCCTGCGTCGCGTTTTGTTGCAGTTGACGAACTTTCGGCTCGATGCCTAACAGTTTCTGCACATGATGACCGACTTCATGAGCGATAACGTACCCCTGGGCAAAATCGCCATCCGCGCCAAGTTTGTCTTTCATGTCATCATAGAAGGAGAGATCGATATAAACTGTGCCATCCGCCGGGCAATAGAATGGCCCCATTATGGACTGGCCCGCCCCGCAGCCGGTACGCGTCATTCCACGGTACATGACCAGCTTCGGTTGCTGATAGGTTTTACCCATCTTCTCGAATTGCTGTCCCCAGGTGTCTTCCGTGGTTGCCAGAATCACCGAGGTGAATTTTGCGGCTTCGTCTTCATTAGGGCTAATTGACCGCGTTGATTGCTGTTGGGAAACCGGCTGTCCGGTCATCAACCCGGTTAAATCAACGCCATAGTAGCCTGCAACCAGCACGACTATCAGTAAAATCAGCCCGCCTTTACCGCTTGGCAGGCGAAAACCGGGACCGCCCATTGACGGACCGCCGGAGCTATTGCGCCTGTCTTCAACATTGTCACTTTCACGTCGCCCTTGCCAACGCATAGATACCTCAACATTATATTCATTATAGAAATGATCGTAGGTGGTTCAGAGGAAGATTACCACAGGAAAGCGGGATGAAATGGCGGAGGAATGAGCGTTCAATACTCATCTTATGAGAGCGGTTGTCTTGCCGTGCCAGCAGCACGGCAAGATGATGAATAGAAAAATCAGTCCAGCTGTACACCCAGGCGGCGGGCAACGGCTTCATAGGCTTCGATCAGGCCACCGAGGCTCTGGCGGAAACGGTCTTTGTCCATTTTCTCCAGCGTTTCTTTGTCCCACAGGCGGCTGCCGTCCGGGGAGAACTCATCGCCCAGTACCACTTCACCTTTGTACAGACCAAACTCCAGCTTGAAGTCGACCAGAATCAGACCAGCATCATCGAACAGTTTTTTCAGCACGTCGTTCGCTTTGTAGGTCAGCTCTTTCATACGCGCCAGGTTCTCTTTGCTCACCCAGCCAAAGGTTTCGCAGTAAGATTCGTTGACCATCGGATCGTGCATGGCGTCGTTTTTCAGGAACAGATCGAACAGTGGCGGGTTCAGCTCAATACCTTCTTCGATTCCAAGACGTTTCACCAGAGAGCCAGCAGCACGGTTACGCACGACACACTCAACCGGCACCATATCCAGCTTTTTCACCAGACATTCGGTATCGGAGAGCAGACGCTCCATTTGAGTCGGGATACCCGCTTCAGCCAGTTTGCTCATAATGAAGTAGTTGAACTTGTTGTTCACCATACCTTTGCGATCAAACTGCTCAATGCGCGCGCCATCCCCTGCTGACGTATCATTGCGGAATTCGAGCACCAACAGGTCCGGGTTTTCCGTGCTGTATACGGTTTTCGCTTTACCACGATACAACTCAGCTTGCTTTTGCATCTTTATCACTCCTGGGTGTGAATTAACGTTTTAAAATCTTTTGCTGTCTGGTGTGCCGGATGTTTTATCGGATGCGGCGTGAACGCCTTATCCGACCTACGTCCGACAAACAAATTTCGTGCGAATTACCGCTAAAATCGCGTTTTTCTGTCGACGCACACGTTTGCGTATCATATCAGAAAAAAGGGCCGGATGACTCCAGCCCTGTATTTTTACTTGCTAAACGCAGCCTGGAAGACAGCTACCAGCGCGTCGTTCTGACTCTGAGTCAGAGTATGACCTTTCGGATCGATGAACTGTAGGCTGCTGCGGTTATCTAAATCGCCAACCTGCAGTTTATAGTCACCGGATGCCAGACCTGGATCGCTCGCGCCCAGTTCGTGCCATTCGCTGTCAGACAGCGGCTTATAAGTTACGGCCATGTTGCCCTGCGAACGGGTGCTGTCGGTCACTTTCATGCCCACTTTTTCCAGCGCAGCTGGCAGACGTTGCCAAACCACATTGAACGGCCCGCGTACGACCAGCATTGGTAAACCGGTGTCATCAGCTGCACTTTGTACGTCCATAGTGGTGGAGGCACGGTTTTGCGCAGCGTTCGCGGCGTCAGTGGCAGATTTATCCAGACCGGCGGAAATAACGTTCATCATCTCCGTGCTGTAACGCTGCATGGAAGCCGCGTCTGCAACCGGTTTGCCCGCCTGTTCCAGGTTCAGCAGTTTAACCGTAACCGCCTGCTGATAACCCTGCGGCTTAACAGAGATTTGATAACGACCACGATACTGCTCGTCTTCGTCCAGACGGTTCCATTGTACCCAATCGGTGGTCAGTGTCTGACCAGCATCATCACGTTGGGTGATGGTGTAGTTTTTCGCCTGCAGCACGCTAACCACCTGCGGCCACAGAGTATTGCCACGACCATTTTCCACCAGCAATGAAGCGGTATCGCCCGTGAACTGGGTACGCGCGCCAGAAACCAGTGCCAGCGGCTGGGCTGGTGGACGAATGTCCAGCGCCTTACCGACGGCACCACTACCGTTGGTCACCGGGATTGCATAATCGCCGGAGGTCACCGGCAAGATCATTCCAGCCGGGGCATGAAGCTCCGCAAGCGGTGCCGCTTCCAGGTAGGCTTCATCACCACTGACCTGACGCTTATAGCGTGAGTCAGAACTACAGGCAGCGAGTAATAAAACAAGCGAAACACCCGCAACCTTTGCCAGGCGCGACTTTTGAACAGAGTAAACCATCAAATCTCCCTAAACTTTACAGCAAACCGGCATGCTTAAGCGCCGCTCTGACCGTCTCACGACCACTGTCGGTGATTGGTGTCATTGGCAGGCGCAGCGTATCGGTCGCCACAAGACCCAGTTCCTTACATGCCCATTTCACCGGGATTGGATTGGGTTCGACAAATAGTTTGTTGTGTAATGGCATCAGACGCTGATTAATAACGCGTGCCTCGGCAAAATGCCCTTCTGCTGCCAGTTTGCACATCTGGGCCATATCACGCGCTGCGACGTTAGCCGTAACGGAAATAACCCCATGACCGCCTAATTGCATGAAGTCCAGCGCGCTCGCATCATCGCCGCTCAGCAGAACAAAATCATCTGAAACCAGCTCTTTGATCTGGTTTACACGCGTTAAGTTCCCTGTTGCCTCTTTGATTCCGATAATATTTTTTACTTTCGCCAGACGGCCCACCGTTTCCGGGAGCAGATCGCAGCCAGTACGGGACGGCACATTATACAGAATTTGCGGCAGGTCAGTATGTTCAGCGATGGCTTTGAAATGCTGATACAAACCTTCTTGCGACGGACGATTGTAGTAAGGGGTTACCGTCAGGCAGCCGACGATACCGCTGTCATTGAAGCGCTGCGTCAGGCTAATGGCTTCCGCAGTAGCGTTAGCACCGGTCCCGGCAATCACCGGAATGCGCCCGTCAGCCAGCTCCAGCGTCATCATCACCACATCAGCATGTTCGTCATGATTTAAGGTAGCGGACTCGCCAGTGGTGCCAACAGAAACGATCGCCGAAGTACCGCTGGCGACATGATAATCAATCAGTTTTTTCAAGCTAGCCCGACAGACATTACCTTTTTCATCCATCGGAGTAACAATCGCGACAATACTTCCCGTGAACATGGGCCATCCTCTGTGCAAACAAGTGTCTCAATGGTACGTTTGGTATGGCATTAAAAGCAAGCAGACAGAACCGTTCTGATTGTTGTATGCATGTTTTTTTTATGCTTTCCTTAAGAACAACTCACCCCTTGAAGGAATAACCAGTTTGACACTGTCATCGCAACATTATCTGGTGATCACTGCGTTGGGTGCCGATCGCCCTGGAATAGTGAACACCATCACCCGTCATGTCAGTAGTTGCGGCTGTAATATTGAAGACAGTCGCCTGGCGATGCTGGGAGAAGAGTTCACGTTTATCATGCTGCTTTCCGGTTCATGGAATGCCATTACTCTGATTGAATCAACGTTACCGTTGAAAGGTGCCGAGCTGGATCTTTTAATCGTGATGAAGCGCACGACGGCGCGTCCGCGTCCGCCAATGCCAGCATCTGTCTGGGTTCAGGTCGATGTGGCAGACTCCCCGCATTTAATTGAACGCTTCACAGCACTTTTCGACACGCATCATATGAACATTGCGGAGCTGGTGTCGCGCACGCAACCTGCTGAAAATGAAAGGGCTGCGCAGTTGCATATTCAGATAACTGCCCACAGCCCCGCATCTGCGGACGCAGCAAATATTGAGCAAGCGTTCAAAGCCCTATGTACAGAACTCAATGCACAAGGCAGTATTAACGTCGTCAATTATTCCCAACATGATGAACAGGATGGAGTTAAGTAATGAATCCACTGAAAGCCGGTGATATCGCACCGAAATTTAGCTTGCCGGATCAAGACGGAGAACAAGTTAATTTGACCGACTTCCAGGGACAGCGTGTTCTGGTTTATTTCTACCCGAAAGCCATGACCCCCGGCTGTACCGTACAGGCCTGCGGCTTACGCGATAACATGGATGAGTTGAAAAAAGCGGGCGTTGATGTGCTGGGTATCAGCACCGATAAACCCGAAAAACTCTCCCGTTTTGCGGAAAAAGAGCTGCTTAACTTTACGCTCCTGTCTGATGAGGACCACCAGGTGTGCGAACAATTCGGCGTCTGGGGTGAAAAGTCCTTCATGGGCAAAACCTACGATGGTATTCATCGCATCAGCTTCCTGATTGACGCTGATGGCAAAATCGAACATGTTTTTGACGATTTCAAAACCAGCAATCACCACGACGTTGTGCTGAACTGGCTGAAAGAACACGCCTGATTACTTTGCTCCATTCCGTGCTGGCTGCGCTTGCGGCCAGCACATCTCAAATCTTCTCACTGCCCTGCAACACTCGTTTCAAATTTTTTCGCTGAAGGTCAGTCTTGCGCGATTTGCCCATCAGGCCAGGCGTGAATCACGGCTTTGATCAGCGTCGCCAATGGAATAGCGAAGAATACGCCCCAGAATCCCCACAAACCACCGAAGATCACCACCGATAAAATAATCACCAGAGGATGCAGGTTAACCGCTTCGGAAAACAACACCGGTACTAACAGGTTGCCGTCCAGCGCCTGAATAATCAGATACACCGCGAAGCAGCTCCAGAATTCCGTGCCAGCACCAAACTGGAATAGCGCCACGCCAACCACCGGAATGGTCACCACAAATGCGCCAATGTACGGAATAAGTACCGAGAAGCCGACCAGCACCGCCAGCAGCAGCGAATAATTCAGCCCAAAGAGCAAGAACCCCAGCCAGGTGGCGATCCCTACCACGATCATCTCCAGCACTTTGCCGCGGATATAGTTGGTGATTTGTTGATTCATCTCCTTCCACACCTGTCCTGCCAGTCCACGGTTGCGCGGCAGCACCCGGCGAACGGCGTTCAGCATCTGCTCTTTGTCTTTCAGCAGGAAGAAGACCATCAATGGTACCAGCACCAGATAGACGGCAATGGTCAGCAAACCGACCAACGAGGCGAGGGAAATTTTCACCACCGAGTCCCCCATACTGAGCATCCGGCTACGCATATTTTCAGCCATTGCATCAATAATCCCCGCATCCATTAATGCCGGATAGCGGCGCGGTAACGTGGCAGCAAAATCAGAAAGTTTATTAAGCATCCCTGGCATATCGCGGATTAAGTAGATGCCCTGCTGCCAGGCGATAGGCAGTACCACGAACGCCATCAGTAGCAGGATGCCCACAAACAGGATCAGCACGATAGATGTCGCCCAAGGGCGGGAACAGCCAATAGACTGCAGGCGGACAGTCGGCCATTCCAGCAAATAGGCCAGAACAATAGCCACCAGCAACGGCGCGAGTAGGCCGCTAAAGAAAAAGATAATGCCAAAACCAGCAACCAAAATAACCAGCAAGGCAATCGCTTCCGGGTCGCTAAAACGGCGGCGATACCATTGCATCAACATTTCGAGCATACAGACCTTCCCTGAACCTCAAGAGCGGGATTGCGATCCGCAATTGTATCGAAATGTCACAAAAAAGACTTCGCTTTTTATGACGGATTCAGGAAACTGAAAAGTCATTTGAGTGGGCTAATCTTCGCCGTTACACTCAAAGGCGGCGCGGTGGGAACGATATTTCACAGTATCGGTCAAATGACTATCTCCAGAAATACAGGATAGAGGTTATGTTCAGGCAGTTGAAAAAAAACCTGGTTGCAACCCTCATTGCTGCTATGACCATTGGTCAGGTAGCCCCGGCGTTTGCCGACAGCGCAGACACCTTGCCGGATATGGGAACCTCCGCAGGAAGCACACTTTCCATTGGTCAGGAAATGCAGATGGGCGACTATTATGTCCGCCAGTTACGCGGCAGCGCGCCGTTAATTAATGATCCGCTGTTAACGCAATACATTAATTCGCTAGGAATGCGTCTGGTTTCGCATGCCAATTCGGTTAAGACACCGTTTCATTTCTTTCTGATCAACAACGACGAAATTAACGCCTTTGCTTTCTTTGGCGGCAACGTGGTGCTGCACTCTGCCCTGTTCCGTTATTCCGATAACGAAAGTCAACTGGCTTCAGTTATGGCGCACGAAATCTCCCACGTCACCCAACGTCACCTGGCGCGAGCGATGGAAGATCAGCAGCGCAGCGCGCCGCTGACCTGGGTCGGCGCGTTAGGTTCTATTTTACTGGCGATGGCCAGTCCGCAGGCGGGGATGGCGGCGCTGACCGGTACACTGGCGGGAACGCGCCAGGGGATGATCAGTTTCACCCAGCAAAATGAACAGGAAGCGGACCGCATTGGTATTCAGGTGCTGCAACGCTCGGGATTCGATCCGCAGGCGATGCCGACCTTCCTCGAAAAATTACTCGATCAGGCGCGTTACTCTTCGCGCCCGCCAGAAATTCTGCTCACTCACCCACTACCGGAAAGCCGTCTGGCTGATGCCCGTAACCGTGCCAATCAGATGCGCCCGATAGTGGTGCAATCGTCAGAAGATTTCTATCTGGCAAAAGTGCGCACACTGGGGATGTACAATTCAGGGCGTAACCAACTCACCAGTGATTTGCTGGATGAATGGGCGAAAGGAAACGTTCGTCAGCAACGAGCGGCGCAATATGGTCGTGCTTTACAGGCGATGGAAGCCAATAAATACGACGAGGCGCGTAAAACGCTGCAACCGTTACTGGCGGCAGAACCTGGCAACGCATGGTATCTCGATCTGGCTACCGATATCGATCTTGGGCAAAACAAAGCCAATGACGCTATCAATCGCCTGAAAAATGCCCGCGATTTGCGCACCAATCCGGTGTTGCAGCTCAACCTGGCGAACGCTTATCTGCAAGGGGGGCAACCACAGGAAGCGGCCAATATTCTGAATCGCTACACTTTTAACAATAAAGATGACAGCAACGGCTGGGATTTACTGGCACAGGCGGAAGCCGCACTAAATAACCGCGATCAGGAACTGGCTGCGCGAGCAGAAGGTTATGCGCTCGCCGGGCGACTCGATCAGGCTATTTCCTTGTTGAGTAGCGCCAGTTCGCAGGTGAAATTAGGCAGCCTGCAACAAGCGCGTTACGATGCGCGCATCGACCAGTTGCGCCAGCTGCAGGAACGCTTTAAGCCTTATACCAAGATGTAATTCGCATTAAAGGAAGAACAATGACCAAACAGGTAAAAATCTACCATAACCCACGCTGTTCAAAGAGCCGGGAAACGCTGAACCTGCTGAAAGAAAACGGCGTGGAGCCAGAAGTGGTGCTCTACCTTGAGACACCCGCCGATGCGGCAACGCTGCGTGATTTGCTGAAAATGCTGGGGATGAATAGCGCTCGTGAATTGATGCGCCAAAAAGAGGATCTTTATAAAGAACTGAACCTGGCTGACAGTTCGCTTAGCGAAGAGGTGCTGATTCAGGCGATGGTAGAGAATCCGAAGCTAATGGAACGCCCGATTGTGGTCGCGAATGGCAAAGCGCGGATTGGTCGTCCACCGGAGCAGGTACTGGAAATCGTGGGTTAAGATGTGCTCCATCGCTAGTTGAAGCACATTGCCGGATGCGACGCTTGCCGCGTCTTATCCGGCCTACGAATACTATGGATTAACTTCGCGTAGGTCGGATAAGGCGTTCGCGCCGCATCCGACAATAAACACCTTATCTACAACTTCAGAATTTCTTTCACAAACGGAATGGTCAGCTTGCGTTGCGCGGTAATCGACGCACGATCCAGCTGATCCAGCGTCATAAACAACGTGCGCATTTCTCTGTCGAGCCGCTTCAGCAAGAAACGCCCCACATCTTCCGGCAGTTCAAAACCACGCAAACGCGCGCGTAACTGTAGCGCCTGCAACTTATCTTCATCAGAAAGTGGCTGCAATTTGTAGATCTGCCCCCAGTCGAGACGCGACGCGAGATCCGGTAATCCCAGATTCAACTGCCGCGGTGGACGATCGCCGGTGATCAACAACCGTGTTTTGCCCGATTCCAGAATTCGATTGTAGAGATCGAAAATCGCCATCTCCCACAACTCATCGCCGGCAATACACTCAATGTTGTCAATACAGACCAGCGACAAATGCTCCATACCGTCGAGCACTTCCGGAACAAACCAGGTACGTTTATCCAGCGGGACATAGCCCACCGCATCGCCACGCTGCGACAATTCCGCGCAAGCCGCGTGCAGCAGATGGCTGCGCCCCGCGCCTTCGCGTGCCCAGAGATAGATGTAACCGCTATGTTCCTGACGCAGCACGTTTTGCAGCGCGGCCAGTAAAGAGGAGTTATCCCCCGGCCAGAAACTTGCAAAGGTTTCGTCGTCAGGAAGATAAAGTGGCAAAGAGAGCTGTGCCGGTGTGTTCAGAGATACCTCAACCAGGATTTCACAAAATCGCGAGAAGTTTACCACAGAATCCCATGATGTTTGAACCGGGCAGCAACACTGCCCGGTCGGTACATTATTTGTCTGTTATATCCGCGTCTTCTGCGTCCAGCACCACTTCTTCAGGGCGCAGCATACTAATCAGTTTGAAGATCAAACTTAAGCCGATACCGACGATGGTCGCCAGCGCCATACCTTTCAGCTCCGCCGCGCCAATGTTTACCTTCGCGCCACTGACGCCGATGATCAAAATAACGGAAGTCAGGATCAGGTTCTGTGCTTTGTTGTAATCCACTTTCGATTCGATCAACACACGAATACCGGAAGCACCGATGACACCGTAAAGCAGCAGCGAAACGCCGCCCATCACCGGCAATGGAATCATCTGGATAGCAGCAGCCAGTTTACCGACGCAGGAAAGCAGGATAGCGAAAATCGCCGCACCGCCGATAACCCAGGTACTGTAAACACGGGTGATCGCCATCACGCCAATGTTTTCTCCGTATGTGGTGTTTGGCGTGGAGCCAAAGAAGCCGGAGATCACGGTCGACAAGCCGTTAGCAAACATCGAACGGTGCAGACCTGGATCGCGCAGCAGATCTTTTTTGACGATATTAGCCGTTACGACCAGGTGCCCTACGTGTTCGGCAATAACCACTAACGCCGCTGGCAGAATAGTCAGAATGGCAAACCACTCGAAGCGCGGCGTATAGAGGGTCGGCAGCGCAAACCAGTGAGCATTAATAATCGGCGTGGTATCGACAATTCCCATTGCGAAAGAGAGCGCGTACCCCACCAGCACGCCAATTAAAATCGGGATAATTGCCAGGAAACCACGAAACAGCACGGAACCTAAAACCGTGACCGCCAGGGTGGTAATAGAGATGATGATGGTTTTGGAGTCTGGCGTTTGCCCTTCAGCCGGGAGTAAACCCGCCATACCGGCAGCTACGCCCGCCAGCTCCAGACCGATGACGGCAACGATTGCGCCCATTGCCGCAGGTGGAAACAGCACGTCCAGCCAGCCGGTCCCCGCTTTCTTCACGATAAAAGAAACCAGGCAGAACAGCACGCCGCACATAATAAAGCCGCCCAGCGCAACTTCATACCCCAACGGCAACAGTAACAATACCGGTGAAATAAAGGCAAAGCTGGAACCAAGATAAGCCGGAATTTTCCCTTTACAGATGAAGAGATACAGCAGTGTTCCTATACCGTTAAATAACAGTACAGTCGCCGGGTTAATATGAAATAAGACGGGCACCAGGACGGTTGCACCAAACATGGCGAACAAATGTTGCAAACTAAGCGGGATTGTCTGTAAAAGTGGCGGTCTTTCACTCACCCCGATAGCACGGCGCGTCATAGTATTATCCTCTGTATTATGTGTTATAGGCGCTTTACTCAAAAAAAAGCCGACTCTTAAAGTCGGCTTTAATTATTTTTATTCTTTATTTCGTACCAAAGATTTTGTCACCGGCATCGCCGAGGCCCGGAATAATGTATCCGTGCTCGTTCAGTCCCTGGTCAATCGATGCAGTATACAGTTCGACGTCCGGGTGCGCTTTTTCCAGCGCAGCGATACCTTCTGGTGCAGCTACCAGCACCAGAACTTTGATGCTGCTGCAGCCCGCTTTTTTCAGCAGGTCGATGGTCGCGATAACGGAACCACCGGTTGCCAGCATTGGGTCAACGATCAGCGCCATACGCTCATCGATGTTAGAAACCAGTTTCTGGAAGTACGGTACCGGCTCCAGCGTTTCTTCATTACGGTACATACCGACGACACTGATGCGCGCACTCGGAACGTTTTCCAGCACACCGTCCATCATCCCAAGACCCGCACGCAGAATTGGCACAACGGTAATTTTCTTACCTTTGATCTGGTCGATTTCTACCGGGCCGTTCCAGCCTTCGATAGTGACTTTTTCCGTTTCGAGGTCGGCGGTCGCTTCGTAAGTCAGCAGGCTACCCACTTCGGAAGCGAGTTCGCGAAAGCGCTTGGTGCTGATATCTTGCTCACGCATCAGTCCCAGCTTGTGTTTGACGAGTGGGTGTTTGACTTCCACGATCTTCATACTCTTTCTCCTTTGAGGGGCAGCCACAAAAAAAATCGACGGATTATACCTCCTTTCTTCAAGGCGGCAATATTATTTTCGTTGACTTTAGTCAAAATGATAACAGTTTGAGATAAAGTTATTTTATATTCAAATGGTTATGGAAGAAGATTATTCCATCCGAAAACGATCCTTTGCCCTGGTACAAGTATTCTTTCGCCGCGCGCCTGGGGAAAAGACGTGCAAAAAGGTTGTGTAAAGCAGTCTCGCAAACGTTTGCTTTCCCTGTTAGAATTGCGCCGAATTTTATTTTTCTACCGCAAGTAACGCGTGGGGACCCAAGCAGTGACCGATAAAACCTCTCTTAGCTACAAAGATGCCGGTGTTGATATTGACGCGGGTAATGCTCTGGTTGGAAGAATCAAAGGCGTAGTGAAGAAAACGCGTCGTCCGGAAGTGATGGGCGGTCTGGGCGGCTTCGGTGCGCTGTGTGCATTGCCGCAAAAATATCGTGAACCTGTGCTGGTTTCCGGCACTGACGGCGTAGGTACCAAGCTGCGTCTGGCGATGGACTTAAAACGTCACGACACCATTGGTATTGATCTGGTCGCCATGTGCGTTAATGACCTGGTGGTGCAAGGTGCGGAACCGCTGTTTTTCCTCGACTATTACGCAACCGGAAAACTGGATGTTAATACCGCTTCAGCGGTGATCAGCGGCATCGCGGAAGGTTGTCTGCAATCGGGCTGTTCACTGGTGGGTGGCGAAACGGCAGAAATGCCGGGGATGTATCACGGTGAAGATTACGATGTCGCTGGTTTCTGCGTTGGCGTGGTAGAAAAATCAGAAATCATTGACGGATCTAAAGTCAGCGACGGCGATGTGCTGATTGCACTCGGCTCCAGCGGCCCGCACTCGAATGGCTATTCGCTGGTGCGCAAAATTCTTGAAGTCAGCGGTTGTGATCCGCAAACCACCGAACTTGATGGTAAGCCATTAGCCGATCATCTGCTGGCACCGACCCGCATTTACGTGAAGTCAGTGCTGGAGTTGATTGAAAAGGTCGATGTGCATGCCATTGCGCACCTGACCGGCGGCGGCTTCTGGGAAAACATTCCGCGCGTATTGCCAGATAATACCCAGGCAGTGATTGATGAATCTTCCTGGCAGTGGCCGGAAGTGTTCAACTGGCTGCAAACGGCAGGTAATGTTGAGCGCCATGAAATGTATCGCACCTTCAACTGCGGCGTCGGTATGATTATTGCCCTGCCTGCTCCGGAAGTGGACAAAGCTCTCGCCCTGCTCAATGCCAACGGTGAAAACGCGTGGAAAATCGGTATCATCAAAGCCTCTGATTCCGAACAACGCGTGGTTATCGAATAATGAATATTGTGGTGCTTATTTCCGGCAACGGAAGTAATTTGCAGGCAATTATTGACGCCTGCAAAACCAACAAAATTAAAGGCACCGTACGGGCAGTTTTCAGCAATAAGGCTGACGCGTTCGGCCTTGAACGCGCCCGCCAGGCGGGTATTGCAACGCATACGCTCATCACCAGCGCGTTTGACAGTCGTGAAGCCTATGACCGGGAGTTGATTCATGAAATCGACATGTACGCACCCGATGTGGTCGTGCTGGCTGGTTTTATGCGCATTCTCAGCCCGGCGTTTGTCTCCCACTATGCCGGGCGTTTGCTGAACATTCACCCTTCTCTGCTGCCGAAATATCCCGGATTACACACCCATCGTCAGGCGCTGGAAAATGGCGATGAGGAGCACGGTACATCGGTGCATTTCGTCACCGATGAACTGGACGGTGGCCCGGTTATTTTACAGGCGAAAGTCCCGGTATTTGCTGGTGATACGGAAGATGACATCACCGCCCGCGTGCAAACCCAGGAACACGCTATTTATCCACTGGTGATTAGCTGGTTTGCCGATGGTCGTCTGAAAATGCACGAAAACGCCGCGTGGCTGGATGGTCAACGTCTGCCGCCGCAGGGCTACGCTGCCGACGAGTAATGCCCCCGTAGTTAAAGCGCCAGCTCTGCCGCTGGCGTTTTTCAATTCACCTGTAAATCGCAAGCTCCAGCAGTTTTTTTCCCCCTTTTCTGGCATAGTTGGACATCTGCCAATATTGCTCGCCATAATATCCAGGCAGTGTCCCGTGAATAAAACGGAGTAAAAGTGGTAATGGGTCAGGAAAAGCTATACATCGAAAAAGAGCTCAGTTGGTTATCGTTCAATGAACGCGTGCTTCAGGAAGCGGCGGACAAATCTAACCCGCTGATTGAAAGGATGCGTTTCCTGGGGATCTATTCCAATAACCTTGATGAGTTCTATAAAGTCCGCTTCGCTGAACTGAAGCGACGCATCATTATTAGCGAAGAACAAGGCTCCAACTCTCATTCCCGACATTTACTGGGCAAAATTCAGTCCCGGGTGCTGAAAGCCGATCAGGAATTCGACGGCCTCTACAACGAGTTGTTGCTGGAGATGGCGCGCAACCAGATCTTCCTGATTAATGAACGCCAGCTCTCCGTCAATCAACAAAACTGGCTGCGTCATTATTTTAAGCAGTATCTGCGTCAGCACATTACGCCGATTTTAATCAATCCTGACACTGATTTAGTGCAGTTCCTGAAAGATGATTACACCTATCTGGCGGTGGAAATTATCCGTGGCGATACCATCCGTTACGCGCTGCTGGAGATCCCATCAGATAAAGTGCCGCGCTTTGTGAATTTACCGCCAGAAGCGCCGCGTCGACGCAAGCCGATGATTCTTCTGGATAACATTCTGCGTTACTGCCTTGATGATATTTTCAAAGGCTTCTTTGATTATGACGCGCTGAATGCCTATTCAATGAAGATGACCCGCGATGCCGAATACGATTTAGTGCATGAGATGGAAGCCAGCCTGATGGAGTTGATGTCTTCCAGTCTCAAGCAGCGTTTAACTGCTGAGCCGGTGCGTTTTGTTTATCAGCGCGATATGCCCAATGCGCTGGTTGAAGTGTTACGCGAAAAACTGACTATTTCCCGCTACGACTCCATCGTCCCTGGTGGTCGTTATCATAATTTTAAAGACTTTATTAATTTCCCCAATGTCGGCAAAGCCAATCTGGTGAACAAACCACTGCCGCGTTTACGCCACATTTGGTTTGATAAAGCCCAGTTCCGCAATGGTTTTGATGCTATTCGCGAACGCGATGTGTTGCTCTATTATCCTTATCACACCTTTGAGCATGTGCTGGAACTGCTGCGTCAGGCTTCGTTCGACCCGAGCGTACTAGCGATTAAAATTAACATTTACCGCGTGGCGAAAGATTCACGCATCATCGACTCGATGATCCACGCCGCACACAACGGTAAGAAAGTCACCGTGGTGGTTGAGTTACAGGCGCGTTTCGACGAAGAAGCCAACATTCACTGGGCGAAGCGCCTGACCGAAGCAGGCGTGCACGTTATCTTCTCTGCGCCGGGGCTGAAAATTCACGCCAAACTGTTCCTGATTTCACGTAAAGAAAACGGTGAAGTGGTGCGTTACGCACACATCGGGACCGGGAACTTTAACGAAAAAACCGCGCGTCTTTATACTGACTATTCGTTGCTGACCGCCGATGCGCGCATCACTAACGAAGTACGGCGGGTGTTCAACTTTATTGAAAACCCATACCGTCCGGTGACATTTGATTATTTAATGGTGTCGCCGCAAAACTCTCGCCGTCTGTTGTATGAAATGGTGGACCGCGAGATCGCCAACGCGCAGCAAGGGCTGCCCAGTGGTATCACCCTGAAGCTAAATAACCTTGTCGATAAAGGCCTGGTTGATCGTCTGTATGCGGCCTCCAGCTCCGGCGTGCCGGTTAATCTGCTGGTGCGCGGAATGTGTTCTCTGATCCCCAATCTGGAAGGTATTAGCGACAACATTCGTGCCATCAGTATTGTTGACCGTTACCTTGAACATGACCGGGTTTATATTTTTGAAAATGGCGGCGATAAAAAGGTCTACCTTTCTTCCGCCGACTGGATGACGCGCAATATTGATTATCGTATTGAAGTGGCAACGCCGCTGCTCGATCCGCGCCTGAAGCAGCGGGTGCTGGACATCATCGACATATTGTTCAGCGATACGGTCAAAGCACGTTATATCGATAAAGAACTCAGTAATCGCTACGTTCCCCGCGGCAATCGCCGCAAAGTACGGGCGCAGTTGGCGATTTACGACTACATCAAATCACTCGAACAATCTGAATAACCCTATGCCAATACACGATAAATCCCCTCGTCCGCAGGAGTTTGCTGCGGTCGATCTTGGTTCAAACAGTTTTCACATGGTCATAGCCCGTGTGGTAGATGGTGCCATGCAGATTATTGGCCGCCTGAAACAGCGGGTGCATCTGGCGGACGGCCTGGGGCCAGATAATATGTTGAGTGAAGAGGCAATGACGCGCGGTTTGAACTGTCTGTCGCTATTTGCCGAAAGGCTACAAGGGTTTTCTCCTGCCAGCGTCTGTATAGTTGGTACCCATACGCTGCGTCAGGCGCTGAACGCCACTGACTTTCTGAAACGCGCGGAAAAAGTCATTCCCTACCCGATCGAAATTATTTCCGGTAATGAAGAAGCCCGTCTGATTTTTATGGGCGTGGAACATACCCAACCGGAAAAAGGTCGCAAACTGGTTATTGATATTGGCGGCGGTTCTACAGAACTGGTGATTGGTGAAAATTTCGAACCGATTCTCGTTGAAAGCCGCCGGATGGGTTGTGTCAGCTTTGCCCAGCTTTATTTCCCTGGCGGGGTCATCAATAAAGAGAATTTTCAGCGCGCTCGCATGGCGGCAGCACAAAAACTGGAAACGTTAACCTGGCAATTTCGAATTCAGGGCTGGAACGTGGCAATGGGCGCTTCCGGTACCATAAAAGCCGCCCATGAAGTGTTAATGGAAATGGGCGAGAAAGACGGGATAATTACCCCGGAACGTCTGGAAAAACTGGTAAAAGAAGTTTTACGGCACCGTAATTTCGCATCGCTGAGTTTACCAGGTCTTTCCGAAGAGCGGAAAACAGTCTTCGTTCCTGGACTGGCGATTTTATGCGGTGTGTTTGATGCTTTAGCCATCCGTGAACTGCGCCTTTCTGACGGGGCGTTACGCGAAGGCGTACTGTATGAAATGGAAGGACGTTTCCGTCATCAGGATGTGCGTAGTCGCACTGCCAGCAGCCTCGCCAACCAGTATCACATCGACAGCGAACAGGCCCGACGGGTGCTGGATACCACTATGCAAATGTACGAACAGTGGCGGGAACAGCAACCGAAGCTGGCGCACCCACAACTGGAGGCGCTACTGCGATGGGCCGCCATGCTGCATGAGGTCGGGTTGAATATCAACCACAGCGGTTTGCATCGCCACTCCGCTTATATTCTGCAAAACAGCGACTTGCCGGGTTTTAATCAGGAACAGCAGCTGATGATGGCGACACTGGTGCGCTATCACCGTAAAGCGATTAAACTCGACGATCTGCCGCGCTTTACCTTGTTTAAGAAGAAACAGTTCCTGCCACTGATTCAGCTATTGCGCCTTGGCGTATTACTCAATAATCAACGTCAGGCAACCACCACACCGCCAACATTGACGCTGATTACTGATGACAGTCACTGGACACTGCGTTTCCCGCATGACTGGTTTAGTCAGAATGCGCTGGTACTGCTTGATCTGGAAAAGGAGCAAGAATACTGGGAAGGCGTGGCTGGCTGGCGGTTGAAAATTGAAGAAGAAAGTACACCAGAAATCGCCGCTTAATGCTTTGCGGGCCGACGAGAAATGTCGGCCCGCATTATTCAGGCACTTTCGCGAATGGGTTCGATTTCATTCAGCGTATCAATTAACGGTTGCGGCTTACCAATAAGATAACCCTGCATATAATCGATCCCCAAAGAGAGCACCGCCTCGCGGATCTCTTCGTTTTCAACGTACTCTGCCACTACCCGCATTTTCTTCATTCGCGCCAGGTGGCAAATCGACGCCACTATCTGATAATCCAGACTATTTGACACAATATTGCGGATAAAACTGCCGTCAATTTTAAGCAGATCGGCATTCACATTTTTAAGCCGCGCATAGCTGGCGTAGCCGGTGCCGAAATCATCAATCGCAATCTGGCAGCCTAATTCCTGAAGATGCTGCAAGGTGATTTGCGCCTGCTTAACATTGGTCAGAGCATTACTTTCGGTGACTTCAAAAATAAGTTGCCACGCTTCAATCTGATATTTAGCCAGCAGCTGACTGACTTCAACAGGAAAACGAGCCTTACATACCGAGGTTGGAGACAGATTAATAGCAAAACGGTGAGCGGGCATCTTCGCTCTGTTTTCAGCCATAAATTGCAGCGTATGCTCAATGACCCACATGTCGATACTCGACGATAAACCAAATTCGTGCGCGACCGGTAAGAAGCTATCGGGGCTGATCAGTTCATCATTCTCACCTTTCATGCGCAGAAGAATTTCATGGTAGACATCACCACGCATACCGGTAATCGGCTGAGCCATCAGGAAAAAATGGTTGTGTTCCAGCGCCCGCTGTAGCCGATTCATCATCGCGACTTTATCTTTCAATTCGCGTTGCAAATACATTGCTCCGCGACGCTGCATATTTTCCGGGGCGTTGGTCACGATGGAAAGTTCGGCCACCGTATTTAGCTCTCCCAGCAGCAGGTAGATATGATTCACTGGCGAGCGCACATAGCAGTAACTGACGCCAATCTGCGGTTGCATCGGCATTCCATCCCAAAAGAAACGAAATTGCTTGAGATGGCTATCCAGTGCGGTAATGCGCTCCTGGTGCGATTCTGTATTCAGCCGCAGCGCGAGATCGTTACCCGAAAGCTGATAAACATCTTCACCCGGTTCCAGCAAGGGTGACAGCCAGTGAGAAAGTTTTTGCTTGTATTGAATCCGCAGCATGATGCCATAATTCTTAACCAGCATTTCCATGCCAGGGATGCGTAAATAACAAAGCGCAGACCAGGGGGCATCACGTAACGCGCGATTCAGGGCGCGAACATTTGGCAGATGAACCACCGGGTCCACATACGCAAGCCGCTGAATGCGTCTGACTACCGCTCGCTGACGGGTTGCCAGTACAGCCATATAATTGACAATAAAAGAGAATACCAGATAACTGGAGGAGGTTATGGTCAGCTGCGTGGTATAGCCAGGATAAATGGGAATGTAATTTTGATAGCTGTGGATGCTGATCATCAACACGACCGCCCAGAGCAATGAAATCAGCTTATAACCATAACGCATCGCTCCCCACATCATCAGGGGCAGCAATAATGACAAGGTGTAATTGGTGCTAAAAATCGTGCTTTTTTCATTTAACGGCATGCATAACAGCAACAATAAGGCACCTAATGCCAGTAGCCAGATTGCGAACTCTTTTTTGGTAACTTTGGCATCAACCTGCTGTTTTAATTGCGAATAATAGCTACGTAAATAAAACGGATTTCGCACCACCCGAATGATGAAGTAGCACAGCGGGACACCAATCAGATTACCCACCAGCAAGGCCTGATAATTGATTAAGGTCCCGAGGTTAAAGGGCATGACGCCGACCAGATTTTCTCTGCTCGCCAGTAACCCTACAAACGCAGCAAACTGGAAAAGTATCAGAAACAGCGTTGCAGGAAATACAATCTGCCAGAATAGTCGCTGGGAAATTAAACGGCTATCACCATGTGAAACGTTGTTACGCCGGGGGGTAAAAACCCTGTAACCGCCCCAACAGAGAATGATAATGATAATAAAATTAGCCGTTAATGAGAGCGTTTCGTAAAAACCCAGCTCTGCATATTTGCGGACAAAAATCCCTAAGGCGATCCCTGGCAATGCCGCCCAGCTGAAAAACATCATCATGCTGATCATCAGTGCCAGTGGCAGATAAAAGAGAAAAACTTCACCGGAAGAAATATGCGCGAAAGTATTAATGTGGGCGAAAATGGGCAAGATTAAAGAAGGCAGGAACAGCGGAAGCCCCCACCATTTATCACGTATTTTTATATAAGTTGCATTCAGTTTCATAGATGCTCAGCAGAACCCCCCACATCCTGAAGGAGGTGTATTCAGACAGGCATCCCACCTGACTTCGAATGATGATTATTCATCACTATAGATGAGCAATGATTCTAAGTGTCATATGAAAGTTCCAATTGATATATATCAAACAAAATAACCCTGATTAATGAATTATTACGTTTATCATGTTAACTCATCATTATTACATCATCATTGTAAATAATTAAATTAACTTCCATAACATTAAAATATGTATCCACTGACGCTTTTTTACATAACGAAGAATTGACCATTTTGTCCTGTTGTGCCTTAATGTAAGTACCGTCCACGGCGTGGGACATACTTCAAGGAACCTTTTGTGAGTCAGGCAACCAGTATGCGAAAACGACACCGATTTAACAGTCGCATGACCCGTATCGTACTGCTCATCAGCTTTATCTTCTTCTTTGGCCGTTTTATCTACTCGTCCGTCGGTGCCTGGCAGCACCATCAGAGCAAAAAAGAAGCTCAGCAATCCACACTCTCCGTCGAATCACCGGTACAACGTTAGCGGTTACCTTCTCCACTCTCACAGAACATAACGGCACCTCGCTGTCGGATGCTTTTGCTCTTTGAGATTATCAAAGCGGCAGATATTCTTTCATCTTAAATTTTACGTCTTTGTTCTGACTGAAGTTCATCCTGTTCGGCTGCGAAATAAATACATCATTAATACATATGTTGTGATGATGTATTTTTATAAATTATTTCCCATATGAATTTTAATAAATTTAATCTATTCCTTTATACGCAATACATTTACTTTCCTCTTTTGATGATCTTAAATGTCTTATTTTTCGTAATGTGTATAACAAGGAATAGTGATGAAATTAAAAAAATGTCTTCTGCCTGTGGCAATGTTAGCGTCATTCACTCTGGCAGGATGCCAGTCAAATGCTGATGATCATGCCGCCGATGTTTATCAAACCGATCAACTGAATACCAAACAAGAAACTAAAACCGTTAATATTATTTCCATTCTTCCCGCAAAAGTTGCCGTAGACAACGCCCAAAATAAACGGAACGCACAAGCCTTCGGCGCGCTTATTGGCGCTGTCGCTGGCGGTGTTATCGGCCACAACGTCGGGTCTGGCAGCAATTCCGGAACGACAGCAGGTGCAGTTGGCGGCGGAGCTGTTGGCGCAGCAGCGGGTTCTATGGTGAATGATAAAACCTTAGTGGAAGGTGTTTCTTTAACATATAAGGAAGGCACCAAAGTGTATACCTCCACCCAGGTGGGTAAAGAGTGCCAGTTTACGACAGGTTTAGCCGTTGTTATTACCACGACGTATAACGAAACGCGTATTCAGCCAAATACCAAATGTCCTGAAAAGAGCTAATAATCAGGAGGAGTCATGAAGAAAGTTTTTCTTTGCGCCATCTTAGCCTCCTTAAGCTATCCGGCTATCGCCTCATCATTGCAGGATCAACTCTCGGCTGTCGCAGAAGCGGAACAGCAAGGTAAAAATGAAGAGCAAAGGCAGCATGACGAATGGGTCGCGGAGCGCAACAGGGAAATCCAGCAAGAGAAGCAACGTCGCGCAAACGCCCAGGCCGCGGCTAATAAAAGAGCGGCAACGGCAGCAGCGAATAAGAAAGCTCGTCAGGATAAACTGGACGCCGAAGCCACTGCGGACAAAAAACGCGATCAAAGTTATGAAGATGAGCTACGTAGCTTAGAGATTCAGAAGCAAAAACTGGCGCTGGCGAAAGAAGAAGCCCGCGTTAAGCGAGAAAACGAATTTATCGATCAGGAACTGAAGCACAAAGCTGCGCAAACCGATGTGGTGCAATCTGAAGCTGACGCAAACAGGAATATGACTGAAGGCGGTCGCGATCTGATGAAAAGCGTGGGCAAAGCAGAAGAGAATAAATCAGATAGCTGGTTTAATTAATCGATGTTAGTAACTTCAATCCTATGATTCGTGAGTATAAAAAACCCTCTGTAGTAACAGAGGGTTTTGTTCATTCATAGTGCAGAGTCAAATCATTCCCACTCAATAGTCGCTGGTGGCTTGCCGCTGATGTCATACACCACGCGGGAAATACCATTCACTTCATTGATAATGCGGTTGGAAACGCGACCGAGGAAATCGTACGGCAGATGTGCCCAGTGTGCGGTCATAAAGTCGATGGTTTCGACAGCACGCAGAGAGACAACCCAGTCATACTTACGACCATCGCCCATTACGCCAACGGAACGTACTGGCAGGAAGACGGTGAACGCCTGGCTGACTTTGTCGTACAGGTCCGCTTTACGCAGTTCTTCAATGAAGATGGCGTCAGCACGGCGCAGCAGGTCACAATACTCTTTCTTCACTTCCCCCAGAACACGAACTCCAAGGCCTGGTCCCGGGAACGGGTGACGGTACAACATGTCATACGGTAGGCCCAGCTCCAGACCAATCTTACGCACTTCGTCTTTGAACAGCTCTTTCAGCGGTTCAACCAGGCCCATCTTCATCTCTTTCGGCAGCCCACCCACGTTGTGGTGAGATTTGATGACGTGCGCTTTACCGGTTGCAGACGCCGCAGATTCGATAACGTCAGGGTAGATGGTGCCCTGCGCCAGCCACTTCACGTCTTCCAGTTTCAGCGCTTCTTCATCGAATACTTCAACGAAAACGCGACCGATGATTTTACGTTTTGCTTCCGGATCATTTTCGCCAGCCAGCGCTGACAAGAAGCGATCTTCTGCCGGTACGTGAACAATATTCAGACCAAAGTGATCGCCAAACATATCCAGAACCTGCTCTGCTTCGTTGAGACGCAGCAGGCCGTTGTCGACGAATACGCAAGTCAGGTTTTTACCGATAGCGCGGTGCAACAGCATTGCGGTTACGGAGGAATCCACGCCACCAGAGAGGCCGAGGATGACTTTATCGTCGCCTACCTGCTCGCGGATGCGAGCTACAGCGTCGTCGATAATTTTCGCTGGCGTCCACAGGGCTTCACACTGGCAGATATCACGCACAAAACGCTCCAGCATGCGCATACCCTGGCGGGTGTGAGTCACTTCCGGGTGGAACTGTACGCCATAGAAGCGTTTTTCTTCGTTGGCCATGATGGCAAACGGGCAGCTTTCGGTGCTGGCTACAGTGACGAAGTCGGACGGGATAGCGGTAACTTTATCGCCGTGGCTCATCCAGACGTCCAGCAGCGGTTTACCATCTGCGGTCAGCGCATCTTCGATACCGCGAACCAGTGCGCTGTCGTTTACGACTTCAACCTGCGCGTAGCCAAATTCACGTTCATTAGAAGCCTCAACGTGACCGCCCAACTGCATCGCCATGGTCTGCATACCATAGCAAACGCCGAATACCGGTACGCCTGCTTCAAAGACATACTGCGGCGCACGCGGGCTGTTTTCTTCAGTAGTACTTTCCGGGCCGCCGGAAAGAATAATGCCGCTTGGATTGAAGTCACGAATTTGTGCTTCTGTCACATCCCACGCCCACAGTTCGCAGTAAACGCCCAGCTCACGCACGCGGCGCGCAACCAGTTGAGTATACTGGGAACCGAAGTCCAGAATGAGGATGCGATGCTTATGAATGTTTTCCGTCATTGACGCTTATTCCGAGGCAAGTGAAACAGATAATATAAATCGCCCGACATGAAGTCGGGCGAAGAGAATCAGGAGCCCAGACGGTAGTTCGGGGACTCTTTAGTAATGGTCACGTCGTGAACGTGGCTTTCCTGAATGCCCGCACCGCTGATACGTACAAACTCCGCTTTAGTACGCAGTTCGTCGATAGTACCACAGCCGGTCAGGCCCATACAGGAACGCAGGCCGCCCATCTGCTGGTGAATGATCTCTTTCAGGCGACCTTTATAGGCTACGCGGCCTTCGATACCTTCCGGCACCAGTTTGTCGGCAGCGTTGTCGCTCTGGAAGTAACGGTCAGAAGAACCTTTGGACATCGCGCCCAGGGAACCCATACCACGGTAAGATTTGTAAGAACGGCCCTGGTAGAGTTCGATTTCACCCGGAGATTCTTCAGTACCTGCCAGCATGGAACCTACCATCACCGCGCTTGCGCCAGCGGCGATAGCTTTAGCGATATCGCCTGAGAAACGGATACCGCCGTCAGCGATAACCGGAATGCCGGTACCTTCCAGGGCTTCTACTGCATCAGCAACGGCGGTGATCTGCGGAACACCGACACCAGTCACGATACGCGTCGTACAGATAGAACCAGGGCCGATACCCACTTTAACGGCACTGCAACCGGCTTCTGCCAGCGCGCGGGCACCTGCAGCAGTTGCCACGTTGCCGCCGATGATTTGCAGGTCAGGATATTTAGCGCGAGTTTCACGGATACGCTGCAGAACACCTTCAGAGTGACCGTGAGAGGAGTCGATCAGCAGAACGTCAACGCCTGCGGCAACCAGCGCATCAACACGCTCTTCGTTACCAGCGCCCGCGCCAACCGCTGCACCTACACGCAGACGGCCTTGTTCGTCTTTACACGCGTTCGGTTTACGTTCCGCTTTCTGGAAGTCCTTCACAGTGATCATGCCGATCAGGTGGAATTCATCATCAACCACCAGCGCTTTTTCAACGCGTTTTTCGTGCATTTTTGCCAGCACCACTTCACGGGCTTCGCCTTCACGCACGGTTACCAGACGCTCTTTCGGCGTCATGTAAACGCTAACCGGCTGGCTCAAGTCGGTCACAAAACGCACGTCACGACCGGTGATAATGCCGACCAGTTCGTTTTCTTCGGTAACAACCGGGTAGCCAGCAAAGCCGTTACGCTCGGTCAGTTCTTTCACTTCACGCAGCGTCGTGGTTGGCAGTACGGTCTGCGGATCGGTTACCACGCCAGATTCGTGTTTTTTCACACGGCGAACTTCTTCTGCCTGGCGTTCAATGGACATGTTTTTGTGGATAAAGCCGATACCGCCTTCCTGAGCCAGAGCAATAGCCAGGCGCGCTTCCGTTACGGTATCCATTGCTGCGGAAAGCATAGGGATATTCAGACGAATAGTTTTCGTCAGCTGAGTGCTGAGGTCAGCAGTATTCGGCAGAACGGTAGAATGAGCAGGAACGAGGAGAACGTCGTCAAACGTCAGAGCTTCTTTAGCGATACGTAGCATGGGCAATATCTCGACCAGAGTGGTTAATAAATATTGCCGCGGCATTATACAGAGCGTAACCGATTGCATCTACCCCTTTTTGCAAAAAATGCTTGCTATCCCCGGAGGGCGGGTTACTATCGACTGAATAACCTGCTGATTTAGAATTTGATCTCGCTCACATGTTACCTTCTCAATCCCCTGCAATTTTTACCGTTAGCCGCCTGAATCAAACGGTTCGTCTGCTGCTTGAGCATGAGATGGGGCAGGTGTGGATCAGCGGCGAAATCTCTAATTTTACACAACCAGCCTCCGGTCACTGGTACTTTACGCTTAAAGACGATACCGCGCAGGTGCGCTGTGCGATGTTCCGCAACAGCAACCGCCGGGTCACCTTCCGCCCACAGCACGGGCAACAGGTTTTAGTTCGCGCCAATATTACACTCTACGAGCCGCGCGGCGATTATCAAATTATCGTCGAAAGTATGCAGCCGGCCGGTGAAGGATTGCTGCAACAGAAGTACGAACAGCTTAAAGCGAAGTTGCAGGCTGAAGGTTTGTTCGAGCTGCAATACAAAAAATCACTCCCCTCCCCTGCGCATTGCGTTGGTGTGATCACCTCAAAAACCGGTGCTGCGCTACATGATATTTTGCATGTGTTAAAACGTCGCGATCCTTCTCTGCCGGTGATCATCTACTCCACCGCCGTACAGGGGGATGATGCGCCGGGGCAAATCGTTCGTGCCATTGAACTGGCGAATAAGCGCAACGAGTGTGACGTGTTGATCGTTGGCCGTGGCGGTGGTTCGCTGGAAGATTTATGGAGTTTTAATGATGAGCGTGTGGCGCGGGCGATTTTTGCCAGTCGCATTCCGATAGTCAGCGCCGTCGGGCATGAAACCGATGTGACAATTGCTGACTTTGTTGCTGATCTACGTGCGCCAACGCCGTCAGCCGCCGCTGAAGTGGTGAGCCGTAATCAGCAAGAATTGCTACGTCAGGTGCAATCGACCCGTCAACGGCTGGAGATGGCGATGGACTATTATCTCGCCAATCGCACGCGGCGCTTTACGCAGATCCATCACCGATTACAGCAACAGCATCCGCAGCTCCGGCTGGCACGCCAGCAAACTATGCTCGAACGTCTGCAAAAGCGGATGAGCTTTGCGCTGGAGAATCAGCTTAAACGCGCGGGTCAGCAACAGCAGCGATTAACACGGCAACTCGTCCAGCAAAATCCGCAGTCGCGTATTCATCGCGCGCAAACGCGCATTCAGCAACTGGAATATCGTTTAGCAGAAACCCTGCGCGCACAGCTTAGCGCCACGCGTGAACGTTTCGGTAATGCAGTAACACACCTCGAAGCCGTAAGCCCACTGTCAACGCTGGCGCGCGGTTATAGCGTCACCAGCGCCGCTGATGGCGCGGTGTTAAAACAGGTTAAGCAAGTGAAAGTGGGTGAGACACTGACCACACGACTGGGAGATGGTGTGGTGATTAGTGAAGTCAGCGCCGTAACAAAAACCCGCAAATCACGTAAAAAAACGTCTAATCCGTAGACCGGATAAGAGGCGCCAGCATCGCATCCGGCAATAACTCCCAGGCTACGCCAGATCCGCCATGCTGGTTACTGGAAGCAGGTCACCAGACCCGGTTTATTTATTAGCGTGATACTACAATCCTGTGCTCCAGTACCTTCGTCCATCCCACACTGTTGAGAGGACAAATAAGGAAAACTGGGTGAAGACGGCCATCCCAGTGAATTAAAAACAGTATGCAACAACTCTAATTCATTGTATGTCGGTGCATTTTCTATGCTGCCACACTGCCTTGCGATATCCCATTTACTGGCATCAATGATATGTGCAGAAGCCCAGTTTTCGTAGTTAATAATCGGTGAGGATACGGGATTAGCCCCGGACGGCAATTCCGTCGTTAACAACGGTCGATGTAGCGATTTACTATTCACCACTACCGTGTCTGCCATATGTCCCCAAAAGTGCGCCGAGGAAACATTTGGGCTGGTTGGTACCGTAAAAATAGCGTCCAGCGTGTCTGTCGCGGAAGCGTAATTAGCCAGAGTAACCGTCAGTGGCGTTTTATAACCAGGGGTATTATCCTGGCGGAGCGAAAAACTTGCCGTCCCATCCGCGCCTGTCATGCCACTAATGGTATTACCGCTTTCACTCAGCGTAACAGCCGAACCTGATAACGGCTGAACGACGAGATCGTCCATCGCCACTACATTGCCATACAACGTTGCCCCAGCGTTACGCGGCGATGCCTCACCACGTTTCAAAGTAAATTCAACATTCGGCACCGTATTCCCGGCGCTGTCTTTCACCGTCACGGTAACGGACATGGCTTCGCCTTTTTTCACTTTCGCCGCCTGAGTGGCTGCATCAAACGCTGTTGAGGTAAGTGTGACGCTGGAAACCGTTGAACGCGCGTTAGCCAGGCAAGGCTGAAATGATTTTGTTGAACCCGTATACAGCGTGCCATTTCTCAAATCAACCGACTGGTCTTTACCATCGGCGGATTTATCCTCTGCCCACCAGGTGTAATACGCAGGCCAGCCAGTTTCAGTGACAAACGTGTTATTCGGATAACGCGCAGACAACGAACTTAAATCATTGAATAGTGGCTGCCTTGCTACTTCACAAGGGCTCACACTCGCATCTGATTTCTGTGTTGGGGTAAAGTACGGCCAGTCTTCATTATTGTTATTGATCTTGCCGACGCCAGAAGTCGATGTCAGTTCACTCCACAATTTCGGGCGTTCAAATACCGCACCATTCACTGCCGTCAAGGTTGCTGGCATATGCCCCCAGTAGTTAGCCTTCGCAGAATCCGGGCTGGTCACTACCGTGAATATCAGGTCCTGATTAGCCGTAACCTGCGGATTTCGCGCCAATGAAGCTGTAAACGGCGTTACCAGACCAACGGTGTTATTTTGGGTAACGTTGAACGTTATCGTGCCATCACTGCCGGTGAAGCCGCTCCATGCCGACGTATTCTGGTTGAAGGAGATACGCGCCGATGTCGGGGTGACTTCATCTAAAATGAGATCATCTACGGTATTGGAGGATACAGAGATCCCTGAACGGCTTTTCGCCTGCACGCGCTTGAGCGTAACACCTTCGCCGCCAACAGGATTACCATTGGCATCTTTGATCGTCACCACGATGGGAAGCATCTCACCTTTTTTCACAGATGACGTGGGGGTACCACCATTGCTGGCAGTTCGGCCCTCATCATAGGCAGTCGATGACAGCGTAAGGCTTGCTGGTGCCGAATGTGGCTGCGTCAGACAGAGCATTAAAGCGTATCCATTAATAGTCGTCGTCGATTGTCCCGTTTTCAAATTAATGACGCCGTAATACCACGTCAACGCGTCAGTGGTGCTCATTTCATAAGTCCACCAATTTCCACTTCCGGCAGTTATAGGCAACCCCAAATCTGTCAGTATTGTCCCGCCTGGATGATCATTATATAGCCCCTGTAACTCATTGAGACGCGGCTGATACTCAACCGGGCAATCCGGCGTAACTTTATTGGTATAAAAAAGGTATGACCACGACTCATTATTATTACTTACCGAGGACCCCAAGGTCGCTTCTGCTGCCAGTAGCGGTCGTTTAAAGGTCACCCCCGCCCTACTGGTAAACGTGTCGGGCATATGACCCCAGTATTTTGCTTTCGGTGAGTTCGGACTGGTTATCACAGTGAAAATAACATCCATCGTGGCACTTTTTGTGGTGTCGCGCATCAATGTTGCAGTGAGCGGAGTTGCCAGCCCATAAGTCTCGTTTTGCGTCACATCAAAAGTCGCTTTACCATCACTTCCTGTCGTCAGAAGTGCCTGTGCCCCATTATTATAGAGTGACATGTTTACTCCGGCAGGGGTGACCGGCACGATAGTAAGATCATCATACGTAGAATCTAGCCTGTTTTTTGCACGATCCAACGCAGTCCCGCGTATGAGATTAAAGTTTGCGCCTGGCAACAGATTTCCTCCGCTATCCCGCACAATCACCGTCATCCGGATCGCCGTACCTTTCGCCGCCGTTGCACTAGGGCGACCATCGTTGCTGGCCGTTTTCTCCGCATCCAGTGCCGTGGAGGTCATCTCTATAGAAGCTGCCACTGCATGAGGGTTTACCAGACAGGACACAAATGCCACGGTGTTTGATAATGCCCTGGAGCTTGATCCATTCGATAAATTAATAGACTGATCGTACCAGACGTTCGCGTAGGCAATTTTATCGTAAGCCCACCAGGTGTTAGTCAGCGGAAGGCCTAAATCGGTCCCTATCGCACCATTAGGATGTTCACTGTATAACTCTTGAAATTCGCTTAATAACGGTTGATAAGGTTCGCCGCAGTCTGATTTGCTGACATCATTTTTTGCTGCCGTATTCAAAGAAAGCCATGATTCATTATTAGCCATGGTTGACTGCCCCGCTGGATGCTCGGCAGTAAGCAATGGCCGCTTAAAGGCAATTCCCGACCGGGTAGTAAACGTTTCAGGCATATGCCCCCAGTAACTTGCCAGTGGCGTATCCGGGCTGGTTATGACGGTAAACATGACCGGTAATTTGTTGGATTCTATCGTCAGCTGATACAACTGGGCGTACATATTGGTTACCAGGCCCATAGAATCATCTTGTTTTACCGTAAAGGAGGTAGTCCCGTCCGCGCCAGTCACCCCATAAAGCAGGCTTGAAGAACTATTCATCCTCGCAGAAGCGCCTGCCGCGTTAATTACCGTAATCGACTTATTTATCATCTCGGCATTTTGACGGTTCTTCGAGCCTTCACGTCTGAGAATAAAGGGGACATTGGGCACGCTATTTCCCTGCGCATTTTTAGTCACCACGCGAATCACCGCGTCTTCGCCTTTTTTCACTTTCAACGCACTCAAGGTGTCGTCAACTTTGACAAATTGCGCCGTATCATTCGCCTCAACAATGATCTGACTGGCAACGGCGACAGGCGTGGTCCGGCAGCTCAGTAATGCACCACCAGATGAGGGCATCTGCGTTTCATCTCCTGTCTTCAGCGAAACGACATCATACGTAAAGGTTTGAGTGAACGTATCTGCAACGGTATTCGAGATATAGAACCTCGACACTGGCCAGCCAATAGCATCATGTAATGCGCTACTCCCCTGGTGCGCATAAATGGCCCTAAGTTCATTGTCAGTTGGAACATACTCCGCGCCACAACCATTTATCGAGGTATCGTTAGCCTGGCCCGACGGGAACGTAGACCAGGCCTCCCCCTCTTCCACCAGGGTACCGATACTGGTGGTAGCACTATTCTCGTCCCTCAGCAAAGGCCTTCGATAAATAAGACCGTCATCGCCTGTCGCCGTTTCAGCCATATGCCCCCAGAATTTGGCTTTTGGCGAATCCGGGCTGGTAAGCACCGTAAAGACAACGGGAAGCGTCGATTTAGTGCTGCTGGAGGAATCCAACGCTGCCGTGAGTTCTGTTTTTAGCCCGGTAGTCTGGTCTTGCTTCAATGTGAAAGTGGTGGTGCCATCAGCCCCCGTCACGCCATAAATAACCAGGGTCGTTGAAAGAAAATCATTTTGAGTATTTCCCCAGGCATCCGTTACCGCCAGTGAAGCAATCGACGTCGTAGTTGACACATTGGCCCTGTTCACGCTGGTGTTTCGTTTGAGGGTAAATGCGGTATTTCCCACAGGCTTACCCTGCGCATCTTTAGTGGTCACTCGTAATACGGCTTCTTCACCCTTTTTCACTTTGACAACATTATTCATACGGTCAAATTTTGTGAGGTCTGCAGCTTCAAGAACGATTTGGCTTGCCTTAACAATCGGCGTCGTCTGGCAGGTAAGCAGTTCTTTTGTGGCAGATGGAATTATCGAACTGGTGCCTGAACTGAGATTGACGGCCTTGAAGTCACGCTGTTCCAGGCTACTACTACCTGTCGTGCTGGAAAGGTAACTTGAGGCGACGGGCCAGCCCTGAACCGTTTTCATCGCATTTCCGCGGTTGGCTTCATACAATGACTCCAGCCCGGCCTGAGAGGGAACATATTCACTACCACAACCATTAGAGGATGTGCTTATAGCCTGAGCTTGGGTAAATTGCGCCCAGTCTTCATTATCTTCCGCAATCGCTGTTCGACCCGACGTACTGGATAACTCTTTCAACAATAATGGGCGTTTAAAGACCGCTCCATCTGCAGCCGTCACTGTTTCAGGCATATGCCCCCACATTTTCGCCTTATCGCTGTCCGGACTGGTTACAACGGTAAAAATGGTATCGAGGGTCGCTTTTTTCGTTGTATCTGAATAGAGCCTAGCGGTCAGCGACGTTTTCGTGCCATGGGTATCCGGGCGGGTAATAGTGAGAATTTTAGTTCCGTCGCTGCCGGTCATGGCGCTGTATGCTGCAGCGGTATTATTAAGCGAAGTTTCGTCCGCCAGGCCACCATTGACCACAACCGGCGCAACCAGCGCATCACTGCTACCAGCAACGTGTTTTTCCTCTGAGCGGGTATAACCATCGCCACGTTTCAGGGTAAAGGGTATATCACCCAATGGATTGCCCTGCGCATCTTTTACCGTCACCTTTACCTGTAGCGTTTCGCCTTTTTTCAGCTTCGCCGCATTTGCAGCCGCGTTCCACTGCGCCGGATCTACCACTTCCAGCGTAATGCTGCTGGCAGGATTGTTAGCCGTCGTCAGGCAACTGACATAAACCGCCGTGCTACCGCCAACGGTCCGCGCCCCATCGTTGAGGGCTATGGTGTAATAATGCGGTACCTGATCTGCGGGCGAACTGCTCCAGTAGGGCTGACGCTGCGTTGGCCAGCCGTGTACTGTCTGTACACCGTTACCGTTATTGGCATCATAGAGCGCGCTAAGCTGAGAACGGCGTGGGAGCATATTGGCGCCACAGCCACCTTTACTGGTGCTGGAGGCGTTGGCCTGGCTGACTCGCGACCAGACTTCGTTATTTTCCGTTAATGTGCCGTCCGGACTGAACACTTCCGCAGCCAGTCGGGGTCGGGCAAAGGTTAAAGCATCGACGGTAATCGTCTCATCCATATGCCCCCACATCTGCGCGCCAACCGCATCCGGACTGGTGAGCGTAGTGAAAATCACATTGTAATTAACAGTATTGGGAATATAGGAGTTCACAGGCACAATATTTAGCGGCGTCGATAAGCCCACACCTTGCGATTGCTTAATTTCCACAGTCGCAAAACCCTGCGCATCCGTAGTACCGGCATAGACTAAAGACGGTTGCGATGTTCCGTAGAGTGTGCCATTCATCTCGATTGCGCCGCGGGTTGGATCATCAAAACCTGTAGTCTGCCCCTGACGATTTTTCCCCATATCTTTAGTGATGGTGAACGCGGTATACGGCACGGGTGCATTATTCAAGGCATTAAAGGTGCGTACCGTCATGGTGATCGTGTCACCCACTTTGGCCTGCGCTCTGCTGCCTGCGGAAACATCACGATCGGTGGTCGCGGCAATCTTGGCGACCATCTCATTGCCCGAACAAGAGAGATAGTTTTGCTTAAAGCCGGAATAGGTGTCGATGTTGCCCGTGGCCAGGTTTACCGACGCGTGCGACGTCTCTTCCACCGCACTAAGATACGCTTTTTGCAACGTTGGCCAGCCATATTCGGTGCCGATGGCATTGGCTGGATGAGCGGCAAACAAACTGTGCAATGAACTTTGGCTCGGAATATGACCTAAACCACACTCAGCCTGCATACTGCTATTCTGATCAAACAGCGCCCAGTCTTCGTTATTTTCCCGCACCGATCCCAGTTCGTTGTCGGTTTCATCCGCCAGCCGTGGGCGTTTAAAGATATTGTTCGCTTCAATAATGCCCAACATATGGCCCCACATCCGCGCTTTGTCGGTATCGGGGCTGGTGATCACCGTAAAAATAACGTCTTTCTCATCCGAGGCAGTAAAATCACTGCGCATTCTCGCGGTGATGTGAGTTTTCACCCCCACGCCGCCTGGCTGGGTCAGCGTCAGAGTGGCCTCTCCGTTAGCATCAGTGATCCCTTCATAGGTATGGGCGTCAACTTTGCGAACGTTACTGCCGCCATCAATTTGTACCGGATGCGTCTCCCACGCGGCGTCAGTTTGATTCTTACGGTTAATGCCGTCATCCAGATGCAGCGAAAAGTAGTAGTAAGCCAGCGGCTGATCGTTGTTCTTGCTATCGGTAATCGTCAGACGTAAAGAAGCCTCTTCCCCCACCTTTACTTTCATCGCTTTTATCGTCGAATCATAGCTGCCCGGCGTCAGTACCAGCTTCGGTTCAACATCGGGCGCTTCTTTATCGACACAGCTCACAATAAACGTCGTATCGTCCGGTTTTTGCGCTTCGCTGCGGTTCGAAACATCCGCCGCATGGTGCTGGCCGCTCATCCCCGCCAGTGATGACCAGTAGAAATTACCCTGCATCGGCCAACCAGCCACATCCTGCACTGACGTTGGCACCACCGTCGCCAGCGCACCGAACTGACGCATTCCGGGCAAAATGTCGCAATGTTTATCCGCGCCGCTCCAGGTAAAGGTGGACCAGGTTTCATTGTGATCGTTAACCGTACCGCCTTCATTATCGACTTCCGCCGCCAGTTTTGGTCGACTAAAAGTGTAATCACGGGCCTTCAGCGTATCGGGCATATGACCCCACATTGTAGCCTGCGGAACATCCGGGCTGGTGAGGACGGTAAAGATCACTGCCGTTTCACTGGCCTGAGCAATACCCGCGAGGCTCGCGACCAACGGCGTTTTTACACCAGGGCCGTTGGCCTGGGTGACCGTAACCGTGGCAACACCATTCGCATCGGTAGTACCACGATATTCCGTCGCGGTGGTGGTTAATTCGGTCGTGCCCAGTTTTACAGGCGCAGTATTGTTCACCACACCCTGGCGGTTTTCAGCATCTTTGCGTTTGATAACAAAAGGAATATTCCCCACAACATTACCGACGCAATCTTTGGTGGTGACCGTTAACGTGATACTGCCCCCAACCGTCATTTTCGCCGCACCTGAGGATTCGTCATAGCCCGCAGCGCTGACGGAAATAAGGTCACCCTGCGCGGGCGCAATCTTCAGCGTCACTTTCTGATCGGCGAGCGTCAGAACACTTTCATAGGGATAGCCCGTCGAGGTGAGTAAATATAACAGCGGCATGGTCTGCTGGGGATCAGGCTGCGCCCAGGCGACCAGCGAACGCCCGGCAAGTCCCTGTGCACAAAACGAGCGATCTGCGACTGGCTGTGGGTCCATTAAGGTGTCCGGCGTGGCGGCATCCGCCCAAACTAAAGATACAGCCGGTGGCGTTTGGTTTTCCCAACGTGGGGTGGCAATGATATCGCCTTCTCTGTCTTGCGGGTTGGTGACGAGCAATTTAGAGACGCTAACATCCGCGTTGAATTCACTCGGTTTAGCGGTAAACGCTACCTCATGCGTCTTTGTAGGATCCAGAAAGACACTGCCCTGGTAGACGGGTATGCTGGCGCTGTCGGCGGTGGGCACGGTACCGTTAAATTCGCCGACCGTATCTGAAGAGTCTTGCCATGCAGATTCTGCCCATGACCACCCAGGCAGCATTGCGCTTATCAGCAATGCGCATAACACAAGGATTTTATTCAGGGTCAGGGACATGACAGAAACTCCACCGGTTGTTAAACGGACGCTTGTCGCATCAACATATTTTGCTTAATCCGGGATTAAGCAAAATATGCGGAAACAGCATTCCCTTGCGGGAATGCTGCTGAGTACGCGTTATTTGTGTTTGTAAATAATGTGAAGTTTGTAACCCTGTACCCCGTCGCCGTTGGTCGGGATGGAAAGTGCCTCTTTTCCATCGCGCGCAGGGCCGTTAAGGTTGGTTCTGGCTTCGTCGTTGGTCGCAGGGATGACCAAATTGTTATTATCGAAGCTTGAGTTAACGATGCCACCCGAAGTGCCAAGCTGTTGGCTGCTGCCAGAAAGTACCCAACGGAAGTCATAATTGGCGGTGACGTCAGCATCGGTACCCGCATCAAACTTGCCATTTTTGTTCTCATCCGAGTACAGTTTGGCCACGTAGGTTTTGCCAAGTTCGATTGGTGTGCTACCGTTGATAAGGTTGATACTGGTACCATCAACAAAGATGGCGACTTTCAGGTTCTGGTTAACCACCGGCCCCGGTGCAACGTTATCGCTGTCGCTTCCGCCGCCGCTGGCAGTAGAAACGTCATAAAGATGCAGCGCAGTCCCGACGTTTGGCGTACCGGTCTGCGTGGTTGGCGTAATTTCAATACCGATATAGCGACCACGGTCGGCATCGGTAAGAGTGTAACTGGTCACCTTCGTTGCCAGCTCTTTTGGATCCCCCCCCTGCGCATCCTTGTAGCTCATCCAGCGGATAGTATCGATAGTTTTCGCGTTATCGCCCAATCCACCAAGATCCACGTCGCCTTCGGTATCACCAATTTCCCAACTTACGGTTAATTTATCACCCGAGTAAAGACGCTTGTCCGTTTCACTGCCTTGCGGGCGAGCGCCTTTTAGATCAGAAGTCAACGTTACACGGTCGGCATCTGTCGTAGCACTTCCCCCTTCCGAATAGAGCCACGGAATGGTCCCCTGGAAAATATTGGTTTCACCGCTGTCGACCCAGGCGCTGTCTTCAGCCAGCGCCACAGGTGCCACACAATAACCTGCCAGTGCCAGCGCTAATGCGATCCGGGTCAGACCGCGTCTTTTATCCTGCTTCATTGATGCTCTCCTTAATGAACCTTCAGCGACTGGCCGACTGGCCTTACGCCAATCTTATTTTTTGGTATACAGCACGCGTAAACCGTATCCCTGCAAGCCATCTCCCGCTTGTGCGCCATAGGTTTGCGCCGCTTCACGGTTAGTGGCCGGAATCACAATGTCCTCATTGGAAGTGTTCGCCTGTGCACCCACTTCACCATTGATGCTCTTGCCGGTAAATTCCCACTTGTAGTCGTACTGCACCATCTCTTCGTCAGTCAGTTTTTCGACCTGCTGGAAGACACCGTCTTTATTGTTGTCGCGCCATAAAACAAATCGATAAATGTTGTTGAGCGGCAACGGTTCTTTATCTTTACCTATCAGGTTGCTGGGTTTAGCCGCCCCCACACGATAGATAAAAGCATTTAGCCCACCAATTTCTGCCCCGAGGAAAGTGACATCCACATAGTTACTGTCATCGTAGGGCGCGGCTTTTGCTTTCCAGCGATAGGTGCCAGGTAAGGTACTGGAGAGGGTGACAGTGCCCTTTTCTTTATCTTGTTTGGCAATAAAAACGCAGGGGTTATCGGTCGAGCAGGGCTTGTTGGTTAACGTCACTCGTTTGTCCTGCGCGTCGTAAAGCTGAGGCGTAAGGTTATCTTCCGGCAACGCATCGCCGTTGCGGTCGGTGTTATCGCCAAAGCTGTCGGTTACATCGAGATCCATCACTACACCATCAACGCCATCTGCCTGTGCGCTGGCTTCGTGGCTGTGGTTGTTCTCTTCTGGCACGTTCGCGATGTTATTAACAATCAACTCTATTTTACGGTCCTGCTGAACGGTGATTTCCACCACGCCAGAGTTCTGTCGGTTGCCCTTTTCATCTTCCAGCGCCAGACGTACTCGCCAGGTATTGAGTTTTTCTTGTTCGGCTTGATCGGAACTGTACTGCCAGGCAGGCAGCACCAGGTTCCAGTGGTTATTGTTACCCTCTGTCAGAGTATTCTCTTTGATAACCGGCATCACCAGCGTGCGGGCGGCATTGTTTTTCGCCTGCCAGGAGGCCGCAACGATTTTGTAATGATGATTAATGAGTGCGTTAATGGTCCACTTACATTTTTCCAGACCGACGGCCGCTTCGGGAGTGTCCTTAATGACGCACTCAGGGTGCTCGTTGGTGGCATCCGCTTTCAACCACAGGGTGACATCAAGCGGATCTTTTTCTTTGTATTCCAGAACAATAAAGTTATTACGCTCAACGAAATCAAGACGGCTGCCCATCAGCGAGTGCGCCGCTTTCACTTTATCGCTATCCAATTGATCTTTTAGCGGAACGCCGAACTGATAATTAAGAGTGGCATTAATGCTGACATCACTGTTATCTCCGGTCCCCGCTTTATAGTCCGTCCCAACTGTCAGTAACGGCACTGGTTGATAATTCAGTCCAAGCGTTACCGCGTAGGGATCTTTCTCCAAATTATCCGTACCAAAAAGGGCGACTTCATCGCCGTAATATTGCTCGAAGACAATTTTGCCCCCCAGTTGCGGATAAGAAGGTAACCAGACTTCGGCACGAATATCCCAACCGCGCGCAGGGCGTTCTTCATAAAAGTCGAAATCTTCAGAGTCTTTCCAGTCAGAAAGTGGGTGATAATAGTTGCCTGAGAATTTTAAATAATCCGTCCAGGCTTCGGCGCCTAAACCTAAACGGCGATGTCCACGGGTAAAGTCATAATCATAAAATATATTTCCACCCAATAGATATTTATCAAAATTATACCTTACCCCAAGGCCAATATTCCCGATCGTACGATCTTCTTTTCGTTGCGCAGAAAATTGGCTGAAATAAACAGTGGTTTGATTATCGTACCAGGGAACAAAATAATCGATGGAACTGCCATCCAGATCGCCGCCCTGACCAATGGAGAGGTTCAAACGGACCTTACCGTAGGGAGAGAGTGTGTCTTCAATATAAGATTGTGCGGTTGAGGTGATTTGACTTTGCAGATAGCTTCTGGCCTGAGATTCCAGCGCCTCAGGGGTCAAGTTTTCAAACCCTTGCGTGGCGGAGTTGATGACGTAATCGGCTCCGCGCTCTTTCAGCGATTTACCCTTGTTGGTTTGTTCATCCTGTTGTGCTGCCTGGCTACCTAAATCAGGTAACGATTCGTTTTGCTTAACATTTATCTCTGGCGCCGCGAAAGCAGCACCAGAGATAAATGTTAGAATAATACAGCGTTTCCATCGCAGCATGCACTTTCCCTGTGACAATGATACAGTCAAAAATAAGCTTTAATATTGTATCCCTGATTATTCAGAAAGGCATGTCATAAAGAGTAAATATATTCTTAATTATTTAAATTAGTGATTTCACTCAAATACATTAGTTATTCCACTAATAACAGATTGTTTATCATTCATATATTAAATATAAATGATAAAACAATACATTCACATGATATTAAGCAATAATAAATTCAACGCGTTTTTTAGATATTAAACCGTGCCCATGTTGGCAGAAATAATCCACAGCACCACAAGCTTTTAACACTTGTAACGCCTGATGACACTCAGGGCAAAGTGCCTGGACGGTAAAGTCTTTGTCGCAAGTTGCACAGTGAGCAGTCTCGCCATTGCGTTCGAGAGGGGTTTTGCAGGTTGGACAGTTGAGTGCCATAAATACTCCTCGCGTGTTATTCGGCTTCCCTCTCCGTGTGGAAAGGGAAACCAGATAAGTGATTACTTACTTTTCTTGATATGCTTCATCAGACGCTTACGTTTACGCATCTGGGTTGGCGTCAGGGTGTTACGCTTGTTCGCATACGGGTTTTCCCCTTCTTTGAACTGAATACGAATCGGCGATCCCATTACGTCCAGCGATTTGCGGAAGTAGTTCATCAGGTAACGCTTGTAGGAATCAGGCAGGTCTTTCACCTGATTGCCGTGAATCACCACAATCGGCGGGTTATAACCCCCGGCGTGGGCGTATTTCAGCTTCACACGACGACCGCGTACCAGCGGTGGTTGGTGATCTTCAACAGCCATCGTCATGATGCGCGTCAGCATAGAGGTCCCCACACGACGGGTGGAGCTGTCATACGCTTCACGTACTGATTCAAACAAGTTACCAACACCACTGCCGTGCAAGGCAGAGATAAAGTGCACACGAGCAAAATCGATAAAGCCCAGACGGAAGTCCAGCGTCTCTTTCACCTGCTCTTTCACTTCCTGGCTCAGGCCGTCCCACTTGTTCACTACAATCACAAGTGAGCGCCCACTATTGAGAATAAAGCCCAGCAAGGAGAGATCCTGATCGGAAATACCTTCACGCGCATCAATCACCAACATCACCACGTTGGCATCTTCAATGGCCTGCAACGTTTTGATTACCGAGAATTTCTCTACCGCATCGGTGATTTTGCCGCGTTTACGTACGCCAGCGGTGTCAATGAGCACATACTCACGTCCGTCGCGTTCCATTGGAATGTAGATACTGTCACGCGTCGTGCCAGGCATGTCGTAAACAACAACGCGCTCTTCACCAAGAATACGGTTAGTGAGTGTAGACTTACCTACGTTCGGACGACCCACAATCGCCAGTTTGATCGGCAAACTTTGCGGGTCGAAGTCGTCTTCCTCTTCTTCTTCGCCGTTCTCTTCCGCTTCAAATTGCGCCCAGTATTCGGCGTCTTCGTCGACTTCTTCTTGCGGTGCGAGATCTTCCATCCACGGCAGCAGCACGTGCTCCAGCAGACTTAATACGCCACGACCGTGAGACGCGGCGATCGGGTAGATTTCACCTAAACCAAGCGCGTAGAAATCAACCACGGCCTGATCGGGATCCAGACCGTCAGTTTTGTTTGCCACCAGGAAGGTCGGTTTTTCACGGGAGCGCAGATGTTTAGCAATCGCTTCATCCGCCGGCATCAGGCCCGCGCGCGCATCCACCATAAACAGTACGACGTCCGCTTCTTCAATCGCCAGCAGCGACTGTTCCGCCATGCGGGTTTCTACACCGTCTTCAGTGCCATCAATCCCGCCGGTATCAATGCAGATAAACTCACGGCCTTCAATTTCCGCACGACCGTACTTACGGTCACGAGTCAGACCCGGGAAATCCGCAACCAGCGCATCTCGGGTGCGAGTTAGACGGTTAAATAACGTGGATTTTCCTACGTTAGGGCGCCCGACAAGCGCGACCACAGGTACCATGTTTAAAGCCTCATTTTTATAAATCATCAGACAACGCACGCTATATTCGTGTCGTTGTTAAAAACAGGAAAACGGCCCCTGTCCAGGAGCCGTTTTCAAAGTGAACGACAGAGACGATTAACGTGTAATAGAGTACACGGTTCCGTCTTTTGCCTGGATCAGCAGTTTGCCGTCAGCAGCAACCGGTTCAGTCTGGAAACCGGAACTATCAACTTTTTGCTGGGCAACGAAACGACCATCTTCGACGTTAATCCAGTGCAGATAACCTTCACTGTCGCCTACCACCAGGTTGCCATTATACAGCACCGGAGAAGTCAGCAGGCGATGCAGCAGATCGCTTTGTGTCCACAGCGTAACGCCGCCATCAATGGTCAACGCCATCACCCGGTCATTTTGATCGACCAGATAGATGCGATTGCCGTCGACGATGAAATCATTCACCGAACCCAGTTCGCGTTTCCACATAATCTGACCACTGCGCAGATCAAGCGCCGTCAGGTTACCATTATAGGCCAGCGCGAAAACAACACCGTTAACAACGACGGGAGTCGTGTCAACATCGCTCAGACGGTCAATTTCGGTAGAACCGGTCGCCTGGGAAATACGCTGCTGCCAAATCATCTGGCCCTGTTCCATCAGCACTGCGCTGACGCGACCATTATCGCCACCCACGACGGCCGCACCAAAAGCCGTTGCCGGCGCAGACTCGCCACGCAAAGAGAGCGAAGGCATATCGAGGTTAACTGTCCATTTGACAGCGCCGTCAGCTTCGTTCAGCGCTTGTAACTGACCGTTACTGGTGTGGATTAACACCAGACCGTCGCTGACCACCGGGCGCGAAAGTGCTTCACCCGCGACTTTAGTTTGCCATGCCACAGTACCATCGCTGGTATTCAGCGCGTAAACCTGCGCCTTTTCGGTGCCAATGTAGACATGCCCACCAGACACGGTCACGCCGCCAGAAAGTAATGCAGGATCTTTAGAGAACCAGCCATCTTTCTCGGCCAGGTTGACAGACCAGATTTCTTTGCCGTCATCCGCATTCAGCGCTTTTACTAAACCAGCGCGGTCCGCTGCATAGACAACGTTGTCCGCCAGTGCCGGATGAAGATTGGAATAGAAGTTGCCAATGCCGCTACCAACGGAAGTGCTCCACGCAGTAGTCGGCGTAAACTGGTTTTCAACGGTTGGCAATGGGGACATCTTTACCACATCTTCTTCGCTGTTAAACAGCGAACAGCCGCTTAAAAGGGTAACGGAAAGCAGTCCTGGCAGCAGTAATTTACGCAATTGCATCGGGTCCCTCTCAGATGGACAAATTATTAATTTTCATCTGCATCATTTCGCTCAGTGCCGGGGTAACATCGCTTTTCACGCCTGCTTCCCATGCACTACGCGCACCTTGCTTATCACCTTTGCTCAGCAATGCTTCACCACGCAGGTCGGCAACAATGGCAGCCCACCCTTCACCTTTGATAGCATCAAGGGTTTTTAGCGCGGCATCAGCCTGCTTGAGCTGTACCTGAACGCGAGCAAGACGCAGATTTATCACGGCTTTGAGATTTTCATCGCTCGTGTCTGCCAGCCCCTGTTGTAACTGGGCGGCAGCTTTCTCTAGTTCATTTTTGTCAACAAATTGCTGCGCAAGTTCCAAAGAAGCCAGCGCACCATAAGTATTTTTATTTTCAGCAGCAAATTTTTCCGCCGCTGGGATGCTATCCGGTTTGCCTTCGCTCACTGCGGTAACCGCATTTTGATAGGCAAGAGAAGCGGAGCGTGCAGAATCAACCTGATGGCTGTTCCAGTAGCGCCAGCCAATCAGTGCGCCAACGCCCAAAATCACCCCAACAGCCAGTGCTTTGCCATTTTCAGCAAAAAAGCGTTTAACCGCTTCAACCTGGTCGTTTTCGTTCTCGTAAATTTCCACGCTGTCCTTCTCCTTCCTTAACCCAGTAACGTGCGCAAATGCGCGGCTACGCTATCCTGCGCAACTGCAGTTTGCTCACCAGAGCGCAAATCCTTCACTACTGCTGTGCCGTTAGCCACTTCAGACTCACCCAGCACCACAGCAACGCGGGCACCCCATTTATCAGCACGGGCAAACTGTTTCTTAAAGTTGCCGCCGCCGTGGTTGGTCATCAGTTTCACGCCCGGTAATTCATCACGCAGACGCTCTGCTAATGCCATAGCCGCAGATTGTGTGTCAGCACCTGAAGCCACCAGGTATATATCGACAACAGGATCGGCTTTAAATTCCGGATTAACGGCCTGAACTAACAATACAAGACGTTCGAGGCCCATCGCAAAACCGACTGCCGGTGTTGCACGACCACCCAGTTGTTCCACCAGACCGTCATAACGACCACCTGCACACACGGTGCCCTGGGAACCGAGGCTGTTAGTCACCCACTCGAAAACGGTACGGTTATAGTAATCCAGACCGCGCACCAGACGCTGGTTTACGGTGTAAGCGATCCCCGCGCTCTCAAGCAGTTTGCACAGACCGGCAAAGTGCTCACGAGATTCCTCGTCCAGATAATCGCCTAATGCCGGAGCGTCGTTGAGAAGCGCCTGCACTTCCGGATTTTTTGAATCCAGTACGCGCAACGGGTTAGTGTACATGCGGCGTTTGCAGTCTTCGTCCAGCTTTTCTTTATGCTGCTCAAGGAATGCCACCAGCGCATCGCGGTAATTCGCACGAGCTTCCAGCGAACCGATAGAGTTCAGCTCAAGAGTTACGTGCTCGGAAATACCCAGCGCGCGCCACCAGCGGGCAGTGAGCATAATCAGTTCGGCGTCGATATCCGGACCTTGCAGACCGAAAACTTCGCAGCCCAACTGATGGAACTGACGATAACGCCCTTTCTGCGGACGCTCGTGACGGAACATAGGCCCGATATACCACAGACGCTGTTCCTGATTGTACAGAAGACCATGCTCGATGCCGGCGCGTACACAGCCCGCCGTCCCTTCAGGGCGCAGAGTCAGGCTGTCGCCATTGCGATCCTCAAAGGTGTACATCTCTTTTTCAACCACGTCGGTGACTTCACCAATCGCACGTTTGAATAGCGGGGTCTGCTCTACAATCGGCAAGCGGATTTCACTGTAACCGTAGCTGCCGAGCACGTTTTTCAGTGTGCCTTCAATGCGCTGCCAGATGGCCGTTTCGCCAGGCAGGTAATCGTTCATGCCGCGAATGGCTTGAATGTTTTTTGCCACGTTTATTCTCTTTCTGAATATAAAAATGAACCCTCAACGCTTCCCTCAATGTTTCGGGAGCCATGCGGGTTCAATCATACACGGGAAGCGAGGCGCTTCCCATCACGTTATTATTTTTCAACCTGCTGAACGTCAATTCGACGCGCTTCGTCCAGCTGACTGGCTTTCGCACGAATGCGCGCTTCCAGCTGATCGATCATATCGTTGTTGTCCAGACGGTCTTTGCGCACGCCATCTTCATAGAGGCCGCTTTTCTTGTTGCCGCCAGTGACGCCGAGTGTAGAAACCAGCGCCTCACCTGGGCCATTCACCACGCAGCCGATAATCGAAACGTCCATCGGAGTGATGATATCTTCCAGGCGTTGCTCCAGCGCGTTAACCGTACCGATAACATCAAATTCCTGACGCGAACAGGTCGGGCAGGCGATGAAGTTGATCCCGCGCGAACGGATGCGCAGCGATTTCAAAATATCGAAACCGACTTTGATCTCTTCGACCGGATCGGCCGCCAGCGATACGCGCAGCGTGTCGCCGATGCCTTCAGACAGCAGCAGACCTAAACCAATAGCGGATTTTACTGCCCCGCTACGCGCACCACCGGCTTCGGTGATCCCCAGATGCAGCGGCTGATCGATTTGTTTTGCCAGCAAACGATAAGACTCAACAGCGAGGAAGACGTCAGACGCTTTCACGCTGACTTTGAACTGATCGAAGTTCAGGCGATCGAGATGATCAACATGACGCATGGCAGATTCCAGCAACGCCTGCGGCGTCGGTTCGCCATACTTTTCTTGCAGATCTTTTTCCAACGATCCGGCATTAACGCCAATACGGATCGGAATGTTTTTATCGCGCGCACAGTCAACCACCATGCGAATACGCTCTTCATTACCGATATTGCCAGGGTTAATACGCAGACAATCGACGCCGTATTCCGCTACTTTCAGCGCAATGCGATAGTCGAAGTGGATGTCAGCCACCAGCGGCACGTTAACCTGCTGTTTGATGAGTTTGAACGCTTCTGCCGCGTCCATCGTCGGTACGGAGACACGGACGATATCAGCGCCAACACGTTCCAGCGCCTTGATTTGATTGACCGTTGCTTCGACGTCTGTCGTACGCGTATTGGTCATGGACTGTACGGCGATGGGAGCACCATCGCCAATCGGCACATTCCCAACGTAAATACGTGTTGATTTTCTACGTTGAATTGGAGCCTGGTTATGCATGAAAAATCTCCCGCGTTACCCGTCTGTTACTGCGCCGGTGATTGTTCGGCATTGAGGGTCAGACGCGCAACCTGGTTAGTTCTGATAAAACGACTCAGATCGACAGGTTTCCCTTGATACTGGATCTGTACTGCGGCTGGCGCACCAATTTTCAGTTTGTACGGTGCCTGGCCGGTTAAGTTCAAATTACCGTCTTTACGCTGCATACCGCTAAACAGTTTTTTACCGGTAGCATCGGTGACTTCCAGCCAGCAATCGGCAGTAAAGTTCATCACCAGCGCATTCGGGTCAACCGCCGGCGTGGTCACGCCAGCCTGATCGGTTGGCAACGGCGCAGCGCCATCTGGTGTTGTTGTTGCCGCTGGTGCCGGAGTCGCAGCGGTATCAACATTTGCCTGCGAAGGTGGAACAACCGCATTCTGTTGCGGATCAACAGCTGGTGCTGGCGCAGTTACGGCAGGTGTTTGCGTGTTGGTTGCGGTGGTATCCACAGGTGATGTCGGCGTGGTCGCCATAGCCTGATCTGTGGTTGTCGACGTATCTAACGGTACACTCTGGCTTTGATTATTATTCAGTTCCGCAGAAGATTGATCGGCCATAGTGGTGATCTCTTCCTGCTGAGCTTTGTGGTCTTGCCACCACCAGGCACCGCTCAGACCAATAACCACAAACAACACCAGCCAGGTGAAGGTCATCAGCCAGCCGTCACGTTTTTTGCGGCGTTTACCGAGGGAAAAACTCTGCATCGGCGCAACTTTTGCAGCCCGTAGTGGAGCCTGCTTTTCCAGCCCTGGCAGCAGTTCTTCTTCTGGAATATGTACCAGACGCGCATAAGAGCGGATATATCCGCGCAGGAATGTTGAAGCAAGATCGGCAGGTGCCTTATCTTCTTCAATGTCGCGTACCGTGGAAACCTTCAGGCAAAGTCGCTCGGCAACGGCCTGTTGACTAAGTCCTAGTTGTTCGCGAGCATTACGCAGGCGAGCGCCGGTAGTAAGTGCTTCATTTTGGTCGTGCGTGGCTTCAGTATTCATTCGCTGCAGGTACGTTTAAATGAGAATTGAGATGCCGGTGAACCATCATGCTCACCCACACCGCGAAACATCCGTTAAGTTAACCGTTATCATACAGTATAAGACCGTCTGTGTGCTCGTGACAAAGCCCACATTCACTAAGGCTAACTTACTGTTGCATCGTTACATACTGCCTTAAAGTCAGCAAAAACGCACCGTTAATATTGACCAGACAATTGCAACTTAATACTTCATTCATAAAAGATTACGCCACGGTACATAAAGTAACCGTGGCGTAATGGCTATCAGACCGCTTTAATATCGATGGCTTCACCCTGCATCCGTTTACGCAGGGTACGTTTCGTACGGTCGATAACATCGCCCGCCAACTGACCACAGGCAGCATCAATATCATCACCACGAGTTTTACGCACAATAGTGGTGAAACCGTAGCTCATCAGCACTTTTGAGAAACGGTCGATACGGCTGTTCGAACTGCGTCCATACGGCGCGCCAGGGAACGGGTTCCACGGGATCAGGTTGATCTTACACGGCGTATCTTTCAGTAGCTCCGCCAGTTGGTGCGCGTGTTCAGTGCCGTCGTTAACGTGGTCAAGCATCACGTATTCAATAGTGACTCGGCCCTGATTGGCGTTGGATTTCCCCAGATAACGGCGCACCGCAGCAAGGAACGTTTCGATATTGTACTTTTTGTTGATCGGCACAATTTCGTCACGAATTTCGTCGTTCGGCGCGTGCAGGGAGATAGCCAGCGCAACGTCGATCATATCGCCCAGTTTATCCAGCGCCGGAACCACACCGGAAGTGGAAAGCGTGACGCGACGTTTTGACAGGCCAAAACCGAAATCATCAAGCATGATTTCCATCGCCGGAACGACGTTGTTCAGGTTGAGCAGCGGCTCGCCCATACCCATCATCACGACGTTAGTGATTGGGCGCTGACCGGTGACTTTTGCTGCGCCGACAATTTTCGCCGCACGCCACACCTGGCCGATAATTTCCGATACCCGCAGGTTGCGGTTAAAGCCCTGCTGGGCGGTGGAACAGAATTTACACTCCAGCGCACACCCCACCTGCGAAGAGACGCAGAGCGTGGCACGGTCGTCTTCCGGGATATACACCGTTTCAACGCGCTGATCGCCAACGGCAATTGCCCATTTAATGGTGCCGTCAGATGAACGCTGTTCTTCAACCACTTCCGGTGCGCGGATTTCCGCCACCTCTTTCAGCTTGCCGCGCAACACTTTGTTGATGTCGGTCATCTCATCAAAGTTGTCGCAGCAATAGTGATACATCCACTTCATCACCTGATCGGCGCGGAAGGGTTTTTCACCTAAATCTTTAAAAAACTCCCGCATCTGCTGACGGTTGAGATCCAGCAGGTTGATTTTTCCATCTTTCGTGGTGACGTTTTCAGGTGTGACTAATTGTTCAGACATATGCTATTCCGGCCTCGTTATTACACGTTATGGCCCCTGGAGGGTTGAAAAAAGAAACGCCCCGGTGAGCGGCTGCTCGTCCGGGGGCGCTGCATTGTACAAATTCTGGCGCACGGATGCCACGTTTGCACGCGGCATTTACGAAATTATTAACGGGTGCGCGGGCACACTTCGCCTTCGCCGAAGAAATAAGCGATTTCGCGAGCGGCAGACTCGACGGAATCAGAACCGTGGGTACCATTTTCGGTCAGGCTGTCAGCGTAATCAGCACGCAGAGTACCGGCCAGTGCGTTTGCCGGATTGGTCGCGCCCAGCAGATCGCGGTGACGCTGAACAGCATTTTCACCTTCCAGCACGGAAACAACGATCGGGCCAGAAGTCATGAATTCAACCAGACCATCAAAGAACGGTTTTCCATCGTGTTCAGCATAAAAGCCACGAGCCTGTTCAACGGTCAGGTGCAGCATTTTGGTGCCGACAATTTTGAACCCTGCAGCTTCAAAGCGCGCAAAGATACTACCAATCACGTTTTTTGCTACCGCGTTCGGTTTGATGATGGAAAAAGTACGTTCAATAGCCATTTTTACCTCTGTAAATTGTTCTGTTGTTGTCTGTACCAGCGTACGAGATGGCGCGGATTATAATGAGCAACAGAGCCGTTGACTATTGATGAAGGTAACATTTTTTTAAAATAAACCCAGTTTAAGCAACAATCAGGGACAAAATAGACTATTGCATGACAAATTTCACTGTCGCTATTTGCCCCACGTCATCCATCACCAGCAATTGATAATCGCCTTTATCCGTCAAATGCAGGGTCACGTTGCGCCCACGTTCAGTTAACGGTTCGCCGTTCAGAAACCACCAGCGTTCACCTGCTCCTCCACTTGATTGCAACGGCAAAGTCGCTGCCGCTGCGCCCGGTAAACGTTTAATAATCGCGCCATCGCGCACACCTGTTAGCTGCAGCGGGAGTTGTGCATCGTGACCGTATGGCGGGCAAATTGTCGAGGCCGGTGGCAAGCGCACAGCGCGACGTTCTGATGCGGGCAGCCAGGGTTCCAGCGGTAGCGGCCAGACATTTATCATTTCTTGTCGCGCCTGAGGGCAATCAGCGGCAACACGTTTGCCGTTTTCATCCAGCCAGATGGGGAAACGAATGCCATTAATGCCTTCCTGCTCCGGCAGTAATAGAGTTGGCGGCTGGCTCCCGTCCAGCAGCCAGGTTGCCAGGCGGCGGCGACAGTTACCGTCACCTTCCGGCAAAGACTGTCCGCCCGGCCAGCAGATAACGCCACGACTTACAGAGTCAGGACGTGGGTCTTCCGGCAAATTCACACTGCGCGACAGTAAGATATTATTAACCTGATTCAACAGCGGTACGGCACTGGCAAAGCCAAACTGACCAACAACGGGCGTGCCGTCCGGTCTGCCAGTCCAGATCCCAATGACATAGCGAGCGTTAACCCCAATCGCCCAGGCATCACGATAGCCATAGCTGGTGCCCGTTTTCCATGCCAGTGGGGCGACGCGCGGCAAGGCACCATCCGGCAAGGGTTGCGCTTCATCAGCCATAATCCGGCGAATGATCCACGCAGCCCCCGACGACATTAAAGGCCGTTCAAGCAGCGGATCGTCAGGCTGTAAGCGCAATTTACCTGCCTTGCCGTGGCGAGCAAACGCGGTATACGCTGCCGCCATATCTTCCAGTTTTGCGCCAGCGCCGCCGAGAATGAGCGAAAGATTCGGTGCAGCACCGTTGGGCAAATATAACGGCAATCCAACATTGCGTAACTTTGCCGCAAACCGTTTCGGTCCATAGGCTTCCAGCACCTGCACAGCAGGTAAGTTCAGCGATCGCACCAGCGCCTCACTCATGCTGATCGGGCCATGAAAACCGCTGTCAAAGTTGCCAGGTCGGTAATCACCGGTGCGTCTGGGGACGTCTTGCAACAGCGATGCCGGGTGGATCAAGCCTTCATCCAGCGCCAGACCATAAACAAACGGTTTGAGCACCGATCCTGGCGATCGGATCGCATTGACCATATCAACATGACCAAAGCGTGAATCATCGTTGAGATCAACCGATCCCACCCAGCCGCGAACACGCATATCGGTATGATCAACCACGATCATCGCCAGTGAGCTGCGCGGTGGCAATCGTCCTTTCCAGTTTTGCGCCAGTTCTTCCAGACGTCGTTGAAGACCGGCATCCAGCGTAGTAACGATTTTGTCGCTTTTGCTTTTACCGAGCATCATGCGCGAAAACAGCGGTGCCAGTTGCGGCATTTGTCGGGGTGCCAGCCAGATGGGTTCTTCCCTTGACTCTTTTACCCGCTCACGGGACCACACACCTTGCACGGCCATCCGTTCGAGCACTTTATTACGCGCGGCTTCGGCACGCTCCGGCCAACGATCCGGGCGAAGACGGCTGGGCGCTTGCGGCAACACCGCCAGCATTGCCGCCTCGGAATAGCTTAAATTCGCAGGCGATTTCCCGAGGTAAGCCCAACTTGCCGCACCAATCCCCTGCAACGTACCGCCAAACGGGGCACGGTTAAGATACAAGGTCAGAATTTCACGTTTAGACAGATGCCATTCCAGTTGCAACGCGCGCCAGAGCTGGCGAATTTTGCCGCCAAACGTTTTGGGGTGAGGATCAAGCAGGCGCGCCACCTGCATGGTGAGCGTGCTGCCGCCGGAAATGACCCGACCCGACGTGAGATCTTGCCAGGCTGCACGCGCCACCGAGAACGGATTCACCCCCGGATGCTTCCAGAACCAGCGATCTTCATAATTGATCAGCGCTTCAAGGTAACGTGGAGAAACATCTTCGATTGTTACTGGATAACGCCAGATGCCGTCAGCATCGGCGAAACGCCAGAGTGGCGTACCATCCTGCGCCACCACCACGCGTGCAGGATTCACTTCTTGCAATGGCAGAGGCCAGAGTTTATCTGCTGCCCATGCTGCCAGAATGATGATAAAAGGCGCGGCTGCCAGCATTATCCAGCAGCCGCGTTTGGTTAACAGGCGAGGCATTTACGGTCTGACTATCAACAGATCGTCAGCCGCACCAGTCGCCCGCCATTGAGGAACATACATTGATTCCACCATAGGCTGCGGCACCTGATACGTTCCCGGCGTCACCGCCCGCGCCAGATACACCAGCGTTACCGGTTGATATTCATCAACGGCAACCGCCGCCACAAAGCGATCGTCACGGAACTCTATGTGCTTAATGCTCGCCTGCTGCATCTGGTTCAGCAAGTTCTGCACTTCACCACCACTTTGCTCCAGGCTGGCGCTGCCGTTCGCCAGATTCTGGTTTTCCAGTTCCAGCCCCGCAGGCAACAGATCCACGACTAACGCATCCGGTACACTGTTACTGGCTTTAACCTGCAACCACACCAGCACCAGATCGCCGCTACGTAACGAGTCCAGCGATTTGCTCTTACCGTCAGTACCCAGAATATGACGCTCAATTTGCAGCACATTGCTCGCCGGTAAAGGTGCGGATTGCGGATAACCGCTGGCATCCACACGCAGCCATAACGGCTGATCGCCACTGTTGGTCACCTGCAAGGTGGCAAGTTGATCGCTATTCAGATTGCTGGTTTGCGCTTTCTCGCCTGTCAACGGCTCAGCAGAGAAAGTGGTTTGCGCCTGCCATTTGCCCGGTAAATCCTGAAGAGTACGGGCAGCCAGGAACAACGCGTTACTTTCCTGCGTCGATAGCCAGCGTTCACCGAACGCCTGCTGCGAAAGTGTGTTTAACAGGGAGTACTGCTCATCGGGTAGCAGTTTGTTCTCTTCCAGCAATGAGAGCATCAACGCGCTGTCTCGCAGTGGACTACCGTAATCACCCAGCCATATCCGCTCATCACTATTACGCGGCGTTTTCAGCGCCAGCGCAATCGCTTCTTCACCACGCGTCGCATCACCCATGATTTTCAGCGCAACGCCAAGTTGCAGCAGCGGTAAACCAGAAGCGGCATCTGCACGATGCTCCCAGATTTCACGCAGCGCACCCAGTGGTGCTTTTTGCTGACGGGCCAACACCAGCGCAGCGTAAGACTGTACGGCGAATTTACTGGCTTTGAGATTATCAGCGTACGGGATCGACATCATGCCCGGATCTTGTAAATAGCGCAGCAGACGCTCATTACCCCGGTTAATGGCGTCTGTCGGCACGCTGTAACCCTGTTCGCCTGCGCGGACCAGGAAATCCATCACGTAAGCCGTCAGCCAGTACTCTTCGTCACCGTTTTTATCCCACAACGCAAAGCCGCCGTTATCACGTTGCATTTGCAGCAAACGGGAAATGCCGATATCGACCGATGCACGGCGTTTCTCATCACTGTCGCCTTTGATGCCCAACGCCTGCAGTTGGGCTGCATTGGTATAAAGTGACGGGAACAGGCCGCTGGCGGTTTGCTCGAGACAGCCGTACGGATACGCTTTTAACTCTTTGATATAACGTGCGATGTTCAGCGGTGGTTTGCCACTCAACAACAATTGCCCTTCCAGCGTAACAGGCGAGAAGTTTTGCAATCCATCAGCCGGGAGCGCCCAGGTTTCACCAGGCTGTAACGCCGTACCGTAATTGACCGTTTGTGCCGGGAATGCTGGACGGACGCCGATTTTCCACTGCTTATGCTGATCGGCAACGGTTTCCCCGGGTAACGCTAACCCGCTAATGGTGGCCTGAATGTCTCCATCGCCATAACCCGGCAATGCACGCACCGGGATAAACAGCGTAGTACGCACCCCTGGCGCTAATTCAACAGGTGCGGGGGAATTACTCACCAGTTCAAGCAAGCCACTGGCGGTCAGAGCAACATTAAGTTTTTGCGGTTTATCGGTAAGATTAGTGATATCCAGCGTCAGGCGCGAGGTATCGCCACTCGCCATAAAGCGTGGCATGTTCAGTTCAGCAATCACCGGTGCGGCAACAATCACTTTGCTTTCGTTGCTTCCGAAGTCATCTGCCGTCCAGGCTTGCGCCATGACGCGCAATTCACCGTTAAAATCGCCAATTGGCAGTGTAACCGAGCCTTCGCCCTGTTCATTGAGCGTTACCGGCAGCGCCTGCTGCGCGACAATATTGACGTGATTGACCGGCGGTTTACCACCACGTTTCAGCTCATCACCATCGCCACCAAAACGCAGAGCTGCCAGACGCCCCTGACCTTCAATGACCTGACCGTAAATATCGTAAATGTCTGCGCCATAGCGTTTCTGACCAAAGAACGCCTGCCACGGATCTGGCGTGACGTAATCAGTAATATTCAGCACACCGCTATCAACCGCAGACACCAGCACATTCACCTGTTTTGGCATCTCACCATTTTTATTGCTGGCTTTAATTTTCACGGTTAATGGCTGATTGGGGCGCATTTTGGTAGGGGTTTCCAGCGCCAGATCGAGGCGACGGTTTTCATCACCAAGCGGCAGATGCAACACCCCAACCGCGCGTTTTGGCGTCGCGGAGCGAGATTTATCGCCAGGACGTACCACCAGCGTACTTAAATACAGATCATGACGATTCCAGGTTTTATCGACCGGAATCGTCAGATCCAGCCCTTGAGCCGGAACATCAATCTCTTGCCACCACAGCGGCCCTTCACTGGACTCGACCATCGCATAACCTTTACCCGCCGTTGGCGCGGCAATATGCAACTTAATGGTATCGCCAGGGCGATAGCTGGCTTTATCCAGTTTCAGCGTGACACGGTCGGGTCGCACTGCACCACCCCCGTCGCTGTTATCCTGCCAGCTATAACCAGCCCAGAAACGCACACTACTGACCGCTTCATTCGGCGCTTTAACTTCCAGACGATAAGCGCCCCACTCTACCGGGAAACTGACCTTACCGGTTTCGTCCGCTTTCAGATCCAGAGTTTGTTCATTTTCGATCAGATCTTTTTGATCAAACTGTGACTGCCAGCCTTCATATTCCGACCAGTTCCAGTAGTAATCGCGGCGTTCGCGAATCAGGCGCACCTGCAAGCCCGACACGGCTTTTTTCACGCCTTGCGCATCGCTATAAACGATGTCAAAAGCGGCGTTACTACCTTCATCAACAATGGGCTGTTTCACCGTGCTGTCGGTGCGATAATCGTAAACCGATTTCGAGGCGAACTGCGGACGGATCCCTGGCAATGCATCAGCAGGCCAGATAGCCTGCTCAGCACGGCGCGTCACCGGGCGACCGCCCGATTCCAGCAAACTACCCTGGAAAATAACCTGTAATGGGGAATGTGTTTCCTTCCACTGGCTTTCTGTAGAAACTTCGCCGCGCCCTTTATCATCCAGCGTCAACTGAACTTCATCCAGCGTGCGGGAAAGATTTTCGGCAGCTATATCGCCGAATTCAAAACCAGGTAAGGCTGACACAGCTTCACGCAGTGGGCGCAGGAAAAGTTGCCCTTGCAAAGTATTACCATTAGCAGGTGCGCCATACAGGTAGTACCCCACCACGGAGAATTTCACTTCATCTTTCGGCGTTAGCGGGGTTTTCTCACCGGTCAGATTCAGCGCCATACGCTCTGGCATAAAATCTTCGACGTGGAAATCCCACATCCGATACTGGTTATCGCCCGTGTTAGCGCGAATATGCCACATACCGGTTGCCGCATTGCTATCGAGTGGCCAGGTAAAGTGGTAGAGGCCATTCTCCGGCTGACTAACGACGCTCCTGAGTACCTGCCCGTCGGGTTTAATCACGTCTAACTTGATGGGTTGATCGGGCAATGCTTTACCGTCTGCATCACGCAGCAAACCATTGAGGATGACCGTTTCACCCGGGCGATAAAGATCGCGCGGGCCAAACATGAAAAACTGTTTGCTATAGCCCGGCGCGCCAGCAATGTTAAATTCCGCTAAGTCCAGCGCCGGGAGTTTTAAATCGAGCAGCGTTGTCTGACCGTTTTTACGCGCCAGCAGTAATGCCGCGTTTTTATCATTTTCCAGCTGCACATGCCCCTGAGCGTCACTGCTTGCCTGAGTCAGAGTCTGCCCTTTCTCATTTAATAAAGAGACTTCAATTCCTTGCTGGGCCGCGCCGTTTTCCAGACTTTGGGTAAAGATATCCAGACGATTGTGATAACGGTGAGCTGAAACGCCAATATCACTTAACGTAAACAGCGTCGCGGGATTACTGTAATCGTAACGTCCAGCCTGATTCATCACAGCCAGATACACGCCCGCCTGCTGAAGCGGTTTGATATCGCCCAGCGGCAGCAATAATTTTTCACGGGTGTTACGCGCAGGATTGAGATCAAACCGTCCGGTGTAGACCAGATCCGCCATCTGCAGCAGTTTATCTGACTGCCAGTTCGCCAGCGAATTGCGGTATTCCCACTGGCTAATGAAAGCGGGCAGTGATTCTGGTTTCACACGGAAGAAGTTAACATCGACATTGTTAACGTTAAGCGCCATTACCGGCAGCCCTTCAACGACCTTACCAGGAAGCAACGAACCACGACTGGCAAAACCGACGCTGGGTTGGATATCGCGGGTAGTTATAGTTTTTTCGTCATCTTTACTAAAGGTTGCGTTATTGAGCGCTTTGACCTCCTTGCCAATAGTGACGATCAAATCACGTTTCGGTTCGAGGTGGCGTAAACGCAGCTCTTTAAGATTATCTGACAGCTCCCAGGCACCATCCACTTTGCCGCTTTTTTTATCGACGACATGAATAACGCGTGAGAAATCCTGATCCGGGTCGAGAGGGATGGAGAACGTCAGCACCAGCGTGGCTGCGCCATCGAGTTGAACTTCAGAGAGATCCAGCAATGTCAGCGCCTTACCGGCACTCTGTTGGGCCAGTTTTTGTCGCTCCGGCGCGGAAAGCTTTGCTGAACTCACGTTTTCTGAAGAGGCCGCTTTAGTAACTTCAGAAGGCGCATCTTTTTTCACCGCTGTTGGCGCGTTATCGTTGTTGTCGCACCCTGCCAGCGCCAGCATTAGCATGCAGGAGGCTACGCGTAACTTTTTCATTTTTCATCCCTGCCACAATGGCCCGTTAGCAACGTCGAATAATTATTATGCGTGAGAATTTACGTTATGTAATTCAGTATCACGCCCATACAATCCGAATTTTAGTGAGAATTGTGGCTCAGACAGCCAAATCAGCCTCTTTTGCTTGTCGCTTTTCACTAAACATCCGACAATTTAGCCTAACCCCGGCAAAAATGGAGATGCCTATGTCCACGACATGGTTTGTAGGAGCCGACTGGCTCGCCGAACATATTGATGACCCGGAAATTCAGATTATCGATGCCCGCATGGCGTCGCCTGGACAGGAAGATCGTAACGTTGCTCAGGAGTATCTGAATGGACATATTCCCGGCGCAGTGTTTTTTGATATCGAAGCGCTTTCTGATCACACTTCCCCGCTTCCGCACATGCTGCCGCGCCCGGAAACGTTCGCTGTGGCGATGCGTGAATTAGGCGTTAACCAGGATAAGCACCTGATTGTCTATGACGAAGGTAATCTTTTCTCAGCCCCACGAGCATGGTGGATGCTGCGCACCTTTGGTGTAGAGAAAGTGTCGATTCTGGGTGGTGGACTTGCAGGCTGGCAGCGTGATGATCTGCTATTAGAAGAAGGTGCAGTAGAGCTGCCGGAAGGAGAGTTTAACGCCGCGTTTAATCCTGAAGCCGTGGTGAAAGTAACCGATGTGTTATTGGCAAGCCATGAAAATACGGCGCAAATTATCGATGCCCGCCCGGCTGCACGTTTTAACGCAGAAGTTGATGAACCTCGCCCAGGTTTACGTCGCGGACATATTCCCGGTGCATTGAACGTTCCGTGGACGGAACTGGTGCGCGAAGGCGAACTAAAAACGACCGATGAACTGGATGCGATATTTTTTGGTCGCGGCGTCAGCTATGACAAACCGATTATCGTCAGCTGCGGCTCTGGTGTAACAGCAGCCGTGGTTTTGTTGGCACTCGCGACGCTGGATGTGCCAAACGTGAAACTGTACGACGGCGCATGGAGTGAATGGGGCGCACGAGCAGATTTACCGGTTGAGCCAGAGAAATAAGCTTTTAACAGGCAATAAAAAACCGCCGAATTTGGCGGTTTTTTATTGCTGGTCTGGTTCGCGGCCTTTCCAGCAGATTGGCTTGTGTTGCATGAGCAACGCAGGTGCTTCACAGCAAAGCAATACTCGCCAGTAACTCTCTTTTTGTCAAGCGAAAGAGAGTAATCATTGTTTATTTAGCGTATTATCGACACCGGCCCTTTCCGCCGTCTCGCAAACGGGCGCTGGCTTAAGGAAAGGATGTTCCATGGCCGTAAATGCAGGTGTTTCACAGCGCTTGCTATCGCGGCAATATCGCCAGTGGTGCTGTCGTGATGCGGTCTTCGCATGGACCGCACAATGAAGATACGGTGCTTTTGTATCGTACTTATTGTTTCTGGTGCGCTGTTAACCGAGGTAAATAATAACCGGAGTTTCTCCGGCAACAATTTACTGGTGGTTAACAAACTTCAGAGCAGCAAGTAAGCCCGAATGCCGCCCTTTGGGGCGGCATATTTTAGATTATCCGGTTCTGTTTAAAGTCACGCAAAAAACCACCCCAGCGACGTTCATAGAATGGCGCAATATGTTCGGTAATAAAGTGGCTAATTCCTTTTTCCCCTTTTTTCACCTGACAAATATCGATTGGTTCATCGCCAGGTAATGTATCGGTCGCTACACTTCCCGCCGCCTGAATAATTTCTTCGATATCACCATCGGCTTCAATGCCAATAAGTAAATTAGGCTGTGCCTCTTCGCTCTCTTTAATTAAACAAATAAAAGCACGCTTCACTGGCTTAATGGTTTTAAATAAGGTGGTGAGTGAATCAATCATTTGTACTGGCGGCTCTGCGACTTCCGATAATATCAGCGATTCACCGCCTTCCAGTACTTCCTGGCTACTCAGCGAATTCCCTTCTTCACCAATCAACAAACTGATTTCACGCGGCATAAACTCTTTACCGGTTGGCAGTTTGGCATTAAGGAAGAGCGTTTCGCCAAGGGTCATCTCAAACAATGTGCGAACGGGCATTACGACAAATGCCTGTTCGTCTTCAACCGCCTGTTGAAGTGCTTCTAACGAGGTAAAAAAAGGAATGACGCTGGTGCCGTCTTCTTTTTCCCAGTGCTGTAAATCAAGCGCGCTATCTTCAACTACTGCCTCGCCCTGCGCCGCCGTACCAGGCACCCAGACGGTGGATTCCAGTAGAGTACGGAAAAAGGCCGGGCGGTGCGCCGGTTCGGTTGCTGCTTTTTCCAGCAGGTCTTCAAGTTCGTTTTTTGTTTCGGACATAAGAACCATAATTCATTCAACGTTCGGGGCGTAAGTGCCTGATGCGCTACGCTTATCAGGCCTACAAGGGAACCGCAATATATTGAATTTGCAATACTTTGTAGGCCGGATAAGGCATTTACGCCGCATCCGGCATATTAGTTTACGCCGTTAACAGATTAGCAATCGTGCGCACACCAAGTCCCGTAGCACCCGCAGACCACTGTTCAACCGGCGCTTTACGGTAAGTCGCCGAGCAGTCGATATGCAGCCAACCTTGCTGATAGTTCTCAACAAAGTGCGACAGGAAGCCCGCCGCTGTGCTCGCGCCTGCCGGATACGCCGCGCTTCCGGTGTTGTTCAGTTCGGCAAAGTTAGACGGCAATTGGTTGCGGTGGAACTCCGCCAGCGGCAGACGCCAGAACGGTTCATTCTCCTGCGCGGCACTCGCCAACAAGCGACCGGCAAGCGCATCGTCAAAACTGAACAGCGCGTGATAATCATTACCCAGCGCGGTTTTCGCCGCCCCGGTGAGGGTCGCCGCATCAATGATCAGTTCCGGTTTCTGCGCACTGGCATCAATCAGGCCATCGGCCAGCACCAGACGCCCTTCGGCATCAGTGTTCATCACTTCAACTTTTTTACCGTTGCGATAGGTGATGATATCGCCCAGCTTGAACGCATTGCCGCTGATCAGGTTATCCGCACAACAGAGGAACAGCTTCACGCGCTTGTTCAGTCCGCGCGTAATGGCAAATGCCAGCGCCCCGGTAACCGTTGCCGCACCGCCCATATCCGACTTCATCGAGTCCATAAACGCGGTCTGTTTGATGCTGTAGCCGCCGGAATCAAAAGTGATGCCTTTACCAACCAGGCACGCGTACACTGGCGCTTCTTTATCGCCAGTTGGGTTGTAATCCAGCGCCAGCAATACCGGAGAACGTTCTGAACCGCGCCCGACCGTGTGCAGCCCCATATAACCTTGCTCACGCAGATCTTCGCCTTTGGTGATCCGGTAAGTCACACGATCCCCTGCGACGTTGCTGATCAGATCAACAGCACGCTGTGCCAGTTGCGATGGCCCCAGCTCTTCTGCCGGTGCGTTGATGGTGTCACGCACCCAGTCGATGATCATCAGGCGGTTATCCAGTTCCTGACGCTGGGCATCGTCCAGATCCGGCCACTCCACTTTACGTATGCCTTTCGGGGCTTTGTAACCTTGCCAGAATGCCCAGCAGCGATCCGCATCCCAGCCTTCACCGCTTAACTGAACATGCTTGATGCCCAGACCGTCAATCTTGCGCGCCGCACGCTGGATCAACCCCAGATCGTCTGCCCCGTTCAAATGCAGGGTAATGCCATCATTATTAATGCTGTAAGTCGCTTTTTCTCCCCAACGTGCGTCGGCAGGTTGGGGAGAGAGGGTAATCTTCATCGCTTCTGTCATTTTAGTTATCCTTATTCGTTTAACAGCAAAACGGGCTACCCCCAGGCAGCCCGTTCATTCACTCGGCTTCGTCCAGCCAGACCAACAAAATCGCTTCGAGGATTTTCTCGTTCGATGCCTGCGGGTCGTCGTCGAAATCTTCCAGAGCGCAAATCCACTGATGCATATCGGTGAATCGAACCGTTTTCGGATCAATATCAGGATACGCATCGTACAGTGCTTCGCCAATTTCGCGGCTATCGGTCCACTTAAGTCCCATACTAACCTCTGTTAATGCTCACGCGCATGGTTGATAGTGTAACGCGGGATTTCGACCACTAAATCTTCGTCGGTAACGCGCGCCTGGCAGCTTAAACGGCTTTCCGGCTCCAGTCCCCAGGCTTTGTCCAGCATGTCGTCTTCCTGCTCTGTACTTTCCGGCAGCGAGTCAAAACCTTCACGAACGATGCAGTGGCAGGTGGTGCAAGCACAGGATTTTTCACAGGCGTGTTCAATCTCGATACCGTTACGCAGCGCAACGTCGAGAATGGTTTCACCGCTATTCGCTTCCAGAACAGCGCCATCAGGGCAGAGATCCTGATGAGGCAAAATAACAATCTTTGGCATATTAAACCTCGTCCACGGAATGGCCTTTCAGCGCACGACGAACCGACTGGTCCATGCGGCGAGCGGCGAAATCCTGGGTTTGTTTGTCTACGTTTTTAATCGCTTGTTCGATGGCGTCAACATCATCGCCCTGCGCCACTTCACTCAGGTGAGCGGCAGCATCGTCGATAGCCTGACGTTCTGCGGCGCTTAACAGCGCGGCATCAGCAGCCAGCGCACCGTGCAGACTTTCCAGCACACGCGCCGCTTCTACTTTTTGTTCTGCCAGCATTCGGGCTTTTACGTCCTGCTCGGCATAGCTCATTGAGTCTTTGATCATCGAGGCGATTTCGCTATCGGTCAGGCCATAAGACGGTTTGACCTGAATAGACGCCTCAACGCCGGTGGATTTCTCCATCGCCGTCACGCTCAAAAGACCGTCGGCATCGACCTGGAACGTCACGCGAATATGCGCACCGCCAGCCGGTAGCGCCGGAATACCTCGCAGCGCAAAACGCGCCAGCGAGCGGCAGTCCTGCACCAGTTCGCGCTCACCCTGCATCACATGGATAGACATCGCCGTCTGACCATCTTTAAAGGTGGTGAAATCCTGGGCGCGGGCCACCGGAATCGTGGTATTACGCGGGATAACTTTCTCCACCAGGCCGCCCATCGTTTCGAGGCCCAGCGACAGCGGGATCACATCCAGCAACAGCATTTCGCTGTCCGGCTTGTTACCCACCAGAATATCCGCCTGAATCGCCGCGCCAATAGCGACGACTTTATCCGGGTCGATAGAAGTCAGCGGTGGACGACCGAAAAATTCGCCTACTCGTTCACGCACCAGCGGCACGCGAGTAGAACCGCCCACCATCACCACTTCCAGCACTTCATCAGCTTCTACGCCCGCATCTTTCAGCGCGCGACGACAAGCCAGTAAGGTTCGTTTTACCAGTGGCGCGATCAGTTCATTGAATTGTTCACGGCTGATTTCGCCCTGCCAGCCCGCAACGTTAACGGTCACGGAGTCCGCATCGCTCAGCGCGATTTTGGCCGCAATGGCAGCATCGAGCAGTTCACGCTGAACGCGGTTATCGCTACGATCAGGAATGCCCGCCTGCTCGCGAATGTAATCCGCCAGCAGATGGTCGAAATCATCGCCGCCGAGCGCGGAATCACCGCCGGTCGCCAGCACTTCAAACACACCGCGACTTAAGCGCAGAATGGAAATATCAAACGTCCCGCCGCCGAGGTCATAAACAGCGATCACGCCTTCCTGGCCGGAATCCAGCCCGTAGGCAATAGCCGCAGCGGTCGGTTCATTAAGTAAGCGCAGAACATGCAGCCCCGCCAGACGCGCCGCGTCTTTGGTGCCCTGACGCTGGGCATCGTCAAAGTACGCTGGAACGGTGATAACGACACCATCCAGCTCGCCTGCCAGGGCTTCAGTTGCCCGCGCCGCCAGTGCTTTGAGGATGTCCGCAGAAACGCGCACCGGGTTCAGCAGCCCCGCCGCCGTTTCAATCATCGGCAGGCCATTTTCGCTGGCCTGGAATTGATAAGGCAGATGCGGATAGCGTTGCTGGATATCAGCCAGCGAGCGCCCCATCAGGCGTTTAACAGAACTAATGGTGTTGGCGGTGTCGAGCGCTGCGTTAGTACGCGCGTCATAACCCACCGAATGCCCTTGCTGTTGATAGTGAACAACAGATGGCAGCAGGTGACGGCCTTCATGGTCAGCTAACGTTTCGGCCTGACCGCTGCGCACTGTTGCCACCAGCGAGTTGGTTGTGCCCAGGTCAATACCGGCCGCCAGGCGACGCTGATGCGGCGCAGCACTCAAACCAGGTTCACTAATTTGTAATAAGGCCATGTTTAGCTTCCAGAAATTAAAAATCGAGCAGTTTTTCTTCGAGTTGTTCGGCACTGCTCCGCAGTTTATCGAGAAAACGCAGCTTACGCACGGTATCCGCCGCCGCGTCCCACGTCTCGTTGTCTAACTGTTCAACCATCAACTGATGGCGGGTATCAAACATCTTTTTCACACGTTTGATAAAGCTTTCCAGCCGCGCTTCATCTTTCGCCTGTTCGATCTCGTCCAGTTCTTCGCGCAGTTCCAGCTGTTCCATCAGGAACGCGGTGTCGCGCACAGTATGCTGCTCGCTGGCGAGATCAAAACCGTGCAAAGAAAGCAAATATTCCGCGCGCATTAACGGATGACGCAGCGTTTGCCAGGCCTGGTTAATGGTCGCGGATTGCTGTACGGCGGCGAGTTGTTCCGCCTGGCTTCCGCTGGCGAATTTATCAGGATGATACTGACGTTGTAGATCCTGAAAACGCAGGCTCAGCGCCTGGGTATCGAGTTGATAACGGGCAGGCAAGCCAAAGAGGGTGAAGTAATCCATAACATTCTCAGGGCTGCGATCCGCCGCGATAACGGCGAATCAGGTAAAACAAACCCCACGCGCAGGCGACCACGGTGGGGTTATCGGTATGCGCATCAAACGTGGAAGCTTTCGCCGCAACCACACTCATCTTTGACGTTCGGGTTGGTGAATTTAAACCCTTCGTTAAGGCCTTCTTTGACGAAGTCCAGCTGCGTACCGTCCAGAAATTGCAGGCTTTTGCCATCGACCACGACTTTCACGCCTTTGTCTTCAAACACGATGTCTTCCGGCGTCGGTTCGTCAACAAATTCCAGTACATAAGCCATACCTGAACATCCGGAGGTTCTCACGCCCAGACGCAGGCCAAACCCTTTGCCGCGGTTAGCCAGAAAGGTATTTACTCGCGCTGCTGCACTGTCGCTCAGTGTAATCGACATAACCAAACCTCAACTCTTATTTTGCTTCACGTTTGCTTTTATAGTCCGCAATGGCGGCTTTGATCGCGTCTTCTGCCAGAATAGAACAGTGAATTTTCACCGGCGGCAGTTCAAGTTCTTCAGCAATATCGGTGTTTTTGATAGCCTGCGCTTCGTCGAGAGACTTCCCTTTCACCCATTCGGTGACCAGGGAGCTGGAAGCGATAGCAGAACCGCAGCCGTAAGTTTTAAAACGCGCGTCTTCAATGATACCTTCATCGTTGACTTTAATCTGCAACTTCATCACGTCGCCACAGGCCGGCGCACCCACCATGCCGCTGCCGACGTTCTCGTCGTTGTTGTCAAAGGAACCCACGTTACGCGGATTCTCGTAATGGTCGATAACTTTTTCGCTGTAAGCCATTATAAATTCTCCTGATTCCGATACCGATTAATGATGAGCCCATTCGATGCTGTTCAGATCCACGCCCTGCTTGTACATTTCCCACAGCGGAGAAAGGTCACGCAGACGACCGATGGATTTACGAACTAACTCGATGGTGTAGTCGATCTCTTCTTCAGTAGTAAAACGACCTAAAGAGAAACGGATAGAGCTATGTGCCAGCTCGTCGTTCAGCCCCAGCGCGCGCAGCACGTAGGACGGTTCGAGGCTTGCTGACGTACAGGCGGAACCGGAAGAAACCGCGAGGTCTTTCAGCGCCATAATCAGCGACTCACCTTCAACGTAGTTGAAGCTGACGTTGAGAATGTTCGGCGCACCGTGTTCCAGGTCACCGTTCAAGTAAACTTCTTCGATATCTTTGATGCCGTTCCACAGACGGTTACGCAGGCCGCGCAGACGTTCCATCTCGGTCGCCATCTCTTCTTTTGCGATGCGATAGGCTTCGCCCATACCGACGATCTGGTGAACAGGCAGAGTACCGGAACGCATACCGCGCTCGTGACCGCCGCCGTGCATTTGCGCTTCGATGCGTACGCGCGGTTTACGACGCACATACAGCGCACCAATACCTTTCGGGCCATAGATTTTGTGACCGGAGAAAGACATCAGGTCAACTTTCAACTGGCTCAGATCGATAGGCAGTTTGCCCACGCTCTGGGTTGCATCAACGTGATAGATAATGCCACGAGCACGGCACATTTCGCCGATAGCTGCGATATCCTGCACTACGCCGATTTCGTTATTTACGTGCATGATGGAAACGAGGATGGTGTCGTCACGCATCGCTGCTTCCAGTTCTTTCAGGTCGATAATGCCGTTACGCTGCGGTGCCAGGTAAGTGACTTCAAAACCTTCGCGCTCCAGCTGACGGCAGGTATCCAGTACCGCTTTATGTTCGGTTTTACTGGTGATGATGTGCTTGCCTTTTTTCTGATAAAAGTTGGCTGCACCTTTGATCGCCAGGTTGTCAGATTCGGTTGCACCAGAGGTAAAGACGATTTCACGCGGGTCAGCGCCGACCAGATCGGCAATCTGATTACGGGCGATATCTACCGCTTCTTCAGCCTGCCAGCCGAAACGGTGAGAACGGGAGGCCGGGTTACCAAAGGTTCCGTCCATCGTCATAAACTGCATCATTTTCTCGGCAACACGCGGGTCCACCGGCGTGGTTGCGGAGTAGTCGAGATAAATCGGTAATTTCATTGCTCTATAAACTCCGTACATCACTCAATGCAAGGAACCAGGCTACCGGCTGGATGTACGACCGTGTTTACGGAGCGCTAAACACTCCGGCCTGATTCTGAATTCTTTTTATTAAGCGCGTAACTTAACGTCGATCGCGTCTTGTGTGCGGGTGCGTGGCGCGTCGTGAGTATGCTGACGACCAGACACATCCAGCACTTCCTGGTTATTAACCAGTTCGCCTAAAGTAATGTTGTTGAGAAAACCGGTAAGGCGGTCGCTCAAATCACGCCACAGCGCGTGGGTCAGGCATTTATCCCCGCCCTGGCAGCCGCCTTTACCCTGACAACGGGTGGCATCTACAGATTCGTCAACGGCGCTAATCACTTCGCCAACGGCGATGCTGCTGGCATCTTTGCCTAACAGATAACCACCGCCTGGTCCACGTACGCTGGAAACCAGACCATTTTTACGCAGACGGGAAAACAGTTGTTCCAGATAAGAAAGGGAAATTCCCTGACGTTCGGAAATATCAGCCAACGGTACCGGGCCCGCTTCAGAGTTGAGCGCAACGTCAAGCATTGCGGTCACGGCATAGCGCCCTTTAGATGTCAGTCTCATGTCTTACTTCACCTCAAACTCGCCCCTGCCCGGGGTTTTTTATTGTAAAAGTGGGGGTATTGCATAGCAGGGTCAAGTCTGACATTCCCGAGTAAATTGGTCAACTATTTACTTGACTGATTTAGTCGGGTATTTAACCTTCAGTGCCATTTTTTTATCGTGGCGTTTGTACCTGTTGTCGGATGCGGTGTGAACACCTTATCCAACCTGAGATTCCGTGCACTTACAGGCCTGATAAGACGCGTTAAGCATCGCATCAGGCAACCACTGTTATTCGGCCTTGTTACCTTTATTCTGCTGCTCAATAGAAGCCAGAATCCCGCGCAGGATATTCAATTCCTGGCTTTCCGGGCGTGCACGGGTAAACAGACGGCGCAATTTATTCATCACCTGCCCCGGATGGTTTTCACGGATAAAACCGGTTGCCAGCAGCGTTTGCTCCAGATGACCATAAAAACGCTCCAGATCATCGACCAGCGGATACGGTGTCTCTTCATGCTCGACCTGCTCGCCATTTTCCTGAGTTGCCAGCCAGGCCATACGCACTTCATAGGCAATAACCTGAACCGCCATCGCCAGGTTCAGCGAGCTGTATTCCGGGTTCGCGGCAATCGCGACATGATAATGGCATTTCTGCAACTCTTCATTGGTCAAGCCAACACGCTCACGACCAAAAACCAGCGCCACCGGGGTATTTGCCGCTTCAGCGACGCTTTTCAGACCGCATTCGCGCGGGTCGAGCATCGGCCACGGCAGCGTGCGGGAGCGAGCGCTGGTGCCCACCACCAGACTACAACCGGCTAACGCTTCGTCGAGCGTATCGACGATGTGAGCATTACCAATCACATCGCTGGCCCCTGCTGCCAGGGCAATCGCCTGGGAGTCAGGTTTCACTAGTGGATTAACCAGCCACAGATTGGTTAATCCCATTGTTTTCATGGCACGGGCAACAGAACCCATATTGCCGGTGTGTGACGTCTCCACCAGCACAATTCGAATATTTTGCAGCATTGTCTTTCTTCATCTAAAGATTATTCACGCATCTTATCATAAAACGAAGACAGATGCCGATCTCGCTGCTATACTCTGCGCCGTTTTCCCGTTCTTTAACATCCAGTGAGAGAGACCGATGCATCCGATGCTGAACATCGCCGTGCGCGCAGCGCGCAAGGCGGGTAATTTAATTGCCAAAAACTATGAAACCCCGGACGCTGTAGAAGCGAGCCAGAAAGGCAGTAACGATTTCGTGACCAACGTAGATAAAGCTGCCGAAGCGGTGATTATCGACACGATTCGTAAATCTTACCCACAGCACACCATCATCACCGAAGAAAGCGGTGAACTTGAAGGTACCGATCAGGATGTTCAATGGGTTATCGATCCACTGGATGGCACTACCAACTTTATCAAACGTCTGCCGCACTTCGCGGTATCTATCGCCGTTCGTATCAAAGGCCGCACCGAAGTTGCTGTGGTATACGATCCTATGCGTAACGAACTGTTCACCGCCACTCGCGGTCAGGGCGCACAGCTGAACGGCTACCGTCTGCGCGGCAGCACCGCTCGCGATCTCGACGGTACTATTCTGGCGACCGGCTTCCCGTTCAAAGCAAAACAGTACGCCACTACCTACATCAACATCGTCGGCAAACTGTTCAACGAATGTGCAGACTTCCGTCGTACCGGTTCTGCGGCGCTGGATCTGGCTTACGTCGCTGCGGGTCGCGTTGACGGTTTCTTTGAAATCGGTCTGCGCCCGTGGGATTTCGCGGCAGGCGAGCTGCTGGTTCGTGAAGCGGGCGGCATCGTCAGCGACTTCACCGGTGGTCATAACTATATGCTGACCGGTAACATCGTTGCTGGTAACCCGCGCGTTGTTAAAGCCATGCTGGCGAACATGCGTGACGAGTTAAGCGACGCTCTGAAGCGTTAATGACTCAGGCGGGTGATATCACTCACCCGCCCTCGCCTTTCAGGCGCTATTCCGAAATACTTCCTCACCGCTTTACTTTCTTTCGTCACTCTCCCACCATCTTTCCCCGATTAATGGATGATAAAGAAGTCGCAAGGAAAGATTATGGCGCTGCCAGTGAACAAACGCGTTCTCAAAATTCTGTTTATTCTCTTTGTTGTTGCCTTCTGCGTTTATTTAGTGCCGCGCGTCGCCATCAACTTCTTCTATTATCCTGACGATAAAATATACGGTCCCGACCCCTGGTCGGCGGAATCCGTCGAATTTACGGCTAAGGACGGTACTCGTCTGCAAGGCTGGTTTATTCCTTCTTCGACGGGCCCTGCTGACAACGCCATCGCAACCATCATTCATGCTCACGGCAATGCCGGAAATATGTCCGCCCACTGGCCGCTGGTCAGTTGGTTACCCGAGCGTAATTTCAACGTTTTTATGTTTGATTATCGCGGGTTTGGTAAATCAAAAGGCACGCTGTCCCAAGCCGGATTGCTGGACGATACGCAAAGTGCCATCAATGTGGTGCGCCATCGCAGTGATGTAAACCCACAACGGCTGGTGCTGTTCGGGCAGAGTATTGGCGGGGCGAATATTCTGGATGTTATTGGTCAGGGTGATCGTGAAGGCATACGTGCAGTGATCCTCGACTCCACCTTTGCCTCTTATGCGACCATCGCCAACCAGATGCTCCCCGGCAGTGGCTACTTACTTGATGAGAGTTACAGCGGTGAAAATTACATCGCCAGCGTCAGCCCGATCCCGCTTTTACTCATTCACGGTAAAGCTGATCACGTTATCCCATGGCAGCACAGTGAAAAGTTGTATAGCCTGGCAAAAGAACCAAAACGGTTGATCCTAATCCCGGATGGCGAACACATTGATGCTTTTTCCGATCGTCACGGCGATGTTTATCGCGAACAGATGGTGGATTTTATCCTTAGCGCATTGAATCCGCAGAACTAACCCATGATCGCTAGCACGATAATCATTCACAAAACCACCTTAAGACATGCTAATCCACTGGTCAGAACAGTTTAAGATGAGAAAAATTCTGTGACGCTTGCCAACATTTCTGATGATTAGCATTCCCTTCGCCATTTCCCTGAGCAAACTTTAGCTATTCTTATCAATTATGCTTATGGGAGATCTACAGATGATGCCTACGCTTGCTCCACCATCTGTCCTTTCGGCTCCCCAGCGCCGCTGCCAGATCTTGCTGACGCTCTTTCAGCCGGGGTTGACCGCCACCACGGCAACTTTCAGCGAGCTTAATGGTGTGGATGATGATATTGCCAGTCTTGATATCAGCGAAACAGGACGGGAGATCCTGCGCTATCATCAACTCACACTGACTACTGGTTATGACGGTAGCTACCGGGTTGAAGGTACAGTGCTTAACCAACGTTTGTGTTTATTTCACTGGCTACGACGTGGTTTCCGTCTGTGTCCGTCATTTATTACCAGCCATTTCACCCCCGCCCTGAAGAGTGAACTGAAGCGGCGCGGAATTGCGCGTAACTTTTACGACGATACCAATCTACAAGCGTTAGTGAATCTCTGCTCCCGACGGCTGCAAAAACGCTTTGAAACGCGCGATATTCATTTCCTGTGTCTGTATCTGCAATATTGTTTGTTGCAACACCACGCTGGAATTACGCCTCAGTTTAATCCGCTCCAACGTCGCTGGGCGGAATCCTGCCTTGAATTTCAGGTAGCGCAGGAAATTGGACGCCACTGGCAGCGTCGGGCGCTCCAGCCTGTACCGCCTGATGAGCCACTGTTTATGGCATTACTTTTTTCCATGTTGCGGGTTCCCGATCCACTGCGGGATGCGCATCAGCGGGACAGGCAACTGCGTAAGTCTATCAAACGTCTGGTAAACCACTTTCGTGAGCTGGGAAATGTTCGTTTTTATGATGAACAGGGGTTATGCGATCAGCTTTATACCCACCTCGCCCAGGCGTTAAATCGCAGTTTGTTTGCCATCGGTATTGATAACACCCTGCCGGAAGAGTTCGCCCGCCTGTATCCACGCCTGGTGCGCACCACCCGCGCGGCGCTGGCTGGATTTGAAAGTGAATACGGCGTCCATCTTTCTGATGAGGAAAGCGGTCTGGTCGCGGTGATTTTTGGTGCCTGGCTAATGCAGGAAAACGACCTGCATGAGAAACAGATTATTCTACTGACCGGGAATGATAGCGAGCGAGAAGCGCAGATTGAGCAGCAGCTACGCGAACTAACGTTACTGCCGCTCAACATTAAACATATGTCGGTAAAGGTATTTTTGCAGACAGGCGCTCCGCGCGGCGCGGCACTGATTATTGCTCCTTATACCATGCCGTTACCGCTCTTTTCACCACCGCTGATCTATACGGACCTGACGCTGACAACACATCAACAGGAGCAGATCCGCAAAATGCTCGAATCAGCATGAGGGAACAACTTTCGGGCGCAAAAACATTGCCGGAAGCGCCACCAGCGCCATCACCCAGAACACGCCGTGGCCGAGATATTGATACAGGAAACCGGCGAAAACGGTCATGATGGCGATACTGCCGCCCATCGCGACGGCAGAGTAAACCGCCTGTAAACGGATGACTTCGCTACCCTGGCGAGCAGCAATATAGCGCATGGCAGCCAGGTGGCAGACCGTGAAGGTACCGCAATGCAGAATTTGCACCACTATCAACCACGGCAACGCCGTAGTTGCTCCCATAATGCCCCAGCGCACTACGCCGCAAATCGCCGAGATCAACAGCATATCGCGTGCACTACAACGGCGGAAAAGTTTATTACTCAGCGCAAAGATAATGACTTCCGCCACCACGCCCAGCGACCACAAATACCCCACCGCCGAGGCCGAGTAGCCAGCTGCCTGCCAGTAAATGGCGCTAAAACCGTAATAGGCCGCATGTGCCCCCTGCAATAAACAAACGCAGGCCAGAAAACGCCAGTTCTGGCGAACCAACGCCAACCACGCAGACCAGCCGGTGCTCTCCTGCTGGCGGCTTGCCCCTTGTGGCTGAATCGTCGGACGGATGAGAAAGCCGAGCAGCATGGATGCCACGCCCAACGTCAACAGCGCGAGGATCACCCGATAATCAAACATACTGACCAGTTTGCCCGTCAGCGCCGAGCCAATGACAAACGCCACCGAGCCCCACAGTCTCACTTTGCCGTAATCAAGCGGGAACTGCTTTTGCCACGTATTCGCCAGTGCATCGGTCAACGGTACCAGCGGTGAGAAAAAGAGGTTAAAGCCAATCATCACCAGCATCAGCCACGCTACGTGCGCCCCCGCCCAGAAGGCGACAGCAAAGAGAAGTGTCAGCAGTGCCAGCACGCGCAAGGCGGAAATCAGGCGGGAAGGATCGCTGACGCGGGGCGCGATGAGCAAACTCCCGAGGAAACGGGCAACCAGACCCGCCCCCAATAACAGGCCGATGGTTTCTGGCGTTAAACCAATCCCTTTAAGCCAGACGCTCCAGAAAGGTAGAAAAATGCCGTAACTAAAAAAGTATGTGAAATAGCCGAGCGCCAACCAGCGCGTGGATTGCAAAACCATGAGTCCCTCCCGTCAGGAGGCGTTAGTCTGAGGTTAATCGAATGTTGGTGCAAGTTGAAAAATAAGAATATTCGAGCCTGCTTCCTGACGGTTATCCTGCATATCAGGAAATGACAAAAAAGAGCGGCCCACAACACAACATGTAAAAAAGAACGATGAAACAGGTGAAAATCGCAATTTATTGAACTGACAAACTCATGTGAGACGGATAAGGCGTGCATGTCGCATCCGGCAGGAAACAATAAGCACATTGTCAGCCATCTGCGTTATGCCGTTATACCAGAAACGAATATCTCAACGCCTGGGCGTGGCGAGGTACCAGAGTGTGTATTACGTTTAAATCACATCATCTTGCAAAGGGATTGGTTATGAACTCACTACGTTATTTTGATTTTGGCACTGCCCGCCCCGTTTTATTATTAATTGCCCGTATCGCCGTGGTCTTAATTTTCATTATTTTTGGTTTTCCCAAAATGATGGGCTTTGGCGGTACGGTCCAATATATGGCCTCGCTGGGCGCGCCAATGCCGATGCTGGCAGCGATTATTGCGGTAGTTATGGAAGTGCCCGCCGCGATATTAATCGTGCTTGGCTTTTTCACCCGTCCGCTGGCGGTGCTGTTTATTTTCTACACGCTGGGTACGGCGGTGATTGGCCACCATTACTGGGATATGACCGGCGATGCGGTTGGGCCAAATATGATTAATTTCTGGAAGAATGTCAGTATCGCTGGCGCATTCCTGCTGTTGGCAATTACCGGGCCGGGGGCGATTTCTCTCGATCGGCGTTAGGAAAGATGCCGGATGCGGCGTAAACGCCTTATCCGGCCTACCGCTCCAACACCGATTGTAGGCCTGATAAGACGCATCAAGCGTCGCATCAGGCATCGTGCACCGAGTGCTACAAAATCGAAATTACCCCGTAGGCCTGTGCATCCGGCATTTTATAAATTACAGCAACGCAACCCGCAACGACATCTCTGAAATTGTTGATTCCCCTGGTGCAAGCGCAATGAGGTCACCACCTTCCGGACGATGATGGTCATCCGGCGCATGACTCATCGGTTCCAGACAGAAGAAATCAAACGCATATCCTTTATCAAACGCAGGGTCTGAAACAAAGATGAAATAACACGGTGCAGGTGGCGTCGTTTCCATGATGATGGCATAACCCTCCTGCGGCTGCTCGATGCGGGCCTGACCATTCCATCCGGCAAAACCATTGTTTACCCACTGGTGCGGCAACGGCGTGAGCTGGTTAAAATCCAGTTCCTGCGGTAGCTGCTCGCAAAACTCACCCGCCAGCCACTGCTCTCGCTCCAGCCAGTAACCGCTCGCCTGTGCCTGAACCCGCGTTTGCGGCGACAACGGAAAATAAGGATGCCAGCCGGTACCAAATGGCAGCGTCTCTGCCCCTTGATTGGTGACAGCGAGCGTCACCGTCAGCGTATCCGCCGTTAAATGAAATGCCTGGCTTACCCGATAGTGATAAACACCGCTGAGATGTTCATACACCAGACACAAGCTATCATCGCTGCGCGAGACACATTGCCACTCGCCCAACCAGCCATCGCCGTGTAGATAGTGCGCATCCCACTCAACATTCGGTTGCAGTTGATACTCACGCCCCTGCCAGACAAAACGGTTGCCGCTCACCCGGTTTGCAAATGGTACCAGCGGAAAACAAGAGGCATCGGTTGCCACACCGCTTTTTTTACCAGGACGTAGCAGCGGCGTCGTATCGCGCCAGAAGCCTTCGATTACGCCGCCCTGATCAGAAACGTCCAGCTTTAGCGGCCCGTGAGATAGGGTATAGATGGTCATCCGCAGACTCCTTAATCCGGGAAATTAATCACAACTTTCCCGCATTTGCCGCTTGCCATCAGTGCATAAGCATCTCCCGCCTGTTCCAGCGAGAAGCGGTGGGTAATGGCGTTACGCGGCCACAGTTTCCAGTCCGTTAAATCGTGGGCGCATTTTTCCATATGGAACAGACTGGTCACCCAGGAGCCGATAATCCGCCGTTGATGGTGCATCAGGTCGGCGCTAACCTCGAACTCGACTTTTCCGGTTTCACCAATGTAAACCACGCGTCCCCAGTCAGCGGTGGATTGCAGTGCCAGTAAGCGACCTGCGGCATTACCGGAACAATCAAGCGCAACATCCGCGCCGCCGTGAGTGAGTTCGGCGATTATCTGCGGCATACCTTCGGTGGTCGCTAAATAGCCGTGATCCATCACTCCTAACTGTTTCGCCATCGCCAGACGTTCCGGCAACATATCAACGCCGATGATCCGTTTTGCACCGCGACCTTTCGCCAGCATCATCGCCATCATGCCGACCGGCCCCAGACCAACCACCACCACGTTATCGCTACCGGAAACCTCGCCGCGCAAAATCCCTTCATACGCCGTACCAACACCGCAACTGATAAACGCGCCATCTTCGTAACTCAGCGCGTCTGGCAGGAGGATCAGATCTTTTTCTTCCGCCAGTAGGTATTCGGCATGACCGCCGTCACGCTGCCAGCCGTAAGCCGCTTTTCCTTCGCCAGTACAAGAAATAGGAAAACCGCGACGGCAGTTCGGGCAAAAACCACAGCCAGAAATGTGATACACCAGCACGCGGTCGCCCTCTTTAAAATGGCGACAGCCTTGCCCCATCGCCACAATCTGCCCGCACGGTTCATGACCGTTGATAAATCCCTGGTATAACGGTTTATCGGGTGCCGCCGCCGTAGCGCGGTGCTGGTGGTAGATATAGTGGACATCGCTTCCGCAAATCCCGGAGGATTTCATTTTGATCAGTACCTGGTTAATCCCCGGCGTCGGCACCGCAACTTCCCGCAGATCGACGGTCGAATTTCCTGGTAAATAAGCTGCCAGCATCGTTTTCATAAATCCCTCATTAACAATACGATTAATTTTCATCCCTGCCGCACCCGCGCCAGGGGCGTTAAGGTTTAGCGTTTCGCTTTACTGCTACGCTGGGTCAGCAAGATATTCGCCAGCACCGCCACCACGATGATGACGCCGCGCACCACCTGCTGGAAAAAGGAGTTAATCCCGAGCAGCACCAGACCGTTACCGATTAGCGTAATCACCAGTACGCCAAGCAGCGTACCGAACAACGAGCCGCGACCGCCGGAAAGCGCCGTACCGCCGACCACGACCGCGGCGATGACGTCAAACTCCAGACCGTTTGCGGCACCTGCGTTACCGGAACCGAGGCGGGCCGCCAACAAAATGCCGGTCACCGCCGCTAATAATCCCGAAAGGGTAAAAATAAGAATGCGTACCCGACGAACGTTAATACCGCACAACTGCGCTGCAGTGGCATTACCGCCAACAGCAAAAACCGAGCGCCCGAAGGCAGTTTTGCGGCTAATGAACACAAACAGCGCAAATAACACCATCATGATCAGCGCGGATACCGGCACACCGAGAAATTGTCCGCCCAGCCAATCCAGCACTTCGTTTTCGTTAATTGGCACTGGCAAGGCGTTCGTCATAAACAGCCCCATTCCGCGCAGGGCGCTCCATAAACCCAGCGTGGCAACAAAACTTGGCACGCTAAACACGCCGCGCAGCACCCCGGCGAGCGTTCCCATCAGCGCACCTAACAGCAACACCAGCAGACAAGCAATCGCCAGCGGAACGTCAAATTGCAGCAAAAACGCCAGGCACACTGAAACAAAAGCCACCATCGGCCCAACGCTGACATCAATTTCACCGGAGATAATAATCAGCGTCATCGCCCAGGCGGCGATCCCAATGGTGGCGGCATCGCGCAGCACGTTCATCTGGTTATTCAATGAGATAAAGCCAGGCGCATTCAGGGAGAAGACCAGATAAAGAATGGCAATCACCACCAGCAAACCGATCTCATTAATATGGCGACTGACAAATTGTTTGAGCGAGACGCTCTTGCCCTGCGGCAATGGTAATGACGAAGCAGACATCTTCAGGTTCCTCGGTAAAATTCATCAGTGCACAGACAGAATGGCGGACATCAGCTCATCCACATTGACCGGAGAGTGAAACTCCTGCGAGAACGTGCCGTGCTGTAATAACAGGATGCGGTCACACACCAGCGGCAACTCCTCCACTTCACTGGAGATAAACACCACGCTTTTTCCTTCGGCAGCCAGCTCGCGGACAATACGGTAAATCTGCTGTTTGGCTTCGATATCGACGCCGCGCGTTGGCTCGTCGAGTAACAAAATCTGGCTGGCGGCATAGACCCAACGACCGATCACCACTTTTTGCTGATTGCCGCCAGAAAGCGTGCCGATGGGCGTTTCGCTACTGGCGGCCTTGACCGTCATCCGCTGCATCACCTCTTCGGTCAGGCGGCGGATGGTGGACCATTGCAGTACACCGTTGGCGCTGATTTTTTGCCGATTGGTCAGCACTGTATTTTCGTCAACGCCCAACCAGGGAATGATCCCCGCTTCTTTGCGGTTTTCTGGCGTATAGCCAATGCCGCGTTTCAGCATGTCGCCGTAATCGGGGCGCGTGATTTTCTCGCCGTTGATAACAATTTCGCCCTGTTCATACGTCTCCAGCCCAACAATCGCCTTCAGCAATTCACTGCGCCCTGCCCCCAGCAGACCAGCAATGCCGAGCACTTCGCCACGACGTAGTGTAAAACTGATATCCTCCAGCTTGGGCTTATGGCGTAACGCACGGACTTCCAGCACGGCCTGATCCACAATTTCCTGAGGGGCAACCGGCGCAATATCAACGTGATCGCGCCCGAGCATTAGCGACACAATATGATGCGTAGAGGTGTTTTTGAGCATCACATCGCCCGCCACCTGACCATCGCGCATAACGGTGGCACAGGAGGCAATGCGGCGAATTTCTTCCATCCGGTGGCTGACATAAATCACCGCCACGCCCAGTGCCGACATCTTTTTCACCGCGCTGATCACCAGTTCAACTTCCGCACTGGCAAGCGAGCTGGTGGGTTCATCAAGAATGACCACGCGCGGCTCGCCCTTCATCACCCGCGCAATTTCCACCAGTTGCTTTTGCGCCGGGCTTAGTGTTGAAACAAGTTGTTCAGGACTAACGTCAACGCCCAACGCCTGCAAGCAACGTTGGGCGTCCTGCGCCATTTGCAGGTAATCAATCATGCCGTTGCGGCGGGGCCACTGACCGAGGCAGAGGTTTTCCGCCACTGTCAGCCCTTCCACCAGACTTAACTCCTGATAAACCGCACGAACCCCCAGTTCAGCGGCACGGCGAGTCAGCGTAGCTTCGTCACCTTCCAGTCGCGTCTCGCCAATCCAGATATCACCGCTATCCGGACGTTCGCTACCGGTAAGCATTCGAATGAGGGTCGATTTTCCCGCACCGTTTTTGCCTAACAGCGCGCGAACTTCGCCTTTATTGAGCGTGAAGTTAACGTTATCCAGCGCAACGACGCCGGGGTAACGCTTATTTCCTGCCACCACTTTTGCTACCGGGACTGCCTCTGTTGCCGTGAACATAGGGACCTCTGCGAATCAGCGATTAGGGCAGACCATCAACGTGCGTTGCCAGCCACTGTTTACCGTCTTCCGTTTTGGTATAGAGATCGATTGGCACCTGAATCACTTTTTCACCGTCGGCTTGTTTATTGATAACCTTCAATGTTTGCGTAAAAACAGCATTGCCCATTTTCTTACCGGAAATATCCACCACCGCTTTCAGCACCTGGTTGTTTTCCAGCTCCTGAGCAATTTCAGTGGTCATATCAGAACCGAAAACAGCAATTTTTCCGGCCTGATTTTGATTACGTACCGCTTTTACCGCGCCGAGTGTCGCTCCGCCCGATTCCCCCATAATGGCGTTGAGATCCGGCGTGGAGATAATCAGTTTTTCACCGACAGAAATCGCTTTATCTAAAACAGTCCCTTCCTGATTAGCGACAATTTGCGCGCCGGGAACGCGGGCTTTTAATACTTCTTCAAACCCTTTACGTCGTTGCACACAAACTTCAAAGGCTTCGCAATTGATGACGGCAATTTTCGGCTGGTCAATTTTGTTGGCAATAAAATAATCGGCGGCAGCGTTACCCAGTTTTTTACCAAATTCCAGCGGGTCACCAACCAGATATGCCGAGACATATTTATCGACACCCTTTTGATTAATACAGGTGTTGTAGCAAATCACTGGAATGCCCGCCTCACTGGCGCGACGAACGGTGCGGCTGCTGCCATTTTCAGAAACAGCTGACAAAATAATGGCATCGACATTACGCGCCACGAGGGTATCAACAAAGGTACTTTCTTTCGAAATATCACCCTGGGCGTTAGTTTCAATTAACTGTACCTGTACTGAAGAATCTTTTGCCGCATCCTGAACGCCCTGACGCACTCCGGCGTAATATCCCTGGGTATCAAGGTATATTGCGCCAATAGTCATTTCTTTATCAGAAGCCCTGGCAAATAGTGCGCTACCCAATAGCGTAGCCATTAATAATAAATTACGGGTTCTTGTCATTTTTTTAGGCATAGTGCCTCCTGTAGGGTTTTTATTTACAACGGCTTATTTTAATTATTTGAGCGTGAGCGGCAGCGCGTGCCGCTCAAATATTACAGTTAATAGGGTTTAGTGAACGTAGCTAAAAATAAAAGGCGTCACGGTGGTGAATAATGCCGCTTTCGGCCAGGCTGGATTAATCGCCATCAATTCAGCGCGAGCAGATTCATAGTGCGCAACCTCCCCTAATCCCGCGGCCGCCAGCATCGCCACCATCAGGCATTTTTCTTTATGCTGCTGTTGTAAATCGCCATACAGCGACAACAAGTCAGGCTGCGAGACGGCAAAGAAATCCGCTTCGATACTGGTTTTCGCCATCTCTTGTGCCCACTGTTTCATTTCACTAAACAGTTGCTGTGCGGTGTGTTGTTCGCCCAGCAGTCGCAGCGCCATTCCTTGCCAGAAGAGATAATCAACCGGCTGATCGTTGTAATAACTGTGGATGTTAATGGTGCGATCGCCGGTCGCCGCCAGACGTAAACAACGCGTCGCTTCAGTTTCATCGCCCTGCGCGTTGGCGCATACTGCCTGCCAGAACCAGATGTCGTTGTCAGTTTGCCCCGGTAAACGGCCTTCGCTTAAATTCTCCGGATAATGCAGCGCGGCATGAAGCAGTTCGCTGGCCTGCTGCGGCTCTCTGGCATCAAGATGCTGCCAGGCGCGTAATAACTGGTTGAGGATAAACTGGCTGGTGACCTTCCCTTCCCCACCTTCCCACGGGTGGAATTTGCGCGTGGCGAGAATGTCCGCCGCTTTGTCTGCCTGACCAGTGAGATGCCACAAATTGAGCAGTTCTGCGGTCATGTCGTCGCGTTTCAGCGCAATTTCCAGATTATTTTCCAGACGCGCCAGTCGTTTCTCCGGTGTGACACCGCTTAACTTATCCAGCAAATCCCGTTCGAAAAGCAGACGTGCATCCTGCGGCGCAAGCTGATAAGCATTATCAAGATAACGCGCGGCCAGCTCATAATCGTGCTGCTTATTCCACGCATGGATCGCCAACCCGCGCCAGCCGTCGGCAAACTCCGGCGACATCTCTACGCAACGCTGCCATAAGGCAATGGCTTTGCCGTAGCTACGCTTGTTGTAGTAGAAGCAGGCCAGTAAATGCCGGGCAAACCAGCACTCTTCGATACTCTCCAGCGCCGCCACTTCTTCCAGCGTATTCGGGAAACGGACAAACTGCGGGAAGGCATCAATAGCTTTTGCGACCAGTTCTCCGCGTTCAGCTTTTGGTAGCAAACTGGCTTGCAGGTAAAGCGGTAGCGTGCGCTGACAGTCCAGTGCGTTCAGCATCTCTGCCGCCAGGGCGGGCATGCCCCAGTTAATCAGTTGCCCGGCGGTCATCAGGGCGTTAACGTCGCGTCCCTGACAAAGACCTCGCCACTGCGCGAGGGCTGATTCGCTACGACCATCGAACCAGTTCAGCCACCACAGAGTGGCGTTCAGCGGATAATCACGCAGCAGTTTCTCGCGCTGCAAACGCGCGTTGTCCTGACGACCACTTAACACCAGTAGCAGGTTATGCAGGCAAAGCACTTCCTGATTGGTTGGGCAGGCGCGAAGACTTTGTTGGCAAAAATCCAGACCAGCGTCAAAGTTACCATTACGCGTCGCCAGCCGTGCCAGACCATAATAGCCGCCTGCTTTACTGTTGCCGCTCCAGACCGCACGCCAGAAATCCTCTTCGGCTTGTTGATATTGCCCCTGACGTTCGTAAGCACTGGCGCGAATCAAACTCGCCTGTCCGCACTGCGGATTTTTGTTCAGCGCATGTGCGCGTTTCAGCGCCTGAGTGGCATACGCCACCGCTTGCGGGAAATCGGCACGGTTATATTCCAGCATCGCCAGCGCCAGGTTACAGCGATAATCCAGCGGATCCAGCGCCACGCCGCGCAGGTAGTAATCGAACGGTGAACGGCTCGCGTGATGATATTGCTCCAGATGTTGACCGATAAACCAGGCTTCATCTGTACTGGTAATGTCTTGTGCTGCCAGTGGCGCTTTGGCGACGTCCGGCAACGGCAACGCTTGCGACTGATGTTCATGATAACTCAGTACAATATTGCCGTCGGCATCGGAGAGCTCAATGGTCAGCCTTTCAGGATTGATACCGTGCAACACGCCCTGGATGGCGGTCGCTGGTGTCAGGGCCACGGCATCATCGAGCAACGCGTTGCATTTGCCGATTTCGCGGATCGCCAGGCGGTATCCGTTCAACGGAGAGATGGCATACAGCCCCCACTCAATCCCCCGCTCACTACGCTGGAGTTTTATCACCGCATCGCGGGAGGCATTTTGCACCATGCCCAGAGAATGATAAGGCAGGAAATACTGCTCGAAACGCTTCTCCTCGTAAGCATCAAGCCAGGTAAAATCAGGCTGGTTATCGGCAAAAATACCGGTCATCAGTTCGATATACGGGCCGTTATTGTCAGTCAGGCTCTTATCCCACGCCTGGCCAAATTCACTGTGTCCCCAGCTCCACTGTTTTTTACCTGGCGCAATATGGTGGTTGGCAACGTGTAGCAAACCACCATCTTCATCGTGACACCACGCGCCAACAAAATCGTACTGTGATTTTTCAGCCATATATGAGGTTGGAACGGGCACATTTTTATAGCGAGAAATGTCCACTCCGGCGGAGTAGTCCACTTTGTAGTAAGTGCCGGTGGCGATGGGGAAAGCGGAGACGGCCCGTTTGCCGTGATCAAACACCGCTGTCACATCCGGTGGGAAAACGCTCTGATGCCCTTCACCCCCTTTCACTGCCGGGTTGGCCCACCACAAGAAATGACGCGGCGTGGCGTTGCCGTTATAGACGCGACTGGCGATTTCCAGCGCCGCCCGGTCAGGGCGCAGGGTGAAACCTGTCATCACCTGTAAACCGTGCATCGGCTCCGTTTCGCCGACCCACACCGTCTGTGCGCCGTCGTCATGGGCTTCGAGGGTGAAATCAACGGGCATAAAGGTGGTCGGGCGATGGTGTTGCGGCCAGTTAAACTCAATCCCGCCGGAGATCCACGGCCCCAGCAGTCCCACCAGCGCCGGTTTAATGACTTCATTGTGATAAACAAAATCGCGCTGTTTCACTTTATCCCACGCGCGATGCACCCGACCGCCCAGTTCCGGCAGGATCATCACTTTGATGTAGTCGTTTTCCAGCCACACCGACTGCCAGGATTTCAGGGTTTTCTGCTCGCTCAGCGTATCGGTCACGCCGTAGGGATAAACCGCGCCGGACGATCCCTGATAAACGCGATTTTCCAGGAACATGGGATGTATATCCTGCGGCCCGGTTTCATAGGTCGGGATCTCAACGCGCTCTTGCCACACTTTTACTGGAGTCATGGTGCCCTCAATATTAACAAGACATACTGAATTAAAAGATTTGTGGCAGTGTATTGAACAATCTGGCAATGTTTTCGCGGAATAATCACGCAATTAACTAAACAAGGTTTAGTGAAGATGAGAGCCTGCATTAATAATCAACAGATTCGCCACCATAACAAATGCGTGATTCTGGAACTGCTGTACCGGCAAAAGCGCGCCAATAAATCAACGCTGGCCCGGCTGGCGCAAATTTCGATTCCGGCGGTCAGTAATATTTTGCAGGAACTGGAAAGCGAAAAACGGGTGGTGAATATCGACGATGAAAGCCAGACGCGCGGGCATAGTAGCGGTACATGGCTGATTGCGCCAGAAGGTGACTGGACGCTGTGTCTGAACGTGACGCCCACCAGCATTGAGTGTCAGGTCGCTAATGCCTGTTTAAGTCCGAAAGGCGAATTTGAGTATTTACAGATTGATGCACCGACGCCGCAGGCGCTGCTGTCCGAAATCGAAAAATGCTGGCATCGCCACCGTAAATTGTGGCCGGACCGCACCATCAATCTGGCTCTGGCAATCCACGGTCAGGTTGATCCAGTGACCGGCGTGTCGCAAACCATGCCGCAAGCGCCGTGGGCAACACCGATTGAGGTGAAGTACCTGCTGGAAGAGAAGCTGGGCATTCGGGTAATGGTCGATAATGACTGCGTGATGCTAGCGCTGGCGGAGAAATGGCAAAATAATTCGCAAGTGCGTGATTTCTGCGTAATCAACGTTGATTACGGCATTGGCTCGTCGTTCGTGATTAACGAGCAAATTTATCGCGGCAGTTTGTATGGCAGTGGACAGATTGGTCACACCATCGTTAATCCGGATGGCGTCGTCTGCGACTGCGGGCGTTATGGCTGCCTGGAAACCGTCGCCTCGTTAAGCGCATTAAAAAAACAGGCGCGGGTATGGCTAAAATCACAACCGGTTAATACTCAGCTTGATCCTGAAAAATTGACTACCGCGCAGTTAATCGCTGCCTGGCAGAGTGGAGAACCGTGGATCACCAGTTGGGTTGACCACAGTGCCAACGCCATTGGTTTGAGTCTGTATAACTTCCTCAACATCCTCAATATTAATCAGATTTGGTTGTACGGTCGCAGTTGTGCCTTTGGTGAGAACTGGCTTAATACCATTATTCGCCAGACGGGATTTAACCCGTTCGACCGCGACGAAGGACCGAGCGTGAAAGCGACACAGATTGGCTTTGGGCAATTAAGCCGCGCACAACAGGTACTGGGAATTGGCTATTTGTATGTTGAGGCGCAGTTACGGCAGATTTGATGGCGCGATAACGTAGAAAGGCTTCCCGAAGGAAGCCTTTTTTCAACAGATTAACCGTTTCGCTTATGCGTAAACCGGGTAACGTGCGCAGATGTCGAGAACTTTACCTTTGATGCGCTCGATAACGGCTTCATCATTGATGCTGTCCAGCACGTCACACATCCAGCCAGCCAGTTCTTTCGCTTCGGCTTCTTTAAAGCCACGACGGGTAATCGCCGGAGTACCTACACGAATACCGGAAGTCACAAACGGGCTCTTCGGATCGTTCGGTACGCTGTTTTTGTTCACGGTGATGTTAGCACGGCCCAGAGCGGCGTCTGCTTCTTTACCGGTCAGGTTTTTATCAACCAGATCAACCAGGAACAGGTGGTTATCAGTACCACCAGAAACCACTTTGTAGCCGCGTTCGAGGAACACTTCTACCATCGCTTTGGCGTTTTTCGCGACCTGCTGCTGGTAAGTTTTGAACTCAGGTTCCATTGCTTCTTTCAGAGCAACCGCTTTACCGGCGATTACGTGCATCAACGGACCGCCCTGACCACCAGGGAAAACGGCAGAGTTCAGTTTTTTGTACAGCTCTTCGCTACCACCTTTCGCCAGGATCAGGCCGCCGCGCGGACCCGCCAGGGTTTTGTGAGTGGTGGTAGTAACAACGTGAGCATGAGGAACCGGGTTCGGGTAGACGCCAGCAGCAACCAGGCCCGCAACGTGCGCCATATCAACGAACAGGTAAGCACCGATGCTGTCAGCGATTTCACGCATTTTCGCCCAGTCAACCACGCCGGAATATGCAGAGAAGCCACCGATAATCATTTTCGGTTTGTGTTCTTTGGCTTGTTTTTCCAGATCGGCGTAGTCGATATGACCGGTAGCATCGATACCGTAAGGAACGATGTTGTACAGTTTACCGGAGAAGTTAACCGGAGAACCGTGAGTCAGGTGACCGCCATGCGCCAGATTCATACCCAGAACGGTATCGCCTGGTTCCAGCAGCGCGGTGTAGACCGCAAAGTTAGCCTGGGAGCCGGAGTGCGGCTGGACGTTAGCGTAGTCAGCGCCGAACAGTTCTTTCGCACGATCGATCGCCAGTTGTTCAACGATATCAACATACTCGCAACCGCCGTAGTAGCGTTTGCCCGGATAACCTTCAGCATATTTGTTGGTCAGCTGAGAACCCTGCGCCTGCATTACGCGCGGGCTGGTGTAGTTTTCGGAGGCGATCAGTTCGATGTGCTCTTCCTGACGTACTTTTTCCTGCTCCATAGCCTGCCACAGTTCGGCATCATAATCGGCAATGTTCATTTCACGCTTTAACATCCGCATCTCCTGACTCAGCTAACAATAAAATTTTTGGCCTTTATAGGCGGTCCTGTTGGACAACGGCGAACAGTATAACCGAATCATTGTGCGATAACAGGTCTTGACAAAGGAATTTACGCAAACGATTACCTTCAGGCTACGCAAGGCTTTGGAGAATAAAGAGCTTGCAACCGGAAACGGATTTCTTTTCAGGTTTGTGATGCAAATTTTTCACTTCATCACATTCTTTCTGAAAAACACCAAAGAACCATTTACATTGCAGGGCTATTTTTTATAAGATGCATTTGAGATACATCAATTAAGATGCAAAAAAAGGAAGACCATATGCTTGACGCTCAAACCATCGCTACAGTAAAAGCCACCATCCCTTTACTGGTGGAAACGGGACCAAAGTTAACCGCCCATTTCTACGACCGTATGTTTACTCATAACCCAGAACTCAAAGAAATTTTTAACATGAGTAACCAGCGTAATGGCGATCAACGTGAAGCCCTGTTTAACGCTATTGCCGCCTACGCCAGCAATATTGAAAACCTGCCTGCGCTGCTGCCAGCGGTAGAAAAAATCGCGCAGAAGCACACCAGTTTCCAGATCAAACCGGAACAGTACAACATCGTCGGTGAACACCTGTTGGCAACGCTGGACGAAATGTTCAGCCCGGGGCAGGAAGTGCTGGACGCGTGGGGTAAAGCCTATGGCGTCCTGGCTAATGTATTTATCAATCGCGAGGCGGAAATCTATAACGAAAACGCCAGCAAAGCCGGTGGTTGGGAAGGTACTCGCGATTTCCGCATTGTGGCTAAAACACCACGCAGCGCACTTATCACCAGCTTCGAACTGGAGCCGGTCGACGGTGGCGCAGTGGCAGAATACCGTCCGGGGCAATATCTCGGCGTCTGGCTGAAGCCGGAAGGTTTCCCGCATCAGGAAATTCGTCAGTACTCTTTGACTCGCAAACCGGATGGCAAAGGCTATCGTATTGCGGTGAAACGCGAAGAGGGTGGGCAGGTATCCAACTGGCTGCACAATCACGCCAATGTTGGCGATGTCGTGAAACTGGTCGCTCCGGCAGGTGATTTCTTTATGGCTGTCGCAGATGACACACCAGTGACGTTAATCTCTGCCGGTGTCGGTCAAACGCCAATGCTGGCAATGCTCGACACGCTGGCAAAAGCAGGCCACACAGCACAAGTGAACTGGTTCCATGCGGCAGAAAATGGCGATGTTCACGCCTTTGCCGATGAAGTTAAGGAACTGGGTCAATCACTGCCACGCTTTACCGCGCACACCTGGTATCGTCAGCCGAGCGAAGCCGATCGCGCTAAAGGTCAGTTTGATAGCGAAGGTCTGATGGATTTGAGCAAACTGGAAGGTGCGTTCAGCGATCCGACAATGCAGTTCTATCTCTGCGGCCCGGTTGGCTTCATGCAGTTTGCCGCGAAACAGTTAGTGGATCTGGGCGTGAAACAGGAAAACATTCATTACGAATGCTTTGGCCCGCATAAGGTGCTGTGATTTGATGTTGCCGGATGGACACATCCGGCAACCCTTGACGCGTTTTAAATTGCCGCGTCGTCCTCTTCACCGGTACGGATGCGAATGACCCGTGCCACGTCGAAGACGAAGATTTTACCGTCACCGATTTTGCCAGTTTGCGCCGTGCGAATAATGGTATCGACACAGGTATCGACAATGTCGTCCGGTACGACAATCTCAATTTTCACTTTCGGCAGAAAATCCACCATATACTCCGCACCGCGGTACAGCTCGGTATGGCCTTTCTGGCGGCCAAAACCTTTCACCTCAGTGACCGTCATGCCGGTAATACCGACTTCAGCCAGTGCTTCGCGGACATCGTCCAGCTTGAAGGGTTTAATAATCGCATCAATCTTTTTCATGCTATTCCTTGAAAAGGTCGCCTGTCTTTTGATCTGCTAAACGTAACACATAACGCCAATTCATTCCTTGAAATCGTTTGCATCCAGTTCGTGTCGGGAAAGCAGTTTATAAAATTCTGTCCGGTTGCGCCCCGCCATTCTCGCCGCGTGGGTGACGTTGCCTTTGGTGATTTGCAGCAGCTTACGCAAATAGTTGAGTTCAAACTGATTACGCGCCTCAACAAAGGTTGGCAGCGCCGTGTTTTCGCCCTCCAGCGCCTGCTCCACCAGCGCATCACTAATTACCGGAGATGATGTCAGCGCCACACACTGTTCAATCACGTTGACCAACTGGCGCACATTACCCGGCCAGCTCGCGGTCATCAGGCGTTTCATCGCATCGGTGGAGAACGCGCGGACAAACGGTTTATGTCGCTCTGCCGCCTGGCGCAACAGGTGATTTGCCAGTAGCGGAATGTCTTCTGTGCGCTCCGCCAGTGCCGGAATTTTCAGGCTGACAACATTGAGGCGGTAATAAAGATCTTCACGGAATTCCCCACGCGCCATCGCTTTTGGCAGGTCGCGGTGGGTCGCAGAAATAATCCGCACGTCGATATCAATATCGCGGTTACTGCCCAGCGGGCGCACTTTACGCTCCTGCAACACGCGCAGCAGTTTGACCTGCAACGGTGCGGGCATATCGCCAATCTCATCGAGAAATAGCGTACCGCCTTCCGCCGCCTGGAATAAACCTTCGCGATTGCTGACAGCGCCAGTAAACGCGCCACGCGCATGACCAAACAGCTCCGACTCCAGCAATTGCTCGGGCAATGCGCCACAGTTAATAGCAATAAATGGTTTGCTGTTGCGCGGGCTGGCGTTGTGGATAGCCTGGGCGAAAATCTCTTTCCCGGTGCCGCTCTGGCCGTTAATCAAAACGCTAACGTCTGATTGCGCCACCAGCCGCGCCTGTTCCAGCAAACGCAGCATCAGCGGGCTGCGGGTGACAATCGCCTCGCGCCAGCGTTCGTCGGTGGCTGGCGCGGATTGTTCCAGCGCATCGTCAATTGCCTGATATAGCGCATCTTTATCGACAGGCTTGGTGAGAAAACTGAACACGCCCTGCTGTGTTGCAGCAACGGCATCAGGAATAGAACCATGCGCGGTAAGAATAATTACTGGCATTCCCGGCTGCACTTTCTGGATTTCAGCAAACAGCTGCATACCGTCCATTTCATCCATCCGCAGGTCGCTGATGACTAAATCTACTTTTTCGCGATTAAGTACCCGCAATCCTTCAGCACCACTTTCCGCCGTGACCACACTGTAGCCTTCGCTGGTCAGGCGCAGGCCAAGCAGTTTCAGCAATCCCGGATCGTCATCGACCAGTAATAAATGCGCAGGTTTATGGCTCATCAGGAGTGACCTCATCGGTGGATGGCGCGGGCTTTTCACTCTCGTGCGGCGTATCCGGCGAGAAATTTCCAGCCGGTTTGCGGGTCGAGAGCTGGCGTTCAATATCGGTCAGGTTTTCCAGCTTGCGGGCAGTGAGTTCCAGTTGCTGTTGTAGAACGTGATGTTGCTGGCGCAAAGTATCCAGCTCGCTGTCGCTGGACTGCTGGAGTTTGCTGTAGCGTTGGCGCTCTTCCGCCAGTTGCAGTTGCAGCGCCTGACCGTCGCGCCAAAGTTGATACAGTGGGCGAACCTGTGCCGGGATCTCGGTACTTAGCGCATCAATGCGCGCGACCAGCTGGCGGCGCTCATACGGCGTAATTTTGGCGTCGGCGAGCAAAATCCCTTGTTTAAAGGTATTTTGCCAGTTGCCGTCGTCATATTGGCGGGCTTGCTGACGCGACTGCGCAGGCATTAAACGATCAGCACAATCCATCGCCCGCAGCCAGTAAAGCGGATTGGTTTCGGTTGATTTACCTTGCAGCGCCCAGATGTCGCTACATTCAGTAGAAAGATAGTCAGCCAGTTGATAAACCGGAATTTTTTCTTCTGCTGGCGTATCAATGGCTGGCTTATTGTGACTCTGCACGCAACCCAGCAATGCCAGACATGGCAGCCCTGCCAGCCACAGCCGTCGGGGCAATAATCGTTGAAAAATGTGTCGCATATTCACCAGACTTAAAGCCTATCCCAGTGGGCGTAATTGTTGCAGGCAGTTTGGATACGGACAGCGCGGAGAAACCGGAGCGTACATGTCGTACGTGAAGATTTCGAGCACTGCCCGGGGCCAAACTGGCAAATAAAATAGCCTGATGGGATAGGCTGTTAGCATTATTTCGTGTTTTTCGACGACGGTAATTCAATGCGGAAACAAACATCTTGCCCGCTCTCGTCGACCAGATACAGTTCCCCTTGCATACGGCGAATACAATCCCTGGCAATGCTTAATCCCAGACCGCTGCCCTTCACCGCCCCTTTTCGCTGGTGGCTTCCCTGAAAAAAGGGTTCGAAGATCATGGCGCGTTCCTCTTGCGGAATGGGCGTGCCTGTATTGATGACATCAATATAAACCCGCGCACCATGTAAACTGCTGCGAAGGCAAATGTTACCGGATTCAGCCCCGTAGTGCACCGCATTGGAGTAAAGATTATCCAGTACGCTCATCAGCAGCATTGGCTCCGCCAGGCAAGCTGTTGCTTTGAGATCAACGTCGGTATGCATCATTTTAGCCCGTGCGGGCAGGCTATGAGCAGAAACCACCATTTCCACCAGTGGCGCTAACTCAACATTCTCCAGTTCCACCGCACCGTCCGCCTGTTTACGGTTGTAATCAAGCAGTTGTTCGATCAACTTTTGCAAATTGCGGCTGCTGCTATCAAGAATGCTGACCACCTCTTTTTGCTCTGGCGTAAGCGGCCCGACAACCTGGTCAGCCAGTAATTCAGTGCCCTCGCGCATACTCGCCAGCGGCGTTTTTAATTCATGAGATAAATGTCTTAAGAATTGATGGCGTTGGGATTCCAGCCATGACAGGCGCTCACTTAACCAAAGAATACGTTGCCCAACCGAGCGTAACTCGCTCGGTCCACTGAACGAAACGCTATTGCCCAGAGAACGCCCTTCCCCCAGACGGTTGATCATGCGCTCGATATTTTTCACCGGCCCGATAATCATCCGCGTGAAAAGCAGTACCATCACCAGACTCACCAGAAATAGCACCAGCGATTGCCAACCAAAATATTGCCCACGTTCGGCGATTTCACGCTGAAGTTGCTGCCCACGAGAGAACACCACTGTGCGCGTGGCCTGCACCATTTCGGTATTGGCACTGGCAAAGGCTTCCAGACGCGCGGCGGCAGCAGCATCGGGACCGCTGTTGTTACACTGAAGTTGAGCCAGATTGTTCAAATCCTGACGTAATGCCTGGTAGAGTTTATCGTCCGGCAGCACGCCTGCGTGGGCATCGAGCATTTCGCTGTAACGCTTGCGCTGGCTTTGATAAACCTTCGCAAGCGTAGGGTCGTCCAGCACGCAGTACTGACGATAGCTGCGCTCCATCTCCAGTGCCGCGTTGGTCATCGCTTCACTGCGCCGGGCATCAATAAGCGTAGTGCGGTTAACCAGCGCCGCCTGATCGCTAAGTGCATTCAGGCTTTGCCAGGCTTGCCATGCCAGCACCAACAGGGGCAGCAGAATCAGCAAAAATGCCAGCATTACCAGTTGTCGTAATGAGCGGGGAAAAACGGGCCAGCGTTTCAAGGCGTTACTCTCGTCAGACGCGAATAGCCTGATGCTAACCGAGGGGAAGTTCAGATACAACAAAGCCGGGAATTACCCGGCTTTGTTATGGAATAAGGCGGTGCCTAACTCGACGTTTCGCCCGATGGTTGATATAGCTACGCTGATATCAGAAGTTGGACGGCAGGCACCTTGTTGTGCGTCATTCGAATTTTATGTAGCACGTCCCGAAGGGGCTGACATAAGTCGGCGAATGAGCCACTGCTTACTATTATGCAGTAACTGTGCCAATAAAGAAAATAGTTTGGTAACATACTGATTATACGCTGCTTTGAGGGGTTTATGGCTTCTCCGCTATTTGAATGTAAATCAGCCACTGTGTCGCTAAAAAGAGACAACTTAAGATAAACTTATTAGATAATATTAAAATCAATGAGTTAAGTGTCACCAAAAAGCGACACGGCAAACCACCCATTGTCGTGATTTACAGACACAAAAAAGCTCCCGAAGTTGGGAGCTCATAATAGCGGTTGGTGCTTAATGCCGGATGCGGCGTGAATGCCTCATCCGGGCTGCAATACCAATGGGTTGACGACTTACCCCAACTGCTTACGTGCATTGCGGAAAATGCGCATCCATGGGCCATCCTCGCCCCAGTTTTCCGGATGCCAGGAGTTGCTGACAGTACGGAAAACTCGTTCCGGGTGCGGCATCATAATGGTGACTCGACCACTTTCAGTCGTGACCGCCGTAATACCGTTCGGTGAACCGTTCGGGTTAGCCGGGTAGGTTTCAGTGACTTTGCCGAAGTTATCGACATAGCGCAGTGCCACCAGCCCTTTGCTTTCCAGTGCCGCCAGATGCGCCGCATCGCGCACTTCAACGCGCCCTTCACCGTGAGAGACAGCAATCGGCATCTGCGAGCCCACCATCCCCTGCAACAGCAGCGACGGGCTTTGGGTTACTTCTACCAGACTGAAACGCGCTTCAAAGCGATCGGAGGTGTTACGCACAAAACGTGGCCACAACTCGCTACCTGGGATCAGTTCACGCAGATTAGACATCATCTGGCAACCGTTACATACCCCCAGCGCCAGCGTTTGCGGACGATGGAAGAAGGTTGCAAACTCATCGCGTACACGGTCATTGAACAGGATAGACTTCGCCCAACCTTCACCAGCGCCCAGCACATCACCGTAGGAAAAACCACCGCACGCGACCAGGGCGTGGAAACCCTCCAGGCCCGTGCGTCCAGCCAGCAGATCGCTCATATGCACGTCGATAGCATCGAAGCCCGCACGGTGGAAAGCTGCCGCCATTTCAACATGGGAGTTCACGCCCTGCTCACGCAGCACAGCAACTTTCGGACGCGCGCCAGTGGCAATAAACGGTGCTGCCACATCTTCGTTGATATCGAACGACAGTTTCACATTCAGGCCCGGATCGGCGTCGTTTGATTTCGCCTGATGTTCCTGATCGGCACACTCCGGGTTGTCACGCAGGCGCTGCATCTGCCAGGTAGTTTCTGCCCACCAGACACGCAACGTGGTGCGGCTTTCGCTAAATACAGTCTGCCCGTTGGCGGTAATCACAAAACGGTCACCGGAAACCGCCTGCCCAACATAATGGACGCAATCAGCAAGCCCATGCTGTGCCAGTACCGCTTCAACGGCTTCACGGTCAGCGGCTCGCACCTGAATCACCGCACCCAGTTCTTCGCTAAACAATGCAGCCAGACGATCGTCACCCAGAGTGGCGATATCTGCGTCAATGCCACAATGACCAGCAAACGCCATTTCCGCCAGCGTCACCAGCAGGCCACCGTCAGAGCGGTCGTGATACGCCAGCAGCTTACGCTGTGCAACCAGCGCCTGAATCGCGTCATAGAAGCCTTTCAGTTGGGCAACATCGCGTACATCTGCCGGTTTGTCGCCAAGCTGACGATAAACCTGCGCCAGTGCCGTTGCGCCCAGCGCGTTATTGCCTTTGCCCAAATCAATCAGCAACAGTGCGTTATCTTCGGTAGAAAGCTGCGGCGTAATGGTGTGACGTACATCTTCCACGCGGGCAAATGCGGAAATCACCAGCGACAACGGCGACGTCATTTCGCGCTCTTCGTTACCTTCCTGCCAGCGGGTTTTCATCGACATAGAGTCTTTACCCACCGGTATCGTCAGGCCCAGCGCCGGACAAAGTTCTTCGCCCACAGCTTTAACGGCTTCATACAGGCCCGCATCTTCACCAGGGTGGCCTGCCGCCGCCATCCAGTTGGCGGAAAGTTTAATGCGTTTGATATCGCCAATTTGTGTTGCGGCGATGTTGGTTAGCGCTTCACCGACTGCCAGACGGGCAGAAGCGGCGAAATCCAGCAGCGCAACTGGCGCACGTTCGCCAATTGCCATCGCTTCGCCATAGTAGCTGTCGAGGCTGGCGGTAGTGACCGCGCAGTTAGCGACCGGCACCTGCCACGGCCCCACCATCTGATCGCGCGCCACCATGCCGGTTACGCTGCGGTCACCGATGGTCACCAGGAAAGTTTTCTCCGCCACGGTCGGCAGATGCAGCACGCGTTTCACCGCGTCAGCGATGGTGATCCCTTCACGGGCCAGCGCGTCGCCTTTCGCTTTCAGCGTTTGTACATCGCGGGTCATCTTCGGCGTTTTGCCAAGCAGTACGTCCAGCGGTAGATCAATCGGCTGATTATCAAAATGACGATCGTGCAAAGAAAGATGCAGTTCTTCGGTCGCTTCACCAATCACCGCGTATGGCGCGCGCTCACGCTTACACAGTTCGTCAAACAGCGGTAACTGATCGGCAGCAACCGCCAGCACGTAGCGTTCCTGGGATTCGTTACACCAGATTTCCAGCGGGCTCATGCCCGGTTCGTCGCTCAGGATATCGCGCAGTTCAAATTTACCGCCGCGCCCGCCGTCGCTCACCAGTTCCGGCATGGCGTTAGAAAGACCGCCTGCGCCAACGTCGTGGATAAACAGGATTGGGTTGGCATCACCAAGCTGCCAGCAACGGTCGATCACTTCCTGGCAGCGACGCTCCATCTCCGGGTTGTCGCGCTGTACGGAAGCAAAGTCGAGGTCGGCATCAGACTGACCAGATGCCATGGAAGACGCCGCGCCGCCGCCAAGACCGATGTTCATTGCCGGGCCGCCGAGAACGACCAGCTTCGCACCAACGTTGATCTCGCCTTTTTGTACGTGATCGGCGCGAATGTTGCCGATCCCACCCGCCAGCATGATCGGTTTGTGATAACCGCGCAGCTCTTCGCCATTGTGGCTGTTCACTTTTTCTTCATAAGTACGGAAGTAGCCGTTCAGTGCCGGACGACCAAATTCGTTGTTAAACGCCGCACCGCCCAGCGGGCCTTCGGTCATGATGTCCAGCGCGGTAACAATGCGCTCAGGTTTACCGAAATCTTCTTCCCACGGCTGTTCGAAGCCAGGAATTCGCAGGTTGGATACGGAGAAACCAACCAGACCAGCTTTCGGCTTTGCGCCACGTCCGGTGGCACCTTCATCGCGGATTTCACCGCCGGAACCGGTCGCCGCGCCCGGCCACGGAGAAATCGCCGTCGGGTGGTTGTGAGTTTCAACTTTCATCAGAATATGCGCCGGTTCCTGATGGAAATCGTAGCGGCCCGTTTCGTGGTCAGCAAAGTAGCGGCCCACTTCAGAACCTTCCATTACGGCGGCGTTATCTTTATAAGCAGAGAGAACGTGGTCTGGCGTGGTTTCGAAGGTGTTTTTGATCATCTTGAACAGCGATTTCGGCTGCTGTTCACCGTCGATAATCCAGTCGGCGTTAAAAATTTTGTGGCGGCAGTGCTCAGAGTTCGCCTGAGCAAACATATACAGCTCGATGTCGTTCGGGTTACGACCCAGCTTTGTGAACGCATCCTGCAGATAGTCAATTTCATCTTCCGCCAGTGCCAGGCCAAGACGCAGGTTAGCGTCAATTAGCGCCTGACGGCCCTGCCCCAGCAAATCTACGCTGGTGACCGGAGTCGGTTGATGGTGTGCAAACAACTGCTCTGCATCATCTAAAGCAAAAAAGACCGTTTCCATCATGCGGTCGTGCAGTTCAGCGGTAACCTGCTGCCATTGTTCATTGGTCAGCGTACCGGCTTCTATATAGTAAGCAACGCCGCGCTCAAGGCGGTTAACCTGTTGCAGCCCGCAGTTATGGGCAATATCGGTCGCTTTCGAAGACCAGGGAGAGATGGTGCCAGGACGCGGGGTCACCAGCAGGAGTTTGCCTTGCGGGGCGTGGCTGGCGAGTGCCGGGCCATATTTCAGCAGGCGTTCAAGTTGTGCGTGCTCATCATCGTTTAACGGCGCATTGAGGTCAGCAAAATGGACATACTCGGCGTAAATATTGTGAACCGGGAGCCTGGCAGCCTGAAAACGTGCCAGCAGTTTGTTGATTCGGAATGCCGACAATGCAGGCGAACCACGCAGAATTTCCATCATAAGTCTCTCGTCTTCTAAGCTTTCGGTGTACCCAAGGGGGGGAAACGGGCGTCATTATAAAGAATCTGATGCGCTGACGAAACCGTTTGCGTGGAAATAAAATCACCATCGTGAATTAGCAACGCGTGCCGCCAATGGCTGTAATAAGTTGCCATCTGGCGCAGGTTTACGCAAAATGCCGCTCATTTATGAGTAAACCTTTCACTATTATTACGTTTTTTCAAGCTGGGACGCGCACGACACAGAGAATTAACTAATTGAAAAAATTAAAGATTAATTATCTGTTCATCGGCATTCTGGCACTGCTGCTCGCGGTCGCTCTCTGGCCATCCATTCCCTGGTTTGGTAAAGCCGACAACCGTATCGCCGCCATTCAAGCGCGGGGAGAGTTGCGTGTGAGCACCATTCATACCCCCCTGACTTATAACGAAATCAACGGGAAACCTTTTGGCCTGGATTACGAACTGGCGAAACAGTTTGCCGATTACCTCGGCGTAAAACTGAAAGTGACCGTGCGGCAGAATATCAGCCAGCTGTTTGACGACCTCGATAATGGTAACGCCGACCTGCTGGCGGCAGGCCTGGTCTATAACAGTGAGCGGGTAAAAAATTATCAGCCTGGCCCTACCTATTATTCCGTGTCACAACAACTGGTTTATAAAGTCGGTCAGTATCGCCCACGTACGCTGGGCAACCTGACGGCGGAGCAACTCACCGTTGCACCGGGTCACGTGGTGGTTAACGATCTCCAGACCCTGAAAGACACAAAATTCCCGGAATTAAGCTGGAAGGTAGACGACAAAAAAGGCTCTGTGGAATTAATGGAAGATGTCATCGAAGGAAAACTCGATTACACCATTGCTGATTCTGTCGCCATCAGCCTGTTTCAGCGCGTTCACCCGGAACTCGCCGTAGCGCTCGATATCACCGATGAACAACCGGTGACCTGGTTTAGCCCGTTAGATGGCGATAATACCCTTTCCGCCGCCCTGCTCGACTTCTTCAACGAAATGAATGAAGACGGTACACTGGCACGCATTGAAGAGAAATACCTGGGGCATGGCGATGATTTTGATTACGTCGATACGCGCACATTTTTACGCGCCGTCGATGCGGTACTGCCGCAGTTAAAGCCCCTGTTTGAGAAATACGCCGAAGAAATTGACTGGCGTTTGCTGGCCGCTATTGCTTATCAGGAATCGCACTGGGATGCTCAGGCCACTTCACCGACGGGTGTGCGCGGCATGATGATGTTAACCAAAAACACCGCGCAAAGCCTCGGCATTACGGATCGTACCGATGCCGAACAGAGCATCAGCGGCGGCGTGCGTTATTTGCAGGATATGATGAGTAAAGTGCCGGAAAGTGTGCCGGAGAACGAACGGATTTGGTTTGCCCTCGCCGCGTACAATATGGGCTATGCGCATATGCTGGATGCCCGCGCCCTGACGACAAAAACCAAAGGTAATCCTGACAGTTGGGCTGACGTAAAACAGCGTCTGCCTTTACTTAGCCAGAAACCCTATTACAGCAAGCTGACTTACGGCTACGCTCGTGGGCATGAAGCCTACGCTTATGTCGAAAATATTCGTAAATATCAGATTAGCCTGGTGGGTTATCTGCAGGAGAAAGAGAAGCAGGCTACAGAAGCGGCGATGCAACTGGCGCAGGATTATCCGGCGGTATCACCTACGGAGTTGGGCAAAGAGAAATTTCCTTTTCTCTCGTTTCTTTCCCAGTCGTCATCAAACTATTTGACCCACTCTCCCTCTCTGCTGTTTTCCAGAAAAGGGAGTGAAGAGAAACAAAATTAATCTGTCGAGGATTGCGCTTTTTTCTGCGCTTTAATTTCCTGGCGGCGCATGCGAAAGAAGTCACTGAGCAACGCCGCACACTCATCCGCCAGTATTCCTTCCGTAATTTCCACCCGGTGATTCATACCCGGATGATGCAGCACATCCATTAAAGATCCCGCAGCGCCAGTTTTCGCGTCACGCGCACCAAAGACCACGCGACCAATGCGACTGTGGATCATTGCTCCGGCACACATTACACAGGGTTCAAGCGTGACATACAACGTGGCGTCGATCAGACGATAATTTTGCATCACCAGACCGCCCTGCCGTAGGGCCATGATTTCTGCATGTGCGGTGGGATCATGTCGACCAATCGGACGGTTCCAGCCTTCGCCAATAACACGATTGTTATGCACTAATACCGCGCCGACCGGTACTTCCCGCTCATCCCAGGCACGCTTCGCCAGCGTCATTGCATGACGCATCCAGTATTCGTGGCTAAATTCGACTTCAGACAAAAAGAAAACTCCGATTATAAAAGCGCGGCGCATTATACACGGCCGCTATGCTTTACTCTATTCCAGTTGCTGGAGTTCACCGCGCGGGGTTACTCGCCAACGATGCTGACAGAAATAAAGCAGCGGGTTGTCCTGATTACTGTCGCTATAGCCACTGTACAGCCGCAGCGGCGTGCCGATTTTGCGCTCCAGTTGCGCGACCTTTTCATGTCCCAGACAACGCATCGTCAATACCCAACCACCATAGCCACGCTGAATCTGACTGGCGATAAGATTAACCCGCGGCAGCCAGGGCGTATCGAAATAAACCGCTTCAACCAGCGACTGCGGAGAGCCGGTAATCAACCAGATATCAGCATCGGAACTTAACAGGTAGGTGGTTAATCGCTCCTGAACCAGCGGAAAGGCGGTAACATTGTCACGAAACCAACGTACGAAATCGGCCTGCAACGCCTGCAAACGCGCTTCATTGTGACCAAAAGTGCATCCCCACAGAAGCAGACTCATCGGCCAGCGTGCCGCACGACCTTTTATCAATAACGCAATGGCTATGATCGGCAACAACGGCAGAACAAGTAACGCATTCAGCGGTTGGCGACGCAGTAAATAACGCAAAAAACTGCCGAACATATCCTGCTGATGCAATGTTCCATCTAAGTCAAAAAACACCACACGACGCTCGTGAGTTGCCAAACCATACTCCTCTGGACTGAAACATCCTGATTAATTTTCGCTACTACATAGCCTAACAGATAGATCATCACTTTTCCGGCAACAATCGACCGCATCATGGCTAACTGGAATTTTTAATTCATGGCAATTAGCGGCAATGGAATATAAAATTCACTCGCGTTTGTCTCATATTGCCTGTTGTCGCCACTATTTCATCGCGAGGAAAGATATGAACGGCTTACTTCGTATCCGTCAGCGTTACCAGGGGCTTGCCCAGAGTGATAAAAAACTGGCGGATTATCTGCTGCTACAACCTGATACGGCGCGCCATTTAAGCTCTCAGCAACTGGCCAACGAAGCCGGAGTCAGTCAGTCCAGCGTCGTGAAGTTCGCGCAAAAACTCGGCTATAAAGGTTTTCCGGCACTAAAGTTGGCGTTGAGTGAAGCGCTGGCAAGCCAGCCGGAATCTCCCTCCGTGCCCATTCATAACCAAATCCGCGGTGATGATCCGTTACGGCTGGTCGGCGAAAAACTGATTAAAGAAAATACTGCCGCTATGTACGCAACGTTAAACGTTAATAGTGAAGAGAAACTGCATGAATGCGTGGCAATGTTGCGCTCTGCGCGGCGGATAATTCTGACCGGTATTGGCGCTTCGGGTCTGGTGGCGCAAAACTTTGCCTGGAAGCTGATGAAGATTGGCTTCAATGCTGCCGCAGTGCGCGATATGCATGCGCTACTCGCTACAGTACAGGCGTCGTCCCCTGACGATCTGTTATTAGCCATTTCCTACACCGGTGTACGACGCGAGTTAAACCTGGCGGCAGATGAGATGCTGCGAGTGGGCGGAAAAGTGCTGGCTATTACCGGCTTTACTCCCAATGCCCTGCAACAGCGTGCTTCTCATTGCCTGTATACCATTGCCGAAGAACAAGCGACAAACAGTGCTTCAATCTCTGCTTGTCACGCGCAGGGAATGTTAACGGATTTGCTGTTCATTGCGCTGATTCAGCAGGATCTGGAACTGGCACCAGAACGTATTCGTCATAGCGAAGCGCTGGTGAAAAAACTGGTCTGAGTAAAGAATGCGCGTATAATGCCCGCCCGGTTTGTGTTGTTTTGAGAGTTTCCTTATGGCGCTGTTAATCACTAAAAAATGCATCAATTGTGATATGTGTGAACCCGAATGCCCGAATGAGGCGATTTCGATGGGTGAACATATCTACGAGATTAACAGCGATAAGTGTACCGAATGCGTAGGGCACTACGAGACACCAACCTGCCAGAAGGTGTGTCCGATCCCCAATACTATTGTGAAAGATCCGCAACATGTCGAGACGGAAGAACAGTTGTGGGATAAATTTGTGCTGATGCACCACGCGGATAAAATTTAATATTCTGCTCTGGAAGTAGAGTGTTAATTATTTTATAGGAAAATCTTAACGCTATTATATTTATTTAAATGATGACATTAGCATAATCATTCACTAAGTTAATTTATATAGTATCTGCCCAGACACTTATTTATAGTTATTAAAGGCGCGTCCGACTGGTTCACCGGACGCACCTTAAGTACGTTTCCTTGTGTTATAAGAACAAAAGGAGCAGCTGTAAAACAGCAATGATGATTTTGATGACCCGTTTAATCAGGTATCGACAATCAGTCATTCGTTTTTCCTTAAACAAGGAATGCAGCCGTTCAGATTAGCCCTTACATCTCCCCAAAACTGAACGTGCGAGTTATTGGAATCGAGTGCTGCACTCCACACCAGAGCTTTGACGACACCACTCGTTTCAATGGGGGAATTCAGTGGCATGGTGTAAAGCACAGCAAAATTGCCAATAACGAAACCGATTTTAATGTACTTATCAAAAAGCGGTCACGTTAATCTTTTCATCAATGTCGATTTCTTCGTAAAGGCTCGCGTTTTTTATGTCAGAGATTGCAAGTTGCTTGTACAGGTCAACGAAATTGATCCATAATCATTTTCGTTGGAATCGTGTGCTGCACAAAATTAAAGTTAAAAAGTAAAACCCCCGTTCCTTACCAGTTCGGGGGTTTTACTTTATAAAGAGAACGGTATTATTTTAACTTTCAATAATTACCGTGGCACAAGCATAGTGGCGCTCATCGGCAAGCGTTACATGCATATTTACAACGCCGAGCTTTTCCGCCAGTTTTAATGCCTCACCCCATAGCCGTAGCCGTGGTTTGCCGAGCTCATCATTGAATACTTCAAACTGATTAAACGCCAGACCATTGCGGATCCCTGTGCCAAATGCTTTTGCCGCCGCTTCTTTCACAGCAAAACGCTTCGCCAGAAAACGCACTGGCTGGTGGTGCGTTTTCCAGATTTCCCATTCGTTATCGCTTAATACGCGGCGTGCCAGGCGCTCACCGGATCGGGCGATCACCGCTTCTATGCGAGCGATCTCTACAATATCCGTACCTAAACCTAATATTGCCATTAGCCACGCGCTTCCAGCATCAGACGTTTCATTTCTGCCACCGCATCTTTCAGTCCGGTCATCACTGCACGACCAATAATGGCATGACCGATATTCAGTTCATGCATCTCAGGGATGGCGGCAATGGCTTTCACGTTGTGATAGGTCAGACCGTGTCCGGCGTTAACTTTCAGACCGAGACTAGTGGCAAAGGTCGCGGCTTTGGCGATACGCGCCAACTCTTGCGCCTGTTCGGCGTCAGTTTTGGCATCAGCATAGCAACCGGTGTGGATCTCGATAAACGGTGCGCCAACCTCTGCCGCAGCTTTGATCTGATCTTCATCGGCGTCGATAAACAGAGAAACCTGGATCCCGGCATCTGCCAGACGTTTGCAGGCATCGCGCATTTTTTCACGCTGCCCTGCGACGTCCAGGCCGCCTTCGGTTGTTACTTCCTGACGCTTTTCCGGTACCAGACAGCAAAAATGTGGCTTCGTCTCAACGGCGATCGCCAGCATCTCTTCGGTCACCGCCATCTCCAGATTCATGCGGGTATCCAGCGTCTGGCGCAGGATGCACACATCGCGGTCGGTAATGTGGCGGCGGTCTTCACGTAAATGCACGGTAATGCCGTCCGCTCCCGCCTGCTCAGCAATAAACGCCGCCTGCACCGGATCCGGGTAAGCAGTACCGCGCGCGTTACGCAGCGTTGCAATATGGTCAATGTTGACGCCTAACAGTAATTCAGCCATGACAATCCTCATCATTCATAATGTGTTTTCACCGTTCGCTTAGGCATAAACTGCCGGAACAGTTCCCTGCTCTTTAATGGTTTACCGCCAAGATACGGCTTAAGCGCCATGCGGGTAAAGCGTTTCGCGGCGCGCAGTGTGTCTGCGTCAGGAAATTCCCGCGCGTTTAACGCTTTTAACTGCCTTCCAGTGAACGTTTTATTGTCGATAACGACGCTTGCGATAAACCCTTTTTCTTCGCGATAACGATACGTCATGGTGTCATCTACCGGCTCGCCGCTACCCGCACAATGGGTAAAATTGACGCCATAGCCCAGATGCCCGAGCAGTGCCAGTTCAAAGCGGCGCAACGCGGGTTCTGGCGTACCAGTGACCCCGGCAAGAGACTGAATGCAGTGCAAGTAATCGAAAAAGAGTTCAGAGAAGCGCGTCTCGTATTCCAGTACGCGGGAGAGAAGTTCGTTGATGTACAGACCGCTGTAAAGCGTGATACCGCTTAATGGCAGCGCCAGCGAGACAGCTTCAGCACTGCGCAGCGTTTTGACTTCGCCACGCCCGCCAAAACGTAGCAAGAGAGGGGTGAAAGGCTGTAATGCCCCTTTCAGAGTAGAGCGTTTAGAGCGTGCGCCTTTGGCAACCAGACGCACGCGACCCGATTCCTCCGTGAAGACGTCCAGCATCAGGCTGGTTTCGCTCCACGGGCGACTATGCAGGACAAATGCGCGCTGCCAGCCTTCCATCGGAGTTACTCTTAAAGATCGTCAACATAACCGAGACTGCGCAGTGCGCGTTCGTCGTCGGCCCAACCGGATTTCACTTTTACCCACAGCTCAAGGTGAACAGGCGCTTCGAACATTTCCTGCATGTCTTTACGCGCTTCAATCCCGATGGTTTTGATCTTGGCCCCTTTGTTGCCAATGACCATCTTCTTCTGCCCTTCACGCTCAACGAGAATCAAACCGTTGATGTCATAACCGCCGCGTTCGTTAGAGACGAAACGTTCGATCTCCACGGTCACGGAGTACGGCAGTTCAGCGCCGAGAAAACGCATCAGTTTTTCGCGGATAATTTCAGACGCCATAAAACGCTGTGAGCGATCGGTGATGTAATCTTCCGGGAAGTGATGGGTCGCTTCAGGCAGATGCTTACGCACGATTGCCGCGATAGTGTCGACATTCAGCCCGGTTTCGGCAGAGATCGGCACGATATCGAGGAAGTTCATCTGGCTTGCCAGGAACTGTAAGTGTGGCAGCAGATCGGCTTTTTCCTGCACGTTGTCCACTTTGTTCACCGCGAGGATTACCGGCGCTTTGCCATCACGCAGCTTGTTGAGCACCATTTCATCGTCCGGCGTCCAGCGGGTGCCTTCTACGACAAAAATCACCAGCTCAACGTCGCCGATAGAGCTGCTCGCCGCTTTGTTCATCAGGCGGTTAATGGCGCGTTTTTCTTCCATATGCAGGCCAGGGGTATCAACGTAGATCGCCTGATACGCGCCTTCAGTATGGATCCCCACAATGCGGTGACGAGTTGTTTGCGCCTTGCGGGAGGTGATGGAGATCTTCTGCCCCAGCAGTTTGTTCAACAATGTGGATTTGCCAACGTTCGGACGTCCGACGATAGCAATAAATCCGCAGTAACTTTTATCGATGCTCATTCCAGCTCCAGTTTTTTCAACGCCTGTTCGGCGGCAGCCTGCTCAGCCTTACGACGGCTTGAACCTGTGCCAACCACCGGTTCACTCAGGCCGCTGACCTGGCAGTGGATAGTAAATTCCTGATCGTGCGCTTCGCCACGTACCTGGACTACCAGATAAGTTGGCAGCGGCAGATGGCGACCCTGCAAATATTCCTGCAGACGCGTTTTCGGATCTTTTTGTTTATCGCCTGGGCTAATTTCGTCCAGACGAGTTTGATACCAGTTGAGGATTAATTTCTCGACGGTTTGAATATCACTGTCGAGGAATACGCCACCAATTAATGCCTCGACGGTGTCGGCGAGAATTGACTCACGACGAAATCCACCGCTTTTAAGTTCACCTGGCCCTAAACGTAAGCACTCACCTAACTCAAATTCGCGCGCCAGTTCAGCCAGCGTATTACCACGGACCAGCGTGGCGCGCATCCGGCTCATATCGCCTTCATCCACACGAGGGAAACGGTGATAAAGCGCATTGGCGATAACGTAGCTCAGAATAGAGTCACCTAAAAATTCTAAACGCTCGTTATGTTTACTGCTGGCACTACGATGAGTTAATGCCTGCTGCAACAGTTCCTGATGATTAAAAGTGTAGCCCAGCTTCCGTTGAAGCCGATTAATTACGATGGGGTTCATGCGATACCAATAAATAAATGCGTCAACAATTCAGCACACGAAACAGACCTGATATACATGGCTCGGCTAACTGCTTCACTGCAGTTTCAGTTTACCGGTATATGGGGACCAACGCTGTTTCGTGTGCCGTGGCAACCTGGAGGTGCCAACCTTAAACTTCGGGGGAATATTCTATACACAACGACGGGGGATGTCGTTAGCCACGGGAGATTTATCTCATAAATAATTCACGTTGTCGCCATAACGGCGACAACGTGAACGAAGATGGCTATTAATGGATACCGCCAATGCGACTTAAGCGCACACCAGTCGGCCATTCGCCTTCTTGCTTATCGAAGCTCATCCAGATAGCCGTTGCCCGACCGACCAGATTCGCTTCAGGCACAAAACCCCAGTAACGGCTGTCCGCGCTGTTGTCGCGGTTGTCGCCCATCATGAAGTATTGTCCCGGCGGAACAATCCAGGTTGCCAGTTGTTGCCCTGGCTGCTGGTAATACATCCCCACCTGGTCCTGCGCAATCGGCACTGTCAGAATGCGGTGCGTCACATCACCCAATGTCTCTTTACGCTCGGAAAGACGAATTCCATTTTCTTTGGTTTCGTTTTTCGGCACTTCAAAGAATCCGCTGGTCGCTTCCCCACCATTACGGCGTGAGAAGGTCTGAACGAAATCGCTCGGTTCCACGTTGGAGTAAGTGACCGGTAGCGCGTTTTCACACGCCTGGCCGGAACTGCATCCCGGTTGAATCGTCAGCTCTTTTGAGACCGGATCATAAGTGACTTTATCGCCCGGCAAACCCACCGCGCGCTTGATGTAATCAAGCTTTGGATCTTCCGGATATTTAAAGACCACGATATCGCCGCGTTTCGGATGACCGGTTTCGATCAGCGTTTTCTGGTAGATAGGATCTTTAATGCCATAAGCAAACTTCTCTACCAGAATAAAATCACCGATTAACAGAGTCGGCATCATCGAACCTGACGGGATCTGGAACGGTTCATAAATAAACGAACGCACAATCAATACGATAGCCAGTACCGGAAAAACAGAAGCACCGGTTTCCAGCCAGCCAGGCTTCGGCGCAACCTTTTTCAGCGTTGCTTTATCCAGTGAGTCACCGGCAGCCGCCTGCGCCGCTGCCTGACGTTCCCGCCGTTTAGGTGCGAAAAAGAATTTATCCACGCACCATAAAATGCCCGTCACCAGTGTGGCAATCACCAGAATCAGGGCAAACATATTCGCCATGCCAACTCCTAAGGGTTATTTGTTGTCTTTGCCGACGTGCAGAATGGCGAGGAACGCTTCCTGCGGCAGCTCGACGTTACCGATCTGCTTCATGCGTTTCTTACCTTCTTTCTGCTTCTGCAGCAGCTTTTTCTTACGGCTGATATCGCCGCCATAACATTTAGCCAGTACGTTTTTACGCAGCTGTTTCACGGTGGATCGCGCAATGATGTGCGTACCAATCGCTGCCTGAATAGCGATATCAAACTGCTGGCGTGGGATTAGATCTTTCATCTTCTCCACCAGCTCGCGACCGCGGTTTTGCGAATTATCACGGTGGGTGATCAACGCCAGCGCATCAACACGTTCACCGTTGATTAATACGTCTACACGTACCATGTCGGACGCCTGGAAGCGTTTGAAGTTGTAATCCAGAGACGCATAACCACGCGAGGTAGATTTCAGGCGATCGAAGAAATCGAGCACCACTTCCGCCATCGGGATCTCGTACGTCAGCGCCACCTGATTACCGTGGTAAACCATATTGGTCTGCACGCCGCGTTTTTCTACGCACAGCGTAATAACGTTGCCGAGATATGCCTGCGGCAGCAGCATGTGACATTCTGCAATCGGCTCGCGCAGTTCGTAGATGTTATTTACCGCTGGCAGCTTGGATGGGCTGTCGACGTAGATAACTTCTCTTGACGTGGTTTCAACTTCATACACTACGGTCGGCGCAGTGGTGATCAGATCCAGATCGTATTCACGTTCCAGACGTTCCTGGATGATCTCCATGTGCAGCAGACCGAGGAAGCCGCAGCGGAAACCAAAGCCCAGCGCGCTTGAGCTTTCCGGCTCATAGAACAGTGAGGCATCGTTCAGGCTGAGTTTACCCAGCGCGTCACGGAAGGCTTCATAGTCGTCGGAACTTACCGGGAACAGACCGGCGTATACCTGCGGTTTGACTTTCTTAAAGCCAGGCAGCGCCTTTTCTGCCGGATTACGCGCCAGCGTTAAGGTATCGCCTACTGGAGCGCCGTGGATATCTTTAATCGCACATACCAGCCAGCCTACTTCGCCACATTTCAGTTCAGTGCGGTCAACCTGTTTTGGCGTAAAAATACCCAGACGGTCGGCGTTATAGGTCTGCCCGGTACTCATGACTTTCACTTTGTCGCCCTTACGCAGGGTGCCGTTTTTAATACGGATAAGTGAAACAACGCCCAGGTAGTTGTCGAACCAGGAGTCGATAATGAGTGCCTGTAACGGGCCTTCCGGATCGCCTTCCGGCGGCGGAATGTCGCGCACCAGACGTTCGAGAACGTCCTGCACGCCAACGCCGGTTTTCGCTGAACAGCGCACCGCGTCAGTGGCGTCGATGCCGACGATATCTTCAATTTCTTCCGCCACGCGTTCAGGATCAGCTGCCGGCAGGTCAATCTTGTTCAGTACCGGCACCACTTCGAGATCCATTTCCATGGCGGTGTAGCAGTTTGCCAGGGTTTGCGCTTCTACGCCCTGCCCGGCGTCGACCACCAGCAATGCACCTTCACATGCAGCCAGCGAACGAGAAACTTCATAGGAGAAGTCTACGTGGCCCGGGGTGTCGATAAAGTTAAGCTGATAGGTTTCGCCGTCAGACGCTTTGTAGTCCAGCGTCACGCTTTGCGCTTTGATGGTAATGCCACGCTCACGCTCAAGATCCATGGAATCGAGAACCTGCGCCTCCATTTCACGGTCAGACAGGCCACCGCAGATCTGGATAATACGGTCAGACAGCGTCGATTTACCGTGGTCAATGTGAGCTATGATCGAAAAGTTACGTATATTCTTCATAAAGTATGATTATTGTGCCTTAATGCCCGGTTAACCAGGCTTTTAGAAGTCGCTGTTCTGAGCTTAACGTCTGTATTAATAGAAACGCCGCATTCTACACTACAACATTGAGGCGAGGAAATGTTCATACCGTATGGATTGTGGTATCTGGAAACGTCCTCGCATTTGTTATGCAAAATGCAACAAAGCCAGTGAAATCACTGGCTCGCGTCTTCCGAAGATGTTTCAAATCGCACAAGGCCAGGCGGCAAGGCCACGCTTAAGATGATCGGTTGCCATTCTGCCCGGGCAGCAAACTTACGCGAGTAGCCGCGCGCAATCAGGAACCCGCCAAAACCGCCGAGGATCGCACCACATAATGCTGCGACGTCAGAAGCAAAGAGTAGCTGAAATAGCGAAGCGATGAGGAATAATCCCACCAGCGGCGACATATAAACCAGTAATGCGGAGCTAAGCAGGCTGCCTTCGGCGATTCCTAATTCTACTTTTTGCCCCGGCACTAACGGCTCATCACAGGGTACGACAATGGTATGCGTGGTTTGCGGGCCAAGTTTATTCAACACGCGGCTACCGCAACCGGCGCGTGAAGCGCAGCTGCTGCATGAGGCTTTAACATCACAACTGACCAGCGCCTGCCCGTTTTGCCAGGAGACGACGGTAGCCCACTCTTTGATCATTGCGCTGCCCCGAACTTAATATTCTCGGCAATGCGTTTCGCCGTTTGCGGCGGCAGTTCACCGACAATGGTGATTTCGGCGTTATCACGTACGCTTGTACTGACGGTTCTGCGTCCGGTGCGCAACATCTGATCGCTGCTCGATGGCGTAGCGCGGTTAACGTTTACCGAGAAGCTGAATAATCCGTCGGAATAGAGACGTGATTCGATAGGCATGTTGTCCATCGTCGGTAGCGGACGTCGACTACTGGAAACTTCGCTAAAACCCTGTGGCAACCAGGTTGGCGTCCAGCTGAATTTAGCTTTTTCACCTACAGGAACAGAAAGCAACGGCGGCAAATTTGCCTTCGCCAGCGTCTGCATACTGCTGCTGATATCCTGATTGACGTTAAAAGCAATCACGCGAAATTGTTCCAGCGTTTCACCATCGCGATCAAGGAGATCAACCCGCATCGGTAATTTCGATTCGGTGTCCATCCACACAATGTAGCTGTAGCGTGTGCCATCACGGGCGACTACGCGAATGACTTCGCAAAGACGATCAGCAATACGCGTGCGTCCCACGGAGATAAAGTCGTAGTAAGGAGAAAGGCGTTTGAAATCGGTATAAATGAGCGATGGCAGAGAATCAACAATGTAATCGCCATTAAGCGTGAACGGTTCAAGGCCCGGCTCAAAGTAGCTGATTTCATTGCCGCGCTGTACCACTTCCCGGCGCGGGCCATCCATTTGCAACAGCTGTGCAAGCGGACGGTTATCGAGGCGTGCATGTCGATAACGCAGAGACTCAACACCCTGTTTATTGATGCTGATGAATGACAGCTCGTAATTCAGTGACTGACTGGCCAGGTTCATCTGCTGTAATAACGCCCCGGACGCGGGAGTGGCCGAGGCGTTAGCAGAGAATAACAGGCTACCTGTCACTAATGACATGGCAAACCAAAGTTGCTTCATTACTGCGATTGCGTTCCTAAAGTTTGAATTCCTGGCACCTGTACAGCGGCTTGCTGAGTTTGTGCCTGCTCAAACTGAAGCTGTTCAGAGTGGAGTCGGCGTTGCAGTTCGTAATCCTGCAACATTGCATTAATGCGACGACGCTGCTCCTGTACCTGCTGCTGTTGACCATTATTTGCGGTCGCTTCAGAAGGTACTCCCAGACTAACCGGGCTGGCTTTACCCATCATCGGCAGTGTATTAAATACTGGCGTTTCGGGCTGCTGGGACGTTTCAGATTGCCCATTATAGTGCTGGACGCCAACGATAACTGCAAGCGATACGCATGCTGCTACGCCCATTTGGGTAAGCTGTGCCGCCCACGGACGTACTTTCTGCCAGAATGGCATTTTCTGCCATTGATGCGGCGCAGGCTGGGCTTCCGGGATCAATGTCGCCGGTTGACGTACTGGCTCTTCTTCAATGGCGGCCATCACACGTGAAGAGATATCGAAATGGAGCACCTCGGGAGTATCACCCCGCATTGAGTCACGGATCAAGTGATAGCTTTCCCAGGTTTTCTGCATTTCTGGGTTATGAGCCAGTTCGTTAAGCAGCTCACTATCCAGCGTTTCGCCATCCATTAAAGCGGAAAGTTGTTCTTTCTGCATGCCTAATACCCTTATCCAGTATCCCGCTATCGTCAACGCCTGATAAGCGGTTGAACTTTGTTATCAATAGCTTCCCTCGCTCGGAAGATACGTGAACGCACCGTACCTACCGGACAATCCATGATAGCGGCTATCTCTTCATAGCTCAGGCCATCCAGCTCCCGCAAGGTTATTGCCATGCGTAAATCTTCCGGGAGGGACTCAATAGTTCGGAAAACTATCTGTCTCAGTTCTTCTGACAACATTAAGTTCTCAGGGTTCGAAATTTCTTTCAACGCGCCGCCACTTTCGAAGTTTTCAGCTTCAATGGCATCCACATCACTGGAAGGTGGACGACGCCCCTGAGCAACCAGGTAATTTTTCGCTGTATTTACAGCAATCCGATACAGCCATGTATAAAAAGCGCTATCTCCCCGGAACGAATCCAGCGCACGATAGGCTTTAATAAAAGCTTCTTGTACCACATCGGGAACATCACCCGACGGCACATAGCGGGAAACCAGACTCGCCACTTTATGCTGATAGCGCACTACCAGTAAGTTAAAGGCTTTCTGATCTCCCTTCTGGACCCGTTCAACCAGGACCTGGTCCGTTAACTGCTCGCTCATCCGAGGTAAAGTCTCCCCAAACCAAATTTCCACGCGCTATCGAAACGCCACTCCATTAGCTGCAATTTGAGCAAGCAAAGGGTTAGAGTGTCTCGTTTTTGTAAAGTTCCGTAACGCATCTGTTTTTGTTTGTCATGCTGTAGACGGATCATTATCTATCATTATAAGTCTACAGAATCTGAACATCGCATTATCTGTGTAGAAATGCCCATTTAACTGCCTGAAGAGTAACCCAACGGCCTTTTTATTTCACCACCTAATCCTCCACCAGCCAGTAACTTCTCGTTTTCTCGCCGCCCTGAGGCAGCGTGTTTAGTCACTGTAACAAATATTAAAATAGCAGGTGTTTATTCGCACAACATGATGTTATGCTGACCAAACCGTGTTTAGTAAATTAAACAAAGAAAATGAATACTCTCCCTGAACATTCATGTGACGTGTTGATTATCGGTAGCGGCGCAGCCGGACTTTCACTGGCGCTGCGCCTGGCTGACCAGCATCAGGTCATCGTTCTAAGTAAAGGCCCGGTAACGGAAGGTTCAACATTTTATGCCCAGGGCGGTATTGCCGCCGTGTTTGATGAAACTGACAGCATTGACTCGCATGTGGAAGACACATTGATTGCCGGGGCTGGTATTTGCGATCGCCATGCAGTTGAATTTGTCGCCAGTAATGCACGATCCTGTGTGCAATGGCTAATCGACCAGGGGGTGTTGTTTGATACCCACATTCAGCCGAATGGCGAAGAAAGCTACCATCTGACTCGTGAAGGTGGACATAGTCACCGTCGTATTCTTCATGCCGCCGACGCCACCGGTAGAGAAGTAGAAACCACGCTGGTGGGCAAGGCGCAGAACCATCCGAATATTCGCGTGCTGGAGCGCAGCAACGCGGTTGATCTGATTGTTTCTGACAAAATTGGCCTGCCGGGCACGCGACGGGTTGTTGGCGCGTGGGTATGGAACCGAAATAAAGAAACGGTTGAAACCTGCCACGCAAAAGCAGTGGTACTGGCAACCGGCGGTGCTTCAAAAGTTTATCAGTACACCACCAATCCGGATATTTCTTCTGGCGATGGCATTGCTATGGCGTGGCGCGCAGGCTGCCGGATTGCCAATCTCGAATTTAATCAGTTCCACCCTACCGCGCTGTATCACCCACAGGCACGCAATTTCCTGTTAACGGAAGCACTGCGCGGCGAAGGCGCTTATCTCAAGCGCCCGGATGGCACGCGTTTTATGCCCGATTTTGATGAGCGCGGCGAACTGGCCCCGCGCGATATTGTCGCCCGCGCCATTGACCATGAAATGAAACGCCTCGGCGCAGATTGTATGTTCCTTGATATTAGCCATAAGCCCGCCGATTTTATTCGCCGGCATTTCCCGATGATTTATGAAAAATTGCTCGGGCTGGGGATAGATCTCACGAAAAAACCCGTGCCGATTGTGCCTGCTGCACATTATACCTGCGGTGGTGTAATGGTTGATGATCATGGGCGTACGGACGTCGAGGGTTTGTATGCCATTGGCGAAGTGAGTTATACCGGCTTACACGGCGCTAACCGCATGGCCTCGAATTCATTGCTGGAGTGTCTGGTCTATGGCTGGTCGGCGGCAGAAGATATCAGCAGACGTATACCTTATGCCCACGGCGTCAGTACGTTACCGCCGTGGGATGAAAGCCGCGTTGAGAACCCTGACGAACGGGTAGTAATTCAGCATAACTGGCACGAGCTACGTCTGTTTATGTGGGATTACGTTGGCATTGTGCGCACAACGAAGCGCCTGGAACGCGCCCTGCGGCGGATAACCATGCTCCAACAAGAAATAGACGAATATTACGCCCATTTCCGCGTCTCAAATAATTTGCTGGAGCTGCGTAATCTGGTACAGGTTGCCGAGTTGATTGTTCGCTGTGCGATGATGCGCAAGGAGAGCCGTGGCCTGCATTTCACGCTGGATTATCCGGAACTGCTCACGCATTCCGGTCCATCGATCCTTTCTGCCGGCAATCATTACATAAACAGATAAAAAGCCTGGGTCAGCGCCGTATACGCTTCGGAATAGTTCTGGTCTGGCCCACGAATGACTAAGCGATCGCTAAAGCATTCTCCCGCCTGCGGGGAGAATGCCAGCAGCACCCGATGCGGCAGTCGCGCTTCGTTTTCCGCCACATCCGTCCGCAAACGTAAATGCCAGCCCATACTTAATGCCAGTTCAGTAAAACCATTACCAATCTGCTCTGGCAGCACCACGCAGAAAAATCCCTCTTCGGTAATGCACTCCGCCGCACAAGTCAGCAACGATGGGTGATCAAGCGTAGTGGTATAGCGAGCCTGTTCCCGTTGAGGTGTCGCGCACTCTACTCCCTGCTGATAGTAAGGTGGGTTGCTGATGATTAAATCGAAGCGTACTGTCTGCTGTGTGATCCACTGCAGAATATCCGCCGTATGGACGTTAATCCGCTCTGCCCACGGGGACTGGTTGATATTTTCCTGCGCTTGCGCGGCAGCTTCACTTTCCAGTTCAACTGCATCAATCATCACGCTGTCATCTGTTCGCTGCGCCAGCATTAATGCCAACAACCCGCTACCCGCGCCGATATCAAGGCAACGTTTTACCCCAGCCACAGGTGCCCATGCGCCCAGCAAAATGCCATCCGTTCCCACTTTCATCGCACAGCGATCGTGAGCAACAAAAAACTGTTTAAAAGTAAATCCATTACGACGAAACACGGATGTAGACTGTGACATGAAAATAAAACCTTGCAGGAAAAACGGCGATAGCACCGGGTGAGAACAATACCCGAGAAGCGATATCCATACAAACAGATGAAGATTGCAGCCGTAACGTCTATAATCAGCGCCCCACACAGAGGTAGAACATGACTGTAACGACTTTTTCCGAACTTGAACTCGACGAAAGCCTGCTGGAAGCCCTCCAGGATAAAGGTTTCACTCGCCCGACCGCCATTCAGGCTGCCGCCATTCCGCCTGCGCTCGATGGCCGTGATGTACTCGGTTCTGCGCCGACAGGCACCGGTAAAACGGCGGCGTATCTGCTGCCAGCGTTGCAGCACCTGCTCGATTTCCCACGTAAGAAATCCGGTCCGCCGCGTATTTTGATCCTCACCCCGACTCGCGAACTGGCGATGCAGGTGGCCGATCATGCCCGCGAACTGGCGAAACATACGCATCTGGATATTGCCACCATCACCGGCGGCGTGGCCTATATGAACCACGCAGAAGTGTTCAGCGAAAACCAGGACATTGTGGTCGCCACGACCGGACGTCTGCTGCAATACATAAAAGAAGAGAACTTCGATTGCCGCGCGGTTGAAACGCTGATCCTCGACGAAGCAGACCGTATGCTGGATATGGGCTTCGCCCAGGATATCGAACATATTGCTGGCGAAACGCGCTGGCGTAAACAGACCCTGCTCTTTTCGGCAACGCTGGAAGGCGATGCGATTCAGGACTTTGCCGAGCGTCTGTTGGAAGATCCGGTGGAAGTTTCTGCCAATCCGTCTACCCGTGAGCGCAAAAAAATTCATCAGTGGTATTACCGCGCCGATGATCTTGAGCATAAAACCGCGTTGCTGGTGCATCTGTTAAAACAGCCGGAAGCGACCCGCTCAATTGTGTTTGTGCGTAAGCGTGAGCGTGTGCATGAGCTGGCAAACTGGCTGCGCGAAGCAGGCATCAACAACTGCTATCTCGAAGGTGAGATGGTACAAGGCAAGCGTAACGAAGCGATTAAACGCTTGACCGAAGGCCGCGTAAACGTACTGGTTGCTACCGATGTTGCCGCGCGCGGTATCGACATTCCTGACGTCAGCCACGTCTTTAACTTCGATATGCCGCGCAGTGGCGATACTTATTTGCACCGTATCGGACGTACCGCGCGCGCCGGTCGTAAAGGCACCGCGATTTCGCTGGTGGAAGCCCATGACCATCTGCTGCTGGGCAAAGTTGGTCGCTATATTGAAGAACCAATTAAAGCTCGCGTAATTGACGAGTTACGCCCGAAAACGCGTGCGCCAAGCGAGAAGCAGACCGGCAAGCCATCGAAGAAAGTACTGGCAAAACGCGCCGAGAAGAAAAAAGCTAAAGAGAAAGAGAAGCCGCGGGTGAAAAAACGCCATCGCGACACCAAAAATATTGGTAAGCGCCGTAAACCAAGCGGAACGGGCGTGCCACCGCAAACGACAGAAGAGTAATCTCAATGCCGGGTTTAAGCCCGGCATTGTTTTTATCCCGGCAAAAAACACTCTTCAACACACTGAATAAAAGTGTGCATCGCCGGGCTAACCGCTTTTCCGGCATGGTGAGCGCACATTGCCGTAATGGTCTGCGACTGTTCGCCAAAAGGCAATTCAATTAATTCTCCGCACTCCAACTCTTTTACCACCGCAAAACGCGGCAGGTAACTGACTCCGATATTTGCCGCGACACAACGCTTGATGCTTTCGATACTTATAAGCTCAATGGTGTTTTCCACCGTGATCCGCCGCTGGCGCAGCGTGCTCTCAAATATCTGCCGGAAGACACATTGTGGTTCGTTGATAATAAAGCTACAGGCGTTATGTCTTCCCGGCTCAGTAAAATCGACATCTGCAATTTGCGGTGAAGCCACCAGCGCCAGCGGTTGTTCACCCAACTCTCGTCGGTTCAGAGCATCATCATTCCCTACGCGATAAAAAACCCCGACATCGGCCTCATCATTCAGTAGCGCATCACGGATCACGTAACAGTTCAGCGACTGCAACGATAAACGCACTTTTGGAGCGCGTTGCCGAAAACGCTGCAACACCTGCGGCATTCGATAAGAGAGCAACGTTTCGCCTGAAATAACGCGTAGTTCCCCGTCCGGATCCGACTCTTTTTTCGCAGCCTCACGAAGCGTATCCATCACTCGGGTAAGTTCATAGATGTGCGGCAGCAGCTTTTTTCCTTCGCGGGTAAGGCACATTCGTCGACCAATTTTCTCAAACAATTGTACCGAGAACTCCTGCTCAAGCTGCTGAATATGAAAAGTCACCGTCGATTGTGTGCAGCACAATTTTTGCGAAGCTCGCAAAAAGGAACCCTCTTCCACCACGGTTTTAAGTGTAATAAAACGGCGCAGATCCATAACCCCAAACCTATCGAAAATATCGAATTTAGAATGTAAAAACATTCATTTTTTTAAATGTTCCGTGTCGGGTACTGTCTACCAAAACAGAGGAGATAACAAGTGACACCGACCCTTTTAAGTGCTTTTTGGACTTACACCCTGATTACCGCCATGACGCCAGGACCGAACAATATTCTCGCCCTTAGCTCTGCTACGTCGCATGGATTTCGTCAAAGTACCCGTGTGCTGGCAGGGATGAGTCTGGGATTTTTGATTGTGATGTTACTGTGTGCGGGCATTTCATTTTCACTGGCAGTGATTGACCCGGCAGCGGTACACCTTTTGAGTTGGGCGGGGGCGGCATATATTGTCTGGCTGGCGTGGAAAATCGCCACCAGCCCAACAAAGGAAGACGGACTTCAGACAAAACCAATCAGTTTTTGGGCCAGCTTTGCTTTGCAGTTTGTGAACGTCAAAATCATTTTGTACGGTGTTACGGCACTGTCGACGTTTGTTCTGCCGCAAACACAGGCGCTAAGCTGGGTAGTTGGCGTCAGCGTTTTGCTGGCGATGATTGGGACGTTTGGCAATGTGTGCTGGGCGCTGGCGGGGCATCTGTTTCAGCGATTGTTTCGCCAGTATGGTCGCCAGTTAAATATCGTGCTTGCCCTGTTGCTGGTCTATTGCGCGGTACGCATTTTCTATTAACGAAAAAAAGCGGAAGAGGTCGCCCTCTTCCGCTTAGTAACTTGCTACTTAAGCCTTACAGGCTTTCAGTAAAGGTACGAGCGATAACGTCGCGCTGCTGTTCCGGAGTCAGAGAGTTAAAGCGAACTGCATAACCGGATACACGGATGGTCAGCTGCGGATATTTTTCCGGATGCTTAACTGCATCTTCCAGCGTTTCACGACGCAGAACGTTAACATTCAGGTGTTGACCACCTTCAACGCGAACTTCTGGTTTCACTTCTACTGGAACTTCACGGTATTCAATGTCACCCAGTTTGCTTACTGCAACCACTTCGTCTTCTGCAAAACCTGCTTTCGCAACGATGCAACGCGCTTCGCCTTTTTCGCTGTCCAGCAACCAGAAAGAGTTCAGCAGATCGTCGTTAGCGGCTTTAGTAATCTGGATACCTGTAATCATGTGATGCCTCCCCGGCAAAATTATTTGATTTGTTCAGCCTGTCGCGGCCAATTGGTAAAACCATTGTTGCTTGAGTGTATATATACTCCTCAAACACCCTTGATTCTTTGATTTAAATCAATAAAAACCATATATCAAGTGTGGTCACAAATGGATTTTATTGTTTTACATCAACTTATGCAGATGTGAAATTTTACCAATTTACATTTTTTTGCATGTCTTTTTGTCTATAAAATGAGCATGATTTTGTTCTGTAGAAAGAAGCAGTTAAGCTAGGCGGATTAAAGATTCGCAGGAGAGCGAGATGGCTAACGAATTAACCTGGCATGATGTGCTGGCTGAAGAGAAGCAGCAACCCTATTTTCTTAATACCCTTCAGACCGTCGCCAGCGAGCGGCAGTCCGGCGTCACTATCTATCCACCACAAAAAGATGTCTTTAACGCGTTCCGCTTTACGGAGTTGGGTGACGTTAAAGTGGTGATTCTCGGTCAGGATCCTTATCACGGACCAGGACAGGCGCATGGTCTGGCATTTTCCGTTCGCCCCGGCATTGCGACACCACCGTCACTGCTGAATATGTATAAAGAGCTGGAAAATACTATTCCCGGTTTCACCCGCCCTAATCATGGTTACCTTGAAAGCTGGGCGCGTCAGGGTGTTCTGCTGCTCAATACTGTCTTGACGGTTCGCGCTGGTCAGGCGCATTCCCACGCCAGCCTCGGCTGGGAGACGTTTACTGATAAAGTCATCAGCCTCATAAATCAGCATCGCGAAGGCGTGGTGTTTTTGTTGTGGGGATCACATGCGCAAAAGAAAGGGGCGATTATAGATAAGCAACGCCATCATGTACTGAAAGCACCGCATCCGTCGCCGCTTTCGGCGCATCGTGGATTCTTTGGCTGCAACCATTTTGTGCTGGCAAATCAGTGGCTGGAACAACGTGGCGAGACGCCGATTGACTGGATGCCAGTATTACCGGCAGAGAGTGAGTAAATTTGCGGGAAAATGCCGGATGGCAGAGTTGCCATCCGGCTGATTTATCAGGCTTTATTCTGACGCCACCATTCGCCAAGAAGAACGCCGGTTGCGACAGAGATATTCAGCCCGGCAACGTTGCCAGTACCATCAATCTTCACGCGCAGATCGTTCGGATCGCGTGCGGCATCCGGTAACCCTTCATATTCCTGACCCAGCACCAGTACCATTTTCGCTGGCAGACTGGTTTTGAACAGCGGTTTACCCTGCTCGCTGGAAGTTGTCACTACGGTGTAACCCGCCTGACGGAAATCATCCAGCACGTTAACAATGTTGTCGCCAGTAATCGGCTGAACGTGCTCTGCGCCGCCTTCTGCGGTACGGATAGCCGCCCCAGACTCCAGCAGTGCTGCATCCTGCACCACAACACCTTTCACGCCGAAGTGCGCACAGCTACGCATCATGCCGCCCAGGTTATGCGGGTTAGATTCGTTTTCCAGGGCCAGTACACAATCCTGCGCGCCTGCCTGGCTTACCCACTGCTGCACGGTTGTACCGTTACGCTTTTTGATCAGGAAGCAAACGCCGCCGTGATGTTCCGTGCCTGACGCTTTTGTCAGTTCCGCTTCATCCACCACATGGTACGCTTTGCGGTTTGCCGCCATCCAGCGCAAGGCTTCTTTAAAACGTGGCGTTACGCTCTGGATAAACCAGGCGCGAACAATCGCTTCCGGACGGCTCTGGAACAGTGCCTGACAGGCGTTTTCGCCGTAGACGCGGGTTTCTTCCGCACGCTGACGACGCAAAACTTCCGGATCAATAAAACTTTTACCACTGATGCCACCGTGATCGGCCTTTTCCGGCGTCTCATCACCCGGCGCGCGGGAAACCGTGCGCCACGGCGAATCTTCCCACTTGCGGTCACGGTGCTGACTCTGTTTGTCATCGCGGGCGGGGCGACGGCCACCGTCAGCACGAGATTTTCCTGGACGCCCGCCCCCTTTCCCGGTACGCGGGTTGTGGGTACGTTTATCAGAATCATCATCACTGCGGACATACATCACTTTGACCTTGCCGCTTTTACCTTTCATTTCATCGTTCATGCTTTTCTCCACCAGCGCTGCGCGAAGCGCGCAGATTACCCGAAGTCCGCGCGGTTCGCCATGATTTCGTTCCAAAGCCTGTGTCTATCATACCCATTGAATAAAACAGATTGTTGTCTGGAACAATGTCCCCGATAATATGTAACATATTAGAAACATACCGGCGTCGTTGCCGATAAGTCTCCTTACTCATCCCGAGGTTAGTTATGAATACCGTTTGTACCCATTGTCAGGCCATCAATCGCATTCCCGACGATCGGATCGAAGATGCGGCAAAATGCGGACGCTGCGGTCACGACTTGTTTGACGGAGAGGTGATTAATGCGACCGGTGAAACGCTCGACAAATTGCTGAAAGATGATCTACCTGCGGTGATCGACTTCTGGGCACCGTGGTGCGGCCCCTGCCGTAATTTCGCACCAATTTTTGAAGATGTCGCGCAAGAGCGTAGCGGTAAAGTGCGCTTTGTGAAAGTGAATACCGAAGCTGAACGTGAATTGAGCAGCCGCTTTGGTATTCGCAGTATTCCGACGATCATGATTTTCAAAAATGGTCAGGTTGTCGACATGCTTAATGGCGCAGTGCCGAAAGCGCCGTTCGATAGCTGGCTGAATGAATCTCTTTAATCTTACCGGGGCGCATCTTGTGCCCCGTTTTCTCCTCTGCGACAATGGCGTTTTTTCGACGCTCCCTTATGACCGAAAACGCTGTTCTCCAGTTACGCGCCGAGCGTATTGCGCGTGCAACACGTCCTTTTCTTGCCCGCGGTAATCGCGTTCGTCGCTGCCAACGCTGTCTTTTGCCAGAGAAATTATGTCTCTGTTCGACAATTACCCCAGCACAAGCAAAAAGTCGCTTCTGTTTGCTGATGTTCGACACCGAGCCAATGAAGCCCAGTAATACCGGGCGTCTGATTGCTGATATTTTGCCTGATACCGTTGCGTTTCAATGGTCGCGTACCGAACCCTCGCAAGATTTGCTGGATCTGGTGCAAAACCCGGACTATCAGCCAATGGTGGTCTTTCCCGCTTCGTATGCTGATGAGCAACGGGAAGTGATCTTCACACCACCTGCCGGTAAGCCTCCGCTATTTATCATGCTCGATGGTACCTGGCCAGAAGCTCGCAAGATGTTTCGTAAAAGTCCGTATCTGGATAATCTTCCCGTCATTTCCGTCGATCTTTCTCGGCTTTCTGCCTATCGCCTGCGTGAAGCCCAGGCTGAAGGCCAATATTGTACTGCCGAGGTAGCCATCGCACTGTTAGATATGGCCGGCGATACCAGGGCGGCGACAGGGTTAGGCGAGCATTTTACCCGCTTTAAAACACGCTATCTGGCAGGAAAAACGCAACATCCGGGAAGCATCACAGCAGAACAGTTAGAAAGCGTTTAAAATCATTCGGTCACTTCTGCGGGAGACCGGTATGAGTCAGCGAGGACTGGAAGCACTACTGCGACCAAAATCGATTGCGGTAATTGGCGCATCGATGAAACCCAATCGCGCAGGTTACCTGATGATGCGTAACCTGCTGGCGGGAGGCTTTAACGGACCGGTACTCCCGGTGACGCCAGCCTGGAAAGCGGTGTTGGGTGTGTTGGCCTGGCCGGGTATTGCCCGCTTGCCCTTTACACCCGACCTTGCGGTTTTATGTACCAATGCCAGCCGTAATCTTGCTCTTCTGGAAGAGCTCGGCGAGAAAGGCTGTAAAACCTGCATTATTCTTTCCGCCCCGGCATCGCAACACGAAGATCTCCGCGCCTGCGCCCTGCGCCATAACATGCGCCTGCTAGGACCAAACAGTCTGGGCTTACTGGCTCCCTGGCAAGGTCTGAATGCCAGCTTTTCACCTGTGCCGATTAAACGCGGCAAGCTGGCGTTTATTTCGCAATCGGCTGCTGTCTCCAACACCATCCTCGACTGGGCGCAACAGCGTGAGATGGGCTTTTCCTACTTTATTGCGCTCGGCGACAGCCTGGATATCGACGTTGATGAATTGCTCGACTATTTGGCGCGCGACAGTAAAACCAGCGCCATCCTGCTCTATCTCGAACAATTAAGTGATGCGCGACGTTTTGTTTCGGCGGCCCGTAGCGCCTCACGTAATAAACCGATTCTGGTGATTAAAAGCGGACGTAGCCCGGCGGCTCAACGTCTGTTGAACACCACGGCAGGAATGGATCCGGCGTGGGATGCAGCTATTCAGCGTGCCGGTTTGTTGCGGGTACAGGACACCCACGAACTGTTTTCGGCGGTGGAAACCCTTAGCCATATGCGCCCGCTGCGTGGCGACCGGTTGATGATTATCAGCAACGGTGCTGCGCCTGCCGCGCTGGCGCTGGATGCCTTATGGTCACGCAATGGCAAGCTGGCAACGCTAAGCGAAGAAACCTGCCAGAAACTGCGCGATGCACTGCCAGGGCATGTGGCAATCTCTAACCCGCTCGATCTGCGCGATGACGCCAGCAGCGAGCATTATGTCAAAACGCTGGACATTCTGCTCCACAGCCAGGATTTTGATGCGCTGATGGTTATTCATTCGCCCAGCGCCGCTGCTCCCGCAACAGAAAGCGCGCAAGTATTAATTGAAGCGGTAAAGCATCATCCCCGCAGCAAATATGTCTCTTTGCTGACGAACTGGTGCGGCGAGCACTCCTCGCAAGAGGCACGACGTTTATTCAGCGAAGCCGGGCTGCCGACCTACCGTACTCCGGAAGGAACCATCACTGCTTTTATGCATATGGTCGAGTACCGGCGTAATCAGAAGCAACTACGCGAAACGCCGGCGTTGCCCAGCAATCTGACTTCCAATACCGCAGAAGCGCATCTTCTGTTGCAACATGCGATTGCCGAAGGGGCTACGTCGCTCGATACCCATGAAGTTCAGCCCATCCTGCAAGCGTATGGTATGAATACTCTCCCTACCTGGATTGCCAGTGATAGCACCGAAGCGGTACATATTGCCAAACAGATTGGCTATCCGGTGGCACTGAAATTGCGCTCGCCGGATATTCCACATAAATCGGAAGTTCAGGGCGTCATGCTCTACCTACGTACAGCCAATGAAGTCCAGCAAGCGGCAAACGCTATTTTCGATCGCGTAAAAATGGCCTGGCCGCAGGCGCGGGTCCACGGCCTGTTGGTGCAAAGTATGGCTAACCGTGCTGGCGCTCAGGAGTTGCGGGTTGTGGTTGAGCACGATCCGGTTTTCGGGCCGTTAATCATGCTGGGTGAAGGCGGTGTGGAGTGGCGTCCTGAAGATCAAGCCGTCGTCGCACTGCCGCCGCTGAACATGAACCTGGCCCGCTATCTGGTTATTCAGGGGATCAAAAGTAAAAAGATTCGTGCACGCAGTGCGCTACGCCCATTGGATGTTGCAGGCTTGAGCCAGCTTCTGGTGCAGGTTTCCAACTTGATTGTCGATTGCCCGGAAATTCAGCGTCTGGATATTCATCCTTTGCTGGCTTCTGGCAGTGAATTTACCGCGCTGGATGTCACGCTGGATATCGCGCCGTTTGAAGGTGATAACGAGAGCCGGCTGGCTGTGCGCCCTTATCCGCATCAGCTGGAAGAATGGGTAGAATTGAAAAACGGTGAACGCTGCTTGTTCCGCCCGATTTTGCCAGAAGATGAGCCACAGCTTCAGCAATTCATTTCGCGAGTCACCAAAGAAGATCTTTATTACCGCTACTTTAGCGAGATCAACGAATTTACCCATGAAGATTTAGCCAACATGACGCAGATCGACTACGATCGGGAAATGGCATTTGTAGCGGTACGACGAATTGATCAAACGGAAGAGATCCTCGGCGTCACACGTGCGATCTCCGACCCTGATAACATCGATGCCGAATTTGCCGTGCTGGTTCGCTCGGATCTCAAAGGGTTAGGCTTAGGTCGACGCTTAATGGAAAAGTTGATTACCTATACGCGAGATCACGGACTACAACGTCTGAATGGTATTACGATGCCAAACAATCGTGGCATGGTGGCGCTGGCCCGCAAGCTCGGGTTTAACGTTGATATCCAGCTCGAAGAGGGGATCGTTGGGCTTACGCTAAATCTTGCCCAGCGCGAGGAATCATGAGTAAGGTACTGGAAATGTTGACCACTTAATCGGGACTGGTGTTATTATTGCCCGCTTATGTCGTCTGCATTGCACAGAGGACCCTTCAATGAACAGAGAAGAAATGCACTGTGATGTTGTCAAAATTTAAGCGTAATAAACATCAACAACACCTTGCCCAACTACCCAAGATTTCTCAATCAGTTGATGATGTCGATTTCTTTTACGCTCCCGCCGACTTCCGGGAGACGCTGCTGGAAAAAATAGCCAGCGCGAAGCAGCGCATTTGCATTGTCGCCCTGTATCTCGAACAGGATGACGGTGGCAAAGGCATTCTGAACGCGTTGTATGAGGCTAAAAGGCAGCGTCCGGAACTGGATGTGCGGGTGCTGGTCGACTGGCATCGTGCACAACGTGGACGCATTGGCGCTGCGGCATCTAACACTAACGCTGACTGGTACTGCCGCATGGCGCAGGAAAATCCGGGCGTAGATGTTCCGGTTTATGGCGTTCCAATCAATACCCGTGAAGCCCTTGGTGTTCTGCACTTTAAAGGCTTTATCATCGACGATAGCGTACTTTATAGCGGTGCCAGCCTGAACGATGTTTACCTGCATCAGCACGATAAATATCGCTACGACCGTTATCATCTGATCCGTAACCGTAAGATGTCAGACATTATGTTTGAATGGGTTACACAGAATATTATGAATGGCCGCGGCGTTAATCGTCTGGATGATGTTAATCGGCCAAAAAGCCCGGAAATCAAGAACGATATTCGTCTGTTCCGCCAGGAGCTGCGTGATGCCGCTTATCATTTCCAGGGCGATGCCGACAACGATCAGCTTTCCGTAACGCCGCTAGTGGGGCTGGGGAAATCGAGTCTGTTGAACAAGACTATTTTCCATCTTATGCCTTGTGCCGAGCAGAAACTAACCATCTGCACACCTTACTTCAACCTACCAGCAATCCTTGTGCGCAATATTATCCAGTTGCTGCGCGAAGGGAAAAAGGTCGAAATTATTGTTGGTGATAAAACCGCGAATGACTTCTACATTCCGGAAGATGAACCTTTCAAGATAATTGGCGCATTGCCTTATCTCTATGAGATCAATCTGCGTCGTTTCCTGAGTCGTTTACAGTATTACGTCAACACTGACCAGTTAGTAGTTCGGTTATGGAAAGATGACGACAACACCTATCACCTGAAAGGGATGTGGGTTGATGATAAGTGGATGTTGATCACCGGTAATAACCTGAACCCGCGCGCCTGGCGTCTGGATCTGGAAAACGCCATTTTGATCCACGATCCGCAACTGGAGCTTGCGCCACAGCGAGAGAAAGAACTGGATCTGATCCGCGAGCATACCACCATCGTTAAGCACTACCGCGATCTGCAAAGTATTGCCGATTATCCGGTGAAGGTTCGTAAACTCATCCGCCGTTTGCGCCGTATCCGCATCGACCGATTAATTAGCCGCATCCTGTAATCACAACCCCGTCCTGTACGGGGTTTGTTTTTTGGAGGCCACGTTTTGCGTATTCTTTTTGTCTGTTCGCTATTGTTACTTTCTGGATGCAGCCATATGGCTAACGATAGCTGGAGCGGGCAGGATAAAGCTCAACACTTTATCGCCTCGGCGATGCTTTCCGCCGCCGGAAATGAATATTCACAGCATCAGGGGATGAGCCGGGATCGCAGTGCCATGTTTGGATTGATGTTCTCTGTCAGTCTGGGGGCGTCAAAAGAGCTTTGGGATAGCCGCCCTGAGGGGAGCGGCTGGAGCTGGAAGGATTTTGCCTGGGATATCGCCGGTGCAAGCACCGGCTATACCGTCTGGCAACTGACCCGTCACTAAAGCCGCATCCCTTTTCCTTTACGGTGCAATGTTAGTGAAACCAGAAACGCCACCACGGCCATCAAGGTCACATACCAGAAGAAGGCTGTTTCCATTCCTATTGATTTCAGCGACAACGCTACGTACTCCGCCGACCCACCAAATATAGCATTGGCGACCGCATATGACAGACCAACGCCTAATGCGCGAACCTGTGCCGGGAACATCTCAGCCTTCAGTATTCCACTGATTGAAGTATAAAAACTCACTATCAGCAGGGCGCACATCACCAGACCAAAAGCGGCATAAGGCGAGGAAACGTTCTGCAATGCTGAGAGAATAGGAACGGTAAAAATGGTTGCCAGAGAACCGAAACATAACATTGAGGTACGGCGACCAATCTTATCCGACAGCGCGCCAATAAGTGGTTGAATAAGCATGAATACAAACAATGCGGCAGTCATAATGCCACTCGCCACGTTGGCATGCATTCCCGCAGTATTTACCAGATACTTCTGCATATAAGTGGTGAAGGTATAGAAACAAAGGGAGCCCGCAGCGGTAAAACCGAGAACCATGATGAATGCACGGCGATTGCGCCATAATCCTTTCAGAGATCCAGCTTCTTTTAAAGCGCGTGTTTCTTGTTGTGAAGTTTCATCTAACTGACGACGTAACCACAACGCCACAACAGCTAACACAGCCCCTAACGCGAAAGGAATACGCCATCCCCACTCTCTGAGTACAGCGTCTTCCATGGTGTGTTGTAAAACCACGACAACCAGTAGAGCTAGCAGTTGCCCGCCGATCAACGTCACATACTGAAATGATGCGTAAAAACCTTTGCGCCCTTCAACGGCAACTTCACTCATATAGGTGGCGCTGGTGCCATATTCTCCGCCAACGGATAATCCCTGGAATAAACGCGCGAGAAGCAATAATGCCGGAGCCCAGGTACCGATTGTTTCGTAGCCTGGCAAACAGGCGATAACCAGTGAGCCGAAACACATCATACACACCGATAACAGCATCGATTTTTTGCGACCATGTTTATCGGCTATGCGGCCAAACAGCCAACCGCCTATTGGGCGCATCAGAAATCCTGCAGCAAAAACACCTGCTGTTTGCAGTAGTTGAGTCGTCGTGTTCCCGGAAGGGAAGAAGATGTGGGCGAAGTAGAGTGAACAGAACGAGTAGACATAGAAATCGAACCACTCGACCAGATTACCTGAAGAGGCCCCAACAATTGCCCAAATGCGGCGACGAGTATCACTACTTGTCAGTTTGCTGTCTGCCGTTACAGTACTTTCAGCCATGCCATTATGTCTCCTGCCGTAATCCAATGCTTTTGTCGGTCGCTTTTGTTTATTTTTTGGTAAGAAAAATGTTATACATTTGTTGCATATCATTATGCAACCTTAACCATGAATTTAGTTAGCAGGAAAATGGTTATTAAGGAGCTTAAGGATAGATTTCTGGTAAGGAGGAAGTATGGAAGTGGGCAATTTGGGGAAGACGTATTCGCTGTTGAATCTGGCTTATGTGGGAGTATAAGACGCGCCAGCGTCGCATCCGGCATTTATTCCGCACCAACGCAAAAAAGCCCAGTCTTCCGACTGGGCCTTTCGCTTAATTTGATGCCTGGCAGTTCCCTACTCTCGCATGGGGAGACCCCACACTACCATCGGCGCTACGGCGTTTCACTTCTGAGTTCGGCATGGGGTCAGGTGGGACCACCGCGCTAAGGCCGCCAGGCAAATTCTGTTTCATTAACCCGCTTGTCGCCGGTTAATCTAATCTGTATCAGGCTGAAAATCTTCTCTCATCCGCCAAAACATCTTCGGCGTTGTAAGGTTAAGCCTCACGGTTCATTAGTACCGGTTAGCTCAACGCATCGCTGCGCTTACACACCCGGCCTATCAACGTCGTCGTCTTCAACGTTCCTTCAGGACCCTCAAGGAGTCAGGGAGAACTCATCTCGGGGCAAGTTTCGTGCTTAGATGCTTTCAGCACTTATCTCTTCCGCATTTAGCTACCGGGCAGTGCCATTGGCATGACAACCCGAACACCAGTGATGCGTCCACTCCGGTCCTCTCGTACTAGGAGCAGCCCCCCTCAGTTCTCCAGCGCCCACGGCAGATAGGGACCGAACTGTCTCACGACGTTCTAAACCCAGCTCGCGTACCACTTTAAATGGCGAACAGCCATACCCTTGGGACCTACTTCAGCCCCAGGATGTGATGAGCCGACATCGAGGTGCCAAACACCGCCGTCGATATGAACTCTTGGGCGGTATCAGCCTGTTATCCCCGGAGTACCTTTTATCCGTTGAGCGATGGCCCTTCCATTCAGAACCACCGGATCACTATGACCTGCTTTCGCACCTGCTCGCGCCGTCACGCTCGCAGTCAAGCTGGCTTATGCCATTGCACTAACCTCCTGATGTCCGACCAGGATTAGCCAACCTTCGTGCTCCTCCGTTACTCTTTAGGAGGAGACCGCCCCAGTCAAACTACCCACCAGACACTGTCCGCAACCCGGATTACGGGCCAACGTTAGAACATCAAACATTAAAGGGTGGTATTTCAAGGTCGGCTCCATGCAGACTGGCGTCCACACTTCAAAGCCTCCCACCTATCCTACACATCAAGGCTCAATGTTCAGTGTCAAGCTATAGTAAAGGTTCACGGGGTCTTTCCGTCTTGCCGCGGGTACACTGCATCTTCACAGCGAGTTCAATTTCACTGAGTCTCGGGTGGAGACAGCCTGGCCATCATTACGCCATTCGTGCAGGTCGGAACTTACCCGACAAGGAATTTCGCTACCTTAGGACCGTTATAGTTACGGCCGCCGTTTACCGGGGCTTCGATCAAGAGCTTCGCGTTACCGCTAACCCCATCAATTAACCTTCCGGCACCGGGCAGGCGTCACACCGTATACGTCCACTTTCGTGTTTGCACAGTGCTGTGTTTTTAATAAACAGTTGCAGCCAGCTGGTATCTTCGACTGATTTCAGCTCCACGAGCAAGTCGCTTCACCTACATATCAGCGTGCCTTCTCCCGAAGTTACGGCACCATTTTGCCTAGTTCCTTCACCCGAGTTCTCTCAAGCGCCTTGGTATTCTCTACCTGACCACCTGTGTCGGTTTGGGGTACGATTTGATGTTACCTGATGCTTAGAGGCTTTTCCTGGAAGCAGGGCATTTGTCGCTTCAGCACCGTAGTGCCTCGTCATCACGCCTCAGCCTTGGTTTTCCGGATTTGCCTGGAAAACCAGCCTACACGCTTAAACCGGGACAACCGTCGCCCGGCCAACATAGCCTTCTCCGTCCCCCCTTCGCAGTAACACCAAGTACAGGAATATTAACCTGTTTCCCATCGACTACGCCTTTCGGCCTCGCCTTAGGGGTCGACTCACCCTGCCCCGATTAACGTTGGACAGGAACCCTTGGTCTTCCGGCGAGCGGGCTTTTCACCCGCTTTATCGTTACTTATGTCAGCATTCGCACTTCTGATACCTCCAGCAACCCTCACAGGCCACCTTCACAGGCTTACAGAACGCTCCCCTACCCAACAACACATAGTGTCGCTGCCGCAGCTTCGGTGCATGGTTTAGCCCCGTTACATCTTCCGCGCAGGCCGACTCGACCAGTGAGCTATTACGCTTTCTTTAAATGATGGCTGCTTCTAAGCCAACATCCTGGCTGTCTGGGCCTTCCCACATCGTTTCCCACTTAACCATGACTTTGGGACCTTAGCTGGCGGTCTGGGTTGTTTCCCTCTTCACGACGGACGTTAGCACCCGCCGTGTGTCTCCCGTGATAACATTCTCCGGTATTCGCAGTTTGCATCGGGTTGGTAAGTCGGGATGACCCCCTTGCCGAAACAGTGCTCTACCCCCGGAGATGAATTCACGAGGCGCTACCTAAATAGCTTTCGGGGAGAACCAGCTATCTCCCGGTTTGATTGGCCTTTCACCCCCAGCCACAAGTCATCCGCTAATTTTTCAACATTAGTCGGTTCGGTCCTCCAGTTAGTGTTACCCAACCTTCAACCTGCCCATGGCTAGATCACCGGGTTTCGGGTCTATACCCTGCAACTTAACGCCCAGTTAAGACTCGGTTTCCCTTCGGCTCCCCTATTCGGTTAACCTTGCTACAGAATATAAGTCGCTGACCCATTATACAAAAGGTACGCAGTCACCCCATTAAGAGGCTCCCACTGCTTGTACGTACACGGTTTCAGGTTCTTTTTCACTCCCCTCGCCGGGGTTCTTTTCGCCTTTCCCTCACGGTACTGGTTCACTATCGGTCAGTCAGGAGTATTTAGCCTTGGAGGATGGTCCCCCCATATTCAGACAGGATACCACGTGTCCCGCCCTACTCATCGAGCTCACAATATGTGCATTTTTGTGTACGGGGCTGTCACCCTGTATCGCACGCCTTTCCAGACGCTTCCACTAACACACACACTGATTCAGGCTCTGGGCTCCTCCCCGTTCGCTCGCCGCTACTGGGGGAATCTCGGTTGATTTCTTTTCCTCGGGGTACTTAGATGTTTCAGTTCCCCCGGTTCGCCTCATTAACCTATGGATTCAGTTAATGATAGTGTGTCGAAACACACTGGGTTTCCCCATTCGGAAATCGCCGGTTATAACGGTTCATATCACCTCACCGACGCTTATCGCAGATTAGCACGTCCTTCATCGCCTCTGACTGCCAGGGCATCCACCGTGTACGCTTAGTCGCTTAACCTCACAACCCGAAGATGTTTCTTGCGATTCATCATCGTGTTGCGAAAATTTGAGAGACTCACGAACAACTCTCGTTGTTCAGTGTTTCAATTTTCAGCTTGATCCAGATTTTTAAAGAGCAAATATCTCAAACATCACCCGAAGATGAGTTTTGAGATATTAAGGCAGGTGACTTTCACTCACAAACCAGCAAGTGGCGTCCCCTAGGGGATTCGAACCCCTGTTACCGCCGTGAAAGGGCGGTGTCCTGGGCCTCTAGACGAAGGGGACGTGTCAGTCTGCTTCGCAAGACGCCTTGCTTTTCACTTTCTATCAGACAATCTGTGTGAGCACTGCAAAGTACGCTTCTTTAAGGTAAGGAGGTGATCCAACCGCAGGTTCCCCTACGGTTACCTTGTTACGACTTCA